>Ga0308157_10000253_pt1 | contig 205572 bp, 173 predicted proteins | sample PhyBR1_FD_201035 | JGI IMG/M metagenome (GOLD analysis project Ga0308157, IMG submission 201035) | Phyllosphere microbial communities from UC Gill Tract Community Farm, Albany, California, United States - DLSLB.R1 | ecosystem: Host-associated > Plants > Phyllosphere > Unclassified | place... | reverse complement strand
AGAAAGCCAAGTTCGAACCGCTCGACGTAATGATTTTATACAACATATCAACTTGATAAACAAAAAGTTATATGCAAAAAAAAACGGGACAAAAGTAGATTTTTCTACTTTGTCCCGTGAAGTCGGGGTGGCAGGATTCGAACCTGCGGCCTCCTGCTCCCAAAGCAGGCGCGATAACCGGGCTACGCTACACCCCGTAACGCGGCTGCAAATATACAACTCTTTTTAAGTTTTGCAAACTATTATCAAAAATAAAATAAAAATTATAAAATTAGATAGAAATCCAAACCAAAATCCCTCAAAACACCCCAAATCAAGCTTTAACAAATGTTAACAAAATAGATTTTTAGAAACGATAATAAATTGTATTTTTACCGTTCAAAATTATAGAAAATAAATGGGCAAAATCATTGCGATTGCTAATCAAAAAGGAGGCGTTGGAAAGACTACATCATCTGTAAATCTTGCTGCTTCCCTAGGTGTTTTAGAAAAAAAAGTATTATTAATAGATGCTGATCCTCAAGCAAATGCTAGTTCTGGTTTAGGTATCGATGTGGAAAGTGTAGAAATTGGTACTTATCAAATTCTGGAACACAGTAACACTCCAAAAGAAGCCGTAGTACAATGTACAGCTCCTAATGTGGATGTTATTCCTGCTCACATCGACCTTGTGGCTATCGAGATTGAATTGGTAGACAAAGAAAACAGAGAATACATGCTTAAAAAAGCATTAGAAAGTGTAAAAGACGACTACGATTATATCATTATTGACTGTGCACCTTCACTTGGACTGTTGACATTAAACGCCTTAACAGCTGCCGACTCTGTGGTTATCCCTATTCAATGCGAATATTTTGCTTTGGAAGGTTTAGGTAAATTATTGAATACGATAAAAAGTATTCAAAAAATTCACAATCCTGATTTAGATATCGAAGGTTTATTATTAACCATGTACGATTCGAGATTGCGTTTATCTAATCAGGTAGTTGAAGAGGTACAAAAGCATTTTAATGATATGGTTTTTGAAACTATTATTCAGCGAAATGTAAAATTGAGTGAAGCTCCAAGTTTTGGTGAAAGTATCATTAACTATGACGCCACTAGTAAAGGAGCTACTAATTATTTACACCTTGCTCAGGAAATTATAAAGAAAAACATCCAATAATTATATGACGAAAGCGATAAAAAAACAGGCTTTAGGAAGAGGTTTATCGGCTTTACTAAAAGACCCGGATAACGATATTAAATCTGTAGAAGATAAAAATGCAGACAAAGTTGTTGGAAATATTATTGAACTTGAAATTGAAGCTATTGAAATTAACCCATTTCAACCCAGAAGCAATTTCAACGAAGAATCTTTAAAAGAATTAGCTACTTCGATCAAAGAATTAGGAGTTATTCAGCCTATTACTGTTCGAAAATTAGATTTCAATAAATACCAATTAATTTCAGGGGAACGTCGTTTGCGTGCTTCAAAATTAGTAGGACTCAATACTGTTCCGGCTTACATTAGGATTGCTAATGACAACGAATCTTTAGTTATGGCATTGGTTGAAAACATTCAACGTCATGACTTAGATCCTATCGAGATTGCACTTTCTTACCAGCGTTTAATTGATGAAATTCAACTGACTCAGGAACAAATGAGTGAGCGCGTAGGAAAAAAACGTTCTACAATTGCCAATTATTTGAGACTTTTAAAACTGGATCCGATTATCCAAACCGGAATTCGCGACGGTTTCATCAGTATGGGACACGGTAGAGCCATCATCAACATTGAAGATTTAGATGCTCAAACTGATATTTACCAAAAAATTGTAAGTCAGAATCTTTCTGTTCGTGATACCGAAGCTTTGGTAAAAAATTATCATGATAGTCTAAAACCAAAACCTGCTGCCGTAAAAACAAAAGCAGCTTCTTTTGATGTAGACGAAAACCAAAAAAGAGCTTTTAATGCTTATTTCGGGAACTTAGTTGACATTAAAGTAGCTACAAACGGAAAAGGAAAAATCACTATTCCATTCCAGTCTGAAGACGATTTTAATCGAATTGTTGAATTAATCAAGGGATAGTGAACAAAATTATTTTCATAGCACTATTTCTAATTCTTTTAAGCAACTCTTCTGCATTGGCACAAAAAACAAGCAATACTGAAGTAGTAGCCAAAGATACTCTAAAATCAATCGACATTGACCCGTTAACTCCGGCAAAAGCGGCATTTTATTCAGCCGTTTTACCAGGATTAGGTCAGGCTTACAATAAGAGATACTGGAAAATTCCATTGGTTTATGGTGCCATTGGTACAAGTCTTTATTTTTATATAGACAGCAATAAAAAATACCATCAATTTAGAGATGCTTACAAACGAAGATTAGAAGGATACACTGACGATGAATTTTCATATTTAGACAATACCCGATTAATTGCCGGGCAAAAATTTTACCAGCGTAATCGTGATTTTTCTACTTTATTCATCGTAGGTTTTTATGTTTTAAACATTATTGATGCCAATGTTGACGCGGCATTAATGCAGTTTAACGTAGACGATCGCCTGTCTATAAAACCTACTCTTTACAGAAACGATCTCAACCTTAAAACAAACGTAGGGCTTAGCCTTAATTATAATTTTTAATCCAAATAAAAAGATTGACACACTCAATTTTTTAATAATTTAAATACATCACAAATGAAAATCGCGCTTTTAGGATACGGAAAAATGGGTCAGGTAATTGAAAGAATTGCTCTGGAAAGAGGTCATGAAATTGTTTTGAAAAAAGATGAATTCAACACCTATGACGGACTTGAAACTGCCGATGTTGCTATTGATTTTAGTGTTCCTATGGCAGCTGTAGATAATATTTCTGCTTGTTTTCACAACAATGTACCTGTAGTTTCAGGAACTACCGGATGGTTAGACCGTTATGATGAAATGATTGCTTTATGCAAAGAAAAAAATGGAGGTTTTATTTCAAGTTCTAACTTTAGCTTGGGAGTGAATTTGTTTTTTGGTCTAAACGAATATTTAGCTAAAATGATGGCTAACATTGATGGTTATAATATAACTATGGAAGAAATTCACCACATCCATAAACTAGATGCTCCTAGCGGAACAGCCATTTCATTGGCTCAGGGAGTTATCCAAAACAGCAAGAACTACAACAATTGGACCCTTGAAAACGCAACAGAAAAAGAAATTCATATTGAAGCTGTTCGTACAGGAGAAGTTCCGGGTACACATACTGTAACTTACGATTCTGGTATCGATAGCATCGAAATCAAGCATACAGCTCACAACCGTGAAGGTTTTGCATTAGGTGCTGTAATTGCCGCTGAATGGCTAGCCGGAAAGCACGGAATATTTAGTATGAGAGATGTACTTAATATCCAATAATCTAAACTAAATTAACCTTTAATTCAAAAGAACAATGACACTATATCAATGGTTTGTGTTTTTTCTCATTATTCAAGTTGTTCATTTTTTAGGAACTTGGAAACTATATGAAGCAGCAGGAAGAAAAAAATGGGAAGCTGCCATACCTGTATATAATGCTATTGTTTTAATGAAAATCATTAATCGACCTGGCTGGTGGACTTTACTGCTTTTTATACCAATTATTAACCTGATTATGTTTCCGGTTATTTGGGTAGAAACATTAAGAAGTTTTGGAAAACGCTCTCAATTAGATACTATTTTAGGAATTGTAACTTGCGGATTGTACATCTATTACATCAATTACACTCAAAAATTAGACTATATTAAAGACAGAAGTCTGCATCCAAAAAACAAAACAGCCGATACAGTAAGCTCGTTATTATTTGCAATAATCGTAGCTACTTTTGTGCATACTTATTTTGTACAACCATATACAATTCCAACTTCTTCATTAGAAAAATCATTATTAATTGGTGATTTCCTATTTGTAAGCAAAGTGAATTATGGAGCCAGAGTTCCTATGACAACGGTAGCATTGCCTATGGTTCATGATTCTATTCCAATGACCAAAAGAAAGTCTTATTTAAGCTGGCCACAATTACCTTACTTAAGATTACCAGGAATTGAAGACAAAATAAAACGTACTGACATAGTAGTTTTTAACTGGCCTGTGGACACGGTTCATCGCTTCTTCGAACCTAAAGGTACCCCTGGAGTTATCAAACCTATTGACAAAGAGTCAAACTATGTAAAAAGATGTGTAGGTATTCCTGGCGACAGCTTATCTATAAAAGACGGAATCGTTTACATCAATGGAAAAGTTTTACAGCTTCCTGAACGCGCTAAACCTCAATTTTCATATGCAGTAGGAATTAATACTACAAACCCTCCTACTGATTTGGAAAATCTATTAAGAGAATTAGACGTTACAGATCCTGTAGGTTTTGCAAACGAAAAAAGAGATACCCTTTATTTTACTGCTCTAACTCAGGCTAGTGCTGAAAGATTGAAAAATACTCCAGGCATTACCGCTGTAAAAAGAAAAATTAATAAGGATGTTGAACAAAATATTTTCCCTTATACTGAAAAGTGGAATCAGGATAATTTTGGTCCAATTTACATTCCTGAAGCGGGAAAAACGGTACCACTTACTTTAGAAAGCTTACCTTTCTACAAAAGAATTATCACTACTTACGAAACCGACGATAACGGAAACAAAAATGACTTAAAAGTTACCGGAAACGAAATTAGATTGAACGGTAAAGTGGTAAACAGCTATACTTTCAAGCAAAATTACTACTGGATGATGGGGGATAATCGTCATAATTCAGAAGATAGCCGCTACTGGGGTTATGTTCCGGAAGATCACATTGTAGGAAAACCAGTTTTCATCTGGCTGAGTTTAGACCCTAACGGCAAAGGATTAAATAAAGTACGTTGGGACAGAGTATTTACCACTGTAAGCGGTGAAGGACAACCACAATCTTACTTTAAAATTTTCTTGATTTTATTGGCTGCATTCTTCGTAGGAGAATATTTTTGGAAAAAAAGAAAAGAGAAAAAAAACATATAGTTTGGAATTCGAAGTTCTTAAAATTATAATCAAAATATCATGACACTAACCCAGTGGTTTATTTTTTTTCTTATTATCCAAGTTGTTCATTTTTTAGGAACTTGGAAACTATATGAAGCAGCAGGAAGAAAAAAATGGGAAGCTGCCATACCTGTATATAATGCTATCGTTCTAATGAAAATCATTGGTCGACCTGGCTGGTGGACTTTATTGCTTTTTATACCAATTATTAACCTGATTATGTTTCCGGTTATTTGGGTAGAAACATTAAGAAGTTTTGGGAAACGCTCTCAATTAGATACTATTTTAGGGATTGTAACTTGCGGATTGTATATCTATTACATCAATTACACTCAAAAATTAGAATATATTAAAGACAGAAGTCTGCATCCAAAAAACAAAACAGCCGATACAGTAAGCTCGCTATTATTTGCAATAATCGTAGCTACTTTTGTGCATACTTATTTTGTACAACCATATACAATTCCAACTCCTTCATTAGAAAAATCATTATTAATTGGTGATTTCCTATTTGTAAGCAAAGTGAATTATGGAGCCAGAGTTCCTATGACAACGGTAGCATTGCCTATGGTTCATGATTCTATTCCAATGACCAAAAGAAAGTCTTATTTAAGCTGGCCACAATTACCTTACTTAAGATTACCAGGAATTGAAGACAAAATAAAACGTACTGACATAGTAGTTTTTAACTGGCCTGTGGACACGGTTCATCGCTTCTTCGAACCTAAAGGTACCCCTGGAGTTATCAAACCTATTGACAAAGAGTCAAACTATGTAAAAAGATGTGTAGGTATTCCTGGCGACAGCTTATCTATAAAAGACGGAATCGTTTACATCAATGGAAAAGTTTTACAGCTTCCTGAACGCGCTAAACCTCAATTTTCATATGCAGTAGGAATTAATACTACAAACCCTCCTACTGATTTGGAAAATCTATTAAGAGAATTAGACGTTACAGATCCTGTAGGTTTTGCAAACGAAAAAAGAGATACCCTTTATTTTACTGCTCTAACTCAGGCTAGTGCTGAAAGATTGAAAAATACTCCAGGCATTACCGCTGTAAAAAGAAAAATTAATAAGGATGTTGAACAAAATATTTTCCCTTATACTGAAAAGTGGAATCAGGATAATTTTGGTCCAATTTACATTCCTGAAGTAGGAAAAACCGTAGCGTTAACATTAGAGAGTTTACCTTTCTACAAAAGAATTATCACTACTTACGAAACCGATGATAACGGAAACAAAAATGACTTAAAAGTTACCGGAAACGAAATTAGACTGAATGGTAAAGTGGTTAATAGCTATACTTTCAAGCAAAATTACTACTGGATGATGGGGGATAACCGCCATAATTCAGAAGATAGCCGCTACTGGGGTTATGTACCGGAAGACCATATTGTAGGAAAACCAGTTTTCATCTGGATGAGCTGGGACAAAAACGGAAAAGGATTTAATAAAGTACGTTGGGACAGGGTATTTACCACTGTAAGCGGTGAAGGTCAACCTCAATCTTACTTTAAAATTTTCTTGATTTTGTTAGCTGCGTTCTTCGTAGGAGAATATTTTTGGAAAAAAAGAAAAGAGAAAAACAATATCTAGTTTAAAGTTTTAAGTCTGAAATTGGGTCTTTTTAAACTCAATTTCAAACCTAAATTATATTACAAAACCAACAAATGAAAACCCTATTACACCCCTCCTATTTTCCCTCGATTAGTCATTTTGTTGCCATGATGCAATCAGAAAGTATCATCTTTGAAATGGAAGATAATTTTCAGAAACAAACCAACAGAAACCGTACTTATATTTATAGCCCAAATGGGATTCAACTATTAAATATCCCTATAAAACACTCTAAAACGAGCCATCAAAAAACCAAAGACATTCAAATAGAAAACGATTTTGACTGGCAAAAACAGCATTTTAAATCCTTAGAAGCCGCTTACAGAAGCTCCCCTTTTTTTGAATTCTTCGAAGATGATTTTGTTCCTTTTTTCGAAAAGAAACATAATTTCCTGATGGATTTAAATTTTGAAGCATTAGAAATTATCTCAAAATGCATGCGAACAAAATTGGATTTTGAAACCACTACTGAATATTTTCACGAAGTAGATTCGAATGAAATTAAGGATTATCGTTTTTTAGTAAACGGAAAAAAAGACAATTCTCTATTTGAGCCTTACACTCAGGTTTTTGATGACAAATACGGTTTTATCAACAACTTAAGCATTCTTGATTTGCTTTTTAACGAAGGAAAATTCACGGTTGATTATTTAAAAACACAAAGTTTAGTTATCCAATAATTTTAATTTTTCCGAACATTTCCAATTTGGAATTTGGAATTTTAAAGATTGGAATTTCTTTTATTCCAGCGAAAGCTTTGCCATTATCGGATAATGATCAGAATTGTCAAATTCAGGGAAGGTTTCAAACTTTTTAACCTTCATATCCCTGTCAGCAAAAATATAGTCTATACGGGCAGGATAATATTTAAAACGATAGGTTTGTCCAAAACCTTTTCCAGCTTCTTCAAAACTATCCTTTAAGCTTCCCTTAATAATGCGATACACATAAGAAAAAGCACTATTATTCATATCTCCACAGATAATCACAGGATTATGGCATTCTTTTAAATTTTCTTTTAAAATCTCAGCCTGCTGTTGCTGCTGTTTAAAAGCTTTACTAATTCTAATAAAAAGCATTTGCGATTTCTCCTTATTAATCACATCAATATTCTCCGAAATCTCATTGACATCCGGCGAAATTTTAATGGACTGCAAATGCATATTATACACCCTAATAATATCTTTTCCCCTTTTAATATCGGCATACACCACATTATTATTTGAATTAGGAAATGAGATTTTCCCTTGTTCAATGATTGGAAATTTAGAAAAGATGGCCTGACCTGTTTTTATTTGATTGCCTTCCATAAAAATGGCGCGATGTGGAAATACTTTTAAATCAACGTGAGCCGAGTTAGAGTATTCCTGAATGCATAAAATATCAGGGTTTTTATCGTTTATAAATTCTAAAATTGTTTCGGGAATATCAGCCTTATTTTGCCACTTAAACAAATTAAACAATCGGACATTATAACTCATCACCACAAAATCCTTATCACTTTCAGTATATTCTTTTGCCGAAAATTTATAAAACTTATTGATAAAAGTAATTCCCATCAAAAGTGCCAAACCGGACATCATCATTCTTTTTTTGAATTGCACACCCCAATACACAAAAAAGAAACTGTTTAAAATGAAAAATACAGGCATAAACAAGGTCAACACCGATAAAAGAGGAAAAATCTTCGGTGCCAAAAATGGCAAAACATAAGCGATAAAAGTAACGGCTATCAGAAGGATATTTAAAGAAAACATTCCTTTGTTAAACCACGAAAGCTTTTTCATTTTTTTAAATTTAATGCCTAAAGTTTTTATAAAAATACGGCAACTTCAAGCAATTATCTCCCTGATTTGAATAAAAAATCTTTCTCTTCCTTTGTTAAACTATCATAACCCGACTGACTAATTTTATCCAGAATCTCATCAATTTGCTGTTGTACTTTGTCTTTTGTTACAATTCTGGAAGTACGCTTTTCTACGGGCTGTTTAGAATAATTTTTATGGACTTTTTTAAAAGGTGTCGATGGTGATTTCCTGAAATTATTGGCGAAAACATCGATAATTCTGGTAATTACAAGACTCATATCGGTTCCGTTTTGCAAAGCTTTAATGTACACAAAACCAAAAAAAGCACCTGCCAAATGCGAAATATGCCCACCCATATTTTCTAAACGAAACTGCATCAAATCTATTATAAGCAATACAGCTGTTATGTGCCACAACTTCACATTTCCTATTAACAACAATCTAACTTGCATTAAAGGCTGATAAGTAGTAACAGCAACCAAAATTGCCATAATTGCCGCCGAAGCACCTACAATAGCCGCACTGACATTCATCAGATAATAACTTGCTACAAAAATAATCCCTGCGAAAACTGCACTCAAAATATACAAGCCTAAAAACTGTTTTTGAGTAAAAAAGGTCAGAAACAATTGACTGGCAAAATTTAAAACCATCATATTAAAAACCAAATGCCAAAATCCTTCATGAAAAAAAGCATAGGTTAAAAAAGTCCATGGTTTAAAAATAAAATCTGCCGGTTCAGTCGATAAAGCTATCCAGGACGGGAAAGTAAACGAACCCCCTTGAAATTGATAGAAAAAAACTAACGAAATCAAAAAGCAAGCTACATTCCAATAGATTAATCTATTAGCCACTCCTCCAAGTTTGTATTGCAATTTTAAGTCGTCCAGAATATTCATATACTCGTCTTTATCAAGGTTAATTCTTTTAAAATATTAATTCCAACGGTTGTTGTTAAACTGATTTTTCTTCCAATACCACATAATCAGAAAACCAAATAAAGCGCCTCCAATATGAGCAAAATGGGCTATTCCGGTACTAATCCCCATCATGGAACTACCAAATATGCCAAAAAAACCATCAAATAAAAACATATAAACCGGAACAAAATATTTAGCTTTTACGGGTACCGGAATAAACATAATTCCCAATTCCGCATCAGGAAACATAAAGGCAAAAGCAACTAATAATCCATAAATAGCACCCGAAGCCCCTACCATAGTTCCTGCAAAAGCATCAAGGAAATTTTCATATTCCGAAGTTGTTAAAAAAGCTTGCCACTGAGGATTAATTCTCCCTTTGTTTAGCAGCTGTAAAATATCCGATTTTTGAAAACCATGTTCTCCTAATATGCTGACAGCATCATTAAAGTGGTAATAATTAACTCCTGTTTGTACCAATACAGCTCCTAATCCACAAGAAATATAGAAAAAAAGAAACTTTTGACTTCCCCAAAAATGCTCCAATGTTGAACCAAAAGAATACAAAGCAAACATATTAAAAGCAATATGCGCAAATCCCCCATGCATGAACATATGCGTTAAGGGTTGCCAAAAATGAAAATTATTATTTTCTGGAGAATACATTGCCAATAATCTATAGGCAGGATTATAAGGGGTAAAACTTTCAACAGAAAATCCTCCAACTACAAATGTCCCTATAAAAAACAAAATATTTATTATCAATAATTGTTTTACCGTTTCGGTTATATTCATCATATTGCAAATTTTTTATCTAAATCTTCCACACGCATGGTAATGAAAGTAGGTTTTTGAAAAGGTGACACATTAGGATCTTTACAGGCAAAAAGACCATTTACTAAATTTTCCTGTTCTTTGACTGTTAAACTCGTACCTGTTTTTACTGCTAAACTCTTCGCCATCGACTTGGCAATAGTATCATTTTGACTAAAACTATTCTCCGGAATTCCATCCTGCAAATCGCTCAACAACTGCTCTAAAAGCATCGAAACTTCGCTCTCGGTAACATTCACCGGAATTCCTGAAATCACTACATGATCGTCATTGGTTTCTTCAAAAACAAATCCCGTATTGACAAGTGAAAGTTTCAACTCGGCAATCAATTCCATTTCGCTTGACGAAAAAAATAAATCCAAAGGAAACAACAATTGCTGACTCGAGGCCTGATGCACCGTCATATTAGTCAAAAATTGCTCGTACAAGACCCGCTGATGCGCGCGCTGTTGATCCACAATTACCATTCCAGACTTGATAGGAGAAACAATATATTTTTTATGAATTTGGTACACATTCTGAACTGCGTGTTCTACTTCTTCTTCATTAAATAAAGACCCCGTAACTTCTTCGCTTTCGAATGAAAATTCGGCACTTTCACTTTCTGTTGCAAATTCAGGTTCTTGTTTTAAACCCACATACAAACTTTCCCAACTTGCTGTTGCTGCCGGTTTTTTATAACTGGCAAACGAACCGGAACCCGAACCCGAAGAACCGGAACCGGCATAATGCTTATTGACTTTATCATCCGAAAACGGATTAAAAGTACTATCCACCTGAATAGTAGGCATTGCTCCTTCTAAATCTTTATAATGATAAGGCGTATCTAAATTAGCATCCCTGTCAAAATCCAAAACCGGCGCCACATTAAATTGTCCTAAACTGTGTTTAATGGAAGCCCTTAAAATAGCATACAAGGCGCTTTCGTCATCAAACTTAATCTCCGTTTTAGTAGGATGAATATTGATATCAATTGAATTGGGCGGAACCGATAAATACAGAAAATAACTCGGCTGCGCTCCGTCTTTTAAAATTCCGTCATAAGCTGCCATTACAGCATGATGCAAATAACCACTTTTTATAAATCGGTCATTGACAAAGAAAAACTGCTCTCCTCTGTTTTTTTTAGCAAATTCAGGTTTGCTGACAAATCCCTGAATAGTAACTATTTCGGTATCTTCCTGAACAGGAACTAATTTCTCATTGGTTTTACCCGAAAAAACATTCACCACACGTTGTCTTAGTGTCGAAATGGGTAAATTATACATTTCGCTTCCATTGTGGTAAAAAGTAAAATGAATATTTGGGTGAGCCAAAGCCACACGTTGAAATTCATCAATAATATGACGGTATTCTACTGTATCTGACTTCAGGAAATTGCGTCGGGCAGGAATATTAAAAAACAAATTTTTAACAGCAAACGAAGTTCCTTTAGGCAACACCGCCGCTTCCTGAGAAACAAATTTACTTCCTTCGATAACAATTTGTGTTCCTAATTCCTCCTGATCCTGCTTGGTTTTCATTTCCACATGGGCAATCGCCGCAATGGAAGCCAAAGCTTCCCCACGAAAACCTTTGGTATGTAAACTAAACAAATCTTCGGCATGGCGGATTTTGGAAGTAGCATGACGCTCAAAACACAAACGTGCATCGGTAACATTCATCCCTTTTCCATTGTCGATAACCTGAACTAGAGATTTTCCGGCATCTTTTATAATCAACTTGATATCCGTTGCATTAGCATCAACAGCATTTTCCAGCAATTCTTTCACTACCGAGGCCGGTCTTTGGACCACTTCACCCGCAGCGATTTGATTAGCAACATGATCAGGAAGTAATTGAATTATACTCGACATTTTTTCAGTTTTCAGTCCCGATAGTTATCGGGATTAGTATTCAAAGGATAACTAAGCCCAGCAAATTTAATAAATTTTGATTGGCTTTTCTTCTTTTACAAATCATAAATAAAACAAAAAAACCTACACCATTTGGCTAGAATAGTATAGGTTTCATTTTGAATTATTTAGTCTTACTCTTTTAATTCTAACGGTGTTCCTTCATCCAGCTGAATTGCTCCCGAAGTCAACAAATTTTGTTGCACATAATCATGAGTCAATGAAGCTTGCTGACGAATGTAAGCCATTTTTATAGCTGCAATAGCCGCTTCAGTTCCTTTATTTCCGTGAATTCCACCACTTCTGTCAATAGATTGTTGCATCGTATTATCAGTCAACACACAAAAAATTACCGGAATATCTGTTTGCACATTCAAATCTTTAATTCCCTGAGTTACGCCTTCGCAAACAAAATCAAAATGTTTGGTTTGTCCCTGAATTACACAACCTATCGCAATTACTGCATCCACTTTTTGAGTTTGCAGCATTTTCTTTGCTCCGTAAATCAACTCAAAACTTCCTGGAACATTCCATCGAATGATATTTTCCGCAGGAACCTCATTATCTAAAAAAGCTTCCTCAGCTCCTTTGTACAAACCTTCTGTTATATTGTCATTCCACTCTGAAACTACAACTCCAAAACGAAAATCTTTCGCGCTTGGAAGTGTACTCTTATCGTAAACTGATAAATTTTTATTAATCGTTGCCATATCAAATTTATTTTTTTAGACTTTCAATTTATAAATAAAAATTGGTGATTACAAGTTTTTAATTCCTTGCAATCACCAATTTTTAAATGCTGTTTTATATTATTGAGATAAACCAATCAAAGCATCAACTGAAGCAGCTTCAGGTGAATTCTCATAATTATCTTTAATATCTGTAAAATACTTTAAAGCATCTTCTTTTTGTCCTAATTCCAATGCAGTTTTTCCGGCTTTCAACAAGAAACGAGGCGTTGTAAAATCATTTTTATTAGATTCAAATGCTTTTACATAATTCTCTAACGCTTCTTTTGGCTGATTTTTCTCAGCATAAGCATCTCCAATAGCTCCTTTAGCCATTGCACTTAAAATAATATCTTCCGATTTAAATTTACCTAAATAATCAATAGCCTCAGCATATTTTCCAGTATTCAAATAAGCGATACCTGCATAATAGTTAGCTAAATTTCCTGCTGAAGTTCCTGAATATTCATCAGCAATTTTAACGAATCCGAATTTACCTTCAGAACCGTTTAAAGATAATTTATACAATGAATCACTGGCAACTCCATTAGCTGCTTGTTGGAAATTTTGTTGAGCAACAAACATTTCACTAGCCGCTTCTTCTTCTTTAGGCTCAGTAATAAATTTTTGAAAAGCTAAATATCCTACTGTAAACAAAGCTACAGCCCCTACTACACCAATAATGATTTTTTGGTTTTTAGCAACCCAGTCTTCCGTTTTTGATGCAGTTTCATCTAATTTAGAAAAAACCTCAGCTGTTGTACTGTTTTTTTCGTCAATTACAACTTCTTCTACTGTCTCTTTTACTTCTTTCTCTTTTGGTGCTTTATATCCTCTTTTATTGTACGTAGCCATTTAAAAATAATTTAGTGAACCGCAAAAATAAAATTTTTATTGAAACTCACACATAAAAACTCAGATTTTATATCTAAATCGAAAATATTTTTATTTCAACGGATAATCCTCAAATTCAGTCGGATTTATTTTGACACAGAAACAAATTCAAAAGCCATTTATATCGATATTTTTCAATAATTTGCAGCCTCTTTTAAAAGCCCGGACAAAAACAGCAAATACCTCAATATCAGCAGACCTTAAAAATGTATTTAAAAAAAATTTCTTTATTCAATTATAAAAATTTTTCAGAAGCCAATTTCGAATTTGACGGTAAAATAATCTGTTTTGTTGGTAAAAACGGTATCGGAAAGACCAATGTTCTGGACGCTATTTACCATTTATCTTATGGAAAAAGCTACTTCAATCCGCTGGCGGTCCAAAACATCAAACACGGCGAAGAGTTTTTTGTAATTGATGCCGAATTCATCAAAAATGAACGCAGCGAACAACTGGTTTGTAGTCTAAAAAAAGGGCAAAAAAAAGTACTCAAACGCAACGGCAAGGCTTACGACAAATTTTCAGATCATATTGGTTTTATTCCGCTCGTAATTATTTCGCCAGCCGACAGGGATTTAATTATCGAAGGCAGCGAAACCCGCAGAAAATTCATTGACAGCATTATATCTCAACTCGATTCACACTATCTACAACAACTCATTCAGTACCAAAAAGTAATGAGTCAGCGCAATGCTTTGTTGAAATATTTTGCACTAAATCATGTTTTTGACAACGATACCTTATCTATATATAATGAGCAACTCAACGATTTTGGGAAATACATTTTCGAAAAAAGAAAAGAATTCATCGCCGAGTTTATTCCTATTTTTAACGCTCATCACCATGCTATTACCAATTCTCAGGAATCGGTTCAATTAGTCTACGAAAGTCATTTATTCGAAAATGATTTATTGACACTTTTACAGCAAAACATCAACAAAGACAGAGCCTTGCATTACACCAGCACGGGAATTCACAAAGACGATTTATCGTTTGAAATCGACAATCATCCTATAAAGAAATTTGGCTCACAAGGACAACAAAAATCTTTTCTGATTGCCTTAAAACTGGCTCAATTTGAATTCCTAAAAAAACAAAGTGGTGTAAAACCGATTTTATTGTTTGATGATATTTTTGACAAATTAGATGAAACCCGCGTTGCTAAAATTGTAGAAATGGTGAACTCAGATACTTTTGGGCAACTTTTTATTTCCGATACCCACCCAGAACGCACCGAAGCTATTGTAAAATTGACACATCAATCTTATAAGATATTTAACTTATAATTTTTTAAACCGCAATCCCGATAGCTATTGGGACACAAAGATTTTTCACAAAGTAAAAATCCGAGCTAATCTGTGGAATCTGTGGTAAAAAAATTCACAAACTAAAAGTAAAATGTATCAAAGTACTGAGTTTTGATTATTTTTGATATTATATAAAATTCAAATACGATGAAATCTAAAATCTTATTCTCGTTAGCCCTAATATTTACATTATTTTTTACCAACGCTCAAACGGCAACAAAGATTAAAACGGTTGAAGTTCCTGCTTTCGCAAAAGAAATAAAGACAAATAAAAAACCACAAATTCTGGATGTTCGCACTCCCTCAGAATTTGCCGAAGGACATATTGACAATGCTCTAAATATAGACTGGCAGGGAGAAGACTTCGTTAAAAAAGTTGAAAAACTCAACAAAAACAAAGCCGTTTATGTGTATTGCCGAAGTGGCAGAAGAAGCTTAAAAGCATCTGAAAAACTGGAAGAATTAGGATTCAAAAACATCTATAATCTGGATGGCGGTTTTCTGAAATGGAACGCCGAATCAAAAACTGCAAAATAAAAAATCAAAAAATACCACGAATGCTAACAAAAGAATCACTGCAATTTTTAGACGATTTAAGAGCCAATAATAACCGGGAATGGTTTTTGGAAAACAAAAAAAGATACGAAATTTTCAAAAAAGACTATCATCAGTTGGTTGCTGATTTTTTGGATGCCATGAAACCCATGGATCCTGCATTAGAAATGCTCGAAGTAAAAAATTGTACTTTTAGAATCAATCGTGACATTCGTTTTTCTAAAGACAAATCACCTTATAAATCACATTTAGGAGTCTGGATGTCTTCTGGTTTCAAAGGTGCTAATCGCGCTGGTTATTATGTGCATATTGACCCAAACGGTTCGTTTATTGCCGGCGGTTTTTATGCTCCGGAAGCGGATGATCTAAAAAAAGTACGCAAAGAAATTGCGTTTTTCCATGAAGATTTAGAAGCTATTTTGAACGAACCCAATTTTAAAAGAGAATTTGGCGATTTTAGCCGAAATAAAAAAAGTCTGCTTAAAAATCCACCAAGAGGCTACGAAAAAGACCATCCGGCAATTGAATTATTAAAATTAAAAAGTTTCGAAACCGTTCAAAAATTCGACGTTTCAGAAGTAACTAAAAAAGATTTTGTTTCGAAAATGAGTCAGAAACTAATTCTTTTGAAACCTCTGAACGAATTCATGAACCGCGCTTTAGAGACAGAGGAATTTTAAAAAAAGTTAGCCACAGATTAAAGAGATTAAAAGGATTTAAAGAAATCTGTAAAATCTTTTTAATCTGTGGCAAAAAAATAGCTGATGAAAAAAAGAAAAATACTTTTCCTTGGAGAATCCTATCGCGCTGATGCTATTACCTGGATGAATGGCTTAAAGGAATTTGGCGATTTTGAAATCATTGCTTGGGAATTGCAAACACCCAACACTACTTTTTTCAATAGAATTAAAAGAACACTAGAATTTATCCTTGCTCCTCTTAGCATTCAAAAAACAATTCGTCAACAAAAACCCGATATGATTACTGCCGAAAGAACCACCAGTTATGGTTTTCTGGCAGCACTTTCGGGACTTAAACCCTCAGCGATTGCCCAACAAGGCAGAACTGATTTATGGCCCGAAGATTCCATCACGATTCCGCTTAAAAAAATCATTCAGAAGCATGCTTTCAAAAAAGCGACACTTATTCATGCCTGGGGTCCTGCAATGGCAGAGCACATGAAGAATTCCAAAGTGGACATGTCTAAAGTTTTGGTATTACCCAAAGGAATTGATTTAAACGTATTCAAAAATAAAAACACTGCCAATCAGGATAAAATTTGTGCCATTGTTACTCGTTCGCTATTGTCGGAATACCGACATGAAGTTATTTTAAAAGCTTTTGGAATTTTACATCAAAAAGGAATTGATTTTAGCTTAAACATCATTGGCAACGGCAAACAGCTTCCTTTTTTAAAAGAATTAGCCAAAGAATTAGACATTGAAAACAAGGTCATTTTCACAGGAAGAATTCTAAACACAGCCTTACCAAAATTACTACAGCAATCTAATTTTTACATCAGCATGCCCATAACCGAAGGCGTTTCGGCCTCTTTATTTGAAGCCATGGCTTGCGGTTGTTATCCATTAGTAAGTAACATTCCCGGAAATCAAAGTTGGATTCATCATCACGAGAACGGACAATTAATTTCCATTGACGATGCCGAAATGCTTGCCGAGGAATTGATTTGGGCTTTTGAGAATAAAAATATTAGAGAGAATGCTGTTTTAAGCAACCGCGAATTCATAGAAAATCATGTGGATTACAGAACCAACATGAAAATTATTGCGAATAAATACCATGAATTGATTGAAAACTACACCACTACTAGATGAGTACTTTGTCATTCCGTAGGAATCTCATCAAGTGGGCTTTTATTTTGATTATGAGATTCCCGTTCCTCGGAATGACAAATTCAACAAAAACATATCGTATACGAAATTATAATTCTTACTTTTGAGCCTTCAATTCAAGACTAAAAAAGCACTTTCTTTTATGGAAATTCTACAAAATTTTTCTTTAAAAAACTACAATACTTTTGGCATTGAAGCCAAAGCCAAACAATTTGTTGCGGTTCACTCAGTAGCCGAATTGAAAACGGTTTTACAACAACATCAATCAGAAAAAAAATTCATTTTGGGTGGCGGAAGCAATATGTTATTGACCCAGGATGTAGATGCTTTAGTCATTCATATTGATTTAAAAGGAAAAAAAATCATCAAAGAAGACGAAGATTTTGTTTGGATTGAAGGTCAGGCGGGTGAAAACTGGCATGAATTTGTACTTTGGAACATTGAGCAAAATTTTGGCGGACTCGAAAATATGTCGCTAATTCCGGGAAATGTGGGTACAACTCCCGTTCAAAATATTGGCGCTTATGGTGCTGAAATCAAAGATACTTTTATTTCCTGCGAAGCCATACATATTGCCACTCAGGAAATGAAAACTTTCACCAATGCCGAATGTAATTTTGGATACAGAGAAAGTATTTTTAAACACGAAGTAAAAGACCAATACATCATTACTTCAGTCGTTTTTAAACTGACCAAACGCAACTATAAAATCAATACTTCTTACGGTGATATTTTAGGAGAACTGACTAAGAAAGGTATCGAAAATCCGGGATTAAAAGACGTCAGTAATGCCGTAATTGCGATTAGACAAAGTAAATTACCTGATCCAAAAGAACTGGGAAACAGCGGTAGTTTTTTTAAAAACCCAATTGTTTTGAAAGTTGATTTTGAAAAAATCCATCAAAAATTCCCTGAAATGAAATTTTATGAAGTTTCGGCAACCGAAGTCAAAGTTCCTGCGGGCTGGCTGATTGAACAGGCTGGTTTTAAAGGAAAACGCTTTGGCGATGCGGGAGTTCATAAAAACCAAGCCTTAGTTTTAGTGAATTATGGCAATGCAACCGGACAGGAAATTTTAGCCGTTTCCAAAGACATTCAAAAAACTGTTTTTGAGACTTTTGGTATTCATATCGAAGCAGAAGTCAACGTGATATAAACAAAAAAGGGATTGTGAAAATTTTCTTTTAAAATTCACATTTTATCATTTTCAAATCCCTAATTCTATTCATACCTTTGCAGCTGATTTAAAAACCCATTAAACTCTGATGCTTATACTGATTCTTTACTTTTTTATTGCTGTTGTTGCCGTTCAAATTGTGTATTATTTAGGTGTTTTTGGGAAGTTTACTTTTGCCAAAGCACAAAAAATAACACCCAAAAGAATCCCTATTTCGGTTATCGTTTGTGCGAAGAACGAAGAAGAAAATGTAGCCAAATATGTTCCGCTGTTAGCCGAGCAAAACTACCCTGATTTTGAGATAGTTTTAATCGATGATGCTTCGAGCGATAACACTTTGGAAATTTTTGAAGCATTCGAAAAACAATATTCTAACATTCGTCTCGTTAAAGTTGAAAACAATGAAGCTTTTTGGGGAAATAAAAAATATGCTTTGACCTTAGGTATCAAAGCCGCGAAAAAAGAATATTTATTATTTACTGACGCCGATTGTCACCCAACTTCTAAAGATTGGATTACAGCTATGAGTTCGCAATTTACATTACACAGAACGATTGTTTTAGGATATGGGGGCTATGAAAAAATTGCCAATTCATTCCTAAATAAAGTGATTCGTTTTGAAACAGTACTTACCGCAGTTCAGTATTTTTCCTGGGCAAAATTAGGACATCCTTATATGGGAGTGGGTCGTAATTTAGCCTATAAAAAAGAAGAATTTTTCAATGTAAACGGATTTATCAATCATATTCAGGTGCGTTCAGGCGATGATGATTTATTCATTAACGAAGCAGCAAAAGGGTCAAACACTACCATTGCTTACACTCCGGAAAGCTTTACCTACTCTGCACCAAAAACAAAATACAAGGATTGGTTTACCCAAAAAAGAAGACATGTAGCCACTGCAAAACATTATAAAGCTTTTGATAAAATGCAATTAGGTTTGTTTTATTCTTCGCAGTTATTGTTCCTTATTTTGGCTACCATCTTATTATCATTCCAATTTCAATGGATTCTGGTATTGAGTTTGGTAGGTTTACGATATATCTGTGCGTGGATGACTATTGGTATCTCTGCAGGAAAGTTGAAAGAAAAGGATATTAAATTTTGGTTTCCAATTGTAGAAATTGCTCTTGTTTTTACGCAAATCAATGTCTTTATCACTAATATTTTTTCAAAACCAGTCAATTGGAAATAAAAAATCAAATAGAAAAAGCCAAACAAGGAGACCAAACGGCCTTTACTTTTCTATTGAATCATTATTGGAGCGAAGTCTATGGTTTCATGCTCAAACGCACGGAAAACGAGACCAATGCCGAAGACATTACCATTGAAACCTTTTCGAAAGCATTCGACAAAATAGCAACTTACAATCCTGAATTTCAGTTCAACACCTGGTTAATCAGTATTGCCAAGAATGTTTATATTGATATGCTTCGTAAAAAAAAATCCAGCCTTTTTGTTGAAATTACCGAGCAAGAAGACCAGAAAGCTTACAATATTGCCGACACCTCTCCGTCTAAAGAAGACGAACTGATTACCGAGCAAAACCTGTCGCAATTACTACAATACATCAAAGAACTGAAACCGCATTATCAGGAAGTAATCCAACTGCGTTATTTTCAGGAAATGAGCTATCAGGAAATAGCAAACAAAATTGACGAACCTCTCAACAACGTCAAAGTAAAACTGCTAAGAGCCAAGAAATTATTGGCTGAGATTATCAATAATAAGCGATAAGTTTTTTTATTTTTTAAACCATTAAGATTTAGCAAGACTTTCTTTCATAAGTAAGAAAAGTTTTTATATTTGTGTTTGTAATTAGAAATAATACGCAAAAAAAACACAACTTTTGCATAACATGCAGATAAAGGATATAACTAGTTCGATTTATGCTTATATAAACTAGTTAGTAGTAACCATAGCGACACATACCCGAAAATAAAAACAGAAAAAATATGAGCTACGATATATATTGTTACAAATCAAGACTTGACAGGCCTGATATAGAAGAAGCCCAAAATGCAATTGAAGTTGATGAAGAAACAAAAACTAATTCTGACCCAGAAATAAAACTGAAAATCGCGAAAGCTTTAATTGAATATAATCCAAGTCTTGAAAATTTTGACTTTGACTATCAAGAAATTGCTAAACTGCAAGGAACTACGATTGACGAAGCAAAAAAAGCATTTAGCCACATTGAATTAAATACACCTGAAGGCGACCTTGCAACTCAAATTACAATATTTGACAACAATGTTTCAATCACTGTCCCGTATTGGTATTCGGGAGACAATGCAAAAGAAGTTTTTGATAAAATCTATGACTACACCAAAATTATTCGCCAGACAGCAGGATATTTTGTTTACGACCCTCAAATAGACAAAGTGTTTGACCCTTTAACTGAGAATATTTTTGGACTTGATGTATATCAAAGTATGACAGGACAAGTTGAAAAAATGAGAACAGAAAAAACAACCATCAGAAGTAATAAACCTTGGTGGAAATTTTGGTAAATAGACACGAATATGCAATAATGGCTGCTGCTAACCCGACCGCGCGAATATATCAACACAACGATAGCGAGGAAATGTTTTCCGTGCCCACAACGATGAGCTAATTATTTAAGCACTTTGCAGAGTTACTTGATGAGATTGCTTCGTCCCTCGCAATGACGAGATTGCGGATAATTATAAAAAACTCCCTCTGGTTCTCGTTTATAAAGAGGACCTACTTTCATTTTAAAACAAGGCAAAGTGTTTTTAACGCGGCTATTCGAAGTTCACCTCCACTTACAAAACACTGATTATCAACAAAAACACCTTATCTGTAATTTTTTAAAAAAGTTTTTTCGCACAAATAGCAGAAAAAATTAAAAATATTCTCAGTACTTAGAAAATTTTCTAATCACTTCTAATTTTCTCCTCCACAGTCTTACAGACCTTGTAAACTGTGGATTTTTTTATACTTACGAAGCCCTCCAAAACATACTTAGACCAACTACTTACGTAAAAATACTTAATTATTTTTCTAAAACTGCGTTTTCGCAACTTTTAATCAAAACAATGCGAGTAATTTTGCCTTGTAAATAAGTAAAACACTTAGACGTAAGTTCACTACTTAAAAAAGAAACAAAACAAGACGAAATAAAATAAACAATTAAATTCTTTAAAAATGAGTTCAATTTCAACAAATCAACCGCTTTCAAGTTTAAACATTTTTAGTGGAAAAGGCGTTCAAATGCGTACCTTCCACATTACTTGGTTAACTTTTTTCTTTTCCTTTTTTGCATGGTTCGGTATGGCTTCACTTATGCCACTCGCTAAAGAACAATTGCACCTTACAAAAGACCAGTTAGGTAACATTCAAATTGCAGCTGTATCAGCAACTATCATCGCCCGTTTATTAATAGGTCGATTAGTGGATAAATTTGGTCCAAGATTAACTTATACCTGGTTATTAGTAATTTGCTCCGTACCTGTATTATTAATTGGTACTTCACAGTCTTATGAAAGTTTCCTTCTTTTTAGATTGGCTATTGGTGTTATTGGAGCTTCTTTTGTTATCACACAATTTCATACTTCAGTAATGTTTGCTCCGTCTATTAAGGGAACTGCCAATGCTACAGCAGGTGGTTTTGGAAATGCAGGTGCCGGTTTAGCTAATATTACGATGCCACTTATTGCAGCAGGATTCGTAGGTTTAGGAGTATGTACTCCCGAAGACAGCTGGAGATATGCAATGGTAATTCCGGGAATAATGTTATTGGTTTTTGCTTTTATTTATTTCAGATTTACCAAAGATTTACCAAATGGAAACTACAAAGATCTTGGCATAGAAAATAAGAATAAAGAAAACACCTTTATGCTTGCTGTTAAAGATTACCGTACCTGGGTTCTGACTGTTGCTTATGCTGCTTGTTTTGGTGTTGAAATCACTATTGATAATTTTGCTCCTATTTATTTCACAGACACTTTTGGTGCAACTTTAAAAACAGCCGGAATCTGTGCAGGACTTTTTGGATTAATCAACCTTTTTGCAAGACCATTAGGAGGAATTGTTGCTGACAAAGTAGGTAAAAGCTATGGTTTTTCAGGTAAAAATTTATTGCTTGCATTACTGCTTGTTTTGGAAGGTATCGGAGTTATTTTCTTTGGTATGACTGACCAATTAGGAGTTGCCATCTTCTTAATGTTTATGTTTGGAATGAGCTTAAAAATGGCTAACGGAGCAACATACAGCCTTGTACCATTCATCAACCCTAAAGCTGTGGGTAGTGTTGCCGGAATTGTTGGAGCAGGTGGGAATATTGGAGCAATGTTAATCGCTTTCTTATTCAAAGCTAAAGCGGTTAAATTTACTAAAGACGTAATTGATGAAAGCGGCGTATCTCAAACTAAAGATTTAATTGATTACACCAATGCATTTTACATATTAGGACTTATCATTCTGGTAACCGGAGTAATTGTTTTAGCTGTAAAATTTGCAGTTAAAGATAAAGAAGAGGAAATCGAAGTAAAAGGTGATGTAATTCCAGCTTTGGTAAAATCAAAATAATACAATTTAAAATCCAAAAGGATATACGAACAAATTAAATGTTTCGGTTATTATTAAAAGAAAGGCTGTCTTAACGGATAGCCTTTTCTTTTTTTATAAAATAATGCGTTTACAACGCAACTCATCAAAGAGCACCTCTAGCATTTAAAACCACCAAACAAATTATTTTATTATTATTCTAAATTATTTTCAAAAATACTTCGGAAATTACATCTAAAATCATTATCTTAATCCTTTCTAAATAAAAATACCACATACACATACCGATTTAACTGAATCTTTAACCATTAAATCTATATCTTATGTCACACCACAGTCTTTATGAAAACAACTGGATTAACCTAGTATTCGAAAACAGAAACAAAGAGTATGGCGCTTTTCAACTGCGTCGGGAAACTACCAAAACTTCTTTTCATGCCCTTTGTATTGGGATTTTATTGTGTACTGCACTGGCAATTCTGCCCAAATTATTAAACTTTATTAATCCCAAAGATGTTACTGAATCTACAATTCCAGTAAATCCGGAAACAGTAATTGAACTAACAAAAATTTATTCGGAACAAACTAAAGAAAAGGCTGCGGCTGCTCCGCTTCCTGAGCTACAACAAAAAGCTCCTGTCGATAAAATAGATGCCAAACAACTCATTAATCCAACCGTTGTGCATGCAACCCTGGCAACTGATGTTAAATTCACTTTAGACAGAAGCAATCCTGTTGAAACTACTACTCAGGGAACAGCCGTTACAGGCTCTGGAACTGCTGCCGGAACCGGTGTTGAAAACGGAACTGGGACAGGCGCCGGAACCGAAACCTTAAATACTAATGGAAACGAGGTTCTTAGCACTGAAATCTTAGACAGCAAACCACAATTTCCCGGAGGAATAGAAAAATTCTACCGTTATATTGTTAATCATTTCAATAGCCCTACGGTAGACGCAAACGGAAACATTCGTATTTTCGTTTCTTTCGTAGTTGAAAAAGACGGAAGCATGAGCAATATTAAAGTGGTAAACAATCCGGGAGCTCTTTTAGAAAAAGAAGCTATTAGGGTATTACAATCCATGAAAGCCAAATGGACTCCGGGAATGCTTCATTCCAAACCCGTAAGAACTGCTTACAACTTACCCATCACAATACAAATAGATCAAAACTAATTTTCAATAAGATTAAAATTAATCAGTTGCCACAGATTTAAAGGATTTACACAGATTACAATCAGTGATAATCCTTTAAATCTGTGGCATTTTTTTTCATGCGATAACTAAACAGACTAAAACGCTATTTTTAACTTTCTGTATCCTACAAAAAAAGGAGACATTATTTTTAACAAATCAATCTAAAAGCTTCACAATTTAATATATCCCTTTTTAAATCAACATTACGTATATTTGTAGCCTTAAAATTGATTTATGGAAACTGTTTTAGATAATACCAAACCCGTAGCTAAACCAAAATGGTTAAAAGTAAAATTACCTATCGGGCAAAAATATACAGAACTTCGTGGCTTAGTTGATAAATATAGCTTAAATACCATTTGTACTTCAGGAAGTTGCCCTAATATGGGAGAATGCTGGGGCGAAGGTACTGCTACCTTTATGATATTAGGAAATACTTGCACACGTTCTTGTGGATTTTGTGGTGTAAAAACAGGACGTCCGGAAACAGTAGATTGGGACGAACCTGAAAAAGTAGCCCGTTCTATCAAAATCATGAACATTAAACATGCGGTAATTACCAGCGTAGACCGTGACGATTTAAAAGACGGTGGTTCTATTATTTGGATTGAAACAGTAAAGGCTATCCGTAGAATGAACCCAAATACTACCTTAGAAACTTTAATTCCTGATTTTCAAGGAATCGAAAGAAATATTGACCGTATTGTAGAAGCGAATCCGGAAGTGGTATCGCACAACATGGAAACCGTACGCCGTTTGACACGTGAGGTACGTATCCAGGCTAAATACGACAGAAGTTTAGAAGTATTGCGTTACCTAAAAGAAAAAGGAATCAACAGAACCAAATCGGGGATTATGTTAGGTCTTGGTGAGGAAGAAGAAGAAGTATTCCAAACCTTGAGAGACCTTCGCGCTGCCAATGTGGATGTGGTAACTTTAGGACAATATTTACAGCCAACTAAAAAACATTTACCTGTTAAGGAATTTATCACGCCGGAACAATTTGCTAAATACGAGCAATTTGGTTTGGAATTAGGTTTCCGTCATGTTGAAAGCGGACCATTAGTTCGTTCTTCATACAAAGCACAAAAACACATTCTTTAATTTCCCTAACGTTTACATAAAATTTGAAAACAAGAATTGCCATCAATGGTTTTGGCCGAATTGGTCGAAATCTGTTTCGCCTGCTTTTAAATCATTCTGAAATAGAAGTTATTGCCATCAATGATATTGCCGATACCCAAACTATGGCACATTTGATAAAATACGATAGCATTCACGGGGTTTTGCCTCAAACTGTTATTGCTGACGAAAAAGGCTTTACAATTGACGGAACCCATTTTTTATTTTTCCACGAAAAAAATATTTCGAATCTAAACTGGAAGGATTTAGACATTGATTATGTAATTGAATCAACGGGAAAATACAAGACTTACGAAGATCTAAACAAACACATTATTGCGGGTGCAAAAAAAGTAATTCTTTCGGCACCTTCAGAAGTTGACACTATCAAAACAGTTGTTTTAGGAGTTAATGAGCATATTCTTGACGGAACCGAAAAAATCATATCCAATGCGAGTTGTACGACTAACAATGCCGCTCCAATGATTAAAATAATCGATGAGCTTTGCGGAATTGAGCAAGCTTATATTACCACAATCCACTCTTTTACAACCGATCAAAGCTTACATGACCAGCCACACAAGGACTTGCGAAGAGCTCGTGGTGCCAGTCAGTCTATTGTTCCTACAACTACCGGAGCAGCTAAAGCATTAACAAAAATTTTTCCTATCTTAGAGGGCAAAATTGGCGGATGCGGTATCCGTGTTCCTGTTCCTGATGGTTCATTGACTGATATTACTTTTAATGTAAAAAAAGCGGTATCAATAAAAGAAATCAACGAAGCTTTTAAATTAGCTTCGCAAAATCAATTCAAAGGAATACTGGACTATACTGAAGACCCAATTGTATCGGTGGATATTTTAGGGAATAAAAATTCCTGTTTATTTGACGCTCAACTGACTTCTGTGATTGATAAAATGGTAAAAGTTGTTGGTTGGTATGACAATGAAATTGGATATTCATCACGTTTAATAGATTTAATACTTTTGACCAAACCAAACTAACTAAATGAAATTACAAATCAAATTATATCTGATTTTCGTTATTTTATTTAATCCATTTCTGTATTCTCAAATAAGAGAAACAGATAGCGTCAGCTATTACAATAACCTCGCTAATAGCAATATCAAATCTAATAATTACAAAGACGTCTTTTTATACACCCAAAAAGCAATTAATTACGCTCAGGAAAATTCAAAAGTCAAAGAGCAGGCAATTCAGGTAGCTAAATTAGGTCGATTGTATTACAGTCTGAAAAAGTATAATGATGCTATCGAAAAACTCATCGAAAGCATTAACCTGTTTAAAACCATCAGCCCTGCTCCAGAATACGCTAATGCTTATTATTATCTGGGATTAGCTTATATGGGTAACAACAATTTTAAAGATGCTAAAATTTGCAATGACAAAACAATTGCTCTTTCAAAAGCACTGGCAATAAAGGACAATGAAGATTCAATTAATCTTCAAAAAGCGATTATCTGTAGAGCAACCCAAAAATGCGATATTGCTGCTGCAATTTTCAATGCCATTATTTCAAAACCTGACAATGCGAATATTTTAGATGCAAAAGCAGAAGCTTTGTATCAAATGGGACTTATTGAAGCAGGCAATAACCGTAATAATTTAGCCTTAAGTTATTTCAACAAAGCCTTAAACCTAAATGCCAAAAATCAAAATTTAGATCAAAAATCAAATATTCTTCTTGCTATAAGCAACGTTTATGAAAAGATGCTGGACAAAAGTAATGCTTATGCTTTTTTAAAATTACATCTGAATTTAAAAGAGAGTATTGCTATTTCGATTAATGAAAAACTAGGCATTAATGACTACGAAGCTTTCAAAGAAAACCAAAGAAAACAAAACTTGGTTCGTCTTGACAAAGAAAGACAGGAACAGGAACAAACCGAAAAATTCTCCCGATTAATCAATTACCTTTCAATTGCTTTAATTGCCATTTTATCTTTATTGAGTTTTTCACTTTATAAGAATAATATCATTCGAAAAAAATCGAACCTATTATTACAGGAGAAAAATAACGAACTGATAAAAGCCAAAGAAAAAGCAGAAAAAGCTTCTAATGCCAGAACTGACTTTTTATCAACGGTAAGTCACGAGCTCAGAACACCACTCAATGCAATTAATGGAATTACTCATCTATTGTTAGAAGAAAACCCTAAAAAATCGCAATTGCATTACCTTAATTCGCTGCAATATTCGGGCAACTATTTAACTGCTTTTATCAATGACATTTTAGAAATCAATAAAATTGATTCGAATAAAACCGAGTTAGAACATATCAATTTTGATTTAAAGCAATTATTAGAAGACATCAGAAACTCTTTGATTGAACTTGCTACCAAAAATAAAAATGCTTTTATACTCGATATCGACCCGAAAATTCCAAATAATTTAATTGGCGATCCTATTAAATTGTCCCAAATTTTCATCAACCTAATCAACAATGCTTTAAAATTCACTAAGAACGGAAAAGTATGCATTATAGCCAAGTTGAAATCGTTTGAAGGAGAAAAAGCTACGATATTTTTTGAAATCATTGACACAGGAATTGGAATTCCAACAGAAAAATTAGAAACTGTTTTTGAAAGTTTTTCTCAGGGTTCAACCGAAATTAACAGAAAATATGGCGGAACTGGTCTAGGCTTGACTATCGTAAAAAAATTATTACACCTATTAGGCAGTACAATCCATTTAGAAAGTACATTAGGGGAAGGTTCTTGCTTTTCATTTGAATTGCAGTTGAGTGTTAATAGCAATCAGGCTGCTCCTGTTGAACAAAAAGTCAAGACTAATCTTAATGGCTTTAATAATATAAAAGGCAAAAATATCCTGGTCGTAGAAGACAATACGATCAACCAAATGATTACCAAAAGAATGCTCGAAAACAAAGAGATACTTTGTGAAGTAATTGACAATGGTGAGCAGGCAATTGAAGCCCTAAGAAACAATAGCTATGATTTAGTTCTTATGGATGTGCATTTACCGGGAATAAACGGAACCATAGCTACTCAGGAAATTAGAAAATTCAATTCGACAACTCCTATTATTGCCATGACGGCTATTTCGTTGAATGAAAACAGGGAAATGCTGCTTTCTTTTGGAATGAATGATGTGATTACAAAACCTTTTATCCCTAAAGATTTTTACAATCTTCTATCTAAATATCTCGACAATTAATAACTTAGAATCAATTCTTTGATTAATTTTCGAACTTTAGGTTCGGCATTTCGTGCAGCTTCTAAAACCTCATCATGAGAAATCGTCTCGATACTATTTTCATCACCCATATCGGTAATAACTGAAATCCCAAAAGTTTCTAAATCCATGTGACGTGCCACAATAACCTCTGGTACAGTAGACATCCCTACACAATCAGCACCCAGAATTTTCACCATTCTGTATTCTGCCAAAGTTTCAAATGTAGGTCCCTGCAACCCCAGATAAATGCCGTCTTTGACTTCGATATTCAATTTCGTTGCCAGCTCCTTAACTTGGGCAATTATCTTTTTCGAATAGGGTTCACTCATGTTTACGAATCTTGGTCCAAAACGCTCGTCATTTTTTCCGCGTAAAGGATGCTCCGGAACCAAATTAATATGATCGTTGATTAGAACAATATCACCCACTTTATAATTGGGGTTCACTCCGCCCGAAGCATTCGAAACAATCAATTTATTTATTCCCAAATACTTCATCACACGCACAGGGAAGGTAACTTCCTGCATTGAATAGCCCTCATAATAATGAAAGCGCCCTTGCATAGCCACCACTTTTTTGTTTCCTATAGTACCAAAAACCAATGCACCATGATGTCCCTGAACGGTTGAAACAGGAAAATTAGGGATTTCGACATAAGGCAAGGTAAATTCTATCTGAATGTCAGCCGTAAAATTTCCTAATCCCGAACCTAAAATAACGCCATATTCAGGAACAAAATTTTTTTTCTCCTTTATATAATTAACCGTTTCTTGTACCAGTTCCCACATAATTTTTAATTTTTTTATCAAATTCATCTCCTCCTGAAAGAAACGAACTTTGTATTGGTAAGTAAAAAAGTTGCTCAGCAGGCAAATATCCTTTTAGTCGCACATAATCTTTTTCGGTAGTAATAATGATGGAATCCTGAGCTTTAATGATAATTTCCTGAATATCCTTTTCAGAAAAATGATGGTGATCCGGAAAAGTCAAACATTGATCATTTGTGTTTTTTAAATACGAAAAGAAGGGTTCCGGCTTAGCTATTCCTGCCAAAAGCAATTTTTGTTCGGCTCTGATTTCACTCAGCTCAATCTTGCTGTTTTCTGAATAAATACATTCGTCATAAGCAATACAGCTAAAATACAATTGCTGATTTTGAGCTAGTTTTAGTTTATTTTTAATCGAAAGTTGCTCAGCTTCTGAAAGATTGGGCGGACATTTAGTAACCACCACCACATCGGCTCTTTTAGCTCCATCCCTGCTTTCTCTTAAATTGCCTGTTGGCAATATAAAATCATCGGCATAAATATCGCTATAAGCCGTTAGTAAAATATAAAAACCCGCTTTTACTTTTCGGTGTTGGTACGCATCGTCCAGCAAAATCACTTCCAGTTTTGGAGTTTTATAAAGCAATTGTTCAATTCCGTTCTTTCTATTGGCATCAACGGCAACCTGTATATTTGGGAATTTCTGAAAAAACTGAAAAGGTTCATCTCCTAAAATTTCGGCATTCGCATTGGCATCAGCCAAAACAAAACCTTCAGATTTTCTTTTATAACCGCGGCTTAAAGTTGCTACTTTGTATTTTGTAGAAAGCAAACGAATTAAATATTCTATTTGAGGTGTTTTGCCGGTTCCACCCACACTTAAATTTCCAACCGCAATTATAGGTAAATCAAAAGAATAGGATTTTAAAATTCCTTTATCGAAAAGATAATTTCTAATAGCAGTTATTAAACCATATAAAATGGCAAAAGGAAAAAGTATTTTTCGAAGTAAATTCATAATACGAAAGTAGAATATTTTATCTTTGAATTGAAATCAAAAATGTTTTTGTTCGTTTGGTTTTCTATTTATTCGGGAAAACAAATAACTAAAAAATTCCTTTCAATGAAAATAAAAGAAATCCTTTCCGTACTAGAAGAAATGGCTCCACTGGCCTATGCAGAAGATTTTGACAACGTTGGTTTGTTAATTGGTGACCAAAACACAGAGGCTACAGGCGTTTTAGTTTGTCATGATGCTTTAGAAAACGTGATTGAAGAAGCCATTGACAAGAATTGCAATTTGGTTGTATGTTTTCATCCAATTTTATTCTCAGGTTTAAAAAAAATAACGGGCAAGAACTATGTAGAACGTTCAATAATTAAAGCCATAAAAAACGACATTGCCATTTATGCCGTTCACACCGCCTTAGACAATCACAGGGATGGAGTGAACAAAATATTTTGTGATGCGCTGGGATTGACAAAAACGAAAGTATTAATTCCGAAGCAAAATTTCATTCGAAAATTAATTACCTACACTATTCCTGAAAATGCCGAAAAAGTCCGCAATGCGCTTTTTGATGCCGGAGCCGGAAACATTGGTAATTATGAAGATTGTAGTTTCAATTCTAAGGGAATTGGCACTTACATGGGCAATGAAAATAGCAATCCCGAAATAGGAGAACGCTTTGAATTTGTTGAAAATGAAGAAATAAAAATCGAAGTTACTTTCGAAAAATATTTAGAATCCAAAATTCTAAAAGCCCTTTTCAAAAATCATGTATACGAAGAAGTAGCCTATGAAATCTATGATTTGCAAAATCCACATCAAAATATCGGATTAGGAATGATTGGCGAATTGGAAAATCCGATGAATGAAAACGAATTTTTAGCATTGGTAAAAGACAAAATGCAGGCTGATGGTATCCGCCATTCGACTTTTTTAGAGAAACCCATCAAAAAAGTAGCCGTTCTGGGAGGTTCAGGAAGTTTTGCCATAAAAAGTGCCATTCAGGCCGATGCCGATGCTTTTTTAACTGCCGATTTAAAATACCATCAGTTTTATGAAGCCGAAAATCGCTTACTTTTAGCCGATATTGGACATTTTGAGAGTGAACGTTATACAAAAAATTATATTGTTGATTTTCTTAGAAAAAAAATCCTTAATTTTGCCATCATTTTATCAGAAGAAAATACAAATCCAGTTAAGTACTTATAGAATATGACTAATACGAAAGAATTAAGTGTTGAGGACAAGTTAAGAGCCATCTACGATTTACAATTGATTGACTCTAGAATTGACGAAATCAGAAACGTAAGAGGGGAACTTCCTCTTGAAGTGGAAGATTTAGAAGATGAAGTTGCTGGTTTAAGCACACGTTCTGAAAAATTGAAAGCTGAGCTTGAAGTAATCGAAGAGCAAATTAAAGCTAAAAAGAATAGTATTGATGACCACAAAGAGGCTATCAAAAAATATACTAAACAACAAGAAAACGTTCGTAACAACCGTGAATTCAACTCTTTAACTAAAGAAGTTGAGTTCCAAGAGCTTGAAATTCAATTAGCTGAAAAGCAAATGAAAGAAATGAAAGCTTCAATCGAGCACAAGAAAGAGATTATTGCTCAATCTAAAGAGAAGTTAGAGCTAAAATCGAATCACCTAAAACATAAAAAATTAGAGTTAGACGCTATCATGGCTGAAACTGCTAAGGAAGAAGAATTTTTAACTGAAAAATCTGCTGAATTCAAAGAACAAATCGAAGAAAGATTATTAGCAGCTTACACAAGAATTCGTTCAAGTGTTCGCAACGGATTAGCTGTTGTTTCTATCGAAAGAGGAGCTTCTGCTGGTTCTTTCTTCACTATTCCGCCACAAACACAGGTTGAAATTGCTTCAAGAAAGAAAATCATTATCGATGAGCATTCAGGAAGAATTTTAGTTGACTCTAGTTTAGCTGAGGAAGAAAAAGAAAAAATGGAAAACTTATTTGCTAGTATTTAATTATATTTAAGTCCCGATTTAATCGGGACTTTTTTATTATTATGAAAAAAGCACTTTATTTTCTATTCACTAAATCTATTGGTTTTTATATCAATGTAATGAGTTTTATTTTTCCTGACAAAGCTACGGATCTTGCTTATGCTTTGTTTAGCGAACCTCGTGACGGAAAATTAATCAAAGACAAACTTCCTGAAATTCTCCGCGAAACCGAAAAGGAAACCTATCAACATCAGGGAGAATATTTTCAAACCTACACCTGGAAAGGTGATGAAAATGTAATTTTACTAGTCCACGGCTGGGAAAGCAATGCTTCCCGATGGGAAAATTTATTAAGTTATTTAAAAAAATCAGGCAGTACCATCATAGCTATCGATGCTCCTGCACACGGCTTATCCAGCGGTAAGGAATTTAATATTCCACAATATGCTGCATTTATTGATATTCTGGTTCAAAAATTCAGTCCTAAACATCTTATAGGACATTCATTAGGCGGTAAAACCTGTCTTTACTACCAATCGACATACCAAAATAACAGTATTGAAAAGATGGTTATTTTAGGTTCCCCAAGTGATTTCCAAATCATTCTGAACAACTACATCAATTTGTTAAGCCTGAATTCTAAAATCTCAAAAGGTCTGGAAAATCATTATCTCAATCACTTCAACCTTCAGTTGGAACATTTTTCGGGAAAATCATTTGCTTCGAAAATAAAAACCAAAGGACTCATTGCCCATGACATTGAAGATACCATCGTTTTATTTGAAGAAGGAAAAAAAATAGCCAGCGCCTGGCAGGATGCTGTTTTTATTGAAACCAAAGGACTTGGTCACAGCCTCCATGGTGAAGAATTATACCAAAAAGTGTACGCATTTTTATTTGATTAATTATAAGCAATTACTGTTACACAAAGATTCACAAAGAGGACACAAAGTCTCGCTAAGTTTTTTAAAATCAGTTTAAAACTACTCAATCAGTACTATCAGTATCCTAAAAACAAAAGTAATTCATGTATTTCTTTTGAATATCTCTGTGGTTTACTTTGCGAATCTTTGTGAAATAACTAATTATGACATTCGCAAATTGCTTATTTTTGCACAATGGAAGAAAATCTAAAACGTCTCAACAAATTCATAGCTGAAACAGGCTTTTGCTCCCGTCGTGAGGCCGACAAATATATTGAAGAAGGTCGCGTAACCATCAATGATGTCGTTCCGGAACTGGGAACTAAAGTTGGCGTAAATGATGAAGTTCGCATTGATGGCAAACTCATTCATGAGAAAAATGAAAAACCCGTTTACCTTGCTTTCAACAAACCTGTTGGAATTGAGTGTACCACTAACCTTGAAGTACGCAACAACATTGTTGATTACATCAATTATCCCAAACGTATTTTCCCTATTGGCCGATTAGATAAAGCCTCAGAAGGATTAATTTTCATGACCAATGACGGCGATATTGTCAACAAAATATTGCGTGCCCGAAACAATCACGAAAAAGAATATACAGTAACGGTAAACAAACCTATCACCGACCGTTTTATTCAAAGAATGGGAAATGGTGTGCCTATTTTGGATACCGTAACCCGAAAATGTAAGGTAGAACAAATTAGTAAATACATCTTCAAAATCATTCTTACTCAAGGTTTGAATCGTCAAATTCGTAGAATGTGTGAATATTTAGGCTATGAAGTAACTGCGCTGAAACGTATTCGAATTATCAATATTTCACTTGATGTTCCTGTAGGTCGTTACCGCGATTTGACCGATGCAGAAATTAAAGAATTAAACGAATTGATTGAACCTTCAAGCAAAACCGAAGAAGCAAGCTTACCTAAAACTGAAGCACCAAAACGCCGAACGGAATTCATCAAAAAAGACGATCCCCGATTTAGAAAACGCGGAGATTATTAGATAAAACATTTTAGATACTTCATTTACAATAAACAAGGGGAAATAAATTTCCCCTTGTTTATTTATTATCCGTAACTAATTCAATTACTGTTCGTTAAAAACAAAACAATTAGTTAACCTTTTCTTCGAAATATATTAAACTACAATTTGGTTTAAGGCCTTAATTTTGAAATTATAACACCAATATAATACCATTGAAATTTTCATTCCCTAACGTTCGCAATTTTAGAACTCAAATCTTCTTATCATTTTCAGTAATGATTCTTTTAATCATTATTTGGTTTCTTACCTACCTCACCATAGACCGAAAAATAGATCATTTAAATGATTTTAGTTATAAATCCTATCAGGTTTCCCAGGAATTCAGCACTAATATCAAACGATTTCAAACCTTTTTGCTATACGGTTACAAGGAAAAAGATTTTTACATCAATCACAACGAGAAAGATCTAAAACAATATATCTCTAATCTGGAGAAACAAAGGGAAGATATTAATTTGATTTATAATGAGTCCAAAGAACTCAATATTGAAATCAACGACCAACACATGTTTAAGCTTTTCAATAAAATTGATATGCTTATTGACTATGTCAATCAATACAAAAGAATAGCTTTAATCAGAGGATTTAAAGATTATGGCATTGAAGGCAAAATGCGTGACAAAGCGCATTTTTTAGAAAAAAACAATTGTTTGAAACCATATACAATCCTGCAATTTCGCCGTCACGAGAAAGACTATTTACTGCGATCTGAAAAAGATTATATTCAAAAATTTCAGGATTTATACGATATTACTATACATTCTAAAGAAATCAACTCTGCTTCAAAGCAAATACTGGCAGATTACAAAAGCTATTTTGACACATTAGTCGTACTGACAAATCAATTAGGTCAAGCCCAAAATCTTGGCTTAAACGGTAAAATAAATCATTCCAACGAAGAAATTGAAAGTCTATTTAGCCAAATCATTTCTAATAACGAAACCAGGATTAGCCAACTAAAAACCAATTTATTTTATTTCCAAATTGGGCAAACCCTCTTAATGATTGCTATTGCAATTTTTTTATGTGTTTATATTTCAAAATATTTCACCAAAGACATTAAACTGCTTTCATTGGATATTTCCAATTTCATTATTTCCAATTTCAAAAACACCAATTCTAACTTACTCCAGCAGTCATCCATCAAGGAAGTTGATTTTTTATTAAACAGTTATAAAATACTAAAAGAAAAACTAAACGAAAATCTGGTTGTTCTTGAGAAAAATAACGAAGCAGCTAACAATACAGCCAAATTTAAAACCCAATTCCTGGCAAATATGAGCCATGAAATCCGATCGCCTTTAAATGGTGTTATCGGCATGTTGAACATTCTTAAAACAAGTCCGTTAAACAGTGACCAATCCGAGTATATAGAGATCGCTGAGCATAGTGCCAATCATCTTTTAGGTATTGTCAATATGATTTTAGATCATTCAAAAATGGAAGCCGGGAAGGTCAAACTGGAACAACACCCAATCCATCTTAAAAAAGAATTATCTAAATTAATTCGATTATTCGAATACCGTATCAAAGACAAAAACATCGCCCTCCATTTTAATTTTGATGAACGAATCGAAAGCAATATTCTTTGCGATAATTTAAGACTACAACAAGTTTTAATCAATCTTTTGGACAACGCAATTAAGTTTACAACAGCCGGAGAAGTTAAACTGGAAGTAAACTGTCTTGAAGTGCAGGACAATATTCAAAAAATCAATTTCCGGGTTATGGATTCGGGAATAGGTATTGACGTTAACAAAACCGAACAACTACTCTTAGCCTTTGAGCAAGCCGATTTAACAACCACCCGAAAATATGGCGGAACAGGACTTGGACTGACCATTTCGAACCAATTAATCACTTTGATGGGAGGTTCCAAATTAAACATCATCGCTTTAGAAGAAGGAGGTTCCAGTTTTAGTTTTGATATTCCATTCAAAATAAACAAGACTTCATTGGCTGTCGAAAATCAAAGCAGTTCTTCAAACAGCTCAAATAAAAACAGTATTAACAAAGCCCTGATTGTTGAGGATAATTTAATCAATCAAAAGGTTTTAAGGAAGCTTTTGGACAAAATCAACATCCCGGCTGACATTGCAAACAACGGATTAGAAGCGGTTGCTCTTTTCGAAAAAAATGATTACGATATCATTTTTATGGATTTACACATGCCGGAAATGGATGGTTTTGAGGCTACGAAAAAGATCCATTCGTTGGAAAAATACAAATCTAAAAACATTCCTATTATTGCTGTCACCGCAAGCGCTTTTGAAGAAGACAAAATCAAAGCCATAGCTAATGGTATGGATGATTTTGTAAGCAAACCTATTGTTTTAAAAAACCTGGAGGAAACCATTGTCAAACAAATGAAACTACATCATCATTCCCCAAAAAAAATCAAACCCAAGACTTTTTAGCTTGGGGTTGATTTTTTAATTATTTCAAATCAAGTGTTTCATAATACAAAACTTAATTATTTACTATCTCTACTATATAAACTTAGTACATTTTAGTTTTCTTTTCTTTGTACCAAAAAATAATACCTAGCAATATTACCAAAAACAAAAAACTTGGCTCACTCATTCTTTGTGTATCTTCACCAATATCTAATGACTTATTATTTGATAATACTTGTTTTTGCTTCTCTTTTAAAACCTTTTTTTGTGCTTCATTTTCTACTACCAAATATGAAGTCACTGGAGTCATTACTCTTGAAATAAAACTATACTTTACCAAGTTTAACCATTCATCATCAGACACCTCTGGATGCAAAGTCTGAGAATTCCATTTTCCTTGAATTAGCAATGCGGACTTCCAATTTTTTTCTTTGATTTCATTTGTTTCAATTTGAAAAATATCGTTTCTTAAAATGATACTTGGTTGATTATTGTTTGGCAAATAAAAAGTCTGTGCGTCAATCTTAAATTCTAAAACATTATGGTCAAAAGTGAATTTACAGCTGTCCGAAAGTTGTTCAATAGAATTTGATGTTAAAGAATGAGGTTGAAGTTCTCCTTTTTTATCGAGATTAAAAAACAAATCATCTTCTGGAAAAGCCATTTTAAAGTCTGAAAAGTCTTTGTCTATAACAGATTTTTGTATCCTATCTGAAACAACAACTAAAATAGGATATGAATTTGTTTGTTCCTTATATGCTTTGAACAATGTTGTTTTCACTGCTCTATCCAAATAGAATCCTCCCTCAAAAGTTTGTTTTCTATACAGTTGTTTCCAATCATATTTTACTGGAATAGTATTTACATAACTGTTAACAAAAGTTATTCTTGCATTTTTAGCTAATCTTGGATGGCTCTTTAAAGTCTTTTCAATTCTTTTTATAAATTCACTCAAATATTTATCTTTTTGGATGGAGGCATCAACTAAAAAATGAAAGTATGGTTTTCGTTGAACCTGCTTCAAAGTCCCTTTTTCTTTTGCTGAAATATAAATTACTTTATCATTTCTTTGCCTTTCATTCATTAGCTTTTCTCCTTCATTTCCTAATTTCACAGAACTATTGTCAATTGTAAAATTTATTGGCTCTTTATGTAAAATTTGAATTCCTGTTTTTCTAACTTCATTTTTGGAAAATGGAAAAACCCTAAATGCAATTTTATTACCAGTTAAATAATATAAAATACCTGGATCTTTATTTTCATTTCTAATATTTGAGAATACCCACATAGCAGATTTTTTCTCTGCCAAAATTCCCTTTTCCTTTTTATTACCAACATACAGATAGTAGTCACTTATCCAAGCTCCTTCTGGCAAATTAATAGTTGTTGCATATTCTGCTAACCAATCATTGTCACTGTTATTAGTAATTTCTAAATCAACCCAACTTTTCCATGCATTTTGTGTTTTGTCAAAAAAACTTTTTGTTGAAATGTTTGTAATTTTTACATTATCGTTCTGAATATTATCTTTTCTTATTTTAAACGAAGTTGTTCCAAAAAATATCTTTTCAATCATATTTATTTTACTATCAGATAAAGTAAGATTATCTAAAACCAGCCAATTGAAATAAGAGGACAAATAAGGTGTTTGCCCTCCAAAAATAAAATCACCGTTTCTTTCCTTATGATTTTTTACAACATTTAGTGTTTTTTGTAAAGAAACTTTATCGATGGCGTACGATTTTGAAAAATCAGGAGTGTATAAATAATTAAGAGTTTGATTTAAAACACTTTTATCGTTCAAATATGAGATTGTAATAAAAATAGGAATTACTAAAAAACTTAAAAATGATGTTATCCAAATTGTATTTTTTGAAAAGTACATTTTTAGAAACAGTAAGTCTTTAGAAAATTCAATAATATGAAGGACAAAAAGAAGTAGTGGTGATAACATTAAAAACCCTGTTCCAAAGGCAACTATAGCGATTACAGAAAACGGCAAAAACGGAAGAAAGACAAGGAAAAAATACAAAGTGTAAGCAAATGTGATACTTCTTCCAATGAAAAGGAATAATCTACAAACTTTATTTTCAAAATTTGGTAAACAAATAAAAACACCATTTAAAATAGCTAAAACATAAAACCAATAGCTATTAAAGTTTCCAAATACTCCAGAATTATTTGTGCCAAAATCATTAAAAAACTGTCCATTATTTACAGCTAAACCTAATAATGGAAGTACTATTGAAATTGGCATTTTCCAAGCTAATTGATATTTTTGCCAAACTATTGCTTTTTTGGAAACTATTATAAAAGTACCTCTGATAATAAAAAACAGAAAAATTAAAACACCAATAATAATAAAAATTAATAATACGTGAATTCCAAAATTATTATCAACTGGTTTCCATAATGGTAAAATAATTTGAGAAAACAAATACCAAGATATTGGAATAATGATTGCTATTAAAAAATTCTTCCACGCCTTATGTTCCTCGGCTTCTGATGTAAAATGACAAACCAAAATAAACAATGAATAAGCAAGCGTTGGCATTAGGAAAGTACCAACATACAAAATCATATTACCTGATATCATCCATTCTGGAATACTAAAGGGAATTATTTTGTCTGCGTTATAACCATATAGATAGATTAATGGAATGTAAAGCAACAAAGAAAGTACTCCATACCACAATGAAAGATTTTGTTTTTTAATAGTTAAATAAAATGCGTAAACAAAATTAAGCAAACCTAAAACACCAAAGATCCAACTAAAGATTTTCCATATTAGTACATTCTCTTGATTCAAAAGGCTCTTAATAATATTGAATTCTCCGTAAAAAAGAAAAAATAACACAACCATTGGAAGTGTGTTTACTATAAATATCCATGCGGGATTAAACAAGTTTCTCATTTTGATATTTTTTTATTTAAGATTTGTTCCAATAGATAATAAATTAAAATTAAGAAAGACAAATTAGTTACTATTCCAACAATTTCATGAAGTAATAAATGTGAGCCGTTCGATAGAAAATTGTTAGCTTTATTTTGAATAATAATTGAAGAAAATATTCTTGAGGCGTTCACCAAAATTGTTAAAATATATGCTGATGCTAATGATACCGGAATTATCAATATCTTATATATAGTTTTCCCAACATACTTTAATAACAAGAAAGTCAACATACAAAAACATAAAAGCCAAAAGTTAAAACCAGAACAGGATTTTTCAATTATAATGTTTAAGTTTTCATAATAGTAGCCTTTATCAGAAAGATAAACTGATTTTAAGCTTGTCAATAATCCAACCAACTTATCGGTTGGTTCAAGCAAAAAAAATAAACTATCATTGTCAGCAATTGTATAGAAAATTTTCAATAAGATAAAAAGTCCTATCGCTGTTAAAAAATAAAGTAAATTATTGTTCGTTGATACTGCTGTTTTAATATTATACATGATAAATGACTTTTACGAATGAATATTATTTTATTTTAGCTAAATTCTCATAATACAAAACTTTAGATACAGAACTAGCATTCTGATATTCTAGTAAATTTTCTATTTTGGAATTTTTCTTATCAATATTTTTAAGCTCTTCCGGAAATAAGCCATAATATATTTCATCATTATAATTTAAATTTTCCAGAAATTCCTTGTCAATCCCTTTGTTCACCGAAACATTATAATTAGTAATCAAATTTCCCCAGTTGACATAGCTACACAAAAGAATTAAGCCATAAAAATACCATAGCATTTGGTTGAAAAGAAAAGCATTGGTTTTCTTTTTTGTAATTTTAAAAAAGGAATAACACAATCCCAGAATAGCTAATCCTAAAAAAGCATAGACTCCTAACCTTTTATAAGTCAATCCAAAACAAGAGATGTATTCGGTATTTTTAATCACAGCGCTTACAATCAAAACAGCATTTAAGAAAATCCATATTTGAGCTAATTGTTTTAGCTTTTTTGCTTTTTCGTCAAAATTAAATCCGCCTTTAAAATAAAATAAGATAACGCCAACAGCCATTACGGTAGAGAAAATAACCGCATTGACACGCTCGTGTGTATCTGCACTCAATTTTGATTTTTCGACAACTTCAAAAAACTGCTCATAATTATAGGTCACTATAAAAATCAAAAGCAACACATTTAAAAGAAATAAAGTAATCTCACCACTCTTTCTTTCAAAATCAATATCGAGGAAGGAAAAGGTACTTTGATTTTGAAGTTTTGCTTCCTCATTGAAATCATTAGCTAATAATTTGTTTTTTTCATAACAAACTTCAGGAATCCAATAATTCCAAAAAGTAAAGGAAATATAAAATCCTAAACTTGAAATCACAAAAAGAATCCAAAGATTGATATCAAAATAATAATCGGTGAACAAAGACGAAAAATGATTACTCCCAAAAGAATATACTATAAAAAACAAGGCTAAAAACACCGCCGGAATAATAAAATAAGCGATTAACTTTTTGGCAAAATCGTTATTGATTTCTCTTTTTGGCAAATACTGACTAAAGATAAATATGCGGCCAAAAGAAGTAATCCCGTTTAAAAAAATCAACGGAATCACCTGAATGATTTTAAGTTCCTGATTTTGCACCCTGAATTGTAAAAAAACCAAAGACAGGAATAACGCCAGGAAAGAAGCAAAATCAGCATACCAGGCAAAAGCCACACTAGATATAAACGAAGTAACAAACAGCATGCAATTCAGCCTATCCTTGAATTTATTGCTATTACTGTAGCTCACTAATGCTAAAAGAAATAAGCCAAAAACGCCCACATTCAGCCCTATTGTTTCTTTGTAAAAAAGCAGTATAAAAACCAAGCTGCTCACTAAAATTAAATGGTATTTTTTCATAATTTCAAATTTAAAAGTACTTTGCATTTCAAAGTTTAAGATTAAAAAAAAGGATTAATTAGAATTGATTAATTTTTCGAGGTAATTTAAATGTTCTTTAAAAGCCAATCTGCCAATATTAGTAACACGATAAGAAGTTTTAGGCTTTTTACCCACAAACTCTTTCTTAATTTCTATATATTCTGATTTTTCCAATGCTGTGGAATGGCTCGCCAAATTACCATCGGTAATATTTAACAAAGCCTTCATTTCGCTAAAATCTACCCAGTCGTTGACCATCAGGATTGACATAATCCCCAATCGCACCCGACTTTCGAAATTTTTATTTAATTTATCAATAATTCCCATGAACTATTTGTATTTTTTAAAAAGAAGTAATCCATAAAAAATATGTAAAACTCCAAATCCCAGCATCCAAAAAACCAAACCACTTCCAAGTAAAAACAACGCAATAATCCCCATTGTCAACTCAGATAATCCTAAATATTTGATATCTGAAAAAGTATATTGTCCCACATTAATCAAGGCCAATCCGTAAAAAATAAGCGTTGTAGGAGCAACTAATACGAACATCCCGTTAAAAATCAATGCTACACAAAAAATCCCACCCGCTCCAAGAGGTATCAATAAACCCAGTACCATTTTTTTAGTTGTACTGGTCCAAATAGCCAGATTATTTTTTCTGCTTTTTCTAACGGTAAACAGAATCCCGAAGAACAAAGCCAAAAGCAATACTAAAATGGCAGTTATAATGAGCTGTCCGATTAATTCAGAACTATACTCCTGAGTTTTTCCATCTAAATAATCAATTCCGTTATCTTTTAGTAATTTAAAAGCATAACCACCTCCTATTAATGCCGTGATGCCGGCAAAAACGCCTGATAATCCACTTAAGGATATAAATCGGGAAGAACGCTCCATCATGGAACGAATATGTAACAAATCTTCTTGATGCTTCTGGACCATATTTAAAGTACTTTGAAACACAAAGTTATGTTTTATTTTGAAAAAACAATTAAAAACTGATGTTTTTTTTAGAAAAATGAAACAAAAAATCCCCGATAGAAGACATCAAACTAATTAAGCTTCTATCGGGGATTTTAATATTATTTCTTTCTAACACAGAAATATTACATCTGCTTCTCTAAAATTACTTTTAATGATTCATTAGAGTTATGTCCTAATTTAGGATTCACCACTTCCCCATTTTTTCCAACAAGAACATAATGTGGAATCCCTGAAATATTGAATTTTTGAGTTAAATAATTCCATTCATCTGTAGTAACTCTGTAATGTTCTCCTTTAATATTAGGAATAGAATTTTCCCAGGTTTTTAAAGGGGAAGTTTCTCCTGTAATATATAAAAAGACCACTTCTTTATCTTTCATTTCTTCTTTAAGCGATGCAATTTCTTTGATTCCTGACATACAAGGACCACACCAGGTTGCCCAAAAATCAACGTAAACTACTTTTCCTTTAAATTTAGCAATCATAGAATCAAAAAGTTCATCACCATCCGTTTTCTTAACTGTATTAACTGCAAAACCAGTTTTGGTTTTATTAGCTTCTAATTGGGCCTTCATTTTATCGTTTTCAAAAACAATATAATTCGATAAAAATGGATTTTTGATTTTACCCTGAATCCATTTTAACTGATTATCAGTGTAAGGAGTAAAATTATGCTCTAATTCACCTGATTTATCTTGTAAAGTAAATACATCATATACAAAAGCCTCTTTGATACCAAAAACTTTATTTAGTTTATCATTCAACTTTTCAAATTCTTTTTCATCAGCAATCTCCTGAATTTTTTCCTTGTATTTATCATTAAATAGCTTTATACTTTCTCCATATTGATCATAATATTGTTTTTGAATAACATTTTCCTCTTTAGTCAATTGAGACAATTTAAATTTTTTCAGCAATTCATTTTCTTCAGCTGTAAGCGTTTCACCCTGAGCTTTCAAATAAGCTGCCAGAGCTTCAACCGAAACCCCAATCTTTGGATTATCTTTTTGCAATTTACTGTACGCTTCTTTATGATTTTCCTGGAATTTTTTAATTTCAGCTCTATTAGTGTCAAAAAAATCGATAGCTCTCATCATATTCTTTTCCACTTTTCTACTGGCAGCAGCCATTTGTAACTCCTCTGTAGATAAAGTAACCCCTGATTTTTGAAGCGATTCAGCTGTTTCAGAAGTTAAATTATATGAATAACTAACAGCATTATTTCTAAAAATATTAGCAAACCTTAATCTATTTATAAAAATATAGTAAGCATTAGACATTACCGCTGTTTGATTGTTTAATATGGATTGTGTAACAAAATCATAATACGATTTATCTAATTTAAAATCTTGTGCTTTTTCATCAGACTTCCCACTTCCAGATGATTTGCTGTGTTCTGCATATTCCCTATTCATTTCATAACTCAATATTTGCTCATAGGATATAAATTCAATATCCATTTTAATAATTTGAAGCGCTTTTTGACTTATAAATTGTTTTTCAGTAATAGACTCTAAAATTTGAAGTTGATTATTTTTAATATCTAAACAAGCTTTTTTATAATCCTCTGGACTTATTTCTAAAATCTTGCCCAATAATTTTCTATACGCTTCATAATTTTTATTGGGTTCCCCAAAACTTAGAAGTTCTGCATTTACTCTGGCGCTATCTCCCATAAACAAAGGAGTATTTCTATCAATAACCTGAAAAATTTCTTTCCCTGGTTCTACAAAAACAGCAGACATATTCCCAAGCAAATTCACAAAAATGGATTGTGGATGATTAAGTGGAAACTTTACTGAAAAACTCCCATCATTAGCAATTTCAACTAAATAAGAATCCTGATTTCCTTTCAAAACATTACTTACATGTATCGTTCCTGTTTTTCTTCCCGCTCTTGCAGTGTAACCTTTAATGAAACCTGAATAAGTAGCCGAATCTGCTTTAAAAACAGCTGCAGAATACACATCATCATTTTCTAATTTGTAGTTTGGGTTATCAACTTTTTCCGTACTATAAACTGCTAATTTTTCTTTGTCTTCTCCTAATTTTACCGCACCTTTTTTATCTATTTGTGCATAGATTGTTTTTTGCTTTCCTTGTTTTTCAAGAACAATAGTGTAGTTGTTTTTTTTCTTCTCTACTGTTTTATAATTCCAAACCGCTTTATCCACAATAGCCTGATTGGAATAAAATCCGTAATCCCATTGATTACTTCCATTAGCTTGCAACCAATTGCCTTTTAATTCTTTTGGAAGAATTGATACTTCTTCCTGCTCATTGATCACAATATCATAAATCGACCAATTCCCTCCTTCATTTGCCTCGCCAAAATCAACTTTATTGACTCCTTTGTCCAATTTAGGAAAATACAATTGATAGTTAACTTCCCCGCTCTCGGAGATAGTATATTTTTCTCCCATAGGAATGCCTTCCGTTTTGGTAACAAAAATCTTGTCACCACCATTAACATCTTGTATATAGGATTCTTTAGGAATAAAAATCCATTGTCCAGTTGGGTACTTAATGTGAAAATGAAGTATGGTAGCTTCTGCCGTCAATTCAATTTTAGTAATACTCCCAGGAATATTACTCACCCCATAATCAGGTTTGTCAATTATTTTCTGAGCAAATACACTGTTAATAGACAACAGTACGGCAAACAATAAAAGGATTTTTTTCATATTTTTTTTGGTTGGTTAAATAGTGGTAAATATTTATAGGTTTTTACTTAATTAATTTCAAACTTAATCATTAATTCAGAAAAAAAATCACAATAACTTATTAAAAAAGAAAGAAATTACAACAACTATGCAATCACTATAGAAAACAAATTGAATAGTAATTATCTTTAATTTTCATTAATTTCTAAAATACATTCGGCTTGAATTATCTATTCCAAGATTAATCTTTCCATCTATAATAATACCATCTATATAGGAATCATTAGCTAAGCTACCTGACAACATTTTAGCTCCTTTTTGAGAATTTAGATATAATTTAGTTTTATCAAATTGCAAATTAATTTTTTCAATATTATCACCATCAAAGTGCAAATTTGAATTTTCAGCTTCAATATTTACGAAAGCCGGTTTGTTAAAATCCCAAGAGAAATCGGACTTATTTAAGCTGATTGACAAACTATCCACTTGATAATTTTTTAAATTGACATTGGTATTTTCTTTTGCAATAATAGACTTCACTTTTTTACAATAAATTTCAGGAACGACAAACCATCTACCTTTAATTCTGGATTTAACAGCCGACACAAAAAGAGTATCATTTCGGACAACAAAAGGAGCTAAATCAGGAGCTTCTTCTTTTTTGTAAGCCTGTGAAACACTGAATTCTCTGCCGTTTTTTAAAACCAGATAAGCGCCCGGCTCAGCAACTACGACCGAAAAAGAAGTTGTTTTCGTTTCTTTGACAGTTAAACTAGATTTATCATCAATACTTTTACAATATTTTGAACCAATACATAATAAGGTGATTCCTCCAAAAAGAAATAGGAAAAAAGAGAGTAATATATAATTAGATGTTTTCATGGTCGTTGTTTTTTATTACAGATAATAATTCATTTAAATCGGTGCTGTTCAATTGAAGTAATTTTACTTTCAGCAAAAAATCTGGTAAATCCTGACTGAAAAAATTATTTTTTTCAGTTTGTTTAACGAGTTCGAAAGCGCTTTCGGAAACAAAAAATCCGATACCTCGTTTGTTATCAAAAATGCCGGAATCCTGTAAATTAGCATAGGCACGCATGACGGTATTGTGATTCACTTCGAATTCGGCAGCCAAATCCCGAACCGAAGATACACGATCACCTGATTGCAATTGTCCTTCCAAAATTTGCCTACAGAGATTATCTACTATTTGCAGATAAATCCCTTTAGTTGATTTAAAATCCATATTATGCCTCCTTTTCTTTTAATTTAAAATATGCCAAAAAGAGAAAGAATATCCAGGATAGCAGAGATAAGTATAAAATAAAAAATTGAGTACTATCAAAACTCTCTGTAATTCGAAATCTATCAAAATGAATTTCAAAACCATGCGTTTCTAGAGGATACAGAATATGAGAAAGCAATACAGATAACAAGATACCACTAACCAATAAACAAACTGAAACAATTACTGATTTAATTAAAGCGTATTTTTTAAAGAAAGTTGCACCTGCAAAAAGATAAGTACCATAAGAAAACAAACCAAAAATCAAAAATAATATCTGCCAGGTATCCCACAATTTATCTTCTATAGTTACTAAAAGTCGAAATTCAAAATAAGGAACTACAGCCGGTTCAAAAAATTGATTTCTATTAATCATTTCAGGAATTAAGGAAGCTTTGGCCAAACGAATAGCGATCCAGAATATTCCCAATGCAATTGGAACAAATAAACCAATTCGTAACAAAAACTGCACTAAATATTTCTCGAAAGTAGAACCAGGAGAAAGTAAATAATTAGCCGTTTTTATTTTATCAGTCAAATCAGGAAAGGCAGTTCCCACGATAACGCCAACAGCCATCATATAAAATGTAAAACAAACCATATAATGATTATAGATACTATTAAGATTATTAATAATACTATTTTTACTAGAACTAAGAAACCAATAACTCAATAAATAAGTCACAAGTCCTAAACCAAGAATACCCAAAAGATATTTGGTTCTATTGATTAACAAATCCTGTTTTAACAAAAGACCGAATCTTTTGATATTAAAATAATTATTTAACAGCATGGCTTTGAGGTTTTAAGTTTACTTTATTGATGATGGCGTTAAAAAGTAATTCGATGTCTATTTCGGTTTCTTCAAATTGGTTGGATTCCGTGATAATGCGATGACCACCCAGACATTTTTCCTGATATATTGGATTTTCTGTCCCTGATAAAGCAGCAACGGTTTTGAATTGTAATCGTTGACTAATTTCAAAAACCGATTCGTTATACACTATTTTTCCTTCATCAAGTACTACAATCGTATCAATTATATTCTCGATATCTTTTACCTGATGGGTCGAAATCAAAACCAATTGCTCCTCGGAAACCGAACCAACTAATATTTTGCGAAACAAACTCTTGGACGGTATATCCAAACCATTGGTTGGTTCGTCAAGAATAAGCAAACTACAATTGGTTGATAAAGCAAATGCAATTAAGAATTTCTTACGTTGTCCGTGAGAAAGTCCGTTTAGGGATTTTTTAGCATCCAATTCGAATTCCTGTAAAATGCGATTCATTTTTTCGTAATCGAATTTAGGATACAAAGGAGCGGTTGCTTTGATGTACAATCGAATAGTGATTGACGGAAACGAAAACTCCTCAGAAACCATATAGATATCAGCCAAAAAATCAGGTAATCGATCAAAAGGTTTAAAACCATTAATTACAAGTTCCCCTACTTGTGGTTGAAGCAAACCCGAAATTAGCTTGAGCAGAGTAGATTTACCGGCTCCATTTTTACCCAGCAAACCAACAATACTTCCATTTTGCTGCTCAAAAGATAAATCAGTAAATAAAGCATCCTGGTTTTTATACTGAAAAGTCAAATGTTGAATGTTTATCATAATATATTTTATTAGTGCACTAGTTTTGTAGTACACAAAGAAATAAAAACTTTTTGAATAAACAAGCTATTAAAACAAATAAATCTTACAATAACTCAATCAAACAACAAAAAACCAAGCATTTACTAGGCTTCAAGAGATAATAAAAAAAATGATGAAAACCAAAAAACCCAGGACTTTCATCCTGGGTTTCTGTTGTAAAATATTTTCTAAAATTACTTTCTGCTTCTAATTTTTCGAGCCAAAAGTGTATTTTTTAATAACATGGCAATAGTCATTGGTCCTACACCTCCCGGAACCGGAGTAATAAAAGATGATTTTTTACTTACTCCGTCAAAATCAACATCTCCTTTAATTACATATCCTTTTGAGTTTGTAGCATCTTCCACACGGGTAATTCCCACGTCAATAATTACTACACCGTCTTTTACCATATCAGCTTTTAAAAATTCAGGGACTCCTAAAGCTGTAATAATGATATCGGCATTTTTAGTGTATTCTTCTAAGTTTTTAGTACGACTGTGAGTTAAAGTAACAGTTGAATCACCCGGATTTCCTTTGCGGCTCATCAAAATACTCATCGGGCGACCTACAATATGGCTACGTCCAATAACTACAGTATGTTTTCCTGAAGTTTCCACTTTGTAACGCTCTAACAATTCCATAATTCCAAATGGTGTTGCCGGCAAGAAAGTTTCCATTTCTAAAGCCATACGTCCAAAGTTTGTTGGATGAAAACCATCCACATCTTTTTGTGGATCAATAGCTAAAAGGATTTTTTCCTCATCGATATGTTTTGGCAAAGGCAATTGAACGATGTAGCCGTCCAAATTATCATCTTCATTCAATTCTTTAATTTTGGCTAATAATTGCTCTTCTGTAGTATCTTCAGCTAAAGCAACCAAAGTTGAATCGAAACCAATTTGCTCGCAAGAGCGCACTTTGCTTCCTACATAAGTTAAACTCGCTCCATTATTTCCAACAATTACTGCAGCTAAATGAGGTACTTTTTCCCCATTGGCTTTCATTTGTTGTACTTCGGCAGCGATTTCGTTTTTAATATCTTCCGAAGTTTTTTTTCCGTCTAGTATTTGCATTTTTATTTTGAGTTATAGGTTATGAGTTATGAGTTACATAAAAACTCATAATTCATAACTCACAATTTATAATTTATTTCATTCCTGGCATACCACCTGGCATTCCTTTCATTCCGCCCATCATTTTCATCAGGTTTTTTCCGCCTGGCCCCTGCATCATTTTCATCATCTTGCTCATTTGGTCAAACTGCTTCATCAACTGATTCACCTGCTCCACCTTAGTCCCTGAACCTTTAGCAATTCTGGCTTTTCTTTTTACATCAATCAAAGCCGGTTTTTTTCTTTCTGATGGTGTCATTGAGTAGATAATGGCTTCGATATGTTTGAAAGCATCATCTTCAATCTGAACATCTTTCATGGCTTTAGAAGCTCCTGGTATCATTCCTACCAAATCCTTCATATTACCCATTTTCTTTACTTGTTGGATTTGAGAAAGGAAATCATCAAAACCGAACTCATTTTTAGCAATTTTCTTTTGTAATTTTCTTGCTTCCTCTTCGTCGAATTGCTCCTGAGCTCTTTCTACCAAAGAAACAACGTCTCCCATTCCAAGGATACGCTCTGCCATACGATCCGGATAGAAAACATCAATTGCTTCCATTTTCTCACCTGTACCTACAAATTTAATTGGTTTGTTTACAACCGATTTGATAGACAACGCAGCTCCACCACGGGTATCTCCATCTAATTTAGTTAAGATAACCCCGTCAAAATTCAAAATATCGTTGAACGCTTTTGCTGTATTTACAGCATCTTGTCCTGTCATCGAATCCACCACAAATAATGTCTCTTGTGGTTTAATTGCAGCGTGAACACGTGCAATTTCGTCCATCATTTCCTTATCTACTGCTAAACGACCCGCTGTATCGACAATGACAACATTAAATCCGTTTGCTTTAGCATGTTTGATTGCATTTTGTGCAATTTCAACCGGATTTTTATTCTCCGGTTCTGAATATACTTCAACACCAATTTGATCTCCTACCACATGCAACTGATTAATTGCCGCAGGACGGTAAATATCACAAGCTACAAGAAGCGGTTTTTTATTCTTTTTTGTCTGAAGATAATTCGCTAATTTTCCTGAAAAAGTAGTCTTTCCGGAACCTTGCAAACCTGACATCAAAATCACTGATGGTGAACCTTGCAAATTGATTCCTGCAACATCACCTCCCATTAATTCAGTCAGCTCATCCTTAACTAACTTCACCAATAATTGTCCTGGTTGTAAAGTAGTTAATACGTCCTGACCTATCGCTTTATCTTTTACTCTGGCAGTAAAATCTTTCGCAATTTTAAAATTCACATCGGCATCCAGTAACGCACGACGTACTTCTTTTAAGGTATCAGCAACGTTTACTTCGGTAATTTTACCGTGACCTTTTAATATATGAAAAGCTTTGTCTAATTTTTCGCTTAAATTATCGAACATAGTATTGATTTTTTTGAAGTTGCAAATATAAGATAAACGATTAAAGTTAAAAAGTTTAAAGTTTAAAGTTTTGCTGACTTAGGTTATTTTTTTCACTTTAAAATAAAACTAAAAAGAGGCTGGAAAAATCCAACCTCTTTTGACAAAAAAAAATAAAAAAAACCAAGTAATTAAGTTAATGAGTATCGGCCATTAATTTAATATGTTATATTTAGAATGTTGTTGTACTATTTGCCTGATAAGCAAAATTAAAAGTATAATATCTTGCTTCATTTGTAGAAACCGGCGTAGCTGGTGCATCTTTGTAATAGCTTAAGATTTCAAATTTTGCATATTTACCATCATGCGTTTTCACTACAAATACTTTTCCTGCAATTGGTGTAACAATCATGTTTGAATAGTTATACCAGCCTAGTCCGCTTCCTGTAGGAATTGCATATGTTGCAACTGCATCCTGTTTGAAAGTAGCTGACTCCGGCATAGTAGTTACACTAGAAAATATTCCTGAAACAACACTTACTGCTGCCTGTCCTGTTCTTTCCGGTTCATCAGTAATACCAATTTTAGCGCCTCCATTTACTAAGATGGTTGTGCCTCGGAAAGCAATATCCCATTTATCTGAAGTAACTACTTTATTTTCAGAAAAACTAAATTTAGTAAATTCACCTCCCACTGGCTGTCCTTGTCCACCTGTTTGCGGAGCTGAAATATTTACAGCTTTCTCTGTTACAACTTCCGGAATTTCATCATTATCATTACTACATGAAGCCGTGAATACTACTAGTGCTAAAAGTGTCAGTTTTAAAAAATTTGTTTTCATTGTAAAAGTGTTTAAATAATTATTAATTAGAAATTATATTGAATTCGTGCAAAAAGCTGTCTTCCTGAAAGATTATTAATTTGATCCGGATTGGTATAATCCAGTAAATTATTAGCCCCCGCCTGAAGCATCAATTTGTCTTGTATTTGTTTCGAAATGGATAAGTTCGCTAATAAATAACCGTTTACAAACTTGTCGTATTGATCGAGAACCTGATTCCCATTTGTATCAAACATTCCGTATTTACTGCGATAGAAAACACGCAAATTGATGTCGGTTTTTAACTTCGGAATGGTATATAAAAACTTAACATTGGCAGTATGTTTAGAGCGATTAAACAATCCGAAATAATCTGATTTACTAATTTCAATAGTTGAAGAACCTGCAGGGCGTACAAATTTGTGATTATCAAAATCATCAACAACCGATTTATCTTTGGCAATTAAATATTGGTAGCCCAATGATACTGTAAATTCTTTGGCTAAATTATAAGTCGAATTACACTCTAAACCATAAGTAAAAATTTCACTAATGTTAGTATAACTAAAAACATTTTGACCACTCTTTTTTAAGGCTACAACCTGTGTATCAATCAAATTAGTGATTGAATTATAGAAAGCATTTACATCTAATCGAAATTTATTTCTTTTATAAAATGTTCCAAAATTGAAATTTATGGCACTTTCTGCTTTCAAAGATTCATTGAAATTTATCCCCGAAGTCCGGGATGCAATTTGGTCCTGAGCTTCTAATTCTTTCAAACGAGCTTCGGCTACATTATATCCGAGAACCGTATATCCAACGGATGCATTTGTAAAATCAAAATACAACTGACGGAAATCGGGTGCTTTATAGCCATAACCAATTGAAGATTTCAACGAAAAATCATCTGTTAATTTATAATTAACAGCTAACTTAGGACTCAATTGTGATGCATAAGCACTATGATTATCATATCTAAAACCAGCCAGAATATTCAGTTTTTCTGATGGATTATAATCGTATTGCACAAAAGCATACTGAGAATTGAAAGCTACATTTTCAGAAAAATAAGTTCGGTCTAAGGTTTCACGATTAATCCCTGCTCCTGCTGTTAATTTATCATCATTTATAGAGAAAGTGGTTCTAATCTCAGGTCTGAAAAGCCATTGATTGTAATAGCTCCGGTCAAAAAGCTCGTTATTTTCATTATTTAAAAACGAATCATTTTTATAATTGGTCGTATATAATTCATATTCTGAATATATCTTAGAATTCCACTTATGCTCTAACTTAATTTGCGAATTCCATTCCTTTTCAGTCGCATCACCTGTGTATTTTTCAGAATCAATTACCGCCTTATTATCCATTTTTTGATTATAAAAACGATTGCTGACAATGAGTTTCAGATTTTCTGAAAAATCATAAAATAGCTTGGGCTGAATGGTAGTATTATGGAATTTTTCAATGTTCTTTAGCCAGGTTGTTTTATCTAAGTCATATCCATCAGTTGAATAATAATTGGCAAACAAATTGGCGGCAAATTTTTTCTTTTTCCAAAGTATATTAGCATTCGCATCATTCGTATTAAATGTACTGTAGCGATACGAAAGAGTACCATCAAAGCTATCACCTTTAGGCTTTTTTGTAATAACATTAATTACTCCGCCCATTGCTTCCGAGCCATATAAAGCTGACGAAGCTCCTTTTACAATTTCAATTCTGTCTATATTTCCAACAGCAACTCTTGACAAATCCAGCACGCCTGAAGTTCTTCCTACCAGCGGAACACCGTCAATTAAAATCATTGTATAAGCAGCATCTAATCCCTGCATTTGAATTCCTTCAAAACCACTTTCGTCCGGTATCAGGATAATTCCGGTTTGTTCATTCAAGATCTCACTTAACCTGCTTACTCCTGTTTTTAATATGGTTTCAGATGTTATCACTGTCATCGGTAATGGTAACGATGAAAGTATTCTTTGAGTTCTGGTTCCCGTTACTACCACTTCAGCTAGTTTTTCTTCAATTGCAATGCTATCTTTCATTTGCCCAAAAGCAATTCCACAAAAAAGCAGGCTTAAAAATGGAGTAATTTTTTGTTTCATTGTTTTTATTAAGTCTAAATAATTTCAGCAAATATATAATTATTTTTATTTGTTCTAAATAAATATTAATATATTTGCTCAGAATTTTAAAACAAAAATGAAACCTATGATTACAAAAAAGATTTATTTAACTGCTATTCTGGCTCTTACAACTACAATTGGATTTTCTCAGGAAAACAAGAAACATCAGGACATTACATCTATTAAATCAATGTGTGGCTGTTATGAGGTTCAATTCAATTTTACAGAAACCTTTCAATACGCCAAAGACTCTGCCAACTACAAACCATCGGCAACCAAACACGAAGGAGCTTTAGAATGGGTGGCATTATTAGAGGATACTCCAAACAAAATCATGTTACAACACTTATTAATTGCTGACGAAAACACGATTATCAAACACTGGAGACAGGATTGGCTCTATGAAAACACCGATTTGTATTCATTTTACAAAGACAACAGCTGGAAATACAGCAAACTCAATAAAAAAGACGTAAAAGGACAATGGACTCAAAAAGTATATCAGGTTGATGACAGTCCGCGATATGAAGGAACTGCAAGCTGGGTCCATGTGGACGGAAAAGATTATTGGGTAAACACCACCGATGCTCCATTACCTAGAAGAGAGCACACCAAACGTAATGATTACAATGTTTTAAAAAGAAGAAACATCCACGAAATCACAAAAACCGGATGGAATCACGAGCAGGACAACGACAAAATCATCAGAGATGATAATGGAAAGGATGTGGTTTTAGCTCAGGAAAAAGGATTTGATGTTTACACAAAAGTTGCCGATTCTAAATGTATGGCTGCTCAAAAATGGTGGACAGAAAATCAGGTCCTTTGGAAAAACGTAAGAAGCAAATGGGACGCAGTTTTTGCCCAAAATAAAGATTTAAAACTGGAAGATAAAGTAGATAAGAAAACACTTTTCTCGCATTTGTTTAAATTAAAACCGGATGCGCCAAAAACGGAAAGTGATGCTATAATTAATAGCTTCCTGAAATAAAGATTAGTTGAATTTGTGTGTTAGTTTGTTTTGAAAAGAGTCGGTATTCCTAAATTATCGGCTCTTTTTTTGATTTACATAAATGAAATTTTCATGTAAAAAACACATGTAAAAAAAAAGACTATCCTTCACGAATAGCCTCTTTCCAATTTATTTATACCAAAATTAATCTTCTAAATGTGTTTCATGTTCCAACAAATCCCTCATTCCTTCACCCATATCATGATGATTATCATCAGAATTTGTTGTAATTTCAATTACACCATCACCATCAGTATCTGTAAGCAATCCCTGTCCAGCCAAAGTTTTAATTCTGGTAATTATTCCGTTTAAACTCATTTTTAAATTAATCGTCAAATCATTGGAATTAATTGTAAAATCTTTCGAAGCATCTTCAAAATCAACCTCAACCTGAGATTCTCTGCTACTTGATATGATGAAGTTTTTTCCATCAACAGTCCCTTTTATCAAAAAGCTTTTTCCCAACATCTCACCATCAACAAGACTTGGTGTAAATTTAAACTTTACCTCTTCATACTGAGCATCAGGAACACTTAACGAAGTAATCACTTGAGACAAAGTAGTATTTGAATCTAATAAATCCAACAAAAATGGCCCATTTAATTTTACATCTTCATGACTTGGGTCTTCACTGTGTCGCTCATCTTCCACATCAGTTTCAAATTTAATGCTACCAATATTTACTTTAAAATCGGTAAGAACTACCAACGGATCTGTAGTTGTACGTGCTGTTAAATTAGTATTACTTACTAATGCCGAAGCTTTCAGGGTAACATTACCATCTGTTGTATTGTCTTGTGTGCAAGACAAAGTCGTTAAAGCGATTATTGCTAAAATTGCTGTTTTCTTCATGATTACAATTATTTGAGGGTTATTTTATTCTTCTATGTATTTATATCTTAATCAAATACAAATATTCTGTTTGTGTTCCACTGTCACTTGTATTTCCCCGAAACCTAATTTGTGAATTGTTAAATTCAAAAAGTTTCCATCCTTCATCTAATTCATGTAAAGGATTATTTGAATCAAAATGAATTTTAAACTCCCTGACTCCATTTTCTACTTTTGTTTCCCAAGTACCATTTAAAACTGTTGATGTCTTTGTTGCTTTAACTGTAAAATCATTTTTGAACACTAATTGATAATCATTATACAGCAATGTTTTGTCTGATTGATCATAATAGTAAGCTACTTTCCAACTATCAGATGTAATCGTTTCAAGGAAATTCAAAGAAGAATTAAGATTTGAACTACAATGTTCTACTGCATCTTCTATTGCATCATCAAATTCTGAATTATTAGTTATAATTTTAGTATGATTATTATCGTCTTTCAATGATATTGGATAATTAATTGCAAATAACTTACCGCTACTTAAATTATTTATAAAATTATACAAGGCTTCATCATTAGCAATTACAACCGAATTAGCACTTTGATTTGAACTATTATAAACATTAAGAACAATAGGATAGCTAATATTCAAACAATTTATTTTAGATAATAAATCCGGTAAAGATTTCCAATAAGCCAATAAAGTATTGAATTGAGACTCATTTTGAATTAATTCTTCTTCATAATCATAATAAATCATGGTAACCGGAAAAAGAATTTTTACAATATCATCATCATTTGTATTTGCATTGATATTAGTAACCACTTTTGCATAATCATCCGCCGAATTAATTGCAATAGTTACATTATTAACAGTAACAGCATAAGGAAATTTTACAGTACAATAACTTGACTTATCTATAAGATTGTCATCAGCTGTTTTCACCATTACTACTCTTTGTAAATAGGACGTAAATGGCGAATCTTTAGCAATAGATACCTGATTATTTGTTTTTTGCTCTTCAATTTCGCCCTGGCAAGAGACAAAAATTAAAAAACTAAAAATCAACAACTTACTTATATTTTTATTTAAAATCAGCATAGTATTTTTTTTTCAAATGTAATAGTTTTTAATTTTTCAACATCTACAACTCCCTTCATTAATTCAAAAACTCTCAAAATAATTTTTCAAAAAAAAGTTATAATTAAGAACAACTAGATTAAAAAATATGTTACTTCGTATATAAAACATTTAACTTCTGATATACCCTACTTTAAATTAGAATTAATTTTAAATCAGTTAAGTCGAAACCCAAATAAAAAATGACAGAAGACTACAAATCAAACACTTGTGACGAAATTATTTTTTCATCATTTTTTAAAAAGAACATAAAAGCACTTCGGAATTTTCTTTTTTACAAGTTTGGGAACGAAGAAATGGCTCAGGATTTAGCTCAGGAAGCTTTCATTAAACTTTGGCAAAACTGCGCCTCCGTACCTATCGAAAAAGCAAAATCATTTGTTTATACTATTGCTAATAATAGTTCGATAAACGAAATAGCTCACAAAAAAGTGGTTTTGAAATATGAAAAAAATTTTAATGGAATTGATCAAACAAATGAAAACCCTGAATATCTTTTGGAAGAACAACAATTTCAAACAAAATTAGTAAAAGCAATAGAAAACCTGAACGTAAAACACAGACAAGCTTTTTTAATGCATCGGATTGATGGAAAAAAATATAGCGAAATTGCCGATGAACTTGGGATTACTGTAAAGGCTGTTGAAAAAAGAATCCATCTGGCTCTGGTAGCTTTGCGCGAAAACATCGATTTATAAACAAAAAAGTAGGGTAAACAAAAACAAAATTGTTCTTATATAACAACAGTTGGAATCATGGAAAAGAATTACCTTTTAGCCAAATGGCTTAACAATGAATTAACCGGTAAAGAACTAGCCGAATTTGAGGCAAGTCCGGATTTTGATAAATATCAAAAAATCAAAAAATATTCGGCACATCTTGAAGTTGGAGCATTAGATGAAGATACAATGTTAGCAACTATTCTTGAACATAAAAAAGAAACACCAAAAGTAATCTCCATCTCTAAAAAATGGATTTTAAGAATTGCTGCCATATTTATTCTGGGAATTGGATTAACTTTTGCAATGCAAAATTTCATTCCGCAAAGCCAGGTTGCTAATTATGCGCAAAAAACGAGCTTTTGTTTACCTGACAACTCTCAGGTTGTATTGAATTCAGGTTCAAAAATAGAATTCAAAAAATGGAAATGGAAAACCCATAGAAAATTAGAACTTGAAGGGGAAGCTTATTTTAAAGTTGCCAAAGGACGTCGATTTGAAGTAATTACTAATTTAGGAAAAGTTGCAGTACTGGGTACACAATTTGATGTTAAAGCAAGAAAAAACAAATTTGATGTAACCTGCTACGAAGGGCGGGTAAAAGTAAATTATAAAAACAGCCAAATTATTTTGACGCATGGTCAAAGCGTAACTTTTGAAAACAACAAACAAATAAACACCACAACAACCTCTTTAAAACCGGAATGGATTGATGGTATTATAGCATTTAAAAATGAAAACATCCAAAACATTTTAGACGAACTTCAAAGACAATACAACATTACTATCCAATTAAAATCCAATACTTCTAATTCATTATTTACAGGAAAATTACCTTCAAATAATTTAGAAGTTGCAACAAGAATTATTAGTACAACTTATAATTTAAAAGCAAGAAAAATAAATTCAACTACAGTAATTTTTGAAGAGAAATAAATGCTGTTAAAAAAACAATTGCATTTCTTATTTGCTTGTTTTATGATTGTTTTAAGCATCTCAGCTCAAAACAAAAAGCCAACTATTACCCTAAAAGAAATCATTGCTTCCATTGAAAACCAGCATCATGTAACGTTTAATTACAGCGTGAATATTAATGAAACACATTTAATTGCGCCTGAAGAATTTCTGTCTTTAGAACAACAATTAATTTATCTGGAAAAACAAACCGATTTTTACTTTGAAAATATTGACAATAAGTTCATTAATATTTCATTAAAGAACAGAAAAAAGTCTATTACACTCTGCGGTTATATTTACTCTTCTTCAGATAATAAACCTATAGAAAATGCGAATATAAAAACATCCGACAACAAACATATTGCCTCAAATTCTGAAGGCTATTTTGAAATTAAAAAAGCTGTAAAATCAGAAATCATCATCAGTCATATTGGTTTTACAACTAAAAAAATAAATCAGAACGAAATAAAAGATAATGACTGTATTAAAATAGTTCTGGAGTCCGAATTAACTAACCTTCAGGAAATTATTACCAATTCTGTTTTGGCAACTGGAATTACAAAAAACACAGATGGATCATTTATTATAAAGCCTAAAAAGTTCAGTATTCTTCCCGGATTAATAGAAGCCGATGTTTTACAAACCATGCAACAAATTCCGGGCGTTAACAGTCACGACGAAAGTGTTGCAAACATTAATATCAGAGGTGGTACACACGATCAAAACTTATTCCTTTGGAACGGAATCCGAATGTATCAAACAGGACATTTCTTTGGATTAATTTCGGCATTTAATCCTAATTTGCCGCACAACATTTCTATTTATAAAAATGGAAGTTCTGCTTTTTATGGAGAAAGTGTTTCCAGTGTGGTAACCATATCGTCAAGAGCTGAAAATTTTGACAAAAATGAAATCAGTGCCGGAATCAACATGATTAATGCTGATTTTTACGTCAAAAAAGGAATCTCAAAAAACACTTATATAGAAATTGCAGGACGTAAATCAATTACGGATTATCTTGAAACGCCTACCTATTCAAAATACTTTGACAAGGCATTTCAAAACACCAGTATTACTGATTTTTCACAAAACCAAAAAGTAAATTATTCCAGCGACAAAAAATTTGATTTCTATGATTTAACATTCAAATTATTCAAAAAATTGGGTCGTAAAAACACACTTATATTGGATTTAATTTCAATAAATGACAATTTAAATGTTTTTCAAAAGGCTGCTGTCAATAATAGCTTTCAGTCTCAAAACGATGAATTAGAACAAGAAAATTTTGGCGGAAATTTAGTATTTGAACGCAATTGGAATAAAAACAACCAGACCATTATTAATGCCTCGTTTTCATCTTATGAGATTATAGCCAATAAAAAAACGTCAATAGGAAGTCAGATTGTATTTCAAAAAAATAATGTTTTAGATAATGCTCTAAAAATTGAAAACCATCATTTTTTGAATTCTAAATTCTCTGTTAATGATGGATATCAATTCAATGAAATTGGCGTAACCAACCTAGATACAGTCAATAGTCCTCAATTTTACAGAAAAAGTAAATCGGTTTTAAGAACCCATGCTGCAATCCTCGAAAGTAAATTCAATGATTCTATTTCAAGAATTAGTTTCAACACAGGAGTACGATTCAATTATATCGAAAATTTCAATAAATTTATTATTGAACCCCGCTTACAATTTAATTATGGTATTTCTAAGCATTTAAACTTAGAGCTACTAGCTGAATTTAAAAGTCAAAATACTCAACAGATTATTGATTTACAAAAAGACTATTTAGGCATCGAAAAAAGACGATGGGTTTTGTCTAATAATTCGACAATACCTATTCAACAGAGCAAACAAATTGCCTTGAATTTTTCATTCAAAAAAAACAATTGGCTGATCAACCTGGAGAATTTTTACAAAAAAGTAGATGGTATAACCAGCTCAAGTCAAGGATTTCAAAACCAATTAGAGTTTCTAAAAATCACAGGAAATTACAAAGTAATAGGTACCGAAATGTTGCTTCAAAAAAAAATCAACCCTTTTTTGGTCTGGTTGAGTTATACCTACAATAAAAACAATTATAATTTCGATAGCTTTAGCCCGCCTACTTTTTCAAACAATTTCCTGATAAGTCATATGATTTCAGGTGCTGCAATATTTGAAAAAAACAATTTTAAAATTGCTTTAGGAACTAAGTGGTCAACAGGAAGACCTGAAACAACTCCTATTTACAAAACTGCTGATCCTAATAATCCTGTTATCGAATACAATTCACCAAATAATAAAAGATTGCCCTCGTTTTTTCAAGTCAATTTTTCATCCACTTACAAATGGGAAAGTGCTAAAAATATCCAATACAAACTTGGTCTTTCAATAATGAATGTATTAAACAGGAAAAATGAAATTAGTGAATATTACAGAATAAGTAATCTGACTAACGGAATTGAAGAAGTTAAAACTTTCTCATTACAAAGAACTCCTAACATCAGTTTCAGAATTAACTTCTAAAAACACAAAATACTAACCTACAACAACTTAAAAACAACGCTTCTTAATTTTTTCTTAAAAACAAAAAAATAAAGTAGGGTAAGAAAACTCATAACTGTTCTATAATTGAATCCCTAAAAAAATCAATTTATGAACAGAAAAGAATTTTTTGCAAGAGTAGGTTTTGGAGCTGCCTCCTTATTAGTCCCTGCATGTATTTCAGGCTTAGCCACAAGTTGTAGTAGTGATGAAGGCAGCGTACCAACAGCTCCTACCGGAGTCGATTTTACATTAGACATTTCTTCAGGTGCTTTGGCTACCGACAAAGGCTATTTAGTAAAAAACGGTATTATAATAGCCCGAGAAAACTCCAGTACTTTTTTAGCTGTTTCAGCCGCCTGCACCCACGAAGGCACTACTGTAAATTATGTAGGCTCTTCAAATAGTTTTCATTGTCCCAATCATGGTGCCAACTACAGCAGCACCGGAACCCACTTAGACGGCCCCGGATCAGCTAATTTAAAACAATACTATGTGGAACTTACCGGAAATTCTTTACGTATCTACTCTTAAATAATGACAATTAAAATTACCTCAATGAAAAAGAAACTCTTAATCCCAATTCTTGCTATTTGTATTATCAGTTTTAGCAGTTACGGCTATTATTATGTTATGTATGGCGGAGCAAGGGATTTGAGTTCAGAAGAAACTGCTTTTCAAACTTCTGCAACAGCAATTGCTACTGAATTTAAATTAGACCCTGAAATTTCTAATAAAAAATATTTAGAAAAAGCAGTTGCCATTTCGGGAATAGTTACTAAATGCAATGACACTTTGATAACACTCAATCAAACAGTGATTTGTGCTTTAAAAAATCCGGCAACAAACATCAAAATCAATCAACCAATACATCTCAAAGGACGCGTTGTTGGATACGATGATTTGATGGAAGAATTAAAATTAGACCAATGTTTTATAATTAATAAATAGACAAATGAGATTTAAAAAAAGTATAATTTCGGCACTATTACTGTTTTCTGCAGGTTATATCCACGCACAAGACGATCTTCTAAATGAATTAAACAACAAAGAAACACCACAAAAAGAAATTCAGGCAGATGGTTTTAAAGCATTGCAAATTGTCAATATGCAATCTACAAAATTACCTTCAAAAGGAGAATGGTATATGCTTGTTTCACATCGCTTTGGTGATTTAACTCAAGGACTTAATAACTTTTTCGGATTAGATAATGCTTTAACTAAAATTGGTGGAATTTATGGTGCCACATCATGGCTTTCGATAGGAGCTTCAAGACACACTTATAACAAGCTATACGAAGTGGGTTTAAAATACAAATTAGCTAATCAAATTAAAGAAGGATTTCCAGTAACAATTGTAGGTTATAATACATTAGATATAAATACAGCCTTAAAAACTGATGTTTATCCTTATCTAAAATTTAGCGACCGTTTAGCATACACAACACAATTATTAATATCAAGAAAATTCAACGAAAAATTCACTTTTGAATTAGCCCCAATTTACGTACATAAAAACTTATATGATGAGTCGTTAGAACAAAAAAACACTTATCTTATAGGAGCTGGAGCTCGATATAAATTAGCTAAAAGAATCAGTGCCAATATTGAATATGCCGCACGAATTTTGCCCGAAGGTTTTATATCACCCTATCAAAACCCTTTATCTGCTGGTATAGACATAGAAACCGGAGGGCATGTTTTTCAATTGGTTTTCTCAAACAGCCAACCTATGAACGATGTTGCCGTTTTTAGCAATGCAGCTGGAAAATGGCTTGGTGGTTCTCTCTATTTTGGATTTAATATGTACCGTGAATTTTAATATGAAAAACATGAAAAAAATTATAGTTTTATTTGGTTTAACTTTAACAGTAGCTCTTTTTATCTATTCTTGTAACTCAAGTACATACGATGAAATCTCAGTACCTGTAACAAATCCTACTTATGAAGCTAATATTGCTCCAACAATCAAAGCTAATTGTACAGGATGTCATTCTAATAATGGTCAATATCCTAAATTAACTGACTATAGCAGTGTTAAAGATGCTGCTCAAAACGGAAATCTTATTTGCAGGATAGACAAATCACAAGCCTGTGGCCAAATTATGCCTCCTAGTGGCTCATTGTCTGGTATTATGGTCGAAAGAATAAAACTTTGGAAAGAACAAGGATATATACAGAATTAATTGAAAAAATCATCTTATTATTAATCCTTGTTACATTACCTCCTACAGGGAAGATGTCTCAAGCCAATATTAACTTAATCTTACTTTGGAAAACCCAAGGTTATATACAATAAACAAAATGAAAAAAATAAACCTTCTACTACTGCTTTTCATAATTGGAAACTATTGTTTTTCCCAAAAAATGATTACCCGTACCGGAAAAATCACTTTTGAGGCATCCATGCCCAGCTTCGAAGAAATAAAAGGAACTAATAATAGTGTCTCCTGTATTCTGGATCAGTCAACCGGAGATTTTGTTGCTTTGGTATTAATTAAATCTTTCAAATTCAAAGCACCTTTGATGGAAGAACATTTTAATGAAAATTATATGGAATCCAATACTTTTCCTAAAGCAACATTCAAAGGAAAAATTCAAAATTTTGATGCCAAAAAATTATCATCAACAAAATCAATTTATGACTTACAGGGTGATTTAACCATTCACGGTGTAACCAAAAAAATCAACACCAAAATAAGCCTTGCTTTGAATTCAGGAAAAATTACCGCTACATCAAACTTTGATATTCATCCGCAGGATTACAACATCGAAATCCCTAATTTGGTCAAAGATAAAATTGCAAAAAATGTAAATACCACCATCAATTTTATCCTGGAACCACAATAATTGTCGTTCACTTAAAAACAAAAAGACTCCCAAAAAAGGAGTCTTTTTAATATAAATATATTTTGATTCGATTACATTCTCTCAGGAACATTAATTCCTAATAAGCGGAAAGCGTCTGCAATCGTATCCGCTACTCTTTTAGAAAGCTGTACTCTGAATATTTTCATTTCTAAATCGGCTTCACCAAGAATAGGCACTGCCTGATAGAACGAATTGTATTCTTTTACTAAATCATAAGTATAATTAGCAATCAACGCCGGACTGTGATTTTGAGCCGCATTTTGAATTACCTCAGGGAAAAGTTCTAATTGTTTGATTAGCTCTTTTTCTTTTTCGTGCAAACTTTCCACTTTAGCTTCATTTGAAAAATCAAAATCAGCTTTTCTAATAATAGACTGAATACGGGCGTAAGTATATTGAATAAACGGCCCAGTATTTCCGGCAAAATCAACCGATTCTTCCGGATTGAAAAGAATACGTTTTTTAGGATCTACTTTTAAAATATAATATTTCAAAGCTCCCATTCCTATGATTTTATACAATCTGGCTTTTTCTTCTTCCGAATAACCGTCTAATTTTCCTAACTCTTCCGAAATTTGCTGAGCCGTATTAATCATTTCTTGCATCAAATCGTCAGCATCAACCACAGTTCCTTCACGAGATTTCATTTTTCCGGAAGGTAAATCAACCATTCCATAAGATAAATGGAATAGATTTTCAGACCAATCAAAACCTAATTTTTTCAAAATTAGGAATAATACTTTAAAGTGGTAATCCTGCTCATTCCCTACCGTATATACCATTCCGCCTACATCCGGGTAATCTTTTACACGTTGAATTGCCGTTCCAATATCCTGAGTCATATATACTGCTGTACCATCCGAACGCAATACAATTTTTCTATCCAAACCTTCTGCTGTCAAATCAATCCAAACCGAACCATCAGGATCTTTTTCGAAAATTCCTTTCTCCAATCCCATTTGCACCACATCTTTCCCTAACAAATAGGTATCACTTTCGTAATAATAAGCATCAAAATCAACTCCCAGGTTTTTATAAGTAGCTTCAAATCCATCATAAACCCATTGGTTCATAGTCCTCCAAAGCGAAATCACTTCTTCATCACCTGCTTCCCATTTACGCAACATTTCCTGTGCTTCCAGAATAATAGGCGCTTGTTTTTTAGCTTCTTCTTCTGTTTTTCCTTCAGCCATTAATTGGTTGATTTCTTCTTTGTAAGACTTATCAAAAGCCACATAGAAATTCCCAACTACCTTATCTCCCTTTAATCCCGTTGATTCAGGAGTTTGATCCTGACCAAATTTTTTCCAGGCCAACATGGACTTACAAATATGGATTCCACGGTCGTTGATAATTTGTGTTTTATACACTTTTTTACCCGAAGCCTTAATAATTTCGGCAACTGAATAACCTAATAAGTTATTTCTAACGTGACCTAAATGCAACGGTTTATTGGTATTTGGCGAAGAATATTCTACCATTACTGCCTTGTCCTCAGGACTTGGAGTAACAAAACCATATTTCACATTATCTTTAATCGAGTTGAAGAAATTCAAATAATGAGCATCTGAAATAACAATATTTAAGAAACCGGAAACTACATTAAACTTACTTACCTCAGCAATATTTTCAACCAAATAATTCCCTATTTTATTTCCTAATTCTACCGGATTACTTTTTATTATTTTCAACAAAGGAAAAATAACCATCGTAATATCGCCTTCAAATTCCTTACGAGTCGCCTGAAATTCTATTTTTTCGACTGTTACATCAAATAAATCATGAATTGCTTTCTGTATCGATGGCGTAAGTGTTTGTGATAATGTCATTTTGTATCTGAATTTATAAAGTGCGCAAAGATAGTTATTATACGGCAATTGGGAAATTGGAAAACAAGATAATTTCCCATACAACTATTTGCCTTTATTATGCGTCTAAAGATCTAACAACACTTTCTTTTTCAACACATTAATAAATAAAATCTCAAATAAATCTTATTTTTATACAAAAAACAGTACTTTGTATTACATAGTATTATTTAAAAGATATATATTTGCATTATCAACTAAACCTTTTAACTTAAAAACCATGAAAGCAAAATTAATTTTAGTCTGTTTTCTGTTGAATTTGGTTTCCATTGGAGCTCACAATACAGTACGACCAAATATCGACGATATCCATCCTGGGAGTGTTGCAGGAAAAGTGATTGATAAAAAAACGAGCCAACCGATGGAGTTTGTTACTATCGCTATCAAAGAAAACAACATTGTTATTTCCAGAAGCGTTACTTCTGATAAAGGAACTTTTCAAATTAAAAACCTGGAACTAAAAAAATACACTGTCGAAATCCAGTATATGGGTTATAAAACCGTAAATAATCCTATTGCGCTTACGGCGGCAAATACTCATGTAAGTCTTGGTTCTATTGCTATGGAAGAAGAAGCCATCGAACTAAAAAGTGTAGAAATTGTCAGTGAAAAATCGACTATAGAACAAAAAATCGATCGAAAAGTAATCAATGTTGGTAAAGATTTAATTTCGGCAGGTTCAACTGCAGCCGAAATCATGAACAACATTCCATCGATTAGTGTTGACCAGCAAACCAATGCCATCAGTCTTAGGGGAAACCCTAATGTTCGGGTACTAATTGATGGAAAACCTACCACTATAGACACTGCACAATTATTGCAGCAAATCCCATCTTCGTCCATTAAACAAATAGAATTAATCACTAATCCTTCGGCCAAATACAATCCGGAGGGAATGAGTGGAATAATCAACATTGTTTTAAACAAAAACACTAAAATAGGTTTGAACGGAAGTATTAATAACGGCGTAACCTTTGGTATAACACCAAAATTAAACTCATCCGTTGACATGAATTACCGAAATGGAAAAATCAACTGGTTTGCCAATTATGGTTTAAACACAGGAAAACGTACCAATTACGGTTTTATAAACACCGCCGAAGCCGGATTGGAAGATTTTCAAAACTACACTTTTACCCGCAACAACACTTCACAGCTGGCCAAAATAGGTTTTGATCTTTATATCAATGAAAAAAATACTTTGTCATTCTATACTAATCAAAACATATTCAAAGGAAAATCGGGCTCATTGTCAACAATTGATTTTGTAGATCCTTCAAAAGCTGACATTAACCAAACATTCAACAACAAAGTTGACAATTATTCCCAAACTTATAATTTAGACTATAAAAAGAACTTTAAAAAAGAAGGTCACAATATAGAACTGGAAGCCAATTATTCTGACGGAGACAATAAAGAGGATGCTTTTTATAGTGATCCCAGAACTAATTATATTACTAACAAAAGGAACAATACTTTAATCAATTTAGATTACGTCAATCCGTTATCAGAAACCTTAAAATTAGAATTAGGTTTAGAAAGCCGAATCGAAAATGCACGCAATAAATTTTTATCGAGCAATAACTCCGATTCCGATTTTAAATTCTCCCGAAATATTTATTCAGGATACGCTACTATTGGTAAACAATGGAAAAAATGGAGCTCACAGCTGGGAACAAGAATAGAAAAATACGAAGCAGATGCCAATTTTAACAAAGAAGGCGAAACCCCTGCCGAATTTAATAACGACATTTTAACCTTATATCCTTCCGGATTTTTAAACTACACTCCTTCTGAAAAAAACTCGTTCAACTTAAGTTTTTCAAGAAGAGTAGACAGACCCAGCATTGGTCAATTAAATCCTATTAGAGACTGGAGCACCCCGCAAATAGACTCAGAAGGAAATCCTAATTTACGTCCTCAGTTTACTAATTCTTTCGAACTCAATTACACCCGAAAAACGAAAATTGGTTCCGTAACCACAGGAATTTTTTACCGAAGAATTAATAACGAAATCACCCGTACTTTAGTTGAAAATCCTGATGATCCTTCCAAACAAACTTTATCTTATGCCAATCTGGATGGCAACAATGCTTATGGCTTTGAATCTTCTGCCAATTTAGATTTCACAAAATGGTTCAGCAGCAATATGAGTGTGGATGCTTATAACAAAACGATTAGAGGAGTCGTTTCAGGAACATTCCTCGAAGCCAATGTAACTGCTTTTAATGCACGAATGAACAATACCTTCAAAGCATCCAAAAATTTACGTTTTCAATTTTCTGCCATGTATCAGGGAAAAGATTTAACCTTACAAATGCTGGGTAAACCTATGTGGAAAATGGATTTAGGTTCGAGTCTTAACGTTCTGAAAGGAGCCGGAACATTTACTGTTAGATATAGTGATATTTTTAAAACGATGCGCTATCGCTTTACATCAGAATATCCTAAAGAACAATACGGACAATTCAGCTGGGAAAGCCGCTCAGTCTATATTGGTTTCAATTACCGATTTGGAAGCGGTAAAAACAAAGCGGTTCAGAGAAAAACAAGAGATCAAAACGAAAGCCAGGGTGGCGGTGTTTTATAAAAATAGTTTTGGATAATTGTGTAGTGAAAAAAAAGCCCGAAGTATACCAACTTCGGGCTTTTCGATTTAAAAAATTACCACTTGATAATAGCACTTGCCCAGGTAAATCCGCTACCAAAAGCTGCCAAAACCACTACATCTCCTGATTTTATTTTACCAAGCTCCCAGGCTTCCGTCAATGCAATAGGAATAGAAGCCGCAGTGGTATTACCATATTTCTGCACATTATTATAAACCTGATTATCATTCAGGTTAAATTTCTTCTGAATGTATTGTGAAATTCGCAGATTCGCCTGATGCGGAATTAGCATATCAATATCGGAAACACTCAAATTATTGGCTTCCAAAGCTTCATTAATAACTTCTGCAAAACGAACTACGGCATTTTTAAATACAAATTGACCGTTCATATGTGGAAAATAACTTTCGTCATCGGGATCATTATCGGCCAGAATATCATTTACCCAACGCCCTCCCATTCCCGGAGCAGTCAGGACTAATTCCTCGGCATGGATTCCTTCTGAATGCAAATGTGTTGATAGAATCCCTTTTGTCAAATCTTCTTCTCTACTCAAAATTGCTGCTCCTGCTCCATCACCAAAAATCACTGAAACACTGCGTCCGCGAGTCGTCATATCTAATCCTGTAGACTGTACTTCGGAACCTATGACTAAAATGTTTTTATACATTCCCGTTTTGATATATTGATCAGCAACTGAAAGTGCATAAACAAAACCAGAACACTGATTTCTAACATCTAAAGCACCTACAGTCTTTAACCCCAAATCCCGCTGTACCAAAACTCCCGGTCCCGGAAAATAGTAATCCGGACTTAAGGTAGCAAAAACAATAAAATCAATATCGTCTTTGTCGATTCCCGAGCGTTCAATGGCAATTTTAGCTGCCTTTACCCCCATAGAAGTCGTTGTATCTTCTCCGGCAATAATGTGTCTTCGTTCCTGAATTCCGGTCCTTTCCTGAATCCATTCGTCACTAGTATCTATAATTTTTGACAAATCGTCATTTGTAACCACATTGGAAGGAACATAAAAACCCAATCCCGAAATCTTTGAATGATACATATATTAGTTTTTTAATAACATCTTATATAAATGTAATAAAAAAACCAGTCGGAACAACTGGTTTACAAATTCTATTCTATGTCTTTCGATTAAGTTGTTTGGTCATCTACAACTGCATCCGGAGCATTTTTCTTTACCGATTCAATTCCATTTTCCCTTGATGCAACCGACTCATACATTTCACTATTCCCTATAATCTGACCATTGCTGGCTTTTAAATTAAAAAAGTGTTTCCCGTTTGAAGATTCTTTACGATCAAACCGACCCTCTTCCTGAGAATTTTTTCTAACCGATTCAATTCCGTTATCACAAGCCGCTTTAGTGGTATAACCTTCGCTTGCTAAAATTGTCTGACCATTGCCAGCTTTCAGGTTAAACTGGAATTCACCGTTAACTCTTTTTGTAATTACAAATTTTCCCATTTTTAATTAAAATTTTAATTTATAATCTCTATTTCCCTAAAAATCAAAATCTTCAGAAAAGATTTTTCTTATTAGCTAAACTAAAAATAGTAAAAAAAATGAAGCGAAACTTTAATTAAATATTAAAATTCAAAGCAATAGTTGTATCCGTATCTAATTCTGAATTGTGTTCGAAAAAAATGACTTTTTTATCAAAAACCGCTTTAATAAGATAGTGACTTCCCTTAAAATACGATTGTTTTACCAATACATTCATCACTCCATTTTCGGTTACTTTTAACTGATGTGGATACAGTAAAACCAATTCGTCTTCTTCACCTTCCAAATTGATTAATTGGGACAATAGCAACTCGTTTACTTCGCCAAAAAGAGAGGCAACATATTTATTAATAGGATTGTGATACAAATCATGCGAATTGGCTTTAGCCACCATTTTCCCGTTTTGTAAAACAATGGTTTCATCTGCAAAAGAAAGCGCATCGGTACTGTCATGAGTAGCCACAAGTACTGTAATTCCCTGCCCTTTTAAGTAAGCAAACAAATTACGGCGCAGCGCATTTTTCCTAAAATTATCAATATGACTAAAAGGTTCATCTAATAACAAAACTTCGGGTTCTAAGGCTAAAACTCTAGCTAATGCAACACGTTGCTGCTGACCACCACTAAGGTATTTTGCTTTCACATCGGCATATTCGGTCATTTCTACAATTTCCAATAACTCCTGAACACGTGCTTTTTTCTTTTCCGGAAATATATTCGACAAATATTTGCCCACATTTTCAGCTACGGTTATATAAGGCATCAGGTCAAAATCCTGCGACAAATATTTCATAAATGGCATTCCCGGAACCAAATGAAAACTCGTTCCTAAAACCTCCGTTTCATTCCAAAAAATATGACCCTGATCTAAATCATACAAGCCATAAATCAATTTCAACAAAGTGCTTTTGCCACAGCCACTTTCGCCAATTACAGCAATATTTTGCCCTTTATTTACTGAGAAATGAATGTTTTGAACCACTGGTTTTTCGGTATAACCAAAGGAGATATTTTGAACTTGAAGCATTAGTATGAATTATTATTTTTTTGGATTGCAAAGATAGATTTCTTTGGTATAAAAATCTGGAAGAAATTAGAAATTTCTATAAAAAAACATATGTACGCCTGCAAACTGAAATAGCTGAAAAATAGCCCACAGATTATACGGATTATACGGATTAAACAGATTAAAACGGTTTTTTTTTAAAACTTTTTATTATTTCAATCTGTGAAAATCTGCTAAAATCAGCTTAATCTGCGTGCCATTTTTAATATGAGTATAAAAAAAATCGTCCCGAAATCCCGATAGCTATCGGGACGGGACGACCTTTATAATTATATAAAAACAGTAAATTATTTCGCTGCTTCTTTTTCTGCGTCAGCTTTCATTTTAGCATTTGCAACAATTGCAAATTCTACACGACGGTTTTGGCTTCTTCCTTCTGCTGTATCATTAGTAGCAATTGGATCAGCAATTCCCATTCCTGTAATATTGAAACGACTGGCAGCTAAACCTTTATTAACTAAATAATTTTTCACAGAAGTAGCACGCTCTCCTGAAAGTTTCAGGTTGTAATCAGCCGAACCTGTACTATCAGTATATCCATAAATAGTGATATCAGTATCAGGATACTCATTAAAAACAGCAACTAATTTGTCTAGGTTTGCTTTTGCAGCAGCAGTTAAAGTAGATTTGTTTGTATCAAAACGAATAGCATTTTCATTTAAAACCAATTTGATTCCTTCACCTACGCGTTCTACATCAGCACCCGGAATAGCCTGGTCAATTTGTCTGGCTTGTTTGTCCATTTTGTTACCAATAACACCTCCGGCAACTCCACCTACAACTCCACCAATTACAGCTCCCATAGCTCCTTTTCCACCTTTTCCAAGGTTATTCCCTAGAATTCCTCCAAGAATTGCACCTCCGGCAGCTCCAATAGCAGCTCCTCTTTGCGTTTTGTTTGTATTTTTTACAGCTTCACAGCTCGTGAAAAGCGAACCTAAAACCATTACGAAAGCTAATGCTAATACTGATATATTTTTCATAATTACCTTTTTTTAAATTTTTACTTTAAATATTCTTAGTTTACACGTTGAAATTGGTAAACCACGTCTGTTAATTTCCCTCCAACATTGATTTTGTCAACTAATTGGAAAGAACTTTCCGTTTGATTGGCTACGTGCAATACATAACCATCTCTTACTTTTTTAGCTTTTTCGCCTGCGTCTAAAATTTTCAAAACAAACTCTCCATTAGAATTCACAAACCAAGTGATAGGAGAACTGAAAACAGGACAATCGTACTTAGTCAAAGCCATAGTTCCTTTGTTGTTATTAGAAACAAACTTCCAAGTACTTCCTTCAAAACATTTCGAATCAGCTAATTGAAAAGAATTCACCTTAATGTATTCTGAACCTGGATAAGAAACAGAACTGATTACCCAATTTCCTTTAATTCCGGTTTGAATTCCTCTGTCTAATTTAGTGGCAGTAACTGAAGATGTCTTGCAGGAAAATAATGCTAGCGCAATTGCTGTAAGAAAAAATATTTTTTTCATCGTTTATCATTTTTTAATATTAAACTAAGGCAAAGATACAATCTAACTTACAGATTTTATTTCAAAATGATATTATTTTATTACAAAATTTATGACTAAGACAATTTGTCACCTCCTATTAAATTGGTACTTTATTTGAATAAAAACCTAACTGATTGTAAAACACTATTAAAAAATTTTAAATATGACAACTGGAAAAATTAATGTTTCGGTGGAAAATATCTTTCCGCTAATTAAAAAGTTCTTATACAGCGATCACGAGATCTTTTTACGTGAGTTAATTTCGAATGGAACAGATGCAACATTAAAATTAAAACACCTAACCAACATAGGTGAAGCCAAAGTAGAATATGGAAACCCTATTCTCGAGGTAAAAATTGACAAAGAAGGCAAAAAACTGCACATCATCGATCAGGGTATCGGTATGACGGCTGACGAGGTTGAAAAATACATCAACCAACTGGCTTTTTCAGGTGCTGAAGAATTCCTTGAAAAATACAAAGACACTGCTAAAGATTCAGGAATTATTGGTCATTTTGGTCTTGGTTTCTACTCTGCTTTTATGGTAGCTTCTAAGGTGGAAATCATCACTAAATCCTACAAAGACGAACCGGCAGCACACTGGATTTGCGACGGAAGTCCTGAATTCTCTTTAGAGCCGGCTGACAAAACCGAGCGTGGAACAGAAATTATCCTGCATATTGCCGAAGATTCTTTAGAATTTTTAGAAGATTCAAAAATCAGCGGATTATTGAACAAATACAATAAGTTCATGCCTATTCCAATTAAATTTGGAACCAGAACTGAAACTTTACCTAAACCGGAAGATGCACCGGAAGATTACGTAAATGAAACTGTTGAATTAGACAACATCATTAATAATCCAAACCCAGCCTGGACAAAACAACCTGCTGATTTAAACGACGAGGATTACAAAACGTTCTACCACGAATTGTATCCAATGCAATTTGAAGAGCCTTTGTTCAATATTCACCTGAATGTAGATTATCCGTTCAACCTTACCGGAATTTTGTATTTCCCTAAATTAGGTTCGGATATGCAAATACAAAAGGACAAAATCCAATTGTACCAAAATCAGGTTTTTGTAACTGATAACGTAGAAGGAATTGTACCTGAATTCCTGATGATGCTTCGCGGAGTTGTGGATTCTCCGGATATTCCGTTGAATGTTTCCCGTTCAGGATTACAGGCTGATGGTGCAGTGAAGAAAATCTCCAACTACATTACACGTAAAGTTGCCGATAAATTAAAATCATTATTCAACGAAAACAGAGCCGATTTCGAATCAAAATGGAACGACATCAAAATCGTTTTAGAATACGGAATGCTTTCGGAAGATAAATTCTATGAAAAAGCAGGTGCTTTTGTATTGTACCCAACGGTAAACGATAAATACTATACACTTGAAGAATTAAAAGAAAACCTGAAAGACAAACAAACCGACAAAGATGGAAAACTGGTTGTTTTATACGCAGGAAACAAAGAAGCGCAACACTCTTACATTGAAATTGCTGAAGAAAAAGGATACGAAGTATTGCTTTTAGATTCGCCAATTATCTCGCATTTAATTCAGAAATTAGAAAACGATAACCAAAACGTAACTTTCGTTCGTGTGGATTCAGACCATATTGACAACCTAATCAAAAAAGACGATACGGTTATTTCTAAATTATCTGAAGACGAACAAAATAACTTAAAAACAGCTGTTGAAGCAGTAGTTTCTAAACAAACTTACAAAGTACAGTTGGAAGCTCTGGACAGTCAGGCAGCTCCTTTTATGATTACGCAACCGGAATTCATGCGCAGAATGAAAGAAATGAGCCAAACCGGCGGTGGCGGAATGTTCGGAATGGGCAACATGCCGGAAATGTACAATTTGGTTATTAACACCAACTCTCCTTTGGCATCTACCATTTTAAACACCGAAGACAAAGCGAATCAGGAACACCTGGTAAAACAAGCTTTGGATTTGGCTAAACTTTCTCAAAACCTGTTAAAAGGTGAAGCATTAACTACTTTTGTAAAACGTAGTTTTGAGATGATTAAATAAGCATCAAATAAATTGAATTAATAAAGACCTGCTGGTAAAAACTGGCAGGTCTTTTTTGTTTTAGGAGTAAATCAAGAATATATTTTGTAAGAATATTTTAATATATTTGAAATATTATTTACTTATTAAAAAATTAGGCAACACCTAAATCGGATATGAAACGTATTTTAATACTATTACTGATAGCTCTATTTACATCTTGCAATACTTACTATAACCTTTCTAATATTGAGGACATTTATTTATATAATTCACCTAATAAAAGTGATAATACAGAAATAATACTAATCCCAGCAGGAACATATTATTATACAACTATAGTCAAGAAACGATTTAGAAAAGCTAAATATGGAAATTTAAAAGGATATCTTTATAATCCATATTTTGACAATCCATATTATACACCAACTCCTAAAGTTTCTGAATCCTTCTCATCTAAAAACAACAATTCAACAACAAAAAATAATTCGACATACGATTATTCATCTTCAAGTTATAGTCGACCTAAAACTGTAAACGTTAAAGGTTATTATAGAAAAAATGGCACATATGTTAGTCCACATACTAGAAGCGCACCAAGAAGAAAATAATTTTATGGCAGCAAAACTAGAATTTATAATCCATGCCCGCAACGATAAGTAACTTTGTAGAATTACAAAATGAGATTGCTTCGTTCCTCGCAATGACACACTGGGCGCAAAGTCATTGCGAGCGATAGCGAAGCAATCTCACTAACAAGAATAGATTAAGTCTCACTAAAAAAAACAGATTGAATCGCACAAAAAAGAGTAAATCAAGTCTCAAAAATCGAATTACATCGCTAGTCACTCAATAAAACTAAAAAAAAAGATGAAACCAGGATTTGTGTATATCATTACCAATAAATACCAAACGGTAGTTTATGTTGGTGTTACATCAAATCTTCCACAAAGAATTTTAGAACATAAAAACAAGAAATACCCAACATCCTTTTCAGCCAGATACGATGTCAAAATATTAGTTTACTATGAGCAATTTCAATGGATTGAAGATGCTATAGCTCGAGAAAAACAAATAAAAGCGGGTTCAAGAGCTGCCAAAAACAAATTGATTCAATCTATCAATCCAACATGGAAAGATTTATTTGATGAAATTAGAGATATAATGACTGAATAACCCCTGATAGCGTCTAAATGTTTTCCGTACCCGCAACGATAAACAACTTTTACAGAAATGACAAGCTTACTTAATAGATAACTAATTTTTTAAAAACAACAACAATATGGTATATATAATATTTTGGTTTCTTCTTTTATTTTCGCCATTGCTATTCCAGTTTATCTTTGGGAACAAAGCGATTGAAGACAACACTTCTTTAAGTTTTTTGGAAGTAAGTTTAATAAGTTCAGTTGTACATGTGGCTTTTGCAATTATAAATCTTGAACTAATGGGTGAATCATTAAAACATGCCACTCATAGAAACGGATTGGCTTGGGTATTTCTTTTAATTATGGAATGTATCGTTGGATTCATCTTATTAATTGTAATTATCGTACAACGATACATCCAATATCGCAAGAATAAATCGAAAAAAAAAGTCCATAACAATTAAACATAAAAAGACCTATGAAAATACTATTAGTACTTCTTACTAGCTTTTTTGCTACAACATCATTGGGACAAAATCAACCCGGAAAACTCATTTTAATAACAAGTGGCCAACTTTCAGAATATAAAACCGTTACAATTAAAGATATCAATTTTGATTTAGTCCAGAATAGCAATCACGATACAATTTATCTTCAAACAATGGAGCCAAAATTTATAACTAAAGAAGGATATCATGTAGGAACACTATTCACAGAATTACCTATTACAATTCAACAAAACTTAATCAGATATCCGGGTTGGGGCTATTTTTATAAATTAACTTCAGGTTGGTCAGTTAGATTTTGTGAAGGATCAACGTGTACAAACAGTTATCCAACAGCGGATTCAAAAATAAGATGGATATTCAAAAGAAAATAAAAGAACCATGCACGAAAAACCAACCTTATACTTTAAAAACGATTCCGAATGGAGAGCCTGGCTACATGAAAATCATAGTACGCACAAGGCAGTATATTTGATTTTTTACAAAGTAGCGCACGAAGCCGAAAGTATGCGTTGGGAAGAGGCTGTAAAAGTCGCTATTTGCTATGGCTGGATAGATTCTACAGTTAAAAAATTGGATGAAGACCGAAGAATGCAACTTTTTACACCACGAAAAGATAAAAGTGTCTGGAGCAAACTGAACAAAACCTACATCGAAGAATTGATTGCTTTCAATTTAATGCACGAAAGTGGCTTGCAAAAAATCGAGACCGCTAAGAAAAATGGTTTCTGGGAAAGTCTGGACGCTGTTGAAAACCTGGAAATACCGGAAGATTTACAAACCGCATTTGATAAAAACGAACTAGCTTTTTCTAATTATAACAACTTTAGTAAAAGCTATCGAAAAGCTTATCTGTACTGGTTAAATCAAGCCAAACAGTCAGCAACAAGACAAAACAGAATTACTCAAATTATCGATTTATGTGAGCAAAATTGCAAAGCAAGACAGTAGCAAATAAAAAAATACGATTATGGGAAAGAAATTAGCAGCAACAGAATCCGAAGCACTTTTAAAAATCCTGAAAGAGCGTTTTGAAAAAAACAGAAATCGCCATGAAGACTTAGAATGGAATAAAGTTCAAGCTAAGTTGAAAGCCAATCCTGAGAAAATCTGGTCATTAAACGAAATGGAAAGAACAGGCGGCGAACCAGATGTTGTTGATTATGATAAAACAGCTGACGAATATACTTTTTATGATTGTTCGGCAGAAAGCCCAAAAGAACGTAGAAGTCTTTGCTATGATCGTCAGGCACTCGATTCCAGAAAAGAAAACAAACCTAAAAATAGTGTGGAGGATATGGCTACTGCCATGGGAATTACGCTTTTATCAGAAGCACAATATCGGGAACTGCAAAAACTAGGAAAATTCGATAGCAAAACCTCAAATTGGATTCAAACTCCTAATGAAATCAGAAAACTGGGAGGCGCTATTTTTGCAGATTATCGTTATGAAACCATTTTTATTTATCACAATGGTGCTGAATCGTATTATGCCGCCAGAGGTTTTCGCGGGGCATTAAAGGTTTAAAATTCATCTCCCTAAACCATAATTAAAAAACAACAAAAAAGCCATCCCGATATTTTCAGGATGGCTTTTTGACCTTTAAATAAATTAAAGTCCTAATCGTACGCTGGGGGTACGTACACCTATTTGAGTATTAATCGTAGTACTACTTGGGGTTCTTTGATAATAAGTAGGCTGATTGTATTGGTAATAATAAAAACCCGCCTGATTGTAAAAATAATCGTCGTGATGGCAATGTCCATCGCAATGGTAATAATGCTCGGCATACGCATCTTTTTTGCTGTCTATATAAGCGCGATAGGCTTTTCTGTCGTTTTTCTTCAATTCTTTTTCGTAAGCCTTTTGCTCTTTCCAAAAAGCTTGTTCTTCATCTTTGGTTTTAGCTTCAAAACTCAACTCATATTTAGCATCTTCGGCGCCTCTTTTTTGGTAATAGGAAAGTTTATCAGAGCTATTACCCATATTTACTTTACTTTCTACCCTGGCTTCCTGAGCCTGTACGGTCGTTATCGTTCCTAAAAAAAGCAATACCAGTACCGTTTTTATCGTTTTCATAATATTCAATTTTAATTATCGTTGATAATATAATTACTCGTGTTACTACTGTTAAGACAACCCTAAATAGTTTTACCCTACTCTATTGCAGAATTAAATTGCGTATTTTAGTTTTTTTTAACTCCATTAAACCTTTTTCATGCTTTAACATCTTAATTGATAACAACCTAGAAAAAAACCAAAAAACCCTAAATTTGATAAACTATGAACCCTAATTCGCTTTGGTCCCTCCGTTTAGGTTTTTCAAACCAGCAAGCTGCAGCAATTGAAAAAATGGGAATTTCAAAATTCCTAGACGCTTCATTTAAAACCAATTTTGACAGCAGTATTCCCGATTTTTTAAAAGACAGTCCTAAAACATTGGCTGATTATCGAGAGCTGCGAAAAAAAAATAAGGATTTACCCCCCGATCAAAAAAAAGAACTTCAACAGGATTTTCAAAAACAGGAAGCACTTACCTCATTAGACATGAAAGCTTGGTGGCTGGATAAAATGATGCATGACAACTATCCTTTACAGGAAAAAATGACCTTGTTTTTACACAATCATTTTGTTTCTACTTTTCAAAAAGTAAAAATCAACTATTGGATTTTCGAACACAATCAATTAGTTAGAAAGCATGCTTTTGGCAATTTCAAAGATTTAACTAAAGCCATTTTAAAATCCAATGCCATGTTGCGTTACTTAGACAATGTTGATAATCGAAAAGGCAAAATCAACGAGAACCTAAGCAGGGAATTACTGGAACTTTTCACCTTAGGTATTGGAAACTACACCGAAGAGGACATCAAAAACGGTGCGAAAGCATTGGCAGGATTAGGAGTTGGAGAAAATGGTGGTGTTTACAGAGACAGGATTAGCGACGATTCGGAAATTACCTATTTTGGCAAAAAAGGACATTTCAAATCCGATGATATCGTTGATATTATTTTCAAACAAAAAAACAGTCCGTACCTTTTTACCCGAAAGGTATTGCAATGGTTCATTTATGACAATCCCAGCGAAAAACTGGTGACATATTATGGTGATTATTTCAGAAAAAAAGACTTTGAGATCAAACCCTTATTGGAAAAGATTTTCACCGAAGAATTTGATAAAAAAACCGCAGGTTCAAAAATTAAAAATCCTCTGGAATATAGTTTACAACTGCTTTCAGAATTACATATTAGCCCCAGAAACAGCCGGCCAATAGTGGCTTTTCTAAAAAATCAAGGCATGGATTTATTCAATCAGCCCAATGTAAAAGGCTGGGAAGGCGGAAAATCCTGGCTTACTTCGCAAATCTATCTGCAACGCAACAACTTAGCCGACTTGTACTGTAGCGGAAGGGAAAATTTCAATCAAAGAGCCGCGGCAAATATGATGGACGAAAATGAAAACAGCAATCGTCCCGCACTGAGAAAAACGGTCATTCAATTGGATTGGAACAAAGGAACCAACAAAGAAATCATCAGTGAGTTATCCGACAGATTATTGTTTCAGGTGGATCAGGATGCGCAAAAAGATTTCGAAAACATCATAAAATATGATTTTGATACGCAGGCTCAAAATGCCAATCAGGCCGTTTTGAGACTCTTTAATGCCATGGTCAAAGAACCTGAATTTCAATTAATTTAAAAGAAACCTCCTAACAATACCGATTATGAACAGAAGAAATTTTCTATCGCTTACAGGAACATTGACAGGAGGAGCCCTGTTATTACCTGATTTTTTATTCTCTTATGGCACTCAAAAAAACTTAATCATAGGTCAACAATGCCTTGTTTTTGTACAATTGAATGGTGGGAATGATGGTTTGAATACTTTTATTCCTTTTGAAGATCCATTGTATTATGATTTGCGCCCTAAAATTGCTATTTCGAAAAACGAGGTTATTTCGACAACCAAAGGCATGGGATTTCATCCTTCGCTAAAAGGATTTGCACAAATGCAACAAAACGGCGATTTATCAGTAATTCAAAATGTGGGTTATCCTGAACCGAATCGTTCGCATTTTAGAAGTCAGGAAATTTGGCAAACAGCCTCTGATTCGAATAAATACATCAACGAAGGATGGCTTGGGCGTTATCTTGATTTGCAATGTGTATCGCACAATCCAACGGCAGGAATCAACATCGATTCTATCGATAATTTATCGTTAAAAGGTGAAAGTCCTAACTCTATAACAGTAAAAGATCCCGACCGATTTAAAATAAAAAATATAAAAGAGGAAACAGATGTTTTATCGGAGAATCCTTCATTGGATTTTGTTCGAAAAGTAGCCAATTCAGTTTTAGAAGGTTCTGAAGAAATTCAAAAAGCCCTAACCCAATCCACCACCGAAACATCCTATCCTAAAAATGCATTGGGCAAAAATCTGGAATGGATTAGCCGATTGATAAAAGGAAATTTAAATTCGAAAGTCTATTACACTTCGCAAGGTGGTTATGACACCCATGACAACCAATTAGTAATTCAGAACAATAAATTCAAAGAATTAGATAGCGCTATCTTTAGCTTTTATCAGGATTTAAAACAGGCCAATTTACTTCAGAATGTAACCGTAGTTGTGTTTTCAGAATTTGGACGAAGAGTAAAAGACAACGGCAATGGAACCGACCACGGAACTGCGGCTCCTATGTTTGTCATTGGCGGACAAAATCAGGGAAAAGTAATTGGTGCTAACCCTAATCTTGCCGATTTATCTCAGGGTGATTTAAAACATCAAATCGACTTTAGATCGGTATATGCCAGTTTGTTAAAAGAGAAAATGCAATTTGATTACACTAAAATTGGAATAAAAAATCAGGCTTTACAAGGTTTATTTTAATTATTGCAAAATTAATTCCTAAAGAATCTGATTGTAAATATACTAGCATTAAAAAAATTTGACAACTATAAGTATATAAGTTTTATCTATGTGTATTCTTTAATCTGATTCGTGCATAAACTTAATTTTGCACATTCAAAATAGATTAATATGATTAAAAATAAAACCTTAAAAGGAGTCTTATTTGTAGCATTAGGGGCCAGCAGTTACGGCATGTTGGCCAGTTTTGTTAAAATGGCTTATCAGGAAGGTTATACCACTGCCGAGGTAAGTGGTGCCCAATTTTCTATAGGCCTTTTTACTGTCTTACTATTGAATCTTCTTCGAAAAGTAAAAAAGAATACTGACGAAATAAAAATTGCAAAGCATCAAATTCCTCAACTCATTTTAGCAGGAACCTCCATGGGTTTCACCAGTGTATTTTACTATTTATCTGTTAGATACATCTCGGTTTCCATTGGTATTGTCTTACTGATGCAAACGGTTTGGATGGGGGTTTTACTCGAAATGTTCTTAGACAAAAAAAATCCGTCACTTCAAAAAATAGTTTCAGTTGTTATTACTTTAATTGGGACGATTCTGGCTACCAATTTATTAAACAATGAACTTACTTTAGACTGGCGGGGTTTCTTTTGGGGAATATTAGCCGCTGCAGCATTTACCTTAACCATGTTTGGTGCCAATAAAGTTGCCGTCGAAATTCCGTCGATACAACGCAGTTTTTTTATGCTCATTGGCGGAACATTAATTGTAGTGTTATTTGGTTTTATTACGCAAAACACTCCTTTCAACTATTCCATTTTTTTGAAATGGGGCATAATACTGTCTTTGTTTGGCACCATCATCCCTCCTTTTCTGCTCAATATGGGATTTCCGCTTACAGGCATTGGGCTGGGCAGTATTGTTTCAGCTTTAGAACTTCCTGTTTCGGTATCTATGGCTTATTTTTTATTATCCGAAGAAGTGAATTGGGTACAATGGTTGGGTATTTTATTAATTCTTACGGCAATTATTCTAATGAATATTCGTTTAAATAAATAATTATAATTGCTTTTTCAGACTCTGAAAACGGATTAAAAAACAAGGCTAAAACTGCTAAAAAAAACAACAGGAGTCACAGCTAAACAGAATTTTATAAAAAACAATTATTCACAAAAAAAAATAAACTTTTGAATTGAAGTAATTATTTTTTTTATTAATATTGAAATCTATTACAATATCATTTTAATTTAAAAAAAACTATTTAGAATTAATTTTCACCTGATGAAAAAGAGTAACCGTAAAGAACTGACTTGGGAACAAACTGAAAAACTTGTTACATTAGCCTTAGAGGAAAAGAATCCTTTTGAAATTATAAAAAAAGAGTTTGGATTGGCTGAAAAAGAAGTTCTGGAAATTATGAAGAAAAAGATGCCTCTGGAGAAATTTGAGATGTGGAAAAAGAAAGCTACAGCTACTAAACCTAAACCTAAGCCGTTAAAAATTGATGATTTTGATGACGATCTAGACGGAAAGTATTATATCAAAAATAAATTAGATTAAACCTATCCCAAAAGCACTCTTAATTGGAGTGCTTTTTTTTGAGCTTTTATAGTTGTAAAATGCTTTACAACCATAAAAGCTTTTGCACCAAAATATCCCATAAACATGAAAAAAACATTTTTTGTCTTAGCAGCTACTTCTCTAATTTTGAGTTGTAAAACGATTAATGCCCAAACTACTACTAAAGGGCAAGTCATTCAGGTTGGCATCAACTTAAATGAAGTCAATAATGACCGGGTTTTAGTTACGGTAAATGCTCCTAAAAGCAATAGTGACGAAATTACGTATCGCATTCCTAAAACAGTTCCGGGAACTTATTCTGAAGACAATTATGGAAAATACATTGATGATTTAAAAGCTTACGATAAAAAAGGAAATTTATTGGCTGTTAAAAAAACAGACGAGAATTCCTGGTCTATCAGCAAAGCTAAAACTTTGAGTAAAATCACTTATTTGGTCAACGATACTTTTGATAGCGAAAAAGGAACCGGTTTTGGTAAAGACGATGTTTTTTCTCCGGCTGGATCTAATATCAATGCAGGCGAAAATTTCGTGATCAACACCCATTGTTTTGTGGGTTATTTCGATAAATTCTTAGCTACACCTTATCAGGTTTCTATTAGTCATCCGGCTAATTTATGGGGTAGTACATCGATGACAGACAAAGACAGCAGTACTACAAAAGATGTTTTTGTTACTTCTCGTTATGCCGAATTAGTAGAAAATCCTATCATGTATGCAAAACCGGATTATACCACTTTTAATGTGGACGGTATGGATATCCAAATCTGTGTTTATTCACCTACTGGAAAATATACTGCCGAAAGCCTTACTGCGGAGATGAAAACCATGATGACGGCTCAAAAACACTTTTTAGGAAAAATTAATGCTACTAAAAAATACTCTGTGCTTTTGTACCTTTCAAGTATGAAACCGGAAGATGCACGTGGTTTTGGTGCACTTGAACATCCTACTGTCACTACTGTAGTATTGCCGGAAGTGATGGAAAAAGATGAACTGGTAAAATCGATGATGGATGTGGTTTCGCACGAATTCTTCCATATTGTAACTCCATTAACGATTCATTCCAAAGAAATTCAATATTTTGACTACAATGCCCCAAAAATGTCTGAACATTTATGGATGTATGAAGGTGTTACCGAATATTTTGCCAATCTGTTCCAAATTAACCAAGGCTTGATTACTGAAGAAGATTTCTACAACAGAATTGCCGAAAAAATCGATCAGGCAAATGCCTTAAACGATACGATGCCATTTACAGAAATGAGTGCCAATGTATTAAAACAACCTTATAAAGACCAATACCTGAATGTGTATCAAAAAGGGGCTTTAATAGGAATGTGTATTGATATTATTATCAGAGAAAAAAGCAACGGACAAAGAGGGATCCTGGATTTAATGCATAAATTATCTAATGAATACGGTATTTCAAAACCATTTAATGATCCTGAGCTTTTTGGAAAAATCACTGCTTTAACTTATCCTGAAGTGGGTGAATTTTTAAAAACATACGTTGCAGGCCCAACTCCTATTCCTTATGAATTTTATTTAGCCAAAGTAGGACTAAAAAAATCAATTGTACAAGTAGCTGCTCCGGTTTTCCTGAAAGACCAGACGCCCTACGTAACAGTAAATCCTGCTAACAATGAAATTAGTGTTATCCCAAATATCGATTTAAATGTTTTTTTCACTAATCTTGGATTAAAAGGAGAAGATGTAATTCTGGAAATCAACAACGTTACTTATTCTTATGATAACATTTACGACATGATTAACCAAAGTGCTAAGTGGACAGAAAACGAAGCCATTACTGTAAAAATAAGACGCAATGGCAAAGAAGAATTGCTAAAAGGAACCGTGAAATTGCCTTATGAAGACAAAGAACACATTCAGGTTACCGATGATTCTAAAAAACAATTAAAAGAAGCCTGGCTAAAAGGATAATCTAAAAAAACGAAGCCCAATAAAGAAGCTTTTAGTTGGAACAAACTTTTTCTGTTTTTTCAACTATTTTCTTTATTTTGCACCAATATATATTCGCATCAATGAAAAAATCAATTCTGGCACTAGTTGCCATAGTTCTTATTGCCTCTTGCAATAAAAAAGAATCAAAAGGAAATTTACTTATCACAGGAAATGTAAAAGGATTAAAAGAAGGAACCTTATACATTCAAAAAGTTGTAGATACTGCCTTAGTTGCCATCGACACTATTAAAATTGACGGAAATTCTCATTTTGAAAGCAATATTGACTTGAAATCTCCAGAAATGCTGTATCTGTTCCTGGACAGAGGAGTTAGTAATTCTTTAGATAACAATCTGATGTTTTTTGCTGAACCTGGAATTATCAATATCGAAACTAATTTAGATGGCTTCCTGTCAGGAGCCAAAATTACAGGCTCAAAAAATCAGGATTTATATGAAGATTACAAAAAAACAACTTCGAGATATAAAGATGAAAACCTGACCTTAATAGAACAAAAATTCAAAGCCATTAAAAGAAAAGATGTCAAAGCCATTGACAGCCTAACTAAGTTACAGGACATGAATTTAAAACGCAAATACCTGTATGCTGTTAACTTTGCAATGAACAATAAAGATCATGAAATTGCGCCTTATATTGCTCTTGCCGAAGTTTATGATATTAACGTTAAATATTTGGACACTATAAAAAATGCCATGACACCAAAAGTCGCGCAATCTTACTATGGTAAAAAATTAACTAAATATGTTAACGACATAAAGAAAGCCAATTAGCTCATTAAATAAATCAACAAATACAAAAGCATTTCAATGAATAACTGAAATGCTTTTTTGTTTCCAATAAATACGTTTTTTAATCGATTTTAATCTTAAAAAACAAAACGTCCCAAAAAAATTAAATACCTTAGCTATCTAACCTACTATTACTATGTGGAAAAATTTATCTTTTAAAAAACAATTAATTTTTATTCTTCTAATACCCATTTCGGGACTCATTTTTTTTACCGTTATAAATATCGACAATACGTATCAAAAATTCTCCAGAATTGAAAATAGTACCCAAAGAATTGATGAAATTGCTCATTTTTCGGAAGCTATAATGCTCATCAACAACGAGCGAACATTAAGCGAATATTCAAAATTTGATCCTTCTAAAAAATCGGAATTTGAATTAAAAATGGCAAAAACGCTCGAATGGTTTACCAGAGTAAATTCTAAAGATACTGTAGTTCTTAAAAACATTGACGAGGCCCGAAAAATAGTCAATACCCTTCATTACAATACTAAAAACAAAACCGAATCCTCATTAAAAACATTTAATGAATATGCGACTTTAAACAACATTTTGAATAATTTAATAGACAGGGAAATTGCAAATTGTGACAATGCAAATCTGGCTAAACTGGCTCATAATTTTAAATCTTATATCGATTCCAAGTCGGCTGCAAATCTGATAAGAGGTATCATATTCGACAAATTAACCGATGATACGATACATACCGATTTATACGGCTATTATGAGAACATCAGAAACTTAGATAAAAATGCCGATTTTAAATTAGAAAATTTCAACCAATCCAAAATCAATAACGAAATTATCAAATTTAAAAAATCGGCAGAATATAAATCATTTTTAGACACTTCTGAAGCAATCCTTTATAACAAGATAAAAGTAACTCCTGATCAATGGTGGGTACAATCAACTACAATAAACGACAAACTCAATGTTTTAAAAATTAAGAAACTAAATTATATCCTTGAATTAGCAAAAGAAGAAAAAGACAGTACGATTCTCAGTACCATCATTGCCATGCTGGCACTTTTGTTATTGCTAATTTCAACCGTGATTTTAGTCTATAAATTAATTACCAATACTTCAACTTCATTAAATATTATTGCTTATTCAATTGAAAAAATCGCATTAGGAAATATTCAATTAAAACACCAGCTTTCGGGAAATATTGAGTTAAACTCTATTAGAATTTCTCTCGAAAAATTAACCGATGCCATAAAAGAGCAAATTGATTTAGCCACAAAAATTAGTTCTGGTAATCTGGGCGATACCATCGCACTCCGAAGTAAATCGGACACTTTAAATCAATCGCTTAATACAATGTCATTAGAATTAAAACGATTTAATGAAGCAGCTGCAGAAAACAGTCTCCTTGAAAAAAATATAATTCAAGTCAATAAAACCATTATCGATTCTAAAAGCATTGATGAATTTGGAAGTAATTTAAGCCGGGTATTGACTTCTCAAACCGATGCTTGTCAGGCTACTTTTTACATTACTGATTACATTGACAACAAAAATAATCTAATAAAAATTGGCGGTTATGCCGATGATGACAACAGTCCTAAATCAATTGCCCAAGGTGAAGGTTTAATTGGTGAAGTATTCAAACATAATGAACAAAAATGCCTGAATAACCTCAATAAAGAATATTCATTCCTTGCCTCTTCTTTAGGCAAAGCTCCTATTTACAATGTTTTAATTACCCCAATTTCATATAAAAATGCGGTTATTGGTGTTATCGAAATAGGCTCTTTGAATAATTTTACTGATATCGATCAAAAATTATTAAACAGTTTAAAAAACTCTTTAGGAAATGCTACGGCTGTTTTCATTAGAAACGAAGAATTAAAAATTTCTGTCGAAGAGATTCACCGCAAAAACAGTATTTTACAAGTTCAGGAAGAAGAGTTAAGACAGAGTAATGAGGAACTTAACAAAAACACCTTATTGCTGCAACAATCGGAAGAAGAACTAAAAAACCAAGCCGCCGAATTAGAACAAACCAATGCTTATCTTGAAGAAAAAAGCCGCGAACTGGAAATAAAAAACTACGAAATTGAAAAGAAAAACAGTGACCTTGTTATTGCTCAGGAAGAATTAAATGTAAAATCGGAAGAAATTGCCCAGGCCAGCAAATACAAGTCGGAGTTTTTAGCCAATATGTCCCATGAATTAAGAACGCCGTTAAACAGTATTTTAATTCTTTCGGATATTTTAAAAGACAATACTTCGGGCAATTTGACCAATCCACAGTTAGAAAACTTATCGGTAATTAATACTTCCGGAAAAGATTTGTTAGACCTAATCAATGATATTTTAGATATTTCCAAAATCGAAGCCGGAAAAGTCGAAATCTATCCTGAAAACACTGTCACAGAGCGAATATTCTCGGATATGGAAGGACTTTTCAAAACGCAAATGCAGAAAAAGAACATTCGTTTTGAAACAAAAATTACCGAAAAATGTCCAAGGGAAATTTATAGTGATGTAGGCAAAATTGAACAGATTCTTAAAAACTTTTTGTCTAATGCCTTAAAATTCACACCCGACGGAGGAACCGTTTCCATGACTTTTGACAGTGTGGCAGAAAACTGGAACTACAACAATCCACAATTGGCATTATTAGACAAAAATCAAGTGTTATACGTTGCAATCAAAGACAGCGGTATTGGAATATCTGAAGAAAGTAAGAAAAAATTATTCCAGAGCTTTCAACAAGCCGACAGTTCAACCAGCAGAAAATATGGTGGAACAGGCTTAGGATTATCCATCTCAAAGCAGTTGGCCCAATTGCTTAACGGAGAAGTATTCTTTGATAGCCAACTCAATAATGGAAGTACCTTTGGAGTTTTGATTCCAATAAAATATGAGGAAAACAGTAACATTGCAAAAACCGAAACAATTGTTACAGCTATTCCTGAAACGGTTAAAGAAGTAGAAATTGAATCGGAATATCCAAAAGCGAATGAAGAATTTGTGGATCTTTCGGCAAATATAAATGACGATCGAAACTTAGCCGATATTGATGACAAAACCGTTTTGATTATCGAAGACGATCCATCATTTGCCGAAGTTTTACTTCAGGTAGCTCACAATAATGGATTTAAGGCAATCATTGCTCATCAGGGAGAAACCGGGTTTCAATATGCTAAAAAATACAATCCTAAAGCCATTATTCTGGACATGAAACTACCCGGAATTGACGGATGGACCGTTTTAAAATGGCTTAAAGAAGATCCTGAGTTAAAACACATTCCGGTACACGTAATGTCGGGGATGAAGAGAGAAAAATTAGCCAAAGAAATGGGAGCTTTTGATTTCTTAGTCAAACCAATTACTCCCGAAAAACTTAAAAATGCCTTCCATTCTATCGATGAGGAAATCAACAAAGTATTCAAGAAAGTACTGATTTTAGAAGATGACGAAAAATTAAATTATTCGATCAAACAATTGCTGCACGTCAATGACAAAAACACCATTTGTATTCAGGCTTATTCCCGATCAGAAGCCGAGAATATACTGAGCAATGTTGACATTGATTGTGCTATAATAGATTTAGGTTTGCCAGATTCAGACAATGTAAAAGCCATTTCTGAATTAAAAAACATATCCAAAAACAAGAATATTAAAATCATTATCAATACCGGAAAATCATTATCTGATGATGAACAATTAGAACTTGAAAAAACAGTTGACAGTATTGTAATAAAAACCAATAATGCCACCGAGCGACTAAAAGATGAAATCTTATTGTTTTTAAACAAAATAGAAACTACTGAAAACACAGGACATAAAAACGCTCCGAATTTATCAGGAGGCGAAATTTTGAAAGATAAAAACATTCTGATTGTTGATGACGACATCCGAAATATCTATGCCTTATCGGCAGCTTTAACAAGCAAAGGAGCTGTTATAACCACTGCTTTTAATGGTATCGAAGCATTGAATGCCTTAGAAGAACATGCTAATTTTGACATTGTTTTAATGGACATCATGATGCCTGAAATGGATGGATTTGAAGCTACCCGAAAAATCAGAGAAAATATCAAATGGAAAAACCTGCCTATTATTGCTTTAACAGCCAAAGCAATGAAAGGCGATCGTGACGAAATATTAAAAGCGGGAGCATCTGATTATCAATCAAAACCTATTGATATTCAAAAACTTATTTCACTAATTAGTATTTGGATTTACAAATGATAAAATTAAACGAACTGGACGAATTGCTTTTTACAATAAAAAAGCAATTCGATTATGATTTTCGGGATTACTCTAAGGCTTCAATACTTAGGAGGATCAATCGTTTTATGAGTATCAATAACATGAAAAATGCTGTCGATTTAAAATTTGAACTCATTAACAATCCTTCCATTTTTCAGAATTTCATCAATGAAATTGTAGTGAACGTGAGTGAATTTTTCAGAGATCCCAGCTTTTTTAAATCCTTACAGCAAAAGGTTTTTCCTTATTTAGACAGTTATCCTAAAATTAATATCTGGAGTGCGGGCTGTTCTTTTGGAGAAGAAACCTATTCTTTGAATATCCTTTTAAAGGAAAATAACCTGTATGCTAAAAGCCGAATTTATGCCACTGACATCAGCAGCAATGCCATAGAAAAATCAAGAAAAGGAATTTATGACAATACTAATTTCAAAGATTACACCAAGAATTATTATGAATGTGGCGGAAAAGAATCTTTAAAAAATTATTTTGTTTCTGACGATAGACATTCGATGATACAATCGGAATTAAAGCAAAACATTCTGTTTTCAAACCACAACCTGGCTGCCGATGGAGTTTTTAAAGAATGCCAACTGATTCTTTGCCGCAATGTACTGATTTATTTCAACAGTGATTTACAGAACAAAGCCTTGGAACTTTTTTATGAAAGCCTGCCTATTCATGGTTTTTTAGCGATTGGAAAAAAAGAATCTTTGCGATTTAGTAGGGTTTATGATAATTTTAAAGAAATTGACAGAGAAGAAAAAATTTATCAAAAAATAAGATGAAACCCGAAGTTATAATAATAGGTGGCTCAGCAGGAGCTTTTGATGCAATTTTGTCTATTTTAAATCGTTTAGACAAAAGTATCAACGTACCTATTGTTATTGTTTTGCATCGATTAAAAAATACGGTTTCCTCATTTGAAACTATTTTACAAAGGAATACCCACTATTCGGTCAAAGAAATAGAGGATAAAGAAAAAATAGAAAAAGGATTTATATACACTGCTCCGGCCGATTATCATTTGCTCTTAGAAGAAGATTTGACTTTTTCTCTGGATGTATCGGAAGCAGTCAATTTTAGCCGTCCTTCAATTGACGTCACATTTGAATCTTTTTCGACAGTATTAAAAGAAAAATGTTGCGGAATATTATTATCAGGTTCTAATCAGGACGGTGCCAACGGATTAAAAATCATGGCCGAAAACAACGGAAAAACCATCATTCAGGATTGTAGCGAAGCCGAATTTGCCATTATGCCAAAAGCAGCAAAAATTATTTACAACAAGCATAAAGAATTAAATACCACAAATATTATAAACACATTAAACAATGAATTCTGTTAAAAAACATACCCTATTATTAATCGATGACAAACCAGCCAATTTAATCGCATTAAAAAGTATTCTGGAAAGTCCAGACAGAGAAATAATTAGCTGTAATTCCGGAAACGAAGGATTACAAATACTATTAAAGGAAAGAATTTCACTCATTTTGGTCGATGTACAAATGCCCGAAATGGATGGTTATGAATTTGTTGAAATCACCAAACAGCATCCCAATACAGCCAATATTCCGACGATTTTTGTAACGGCTATAAGCGACGAAGCAAAATATATCAACAAAGCATACGAATTAGGCGCTATTGACTTTTTATTCAAACCATTAAATACTGAAATCACCCGAAAAAAGGTAGAATCCTTCTTAAAAATTTGGGATTACGATCAGGAATTAAAAAGGTTAAATGAAAAATTAGTAGCTAAAAATGGAGAATTAGAACAATTTGCCAATATTATAGCCCATGATTTAAAAACGCCTTTAAATAATATAACCTTCTTAATTAAATTCATTGAAGAAGAACATTTGTTAGACCTGAAAGAAGAGGCAACAGACTTATTTGACATGGTAAAATCGTCGGCTATGATCATGTCTAAATTAATTGATGATTTATTACATTATTCTAAAAACGTTGAAAATAACGAAGGAAAAGAAGCTATCAATATTCTTAGCGAAATCAATGCGGTTATTAAACTAATTAACCCCAACAATAGTATCAAAATCACAAAAGAAAACTTAAATCATAACATTAGTTTCCAATCGGTGGCATTCAAGCAAATTATTCAAAATTTATTGTCGAATGCCATCAAATACAATGATAAAGAAATAACGGAGATAAACATTTCATACAACGAAGAATTACAACAAATAGCTGTAAGAGACAACGGCCCCGGCATTCCGGAAGGTCAGGCAGAGAAAATATTCCAAATGTTTTATACCCTCGGACAATCTTCAAGAGGAGATTCGGGAACCGGAATAGGATTGAATTTGGTTCGAAAATTAGCCGAAAGAAACGACGTAAAAGTCCATATCAATAGTCAATATAAAAACGGATCCGAATTTGTTATTTCAGAATTGCAATTAGCATAAAAAGAAAAAGGAATTGTATCTACAATTCCTTTTTTAATTTTATCGTTTCAATGAAAAATGTGATTTAAATTCTTTTATGACATTATTCTCTGAATAATGAATCACAAACCAGTAATCATCTGCCGGCATATAATGACCATTAAAAGTACCATTCCAGCCAGCTCCATTAGGACTAATTTGTTTCAACAATTTTCCATAACGATCAAAGATTCGGATATAAGCATAAGGCTGAGAACTTAATTCAGTTATGTTCCAATAATCATTATAACCATCATTATTAGGCGTAAAATACTTTGGATAATTCACTACTATAATATCCGATTTAGTAATAGGAGCGCTACATCCTTCCTGATCCATAACAGTTACAGAATGCGAACCCGAAGCAACATGTTCAAAAACAGGACTCGACTGAAACGGACCATCATCTAAACGATAAACATAATTATCACTAGGCGCATCTGCCGAAATAGTAATTATTTGATTTGCTGCAAAAGCTTCAGTCACAGTCCAGCTAAAATCAACTAATGTATTACTTGGTACGACAGTAACATTAATCGTCTGTGGTGATGCACATTGACCCGCATCAGGAGTAAAAGTATATGAATCACTGTTCATAGTATCCACCGTTGCAGGATTCCAAGTTCCTGCAACTCCATTTGGAGATATAGGTTCTAAGGGTGGTGCAGTACTCCCTGAACAAATAGTAAAATCACTAAATCCTGGACTATCCGGATTAACCACAATAATCATTCTTTGAGAATTAATACATGTGTTAGTAGGAGTAAAAGTATAAGTTGTTGTAGTCATATTGTCTATCGCAGAAGGAGACCAACTTCCTTGAAAACCTTCATTAGATATTAATGGTAATGTAGGTGAAGGATCTCCTTCACAAATTGGAGGGATTTGAGTAAAAGTAGGAGTTACTCCAGAACTTGAACACAAAGCTCTACAAGTTAAAGTAAGCGTTGGATTTCTAACACAAGAACGAGCTCCAACAGCTGTAATTGTGAATGTAACACTTTGTCCCTCCAGAACATTAACTGTATAATTACCTGCTGAACCTGGAAGTATTCCTGAAAAAGGGCTTCCTCCATCAACAGTATAACTATAATTATAACTTGTTTCACCAACATGAGCGAAATCAAAACTCACAGAACTAGTTGTTCTTGGACCACAAATCAAACTAAACTGTTTATCAACATTAACCGTAATTGCTTTTCGAGGATTACTTTCAATTCCTCCAACAGTTTGTGTTACATAATAAGTCGTAGTTCCTGCAGTTGAAGTAGAAGGTGTAGGAGCAATTGAAGAGCCAGACGGTCCTCCTGTAGCAGTAGTATACCACAATAAATTTGTTCCTCCAGCTGTTAATTGACTTGCTGTATCACCTATACAATAATAATAGGCTACAGTACCTGTGGGCGGAGGAGTTTGCGCAAAAACACCAGAGCCAAAAAACAAATTGACAAAAAAAACAATGACTACTATTGGTAGATTTTTTTTCATTGTATAATATTTTTAAAATAGATGAAGATTTGGGGGAAATTCTATTACTAGGTAAATATATTAAAAATCGAAGTGTTAATAAAAGGAATTGCAAAATATAAAAGCATACGCTAACAATTGCTTCATTGACATCAAAAAAAAGACCCGGCATAAAGCTGGGTCTTAAATTTATATACTAACAAAAAGGAGATTATGCAGCTTTATGTTGCTCTTCAATTTGCTTTTTATCATCACTTGAAATGGTATCAACTAATACCGGAGTAGCGATAAATAATGATGAATAAGTTCCTACTACGATACCTACCAACATTGCAAAGATGAATCCTCTGATTGATTCTCCACCGAAAATAAACATTGTTAATAATACAATGATCATCATTAATGAGGTATTCAAAGTTCTTGATAAAGTAGTATTAATAGAAGCATTTACAATACTTTCAAAACTTCCTTTACGGTTTCCAATGATAAACTCTCTGATTCTGTCAAATACAATTACCGTGTCGTTCATAGAGTAACCAATAACGGTAAGGATTGCAGCAATAAAGTGCTGATCCATTTCCATGTGGAAAGGCATGAATTTATAACATAAAGAGTAAATTCCTAATACAAAGATTACGTCATGCGCAACAGCTGCAATCGCACCTAATGAATACTGCCATTTACGGAAAGAAACCATTAAGTATAAGAAAATAACTGCCATCGCACCAAGAACTGCCCAGTATGAATTAGTTTTAATATCTTCAGAGATAGAAGCTCCAACTTTAGAAGCTTGTAATACACCTACCTTTTTACCGTCAAATGCATTGATGAATTTCTCATAAGAAGTATTTGGATAATATTTAGCTAATGCTTCATATAATTTTTTGTTTACTTCTTCATCAATAGCTACACCATCTTCTTTAATTTTATATTTAGTAGTAATCTTTAATTGATCATCATCTCCTAAAATCTTAGCCTCAACCGGTGTACCGAAAGCTGCAGATAATTCATCTGAAACCACCGTTGCATCAACTGGTTTTTCAAATTTAACCTGGAAAGTTCTTCCTCCAACAAAATCTACACCTTCGTCTAATCCGTTAACAAAGAAGATAGAAATCAAACTTACTACAACTACAATTGAAGAGAATACATAAGTAACTTTTTTGATTTTAATAAAATCAAAGTGGAAATTAGTAAACCAGTTTTTAGTAATATTAGTAGAGAAAGTTAAACTTGCTTTTCCAACAATATTTCTGTCGATAAAAATTCTTGCAATAAAAATAGAAGTAAACAAAGAAGTTACGATACCAATAAGTAATGTTAAAGCAAAACCTTTAATTGGTCCTGTTCCAAAAATAAACAAGATTGCACCAGTTAAAACGTGAGTAACGTTAGCATCAATAATAGAACGCATTGCACCATGCCATCCGTAAGAAGCCAATACTGCTTCTGACAATGATTTACCTTCGCGCAATTCTTCTTTAGCTCTTTCGTAAATAATAATGTTCGCATCAACCGCAGTACCTAATGTCAATACGATACCTGCAATACCTGGTAATGTTAATACAAAACCAAAACTTGCCATAATTCCGAATAAGAATAGTAAGTTTAATAACAAAGCCAAGTTTGCATACCAACCCGCTTTACCATAATAGAATACCATCCAAACGCAAACTAAGAAGAAACCAACTATAGAAGACATCATTCCCGCATCAATAGAAGCCTGACCTAAAGATGGTCCTACAACAGTTGACTGGATAATATCTGCAGAAGCCGGTAATTTACCTGCATTTAATACGTTAGCTAAATCTTTAGTTTCAGCAACATCAAAAGAACCTGTAATTTCAGATCTTCCACCAGCAATTGGTCCACTAGAAACACCCGGAGCTGAGTAAACAATGTTATCTAAAACAATAGCAATATAACTTTTTTGAGTAAAAGCTCTACCTGTCAATTCTTCCCAAATTTTAGCTCCCTGATTGTTCATTTGCATAGAAACAGCAGGTTTACCCATTTGGTCAAAAGTATCTTTAGCATCAGTAACAAGACCCCCATTCATAGCTGGTACATTATCTCTGTTTCCTTTTAAAGCGTATAATTCAACTGCTTCAATTTGTTTACCCGCTTTATCTGTTAAAGTTGTTGGTTTACTCCATACAAATTTAGCATAGTGTTGGTCAGCAGCCAATAAAATTCTAATATCAGGTCTTTTAAAATAACCATTGATAGCAGCAGTATCTTTTGGAGAGAAAAGTCCCAAAACTGGTCCACCACCCTGACCAATCATTTTATCCAATAAAGGATTGTTTCCTTTTTTAGTAGTAGCAGAATCTTTAGTATTATCTGTTAATAAAGCACTCAATGAATCCTTAACTACAGGCTTAGCTTCTGTTTTAGCAACTTCAGTCTTTTTTAAAGCTTCATTAGTAGCCATCAGGAAGTTCCCGATTTCTTCTATTTTGTAAGCTTCCCAAAACTCCAATTGCGCTTTTCCACCTAATAATTTTTTAATTCTATCTACATCTTTAGCACCCGGAAGTTCTACTAAGATTCTTCCTGATTCACCTAATTTTTGGATATTAGGTTGTGTAACACCAAATTTGTCAATACGCTCTCTTAATACTTTGTAAGCACTTTCAATAGACTCATCAACTTTCTTTTTGATGATTTTTTGAACTTGTGCATCTGTCATTTGAAAATCAATTCCACCTTCACCTTGCAAACTTCTGTTAGCAAAAATATCTGGCGAAGCCAATTTTACGCTTCCTTTTGAATTCGCTTCAAAAGCTTCAAAGAACTTGTTTAAATAAGTTTTGTTTCCTTCTAAATTTGCAGTTGCATCAGCCAATGACTTATTAAATACCGGATTTTTAGAATTATTTGATAATCCTTTCAAAACGTCTTTAATAGAAATTTGAAGAATCACGTTGATTCCTCCTTCTAAGTCAAGACCTTTATTCAATTGCTTGTTTTTTACTTCATCATAAGTGAATTCAGTAAAACCAAGATTTAACACGCTTTCTTTACCAATAGAATCCAAATATTTTAGCTCTCTGTCAGGGTTATCTCCTGCAAAAGCCTTGGCTTCACTTTTGACATTATTTGCCACAAAAGTGAATGAGAGTTGGTAAATACTTACCAATGCAAATAGAATTGCGAAAAATTTAATAAGTCCTTTATTCTGCATTATTACTAAAAATTAATTATTTTAAATTTATTATTTTGTGTTAAACCTTTATAAACAAGACTTTAGCATTCAATCATTCCAACATGAAAAAAGACAAAAGCTACCTATTATTTTTTAAACCGAGCAAATATATAATTCTGGTTAAGATTAACCAATTTATTTATGAATTAATCTCAAAAAAAAGACTGCAAAATTGCAGTCTTCACTTTATATGTGAAAAAAACTTAAGCTAAAATAGCTTTCAAAGCATCATTCATTGCTCTAACTGCATCAGCACTCTTTGCAAAAAGAGCCTTTTCTTTTTCATCCAATTGAATATCGAGAATCTCTTCTACTCCATTCTTACCAATGATACAAGGCACTCCAATACAAATATCGTTCTGACCATATTCACCTTCAACATAAACCGAGCAGGCAATCATTCTTTTTTGATCATTCAAAATACTGTCAACCAAAAAGGCAACAGATGCTCCCGGCGCATACCAGGCTGATGTTCCCAAAAGCCCCGTAAGAGTTGCTCCTCCTACCATCGTATCGGCTGCTACTTTTTGCAAAACCTCTTCCGATAGAAATTGCGAAACCGGAATTCCATTATAAGAAGCCAAACGTGTTAATGGAATCATCGTAGTATCACCATGACCACCAATAACCATTCCTGACACATCATTCGCCGGTTTATCTAAAGCCAAAGACAAATAAGTCCTGAAACGGGAGCTATCTAAAATCCCTCCCATACCAATAATTCTGTTTTTTGGCAAACCAGTGGATTTTAATGCCAAATAGGTCATTGTGTCCATTGGATTCGAAACCATAACAATAATAGTCTCCGGGGAATATTTTAAAATATTTTCAACAACTGATTTTACTATCCCTGCATTAATTCCTATCAATTCCTCACGAGTCATCCCCGGTTTTCTGGGAATCCCTGAAGTCACCACTACTACATCACTATTAGCAGTTTTTGAATAATCATTGGTAACTCCTATCACTCGGGTATTGAATCCCGTATCGGTAGCACATTGCATAATATCCAAAGCTTTTCCTTCGGCAAAACCTTCTTTGATATCTAATAATACTACCTCACTGGCAATTCCTCTATAAGAAATAACATCTGCACAGGTTGCTCCTACGTTTCCTGCTCCTACAATAGTAACTTTCATATTTTAATGTTTATTCGGGTTAAGTAAAAAATTGGTTAACTCCCGCTAATCTACAATTTATTGCTTAAAATAACCACCGAATAAACTATTTTTTACGCATCAATATTAGCGTAAACAGCATTTTTCTCAATAAATTCTCTACGTGGCGGTACTTCGTCACCCATCAGCATAGAGAAAACTCGATCAGCCTCAGCTAAACTCTCAATAGTTACCTGACGTAAAGTTCTGAAACTTGGATCCATTGTAGTTTCCCACAACTGCTCCGCATTCATCTCTCCAAGACCTTTATAACGTTGAATATTAGCACTTCCTCCCATTCTCTCATTAGCCTGATCACGCTGAACATCATTCCATGCGTATTCTTTCTTATTTCCTTTTTTAACCAAATACAAAGGCGGAGCTGCAATATAAACGTGTCCCTCTTCGATTAATTCTTTCATAAAACGGAAGAAGAATGTCAAAATCAAAGTAGAAATGTGACTACCATCGACATCGGCATCACACATGATGATTACTTTATGATAACGCAGCTTCGAAATATTCAAAGCTTTACTATCTTCCTCAGTTCCAACAGTTACACCAAGTGCTGTAAATATATTTCGAATCTCTTCGTTTTCAAAAACCTTGTGATGCATCGCTTTTTCCACATTCAAAATCTTACCACGCAATGGCAAAATAGCTTGAAAATTACGGTCACGACCTTGTTTAGCAGTTCCACCTGCCGAATCTCCCTCGACAAGATATACTTCGCATTTTGCAGGATCCTGCTCAGAACAATCTGATAATTTTCCCGGTAATCCACCACCACCCATCACGGTTTTACGCTGTACCATTTCACGGGCTTTTTTAGCCGCATGACGAGCTTGAGCCGCAAGGATTACTTTTTGAACAATGATTTTCGCATCATTTGGATTTTCTTCCAAATAAGTCTCCACCATCTCACTCACTGCCTGACTTACAGGAGAAACTACTTCTCTGTTTCCAAGCTTCGTTTTTGTTTGTCCCTCAAATTGAGGCTCCGCTACTTTTACCGAAATAATAGCAGTTAATCCCTCACGGAAATCATCTCCTGAAATATCAAATTTCAATTTATCCAGCATTCCGGAAGCATCTGCATATTTCTTAAGCGAACGGGTAAGTCCCATTCTGAAACCTTGCAAATGAGTCCCCCCTTCATGAGTATTAATATTGTTTACATAAGAAAAGATATTCTCAGAATAACTTGTATTGTAAATCAACGCAACCTCAACAGGAATTTCCGCATTTTGGTTATCCATAGAAATTACATGACCAATAATAGGCTCACGATTTCCATCTAAATAACGAATATATTCTTTTAACCCTTCGGTAGAATGAAACATTTCACCCACAGGATTTCCATCTTTATCTAATTCTCTTTTATCACAAAAATTAATTGTAATTCCTTTGTTTAAGAAAGCCAATTCACGCATACGAGCCGAAAGCGTATCGTATGAATACTCCGTTGTTTGTGTAAAAATGGTTGGATCCGGATAAAAAGTGACAATTGTACCTCTCTTAGATGTATCTCCAATTTGCTTAACAGGATACAATGCTTTTCCTCTTTCGTATTCCTGTTGGTAAACCTTACCATCACTACTGTGAACTGTAGCTGTTAAATGCGTTGACAAAGCATTCACACAAGAAACCCCAACACCGTGCAAACCTCCGGAAACTTTATATGAATCTTTATCAAATTTACCTCCGGCACCAATTTTAGTCATTACAACCTCAAGTGCAGAAACTCCTTCTTTTTTGTGAATCCCAACCGGAATACCACGACCATTATCTTCTACCGTAATAGAACCATCTTCATTTATAGCCACACTGATGGTATCACAGTGACCTCCCATTGCCTCATCAATGGAGTTATCAACAACCTCATAAACTAAATGATGCAGTCCTCGAACTCCTACATCACCTATATACATGGAAGGACGCATTCTTACGTGCTCCATTCCTTCTAATGCCTGAATACTATCTGCTGAATAATTATTCTTAATTTCTTCGCTCATATAATTTATTCTAAATGTATTTTTTTGTCTAACACGCAAATATATAAAAACGCCGATTATATACCGTATAAAATAGGCTTTTAACTCCTTAAGTTATCAACAAAAAATGTCAATTTCAGCAATAAAAATCAATTTCAATGGTAATATCAAAATTCAATGGCAACAATAATTTCAAGAGCTGTAAAACAAATTTTAAAAACTTAAAATTGATAGGATTCAATTATTATTTTCTTAAACAAATCAAAGACTTGACAATACTACTAACAGTTTGTATTTTTGCACTATGAACGATAATTTTATAACCGAATTTTTCGGAATAGGAATACAGAATGGTAAAACTCCTGAAAACTTAGGTGTTTTATGGCGAACTGCTCAAAACTTAGGAGCCAGTTATATTTTTACAATTGGGAATAGATACGCAAAACAGGCTTGCGATACAGAGAATGCTGTAAAATCAATGCCTTATTTTCACTACGAGAACTTTGAAGATTTCTACCAAAACTTACCCAAAGGTGCACGCTTAGTTGGCGTTGAATTAGATGACAGAGCAGAAGACTTAGAAACATTCGAACACCCAAGACGTTGTGTGTATTTATTAGGCGCAGAAGACAATGGGCTTTCAAAAAAAGCAATTGCAAAATGCCATCATTTAGTCAAATTCAAATCTGAAAAGAGTCTGAATGTATCTGTTGCAGGAAGTATTGTGCTTTATGACAGAGGACTTAATAAACCAAGGTCGTAATCAATAGCAATAACAATTTCAAACCTAAAAGAGCCTTCATAAAACACAAATTTCCAAAACAAACATTTAAAATGTTGTTTTGGAAATTTGAATTTGCAATTGACATTGCTATTGAATTTTGAATTTGCTATTTCATAATCTTCACATTCATTTCTTCTACTTTTCTATCTGATAAAAGAGATGGTGCTCCAAATAATAAATCTTCGCTGGTTCCTGTTTTCGGGAAAGCCATTACTTCTCTAATAGATGCTTTTTTCTCCAAAATCATCATCAAACGATCAATTCCCCAGGCAATTCCTCCGTGTGGCGGTGCTCCGTATTGGAAAGCTTTATACATCGTTCCCACACTCTTAATCATTTCTTCTTTATTGTAACCCATATTTATATAAGTCGCTTCCAGAATTTCCGATTTATGTGCACGCACTGATCCTCCACCTATTTCGTAACCATTTAAGATGATATCGTATTGTTGCGCAATAATACTTCCTATCTCCTCTTCCTTACCATTCATGTGTTTTTCCAAATCATAAATAGCAGGCATCGAGAACGGATTGTGTGTAAACGTCCATCTTCCTTCATCTGTTTTTTCAAACATTGGGAAATCAACCACCCAAGCCGGACGTAATTCTTTCGGATTTATTAAATGCAACATTCTACCCATTTCCTGACGAACAGCATCCAAAGCTTTGTTAGCCGTTGCATAATCAGCCGCAGAGAAGAACACAATGTCTCCAACCTGCGCATTAGTCGCTTTTATAATTCCCGCTGCAATTTCTTCTCCTAAGAACTTAATAATAGGCGATTGTAATTCGTCTTCATTAACAATAATATAAGCCAATCCACCTAAACCGTGTTGTTGTGCAACAGCAGTCAAAGTTTCAATTTGCCCTTTAGACATGCGCTTATTTCCTTGCTCTTTAGCCGAAACTTTGATACATTTTACAATTCCGCCTTCTTCAATAGGTTTAGAAAAAACCTGGAAAGTAGTATCTTTTACAATTTCGGTAATGTCCTGCATTTTTAAACCATAACGCAAATCAGGTCTGTCGCAACCGTAAAAATCCATAGCGTCTTTATAGGTAATCACTTCAAACGGATGCAAAATCCATTTTTTGCCATATATTTTCGTAACTATTTCATTAAACATTTTCGTGTTCAAATCGATAATTTGCTGCATACTTGCATAGGCCATTTCCATATCCAATTGCGTAAATTCCGGCTGACGATCTCCACGAGAATCTTCATCTCTAAAACAACGTGCCACCTGGAAATATTTCTCGTAACCACTCACCATCAACATTTGTTTGAACTGTTGTGGCGCTTGTGGAAGCGTATAAAACAAACCAGCCTGTTTACGTGTAGGAACAATAAATTCGCGTGCTCCTTCATCCGTTCCGGCACTTAAAATTGGTGTTTCAATTTCTAAGAATTCCTCTTCATCTAAAATGTCACGCAATAATTTAATTACTTTGTGACGGTTTACGATGGCTCGTCGTACTTCTTCATTTCTGTGATCTAAGAACTTGTATTGAAAACGAATGGCTTCATTTGTTTTTGCTGCTCTTTTAATTTCAAAAGGCAATGTTTTAGATAAATTCAAAATTTCTAAAACCGAAGTTTCTAATTCAATTTTACCGGTACGCAATCCAGCATTATAATCATCTTCATTACGACCAACCACAATACCTTTTACTGAAATAACCGATTCCGGTTTTAATTTCACCAATTCGTCGATATTAGGAAATGATTCTCTACTAATACGGATTTGGAAAATCTCATAACTCGAATCACGTAAATCAATAAACATCAACTCTCCGTGGTCACGAACACTCGCCACCCAGCCAGAAAGCATTACTTCTTCGCTAATATTTACTTCTGATAATTGTGAAATTTTATGCGTTCTGTACGTATCTTTTACAACAATTGGAATTTCAGGAAGCGATTCTTCCTGACTTTCTTTATTTTCAACAGTTATCTCTTTAGTAGTTTTTTCAGAAGCTTCTGATTTCTCTATAACAGCATCAGCGCCTAATTTGTCTAAAATAATTTGACGAATTACTTTTCCGTTTGCTCCTTTTCCAATAATTCCTAAAATCTTCCCAACAAGAATACCAGCTTTCCCCTGATCTCCTGCCTTGATATCATTGGCAACAGCCTCATTTTCTGAAATTACTTTAGCAATAACTTCCTGGATTTTATCTTCAGAAATGGTATTTTCTTCGAAATACTTATTGTAGTCAAAATTTTGATCTTTTAAATAACCCGAAATAGCGTTTTGAACTAAAACCGCTGTGATTTTTTCGGCTTTAAACAACACAAAAATGGTTATTAAATGCTCAATATTATGGATTTTATCATAATCTTCGGCCTTAATATTATTTGCCAAAGTTTTAGCAACAAACGAAGGATCTTTTAGTTCGTTATTTAAAGTTACAAATGTTCTGGAACGCAAAGCATCTGCTGTAAAAAACTTAGCATCCTGAGGCAAAACACCACCGTTAATCAAAATAGATTCAACAGCAAAAGGCAAAGCAGCTGTATCCACTTTAATCGCTTCGATCTCCGCTTTAATATTTACAAAAGGCAAATCCGGCTCAGAAATAAAACGGTAATCCGCTTCAAATTCCTTTTTACGCATGGTTTTAGTCTGCTTTAAATCAGCATCCCATAAAACCGTTGTTTGATCAGGACGAAACTCTTTGTTTTCAATATAATAATTAAACTGTTTTTCTACCTCTTCCTTCAAAGCTTCAATCATAAACTTAAACGAGTTCAAGTTTTTGATTTCCGTTCTTGGGTTTAAATCATAGGAATGTTTTTTGCGCAAAGACACAGAAACATCCGATTTGAACTCCCCTTTTTCAAGGTTCGCTTCAGAAATCCCTAAATTCTGAACAATACGCTGAATGTATTGCGCATAAGTCGAAGCATCTTCAATATTTCTAATGCAAGGCTCCGTAACAATTTCAATCAACGGAACTCCTGCTTTGTTAAAATCTACTAACGAAATTTTCTTTTCGTGCATCAATTTCGCAGCATCCTCTTCAATATGAACCTGTGTCAGATTTACAGTAAATTGAGAACCGTCATTTCGGTAACAAGATACGTGTCCGTCAGGAATGATTGGGTTGTGGTATTGCGTTATCTGAATATTTTTCGGGTTATCCGGATATTCATAATGTTTTCTATCCCAGGAAATCACTTCATTGCTAAAGGACGAATCCACTGCTTTTCCAAAATAAATTGCTTTTGTAATTGCTTCTTTATTGATGGCAGGCAAAACACCCATTTGTCCGGTACAAACCGAACATATATTTTGGTTAGCTGTTTCTATTTCCTGATTGGGACAAGAACAAAACAACTTGGTTTTGGTATTCAATCGAACGTGAGTTTCCAGTCCGATTACCAATTCTAAATCGTGGGCTTTTATCGCCGCCGTTAATTGTTCCAATTCCATTATATTGTATCTTTTAAGAAGTTAGCAAATTGCATCACTAATTCATCATTATTTTTTGCTGCCGTAATTTGCAGTCCGGTAGTTGTTCCTTGTGGCACAGTCAATGTTGGCAATTGTCCTAAACTAAAACCAACCGTATAGGCATCTGATAAATACATTGCCAACGGATCTTTTAAACTGTCACCAATTTTAGGTGGCGCAGCTGGTGTAACCGGTGATAAAATCACATCTACTTCTTCGAAATCTTTACTGAAATTCTCAGAAATCTGATCTCTTAAAGCCAATCCTTTCAAATAGATTTCATCTGAAAAACCCTGAGACAATACTTGGTTTCCACCTACGATTCTGCGTTTGGTTTCTTCCGAAAAGTTCTCAGAACGGGTAACCGCATAGCTGTCAATTAAATTATCGCCTTCAATACGGTTTCCGTAATTGGTACCGTCCAAACGGGATAAATTCGAAGCAGTTTCAGCCATTGCCAAAGTATAATAAGTAGAAACTAAAATATCCGATTTGAAGAAATCCAACTCTTTTACTTCGATTCCTTTCGCTTTTATTTTTTCGATACTTGCTAAAAAGTCCGCTTTTATTTGCGCATCAATCGCTTCGCTTTCGATAAAGTTTTTAAAATATCCAACTGTTTTTATAACAGAAGTAGCAATTGCATCTTCACTAATTTCTGATGAAGGAATTGAGGTTTGATCTTTTGGATCTTTTCCACTCATCACATTCAGTACAATTCGGATATCTTCAATTGATTTTGCCAATGGACCAACACAATCCGTAGAAGACGCATAAGCCATCAATCCGTATCTTGAAATTCTTCCGTAAGTTGGTTTCAAACCATAAATATGATTGTAACCCGCAGGCTGACGAATCGAACCTCCGGTATCTCCACCAATAGAAAACACAGTATATTCTTTCGCAACATTCACTGCCGATCCTCCGCTTGAACCTCCGGCAACTAATTCCGGATTGATTGCGTTTTTCACAGCTCCAAAAATGGTATTCTCACTCGAAGATCCGTGCCCAAAACTATCGCAGTTTTCTTTTACCAACGGAATTGCTCCGGCATCCAATAATTTTTGAATAGCAGTAGCTGTGTAAGGCGATTTATAGTTTTTCAACAAATCAGAACTTGCCGTAGTGTAAGTTCCCTGCAACATATACACATCCTTAATTCCGAAAGGAATACCTTCCAATAAACCAATTGTTTCTCCGTTTGCAATTTTAGCATCTACTTTTGCTGCCAATTCCAGCGCCAAAGTATCTAACAAAGAATTTACAGAGTTATATGAATTTTGCTTAAGTAAGTCTAATTTTTCCTGTACTAAAGCCGTACAAGATATTTGTTTTGACACCAATTGTTGGTGTATTTTTTTTATTTGAGATTCCATTTTATCCTTCTATAACTTTAGCAACAACTAAAAAACCATTTTTCTTGTTCGGGAAGTTTTCTAAAATGATTTCTTTCTCAATAGCCGAACTCTCTATCACAACATCTTCTCTTAAATCACTTACTGACACACAATTATGATTGACATTATTTGCAGCATTATTATTTGATGGTTGTGCATTTTTAATCACATCAAATAATTGGTTCACACTCTCGGAAGGCTGTGCTCCTTTAATACTCGACAAGACGTCGACTGTCATTATTTTACTCATAATTTTAATTCGTTTTAAAGTCAAACTTTTAAGCTGGCGAATTTACAAAAAGTTTTTTTAGGGAGTCCCGTTTTTTTAAATGAATTCAACTGTATCATACCAGAGTTAAATCAAGCCATAAATCCAACTTTTACTAACTACTGATAGAATGATATTTTCATTTATTTCTTGCATACCAATCGAGTTTATATTTTAATTTTTCCTTACAAAACTCATTATAAACACTTGTATACCTTATATTAATTTCAATATCTGCTAATTGTTTTCTAATTAAATCTCTATTTTCTATAAATTTTTTATCTTCAGGATTTCCTTTTAATTCAAGTAGAATTTTGTTCTCATCTGGACTTAAAACAAATTTTTGAGCTTTACTGAAATCACTCCAAGTATAATCATTTTTCAAACTTGACATATGATTAATTAGTGACTTTTCATTTTTATTCGTTTTTATGTTTTTGAAATTAATTGATGTTGAAATCAAAGGCCCAGTTCCTTTATTCTGTAAAACAACACAAATTTTATCTTCATAATCTTGTGGCAATATATAAGCGATAGGTTTTACAGATAATCTATTATGTTTTCTGGAAGAAAAATAAGTTATCAAAGCTATTACGAGGCCGACAATTGAAATTATTAAAGTTATTGGATCCTTAAAGAAATCTATTTTATCTAAATTATTTTCAATCATTATAATTGGTTTACTTGGTTTGCAATTTGTTTTTAAAACATCATATATCTACCCAACACTCTCAATCGAATACTTTGTACCATTAATTTCAAAAGCAAATCCCACTGAATTCCCCATTAACTTACTTCCCAATGGCGATTGAGGTGAAAGCGCAATTACATTTATTCCGTCGATTGTAATTTTTGGCAAAGCCAAAGACAGATACAAATAAATTCCGTTCGCTTTTACTAAACTTCCTAAAGCGATTGTTTTTGCAATTACAGCAGGATCTATTTTGTCCAAAACCGCTTTTTGGTCTAAAACTTCTCTTAGTTTGGTATTGAATTTTTCCTGCTCCAGGTGCATCATCGACAAAGCTGTTTCGTGCTTATCACCAGCCGAACCTTTGGCATCGTTTTTAGAATCTTCGGTCAAAGCCGCAATCATATCCCGAAAAGCATCGATTCTGTCTTCTACTAATCGTAGATAATATTGATGTATTTTTTGTTTAAAAGTCATTTTGAAGTATTTAACCGCAAAGAAAGCAAAGTTTTTCGCAAGGGTCGCAATGCTAATTAAAAAGTTTAAATAACTATTTATTTCCCTCCATAATCTCAAACCGTATCATCCTAATTTTAAAACTCTAATTCTTAGAATAATTTATTTTTTATTTAACTTCGTAAAAGAATCTTTACTAATCTTTTTTAAAACAACTATGAAAAAATTAAAATTCCTTTCGGCAATCGCTTTTGGAGCTCTGTTATTTTTAACAACAAACGTACAGGCTCAAAAATTTCCAGGTTTAGATAAAAGTCCAATGGACGAAGCTCTATTTCCTGCTGACAGCAAAATTCCTGCAAAAACGGCTAAAGTAATTTATAGCCGCCCGCAATTGAAAGGACGCGCTTTAAGCGAACTGACTCCAGCCGGAAAAGTATGGAGAACCGGTGCTAACGAAGCTACCGAAATCACTTTCTACAAAGATGTTACTTTTGGAAAAACAAAAATTAAAGCCGGAACGTATTCTTTATACACTATTCCTAACGAAAAAGAATGGACCATCATTTTAAATAAAGATACCAACGTTTGGGGTGCTTACTCTTATAAAGAAGCTAACGATGTAGCCCGATTAAACGTTCCTGCTACTCAGGCTGAAGAAGCTTTAGAAGCTTTTTCAATGGTTTTCACCAAAGCTGATAACGGTATGATTTTAAACTTAGGCTGGGACAAAACCCGAATTGCGATTCCATTTACAGAATAGTTTTTTCAAACACAAAGAAGGCGCAAGGTTCACAAAGATTTTAATCTGTGAATCTTGCGCCTTTTTTATATGGCTTTGCGACCTTTGCGAAAAGCTTTGTGCCCTTTCTGGTAAAAAATTAAAAATCGAATTTGTAATTACCCCCAACCATCACCTGAAAACCTTGCACAGGATAATTCAACCATTTTTGATACGACTTATTTGTCATGTTATTCAACTTCAAAAATGCGGTTAACTGAGAATTGTATTTGAAACCAACATGCGAATTCAAATCAAAATAACTCCCTAATTTTACTGGTGATAAAACCACTGCTGCATCGGTATTACTTTGTAAATCTTTACGTTCACCTACATAAAACAGTTTAGCTCCAGCATACCATTTTGGTGTGATATTAAATTCGATTGACGAATTAATTTCTACCGCAGGCAAATTCCATGCTTCTTGCTCCATGCTGTTTTTATAACTGCTAAAAGTTCCACCTAAACCAAAGCTTACATTTTCAGAAAAATCGGCTTTTAAATTTCCTGAAAAACGATAAGTTCGCACATCGTCATAAACCACCTGAAACGAATTACCAAAAGCATAATCTTCGTTCGTACTATTTTCATTGTAATCATTACTTTTGAATAAAGCTTTGTTTCTTTCATTCTTATAAGAAGCCTGAAGATTATAACTCACACTGGAAGCCAATTTTCCTTTTAAACCTGCAAAAATATCATATTGTTTATCAGTTGGTACAATTGTCAAAGTAGGCGATAAAAACGGATTTTCTTTTGCAAAATCAGCATACGAATTTTGCTCTAAATTACCTTCGGCTCCTGCATAAAAAATCATTAAATCCTCAACAACAGGGTAAGAAACATTGATGTTTGGATACACTAAAAATTTATTATTGGCTCCTGTTTTATCAATGCTATAAAACAACGAAGCTCCTAATTTTACATTCCAACCATTTTCATTAATATTAAAACTTGGCGCAATTCCTAAATTAGTAAAACCATATTTAATCTTGGCTGTATTTGTATTTTCGTAATTTTTATCGAATGTGCCTCCCACATAATCCACGATAATATCGGTTTTTACAAATTGACTGGCTATGTCAAATTGCAATGACGGCTTAACAAAAAATCGATTCTCTGACGATCCGAAATTATCTGAAAAATGGCTAAATTTCATCGATGCTTCTTTAAAAGCACCTTCGGCAAAATCAATCTTTCCTCCTAAAGAAATTCTGTTATAAGCATGTTTTGAATCAATACTTCCTATCAAATTATTTCTATCGGTATCAGACAATGTACTTCCAAAATCAATTGGCAATCCATACCAGTTATAAGCCTGATTTTGGTAACCCAAATCCACATTCCATGACATTTTTTCTAAATTAGCTCCATAAGTCACATCCAGAGCGGTATCATAAAACCAATCGTCTAATTTCACATTATTAATTCCTCCCTGAGAAGAAAAATGACGGAACATCCCTCCTACATAATCTTTATTGGCTAATTCCTGATTTACAAACAACTCAGCATTAAGCGTTCCGTAATTTCCAATTGCCAAAGTAGCATAATTGTTAAAAAACTTTTCTTTCGCTTCCTTTTCAACTCCTTCCGCCTTTCCTTTTGCCGGTGTAAAAGTTGAAGCTACCGGAAAAGAAAAAATAGAATATTTAATGGTTTCTTTTTTAGCATTTCCCTCGTCATCAAGAACAGGAGATTCCTGAATTTTAGAAGCATCTGAAATTGTTGGTGTATAAGGCTTCACTACATTTACCACTTCTGAACCAATGTTTTCGTCTTTTTTAGGCTCTTTCTTTTGGGCAAAAGCAAATTGCAATGTCATTAGAAAAAGTAGCAGGCTTATTTTTGTTGAGAAATTAAACTTCATATTTCTTGTTTTTTTTATTTTGGAAGAAAAGAGAGAAAAGAACATAGAAAAAAGATTAAACGGCAAATTCAAGCTATATTCTTTTTATCCTTACTTCTATTCTCTTTATTCTTATTTCTATTTTCTTACTTCTATTCTTTATTTAACTGACGAATTAGTTTTAGCTTCTTCTGATTTAATAGCACTTAATTCAGTTTGTGCTTCTGAAACCACATCCGGGAAATCAGAGAAATTCTGAATTACATTTTCCAAAATGTAAGTTGCCTGATAACTGTCTTTTAATCCATAAAAGTTTTTAGCCATTAACACCAATCCTTTTGCTCCATAATAACGATAAGCAGCATAGCTTTTTGCTAATTTTTGAACCACTGTATTCGAAGCTTCAAACTTACTTTCCTTATTTTTAAAATAAGCATCATAATAAAGGGCTTCAGCTGCCAGCTCTCCTTTGGCAATCGAAAGCACTTTGGCGTAAGCCGCTTTAGCTTTAGCTTCATCTCCGGTTTGCATAGCCGAACGCGCAATAATTATTTGAGCATCACTTTTTACGTTATCATTTGTTTTTGGATTATTCAAAACCTTATCAGCATAGATAACTGCATTGGCATAATCTTTATTTTCATAATAAGACTTCATCAAATTAGATTGTGCAAAAACCTTGTTTTCAGACAAATCGGCTTCATTTTCTAAACGGGTCAATACCGGAATCGCTTTTTCTTTTCCGCCATTATCCAATAAAAGCTGTCCTAATCGTGCTAAAGATTGCTCAGTAAATTCGTTTCTAGGCTCGTTAACAACATATTGATAATACGGAATTGCTTTGTCTTTTTGACCTTCGGCATAATAAGCCTGTGCCAAATAATAATTAGCTTTCAAAGCGTGAATTCCATTTGGAAAACTTGAAATATAAGCTTTAAAACCGGAAATAGCCTGAGCATTATTATTTTGCTCAAATTGTTTCACCGCCGATTCGTAAGTATCATTATCCAAATCAGCATCAGTAACAGCAACAAAATCCAATGTTCTAACCCATGTAGCATATTCGCCTACTTTTCCACTATCTACATAAATCAGTCTCGCTGTAGCAACAGCTTCTAAAGCTTCCGGAGTTTTAGGATATTCGGCAGCTACTTTTTTGAATTTCACCAAAGCATCTGTATTTCGGTCTGAATTATAATAAACTAATCCCTGACGCAAAATAGCTCTTGAAGTATAAGCACTGTTTTTATATTCGTTGATTAATCGGTCGTAAGTTTTTAAAGCCAAATCCTGTTTGTTAGTTGCCACATAAGTATTAGCCAATTCGAATAAGGCATCATCACGATAACTTGATTTTGAATAAGCTTGTAAAAACGAATTCAAATCTTCAATTTTCTTATCATTTTTACCAACAAAACCATAACAAAGTGCTTTTTGATAGAACGCATAATCAGCATCTACACTTTTATATTCAATTACTTTGCTGTAAGCATCCATTGCCGGCCAGTATTTAGTGGTCACATAACGACAATCGGCTAATCGTAAATAAGCGTCCATCAACTTTGTTTTATCATCTTTTACCTTATCGATAAACTTTTGAAATGAATCTCCGGCAGCATCATACTCTTTTAATTTAAAATAAGCATAAGCAATACTGTAATTACTGTTTTTGTATTCAGGTGTTGCAGCCGCAGCCGACATTCCCGCAAACTGTTTATAACTCAATAAGGCTTTATTGTAATCATCCAAAACATATTCGGTTTCTGCTTTCCAGAAAGTAGCTCTTGCTGTAAATTCGGCATCAATTGAATTAGCCAAAGATTTTTGAAACATTTGTCCGGCAGCAGTATAATTTCTATCGGTATACAATTCTAAACCTCTGTAGAAAGTCACTTTTTGATAAGCCGATTTGTTTTCAGGAGTTTTATTTTTTTCCAATAAAACCAAAGCCTCTTTGTAATTTTTAGAAGAAATATAAGAATCAATCAATAATTTTTCCACCACCGGACGGCTTGAATTATTTGGATATTTATTGATAAAACCTAATAAAACCGCAGGTACACTTTGGTACGAATTTCCTAATTCATAACTTAATTTAGCATAATTCAAATGAGCATCTTCCTGAATTGCTGCATCAAATGACATTTCCGAAGCATTCTTGAAAGCATTTAGAGCCTGTTGTTTTTTATCTAATTTCAGATAACTTTCGCCTAAATGATAATAGGCATTCTGAGCCACTCCATCTTTTCCGCCAATAATTTTATTGAATTGGGCAATGGCATTTTCAAAATCATTTTTCTTGTAATACGCATAACCCAATTGGTAATAATCGATGTTATTCCATTTTCCTCTTTTGCCTTTGTAAGCAACTAAATACGGAATAGCCTCGTTGTATTTTTTTAAATTAAAGTAGCTTTCGCCAATAATTTTATTCAGTTCTGATTTTTCCTGAGCATTGGATTTATCCATCGCTTTTTGCCCTAAAGCAATTGCTTTTTCAAAATTTCCCGACTTGAAACTCATATCAGCCTGATAATACGATAGTTTTTCGGCATATTTTTCATCTCCCGAAACCTGATCAAAATACTTATTGGCTTCCTGATAATTATTTCCTTCATAAGCCATATAACCCAGATAATACTTAGCCTGAGAACCGTATGCTTCTGATTTTAAAACCTTATTAAAATACACAGTTGCTTCTTTTTTATTATTAGAGCTAAACAAACTGTATCCTTTTTGGAAATTAAATCGGTCTTTATCCTTAGCACTTAGCTGACTTTCATCTACTTTTTCAAATCTTCTTAAAGCCTCAGCATAATTACCCTGATTAAAGTAATAATGTGCCACTTCAACATAAGCCTGATTGGTTTTAGAGCTCGTTGGATATTCTTCGATGAAATTTTCCATCAAAGCATCGGCATTGGCATGCCCTAATCGAACAGCACAGCTGGCATCATAATAAGCACAATCTGATTTCACTTCTTCGTCCTTAATTACTTCTTTTACTTTTTCAAAAAGAAACTGAGCCGAAGCATACTGATTGTCTTTATACAAAGAAACTGCTCTGTTATAATCTTTTAAACCACTAGTATATATTGATGATTGCTGTGCTAAAAGCGTAGTGGTTTTAACAAAAACCAACAAAAAGAAGAGCCAGGAAAGTTTACGCATTTTTATTTTATTTTAATATCCAAATATATTATATTCTGAAATTTATAACGAGCCACTAATTGGTTTTATTATGAACAAATATTTTAACAAGGCACAAAAAACTGGTATTTGACTATTGCTATTTCATAATTGATAATTACTTTTACGCCATAAACAAATGCTAATTATGTCTCAAGCCGTACTGTCACTAAAAAATGCAACTATCTATCAAGAAGATAAAGTAATCTTATCGAATGTTAACCTGGAAGTAAACCGAGGGGAGTTTCTATACATTATTGGAAAAACCGGTACAGGAAAAAGTAGTTTGATGAAAACTCTTTATGCCGATTTACCATTGACAGAAGGAAACGGACATATTGTAGACTTTGATTTAGAAACCATGAAAGAAGACGACATTCCGTTTTTAAGACGTAAAATCGGAATTGTTTTTCAGGATTTCAAACTTTTACCAGACCGTTCTATCCAGGACAATATGCTTTTTGTTCTTAAAGCAACAGGCTGGTCTGACCAGGGCGAAATGAACCGAAAGATAGAAGAAGTACTTGACAAAGTAGGCATGAAAAACCTGGCACAAAAAATGCCGCATCAAATTTCGGGTGGTGAACAACAACGTGTAGCTATAGCAAGAGCTTTACTAAACGACCCTGAACTAATCCTTGCCGACGAACCTACAGGAAACTTAGACCCACAAACCAGTATTGAAGTACTGGATGTTTTGAAAAAAATCAATGCTAACGGAAAAACCATCATTATGGCAACTCACGATTATGCCTTGTTGATGAAATTCCCTTCGAAAACACTAAAATGTGAGGATTCTAAAATTTTCGAAGTAGTTCAAAGAACTGTTTAATTTTTACAATACTAAAATTTAGAATCACTTGAAACAAATTACGTCCATTCAAAATCCATTCATAAAATCTTTAGTATTATTACAGGAAAAAGCCAAAAACAGAAGACAAACCGGAACATTTTTAATTGAAGGAGTACGCGAAATTTCATTAGCCGTAAAAGGTCATTATGAAATAGAAACAGTATTATTCTACCCTGAAATTTGCAGCGAAACTGAAGCTAGAAAATTAGCCCAATCCGCTGAATTGATAGAAATAAATAAGGACGTATTTCAAAAACTAAGTTATCGCGACACCACCGAAGGAGTTTTGGCAGTAGCCAAATCCAAATCCTTACAACTTTCTGATTTAAAATTATCAGACACGCCTTTAATTTTAGTTGCTGAAGCTCCCGAAAAACCCGGAAACATTGGTGCTCTTTTACGAACTGCCGATGCCGCTAATCTCGACGCTGTAATTATTGCTAATCCAAAAAGCGATTTGTACAATCCTAATATTGTTCGTTCCAGTGTGGGTTGCTTGTTTACTAACCAAATTGCAACCGCAAGCACCAGCGAAATCATTTCTTTTTTAAAAGAAAAAAACATCAATTTTTACTGCGCTACGCTGCAAAATTCCACAAGTTACCACACTCAGGATTACACCAAGCCCACTGCATTAGTAGTAGGAACCGAAGCCACCGGACTCACTCAGGAATGGCGTGATGCCGCTACGCAAAACATCATTATCCCAATGCAGGGAGAAATTGACAGCATGAATGTTTCGGTAGCCGCAGCGATATTAATATTCGAAGCCAAAAGACAAAGAGGATTTTAGATCTCAGAATTTAGATTTCAGAATTTAGATTTCAAAATGCAGAACACTAAGGACTAGGTACTAACTACTAAGGACTAAATTACTAAATCAACAATCCCAACTCTTGCATATATGCAAACTTATCGCTATTTTTAGAAAATGAACCCTGCAATTATGACAGAAATAGATATTGAAAAAGAGAATAAAGCAATTGCTCAAGAATACAAAGAATTACTTCGCATTAGTTACCAAACCTTAACTACTGACGACAAAAAGCTTATTCGTAAAGCATTTGACGTTGCTGTAGAAGCTCATAAAGACCAAAGACGAAAATCAGGAGAAGCTTATATCTTTCACCCCATTGCTGTAGCTAAAATTGTGGCTTCGGAAATAGGTCTTGGAGCTACTTCAATAGCAGCCGCCTTATTACATGACGTAGTAGAGGACACTCCTACTACCGTCAAAGATATTGAACGAATGTTCAACCCTAAAGTAGCACAACTTGTTGAAGGTTTAACTAAAATATCGATTGTACAAAAAGACATGAATGTCTCGATGCAAGCCGAAAACTTCCGTAAGATGTTATTGACCTTGTATGATGACGTGCGTGTAATTCTGATAAAAATAGCCGACAGATTGCACAATATGCAAACTATGGAGTCAATGGACGATCATAAACAAGTCAAAATTGCCTCTGAAACCCTATACATCTATGCGCCGCTTGCCCATAGATTAGGATTATACAACATCAAAACAAAACTGGAAGATTTAGGTTTAAAATACACCGAACCTGCCATATACAATGACATTGTCAGCAAAATAAAAGAAACTAAAGAACAACAGGATGCTTACATCAAAGACATCTCAGACGTACTTAAAGCTTCTTTAGATGCTGAAGGAATTGATTACATCATAAAAGGACGCCCAAAATCCATCTACTCTATTCGTAGAAAGATGAAAGCCCAAAATGTAAGCTTTGATGAAGTATACGATAAATTTGCACTTCGAATTGTCTACAAATCAGATGCTCACGACGAGAAATTTATTGCCTGGAAAATCTACTCTATCGTTACAGACCATTACAGACCCAGCCCCAGCCGATTAAGAGACTGGATTTCATCACCTAAATCAACCGGTTATGAAGCCCTGCACATTACGGTAATGGGACCTAAAGGACGTTGGGTTGAAGTACAGGTACGCAGTGAACGTATGGATGAAATTGCCGAAAAAGGGTATGCTGCACATTACAAATACAAAAACGGAGCTACCGAAGAAGGCGGTTTGGACGTTTGGCTGAACTTACTTCGAGAAGCATTAGAAAACCCGGAAACCAACGCTATTGACTTTGTGGAAGATTTCAAAATGAATTTGTATTCAAAAGAAATCTACATTTTTACCCCTAAAGGAGATATTAAATCACTGCCTAAAGGAGCCACATCACTTGATTTTGCATTTAGTATCCATTCCGAAATTGGAATTAAAACCCGCGGAACGAGAGTCAACGGGAAGTTAGTTCCTTTAAATTATGAATTAAAAAGTGGTGATCAGGTAGAGATTATTACGTCTCCAAATCAAAAACCTACTGCCAACTGGTTAGATTATGTAACTACTTCGAGAGCAAAAAATAAAATTAGAAACGTTCTTAACGAAAACACTAAGAAAATTGCCGAAGACGGAAAAGAAGTGCTTACCCGTAAACTAAAACACCTTAAAGTTACTATGAACGAAGGGGTTGTTAACGAATTAGTGAACTTTTTCCACCTCAAAACCAGCTTGGATTTATTTTACCGAGTGGGAATTGGAACCATTGATAACCAGCAATTAAAAGATTTTGCTGCACAAAAAAGCAACACTTTAATCAATTTCTTTAAAAGCAAAATCAAACGTACCGGAAATACCGCCGATACTGATATCCACAGACCGATTCTTAATAACAATTATGATTTACTAGTCTTTGGTAAAGAGCAGGATAAATTAGATTACAAACTTTCTACTTGTTGTAATCCCATTCCGGGCGATCAGGTTTTTGGATTTGTTACCATCAACGAAGGAATAAAAGTGCATAAAAAAGACTGTCCTAACGCTATTTCTTTACAATCGAATTACGCTTATCGAATCATGCCTGCCAAATGGATTGATTCATCTCAACAGGAATTCAAGGCCATTTTGAACATCACAGGAATGGACACCATTGGTTTGACCAACGAATTGACAAAAGTAATTTCGAATAACATGAATGTGAATATCCAAAGTATTTCGTTGAGTGGAGACGCAGGCCTTTTCAAAGGACAGCTAACGGTAATTGTACAAAACATAACCATTTTGAAAAAACTAATTGAAAACATCAAAAAAATTGATGGAATTGACCGTGTGACACGAGTTTATAAAAATTAGTTTCTTTCATAATAGATTCTATTCCAAATACTTTTTTAGATTTTGTTTTCAAAAAAGAACCTTCAAATCAGGGGTTAATTTTATTAAAAAAAACAAAATTATTATCTTATAAGTACTTAAACTTGAAAACTATTAAAATAAAAATTTATCTTTGCCGAATATGACACTCATTTCCACAAATAACGACAAAAATCAAGAGATTGTAAAAAACGTTTTTACAATGTATCTTGAAAAAAACGGGCATAGAAAAACGCCTGAACGTTACTCTATACTTCAGGAAATCTATGAAAGCGAAGAGCATTTTGATATAGAAAACCTATATATCAAAATGAAAAACAAAAACTACCGTGTCAGCAGAGCTACGCTGTACAACACTATAGAATTACTCTTGGACTGTGCATTGGTACGCAAACATCAGTTTGGACAAAATCAGGCACATTATGAAAAATCCTATTTTGACAAACAACACGATCATCTTATCATGACTGATACCGGTGATGTAGTAGAATTTTGCGACCCAAGGATACAAACTATCAAAAAAACCATCGAGGAAATTTTTGATGTGGACATCACCAATCATTCCTTGTATTTTTATGGTGCAAAGAGAAGTCCAAAAACAGAAGAAAACAAAGAAGAAACCAATAACGATAACATTTAGTTTAAAAAAAGGCGGTTATTTTTTTACTGCCAAAACGAATTAACGATTAAATAAAAAAATTAAAATGACCGTAGATTTATTACTAGGATTACAATGGGGAGATGAAGGAAAAGGAAAAATTGTTGACGTTCTTACCTCAAATTACGATATTATTGCTCGTTTTCAAGGAGGACCAAATGCAGGACATACCTTAGAATTTGACGGAATTAAACACGTACTTAGAACCATTCCTTCCGGAATTTTCCATAAATCAGCGGTAAATGTTATTGGAAACGGTGTTGTAATTGATCCTGTTGTATTTCAAAAAGAAATCGAAGGATTGGCAAAATTCAACATCGACATCAAAAAGAAATTAATCATTTCAAGAAAAGCACACTTAATCTTACCTACCCACCGTTTATTAGACGCTGCTTCTGAAGCTTCTAAAGGCAAAGCTAAAATTGGTTCTACTCTTAAAGGTATTGGTCCAACTTATATGGACAAAACTGGTAGAAACGGATTACGCGTAGGAGATATTGAATTAGAAGATTTCAAAGAAAGATACCGTTCTTTGGCTGACAAGCACGAAGCAATGATTGCATTCTACGGAGTGGAATTACAATATAACTTACCTGAATTAGAAGCTGAGTTTTTTGAAGCTATCGAAGAAATTAAAAAATTAGATTTCATCGATAGTGAAGAATACATGCACCAAGCACAAAAAGCAGGCAAATCAATCTTATGCGAAGGAGCTCAGGGATCATTATTAGATGTTGACTTTGGAACTTATCCATTTGTAACTTCATCTAACACTACTGCTGCCGGAGCTTGTACCGGTTTAGGAATTGCTCCTAACAAAATCAAAGAAGTGTACGGAATTTTCAAAGCTTACACAACTCGTGTAGGTAGCGGTCCTTTCCCAACTGAACTTTTTGACGAAGTAGGTGCTACAATGGCAAAAGTAGGTAATGAATTTGGTTCAGTTACCGGAAGAGCAAGACGTTGTGGATGGTTAGACTTAGTTGCCTTAAAATATGCCGTTCAGGTAAACGGAGTAACTCAATTGATGATGATGAAAGGTGATGTACTTTCTGGTTTTGACACTTTGAAAGTATGTACTGAATACAATTATAAAGGAAAAAACATTGCTCACTTCCCTTACAATGTAGAAGAAGAAAATGTTTCTCCGGTTTATAAAGAATTCAAAGGATGGAAACAGGATTTAACTGGAATGACAACTTATGATGAGCTTCCGGTTGAATTAAAAGAATACATCGAATTCATTGAAAAAGAATTAGAAGTGCCTATTAAAATTGTTTCTGTAGGTCCGGATAGAAAACAAACAATCACAAAATAAAACAAATAACGTCCCGAAGTATCGGGACGTTTTTTTTTAATACCCAAATAAAAAAATCCAACCACAAATTCGCAAATTATTTTTTGCTTCTCCATTTTTAATTTGCGAACTTGCCTTTCGGCAGACAGCTTTGCGATAAAACAAAAAACACATGAGCAATCCGGAAATAAAAATTAAAGAAACCAAATTACTTTCAGATAACTGGTATATCCTGAACAAAGTAACTTTTGATTATCAAAAGGAAGACAAAAGCTGGATTACCCAACAAAGAGAAGTCTATGACCGCGGAAACGGAGCTGCTATTCTGCTTTACAACACAACAACTAAAAATATCATTCTAACGCGCCAATTTCGTTTACCAACTTATTTAAACGGAAACAAAAACGGAATGATGGTAGAGGTTTGTGCCGGATTATTGGATCAGGACGAACCCGAACAATGCATCATCAGAGAAACGGAAGAAGAAACAGGTTACAGAATTTCTAAGGTAAAAAAAATCATGGAAACCTATATGTCGCCTGGAGCTATAACTGAAATCCTCTATTTGTTTGTTGGCGAATACGATGCTTCCATGAAAGTAAGTGATGGCGGCGGACTGGAACACGAACAGGAAAACATCCAGGTTTTAGAAATGCCTTTTGACCAAGCCTATGCAATGATTGAAACAGGCGAACTAAAAGATGCCAAAACCATCATGTTGTTGCAGTATGCTAAGATTAATTTGGGATTATAACTCAAGAAAAATACTTTTATTTTTTTAGTATTTCAACAACAGATCTTACTCCAAAATCAAAAAACTCATATCCTGTCCCCCAATATGCCTGTGGTTCATAAGTCTCAATTACCTGAATTGTATTACCAGAAAGCATTGTAATTACAGGGTATAATTTTGTCTTTATTTTTTCTACTAACTCATAATTAGAGTTAAATTTATGAATTAACTTTTCCCCTTGTACTGTTGCATAAATATTATTATCACTATCAAAGGAAAATTGAAAATAACGTTTACCTGTAATATCAGATAATCTTACTTGTTGTTTTAAATCTTTAATATTAAATACACAACCATTAACCGAGGTTATAAATTTAATTTTGGTTAAATTCCAAGAAAAAATATTTGAATCTATTGAATTAGGTTTTAAACTACCAAGTGGGTAATTAGTAAAAATTGGAAAACAAGTTGCTTCTGAACAATTATCAGGATTCAAACCAAGTATATCCATACTACTATTACCATTTTTACTATATAAAAACAAAAAATAATTTTGCCCTAATGGTTCTGCAAAATCTGAATTTATACTCAAACCAGCCCGTACATATTTCCTTTTATCAATATCATAATAACATAAAACATCTCCATCTCTATAATATATTCGAGGTTCGGCAACAAAAATAAATTTTAAAACATCAGAGACTGAAGTTGTAAAAGAGTCTACTACTTTAAAAGTATCAGTATCTATCAAATAAATTTTCCCTTTAGTGTCAACAAGGAAAATCTTACTTCCTATTAATTTAAATTTTGCATTCAAGAAATAAGAATTATCAAATTTGATCTCTCCGACTAAGCTTTGATTATTACTATCATATTTTCTTAAAAAACCTCCTCCCTGTTTATCCAGTATATAAAAAACATTATCATTATTAACATCTTTTTCAACTTGAAATGGAACAGTACCGAACTTAACAATATTTCTAACAAATTTTTTATTTTCTGTCTCCAAAGTATACAATTTATACATTTGCTCTTTATCATCGTAATAATTAATTCTTATTACATAGATCATCTCGGGAAAATAAGGCAAATCATCATCAATAAAAGATGTCTCATTAGAAGGAAGATTTGCTATTAATTTTTCTTCATAAAAAGTTTCACTATCATATTTTGTAGTTCTATAAATTAACAAATCTTTGATTATTATTTCTGAAGGCTTTGTTAATTTCCAATTAATTACAACCTGATTATCGGAAGTAGTAAAACCAGTTATGGCAATTTGGGGATGAACAACTTTATGTTCTTCTCCGATCTCTTGCTTTGTACAACTTTGCAATACTAAAAAAGCCAGAAATAAAACACTAAAACACTTTTTAAAATAATACATTTAAGACCTCCTTTCTTAATCTATGAGTAGTGAGAGTAGCATTTTGATAATAAACAGATTTTATACCAGCAAAGAAGTAAATTTCATTATTTAAAGTAAAACAAGGAGCAAACAGATTACTTTGAAGAGTAATATTTTTTTGTGAGTACAAATTATAAAGTACATTAAATACATTTGTTCTAGAACCATAAAGAATATCGTTGTACATAAAACTATAACTGTAAGTATAGGTATCAACACTTAAATCCGAATTAATTTTATAAGTTCTATTATTAGTATAATCTGAAAGAAACAACTTGCCTTTGTAGTGCAGATAATCACTATTACCTGATCCTCCAGGATTAACTATCGGTAACTCAGAAAACGCTGACTTATCGAGTAAAGTCCATGTATTTGTAAGCTTAGAATACTTATACCGTTCAGATAAAGTACTCACATTAGGATGAATATAAATTGAACCATTACAAAAGTAAAGATCTCCTTGAAAAGAAAAAATTCTGGGATTATCAATTTTATTACTAAAAGAAAAATCAATCTCTTTCTCACTGAATGTATCTAAGTCCAGCACAGACAAAGTATAAACTCCAGAATTATAATCTTTTTTATATAAAAAAACCTTATTTACACCATCAAAGACAGCATCAACAATCTGACCTTTATAATGAAATCCTGTTAATTCTGCCCATTTTTCAGTAATTGGAGAAAATTCTAACAGAGAATAATCATAATTATAATCATAAACATTATTATTTTTATATACAAAAGTATAAGCTCTATTATTCCTTACAAAAACTGAATGTTGTTGATGACTTCCTACAATCTGATCAACTAATATCCCCTCGTTTAACAAATTGATATTACAATCATATGAAATCAATTGCCCTGCTGTTTTATAGCTTACATTTGTGATTTTAAAATCTCTAAATGGTCCTGGAGGAACAGTTATAAAAATCTTTTTATTGTAATATTCAAAATAACATGACACCCCATTAATATAAGCCTCTCCTAAACTATTATCAGGATTAAAATTCTCACCATCAATTGTCAATTGGCTACCAATCCACAAATCTTTATTATCGATAGTTGATATCACCGGGGGACGTAGAGTTAAGGCTAAGTTTGATTTCACTTCCTGGAGTTGAGCCTTTACATTAACTTCTAAATCAGATTTTTTTACAGCATTTGGTATTTTAACTTCAATTTTATCAAACTCTGAATTTACGATTTGCGCATTTTCCCCATTAATCGTCACTAAAACACTACTCTTATCAACATCAAAATTCTCACCATAAATAATAAAATTTTCATCAAAAGACGCCTTATCAGTACTGTAATGCGTAATATTAGGCGTTTTTAACAAAAAACCTTCACTCAATATAGTTTCATTTGTAACCAAATCAATTATCTTGAGAGTTGGATTACTCCTTTTAATTGTTCTTGGTATTACAACCTTAATTTCCTCATCTGATAAATATTCGATTTGAGCTTTCTCTAAATCAAAAAAAACTTGTAATTTGTCTATTGAAAAATTTTCTAATTTTATATTAACCGACTGGCCTAACAACCCATTATTAGAAAAATTAACAATAGTAGGAGCCACATATTCTTCCTCTCCGTCTGACTTACTACAAGAAATCAAGCTCATTAATATTAGAACAAAAAACACTAGTTTTTTTTTATTACAATTAATCATTTAAATAAATTAAATATTTCAACTCAATTTGCAAATAACACCCTGAATAAACATAGTTTTTATTCATTTACAAATAAATACATTCATAAAGAATATTACATATTTTTTCAGACTTACCAAATATATACAATTATTCCTATACATTGAAAGAAAAAACAATTAACTCTAATTCAACGTAAATTACAATTATACCTTATATTTAAAATAAGGTCATAAAAAAAGGAACTCAGTAAAAAACAGAGTTCCTTTTTTATTCTCAAATCCTAAAATATTATTTATTAGGCTGTGGTGTCATTCTTAAATAATATTTAATTCTATTAAATCCTTTTGGAAATTTAGCAGGAATATCTTCGTCAGGGATTGATGGAGAAATAACCACATCCTGACCGTCTTTCCAGTTAGCCGGTGTAGCCACACTGTAATTAGCCGTTAATTGCAAACTGTCGATTACACGCAATAATTCGTCAAAATTTCTACCTGTTGAAGCCGGATAAGTCAAAATTAATTTCACTTTTTTATCAGCTCCAATAATAAACACTGAACGAACTGTAAAAGTATCATTGGCATTTGGATGAATCATATCATACAAATTAGCTACTTCTTTGTTTTCATCAGCTATAATTGGGTATTGCAAAGTAACATTTTGAGTTTCTTCGATATCCTTAATCCAATTGTTGTGAGATTCTAATCCATCAACACTTAATGCGATTACCTTTGTATTTCTTTTTTGAAATTCAGGAAAATAATTGGCTACTGTTCCCAATTCAGTTGTACAAACTGGTGTAAAATCAGATGGATGTGAAAATAATACCCCCCATGAATCTCCTAACCATTCATGAAAATGTACCGTACCTTGTGTAGTCTCTGCTGTAAAATCCGGAGCGATATCTCCTAATCGTATTGTTGCCATAAGTTCTATTTTTATATAAGTCCTATAAAATTAGTCAAAAAAAACTAATCCCGAACCAATTCTTGAAACAAATAGGCCAACTTAAAACAATAGAATTTCTAAAACACAGAAACTAAATGATTTGGAGTAAAAAATACCAAAAAGCCAGCGTAATAAAAGAAATAGGAATCCCAAAACCAATCATCATACTACTCAATCTGGGTTTTAATCCATGTGAACTAGCCAAAATACTTGCCATAATCATAGGTGCCATGGCTGCTTCGGTAATAGCCACCTGTATCATTAAGGAGTTTTGTTTCAGAATGACTACATACAACAAAAATAAAATGGCAGGAGTAATTAATAATTTATAAGCCAAGCCAATCCAGAGAAATTTCCAATGCTGGCTTTTGCTATCAAAATGCAATTGCAAACCAACCGATATCATAGCTAAAGGCGTGAGCAAGCTCCCGACTTTTTGTAAAGCCAATTGGAAATAATCATGAAAATCCAGATTTAATACATTAGCAAAACAGGCAACCAAAAAAGTAATAAAAGGAGGAAACAGCATTACTTTCTTAATTATTTTACCTCCACTGGTCGCTTCTTTAGAATAAAGTGTAGCTACAACCACCGCAATAGTAGAAAGCACTACAAAAGTTCCAGGCTGATCGACTAAAATGGCCATTTTCAATCCTTCCGAACCATACAGCGCATTGACGATAGGATATCCCAGAAACGAGGTATTTCCTAATCCTGCCGTTATAATAAGACAGCCAATTAATTTTTTAGACCAGCCATATTTCTTTCCTAAAAAACGAAAGAAAAAAAACGAAATCGCAAATCCAATCCAGGTTACCCCAATAAGATACAACAACTTATTATCCCAATGAACCTTAGGAATATAATACAAAGCCAGTGCAGGAAGGCAAATATAAACAAGAAACTTATTAATCAGCTTATAGCTATCTGTAGGAAACCATTTGACGCGTTGCAAACCAACTCCTAGCAGTAAATAAATAAAAATTAAAATAATATTGCTCATAGTGCTGCAAAGATATTTACTAATTTGCTAGTATCATAAACATATCAGCAATATCACAGGACAAAACATATCGGTTTAAAAACTTAATATAGCTTTGCGAGAATCTTTAATCCTGAAAGCTATCGAAATTGCGGTAAAAAACTCTCTAAACTTTCCCCTGAATGTATTAATTTTACAAAAAGCATTTTTTGATTTTGAAAAAAGAGAAGCCCAATCAGGAAAATAATACCGAAAATTTCAGTTCCTCGGTCTTGAAAAAAATTCAACAAGCCCGAAAGACACAACCCAGTACAGAAGAACTCATTACTAGTATTCTGGCGGAAGATATTGGTGCTTTAAGTCGTGCGATTACCTTAATTGAAAGCAGTAATCCTGGGCATTTTTCCAAAGCCAATCAAATAATTAATTCTTGTTTACCACACGCCAACAACTCTGTCAGAATAGGAATTACAGGCGTTCCCGGAGTGGGAAAAAGTACTTTTATAGAAGCTTTTGGGAAACATTTAACCAGCCTTGGCAAGAAACTGGCCGTTTTAACTATCGATCCAAGTAGCTCTCTGTCTCATGGAAGTATTTTGGGCGATAAAACGCGAATGGAAGAATTAGCCAAAGATCCCAATGCCTACATCAGACCTTCAGCATCAGGAGATACATTAGGTGGTGTTGCCCGAAAAACAAGAGAAACCATTACACTTTGTGAAGCCTGTGGATTTGACACTATCATCATAGAAACGGTAGGTGTGGGTCAAAATGAAATAGCCGTACACAGTATGGTCGACTTCTTTTTATTACTAAACGTTACCGGAACCGGTGATGAATTACAAGGAATTAAAAGAGGAATTATGGAAATGGCCGACGCCATAGTAATCAATAAATCCGATGGTGATAACATCCAAAAAGCAACTTTGGCAAAAGCCGAAATGAACAGAGCCTTACATCTCTTCCCAATTAAAAAATCAGGTTGGGCTCCTGTAACTACAACTTGTAGCTCAAAAACACATGAAGGAATTAACGAAATATGGGAAACCATTTCTAAATATATGGAACTAACAAAAAACAATACTTATTTTGATTCCAAAAGAGCCGAACAAAACGAATTCTGGCTGATGGAAACTATAGACAACCAATTAAAACAAGATTTTTTCAATAATCCAGAAATTCAGGATTTATTAGAAAAAACTAAAAAAGCGGTGCATAACAATGAATACTCACCTTTCGCAGCCGCTCAATTATTATTAGAAACTTATTTTAAAAACAAACCTTAAAAGATTTTCCTCTTTATCTAATATTCCCCACCGAATTCTTAGCCGTATCGTGTTTGGTCTTCAAAATTCCATTCTCAACCGTAAAACCAATACGAACCTGGGTTTTTAGGGTATCCTTTAATCCTGAAGTGGCTTTTTGAGCAATCACAAATGACAATTCAAATTCTCCATCCGGCAGCTCCATTACGGTATCAGAATCCTCATCCTGAATTTTAAATACTTTCATTGAGTTTTTAGCATACGAAGCTGCTGCTGCACCGCCACCGGCACCGGATAAATTACCTACACTGGAAACAGCAGCCGAAATAATTGCACCACCCGGCAAAGCACCACCTAATAATGATGCCCCCTGCGATAATGCTCCTCCGGCAGCGTGTAAACCCTGATTTACTTTTTCTCCAAAAGTAGTACGCTCGGTTGCTGTCAATTCATTAATGCTATTGTCTTTTAAATTAATTTTATATCCTGAATTAAGAGGAAATAAAATAACGCAACCATTTTCAATCAGTCGGATATTTATTTTAGCTGCATTTACTTTTTCGCCAAATGTTGTTCCTTGGGTTTGTTTAGGAACAGTAATATTCATCGAAATTCTGTTTGGCATCGCATTATTATTGATACCATTAATTCCTTTTTGACTGGACGCAACCGCAGTATTTTCTTTTTCTAAAACAACCTTGGCTCTATTATCCTGTGCATTTACAAACCAACAGGAGCTCAATACCAAAACAACAAGTATTTCTTTTAAATTTTTCATTTTGTATCTTTTTAAAGTTTATTATATATCAATTAGAACCTGATTTTGTTACCCTAAAAAATTAAAAAAATGGCTGTAAAACGATTAAATTTAATCATTTTACAGCCACTAAACTGTTATTAGACAAGATATTTAATTAATCCTGCTCGTATCGTTCCATTTCTCTATCGTAAAAAGCATTCGCTTCTTCAATCAATCCTTCCATTTCGGCATTCAATTCGGCTTCATCAAGATCTTCAGCCTCTTCTAAAAACTCTACCTCATCGTCTTTTAGATTAATGATAAATCTTGGATAATCTAAATGAATGATAAAAATATCATCCGGAAAATCAGTATTGTCGCCAAGTAAAAATTTAGGTAATTCCATTCTATTGTTAATTTATTATATGTTTGATTCTTCTAATGTTTTTCTATAATTAACTGCTTTGTTAATCTAATGAAGCGAATATACAAAAATAAAGCAGCTGTTGTTAATCCTGCCAAAAGTCCAATCCAAATTCCAACTGCCTTTAAACTAGTATACAATCCCAAATAAATAGATACTGGGAAACCTACTATCCAATAGGCTACAAAAGTAATGTACATAGGAACTTTAGCATCTTGTAAACCTCGCAAAGCGCCTAAAGCCACCACCTGAATTCCATCAAAAATTTGAAAAACAGCCGCAACCAACAGCAATTGAGCTGCTATGGTTATCACTTCGGTATTAGCCGTAAAATCTTTAAAATTATTCATGTCCACAAATAGAACAGGCATTTGCTCGTGAAATAAAACGAAGAACAATGCAAAGAAAACTTCTAATAAAATTACCAATAAAAAAATGGAGAAAGCCACTACTTGCATCTTCTTATAATCGCCTAAACCCTTTTGATTTCCTACCCTGATAGTAGCTGCAACACCTAATCCCATGGCAAACATAAAGGTAAACGATGCCAGGCTCAATGCAATTTGGTTCGCCGCCTGATTTGTAATTCCTAATCGTCCCGAAATCCATACTGCTCCTGTAAACAATGCCACTTCAAAAAACATTTGCATCGAAGAAGGCGCTCCTAACCGGAAGATTTTTAAATTGATTTCCCGCTCTATTTTTTTTAATGAAAAGCCTTCAAAAAAAGGATGAAACTTTGGTTTCTTATTCATCTTATAATGCATGTATCCTAACATTAAAAAACGGGAAACCAGAGTTCCAACACCCGCTCCAACAATTCCCAGTTTAGGAAAAATCCAAATCCCGTAAATAAAGAGGTAATTCAAAAACACATGCACTACATTACCTAAAATGGTAGCCCACATTGCATATTTGGTTTCGCTCATTCCATCGGCAAACTGCTTGTAACCCTGAAAAATAATAAGCGGTATCAATGAAAAAGCAACAATATCAAGATAAGGTTTAGCTAACTCCACAACATTTTCGGGTTGCCCCATAAAAATGATAAATTGCTTGGCAAAAAAGACCAGCACAAACAGAAAAAAACCTAAAAAGGTACATAAATACAAGCCATGATGGAACACCTTTCTACCCTTTTCGATATTTTGTTCGCCATCGGCTTCTGCTGCCAAAGGCGTAATTGCGGTTGAAAAACCAATTCCTAATGACATCGCAACAAAAACAAAACTATTAGCCAAAGAAGCTGCTGCCAATTCTACAGGACCTAATTTCCCCACCATTACATTATCCACAATCCCTACAATAGTATGTCCCAACATTCCTAAAATAATAGGATAGGCTAATCGTAGATTGTAGGCGAATTCTTTGGTATAAGTAGCTAAAGTCACTTTATTTTTTTTAAGGCGACAAAGGTAAGCAGAAGCAAATCGATATCAAGGTTTGTTTCTGATAATATTTTCCTAATAGAAATTGCACTTTTTTACAGCCACGGATTCACGAATTTTATTGGTCTGAGAAATATTAAAAATGTGTCTTTCCCTCCAAAAAACAGCCACAGATTTTAAAGATTAACACGGATTAATCTGTGCTAATCTTTAAAATCTGTAGCAAAAAATATTCGTGAACCGAGCGAAAGTGAATAGACGAAGTAATTCGTGGCTGTATTATTCTAAACTTATTTTAAATATTTTTTATCGGTCAGGGTTTTCATAAAATCAACCAATTGTTTTTTCTCCAAATCGGTTAAATTCAGTTTGTCTTCCGGTAAAGTTTGATTTTCTAACGAAAAACCTAATCCTTTTCCTCCGCCTTCATTATAAAAATCGACTACTTCTTCTAATGTTTTAAAAACACCATTGTGCATATAAGGTGCTGTCAATGCTACGTTTCTAATAGTTGGCGTTTTAAAAGAATAACGATGAATAATGGCTTTGGTTAAATTGTATTTTCCTAAATCGGCATCTAATTTTCCGTTTTTATCAGGAACTCCTAAAACTTCACTTTCGGATTTCATAAAATTAGGAGGTACCGTTCCATTGGTTAACGGAATAAAATGACAAGTAGCACATTTGGCTTTGCCTGCAAAAAGATTGAATCCTGCTTTTTCATCAGCTGTAAAAGCAACCTCAGCACGCATATAGTCATCAAATTTAGAATCGAACTTGCTTAGTGTTCGAATATAAGATGCCAAAGCATTCTTGATTTCAAAAGCGCTAATCTCTTTTTTAGGAAAAGCAGTTTGAAACTTTTCAATATACATTCTATTGCTCTTGATTTTCTTAGCAGCTTCTTCCAGAGAACCGTGCATTTCATCCATATTGGTAATCACGGCTACGGCCTGATCCTCTAAATAATTCACTCTCGAATCGGAGAAAAAAACGCGTTGAAACGCAATATTATTTAGTGTGGGTGTATTTCTTTTTACAAAAGATTTACCGTCAAAAGAAAGGGCTTTTTCTAAACCATCGGTGAAAGCCTTATCGGCATGATGGCAGGAAGAACAAGAACGGCTATTATTTCCGGACAAAATAGGATCATTAAAAAGCAATTTTCCTAAAGCAGCTTTCTCTTTGGTTGTTTTATAATCCGGGAAACCTGAGAAAGCTTCTTCATCAAAAACATCTTTATCAAATAAGGTTTGAGCATTCGTTTTCAATCCTCGCATTTCATTGAAAAACGGAATCTTCAAATCTTTTTGACTTTGATATAATTTTCGGCTTAACGGATTGGCATAATTTTGAATAAAAACGGCACGATCAAAATGATTGAAATCAGGATTGGCTTTTAAATAACCAATCGCCTGATTGATGATTTTCAAACCTGCATCCGATTCATTATCAGCATAGAATTGATAATATTTTTGAATACCTTCTAAAGAAACTTCCGCTTCTGCAATTGATTTTTGTGCTATTGGCGAATCAAAACCTGTAATTCCCATGCTAATAATCCTAAAAACTTCCAATCGCAACGCATCAAAAACATGGGCATCGGTCAATTCGTTACTTTCTGCAATTCGGTTCAATCGTTTCAAATTAGCCGATAGAATTCCTATTTCTTTCAATAATTCGGCTTTCGTTCGCTTATTATAAGCCGGAAACAAAAATTCCTCAATTACCTGAAATCCTTGTGGATCTAAAATCATTTTATCATTTTCCTCAAATTCTGGAATAGCCGGACCATTAATAGCCTTAGAAACTTCGGGGAAATAATATTCGCTAAAAACTTCTATTTTTTTATAATTCTTATGGGCTGCTAAAAATTGTTTTTGAAGTTTATCCTGACTTGCATCTGACTTGATTAAAGTTTCTAAATCAGTAATGGATTGCATTAAAAGCGTGATATCGGCTTGAAATAGTTGTTTTACTTGTTCAGTTTTAGGCGCTTCCTTACAAGAAACCACAAACAATAACAGTAAAAAAAAGAATGTATTTTTCATAACAAATTAAGAAAGCAAAAGCCACGATTTCAAAATGAGAAACCGTGGACTTCTGGAAAATTTTAAAATTTTATTATCTCGCTAATCCTTTGATTAATACAATTTGGCTAGCTTGTTGCTCATTCGGACGACCTGTACCTCCATCAACTCCTTTGTATTTATCTCCTGTCCAAGTGTGAGGCTGAACACTTAATAAGAAAGTATCATCGATTCCTAATTGCTCAGAAACATCAATCAAAGCACCGTATTCCCAATCTCCAAATTTAGAAGTTCCACCTACGTTGTATTTAGCAGCATCTGAAGCTGTACGACGGTGGTCTAATTCAACCACTACTTTCAACGTTTTATTAGCAATATCGTATTGGTAGATGTAACCATCATGCGTTTCATCTCCATAACCATTTGCATCTTCCTGAACGTAAACATAGTTCTTAGTTACACAAATGTTATCCGGATTTTGGAAAGTTTTAGCAATTCCGTTACGGTCATCACCATCAAGCAACACTTTTAAAGTTCCTGATAATGGATTATTTTCGTCTAAATTCAATTGGTAAACTCTACCATATTTAGTTCTTGAAGCATCAGCATTTGTACCTGTTGTATTTTGACCTGTTACGTTGAAATACACTTCTCTATCAGCCGCTTTTTCTCCTTTTCTATAATCCAAATCCTCTACTCTACCAAACTTAATTGCTTTTAAAGTATTAACCGAAGCATTAATTTGAGCACCAGTTAAAGTAGTATGATTGTCGATTTTTACGAATGAAACCGGGTAACTTTGACCAGCAATCATGTCTTTTTCTCTTTGATTATCGTTGTTTCTTTTCATCATATACAAAGAACCACTTGTAAGATCACCAACTGTATTGGAAACATACATAAACACCTGTCCTCCGTAAGTTCCTGAATCGTCATCACCAATTACAACTACTGTTTTACCAGGAAATGCAGATGATTTTAATGGCAAAGCATTCTCAGCACTTAAACGACCAAAACCAGGTAATTCCTTAGAAACATTATTAGATGCTACATCTCCATAAGGATCAACACCGTGTGTACGAGACTCTTCACCAGATTCTCCACAAGTTAAATACAAAGGCCCAAAACCGTTAATTGCAGGAGTAGCCATAGTAGCTCCACACAATCTCCAGGTACCTCCATTAGAGTTTAACAAATATTCTCCTTTTACAGGTTTAAAAGTTTTGTCTAAAGTAATTCTGGAAACAGAGAAATTATCTTCGTTGTTTACTAAAAAAGTATAAGTACCATCTTCATTTTTTAATAAACCACTTCCGTCAGCCGAGCCTCCAAAAACAAAGTTTGGACTCTGTGCCAACACATCATCAGAAGTTAATAAAGAGAATAACTCTAATTTTTCAAAACCTTCTTTTTTCTTCAATAATACTGGAGTAACAGATTGATCTGCTAAAACTACATCTGATTCAGTTTTATCATTCTCACACGAGAAAAAAGCCGTACTCAAAAGCAATCCTAAAATAATTTTTTTCATCTTGGTATGTTTTTTAATTTTTCGAAGCAAAGAAAGCTTAGGAATTTTAAAATGGGATGAACTAAACATTACCAAACCTTAAAGAATTATTCCTTTTTTCGAATAAAAAATACCTAAATAAGACGCTCTGGGTTAGCTAAACATTGTCCTTAGATTACTACAATATTAGCCAGAGTATATTCTAAAAAAATCAAATTTCGCTACAAATTACTATTTTACTGAATATCAATAACTCTGTGTTTTTTAAAGTAAAAAATCAACAATTACCACAACATTTGAATAGAATTGCCGTTTTTTAGCACTAGAAGACCTTTTTAAATTCAAATTAAATAATTATAAAAACCCCTAAATCATGAAAACTACAAAGAAAATTACCGCCGCTTTTATGCTGGCTCTGGCACTATTCTCCTTCAATGGAGCTAAAGCACAAGAAACTACAAATTATGACCAGGGATTCCGTTTGGGATTTGGTTTAAACGCTGGTTATGCAACCGAAAACCCATACAAATTAGCCTTAGGAGCTGATGCCAGATTGCAATATGACCTAACAAAAAGATACTCTATCACACTAACAACAGGTTTTAACAACATCTTTGTAAGCAAAAATGATGGTGATGACTTAGGTTTTATCCCAGTAAAAGCAGGTTTAAAAGCTTTTATATGGAACGATCAGTTTTATTTAACCGGTGAGGCCGGAGCAGGATTTGCTGTAACTAACAATTACAACGATACTTCTTTAATTTTAGCTCCGGGTATTGGATACGCTAACAAATACATTGATATTTCTGCGCGTTATGAGCACTATTCTGATTTCCCAACTATGAGTAGCGATGGAACTCCCGGAAAAGGTTTTGGTCAGGTAGCGTTGAGATTAGCGTACGGATTTAAACTATAAAAAAACAAACCTGACAGGTTTTAAAAACCTGTCAGGTTTAAATATCCTATTATTTAGCCAACTGTCCTTTGTACAGAGCAAAATTTGCTTTTATCTTATCATCTAATTCCGGTTCTTTGATATCGGTATATTTCTGCATTTCTTCCCAAATAATTTTGGCTACAATATAGCGAGCCATTTCCTTATCATCTGAAGGAATAATATACCAAGGCGCATATTCGGTACTGGTTTTATTTATTGCTTCTTCGTAATATTTCATATAATCGTCCCAACGCTCGCGTTCCTTTAAATCTCCCGGTGAAAATTTCCAATGATGCTCCTCTTCCTCTAATCGTCTTAACAATCTTTTACGCTGTTCTTCTTTACTCATATGAAAATAAAATTTCAGGACAATAGTTCCGTTTTGCTTAATATGTTTTTCAAAGTTATTAATCTGCTCAAAACGATCTTCCCAAAACTGAGGCGTAATGGCATCCACACTTTCAATTCCGGGCAAATTTTCACCCAAAATATATTCGGGATGTACCCGGGTTACCAAAACATTCTCGTAATGCGTTCGGTTAAAAACGGCAAATTTTCCTTTTTCGGGCAAAGCCAAATAATGTCTCCATAAATAATCGTGTTCCAGTTCGGCAGAATTAGGTGTTTTAAAACTATGCACCACCACTCCACGCGGGTTGAATTCTTTAAAAACTTCCCGTATCAAACTGTCTTTCCCGGAAGTATCCATACCTTGCAAACAAATCAACACACCATAGCGATTGTGCGCATACATCACATCCTGCAATTCACTCAATTTAGCCTGAACCTTATCCAGCTTCTCTTCTTTGTCGTCATCACTCGCTTCATTATATAAATTAGTGGGCGTTTTTGACAAATCAATCTTTTTAGTCACTTTAAAATTATCCGGATTAATCGATTTCATAGGGAATATTTTAACTTTATACTCTCAAATATAAGGAATAAATACTATAATTTTATTCTTTTAAATTGCTATCAGAAGCTATTTCCTGCTGTACGCTATATCTTTGCCCATTTAAAGAAAATGGTCAAAGGATACCGCTGCCATCAGGGCTAGGAAATTCGTTTTCAAAATAAAATACATGGAAAAATTCACATTAGAATTATTATTTCACATCATCGGAATTGGTTCTGCTTCAGGAATATTCTACAAAGACAATTCCTTATTTATCGTTGGCGACAACAGCGGTTTTTTATACGAATATCATATTGATTCACAGCACTTAAACCGTCATCCGCTAATTGAAAATCCATCAGAAAATATTCCTAAAAAAGACAAACCCGATTTCGAAGCTCTGACTTGTTTCGAAAACAGCATTTATGTTTTCGGTTCTGGTTCTACTTCAAAAAGAAATTTGATGGTTGAATTTGGTTGGACACAAAAAAAGAAAATTGCCTCTGACAATCTCGCCGATTTATATACTAAAATGCAAAATTTTGCTTCCATCAAACCCGAAGATTTCAATATTGAAGGCGTTATCCACGATGGTGAAAATTGGTATTTCTTGAATCGTGGTAATGGTATTTCAAATAAAAACACACTGTTTAGTTTTTATACCAAAAAGCTGAATCAGGAATTCAACATGCGCTCTAATGATTATGAATTGCCTAAAATAAACGGAATAGTAAGTAGTTTTACCGATGCTGTTTTAGTTGATAGCAAAATCTATTTTTTAGCTACAGCCGAAAATACCCAATCCACTTATGACGATGGCGAAGTACTGGGAAGCATTATTGGACGAATTGATTTAAAAACCATGAAAATTGATTTTACTACAAAAATCAGTGACAGCCATAAGTTTGAAGGATTAACCGTTTTAAAAAACGACAACAATAAAATAGAATTTTTACTGTGCGAAGACAAGGATAGCGAAATCCTTGAAACCGCTATTTATAAATTATCATTAAACCTAAAATAAATCATGACCGACTTAAAAAATAAAAATGCACTGATTACCGGAGCAGGAAAAGGAATTGGAAAAGCAGTTGCTATTGCTTTGGCTAAAGAAGGTGTCAATATAATTCTGGTTGCCAGAACCCAATCGGATATTGACGAAGTTGCCCACGAAATTAAAGCTTTTGGAGTAAAAACTTTAGCATTAACAGCCGATGTTTCTGATATAAATTCCGTAAATTCAGCTGTAGAAAAAGCTTTAACCGAATTTAAAACTATTGACATTTTAATCAATAATGCCGGCATTGCCGCTTTTGGGAAATTCTTAGAATTAGAACCTGCCGCTTGGGAACGTATTATTCAGGTGAACTTAATGGGAACCTATTATGTAACCCGTGCGGTTTTACCTAATATGATTGAAAGACAAACCGGCGATATTATCAATATTTCCTCAACCGCAGGATTAGCCGGAAATGCTTTAACAAGTGCTTACAGTGCTTCGAAATTTGCGGTTTTAGGATTGACCGATTCGCTTATGCAGGAAGTTCGCAAACATAACATTCGGGTAACCGCTTTAACACCAAGCACCGTGGCTACTGATATGGCAAAAGAATTAAATTTAACCGATGGGAATCCTGAAAAAGTAATGCAATCGGAAGATATAGCTGAACTGATTATTGCCCAACTAAAATTAAACCGACGCGTGTTCATCAAAAACAGTAGTATTTGGTCAACAAATCCTTAATTAAAAATTAAAATGGAAAATTATTTAAGACAACTGGTATCAATAGAATTTCTGGATAAAAAAGAAGTTTATACTGGATTTCTTATTGACTACTCTGACGATTGGATTTTATTAAAAAATAATCCCGTTGATTTTATCATTGATGGTTTTGTGATTCTGAAAAACAAAAACATAGAGCGCATTTATAGAGACCAAGATCATGAATTTACCGAAAAAGTAATTCGGCTAAAAGGTTTGAAAACAAATGCCAAAGACATCATTCCTATCAAAGATTTAGCTTCAATTATAAGCTTTGTGGATAAAAAATACGGTGTTTTTCAAATTGCCAAAAAATCGGCTACATCAGCTTATTTGGGAAAACTGATTCAGCTGAATGATCAAGAACTCGTCATCGATTTTTTAGACACCAAAGGGCAGTTTGGAGGTGAATTGAGTTTTAATCCTGAAAAAATAAGAGTAATCGAATTTGATACTGATTATATCAATTCGTTGAAACTGGTTGCTCAGGAAAATCAAAACAAGCACTAAATCAGCTAGAAAAAACTTATATGGACTAAAGAATAAAAACCATTAAGAAAATTAAGTTTCATTAAGATCTTCTACTTAATTTTCTTAATGGTTAAAAAACTTACATGCTAATAAAACGCTACTTCACTGATTTCTAACAACTTTATTTTAAATTTCAAAAAAAAAATTACTTCTCTCCCAACCTTTTTCTCTTTTTTATCCTCTTTAGTAGAAAGACCGCAATTGTGATAAACGAAAATATAATATTAGCCTGCAAAAAAATGCAACGGGATGCCCAGCGTCAGGTGTATGAGTTTTTGGCACCTAAACTCTATGCCAGTTGCAAGCGTTATTTGAAACAGGAAGAGGAAATTGAAGAAACCTTGGCAGATGCCTTTTACATCATTTTTACCAAATTAGACCAATTGAAAGAAATTGGCGCTTTTGAAGCCTGGGCTCGAAAAATAGCTGTCAATCAGTGTTTGGCAACTATCAAAAAGAAAACCAACTTCAATATGTATCTCGATGATGTTAAAACATTGTCACAGCCATTTACTGATGAAATGACAAATCTTGAAGAAGAGGATTTACTGAATTTACTCAATCATATTCCTGTGGGATGCAAAACTATTTTTAACCTTTTTGTTATTGAAGGTTACAGTCACAAAGAAATAGCCGGCATGCTCAACATTTCCGAAGGCACTTCAAAATCACAATTGAATGCTTCAAAAACAAAATTGAAGGAATTAGTAAATAATCTGTATTACCAAAAATCGAATTAGTCATGGACAATCAAGATAAAATAATTAACAAAATAAAAAGTGCTGCTCAAAAGGCAGAACACCAGGATTTTCCCGGAATGGAGAAAGTTTGGGCGCGCGTTGAAGACAAACTCGAGCAAAAAGCATTACAATCAAAATCACAACTTTGGAAAAAATTAGCCATTGCGGCTTCACTATTATTGTTTGTTTCTTTGGGTTACCAATTTCTTAAAACAGATTCAAAAATAGTTGCACCAGCTGAAACTAATGAAACTAAAGTGGTTATTCAAAAAAATGAAACCATTAAAGACAACACCATTCCTTCTGAAAATATCAAAACAGAAGCGACAAAGATTTTACAAAAACAATTAAAGAAACCAAATCCTGTTGCCGCAGTTGAAAATCATTCAGAAACGATTCTTTCTGATACTAAAATAGTTTCAAAAGCCAAAGCAGAAGAAACTACATCTCAGCCAGATGCCTTAATGATTCAAGAACCAAGTAGTACTTTAGCGGTAGCGCCAATGCCAGCCGTAAAAGCAAAAAATCTTGCTCCTATTGCCTATGAATATAAAGAAAAAGCAGAAATTGCTTCTATAGCTAACAGCACAGAAAAAACAATTACGGGTACCATTACCGATGAGAAAGACAACTTACCTATTCCCGGTGCTACAGTTCAAATTAAGGGTAAAAACTCTGGTGTTGTAACCGATTTTGACGGAAAATATACAATTGATGCCGAAAAAGGTGAGAAACTTATTTTCAATATGATAGGATACAATAGTCACGAAGCTATAGTGGGTAACTCAAATAAAATGAATACAAAGCTTTCACCTGCCAATGCTTCATTAAACGAAGTAGTGGTAATAGGTTATGGAACCTCCCTAAAAAAACAAGCAAAAAATGCCGCCCCAATTGCTAAGTACGGAACTACAAAATTTTACAAGACTAAAAAGGAAATATCAGTTCCTCACATAAAAGAGGCACTGTACATTATTAATGAGGAAGAATATAGTGAAGCTTCTTTATTTGGACCAAACCCGAACAGTCCTTATGCGCCTTTAAGTGAACAAAAAATTGAAAGTCTTCAGGTTTTATCAAAAAAAGAAGCTATTTCAAAATATGGCGAAAAAGGCAAAAATAAAGTCATCATCATCACCACTGAAAACGGAATTCCACTGAAGCGTTAATACGCAAAAAATACTGTCAAACATTTTAAATCTTATTGTCATGAAAAGTCTAAAACTTATTTCATTAGCCCTTGCTATGCTCTTTTCTATCCTAACTTTTGGACAGGAAATCACCGTTTCCGGAACCGTAACTGATGAGACAAAAACACCTATTCCGGGTGTATCAGTAACTATCAAAGGAACTCAAAAATCTACTACCACTGATTTCAACGGACATTATTCCATTCAGGCTCAAAAAGGAAAAATTTTGGTTTTTAGTTTTATTGGCTACAACACATATGAAAAAATTGTCAAAGAAAACGCCAAAATAATCAATGTTAGTTTAAGTCCTAACACCTCATCATTAGAGGAAATTGTCGTTGTGGGATATGGAAACACTCGTAAAGGAAAACTTCGCTCTGCTGATGCCGTTCTTTATAAAGAAAACAAATCAAATAACACTGTTCGAATGACTGCAATGGTAATGCCGGCAAAAGCAAAAGCTGAATCAATTGCTGAACCTTCACAAATTTATGGAAACGCAAATCCTGTAAACATCAATCCTCCCTTACCAATAAGTCCCAATCAGGAAGATTACGAAGCCTTTGTAGAAAACCAATTTGAAACACCTAAAAACGCGCCACTTTCAACCTTTTCCATCGATGTGGATAATGCTTCTTATACTAACGTTCGCCGTTTTATTAATAACGGACAAGCCGTTCCCAAAGATGCTGTTCGAATTGAAGAAATGATGAACTTCTTTAAATACAATTATCCACAACCTAAGGACAACAATCCATTTTCTATCAATACCGAATACAGTGATTGTCCCTGGAACAGCAAACATCAATTATTAAAAATTGGATTGCAGGGCAAAAACATTCCAACCGAAAATTTACCCGCTTCTAATTTGGTCTTCCTAATTGATGTTTCGGGTTCGATGAGTGATCCCAACAAACTTCCATTACTGAAACAATCGATGAAAATCTTGGTAAACGAATTAAGAAAAGAAGACAAAGTAGCTATGGTAGTGTATGCCGGAGCAGCTGGTTTGGTATTACCTCCAACCTCAGGAGATCAAAAACAAACGATTATTGATGCTTTAGACAATCTAAATGCAGGAGGAAGTACCGCAGGTGGCGCCGGAATTGAATTGGCTTACAAAACTGCTATTGCCAACTTTATCAAAGGAGGAAACAATCGCGTGATTCTGGCTACTGACGGCGATTTTAATGTAGGTACTTCGTCAAACAAAGACATGGAAACTTTAATCGAAGAAAAACGAAAATCCGGTGTTTTCCTGACTTGTCTCGGTTATGGAATGGGAAATTACAAAGACAGCAAAATGGAAATCCTGGCCAATAAAGGCAACGGAAATTATGCTTATATCGATAACATTCAGGAAGCCAATCGCTTTTTAGGAAAAGAATTCAAAGGTTCGATGTTTGCCATTGCCAAAGATGTCAAAATCCAAATTGAATTCAACCCAAAACATGTTCAGGCTTACCGATTAATTGGTTACGAAAACCGAAAACTGCGTCCGGAAGATTTTAAAAATGATGCTATCGATGCAGGTGAATTAGGAAGCGGGCATACCGTTACGGCATTGTATGAAATTATTCCAACGGGTATTGAAAGTGATTACAGCATTCCTGATTTAAAATATACCAAAACCACTAATACCGCAAATTACAGCAACGAATTAGCAACTATCAAATTCCGTTACAAAAAACCGGATGGAGAAAAAAGTATTGAGATGATTCAAACCATTGAAGACAAAACCAAAAGCTTAGCTACAGCTTCTGAAGATTTCAAATTTAGTGCTGCTGTAGCCTGGTTTGGATTGAAATTAAGAGATTCTAAACTCGTAACCGACAAAGAATCCAAATCAATTTTAAAACTATCCAAACAAGCCCTTTCCAAAGATCCTGAAGGATACAAAGCCGAGTTTGTGAGATTAGTAGAAGCTGTTAAATAACTGAAATATTATTAAAAACATATCAATCATATAAGCTTATTTTTTTACTTATGTGACTTATGTGGTTAAAAAACAAAAACCATTAAGAATTTAAGCTTATTAAGCCTTACACTTAATTTTTCTTAATCTCTTAATGGTTTAAATTATATTGTATTTGATTACACTAAAGCCGAAACAAATTCCATTCTTACGCTTCCGTCTTCATCAATTTTAGTCAGATTGATTTCGTGTAAAGTATTGACTAATTCCGGATTCCAAGGCGTTTTTACTTTTACATAATTTTCGGTAAATCCATGAATATAACCTTCTTTATTTTCGCCTTCAAATAAAACAGTTCTATTGGTTCCCAACTGACTTTCATAAAAAGCACGACGTTTTTTTACTGATAAGCTACGTAGCATTTTACTTCTTTTGGCACGCACATTAGAAGCTACAACACCTTCCATTTCGGCAGCCTCAGTATTATCACGCTCCGAATATGTAAAAACATGTAAATAAGAAATATCCAAATCATTCAGGAAATGATACGTCTCCAAGAAATGCTCATCCGTTTCTCCCGGAAAACCTACAATCACATCCACACCTATACAGGCATGAGGCATCACTTCCCTAATTTTGGCTACTCTTTCAGTATACACTTCACGCAGGTAACGGCGTTTCATCAACTTCAGAATATCATTACTCCCTGATTGTAACGGAATATGAAAATGTGGTACAAAAGTTCGGCTTTTCGAAACAAATTCTATCGTTTCATTTTTCAACAAATTCGGTTCAATAGATGAAATTCGTAAACGCTCAATTCCTTCTACCTCATCCAAAGCCTGAACCAGTTCCAGAAAAGTATGTTCGTGTTTTTTATTGCCAAATTCGCCTTTTCCATAATCTCCAATATTGACTCCGGTAAGCACAATTTCCTTGATATTTTGCTTCGAAATTTCGTAAGCATTTTTCAATACATTCTGCAATTCGTCACTTCTTGAAATTCCACGAGCCAGTGGAATGGTACAATAGGTACATTTATAATCGCAGCCGTCCTGCACTTTCAGGAAAGCACGGGTACGGTCGCCAATGGAATAACTGCCTACATAGAAATCGGCTTCAGCAATCTCGCAGGAATGCACTTCGCCCATATCATTTTTAGACAAATCATTGATATAATCGTTCAATTTGAATTTTTCCGTAGCACCTAAAACCAAATCCACTCCATCCACACTCGCCAGTTCTTCCGGTTTTAATTGCGCATAACAACCCACGGCAGCAACAAAAGCCTTGTCGTTTAATTTCATCGCTTTGCGAACGACTTGTTTGAATTGTTTATCGGCGTTTTCGGTAACGGAGCAGGTGTTAATCACATACATATCAGCCACTTCCTCAAAATCCACACGATCAAAACCTTCGTCCTGTAAGTTACGGGCAATTGTCGAAGTTTCTGAAAAGTTCAGTTTACAGCCTAAGGTATAGAAGGCTACTTTTTTTCTGTTTTCCATAAGTAAGCGCTATCTAATGAAATCGTTGTCAAAAAAATAGCGTGCGCAAATTTACAAACAAATACGGGAATTGTGAAAAAATTTCACATGTATAGAAAAATGATTTCACATTTTATTTAAAATTAGTATTTGGGCGTGTCCCTCAGATTGCTTCGTCGTTCCTCCTCGCAACTTCGGGTCGGGCTATACGCTCTATCTTAATGGCTTTGAAAAAAAAGCCATTAAGGATGCCGCTACTATCCCTCACGCAAACTGGCGATGTAAAAAAGTTTAAATACCATATTTAAATTTTGTAGTTATTTATTGATATATTTGAAATTGTATAAAAATCTGGATTACATATAAACAAATTATACTTATTAAAAAAACAAATTCCATGAATACAGCATTTGCGGATGAATATGGTAATAATTCTTTTAAATTTGATTCACAAGGGAGTCACTTTATAGTTGCAACTGTCATTTGCAATACAGAAAAAATTGAAGCTTTAGAAAAACAAGTTGATATTATTAGGCAAAAAAATAATTTTCAAACTGGAGAAATCAAATCTAGCGGTGTTGGTAGTAATCACAAAAGAAGATTAAAAATTTTAGATGATATTTCTAAACTAGATATTTCTGTCTACGCAGTAATTGTTGACAAAAGAAAATTACAAGGTCAAGGTTTTAGTTATAAAAAATCGTTCTATAAATACTTAAACAACCTCCTTTATAAAGAACTCTTTAGAACATTCCCACAATTGGATTTATTTGTTGATGAGCATGGAGGCAATGATTATATGCTAGAATTTAAAAACTACGTATATAAAAATCATCAAAAAAATTTATTTTCTGGTTCACAATTTGAAATACAAAATAGCAAACAAAGTAATTTGATACAAATTGCAGACTTTATAGCTGGAACCCTAGGTTACATTTATGATGAAACAAAAAAATCAGATTACAGTGAAGAATTTAAAACAGTTTTAAAACCAATAGTAAGTAATTTAAATTTTTTTCCTAAAGAATATAATTTTAAAGAATTTAATGAATCTAATACAGATGATTCATTTTCTCCTTTAATTGCAGAAGTTAGTATTTTAAGAATTAATAACTTTATAGAAAAAGAAGTTGGAAACGATCAACAAAAAATTGATCAAATAAACTTTTTAAAACTTTTACTGTTATTTCAAAGAGTTTATTATAAATCAAAATATATTTCTACAAGAGAAATATTTAATCATTTAAATCAAAGTCGAGAAAACAAATTATCTGAGGAATATTTTAGATCAAAAATTGTTGGTAATTTGAGAGATAACGGAATTTTAATTTCTTCCAGTCCCAAAGGTTATAAAATCCCAACAACTGAAAAGGATTTATATTCGTTTATAAAACACGGTAATAGAATTATTTTACCAATGTTAAATAGAATAAATGAAATGCATAAAGCAATTTTACTTGCATCTGGAAACAAACTTGACTTATTAGAAAATGAAGAATTTAAAGAACTCAAAAAAATAATAAATAACTAGTTAAAGGATATTTTATAAGTAATTATTTATCACACCCACAACAGTAAGCAAATGAGACACTCCAGTTTCTTACTAAGATTCCTCCTCCGTCGGAATGACAAAAAAGCGATGCAATAAAAAACCATTAAGAAATCAAGATTAAGAAAAACTCTTAAATCACCTTAATTTCTTAATGGTTTAAAAAAATGGTAAAAAAACCGTTTAAGCCAATATAAATCGTTGGATAACCTCAGCCACACCGTGATTATTATTCGAAGCTACAACCACATTACCTTTATCTCGTAAATGCGCATCCACATTATCCACCCAAACGCCTAATCCGGCATATTCAATCATCGATAAATCGTTTCCTGCATTCCCCACCGCAATTACTTCCGATTGTAAAATATTTAATTTATCAGCCAGGAATTTCACACTTGCACCTTTGTCAATTCCGGTTTGAGCGGCTTCCAGGAAGAAAGGTTTCGACATACACACACTTAAATGCGGCATGGTTGCTTTTAAATCTTCTTCTACTTCTTTTAAATAACTTGGCTCTTCCAGCAAAATACATTTTATCGCCGCCGATTGTACACGTTCTTTAAAATTAGGCACGACTTCGTGTTCTAATCCCGTAATATTTACCTCAACATTAATATATTCTGAATGGGTTTCGCTAATTACTTTTCCGTCCAGATACGTAATAATATGCGTATTTTTTTCTTTGCTGTAATCATACAAAGTATGAATTTGCTCCTGTGTTAGACTTTGTTCAAAAATCACTTCATTGGTTTTCAAATCAGTGATTACAGCTCCGTTAAACGAAATCATATACGAATCCATCAATCCCAAATCCTTAGCATATTCAATCATTGCTGGCGTTGGACGACCGGAAGCCAAAATTATCTGTACGCCTTTTTCTTTGGCTTTAAGGAGCATCGCTCTGTTTTCATCCGAAATGATATGGTCGTCATTCAACAGGGTATCATCCATGTCCAGAACCAACATTTTGTATTTCATATTTTTTATTTTTTATTGCTCCGTAAAATTGAAAACTTTAAAGAACAGAAATCAAGAAATTTTATTTTTTAAATTGATTTTGTCTGGTATCAAAAATCTGAAGGATTCTAATCTCCGTTTCAGAATGGATTTTATAAATAATTTTATAATCCCTGACAATCATTCTTCTGTAAGGCTCTCCCAGAAATTCATCCACTTGGTATTGCTCCACAAAGTGAATATTTTTACTTTGAGCAACAATATCGCTAATAACATTTTTAGCTCCTTGTGGTGATTGTATTCGAATAAATTCAAAGATTAATTTTAAATCGGCTGTTGCCTGATTATCCCAAAGTATAGTAATTGGTTTTTGCATTTTACCAATTTTCTATTTCCTTTTCTAAATCTTCAATTGTAGTATAGTTACCCGAAGTAATTCGTTCATCGGCTTCTTTAACCATATTAATGTATTCTTCTTTATCTACCGGATAGCCACTAATAGTATGGGCAACGGCTTCTTTATCTAAAACTGTTTTTAACGCCATTACTTTTCTAAGTTTACTTTCATCGTTAATATGAAGTAACCAATCCATCAATTCTATTTTTTTTGCAGCTAAATCCATTGTAGCATTATTAGAATAACAAATATACAAATTTTAAATATTCAATCTAAACTCCTCAATTACAGGATTTGCCTTAGCAAAATCAGTTTCTTGAATAAACAATTCCACTGCCGAACCTGAACTTCCAAAACCCGCTAATCTAGCCGATTGAATATTATCTTTTATTAACGTCTCAACTCCTGCCGCTTCTATTTTTTCTTTCAAGGCCAAAGCCAATACTTCACTTCCCGAAAACACTTTCATTAATCCCATCTTTCCTTATTTTATATTTTTATTCTTCTTCTCCGTCGTTTTCTTCTTCTTCGTCATACTCTTCCTCTTCATACATTTCTTCCTCTTCCTCGATGTCAAACAAGTAGGGTTCTTCCATCATTTTATCTGCTAAAATTTCGATTCTTTCAGATAATTGATCTCCAAAAATAATACGCTGTGTTTTAGCAATACTGTTCGAAATGCGCATAATCTTAGTTTCATGACGCAATTTTAATATCGGATTTGCATCATCAAGAATGAACATTTTCAATCGATTTACATTATAACCCGCCGTCGAAAACATATCGCTCAGTTTATTAGGTGTACCAATCAAAACATCAATTCCGGTAGAAACATAATTTTTATCATAATCCATATCGCCTTTGTCATGAACACCATACACTTCCAGATTGCTGTATTTACCGTACTTTTCAAATAGCGCTACCATTTCCAAAACCTTCTCTTTATCCTCCACAATAATTAGTGCTCTTGGCGATTCTTCAGTAGCACCAATCAATCGCTGAATCACATTCAATACAATTGTAGTGGTTTTCCCTTCACCATCCGGAGCAATAACAATACAATCAACACCGCTTTTTATGGTCGAAAAAGTATCCTGTTGCAAAACATTGGCATCTGTCAAACCATTTTCAACTAATGCCTGCTGTAACTTTTCGTTTATTTTTTTTAGTTTCATTTTTATGTTTTTTACACAAAGATTCGCTAAGTTTTAAAAGAAGATTCACTAAGTTTTAATTCTTAATCTTTAGTGTTTCTTGGCGTTTCTTTCTTTGTGAACCTTTGTGAAATAATTTTATTTACTAGCGAATAACTTCACGTCATTTTCAGATATCTGGCTTCCGCCAAGGATAATCAAACGCTCCACCACATTACGTAATTCACGGATATTTCCTGTCCAATCGTATTCTTGTAATAATTTAATAGCATCATCAGAAAACTGCTTAACGGCATTTCCTTGTTCAGAAGCAATTTTATCAGCAAAATGTTCTATCAACAACGGAATATCTTCACGTCTGTCGTTTAACGAAGGTACTTTAATTAAAATCACTGCTAATCGATGGTATAAATCCTCACGGAAACGGCCTTCTTCGATTTCTTTTTTCAAATCTTTATTCGTTGCAGCAACCACACGTACATCGACTTTGATGTCCTTATCAGCTCCAACTCTGGTAATGATATTTTCCTGTAAAGCACGCAACACTTTGGCCTGAGCCGAAAGACTCATATCGCCAATTTCATCCAGAAAAATAGTTCCTTTATCAGCCGCTTCAAACTTACCTGCACGATCTTTCACTGCTGAAGTAAAAGCCCCTTTCACGTGACCAAACAATTCACTTTCTATCAATTCTGATGGAATTGCAGCACAGTTCACTTCTATTAAAGGGAAAGCAGCACGTTCGCTTTTTTCATGCAATTGATGGGCTACTAATTCTTTTCCGGTTCCGTTAGGTCCGGTAATCAGAACTCTCGCCTCGGTTTGAGCTACCTTATCAATCATCACTTTGATGTGATTAATAGCTTCGCTTTCGCCAATCATTTCATAGTTTTTACTGACTTTTTTCTTCAGAATTTTATTCTCAACCACCAGTTGTTTTCTGTCTAAAGCATTGCGAACCGTATTCAGCAAACGATTCAAATCGGGTGGTTTTGAAATGTAATCAAAAGCACCTAAACGCATGGCCTGAATAGCCGTTTCCATATCGCCATGACCAGAAATCATCACCATCGGAATCTCTGGCTTTATCTTTTTGACTTCTTCCAATAATTCGACACCATCCATTTTTGGCATTTTGATATCGCATATTACCAAGTCGTAATCGTTATTTTTAATTTTTTCGTAGCCCGAAACACCATCTTCTGCTTCTTCTACCTGATAAGAATCATTCTCTTCCGAAAGAATTTTAGTAAGCACTCTTCTAATCGCTGCTTCGTCTTCGATAATTAGTATTTTACTCATATTTTTTTGATTCTGAGGTTCTAAGTTACTAAGTTCTTTTTTTAAAACAGTAAAAACTTAGCTGCTTTAAATTAATATTTTAACCAACGGTATAATTCTTTCCAACTTGGTTTTTTCCCGTACATCAATATTCCTATGCGGTAAATTTTAGCGGCAAACCAAACCACTAATAAAAATGTTCCAAACAATAATGTAATTGAAATTGCCAACTGCCACCACGGAACTCCAAAAGGAATGCGCATTAGCATGACAATTGGTGAAGTTAACGGAATCATCGAAAAAGCAACTGCAATTGTACTGTTAGGATCATTTACTACGCTGAAAAAACCAACATAAACACTCAGCATTAAAGGTATAATTACAGGCAAAAGGAATTGCTGTGAATCGGTTTGATTATCAACAGCGGCACCAATGGCTGCGTAAAATGAACTATATAAAAAATAACCTCCAATAAAATAAACCACAAAACCAATCAAAATACTGGCGATAGGCAAATTCCATAATTCTTTGATATACAATTGAGCAGTTCCTGCAAATTCTGTTGACGAATGCTCAACAATTGCAGGTGCTAAATGTGCTGTTGGCCCAACATTCACTCCAAAAAATGCTGAAGCAGTAAACAACAACGAAAGTCCAATAATTACCCAAATAATAAATTGTAAAATCCCTGCTAACGAAGTCCCGATAATTTTACCTATCATCAATTGGAAAGGTTTTACCGAAGAAATGATAATCTCTATAATTCGGTTTGTTTTTTCCTCAATCACAGAACGCATGACCATATTTCCATAAATGATAATGAACATCATGATAAGATATCCAAAAGCACCACCAATGGCAATTTTAGCTTCGTTCAATCCTTTTAAACCTTGCTCTCCCGATGTTTTAGCAATATTGATATTAACATGAGCCTGTGCTTTTTTAATAGCCAAAGTATCTAAATGGGCATTTTCCAAATTGATTTTGGTTAGTTTTTTAGCGATAATATCCTGAGCATTTTCAATAAACGAAATACTCGGGCTCCCATTAGAAATAAATTCGATTTTATTTTCTAAATCGGTTACAGCAGCCGTTTTAGGAATAAGCAATAATCCTTCGTAACCATTATTAGCAATACTGTCTTTGAGAAACTGGCTGTCAATTTGTGATAAATCCAGATATTTATATTGGTCATCTTCTTTATTCTGAGCAATAAATTCATTGGCAAACAAACCCGTTTCGTCATGAATAGCCACTCGTTTCACATCGGCTTTCATAGAACTTAAATAGCCTATAAATACAGCTACTGCTACGAATAACAGTGGACTTAAAAAGGTCATTACAATAAAGGATTTATTGCGCACCTTGGCAAAAAATTCTCTTTTTATAATCAGTGATATTATACTCATTTAAATTTTAGATTTTAGATTGTTGACTTTAGATTTTAGATTCCAGGTTTTTCACTCTAAAATCTAATATCTGAAATCTAAATTTTATTTTCAGTTACCGTTTGGATAAAAATATCATGTACACTCGGAATTTTTTCTACAAAATGAGTGACTTGTCCGCGTTGGGTTATTAGATTTAATAATTCGTTAGGAAGCGCGCTACCAATTTGAATTTCGAGTTTCAATTCTTTATTCAACGATTTAAAATTCGCCGGACTAACCGTGAATTTTTGGGTAATATCATACATCAAACCTTCTACATTATCGGTCAAAACACCTACTTCAAAACTATTGGTTTTATGTTGCCTCTTAACATCGTCTAATTTCCCTTCGATTAATTTATTCGATTTATGAATCAAAGCAATATGATCACATAATTCTTCTACGCTTTCCATACGATGAGTCGAAAATATTATCGTAGCTCCTTCTTCTTTCAAAGCCAGAATTTCGTCTTTAATCACATTGGCATTTACCGGGTCAAAACCAGAAAAAGGTTCGTCAAAAATCAACAACTTTGGCTTGTGCAACACACAAACCACAAACTGGATTTTTTGCGCCATTCCTTTAGAAAGCTCTTGAATTTTCTTGTTCCACCAGCCCTGAATTCCTAATCGGTCAAACCAGTATTCCAGTTGTTTTTTGGCTTCAGCCTTAGACAAACCTTTCATTTGTGCCAAATACAAACATTGCTCGCCCACTTTCATACTTTGGTACAAACCTCTTTCTTCAGGAAGATAACCAATATATTGTACGTGTTTAGGCTGCAATTTTTCGCCGTCCAAAATAATCTCACCACTATCAGGCAGTGTAATTTGATTAATAATTCGAATAAGGGAAGTTTTTCCGGCACCATTAGGACCTAAAAGTCCATAAATACTGCCTTTAGGAACAGACAAAGATACTTCGTTAAGCGCTACGTAATCTCCATATTGCTTCACTACTTTATTGACTTCTAATAAGGTATTCATGCTGATTTTTTGAATTTGCTTCTTCAATTAGGTCTTTTCAACCTTGCGGCTGTAAAAGTAAATAATTACTACCTAAATCGATTATAATTGTTTCATAAAAAAACCCATTCGCCGCGGCAAATGGGTTTTTAGTATGATTTTAGTTTATTTGAAAAGCTTAAGAAAACATATCTTTTACTTTCTCAAAAAACGACTTGTCTGATTTTTCAGGATTTGGTGAAAAATTATCATCTTCTAAATTTTTCTCGAAGAATTGTTTTTGCTCTTTGTTCAATGTTTTAGGTGTCCAAACATTAACATGAACTAACAAATCTCCGCTTCCGTATCCATTGATACTTGGAATACCTTTTCCTTTTAATCGAAGAATTTTTCCTGATTGGATTCCTTCTTCTAATTTGATTCTCACTTTACCGTTGATGGCTTCAATATCTTTAGAAACTCCAAGGACTGCTTCCGGGAAACTTACATACAAATCGTAGTGTAAATTCTCTCCTTCACGTTTTAGGAATTCGTGCTCTAATTCTTCGATAGCAACAATTAAATCTCCTGGAATACTGTTTCCCGGCGCATCGTTTCCTTTGTTAGAAACTTTCAATTGCATACCATCAACCACACCGGCAGGAATTTTAATAGAAACCGTTTCGTCTTCTACAATCATTCCCTGAGCATCAGCGTTAGATGGTTTTTTATCTAAAATTTGACCAGATCCGCCACAGGCAGGACAAGTTGTCGCTGACTGCATTCTCCCTAAAATAGTATTCGTCACTCGCATTACCTGTCCCTGACCGTTACAAGTAGAACAAGTTTTGTAAGTAACACCGGGAGCCTGAACTTTACGTTTTACCTTTACTTTTTTCTCAACACCATTGGCAATTTCTTCCAAAGTCAATTTCACTTTGATACGTAAATTGCTTCCTTTAGCACGACGAACCCCGCCTCGGCTACCGCCGCCGCCAAATCCACCGAAACCACCACCAAAGATATCACCAAACTGACTGAAGATATCATCCATATTCATGTGATGACCTCCGCCAAATCCGCCGGAACCATCAAAAGCCTGATGTCCAAACTGGTCGTACTTTGCTTTTTTGTCAGGATCACCTAAAACTTCATAAGCTTCTGCCGCCTCTTTGAACTTCTCTTCTGCCGATTTGTCTCCGGGATTTTTGTCAGGGTGAAACTCAATAGCTTTTTTTCTGTAGGCTTTCTTTATCGCCGCAGCATCAGCATTTTTAGAAACACCTAATATGTCGTAAAAATCTTTTTTCATTTGTATTTATTTTTTAAAAAATACACTTCAGTGCATTTCAACCCCAAAATTTATTGCCCGATAACTACTTTTGGGTAACGAATAATTTTTTCTCCCAGTTTGTATCCTTTCTCAAGAACATCAACTATTTTTCCTTTTAACTTAGGTGATGGAGCCGGAATTTGTGTAATTGCTTCTGCAAAATCAGCATCAAAAGCATCTCCAACTTTCACATCAACCAATTCTAATCCCTTAGAAGACAAGGTGTTTTTTAACTTCTCATGAATCAACTCAACCCCTTTTGTCAAAGTTTCATCTCCAGATTTTGCAATCTCAGCTAAAGCTCTGTCAAAATCATCTAAAACAGGTAACATTGCTAATAAAACTTCCTGATTGGCAGTTTTAAACAATTCAACGCGTTCTTTCGAAGTTCTTCTTTTATAGTTTTCAAATTCAGCAAATAATCGTAAATGTTTGTCTTTTTCATCTGCTAAGTCTTTTGTCAATTGCTCTTCAACACTTAACTCCTCAGTAGCTGCCTGCTCTTGGCTTGCCGTATTTTCTACTGTTGCCTCATCCATTTCTTTATCGATCTCTGTATTCTCAGTACTCATATTTCCCTTATTTTTAAATATATTTTTAAACTTCTTCATTTTTACACTTTCCTTTGGATAGCAAAAGTACTGCCAAACCAAACTAAGTGTCAAATTGTCACTCTTTTCCTTTATAACTATTTTTCTGCCTTATTTTTCTCGATTTAATTTTTTTTTACTTTTAAATTAAAATTTTAATAAATTTTTAAGACATAATTCAAATAGATTCTATATGTTTGTTATTAGGTTCTAATCAATCTCTGATTTTCGATTCGAAAACAAGACGAAAATTACAGTTGATTCCAAAACAATTATTAATTCGCGATTACTCATACTAAAAAAAGCTTTGTCAAACCGACAAAGCTTTTTTTGTTTTTATTTTTTTCTACAAACAGTTTGTCCCGATGGGACTAAACCCGGCTCCGTTAGGAGCGAAATGTTTGTAGAAAACAGTAATTATTAGTTCTATAAAGCTCCAGCGGAGCGACCTATTCTTATTTATGAGATTTAATCAAAATTCTATAGAATTAAATCAAAGCATTTTTCAATCCTTCAAAATCTACTGTTGTCTGTTCTCCCGAAACTAAATTCTTAAGTGAATACGTATTCGAATTCATTTCCTCTCCCCCAACAATTACTGCAAAAGGAATATTTCGTTTATCAGCATATTGAAATTGCTTCCCTACCTTAGCTTTATCAGGATACAATTCGACTTTTATACCGGAAGCTCTTAAATTTTTAATGGCTTGCAAAGCATAAAAAGCCTCTTCATCCCCATAATTTACAAACAAAGCTTTTGAACTTTCCGTAACAGTTTCCGGAAACAAACCTAATTCTTCGATTACCAAATAAATTCGGTCTAAACCAAAAGAGATTCCAACACCACTCATGTTCTTCAAACCAAAAATCCCGGTCAAATCATCGTATCTTCCACCGCCACCAATAGAACCCATCGCAACTCCTTTTGGCGCAGCAACTTCAAAAATAGCTCCTGTATAATAATTTAAACCACGCGCCAAGGTTACATCCAAATCTAAAATGGCCGTTGTCAATCCTAAATTAGTCACGTTGTCACAAATAAAACGCAGTTCTTCCACACCTTTCATTCCTTCTTCCGAAGACGCTAACAACTGTGATAATTTTTCGATTTTCTCAGAAATGCTTCCTGTGAAATTAAATAAAGGTTGCACTTTCACGATGGCTTCTTCCGAAATTCCTTTTTCAATCATTTCTTTTTTCACACCATCCTCACCTATTTTATCCAGCTTATCCAAAGCTACCGTAAAATCAATCAATTTATCCGAAGCACCAATCACCTCAGCAATTCCTGATAATATTTTTCGATTATTGATTTTTACCGTAACACCGTTTAAGCCCAAAGAACTAAAAACCGTATCGTATAATTGTACCAATTCAACTTCCTGCCACAACGATTTAGAACCTACCACATCAGCATCACATTGAAAAAATTCTCTAAAACGCCCTTTTTGCGGACGATCAGCACGCCAAACCGGTTGAATTTGGTATCTTTTAAAAGGAAATTCAATTTCGTTTTGATGCTGCACCACATATCTTGCAAAAGGCACCGTCAAATCATAACGCAAGGCTTTCTCTGAAATTTTTGGCGTTATAGCTTTTTCCTGTTTATATTCTAAAAACTCTAAAGGAACATCTTTCAAATATTCACCTGAATTCAATATTTTAAAAATCAATCGATCTCCTTCTTCACCGTATTTCCCCATCAGGGTTTCTGAATTTTCAAATGAAGGCGTTTCTATCGGTTGGAAACCAAATTTCTCAAAATTACTTTTTATCGTTTGAATAATATATTGACGTTTAGCCACCTCAGTTGGTGAAAAATCTCTTGTTCCTTTAGGAATACTTGGTTTTGATGCCATTTTTGTTTAATTGCAGATTTTAGATTTTAGATTTATAATTCCAAAATCATTTTAATTCATGAAATCTTAAATCTTATTTTTCGACTGCAAATATCTTATTTTTAAAATAAATAACCTGCCTAGAAAACAAACTTCTCTCAAAAATTGTATTTTCGTATCAAACTATCACGATGAAAAGTCTCGTAAAGGAAAATATAAAAATAGCTTTTGGCTCTATCAAAACCCAAATCCTAAGAACTACCCTGACCATATTAATTATAGCCATTGGCATCACGGCTTTAGTGGGAATTCTTACTGTTGTTTCGGCACTAGAACATACTATTTCTTCTGATTTTGCTTCGATGGGAGCCAACACCTTTAACATTAATCGATACGAAAACACCATTAAAAGACATGGCAGCGAAGAACGGGAAATTATCAATCCGATTATTTCTTATCCTGAAGCCGTGGCTTTTAAAAACAAATACAACTTTCCGCTTTCGCAAACTTCGCTTTCTTTCAAAGCCACTTCAACAGCCGAAGTCAAATTTGATTCTGAAAAAACCGATCCTGAAATTTCAGTTCTGGGTGTCGACGAATATTTTGTTACTAATTCAGGACTAGAAACCAGCTCTGGACGCAATTTCAACAATTTCGACATCAGCAACAATAATTATGTTTGTGTAGTAGGTTCTGATTTTGAAAAAGGATTATTAAAAGATGTCAACCCAATTAATAAAACCATTTCGATTCGTGGTGCCCGATTTAAAGTCATTGGCGTTTTAAAAGAAAAAGGTTCCACTTTTGGCAACAGCCAGGATTTAAGAGTTTTAATCCCTATTCAGGTAGCCCGTTCCCTTTTTACTGCTCCTAATATCAATTACAGTTTGAGCGTAATGGTCAACAACAAAGAATTTCTGGACCAAGCCACCGACAATGCTATCAGCACTATGCGTAGCATTAGAAAACTAAGTCCTATAAAAGACAATAATTTTGGTGTGATCCGAAGCGACGATTTGATTAATAAAATACTTAGTATCACGCAATATTTAGGATGGGCATCCTGGGTTATTGGAATTATTACCATTTTGGGGTCTTCCATCGCGTTGATGAATATTATGATTGTTTCCGTTACCGAACGCACCCGCGAAATTGGTGTTCGAAAAGCATTAGGCGCCAAACGTTCTACGGTTGCAGTTCAGTTTTTTATCGAGACCTTGCTTATTGGACAAATAGGCGGTTTGGTCGGAATTATTTTCGGAATCATAATTGGCTACGGAATTGCTTCAGCCTTACATTTTGTATTCGTTATTCCCTGGCAAGCAATTATGGCTGCATTCTTAACCAGTTTTGTGGTCGCAATTGTTTCTGGTTCCTATCCTGCCATCAAAGCCGCGATGCTAGATCCTATCGAAGCTTTACGTTATGAATAGAGTAATCAGTTTTCAGTAATCAGTTTTACACGTAACTGAATACTGATCATTGAACACTGCTCTTCGTCATCCTATCGTTCCCGTAAATATCTTTTCGTAATTCGATAGTTGCGAAATTCAAATTTTCAAGCAATTCAATCATTTCTTTTCCTAAATACTGATTGATTTCAAAGTATAATTGTCCATTGGAACTTAGATTTTTTTGAGCTAATTCGGCAATTTTTCGGTAAAAAATCAAGGCGTTGTCATCTTCGACAAAAAGTGCCAGATGCGGTTCATTATCCAAAACATTCTTCTTGATTTCTTGTTTTTCGATATTTCGAACATAAGGAGGATTAGAAACAATGATGTCAAATTGAGCTGGAAGCTGGAAGTTAGAAGCTGGAAGCTCCTCTAAATCATTAATTTGTAAAATATCGGTATTTATAAAATTCACTTCAACTTCATTTCTTTCCGCATTCTTTTGGGCTGTTGCCAAAGCTTTTTCCGAAACATCAATTGCAAAAACCTGCGCATTCGGTAGATTCTTTGCCAAAGAAATCGCGATACAACCACTTCCCGTTCCTATATCCAGAATCTTTAAATTTTTCAATTTTTCAATCTTTAAATTCTCCTGAATAATCCAATCCACTAACTCTTCGGTTTCCGGCCTGGGAATTAAAACAGTTGAGTTGACTTCAAATTCTAATCCGTAAAAATGGGTTTTCCCAAGCAAATATTGAATTGGTATTTCTAATTTTAATTGTTCTAAAATAGAATTCCACTCTTGCAAATCGGCTTCAGAAAAACTCAAATCAGGCTGTAAAGCTAAATCAATACGTTTCAATTGCTTTTTTTCTTCCAAAATCAAATAAAAAAAACTCTCTGCTTCACCTTCATCATAAATATTTGAAAGCGACTGAATGAATTGAGATCTGTATTTCTTAATTTGCATGTTTTCTTTTAAAATTTAAAAAGACAAAAATAGCAATACTTTATTGTTATTTTTAGCGGTTTCAAAACTAAATCTTAAACTCAAAAAAACTACTTTTGCGCTGTGAAGACACATGAAAAATACCTGGCACGCTGCATTCAACTGGCCCAAAACGGCTTAGGAACTACTTATCCTAATCCGATGGTAGGCAGTGTTATTGTATATGAAGATCAAATTATTGGCGAAGGCTGGCATAAAAAAGCCGGAGAACCTCATGCCGAAGTAAATGCTGTGAATTCTGTTAAAGACAAATCGTTATTGCAAAAAGCAACTATCTATGTGAGTTTAGAACCTTGCAGTCATTTTGGAAAAACACCACCTTGTTGCGATTTGATTATTCGAAATAAAATCCCAAATGTAGTCATTGGTACCGTTGATCCCAACGAACAAGTGGCGGGAAGAGGAATTAAAAAACTAATTGAAGCAGGAATCAATGTTACTGTAGGCGTTTTAGAAAAAGAATGCAACGCACTCAACAAACGTTTTTTTACATTTCATCAACAAAAACGTCCTTATGTTATCTTGAAATGGGCAGAAAGTCAGAATGGTTTTATTGCTCCAAGCGAAAGAAACGAAAAAAAACCGGCTTGGATTACCAATCAATATTCGAGACAATTAGTTCATAAATGGCGTAGCGAAGAGCAGGCTATTCTGGTTGGAACTCAAACTGCGGTTGACGACAATCCCAAACTAGACGTGCGTGATTGGACTGGAAAAAATCCGGTAAGAATAGTTTTAGACAAAAACAATCGCATACCAAAAGACAATTTTTTATTTGACAATCAGGCAAAAACGATTGTTTTTTGTCAAACAAATACTCATGCAAACCAAGAAAACCTTATCTTTGAAAGAATTGATTTTGAACAAAATATAGCTCTTCAAATAATAGAAATCCTGTACAAACATCAAATTCAATCGGTAATTATTGAAGGCGGAAGTCAAACATTACAAACTTTTATTGATGAAAACCTTTGGGACGAAGCACGTATTTTCAAAGGACAATCTATCTTTAAAAACGGAACAAAAGCACCAACTATAGCACTAAAAACAAACCAAAAGCAGTTCGTTTTAGAAGACGAACTCATAATTTTCAGTAAGCATGATTAATACTATCATTTTTGATTTTGGAGATATCTTCATCAATCTGGACAAAAAAGCAACAATGGATGGCTTTAAAAATTTAGGCCTTAAAGAATGGAATGCTGATTTAGACCAATTGAATTTCCAATTCGAGAAAGGAAAAATTTCTACAGACAAATTTTTAGCCGGATTTCAAAAACACATGCCCAATGCAAGTATTGAAGAAATTCTGGAAGCCTGGAACGCCATTTTAGCTGATTTCCCTCTGTACCGATTGGAATTTTTACAAATGCTTTCCAAAAAATACCGTTTGTTCCTGTTAAGCAATACCGATTCGATTCATATTGACACTTTCGAACAAAAAGTAGGCGCTTCATTTTACGGCGATTTTTACCAATGTTTTGAAAAAGTATATTTTTCTTTCGAAATGGGAATGCGTAAACCGGATGCCGAAATTTATCTTACCCTTTTAAACAATCATCAGCTACAAGCTAAAAACACTTTATTTGTTGACGACAAAAAAGAAAACACCGATGCCGCAGCAGCCTTAGGCATTCATGTTTGGAATCTTCAGGTAGGAAAAGAAGATGTTGTGGATTTATTTGACAAAAAAATAGTTTAGCAATTACAATAAAAAGTCAATTTCAAACAGGATTCTTATTACCATTGATATTGTTTTTTGCTATTGTCATTGATATTATTATTAAAATTTATCATTGACATTGCTATTGATTTTTGACATTACCATTGAATAATGAAAGACACCTATAATACCATTGCCTTTCCATCAGAAGAAATTTTATTTAAGGAAAAAGGAAGCAAATTCTTTGGCTATGCCTTCCCTATTACTTCTGAAGAGGAAATCAAACCAATAATTGAAGTTTTAAAAAAACAACATCCTACCGCCTGCCATTACTGTTATGCTTACCAATTAGGCTCTGAAAAAATAAGCTACAGAGCTAATGATGACGGCGAACCCAGTAACAGCGCCGGAATGCCTATTTACGGGCAAATTCAGTCTTTTTCAGTAACCAACATCCTCATTGTTATCGTTCGTGTTTTTGGCGGAACTAAATTAGGCGTAGGCGGATTAATTACAGCTTACAAAACCGCTGCGCAAATTACTCTTGAAAATTGTTCCATTATAGAAAAAACTATCGATGTACATTATTTAATTTCTTTCGACTACAAAAACATGAACAAGGTCATGAGAGTCATCAAAGAAAAAAATTTAGACATTGTTGATCAAAAAATGGAAATGAGCTGCGAAATTGAAATTAAAACCCGAAAAAAAAATGCCGAAAAAGTATTCGACATTTTCAATTGTCTATTTGAAATCGAGATAAAAATTAAAGAATAATCAATATCTTTTCCATTGATTTTTATATTCGTAAAAGCTGCGTTTTCACATAGTCCGGAGCAGCCATTGGACGACCCGTTTTCATGTTCACAAACACCAAAATTGAGTTCCCAATTGTTAATAACTCATTTTGTTCATTGTAGATCTCATAATCGAATTCAATCTTAGCCGAAGTCTGACTTTTGAAAATAGTTTTCACTCGTAATAAATCGTCATATCGGGCAGGTTTTTTGTAATTCATAGTCAACGAAACCACGGGAAGCATCACTCCGTTTTCCTCCATCCATTTGTATGAAATCCCAATATTTCTAAGCCATTCCACGCGTCCCATCTCAAAATACTGCGCATAATTCCCATGATAAACTACTCCCATTTGATCGGTTTCTGAATACCTGACACGCACATTAAATTCGTATATTTTCATTTTTAATTTTATTATTTTATGTTTTATTTTGAAATCTTTTTCTTCTTACTTACAATAATATTTCTTCAAAATCAACCTCTATTTATTTTTTTTTAACGAAAATTGTTCACATATTTGTTACCCCGAGAAATGATATCTTTTTCGATATTATTTACTTCAAAAAACAGAATAAAAAATATAATAATTTAACAGAATTTATGAACAAAACTGCTCAATCAGTATGGGATAACTGTTTGTCTTTTATAAAAGACAATATTCAAGACCAAGCATACAAAACTTGGTTTGAGCCAATCAAGTCAGTTGAACTTACCGATAATGCATTATATATTCAGGTTCCTAGTAAATTTTTCTACGAATGGTTAGAAGAACACTATGTTAAATTATTAAAAGTTGCCTTAACTAAAGAACTTGGTAAAAACGCAAAGTTACTTTATAAAATTAAAATGGAGAATACTTATGGCAACAAACAACCGTTTACGGAACAATTGCCTAGTGCCAACCGTTCTCCGGTGAAACCACAAAATGTTGATGCTCCTTTAAAAAATCTGGATCCTGAATTAAAAAATCCTTTTGTAATTCCGGGAATTAGAAACTTAAAAATCGAATCACAATTAAATGCCAATTATAGTTTTGACAACTTCCTTGAGGGTGATTCTAACCGTTTAGCCCGTTCGGCTGGTATGGCTGTTGCCAATAAACCAGGCGGAACTTCATTTAATCCATTATTGATTTTTGGAGGTGTTGGTTTAGGAAAAACGCATTTGGCTCACGCTATTGGAGTTGAAATTAAAGACAAATATCCTGAAAAAACCGTTTTATATATTTCTGCCGAAATTTTCACGCAACAATATATTGACTCGGTAAAGAAAAATAACAGAAATGATTTTATCCATTTCTACCAATTAATCGATGTATTAATCATCGATGATGTGCAGTTTTTATCTGGAAAATCAGGGACACAAGATGTGTTTTTCCATATTTTCAATTATTTGCACCAAAACGGCAAACAGGTTATCTTAACTTCTGATAAAGCACCTGTTGACATGCAGGATATTGAACAACGCTTACTATCCCGTTTCAAATGGGGATTATCAGCTGAATTGCACCAACCGGATTATGAGACCAGAATTTCGATTCTAAAAAACATCTTGTATCGCGATGGTGTGGAAATGCCGGAAGAAATTATCGAGTACGTAGCCCGCAACATTAAATCAAATGTTCGCGAACTGGAAGGCGCTATCATTTCGTTGATTGCTCAGTCTTCTTTTAACAAAAAAGAAGTAACTATCGAATTAGCGAAAAGCGTTGTTGAGAAATTTGTTAAGAATGTAAAACGTGAAATTTCTATTGATTATATTCAAAAAATCGTTTCCGATTATTTCCAATTGGATGTCGAAACTTTGCAATCAAAAACAAGAAAAAGACACGTAGTTCAGGCGAGACAATTAGCGATGTTTTTTGCTAAAAAATTCACTAAATCATCTTTAGCGAATATTGGTTCTCAAATAGGCGATCGTGATCATGCAACAGTATTGCACGCTTGTAAAACTGTAGATAATTTGGTAGCAACCGACAAACAATTCAAAAAATTTGTCGAAGACATTCACAAGAAACTAACGCTATAGAATCATTATGTCTGTAAAGATTTTAATGGTATGTTTGGGCAATATTTGCCGGTCTCCTTTGGCCGAAGGAATTTTGGCTTCCAAACTACCTAAAGACAAATTCTTTGTTGATTCTGCCGGTACAGGCGCATGGCATTCCGGAAATCAACCTGATTCCCGCTCTATTGCCGTTGCAAAAAAACATCATTTAGATATCTCGTCTCAAAGAGCCCGACTATTCAAAGTAGAGGATTTTGATACTTTCGATTATATCTATGTAATGGACAAATCCAACTTTAGAGATGTAATCCGTTTAGCGAAAAACGACAACCAAAAAGAAAAAGTTGAAATTATTCTGAACGAATTGTATCCAAATGAAAATGTTGATGTTCCGGATCCTTATTATGGCATAGCCAATGGTTTTGAAATGGTATTCCAAATGCTTGACGAAGCCTGCGAAATTATCGCCACAAAACTAAAAACCAATCACAGCTAATTTAGCTCGTATTCAAAAAAATCACAATAATGAAATCAAATGCTCTTTTAGGAAAACTCTATTTAATCCCCACAACAATGGGAGATTGTGACCCGATGGATGTTTTACCACAAACTATAAAAAGAGCGATTGATCTTATCGATTATTATATTGTCGAAAACGAAAAAACAGCCCGAAAATCGATTAAAGCAGTTCAACCCGAAAAAAAACAGTCGGATTTAGTACTTTTTGCATTAAACAAACACACGGAGACTAAAGAACATTTGGATTTCATCAAACCTTTACTGGAAGGGAAAAATGTAGGTTTAATGAGCGAAGCCGGTTGTCCCGGTGTTGCCGATCCCGGTGCTGTAATTGTAAAACTGGCACACGAAAAAGGAATTCAGGTTATTCCGCTGGTTGGACCTTCTTCTATTTTACTGGCAATGATGGCATCCGGAATGAATGGACAAAGTTTTACTTTTCACGGTTATTTACCGATTGAAAAAGACGAAAAAAGAGCGAGTTTTAAAAGCTTAGAAAGAACTTCTTTCGAAAAAAATCAATCTCAGATTTTCATCGAAACACCATATCGCAACAATAAATTACTGGAAGATTTAATACAAACTTTGCATCCCGAAACGCATTTATGTATTGCTGCCGATATCACTCTACCAACGGAATACATTAAAACAAAAAAAATTTCGGCCTGGAAAAAAGAAACTATCGATTTACACAAACGCCCTACTATTTTTATCATTCATAAAATGTAGTTTTTTATAAAACCATATAAGTCATATAAGTTTATTTAAGCTTTCTGAATAGTAACTTTTCAGATCATCTAAGCTGTAATAAAAGTAATTTTCGATTCACCCCTCTTTATCTTATATCAACTTAGCCAGAAAAATAAGACCATAGGGATTTAAGTCAACCTAAAAACTTAAATAAACTTATATGGTCAAAAAATAATTTTACTCAAAAAAGAATCTTAATCCTTTATCTTTCTTCTATTTTCTTTTTCCAAAAATCAGAACCTTTCCTTACTTTTAGACTTTCAAAAAGTAAACAATGTCTAAACTTCCCAATATTACAACCAGCATTTTTACAGTGATGTCAAAAATGGCGGCAGAACACAATGCCATTAATTTATCACAAGGATTTCCTAACTTTCCTGTGGATGAAAAACTGACTGCTATTGTTGCTCAATTTGCTAATGAAGACGTTCATCAATACACACCGATGGCGGGTTATTCGCCTTTGTTGACCAAAATTGCTTCGCTTGTTATGCATTCGTACCAAAGAAATATTCAGCCAGAAACTGAAATTTTGGTCACTACCGGAGCCACTCAGGGGATTTTCACCACGATTCAGGCTTTAGTCGAAAATAATGATGAAGTAATTATTCTCGACCCAAGTTATGATTGTTACGAAGCGCCTATTTTATTATGCAATGCAAAACCTGTTCGCGTGGCATTAAACGACGATTATACACCCAATTGGAAAACTATTGAAGCTGCTTGTTCTTCGAAAACCAAAATGATTATCATTAACAATCCGCATAATCCAACGGGGAAAATTCTGAACGAATCAGACATCAAATCCTTGGAAAATTTGCTTGAAAAGCATCCAAATATCATTTTACTTTCTGACGAAGTGTACGAATACATTACTTTCGAGCAAAAACATATTTCTGTTCATACACGCGAATTACTCCGCAATCGGGCGATAGTGGTTTCTTCCTTTGGAAAAACCTTTCATATTACCGGTTGGAAAATTGGCTATTTAGTTGCACCCGAACATTTGATGAAGGAAATTAAAAAAGTACATCAGTTTCTGGTTTTCAGTGTCAACAGTCTGGCACAGGCAGCTATCAGCAATTATTTAGACATCGTTTCAGTTGAAGAAATTGGCGATTTCTACCAGCAAAAAAGAGATCATTTCAGACAATTACTTTCAAAAAGCCGCTTTCAATTAATGCCTTGCGAAGGCACTTATTTCCAAGTGGTTTCATACGAAGCCATATCCAATGAAAATGATGTGGATTTTTGCAAACGCCTAATTACCGAATATGGTGTTGCTGCCATTCCTATTTCTAATTTCTACGAAAATGGCAAAGATTTACATTTGATTCGTTTTTGTTTTGCAAAAGACAATGCTACTTTAGAAGAGGCTGCCAAAAGATTATGCGAAATCTAGAACCTGATTATTGTTTTTCTTTTTTAAAAATACTTCCAATATCCTTTCCTAATTTCTGTATCGTTTCGATACCTTTATTTAAAGGTTGTGATGAGATATCTTCATATCCCTGAGGAAAATAATTCTTATCAAATTGCTGTGGATAAATTATCAACTTACTATTAGCCGCAAAATGTTTGCCTAATTTTGATGGTAATCTTTCAAGCAGGTTCATATAGGAAGCCGAACCTTTTCTTGCAGAAACAAGAACAAATAAATCATCTTCATTTATTTTTCGTGATAAAACCAGAAAATCTTCCCAATCATCAAAAAGGTTTATCGTGATTTTAATGGCCAGTTTCATCTCTTCTAAAAATTTCTCAACTGCCTTTTTAGTCGCCTGATTACAATCTAAAAACAACGGAATACTAAGTTCCTGTGCTAATTTAGAAATTTTGACAATCCATAAATCAAAACCTTTTTCATGCTCGGCAAGCGGTGGCGCAGTCACCAGAATTCTTTTATGGAGTATCAACGGCTTAACTAAATCGCAAATAAAAACAGTTTTATCAGTATTCCCTACAATGCTTCCTGTTTTTTCATCAATACCAATAATCTTATCCAGTAAACCGGTGCGTACCGGCCAGCCTAAAATAATGATATTAGCCATAATTTCCCTTGAAATACGGGTAACTCCACTGGTAACATTATGATCTATTGTTGTAATCGCATTTACTTTAGTCTCTGTCGCCGAGCCTTGTTTTACAAATTCCTCTAATTTATTTCTGGTTTTAATAATATTCGACTCTGCTTCTTCATCATTCGATACAACCGAAAGAATAGACACCGGATTTGGTGATTTTTTATCTTTAATCAATACCGAAAACTCAAGTAACTTCGCGATTTTTTTAACATTGGCAATTGGAATCAGAATGTGTTCTTCATTCATCCTGTTAGCAACAACTGAATCTGTTTTACCATCTTCACTCTCAATTACAATACGTTTTGCTGCTTTTTCAGTTACAAAAGATGCAATAACACAGGTAATCAAAATTAAAATAATAGTCCCGTTCAAAATATTCTCATCCAGAATATTCGCTTTAAATCCGACTAATATTACTGCCAGCGTAGCTGCTGCATGAGCACTGCTCAAACCAAAAATCAACTGTCTTTGAACTTTAGAATATTTAAAAATATATTGTGTAATTAATGCTGCAATCCATTTACCAAATAGTGCTACAACCGAAAGCGTACCTGCCACGATAAGTGCCGAAGTACCATTAAAAATCACACTGGTATCCACTAACATACCTACACTGATAAGAAAAAAAGGAATGAATAACGAATTACCCATAAATTCGATCCTGTTCATCAATGCCGAAGAATGAGGAATCAGTTTATTCAGTGCCAAACCTGCCACGAAAGCACCAATTATAGGCTCCACTCCCGCTACTTCAGCCAAAAAAGCAGCAAAAAATACTACCGACAAAACAAATATATAATGAGAGTGTTTTTCGCTTTCGAGTTTTCTAAAAAACCATTTTGCTATTCTTGGAATAATTAAAAACATAATGGCAGAGAATATTCCTAGAGAAATTCCTAATCGCAGCCAAAACTCCTGATTAAGGTTTCCATTTGTATTTCCCATAATAACAGCCAGAATGATAAGTACAGCTGTATCAGTAAGAATCGTTCCTCCAATGGTAATAGCTACCGCCTGATTTTTTGCAATACCCAGTTTACTCACAATTGGATAAGCAACCAAAGTATGGGTTGCAAACATACTCGCAGTTAAAAAACTGGCATTAAAATTATAATCCAGAAAATAATAACAAACCGGAAAACCTATGACTAAAGGAAAAAAGAAAGTAACAAAACCAAATAGAAGACTTTTATTTCTATGGGCTTTGAATTCATTCATATCAAGTTCCAAACCTGCAATAAACATGATGTACAACAGGCCAATAGTAGAAAACAAATCGATGGCTGAATTTTTCTCTAAAATGTTTAAACCATGAGGTCCAATAACAACCCCTGAAATAATCAACCCAATAATTCCCGGAATATTAAACCTTTTTAAAAGTATAGGAGATAATAATATGATAAATAAAATCAATGAAAAAACCAACACCGGGTTTTCTAATGGCAACTCAAATTCATGTATTAAATGCTTTAAAAAATCGGTCATATACTGAGTTATTTTTTAGTCTGTAACTGAAAAGAACAGTTCGCTATTTAATTAATTTTCGAAATGGGAAATCAAAATACATCTTCATGATTTTCAAAACCCATTTTAACAAATATAAAAACATAAATACAAAACCCACTATTATTGATTTTATTTATGATGGATTTAATATTTTAAGAAGCTTCTGTTTAACTTTATTTAAAATTGAGAAACTTTATTTGCAAATTATACCACACAACCACTAGCTGATTTTGTATATTTACCATAAAACCAAATCAAATGAATTTTAGCCAAAAAATGTTACGAGACGATGCCTTAAAAGGAAAAGTAATTGTAGTGACCGGAGGCGGCAGCGGACTGGGAAAAGCAATGACCAAATATTTCCTGGAACTGGGAGCTAAAGTTGTCATCACTTCCCGCGATTTAGATAAACTTACCAATACCGCTCTCGAACTGGAATCGGAAACTGCAGGAATTTGTTTGCCGTTACAATGCGATGTTCGTAATTATGAAGAAGTCGAAAACATGTTGCAGCAAGTTCTTAAAACTTTTGACAAAGTCGATGTGCTGTTAAACAACGCCGCGGGCAATTTCATATCTCCTACCGAAAGATTATCGGCAAATGCTTTTGACACCATCATTGACATTGTTTTAAAAGGTACCAAAAACTGCACGCTGGCTTTTGGAAAACACTGGATTGACAGCAAACAAACTTCGGCTACGGTTTTAAATATTGTAACTACTTATGCCTGGACAGGTTCGGCTTATGTGGTTCCAAGTGCTACTGCCAAAGCCGGTGTCCTTGCCATGACCCGAAGTCTCGCCGTGGAATGGGCTAAATACGGAATCCGCACCAATGCGATTGCTCCAGGACCGTTTCCTACTAAAGGCGCCTGGGACAGATTGCTTCCGGGAGATTTATCTCAAAAATTTGATATGTCTAAAAAAGTGCCGCTTAAGCGTGTAGGCGATCATCAGGAACTGGCCAATCTAGCCGCTTATTTAGTCTCTGATTTTTCGGCTTATATCAATGGTGAAGTCGTAGTAATTGATGGTGGCGAATGGCTAAAAGGTGCGGGACAATTCAATATCCTGGAAGCCATTCCCGAAGAACTTTGGGATCAATTGGAAATGATGATTAAAGCGAAAAAGAATAAATAATACCTCAATTTTTTTTGGGCGTTCCCCGCTCTACTCCGCAAGCTTCGTAGTTCGGGTCTGGCTGTACGCTATATCTTTTGTTCGGCTACGCTCCACAAAAGGATGCCGCTTCCATCCTTAACGCAAACCAAAACCACCCAGTTTGTCATTCCTACGAAGGAGGAATCTCATCTGAAATTTGTAAATAATTATTGATATATTTGAGAAATTATAAAAGCTAATAAAATAGCTAGAAACTACCAAATAGAACAGATTTCAGCTACTTTATAACGAGATTATACAAGTTATAGGCAACTTTCCCCACGTTTCTTAACAAACCATAGTGTTCAATAACCATAAATCAATTTGGTGGTTTTTCTTTATAGATAATCTTCAGCAATTTGCGGAAGTCTTTCATAATTGATTTTCTCTTTGTTGGTGGAGTAAATATCAGTATGATTAATACTGTTGGAAGCCAAAGAAACAATAGAATTATAAATATTTGCATTCCCGTTAATTTGAGTAATAAATTCAACATAATTTGTATTTTTTCGCAATTAAACAATGTTTTCATTTTTAAATAATGACATTATAAAAACAAAACTATGTTTTATATGCAACTTAAAATAGGACACCATTTTTAGAGTGCTAATTACACAATAGAAAATTCTAAAGTTTTAATTTGTTTTACTTAATCCAAAAGTAATAAGTAGGTTAGATTCATAACGGCTACTTTGTTTCGTATGTTAATAGGAAGACAGCCCCGATAGAGCGGATTTGTAATCCGTGCCCACAACAATGAGCAATTTTAACGAAATACTTGATGAGATTCCTCGTTCCTCGGAATGAACTGTGCTAAAAAGCAAATTTACCCCCGATAGCGCGGATTTGTAATCCGTGCCCGCAACAATGAGCAATTTTAACGAAATACTTGATGAGATTCCTCGTTCCTCGGAATGACAAGAATGCGAAAAAACCAAATTTATCATCAAACCCCTGTTGAAAACCCACCAATATTTCGTCCAAAACCAAAATATACTCCCAATTAAATTCCTATTTTTGTTGTACTAATAAAACAAAACCATTTTATGCTCATTATAGGAATTGCAGGCGGAACAGGAAGTGGAAAAACAACGGTGGTTCACCAAATCATGAATGAATTACCTGAAGCCGAAGTAGCTGTTATTTCTCAGGATTCCTATTATAAAAAAACAACGAACCTAAGTTATGACGAGCGCGCTTTAATCAATTTTGATCATCCCAGAGCCATTGATTTTGAATTATTGGTGGAGCATCTCAAAGCGCTTAAAGAAGGACAAATAATCCATCAGCCGGTCTATTCTTTTGTAACCCACAACAGAACCGAAGACAGCATAACCACCCATCCCAGAAAAGTCATAATTATTGAAGGAATATTAATCCTTGCTCATCCTGAATTAAGGGATCTATTTGACATTAAAATCTACGTTCATGCTGATGCCGACGAAAGACTGATTCGCAGATTAAAAAGGGACATTGCCGAGCGTGGCCGCGATATGGAAGAAGTACTCAACCGTTATCAGAAAACATTAAAACCCATGCACGAGCAATTTATAGAACCCACTAAAGCTTTTGCTGATATTATTATACCAAATAACAACTACAATACGGTAGCTATAGATATGCTTCGCACGGTAATAAATCAAAAAATACTATAATTTTTATTGTAAATTTATAATAGCATTTTAACTGATTTTAGTTTAAATGACATAAAAAAACAACTAATGAAGAACCCTTATAAAGACAAAGCCTGGTTTCAATTTTTAAGTAACAAATACATTTGGTCCTTATTATTTTTTATAATCTGGATGCTATTTTTAGACAATTATTCCTATTTTGACCATCGTGTTTTAAACGAGCAAATTGATGAATTAGAAGACAACAAAACCTATTATCAGGAAGAAATCAAAAAGGATGAAGCCCAAATTAAGCAGCTTAAAAATCCGCAACAGGTAGAAAAATATGCCCGCGAAAAATACTATATGAAAAAAGATAGCGAGGATATTTACCTCATCGAGTTTGAAGGCGATACGATCGAAAAAAAGCAATAAATCCTAAATTATTAAAATCAAAACTAAAAATGGCTACTCCTCTATTCGAAGATTTCGACCCGATTTCATCCAAACAATGGAAGCAAAAAATCCAGTTTGAATTGGACGGAGCCGATTATAACGAAAGCCTGGTTTGGAATTCGCCGGAGGATATAAAAGTCAAACCTTTTTATCATCGAGATGATTTTAGTAAAACTACTACTGCTGCCACAAAAGCAACGCAATTTAAAATTTGCCAGAATATTTTTGTTTTCGACGTCGAAAAATCGGTAGAAAGAGCCTTAGATTCTTTGCAAAGAGGAGCCGAAAGTTTACGATTTACCATCGATAACGAATCGGTTAACATCGATAAATTACTGGAAAAATTGCCGCTGGAAAACACCGTAATTTATTTTGACTTAAAGTTTTTATCTGCTGATTTCATAAACAAAATCAATACCATTGTTGAGCAAAAAAAAGCGAAAGTATTTTATAATCTCGATCCGATTGGGCACTTAGCCAAAGAAGGAAATTGGTTTTCAACCAAAGAAAAAGACAATTTTGAAACGCTTCGTTTACTTTCTAAAATAACCAGAGAAAGTTCGTTGATTAGCGTAAATTCGGCTTTGTATCAAAATGCGGGAGCTAATATAGTTCAACAAATTGCTTACAGTCTGGCTCATGCCAATGAATATTTAAATCGGATTCCGACAATTCATCAGGCCATTGTTTTTGAAATTGCCGTTGGAACGAATTATTTTTTTGAAATTGCAAAATTGCGTGCGCTGCGATTGTTATTTCAATTAATTGCCAAAGAATATTATCATGACAGCGATTGCCATCTTTTAGTAACGCCCACAAAACGTAACAAAACTTTGTATGATTATAATATCAATATGTTGCGTACCACAACCGAATGTATGTCGGCCATTTTGGGTGGTGCCGATGCTATTGCTAATTTAGCTTACGATTCCATTTACCACAAAAACAATGAATTTGGTGATCGAATCGCCCGAAATCAATTGCTGATTCTGAAAAACGAAAGCTATTTCGACAAAGTAAACAATCCGGCTGACGGCAGTTATTACATTGAAACACTGACGCAGCAACTAGCCGAAAAAGCCTTGACTTTATTTAAAGAAATAGAAGCCAATGGTGGTTTTCTAAAACAATTGAACGAAGGAATTATCAAAAGAAAAATTCAGGAAAGCGCCGATAAAGAACAACAGCTTTTTGATACGAATAAAGAAATACTCATTGGAACCAATAAATATTCGAATCCAAAAGACAGAATGAAAGACAACATTGAGTTATATCCTTTTGTAAAAATAAAACCCAGAAAAACCCTGATTACACCAATTATTGAAAAACGACTGGCAGAAAAATTGGAACAGGAACGACTGGCTTCGGAATAATCACAATCCATCAAAATAAATTTGCAAAAGCATCCAAAAATGATTCGAAAAGACCTAAAACATATTCAACTCGACAATCAAAAATTCAAAGCTAATTCAAGCTTAGAGGATTCTTTTGCAAAAGAAGAAAATAATCTTACTTCAAATAATTTTGTTACAGCCGAAGACATTGAACTCCAACAAAATTATTCGGAAAAAGATATTGAAAATCTGGATCATTTGGATTTTGCTGCTGGATTTCCGCCTTATTTACGTGGTCCTCACACGACGATGTATGTACAAAAACCTTGGACTATCAGACAATATTCCGGTTTTTCCACCGCAGAAGAAAGCAATGCCTTTTACCGAAAAAACATCAATGCTGGGCAGGAAGGACTTTCCATCGCTTTTGATTTGGCCACCCATCGCGGTTACGATTCCGACCACGAACGCGTTGTAGGCGATGTTGGAAAAGCAGGTGTGGCCATCGATACTGTAGAAGATTTTAAAATATTATTTGACCAAATCCCATTGAATACGATGTCGGTTTCAATGACCATGAACGGAGCCGTTTTACCCATTATGGCATTTTATATTGTAGCCGCCGAAGAACAAGGAGTCCAACCAGAACAACTTTCAGGAACCATCCAGAATGACATTCTAAAAGAGTTCATGGTACGCAACACCTACATTTATCCACCTGAAGCTTCTATGAAAATCACTGCTGCTATTTTTGAATATGTCAGCAAAAAAATGCCAAAATTCCATTCTATTTCTATTTCAGGATATCACATGCAGGAAGCAGGAGCTACGGCCGATATTGAATTAGCCTACACTCTGGCTGATGGATTAGAATACATTAGAACCGGACTTTCAACAGGAATGAAAATCGATGATTTTGCTCCTCGATTATCGTTTTTTTGGGGAATAGGAATGAATCATTTTATGGAAATTGCCAAAATGAGAGCGGCAAGAATGATTTGGACCAAACTAATCAAGACTTTTAATCCCAAAAATCCTAAATCACTGATCTTGCGAACGCATTGTCAAACCAGTGGTTGGAGCTTGACCGCTCAGGATCCGTTTAACAATGTTGCCCGTACCTGTATTGAAGCCAGTGCTGCAGTATTTGGCGGCACCCAATCACTTCATACCAATTCTTTAGATGAAGCTATGGCCTTACCTAGCGATTTTTCGGCCAGGATTGCCCGAAATACTCAATTATTTTTATTGGAAGAAACTAAAGTGAGTAAAACAGTCGATCCTTGGGGAGGAAGTTATTATGTTGAGTGTTTAACCCATGAAATTGCCGAAAAAGCCTGGAAACTCATTGAAGAAATCGAAGCACTGGGAGGAATGACCAAAGCACTGGCAACAGGAATTCCAAAACTGCATATTGAAGAAGCTGCAGCAAGAAAACAGGCACGTATTGACAGCAAACAAGATATAATAGTAGGTATTAATAAATTCAAATTAAAGAAAGAAGCAGCTTTAAATATTTTAGACATTGATATTGAAAAAGTTCGGGCACAACAACTCGAACGTCTCCATCAGGTAAAAACAAGCCGAAATGATCAAAAAGTAAAAGAAACTTTAGAAAAAATCACGCTTTGTGCCCAAAATGGAGAAGGAAATTTACTGGAATTAGCCATTGCTGCTGCTAGAAAAAGAGCAACATTAGGCGAAATTAGCCAGGTGTTAGAAATAGTATTCGGAAGACATAAGGCTCAAATTAAATCTTTTAGTGGTGTGTATAGTAAAGAAATAAAAGAAGATAAAAGCTTTGAAGAAGCAAAACAATTGGCAGATGCTTTTGCCAAACAAGAAGGTCGTCGCCCGAGAATTATGATTGCAAAAATGGGACAGGACGGACACGATAGAGGTGCAAAAGTAGTAGCAACAGCCTTTGCCGACATTGGTTTTGATGTAGATATTGGCCCACTTTTCCAAACTCCGGCTGAAACTGCCAAACAAGCCATGGAAAATGACGTTCATATTCTGGGTGTTTCTTCTCTTGCGGCCGGACATAAAACATTAGTTCCGCAACTAATTGAAGAACTCAAAAAACAGGGACGCGAAGATATTATGGTTATAGTTGGCGGAGTTATTCCTCCACACGATTATCAATTTCTGTTTGATGCCGGTGCTGCAGCGGTTTTTGGCACAGGTACTAATAGCAGTAAAATAGCTGTCAAAATTCTGAGTCTCTTTTTAAACGAAGACCAAAATTTATAAATAAAGCATTCGATTTATTATTTTTTTTGCCACAAATTACACAGATAAACACAAGTTATACCCTGTTTTAATTACACAAATCTGCCAAACGCAGATAGAAATTTGTGCCATTCGATTTTAATTTGATCAGAATTAGTAACAATTAGTGTAATTCGTGTCCAACTTTTTTTTAAGCGAACAACCAAAAAAAGCCCATTTGCATCAAAACAAATGGGCTTTACCTTTTTATGCTGAAAAATTAAAGAGTAACCACTGCATTAACATTAGGCACAATAAAAGAAGTGTCATAACCTCCAAAAGCTTTCAAATAGCTTCTTATCGAAGTACCATAAGCATCTCTGATATACCTTCTGCCATTGCTTCTAAAATATTTTTTTACTGAACCTGCCCCACCCAAATGAGCAGCTGCTAAAATACCCGATTCAGTTACCAAAATACCGTTTACAACCTTTCCGTCGTATTTTGCGATAACATCCTTTAAAATTGATTTATTTTTAGATAATAAAGCAACAAATGCTTTTTCTTGTAGTTTTGGACTCTTTAGGAATCTATCTGTATCATGAATTCCAATAGACCTTAAAGTTTCATTTCCGAATTGGTATTTTCCTAAATACCCTAATGAATTGACTTTTTTGTATTTGTTTTCAGATTCTCTGTAGCCAATTGCTTCTTTAAATCCGATGAAGAAATTCCCTGTAAATGGAATATTCAAATTGGTATACCCTTCTTTTTCAAGTGATGGAAATGAGTATGAAACGCCATCATTATTCTTTGTAAAAAACCACTCATTTTTATCCGATTTGTGTGGTTTAAAGCTGTAACTTAAAAAGACAATAATTACAGTTAGACTAGTGTAAAAATACCATTTTTTTATCATAAATTATTTTTCTTCTAAACCTGTCACATTTAGAAATTTCTGCATGCAAATATACAACTTTTTCAAAAGAAAGCTGTAAATCAACACATTAAAGTTTTTTAAAAATACAAAGCGTGCGCCCTAAGTCCCTCGTTAGCCGAGTATTCGAGGGTGGGAGCAGGAATTTTCAGGACTGAAAAAACAGAAAAAAATGTCTTTAAAAAATGGGATTTAGTCTCAATTTTTGTCAAATCGAGATCTAAACTGAGATAAAATTGTCGTGATTTCGACTGATTTACGCCGGTAAAAATTACAGAATTTTCGTCTTTTCCGGTAATCATTCCATCGGCTCCATAGCCAATAGCAATGTTCAAAATTTTTGGAATTTTTGAGTCTTTAAAAAAGGATTTTAAGTTAGCCGATAACCAATAGGTTTGACCATTGTAATCTTTCAAAATTTGCTCGCTAAAAGTACTGCCTAAAACTTCAGGACGGTATTGTGCAAATCGGGTGGTATGAAATGAAAATTTGGGAGTAATACGTTGTTCTTTCCAAATTAATTCCTGAGAAACAAACAAAGCCGTTCCGGTAGCATTTGCAATCACATCTCCTGTTGATGCTCCCCATTGTGAAGAAAATCCATCCAGCACTTCTACAGCGGTTAAAAATGCAAATCCTAAGCTGGCACCATAAATTAATTTCTTTTTAGGACTGGCACCGCTCCATTGCAACATTTCGCTACCCAATCGGCCAAGATGGTAAGAAGAAAACAAATGTCCAGCCTTATCCATCTGTAACCATTCCTTATTATCATTAATAAAATGAAAGTCAGACCTTGGATAATCGGCATACCACAACTGATTTAAACCAACTAAGCTTATAGCAGAAAAAGCTGCTTCCGAAACGAAAACAGCTTTTTGTCTTTTAATATTTAAAGTATCTGAAGGTTTAAAAAAAGATTGTATTCCACTTTGAGCCATACAATTTGAAATTGTAAGCAACAAACTCAGGAATAAAATACTTTTACACTTCAAAACTATCTTTTAATTCCCTGAGCATTTACCCAATCGGCATATTTTTTAGCATTTACATTGTGCTCTGCTAAAGTAGCTGCAAATTCATGGTATCCAAAACGATCCACACTGGCACAGAAATAAATAAAATCATTCTTCTCCGGATTTAAAACCGCCTCTAATGCCGTAATATCAGGCATAGCAATAGGTCCCGGAGGAAGTCCAACTACTTTATAAGTGTTGTATGGCGAATTCAAAAACAAATCATTATAGAAAACACGCTTGATAACCTGATTAAAATCGTTATCCTTTTTCTTTTTAGCAAAAATAACCGTCGGATCGGCTTGAAGTGGCATTCCTGCTCGCAATCTGTTTAAATAAACACCTGCAATTCTAGGCCTTTCGTCTTTTTTTACCGATTCTTTATGTACAATAGAAGCCAATATAGTTGCTTCTGTAGGTGTTAATCCTTGTTTTTTAGCTTTAGCAACACGCTCATTATTCCAAAAATTACGGTATTCCTTAATCATTTTATCTCTAAACTTCACAGCCGAAGTATTCCAATATACTTCATAAGTATTAGGAATAAACATAGCCAAAACGTTTTCTTCAGTGAAGCCATTCTCTTTTAAGAAAATAGAATCTTTAAATACGGTAAGCAATGACAAGCTATCGGCCTCAATTTGAGAACCCACACGACCTGCTAAATTCTCAACTCTTTCCTGATTGTTAAAAGCTAATTTTACAGGAACGTTATTTCTCATGGCCTTAACCAATTCGTAACTGTTCATTCCTTTTGTCAATAAAAAACGTCCTGATTTTACATTTTCGGGATAACTCATTTTATTGGCAACCATCTCAAAACGGTCTAAATTAGTCACATAATTCTTCAAGGTATCCATCACCTGCTGATAAGTTGCATCAGTAGGAACGTGAACATATACCTCTTTTTCTGTAAATTTTGTATTGTTAGAGAATATTTGGCCAATTAAAACAAAGCCATAAATAATCAATGCCGAAATAATCGCAACAGAAATAATTGTAATAATTTTTTTTGGGGTCAAAGCTAAAAATTTAAAATTGTTGATTAATTAATTGATAGATGGCTTCGTCTTGATATGCTCCATTAATAAGATTCCAATCCTTTTTAACACCTATACATTGAAAGCCAAATTTAGTAAAAAGAGCTTTACTTGCTTCATTTTCTATCCCAATATTTGCATACAACTGATGTAAATTAAGATGATGGAATGAATAACGAATCAACAATTCCAAAGCTTCAGAACCAATCTTTAGATTTCTGTTCGCATCATTCAATATCATAATTCCTACCCCTGCCCGATTATTTTTAGGATCAAAATCAAACAAATCAATTAAGCCCAAGGCCGGAAAATCCTGATCCTGACAAATGGCTAATCGCAATTGTTTGGCTTCATAAATGTCCTGATGGGCATTTTCAAGATACTGCCGAATGAGAAATCGACTGTAAGGAGTCTGGGTGTTACTCACTTCCCAAATGCTTTGATCATTTTCTACGGCATAAATAAATTCCAAATCATTGGGTTCTAATGCACGAATGTAGATATTATCTCCTTTTAAAGTAATCATTCTGAAGTAAGTTCCTTTTTACTATTAAATTTCTATAGTACCTTGAAAAACAAATTTGGCCGGACCGTTCAAAAATACATTAACATATTTGTTGCCTTCTTTTTCGAAAGAAACCGATAACTTTCCACCTTCCACATTCATGTTAATTGCAGTCAAATCAGTTTGTCCAGTAGCGTTCATCGCAATAGCAGCAGCCGTAGCCCCGGTTCCACAAGCCAGGGTTTCATCTTCTACCCCGCGCTCATAGGTACGAAGTGCAAAAGTAGAATCGTCTATTTTTTTTACAAAATTGATATTACTTCCCGCTTTACCATACAATTCCCCATAACGAATTGCCGCTCCGTTTTCTTTTACATTATAATGCTCTAAATCATCTACCAATTGTACGTGATGTGGTGAACCTGTATTTAAAAAGCTGTAATCAGGGTTTATTTTTATACCATCAACATCTATCATTTGCAAAGAAACGATTCCGTCTTTATCCACTGAAGCATGGTGCAATCCATCTACAGCATTAAATGAAGTAGTATCATCAATTACGTTTAATTGTTTCGCAAAAGCAACCAGACATCTTCCTCCATTTCCACACATAGTACTTTGATTCCCGTCCGAATTGTAATAAACCATTTTAAAATCGGTTTCAGGGTCATTTTCAAGCAACATCAATCCATCCGCCCCTATTCCAAATCGTCTGTCACAAAGACGTTCAATCAGTTTTGTATCTTCTTTCGGAAAAAAATTGGTACGATTATCGATGATTACAAAATCATTACCGGTACCTTGATATTTATAAAATTGTATTTGCATTATTTCTAATTGTATTTTACAAAAGTACAAACTATTAATGAAATGTTAATCATTGTTAAACAGCGTTAAAGTGTTTTTTAACATTCAAATTTCATTTTAAATTTACTAAACAAATAACACATAAATGTTTGCTATCATGAAACAATTCTCAAATCTTTTTTTAGTCTCACTTTTAAGTGGAGCCACAACATTAGGGGCTTATAAATTATTATTTGACAGCGATGGTTATTTTTCGAATAACAAAAGAACCTTGACAACTCTGGCACCCGATGCTTACACAAAGAGAGTCGGCTTGTCTTCAGATGTATTAGATTTTACCGAAGCGGCAGACAAAACAATCCACACTGTAGTTCACGTAAAAAATGTTTCTTACCAAAAAGTAAGTGACCCAATGCTGGAATTTTTCTATGGCTACAGAGGAGGTCAGGCTCAGGAACAAGTAGGTACCGGTTCAGGAGTAATCATTTCGGAAGATGGTTATATTGTTACCAATAATCACGTAGTAAAAGATGCTTCGGAAATTGAAATTACGCTAAACAACAAAAAATCCTATAAAGCAAAATTGATTGGTACCGATTCTAAAATGGACATTGCGCTATTAAAAATTAATGCTGATGAAAAATTGCCTTATACATCTTTTGCAAATTCCGACGATGTAAAAGTGGGCGAATGGGTGCTTGCAGTAGGTAATCCATACAACCTGACTTCCACAGTAACTGCAGGAATTGTTTCTGCAAAAGCCAGAAACCTGGGCACTGACGGTATTCAATCTTTCATTCAAACTGATGCTGCAGTAAACCCTGGAAACAGTGGAGGAGCCTTAGTAAACACGAGGGGTGATTTAATCGGAATCAACACTATGATTACCTCTATGACAGGTTCCTATGTGGGTTATTCATTCGCAGTTCCATCAAACATTGCCCGAAAAATCATTGAAGACATTATGCAATATGGCAATGTGCAACGCGGAATTTTAGGTGTTGTAGGAGGCGAGTTGAATGCCGCGGCTTCTAAAGAATTTGGGGTAAAACAAACAGAAGGTTTTTACATTAAAAATGTTCAAAAAAACTCAGGAGCTGAAAAAGCCGGATTAAAAAAAGGTGATGTGATAACAAAACTTGACAATCAAAACATTACTTCATACGCAGACCTTACAGGTTACATTAACACCAAAAGACCTAACGACAAGGTAGCCGTAACCATTATTAGAGAAGGTGATACCAAAACGATTCCGGTAACTTTAAGTAAGAACGAATTATTCAATACCGAATTCAAAGGAATTGAATTAGAAAGTATTTCGGCAGCTGATAAAAAGAAATTCCATGTTGATTATGGTGTAAAAATCAAATCAATCAATAATGAAAATCTAAGTCAATACGCTGATGAACTGCAAGGCAACATCATCTTAAGTATTGATAACGTAAAAATCAAAGATATTGAAAGTGCTTCTAAACTTTTAAATAATAAGGACGATCAACAAAGTGTCCGCCTTGAAATGATTAACAAAAACGGAGAACTCATTCGAATTATCATTTAAAACTTTCATATCTAATTAAACTGAAGCCAGTAATCTTACTGGCTTTTGTATTTTCTATATCTCCAAAAAAAGGAATACTTTTGAGTTTCATCATCTAAACTAAAAAACCTTGAAAAAAACGATACTATTACTACTCGCTTTAATTAGTGTTTATACTACTTATTCTCAAAAAAGCTATGTCTTTTTTGGCTCTTACACCCCTGACAAAAGCGCCGAAGGAATTTATGTATACCAACTCGATACTATAAAAGGAAAATTAACCAAGATAACTTCCATTAAAAACATATTAAATCCTTCCTATCTTAGCCTATCTAATAATGGTCAATTTCTATATGCCTGTACCGAAAGCAAAACCCCAAATGCAGGCAGTATCAGCAGTTTTAAGTTTAATCCACAAGATAAAAGCCTGACATTCATTAACAGCCAAAAGACAAATGGAGAAAACCCTGTCTACCTTTCGTTAGATCATACAGAAAAATGGTTAATTGACGCTAATTATACCGGAAGCAGTCTCTCGGTATTTCCACTAGCCGAAGACGGAAAAATAAATCCAATTGTACAGCATATCCCTTTTACCGAAGGTAGCATTAACCCTGAAAGACAAAAAAGTTCTCATATACATTCCGTATTTTTTTCACCTGACAATAATTATATTGTTGCTCCCGATTTAGGTGCTGATAAAATTAGAATTTTCCCGTTTGATGCCAACAAAAAAGAACCTTTAGACATTCAAAACACAAACTTTGCAAAAGCCACTCCAGGAAGCGGGCCAAGGCATTTTGCCTTTCATCCCAATAAAAAATGGGGCTATTCAATTGAAGAAATTGCCGGTGCAATAAGCGCTTACACATTAGAAAAAGGGCAATTAAATGGTATTGAAAGAACGAAAATCCAATCCAAAAAAGAGGTCGCTGATTTTGGCAGCGCTGAAATACTTATCTCTCCCGATGGAAAATTTTTATATGTTTCGAATAGAGGAATTGAAAACAGCATTTCTATTTACAGTATCGAAAATAATGGTTCCCTAAAAAGTGTCGGCACACAATCCAGTTTAGGAAAACACCCTCGGAATTTTGCCATTAGTCCTTCCGGAAAATTTCTTATTGTAGCCAATATGAATAGCGAAAGTGTAATTGTTTTTAAAAGGAATCCAGAAACAGGTCTATTAAAAAAAGCAAGCAAACTAAAACTTAAAAACATTTCCTGCGTTAAAATAAAGAGCATTTGAAATTTTAAAACATAAAAAAAAGCGCTGTAATAGCGCTTTTTTTTATTTATATTATGTATCGTCCTGAAATAAGTTGACACAAAAGTTGACTTATATGAAAAACAGAGAGATTAAGAGTCCTTTTAAGCGGACTCAGAAAGATTACAGCTTAGCTTTTAAATTGGAAGTTGTAGATGAAATAGAAAAATGGCATCTTACCTACAAGGAATCTCAAAAAAAGTATGGTATTCAAGGAAGGAGTACGGTTTTGGTTTGGTTGCGAAAACATGGTATATTAGACTGGAAATCTAAATCTCCCATGAAATCTAAACAACCACCTAAGGCGCTCATCTCTGAATTAGAAACAAAAATAAAAAGACTTGAAGCAGAGAAAGAAATACTTAATCGGGCCATTGATATAGCTGACAGCACAATGAATGCAGAGATTAGAAAAAAGCATTTGCCTCTGTTGCGAGAAGCTTCCAAAGCACAGAGGGAAAATCCCGACACTCCATCAAGTTAGTAGCTCAGACTCTTGGCTATAGCCGTCAGTATTTTTATAAATACGAGAAAGACCTGGGTATAAAGAACAATATTAAGGATAAAGTCAGGATGCTTGTTAATAAACAAAGGAAGCTTTTGCCTAGATTAGGGACAAGAAAATTACACCATCTCATCAGTGAAGAGTTAGAACTGTTGGATATAAAATTTGGCAGAGATAAACTATTTACTTTACTTGGTGAGCATGGTCTACTAATTAAGCCTAAACGAAAGTATACACAAACTACAATGAGCAGGCATTATCTTAGGAAATGGCCTAATATTGTTAAGGGGCTTGAAATTAAAGAACCTGATCAATTATGGGTAAGTGATATTACATATATTAAAACTCAAGAAGGCAATTGTTATCTCAATATGGTAACTGATGTTTATAGTAGAAAAATTGTAGGATATGCTATTGATGCTACCATGGAAACAACAAGCATGATAAACGCTTTAAAAATGGCTACAGAACAAAAGATAAATAAAAAAGTTAATACTATACATCATTCAGACAGAGGTTTGCAATACTGCAGCAGGGAATATGTAAATCTGACGGCAAAAAACAACATAAAACTCAGCATGACCGAGAACTCTGACCCATATGAAAATGCATTAGCAGAAAGAATGAATAGGACTATTAAAGAAGAATTTGGAATCAACAGAAAACTTAAAACTAAAATCCAAGCAATCCAATTAGTGGAGGAAAGTATATATTTGTATAACAATAAAAGACCTTATTTATCCTTAAAGATGAGGACACCTGAGCAGGTATATAAAATGAAAATCCCGACTACATGATGCAATCGGGAAATTTATATTAATCTGTCAACCTATTTTAGGACGACTCATTATAATCAAATTAATTATATAAAACCCTATTGATTTGAGTTACTCTTGTGCTATAATATTTCTCCTTTATTGACGAAATGATAACACCTCCGCCAACTGAAGCGTGAATAAATTTAATATCTCCATCACAAACTTCAACAACCATTCCTACGTGGTTTATTTGGCTTCTACCATTAGTCTTGAAAAATATTAAATCTCCTTTTTGTGCATTTTCAGCTTCAATTTTCACTCCAAATTGTGATTGCTCAATAGAAGATCTCGGCAATTGAATATCAAAAGCTCCAAAAGTAGAACACATCAAACCGGAACAATCAAAACCGTCCTTAGTAGTACCTCCTGATCGATAACGCACACCAATATTTTCAGAAGCCGTAGAAATCAACTGGTCTGCTAAATCAGTCCCTTGAAAAGATTTAGCATTATAGTTAATTCCATCACCATTAACCAAAGAATCATCGGTGAAATCATATTTAACTGGTGTTTTAACATTCGATTTTGACGTATGAATTGTTAGTTTTTCACCTACTAGTAATTTATTTGCAATCTTAGGATTCTGAGCTTCCAGTTCTTTTACCGTAAGCCCATATTGTTTTGCAATTCCGTATTTAGTTTCCTTAGCCAAAACCTCATGCGTTAACTCAACTTCAAGATTATTTTCAGATTTTGTTTCTGTTTTATTTTCAACCACAGCTATTGTAGGAGCAACAACAGAAACGATATTATTAGTCTTTTCTTTTATTTCTTCAGTTTTAGCAACTGGAATCTCCTGACTAACCGCAACAGGTATGATTAATTTTTGCCCTATTCTTAATGATTGGGTTTCTAATATAGGATTTGCTTTTTCTAAATCAGCAACAGAAATTCCATTTTCTCTGGCAATTCCATAAAGAGTTTCTTTCGCCAAAACCTCTTTAACTTTATTACCATTAACATCTATAGTAAATACAGCAGGCGCTACAGAATCTTTTTTTACAACTGCCTGAACAACTTCAGTTTTAACAATTTCTTTTTTGGCAACTTCCGGTTTAGCAACCTCCTTTACCTTAACTTGTACATCTTCTTTTTTAGAAGGAGTTTCAACAATCTCTTCACCAGTATCAGGAACATTAATTGTATGACCAACTCTTAATCCCTTTTTTTCTAATGTTGGATTCAAAGTATATAAATCATCCACTTTAACTCCATATTGTTTGGCAATACCGTATAAAGTTTCTTTTGATAAAACTAAGTGTTCTTTTTGAGCAAGAGTAGATTTAGAAATAGTAGCTACCGGTTTTTTATCAGCAGATGCAGCAATTGGCACCAATAAAATTTCTTTAAATTTTATTCCTTTTTTTGCGTCGGGATTAATTTCATAAATAACAGCTTGTTTTACATTGTATTGTTCTGCAATTTTAGATATTGTTTCTCCTTTAGCAACTACGTGTTTAATATATTTTTCCTGAGAAAAACCCTTAAACGCACTAAATAAAAACAATAATAAAATCCAAAATTGATACCTCATAAAACTATTTTAAGAAAACCGTTAATTCATTTTTTTATAAATTAAGAAACACAATAATTAAAAAATCACATTTCTGAGTGGAAAAATTTTCACGAAAGCGAATTTAACATTTTAATGCCAATAAACCCAATTTTAACAGCACTTTAGGCTTTTTTTTAGCATATAGTCAAAAAAAAAGCGCTCTGTTTACACAGAACGCCACTTTTTTATAACAAAAACAGATTATGCTTCAGCAGCAATCAGATTCAATGCTGAACCTGCTACAAACCAACCAATTTGACTTGCATTATAAGTATGATTTGCTAAAACAATATCTTTAGAACCATCGGCATGTACAAATTCTAATGTTAATGGTTTTCCTGGAGCAAATTCAGTTAAATCCAAAAAGTTAATAGTATCATCTTCCTGAATTTTATCATAATCAGCCTCATTAGCAAATGTCAATGCTAACATTCCTTGTTTTTTTAAATTCGTTTCGTGGATACGGGCAAAAGATTTTACCAATACCGCTTTCACACCTAAGAAACGTGGTTCCATAGCAGCATGTTCGCGAGAAGAACCTTCACCGTAGTTTTGATCTCCCACAACGATTGAAGGAATGCCAGCCGCTTTGTAGGCACGTGCCACAGCAGGCACGGCATCATAAGCACCCGTCAACTGATTTTTTACTGAATTTGTATTTTGATTATAAGCATTTACCGCACCAATCAACATATTATTTGAAATATTATCCAAATGTCCGCGGTAACGCAACCATGGGCCTGCCATAGAAATATGGTCGGTAGTACATTTACCAAAAGCTTTAATCAATAATTTAGCACCTGAGATATTTTTACCATCCCAGGCTTCAAATGGAGCCAATAATTGTAAACGATCAGAAGTAGTACTTACATTTACCTGAACATTAGAACCATCTTCAGCTGGAGCCTGAAATCCAGCATCTTCAACATCAAATCCTCTTTTTGGCAATTCATCACCTTCAGGAGCAATTAATCTCACTTCTTCTCCATTATCATTCAATAAAGTATCAGTGATAGGATTAAAATCCAATCTCCCTGAAATTGCTAAAGCAGCAACCATTTCCGGAGAAGTAACAAAAGCATGGGTATTTGGGTTACCATCAGCTCTTTTTGAGAAATTACGATTAAATGAGTGTACAATAGTATTTTTTTCTCCTTTATCAGCTCCTGCTCTATCCCATTGCCCAATACATGGTCCGCAAGCATTGGTAAACACTTTAGTTCCCATTTTTTCGAAAGTAGCAATAATTCCATCTCTTTCGATAGTATAGCGAATTTGCTCAGAACCCGGATTGATCCCGAATTCAGCCTTAGGCGTAATACCATGTGCAACCGCCTGCTCTACAATTGAAGCAGCACGAGACATATCTTCATAAGAAGAGTTGGTACAAGAACCTATTAATCCCCACTCCACTTTTAATGGCCAACCATTAGCTTCAGCTTCAGCTTTCATTTGCGAAACCGGAGTACCTCTGTCCGGGGTAAAAGGTCCATTAATATGTGGCTCTAATTCGGAAAGGTTGATTTCAATTAACTGATCAAAATACTGTTCCGGATTAGCATAAACTTCAGCATCACCAGTTAAATAAGAAGCTACCTTATCAGCAGCATCAACCACATCCTGACGTCCTGTTGCTGTCAAATATCTTCTCATTGAATCATCATATCCAAAAGTAGAAGTTGTTGCGCCAATTTCGGCTCCCATATTACAAATGGTTCCTTTACCGGTACAAGACATATTAGTTGCGCCTTCACCAAAATATTCAACAATAGCACCAGTTCCACCTTTCACAGTAAGAATATCGGCTACTTTTAAGATTACGTCTTTTGGGGCTGTCCAACCCGATAATTTCCCGGTTAATTTCACTCCGATTAATTTAGGAAATTTCAATTCCCATGACATTCCTGACATTACATCCACAGCATCAGCACCACCAACACCAATTGCCAGCATACCTAATCCACCCGCATTTACAGTGTGTGAATCGGTACCAATCATCATTCCACCCGGAAATGCATAATTTTCGAGAACAATTTGATGAATAATCCCTGATCCTGGTTTCCAAAAACCAATACCATACTTATTAGAAACTGATGATAAGAAATCGAATACTTCTTTAGATTGCGTATTTGCTACAGCTAAATCCGTAGAAGCTCCAACTTTAGCCTGAATCAAGTGATCACAGTGCACTGTTGTAGGCACTGCTACTTTCGATTTTCCTGCATGCATAAATTGCAGCAAAGCCATTTGTGCAGTTGCATCTTGACATGCTACTCTATCCGGTGCAAAATCTACATAATCAACCCCTCTTCCATAGACTTGCTTAGCAACGCCATCCCAAAGGTGACTGTATAAAATTTTCTCAGTTAAAGTAAGCGGGCGACCAACTAATTCACGTGCTGCATCAACACGGCCAGCCATGTTGTCATACACTTTTTTAATCATTTCAATATCAAATGCCATAAGTTTTATAAATTACGTTTTTCTTTCTAGAACGTAACAAGTTACAAAAAATAGCCCAATTAAAAAAATAAAAAGCCCGAGTCACAAGACCCGGGCTTTTAAATTATTGATAAAATAATCCTACATTATTTAACAAGCAACTTATGAGAAGGAGCAAACTTTGTTAAGTTAATACCCTCTACTGCAGCTTTGTATTCTTCGATTGAAGGAGTTCTTCCCAAAATAGTTGACAACACTACAACTGGTGTAGAAGAAAGCAATGATTCTCCTTTTTTACTTTCAGTATCTTCAACAACCCTTCCTTGGAAAAGACGAGTAGAAGTTGCCATTACAGTATCTCCTTTTGCTGCTTTTTCCTGGTTACCCATACAAAGGTTACATCCCGGACGCTCTAAGTACAACATGTTTTCATATTCAGTACGAGCAGCACCTTTTGGAGCATTATCGTCAAATTCGAATCCAGAGTATCTTTGTAAAACTTCCCAGTCACCTTCAGCTTTCAATTCATCTACGATGTTATATGTTGGAGGAGCTACAACTAAAGGCGCATTAAACTCAACTTTACCTTTTTGCGCTTCAACATTTTTAAGCATCTGAGCAAGGATTTTCATATCTCCTTTATGAACCATACAAGAACCGATAAATCCAAGATCTACTTTTTTCACTCCACCATAAAAAGATAAAGGTCTGATTGTATCGTGAGTATATCTTTTAGAAACATCAGCATTGTTTACGTCTGGGTCAGCAATCATCGGCTCAGCAATTTGATCCAAATCAACAACCACTTCAGCGTAATATTTAGCATTTGCATCCGGAGTTAAAGCTGGTTTCTCACCTGATTTAATCTCTGCAATTCTCTTATTCGCTTTATTGATTAATCCCTGAAGAACTTGATTATGGTTATCCATTCCTTTGTCAATCATGATCTGGATTCTTCCTTTAGCAATCTCTAATGATTCAACCAAAGTATCATCTTCAGAAATACAGATAGAAGCTTTAGCTTTCATCTCTGCAGTCCAGTCAGTAAATGTAAAGGCCTGGTCAGCAGTAAGAGTTCCGATGTGAACCTCAATAATTCTACCTTGGAATACGTTCTCTCCACCAAATTGTTTCAACATTTGTGCTTGTGTAGCATGAACCACATCACGGAAATCCATATAACCTTTCATATCTCCTTTGAAAGTTACCTTCACTGATTCCGGGATTGGCATTGAAGCCTCACCTGTAGCCAATGCAAGAGCAACTGTTCCTGAGTCTGCACCAAAAGCAACACCTTTTGACATACGTGTATGAGAGTCACCACCGATGATGATAGCCCACTCGTCAATAGTAATATCATTAAGTACTTTGTGGATTACGTCAGTCATTGAATGATAAACACCTTTAGGGTCACGAGCTGTGATCAAACCAAAGTTATTCATAAACTTCATCAATTTTGGAATGTTAGCCTGAGCTTTTTTATCCCATACTGAAGCTGTATGACAACCTGATTGGTATGCACCATCAACGATTGGTGAAATTACCGTAGCAGCCATAGACTCTAATTCCTGAGCAGTCATAAGACCTGTAGTATCCTGAGAACCTACGATATTTACTTCTACACGAACATCAGAACCTGCGTGCAATACTTTCCCCGGAGTCGTACCAACAGCATTTCTGTTGAAGATTTTCTCAACCGCTGTTAAACCTTGACCTTCATGAGAAATCTCTTTTGAAGGAGCAAATACTGCAGGAGCCTCAATTCCTAGAGTTCTAGCAGCAAATGTTTGTAATTTTTTTCCAAATACAATAGCATAAGATCCACCTGCTTTAATGAATTCCATTTTTTGAGGAGTGAATGCTTTAGCGATATCAATTAATTCTGTATCGCCATTGTATAATTTTTTAGTTTTTGTATTGATTGTCAAAACAGTTCCTGTAGCTACAGAATATGCTTGTTCCAAAACCGGCTCTCCGCTTTCGTTACGAACAACATTTCCTGATGCATCTGTTTTTTTAACCCAGTTTTTAAGATCAAGACCAATTCCTCCAGTTACATCAACTGTAGTTAAGAAAATTGGAGAAATTCCGTTTGTTCCTCCTACAATTGGAGCAAAGTTAACAAATGGAACATATGGACTTGCTTGTTTACCTGTCCAAAGTGCAACGTTGTTTACCCCTGACATACGTGAAGAACCTACACCCATAGTACCTTTTTCAGCAATTAACATCACCGATTTATCAGGATGTTGTGCTTGTAAAGCTTGGATTTCTTCTTGTGCCTGTGGAGTAATCATACATTTACCATGCAATTCACGATCTGAACGTGAGTGAGCCTGATTTCCTGGAGATAATAAATCTGTTGAAATATCACCTTCTCCAGCGATAAAAGTAACCACTTTAATTTCTTCAGCTACTTCCGGAAGCTTAGTAAAGAACTCCGCTTTTGCGTAACTTTCAATAATTTCTTTAGCGATTGCGCTACCATTATTATATGCTTCCTTTAAACGGTCAGTGTCCGCATCATAAAGGAAAACTTGTGTTTTAAGAACATTTGCTGCTTCTTTTGCAATAGAAGCATCTGCACCTAAAGCTAAATCCAACAACACTTCAATTGAAGGCCCACCCTTCATGTGTGATAATAATTCAAAAGCAAAAGCTGGTGTAATTTCTTTTACCACAGATTCACCAAGAATAATCTCTTTTAAAAACTTAGCTTTCTCACCAGCAGCGCTTGTGGTTCCAGGCAAAGTATTATAAATAAAAAATTGAAGAGAATCTTCGCGATTCGCGTTATCTGAATCTTTAATTTGCGCAATGATTTCGCTTAATAATTCAGCACCATCAATTGGCTTAGGATGAAGTCCCTGTACTTTTCTTTCTTCGATCTCCTTGATGTAATCGTTATAAATATTCATAATTGAAGTCTTTGTTAATGGCAGATTTCGTTGATTATTCAATATCAAAAAGCCATAATATTTAGGTGATTTTTATTTATTTGTGATGCAAATTTAGTTATTTAAGCCGAGAATTAAAAAAAATTTAATTTCCCTCTGTTTACAAAGCTTTTATTATTGAAAAATATGCATTCAGAAAGCATTAAACTAAGAAAAAAACAAATTTTAACTTAATTTATAAACAATCAATAATACGTAAACTGATTTTTAACAAACTTAAAATATGTTGTTACATAGAAAACTAGCTTTTTCCCACGAATAAGCTTGAAGAACTGGTTAAATAAGCTTAGCTATAATCATTTCTTCAGTAATTCCTTCGGCGTCAGCCTTGTAATTTTTAATAATTCGATGCCTTAATACCGAGGTCGCCACAGCAACCACATCCTCAATATCAGGAGAAAACTTTCCATTAAAAGCGGCATGTGCCTTAGCTGCCAAAATCAAATTCTGAGAAGCTCTTGGCCCTGCCCCCCAATCCAAATAATTTCTAACAAAATCGGTCGCAAATTGACTATCCGGACGTGTTTTACCCACCAAAGTTACGGCATACTCCACCACATTATCCGCAACGGGAATTCTCCTGATTAAATGCTGGAAGTCTATAATTTCCTGCGCTATAAACAATGGATTTATTTTATGAGTTGAATCAGAAGTAGTCCTTTTTACCACCTGAACTTCTTCTTCAAAAGAAGGATATTCTAATTTTACCGCAAACATAAAACGGTCTAATTGCGCTTCAGGTAAAGGATAAGTCCCTTCCTGCTCAATTGGGTTTTGGGTTGCCAAAACAAAATAAGGCAAATCTAATTTATGATTCACCCCGGCAATAGTCACCGAGCGTTCCTGCATGGCTTCCAATAAAGCTGCCTGAGTTTTAGGCGGCGTCCTGTTAATTTCATCCGCCAAAATAATATTCGAAAAAACAGGTCCTTTTACAAATTTAAACTGACGATTTTCATCCAGAATTTCACTCCCTAAAATATCCGAAGGCATCAAATCAGGCGTAAACTGAATTCGTTTAAAATGAAGCCCTAATGCTTCAGAAATAGTATTCACCATCAATGTTTTAGCCAAACCAGGAACACCTACTAAAAGCGCGTGTCCTCCCGAAAAAACACACAACAATATTTGATCTATTACCGCTTCCTGACCTACAATAATTTTTGCTATTTCTTTTTTCAACTCAGCTCGTTTCTGAACCAAATTATGTATTGCCGTTACATCAGACATTATAAACTATTTTAAATTAAAAAAGAGCTAACTCTATGAATTCATAAAGCTAACTCTTTTTAGTTATTTTGACCAAATTATTTTTTCAACCAGTTATTTGTAAAATTACAATCTCTGTATTCTCCAATAATTTTGATATAAGTCTCTTTAATTTTCTCATCAAACCACTTTGCAATTGCTTTGATTTGTTTTTCTTTTAAAGCCAAATCTTTAATCTTAACATAATCCTGAGCATAATCAGCAGTATGCTCATTAATTCTATTGGTTACAGTGATAATTTTATACTCTTTTTTACCCGATTTCGTTTCATCCAAAATAGGCGCTGAAATTTCATTATCTTTTAAATTTGAAACTTGTGAATACAAATCCGGATCCATTTTAGTCAATTCAAAACGAGTATCCTGAGTATTTGGATTGATTAAAACCCCACCATTAGCTCTTGTTTCTTTTTGATCTGACATTGTTCTGGCAGCTTCCGCAAAAGAAATCTCTTTATCCATGATACGTTTTCTAATCAAAGTGATTTTTTCCTTAGCCTCATCCAAAGATTCTTTACTAACTGTCGGCGTTAATAAAATATGACGCAACTCTAATTCCTGCCCTTTAATCTTTTCCAAATAAATAATATGAAAACCGTATTCTGTTTCAAATGGAGCAGAAATTTCCCCTTCACTCAAAGCAAAAGCAACATCCTTAAACTCTTTCACAAATGGCGTTTTTCTTGTCATTTTATAATAACCACCATTAGATCGGGATCCCGGGTCTTGGGAATACAAAACTGCCTTTGTCGCAAAACTTGAACCTTCCTGAATATCTTTTTTAAAACTATTCAATCGATCAATAACTTTTTGCTTTTCGACTGCAGTTACTTTAGGCTCAACAACAATTTGCGCCACTTCCATTTCGGCACCAAAAACAGGCAACTCATCTTTAGGTAATTTTTTAAAGAAATTACGAACCTCCTCTGGTGTAATCTCAACCCCGTCAACTATCTTCTTTTGCATTTCAGACGTCAACTTATTTTCTTTCAAAATATCAAAGAAATAGCTTCTAAATTCTTCCTCAGTATCTTTCTTATAGTATTTAACTACTTTTTCCATCGAACCAAGTTGCTGAACCATATAATTCAATCGCTCTTCCATCATCGATTTTACTTCTGCATCCGTTACCTTAACACTATCCTGAACCGCCTGATGTGCATACAGCTTATCTTCCAATAATTTCCCCAGCATTTGGCATCTGCTGATATCCTTTATAGAATTTCCTTGACTGGAAATCTCCAAATAAGCCTTATCAATATCCGAATCCAAAATGATATAATCCCCCACAGTAGCTATAACACCATCTACTTTTTGTCTTTGACCAGGAGTTACTTTTTTCTCTGCAACAACAGCACTATCTTTTATAATTTCCTGAGCATTCGTTACAGTATTTAAAAATAACATGACAAAAAACAGAAGTACGTTTTTAATATTTATGGATTTCATTCTTAAGGATTTTAAAGGCATTTGCTTTTGGAATTTAAATTTTTCAGTTGTTATCTAAGCGTAATTTATCAATTGACAAAACAACAACTTAAAAGCACATTATTTATAATTTGTTATAATAAAAACGAACAAAAATAACAATTCAATTACATTATACAACTATCCACCTTACTATTAACAAAAAATTATCGCCAAAAAACAAAGTTTGATTTATCACAAGTTCTTTCTCCCCCATTTTCCTTTTTCAAATATAAATTTGAGTTTTACAACTTTATATTTTTGAGTAGCTCCATTATAAAATGAATAATTATATAAATTTATGGCAACTTCATTTTTATTAATACTATCAAAATCAAAACCATATATTAAGCCCACTCTTTCAAAGTTAGCTGCATTAAAATTATTCTTTCTGTATTTGAAAACATAATTTATAGTATCATTTAAATAACTTTTTGTAATACTGCCAATTATGACCTTATTGTATTTTGACTCAATTGTATTATTGTTAAATTGTCGAAATAATTTCTCTTCATCAATAATATATGGATGTTCTTTATTACTTTTTATTTGAAGCATTTTCTTTTTATAAGGTGACGGAATCTCTTGAAAATCATTACCACAAATACCACGAGGAATACCATAAAATGAAAAAAAAACTGTGTCTCGTAATTTTTCCAATTCACCTAATTCATTAAAGACTTCAACAACCAATTGTTCGCTATTCTTTACTTCTTTCTGCTGTGGAACAAACAAATCTGTATTCACAAAAATATCGTAAGTACCTAAAACAATCATTGTTGTCGAAAAAAAGGTATATAAAATTATTTTTTTCATTAATGTCTTATATTTTATTTTCAAATTAAGATTCAGGTTCATAAAACACCACGAGATCAATTACCACACTCTCCATAAGGAAAAATATTAAATATTGAATTTTTATTTTCAACCACTTTATTTATATCAACAGAATCAAGTCTAGTAGCAGATTTATACAATTCAAAATAATTAAAATCATTTTTAACCACTTCTTCAATCAACTTTTTTAATTGTTCTGCATCTTCATTTTGATTTTTCTCCAGCATATATTTTTCACATTGCAAATTCATATATTCATCTATCGCATATTTTTTCAATTCATTATTGTCGATATAATATGTCTTATAAAGACTTTTAAAACTATGATTAAAAAGTGCATGTTCATATGTCAGTTCATGCCCATGAAAAACAAAACTCTTTCGAAAAGATATATCATTTACCCAAACAAAAATAATTATAAAAAAAACCAACAATTTCTCATACAACATTATTCTCTGTTTTTCAGTAATAGGATTTTGTTTTTGAGAAGCACTACAAATAGCAAATAAAACTGCAATTAGAAACTGAATAAAATACATTACCCCAAACCGACTCATAAACAGCAACATGACCAACAAAAACAGTATCGAAAATAGCGTAAATATAATTTTTCCTATATTTTTTAGACTATTTCCTTTGGGTAATAATTCCAGTCCTATAAATAAACACAGTTGCATTAGTAATGGGATCAAATACAAACCTCTCTCCATCAACAAAGGACGACCTCTATTGATTAATACTGGAATTACATGACCAAAATTCAAAATTGACAACAAAACACTTAACAGAATTAAAATGTAGGCTATGGTAGTTTTCATAATTCAAAAATTTCTTTTATAGCTTTTGAAAATTTTATTGACAAGATGTTTTTAAAATCATATCAACATCTTTATGACATCTCGAAAAAGGAAAATTATCTTCATCAACTTGAATACATTTGAGGTTATTATTTTTTGTAGCATCAATATTTTCTATGTAAATATTGTTCCCATTTGCCAAATTCAAAGTGTTTAGTTCATTCAAAGAGCAATTTAAGGAACGTAATGCAGTATTTTTTGAAAAATCAAGCCTTGTCAATTTATTATTACTGCAATCCAGAATAGTTAAATTTTTATTTTGAGATGTATTCAAAACAGTTATCTTATTTGAATTACATTTGAAAATTTTCAAAGCAATATTTTCACTAACATCAACTTCCTTAAGTCGATTTTCAAAACAATAAAATTCAGTCAATGCTATATTTTTACTAACATCGATAGTAGTCAATTGATTTGAACGACAACTCAACCAAGTCAAAGCTGTATTTGTGGATACATCCAAAATATCTAATTGATTGGAATGACAATTTAACCAAATCAAAGCTGTGTTTTTCTTCACATCTAAAACTGACAAAGGATTCTCAGAACAATTTAAATCACTTAAAAACAAATTTTTACTCACATTCAAAACTGTTAATTGATTTCCTTGGCAATCGAATTTCTCCAAGTATTTATTTCTTCTCAAATCTAAAAAAGTCAATTGATTTGAATAACAAGTAAAATCTTTTAAAACTTTATTTCTACTTAAATCCAAAGTCTTTAATTGATTAAATCCGCAATCTAAATCTTCTAAAAACTTATTTTTACTAACATCTAAAACAGTCAATTGATTTTTATGACAAACCAATTCTTTCAAAGTTTTATTTTTACTTACATCCAGAGTTATCAGTAAATTTGAATGACACCATAATTTAGCTAGAGAAACATTCTGACTTACATCTAATGATGTTAATTTATTTTCATAACAAATCAATTCGATCAAAGCTATATTTTTACTAACATCTAAAGAAGTCAATTGATTTGAAAAACATAATAAATTAGTTAGAAAGACATTCTGACTTACATCTAGAGATGTTAAATAATTTTCACAGCAAATCAAAGTTTTCAAAGATCTAAAATCCTGAATTCCTGTTAAATCTTTAATCCCTCTATGGTTGACTTGTAAATTGGTAATATTAGCAATATTGGCTGTTGGCACCTTCCCATCTATTTCTCCTGTATCATATCCGTTCTGTATCAACGCTCTCTCAAAATTAACATCTGGAATAGAAGTATAAGGACCAGCTGTATTGATAGGTTTTTCATTACTGATTGTAGTATCAAAATTTATTACTTTTATTTTTTTAGAAAAATTACCCGAAGCATCAATAGCTCTCAATTTTGCGGAATAGGATTTATTATTTTCGAAGTTAAAATTGCCATTACAAACCCAATTAAACAATCTTGGGGTAGTATGATCGCCTGAACTAATAAAACGACCATTCATAAAATCGATAAGAAAATAGTGCGCACTGCTTTCGTAGTCTTTAGCTTCTATCGCTTCATTAATTGAATTATCTAAAAACATAACTCCATAAGGATCCAACTCAACCGCCAATCCAAAATTATAATTAAAAAGTTGATAAGTTATCTCACCACTTCGCCATTGAGGTTTTTCTTTGTCTTTTTTATATTTAACAATCCATTTATACCATTTTAATTCTTCAAATAAAACTTTTATATTACCCTCTAATTTTGATTTATTTTTTAATGATATACTAATTGAAATAGTATCTCCAATATTCATTCCTGATTTTGATTTTAAAAAAAACTGTCCCATTCCTCCTGAAAAATTTGTTTCAAGCATAGTGAGTTTATATTTTCCACCAGTAGTTGAGATAGCTTCAAATTCATAATCATCTAATTTACCATCTATTTCATTTTTTATTTTATGATACTTCTCACAAAAATCTATTAGAAAAGCAGAATTAGAGGATATAGTTTTCCTTTTTGGATAAACTTGTATCATGCGACAACCATCACATTCATTTTGACAAAAAGATTCTTGCATTACTAGTAAAAAAAACAATATAAAAACGAAATTCAATTTTTTCATAATTTGATTAAATATAAATATGAATAAAAATTTTGAAATTTATGCTACTCTACTTTTTTATCTTTATAGATACAATTTAAGCTAAAAAGGTTGGAACAATTCTAAAATAAATTTCAAGGAAATATAGTACAATTTTTCTATCTTTTTATTTAATATAAAAAAACATCCTAAAAATTCCAAACTAACATCGTAGCCCTGATCGTAGCGGCATCCTCTTGCTCTGGTGTTCAGAGCTAGAGATATTAGCGAAGAGCAGGAGGAATATTCCTTGAAAAACGGACATTTTCTGCTCCTAAAATCATATAGAACAGCTAAAAGACAAAAGAATAATACATTTTTTTCAAATCGCATTTATAAATAGTACTTTTGCAAACTATTTATACAAAACATGAGCTTTTTAAAAGAAATACAACGTAGAAGAACCTTTGGAATTATCTCGCATCCCGATGCCGGAAAAACAACTCTTACTGAAAAACTCCTTCTTTTTGGTGGAGCAATCCAGGAAGCAGGAGCTGTAAAAAACAACAAAATCAAAAAAGGAGCTACCAGTGACTTTATGGAAATCGAGCGCCAAAGAGGGATCTCGGTATCGACTTCCGTTTTAGCATTCAACTATAAAGACAAAAAAATCAACATTCTGGATACTCCCGGACACAAGGATTTTGCCGAGGATACTTTTAGAACTTTAACAGCTGTTGACAGTGTTATTGTGGTAATTGACGTAGCAAAAGGAGTCGAGGAACAAACAGAAAAATTAGTTGCTGTTTGTAGAATGCGAAAAATTCCAATTATTGTTTTTATCAACAAATTAGACCGCGAAGGACACGATGCTTTTGATTTGATGGATGAAGTAGAACAAAAATTAGGTCTTACGGTTACGCCTTTGAGTTTTCCTATCGGAATGGGTTATGACTTTCAGGGAATTTACAATCTTTGGGAACAAAACATCAATTTATTTAGTGGTGACAGCCGAAAAAACATTGAAGAAACCATTGCTTTTTCGGATGTTCAAAGTCCTGAGTTAGAAAAAATCATCGGTCAAAAACCAGCAGATAGATTACGTGAAGAATTAGAGTTAATTGATGAAGTCTATCCAAAATTCAACCAACAGGATTATTTGGACGGGAAATTACAACCTGTATTTTTTGGTTCTGCGTTGAATAATTTTGGAGTTAGAGAGCTATTAGACTGTTTTGTTACTATTGCCCCTTCACCAAGAGCAAAAGAATCAGAAACCAGATTAGTAGATCCAAAAGAAGAAAAACTTTCGGGATTTGTATTTAAAATCCATGCTAATATGGATCCAAAACACCGTGACCGTTTGGCTTTTATAAAAATTGTTTCCGGAACTTTCGAAAGAAACAAACCGTATTACCACGTACGTCAGAAGAAAAATTTAAAATTCTCGAGTCCGAATGCTTTTTTTGCTGAGAAGAAAGAAATTGTAGACATCTCTTATCCAGGAGATATTGTAGGTCTTCACGATACCGGAAACTTCAAAATTGGAGACACTTTAACTGAAGGCGAAATCATGAATTTCAAAGGAATTCCAAGTTTCTCTCCGGAACACTTTAGATACATTAATAATGCCGACCCAATGAAGGCAAAACAATTGGACAAAGGAGTAGATCAATTAATGGATGAAGGAGTTGCGCAGTTGTTTACTCTGGAAATGAACAACCGAAAAGTCATAGGTACTGTAGGAGCACTTCAATACGAGGTAATCCAATACCGTTTGGAGCACGAATATGGTGCTAAATGTACGTATGAGAATTTCCCTGTTCATAAAGCCTGCTGGGTAAAACCTGACGATGCAAAAAATGAGGAGTTTAAAGAATTCAAGCGAATCAAACAAAAATTCCTTGCTAAAGACAAATACGATCAATTGGTATTTCTGGCAGATTCAGATTTTACAATCCAAATGACACAAAACAAATACCCAAGTGTTAAATTATTTTTTACTTCTGAATTAGATTAAAAAACGACACTTTATTTCATAAAAAACGTCCCGATAATCAGGACGTTTTTTTTATTATATTTATATTTTATTATTACTTAAGATAGTGCATTTTCATAGTCTACAACTTTTTTCAAGAAAGCTTTAATCAACAAACGATTAGGAGCCATTCCAGAAGTCATAATCATTTTTTTAGTATTAGTTCCTTCTGTTGATAATGTAGAATTAGGATCTTGTTTTGTTCCCATGAACCAAAGCGCGAATTCCATATTAGAAGTAACTCTTGAACTTTCTACCTTTACATTAGCAGTTTCAATTTTACCACTAAAATCAGTATTAGGAGTAGATTGAGTCTGGCTAAATGCTGAAAAAGAAAACATAAAAAACAATACAAATACAACTATTGATTGTATTGATTTTGGATTCGTTTTATTTGCTTTTGAGTTATTCATGACCTTGTTTCTATGATTACGACTTTATTATGAAACAAAGCTATTGCAATAGAGAAACAGTAAAAAACATTTCCGATAAACTACTATAAAACTCGTTTAGATACTAAAAAGATATAATTAATTACTCCATTTTATAGCAAATACCCGTAAAACAGCATGTATAAAAAAAGGCTTTCGCATTTTAAACGAAAGCCTTTTTGGTATTTTATGCTTGTCCGGCAGGACCAAAATTAAGCGGAATAGGCGCGTGTTCAGTATCTTTGATTTCGCCATGAGCCATTTCAAAACGATGAATATTTTCACCAATAGCCTTTAACAATCGCTTAGCGTGTTGTGGAGTCAAAACAATTCTTGACTTCACCTTAGCTTTAGGCACACCCGGCATGATGCTTACAAAATCCAAAACAAACTCCGAAGGAGAATGATTAATTATAGCTAAATTAGAATAAATACCTTCAGCTGTTTTTTCATCTAGTTCAATATTAATTTGTTCTTGCTGTTCTTTCATATCAGTTTTTATTATATACTAAAAAGTTAAAAGTAAAAAAAAATAGAAAGACTACACGAGGTAATCTTTCTATTTTTTAATTTAAAAGATATTATTTATTAATAAATATATTCTTCTTTGTTTGCCATCATATCATTGTAATCTTCTTTAGAACCTACAATAGCGTTATCGTATTCTCTCATACCTGTACCAGCAGGGATTCTGTGTCCTACAATAACATTCTCTTTCAATCCTTCTAAAAGATCCACTTTACCTGCTACAGCAGCTTCGTTCAATACTTTTGTTGTTTCCTGGAAAGAAGCAGCAGAGATAAACGATTTAGTTTGAAGTGACGCTCTTGTAATACCTTGTAATATTGGAGTTGCTGTTGCAGTAACAACATCACGCGCAACTACTAAGTTTTTATCAGAACGTTTCAATAATGAATTCTCATCTCTCAATTGACGAGGAGTTACAATTTGACCTTCTTTCAGGTTAGCAGAATCTCCGGCATCTTCAACCACTTTCATTCCGTACAATTTATCGTTCTCAACAATAAAATCTTTAGTATGAATTAATTGATCTTCTAAGAATAATGTATCTCCCGGATCCTGAACCTGAACTTTACGCATCATTTGACGAATAACAACCTCAAAGTGCTTATCATTAATTTTTACCCCTTGTAAACGGTAAACCTCCTGAATTTCATTAACCAAGTACTGTTGAACAGCTGATGGTCCTTGAATTCTCAAGATATCATCAGGTGTAATAGCACCATCAGATAATGGAGATCCAGCTCTTACGAAGTCATTTTCCTGAACAAGAATTTGGCTAGATAATTTCACTAAATATTTCTTAATCTCACCAAATTTAGATTCGATGATAATCTCACGGTTACCTCTTTTGATTTTTCCAAAAGATACAACTCCATCAATTTCAGAAACTACAGCTGGGTTAGAAGGATTACGAGCTTCTAAAAGCTCAGTAATTCTTGGTAAACCTCCGGTGATATCTCCTGATTTAGAAGAACGACGTGGGATTTTAACCAATACTTTACCTGCTTTAATTTTCTCTCCATCTTCAACCATCAAGTGCGCTCCAACCGGTAAGTTGTAAGAACGAATCAATTCACCATCTTTACCATAAACTAATAAAGTAGGAATTAATTTTTTGTTTCTGGCTTCAGAAATTACTTTTTCCTGGAATCCTGTTTGCTCATCGATTTCAACCATGAACGATTGTCCTTGCTCTAAATCTTCGTAAGCAATTTTACCGGTAAACTCAGAAACAATAACTCCATTATATGGATCCCATTTACAAATTACTTCTCCTTTTCCAATAGACTGACCGTCTTTTACAAAAATACTGGAACCGTAAGGAATATTATGTGTATTTAAAACAATTCCTGTTTTCTCGTCAACCAATTTCAATTCAGTAGAACGTGAAATTACGATATCTACTTCATTTCCTTCGTTATCTTCTCCTTTTACTGTTTTCAAGTCTTCTACCTCAAGTCGTCCTGGGAATTTAGTAATAATGCTAGACTCTTCAGAAATACCTCCGGCAACCCCTCCAACGTGGAACGTACGAAGTGTTAACTGTGTACCTGGCTCACCAATTGACTGAGCAGCAATTACACCAACAGCCTCACCTCTTTGAGTCATTTTTCCAGTTGCTAAGTTACGTCCGTAACATTTAGCACAAATACCTTTTAATGCCTCACAAGTTAATGGAGAACGAACTTCTACACTTTCTAATGGAGAAGCTTCGATTGATTTTACAATTGCCTCTGTGATTTGCTGACCTGAAGCAACTAATACTTCATTAGTCAAAGGATTAATTACGTCTTGTAATGCAACACGTCCTAAAATTCTTTCTCCTAATGATTCAACTATTTCCTCATTCTTTTTCAATGCTGAAACTTCAACACCTCTAAGAGTACCACAATCTTCGATGTTAACAATAACGTCTTGAGAAACGTCATGTAATCTACGAGTCAAGTATCCGGCATCGGCAGTTTTAAGAGCCGTATCCGCAAGACCTTTACGAGCACCGTGAGTAGAGATAAAGTACTCAAGGATAGAAAGACCTTCCTTAAAGTTAGAAAGAATCGGGTTTTCAATAATCTCACCACCACCAGCAGTCGATTTTTTAGGCTTAGCCATCAAACCACGCATACCGGTTAACTGACGAATCTGTTCTTTAGATCCACGAGCTCCAGAATCAAGCATCATGTACACTGAGTTGAATCCTTGTTGATCCTCTCTAATGTTTTTCATTGCTAATTCTGTCAATTGTGCATTGGCAGAAGTCCATACGTCAATAACCTGGTTGTAACGCTCGTTATTTGTAATAAGACCCATGTTATAGTTAGAAGAAATTCCTTCTACCTGCTCTCTTGCGTCAGCAATCAATTGAGTTTTTTGCTCTGGAATTCTAATATCCCCTAATGAGAATGATAATCCTCCGCGGAATGCGAATTTATACCCCATATCTTTCATGTTATCCAAGAAGGCAGCCGTTTCAGGTACACTTGTTGAATTTAATACGTGACCGATAATATCTCTAAGGTTTTTCTTAGTCAATACTTCATTGATATATCCTGCTGCCGGAGGTACTACTTCGTTAAATAATACACGTCCTGCAGTTGTTTGGATAATTTGGTAAACCAAATCTCCTTCTTCATTAAAATCTTTTGCTCTGATTTTCACGCGAGCATTCAATTCTAATCTTCCTTCGTTTAAGGCAATATTTACTTCTTCAGCAGAGTAAAAAGTAAGTCCTTCTCCTAAAATTTTCTTTTCCGGAGTAGACAAACGCTCTTTGGTCATATAATAAAGACCCAAAACCATGTCCTGAGAAGGTACCGTAATAGGAGCACCATTAGCAGGGTTCAGGATGTTGTGAGAAGCAAGCATTAATAATTGAGCTTCAAGGATTGCTTCTGGTCCTAATGGCAAGTGAACCGCCATCTGGTCACCATCAAAATCCGCGTTGAAAGCCGTACATACTAATGGGTGTAATTGGATCGCTTTTCCTTCAATTAATTTTGGTTGGAAAGCCTGAATACCTAAACGGTGCAAAGTAGGAGCACGGTTTAATAATACCGGGTGACCTTTAATTACATTTTCTAAGATATCCCAAACTACAGGTTCTTTTTTATCTATGATTTTCTTAGCAGATTTAACTGTTTTCACAATTCCTCTTTCGATCAATTTACGGATAACGAAAGGTTTGTATAATTCAGCTGCCATATCTTTTGGCAATCCACATTCGAATAATTTCAATTCAGGACCAACAACAATTACCGAACGAGCAGAATAATCCACACGTTTTCCAAGTAAGTTTTGACGGAAACGTCCTTGCTTACCTTTTAAGGAATCAGATAATGATTTTAATGGTCTGTTTGATTCTGTTTTAACAGCAGAAGCTTTACGAGTGTTATCAAATAATGAATCTACTGATTCTTGTAACATACGTTTTTCGTTTCTCAAGATCACTTCTGGAGCTTTAATCTCCATTAATCTTTTCAAACGGTTGTTACGGATAATTACACGACGGTATAAGTCATTCAAATCTGAAGTTGCAAAACGACCTCCATCAAGTGGCACAAGCGGACGTAATTCTGGTGGAATAACAGGAACTACTTTCATAATCATCCATTCAGGACGGTTTTCACGGTTCAGGTTAGACTCACGGAAAGATTCAACTACTTGTAATCTTTTTAATGCTTCAGTTTTACGTTGTTTAGACGTTTCGTTGTTAGCACTGTGTCTTAACTCGTATGATAAAGCATCTAAGTCAATTCTAGCTAACAAGTCCATAATACACTCTGCTCCCATTTTGGCAACAAATTTATTAGGATCAAAATCATCTAAATATTGGTTGTCCTGAGGAAGTGTATCTAAAATATTTAAATACTCCTCTTCAGTTAAGAAATCTAATCTTTGTAATGATTCCCCATCTGCATTTTTAGCAATACCTGCTTGGATTACTACGTATCTTTCGTAGTAAATAATCATATCTAATTTCTTAGATGGAAGTCCAAGGATATAACCAATTTTATTAGGAAGAGAACGGAAATACCAAATGTGAGCAATTGGCACCACCAAATTGATGTGTCCAACTCTATCACGACGTACTTTTTTCTCAGTAACTTCAACTCCACAACGGTCACAAATAATTCCTTTGTAACGGATTCTTTTGTATTTACCACAAGCACATTCGAAATCTTTTACTGGTCCGAAGATTCTTTCGCAGAAAAGTCCGTCACGCTCTGGTTTGTGAGTTCTGTAGTTGATAGTTTCCGGCTTTAATACTTCACCTCTTGACTCTTTCAAGATTGATTCAGGAGAAGCTAGTCCTATCGAAATTTTGTCAAACCTTTTTACTTGGTTTTTCTCTTTATTATTTCTATTATTCATCATAGTTTTTACTATTGATTTATTTGCAATTAAAAATTGATTTCGATTTTATGATTTCTTATTAAACAAATTATAAAACCACTACCTCGAATTACTTCTCTAAACTTCAAAACGCATTTTTTGAAGTGCTAGTTATAAAACCCTTTTGGCTTGTATAAAAAATCGGAACGGTTTACGGGTATAAATCCTAAAAACTTTATTTTTAGTAAACAGTTTCAGTCTCAGCTTTCAGTGTTAAACTGAATACTGAGACTGATAACTGAAAACTTTTTTATTCTTCTAATCTAATGTCTAATCCAAGACCTTTCAATTCATGCATTAATACATTGAATGATTCTGGCAATCCTGGTTCTGGCATAGTTTCACCTTTAACGATAGCCTCGTAAGTTTTAGCTCTACCAATTACGTCATCAGACTTAACAGTCAAGATTTCTCTAAGTGTACTAGAAGCTCCATAAGCCTCAAGTGCCCAAACCTCCATCTCTCCAAAACGCTGACCTCCAAATTGAGCTTTACCTCCAAGTGGTTGTTGAGTAATCAACGAGTATGGACCGATAGAACGTGCGTGCATCTTATCGTCAACCATGTGTCCTAATTTCAACATGTAAATTACACCCACAGTTGCTGCCTGATGGAAACGCTCTCCTGTACCACCATCATAAAGATGTGTATGTCCAAAACGTGGAATTCCAGCTTCGTCAGTCAATTCATTGATTTGGTCAAGAGAAGCACCGTCAAAAATTGGAGTAGCATATTTTCTACCTAATTTTTGTCCAGCCCATCCAAGAACCGTTTCATAAATCTGACCGATGTTCATACGTGAAGGTACCCCAAGTGGGTTCAACACGATATCAACCGGTGTTCCGTCTTCAAGGAAAGGCATATCTTCATGACGAACGATTCTAGCAACAATACCTTTGTTACCGTGACGTCCCGCCATCTTATCCCCTACTTTCAACTTACGTTTCTTAGCGATATAAACTTTAGCTAATTTCAAGATTCCTGATGGTAATTCATCTCCAACAGTAATCGTGAATTTCTCTCTTCTTAAAGCTCCTTGTAAATCGTTCAACTTAATTTTATAGTTATGAATTAAATCATTAACCATTTTATTAGTTGCATCATCAGCTACCCATTGACCTTTGCTTAAGTGAGCAAAATCTTCAACAGCGTAAAGCATTTTTTGAGTATATTTTTTACCTTTTGGTAAAACCTCTTCACCCAAATCATTCATTACACCCTGAGATGTTTTTCCGTTTACAATCAAGAAAAGTTTTTCAATTAACCTGTCTTTTAACTCTGTAAATTTAACTTCAAACTCCATTTCAAGTGCTCCTAAAGCATCTTTGTCCTGAGTACGTTTACGTTTGTCTTTTACAGCTCTTGCAAATAATTTTTTGTCTAAAACTACACCGTGTAAAGATGGAGAAGCTTTTAATGAAGCATCTTTTACATCACCAGCTTTATCCCCAAAGATTGCACGAAGCAACTTCTCTTCCGGAGTTGGATCAGATTCTCCTTTTGGTGTAATTTTTCCGATAAGAATATCACCAGGTTTAACCTCGGCACCAATCCTAATCATACCGTTTTCATCTAAGTCTTTAGTAGCCTCTTCAGAAACGTTAGGAATATCATTCGTTAATTCTTCGTTACCTAATTTAGTATCTCTTACCTCTAATGAGTAATCGTCTACGTGGATTGAAGTAAAGATATCATCACGAACTACTTTTTCAGAAATCACAATCGCATCCTCAAAGTTGTACCCTTTCCATGGCATGAACGCAACTTTTAGGTTTCTACCTAAAGCTAATTCACCATTTTGAGTAGCATATCCTTCTGATAATACTTGTCCAGGAACCACTCTGTCACCTCTTCTTACGATAGGTTTCAGGTTGATACTTGTTCCCTGGTTGGTTTTTCTGAATTTAATTAAGTTATATGTCTTTTCATCAGCATCAAAACTTACCATTCTTTCTTCTTCAGAACGATCGTATTTAATAGTAATGATATTAGCATCTACATATTCTACAGTACCATGCCCTTCAGCATTGATTAATACTCTGGAATCAGAAGCTACTTGACGCTCTAAACCAGTACCTACAATCGGAGCTTCAGGACGGATCAAAGGAACCGCCTGACGCATCATGTTAGATCCCATCAACGCACGGTTCGCATCATCATGCTCCAAGAAAGGAATCAAAGATGCAGAAATCGAAGCAATTTGGTTAGGAGCAACGTCAGTATAATGAACATTAGAAGGATCGATAACCGGGAAATCACCCTCTTCACGCGCAATTACGTTTTCAGCAGTAATTTTTCCAGAATCTTCCATTTCGATGTTTGCCTGAGCAATCAACATTCCTTCTTCTTCTTCAGCACTTAAGTAAGTTGGCTCAGAAACTAAGTCAACAACACCATTAGTTACTTTACGGTAAGGAGTTTCAATGAATCCCATTCCGTTTACTTTAGCATAAACACCAAGAGATGAAATCAAACCAATGTTTGGTCCCTCAGGAGTTTCAATAGGACATAAACGTCCGTAGTGCGTATAGTGAACGTCACGAACCTCAAATCCGGCTCTTTCTCTCGAAAGTCCACCTGGTCCAAGTGCAGATAATCTTCTTTTGTGTGTAATCTCAGCCAATGGATTCGTTTGATCCATAAATTGAGACAACTGGTTAGTTCCAAAGAAAGAGTTGATAACTGATGATAATGTTTTAGCATTAATCAAATCAATTGGTGTAAACACCTCGTTATCTCTAACGTTCATTCTCTCACGAATAGTTCTAGCCATACGAGCTAAACCAACACCGAATTGTTGAGACAATTGTTCACCAACTGTTCTAACACGACGGTTTGACAAGTGGTCAATATCATCGATATCCGCCTTAGCGTTAATCAACTCAATTAAATACTTAACGATAGTAATGATATCTTCTTTGGTCAAAACTTGTTTGTCCATAGGGATATCAAGACTTAATTTTTTGTTCATTCTGTAACGACCTACTTCACCTAAGTTGTAACGTTGGTCAGAGAAGAACAATTTATCTATAATACCACGAGCAGTTTCTTCATCAGGCGGTTCTGCGTTACGCAATTGTCTGTAGATATGCTCAACAGCTTCTTTTTCAGAGTTTGTTGGATCTTTTTGTAATGTATTATGAATGATAGCGTAATCAGCCTGATTAGCATCTTCTTTATGCAACAAAATAGATTTAACGTTAGAATCGATGATCTCTTCTACATTATCTTTATCGATAATAGTATCACGATCAAGGATAATCTCGTTACGTTCGATAGAAACAACCTCACCAGTATCCTCATCTACGAAATCCTCATGCCATGTATTCAATACACGGGCAGCTAATTTTCTACCGATATATTTTTTAAGTCCTGTTTTAGAAACTTTAATTTCTTCAGCTAAGTCGAAAATTTCAAGGATATCCTTATCTCTTTCGAAACCGATAGCACGGAATAAAGTAGTTACAGGTAATTTTTTCTTTCTATCGATATAAGCGTACATAACGCTGTTGATATCTGTAGAAAATTCTATCCAGGAACCTTTAAAAGGAATTACTCTGGCAGAATATAGTTTTGTTCCATTTGCGTGGAATGATTGTCCGAAGAAAACCCCTGGAGATCGGTGTAATTGAGAAACAACAACACGTTCAGCACCATTAATAACAAAAGTTCCACTTGGAGTCATATAAGGTATTGTACCAAGATAAACATCCTGAACAATAGTTTCAAAATCTTCGTGCTCTGGGTCAGTACAATATAGTTTTAACCTTGCTTTTAAAGGTACACTATGCGTTAGACCTCTTTCTATACATTCTTGAATTGTATAACGTGGTGGATCAACAAAATAATCTAGGAATTCCAATACAAAGTTATTTCTTGTATCTGTAATTGGAAAGTTTTCCATGAAGGTGTTGTATAGACCTTCGTTGCCTCTTTCGTCTGATTTAGTTTCTAATTGAAAAAAATCTTGAAAAGATTTAACCTGAACATCCAGGAAGTCTGGGTACTGAGGTATATTTTTTGTAGAGGCAAAATTCAATCTTTCAGTCTGATTTGTTATCATCAATGGACAAAATTTTGATTAAAAAAAGTAATTTTTTTGTGTAAAAACACACTGTTTAATTTATACTTTCTTTTTAGAATCAATACATCTTTAAAAACAAACTAAGAAATTTAGCTTTATTTTTTGTCTTCGTATCGATTAAAAACTTTTTCGTATTTTAAACTATTATTATAATAAAACTTGATATTTTCATTATACGAAAAATGGTTTAGGCATTGAGTGATTAACTCAATACCTAAACCTAGTTCTTAAAACTGAGTAAGCTTATTTAAGCTCAACTACAGCTCCAGCTTCTTCTAAAGATTTTTTAAGACCTTCAGCCTCTTCTTTAGAAACACCTTCTTTTACGTTAGATGGAGCACCGTCAACTACGTCTTTAGCTTCTTTCAAACCTAAACCAGTTAATTCTTTAACTAATTTTACAACTGCTAATTTAGAAGCACCAGCCTCTTTCAATACAACTGTAAATTCAGTTTGCTCTTCAACAGCAGCACCACCGTCTCCTCCTGCAGCAACTACTACAGCTGCAGCAGCTGGTTCGATACCGTACTCATCTTTTAATATTGTTGCTAATTCGTTAACTTCTTTAACTGTCAAGTTAACTAATTGTTCTGCGAATTGTTTCAAATCTGCCATTTTTTCTATCTTTTAAAATGATTTGTGAAATTATAATTTATTTATTGTGCGCACACTTAAATAAAACAGAGCGTTAGCTCCATTTTATTATGCTTCTGTTTCTTCTCCAGAAAACTGGTTTTGAAGTGCAGAAATAATTCTTTGAGCTGGAGATTGTAATAATCCTATAAGTTCTCCAATAAGCTCTTCTTTAGATTTAATAGTAGCTAATGCATCTAATTGATCATCACCAATATAAATTTCAGAATTGATGTAAGCTCCTTTCAAAAGAGGTTTAGCAGCTTTTTTTCTAAAATCTTTGATAACTTTTCCAGGCGCATTTGCAACATCTGAAATAAAGATAGCGCTGTTACCAGTCAATACTGAAGGTAAATCACCATAATCATTATCAGAAGCTTCCATTGCTTTTGCAAGCAAAGTATTTTTTACTACCTCTAATTTAATACCTGCTTTAAAACAAGCTCTTCTCAAGTTTGAAGTTGTTTCTGCGTCTAACCCAGAAATATCAGATACATAAA
>Ga0308157_10000252_pt1 | contig 205866 bp, 190 predicted proteins | sample PhyBR1_FD_201035 | JGI IMG/M metagenome (GOLD analysis project Ga0308157, IMG submission 201035) | Phyllosphere microbial communities from UC Gill Tract Community Farm, Albany, California, United States - DLSLB.R1 | ecosystem: Host-associated > Plants > Phyllosphere > Unclassified | place... | reverse complement strand
CAAAATTGTTTTATCTTAAAAGAATTTTTAAATTTAAATGAATGATTTTAAGCATACTTTGAATAAAATCATTATTATTTGACACATAGTTAATTTTAAACTCATATTTTTGCAGCAGTGAATTTTAGTTGATGGGAATTTAGAAGGAACAATTATTTTAATCAGACATTAAAAATGATCAAAAGACCTTTGCACAATTTCCACATTCCTGTAATGGGATTAGCTTATACGATAGACAGTCCTATCCGTGTGGCACAATACGGAATATCTTCCGTTGTCTCTATAATTGATGATGAGATTGTAGAGAAAATGAAAAACTTTTACAGTAAAAAATTTAATTTGAACTATGAAAGTATTTCGACAAAAGCAGATGATTATCGCGCCAAAAGAATCACCGCCTACCTGAATATGGTAGACGATATCGTCCATGAAAAATTTGAAGCCTTCAAACAGGAGATTGCAAGAAATAAAGCGGCTCTCCAGGATTTTGTAGACATGCTTCCCAATACTTCCGAGCTGAAAAACGGATTCCAGAATCTTCTGAATCAGAAGGAAAATTTTACCGCTTCCATAAAACAGTTTATTGAAAAAAATCTGACTGCAGGAAGTATAGATGTCAATATAATGACGAAGGTAGACAAAGATAACTTTAAAAAAGAAGAGCAGTTGCCTGTTATTTTTAATGATGCACATGCCTCTTTACGCGGATTTGCAAACAGTAAGCTGTCGTCTTCCCTGGTTCTTTCTGCCGGGATGAACCCACGCCTGTACAGTTATATCGAAGAGTTTGATGATTTTTTTCCTGATGAAAACGGAACATTAAAAAAGAAACTCATTCTGAAGGTCAGCGATTTCCGGTCGGCCATGATCCAGGGGAATTTTCTGGCCAAAAAAGGACTCTGGGTTTCCGAATACAGGATCGAGTCGGGTTTAAATTGTGGCGGACATGCTTTTGCCACCGAAGGACTTTTGCTGGGACCTATCCTGGAAGAGTTTAAGCTTAAAAAAGATGAATTGATTCGGTCTGCCTATGGGTTGATGACTCATGCTTTGCAACAGAAAGGGAAACGGTCTGTGGAAGAGCCTCCTGAAATGAAAATTACGGTACAGGGAGGGGTAGGAACCTCCGAAGAACATGAGTTTCTTTTAAAAAATTATTCCGTAGACAGTGTGGGCTGGGGATCTCCGTTTCTGCTGGTTCCCGAAGCGACTTCAGTAGATGACGAAACGCGGAAATTGCTGGTACAGTCCGGAGAAAAAGATTTTTATTTAAGCAATATTTCTCCGCTGGGCGTTCCTTTTAATACCGTAAGAGGAACTTCAAACGAAATTTTAAGAAAAAAAAGCAATCTTAAGAGCCGTTATGGCAGCTCATGTCCTAAAAAACTGCTGGCACTGAATAAAGAATTTTCACCGGAAGGCATCTGTACGGCATCCAGAAAATATCAGGATATCAAACTTGAACAGCTGGAATTCGAAAAAGACCTTCTCACTCCTGAGCAGTTCGAAAAAAAGAAAGAATTGATTACTGAAAAAGCCTGTCTGTGCGTGGGTCTTGTGAACGCAGCCTATATGGAACAGGATCTTGAAATAAAAGGTGAAAAGCAGGGTGTTGTCATTTGTCCGGGGCCTAACCTCGCTTTTTTTAATAAGGAAGTTTCTCTTTCTCAGATGGTGAAACATATTTATGGTAAGACAAACATTCTGCCCGAAAATAACCGTCCTCATATGTTTATCAATGAGCTGAAAATGTATGTAGAGCATTTTAAAAAGGAGATTTCGGATTTTTCGGACCCCATTACCCAATCACAACATAAAAAGTGGAATACATTTAAAGAAAATCTTCTTAAAGGAATTCAATATTACGAAAACCTGTTTACAGGTTCAGTTTTTTTCAAAAAAGAATCAGGTGCAGCTAATGCTCAGCTTCAGAAATATAAAATAATGCTCTCGGAAATAGAAATTCCTCAGGTTGAAAAATAATAATAAACCCCTTCAGATCAAAGATCTGAAGGGGTTTTAAAATAAAAAACAGCTGCCTTACTGATTTGGGATTGTTTAATGATGAAGTATTCCGATCAATCCGGTTTATGCTTCGTACCGCGACAAATATGATCATCAGGCATCAACTTTATATGTTTCAAAAAGGTAAATTGGGAAATACCCTGATCTTAGCCTTTATGATAAGGGCATCCCGGAGGTGGATTGATTTCGCCGTCAGTTATGGAGGAAAGTTTTGATAAGCTCATTCCTGCCGGCGCGTTGAAGAACTGCTCTTCGATCACCCTTCGCTGGTCTGCAGGAATATCTTCAATTTTACGGAGGGTATTCACCTGGATATGAGGCCAGCTAGTTGTACCGCCGTCGTTTCCGAAATCAAATTCGAAAAGGATAATCTGCTCATACTGAAGCTGGAGAATTTCTTTTCCGTCTTCAATGACCGTTTCAATCCACAGGCTGAAATCTACTTCAACAGTGGGAACAAACCGGTTAACAAAAGGGACATTCAGGATTCCTCCCTGAGCACCTGTTTTCTTCTTTGAAGACAGTTGCACAAGCACATAATTGGCCACGTTCTGGCCGCTCAGAGTATCTCTGAGTCTCATGTCCGGACGTACCGAATACGGATAGAGGGCATCAGCAAGGATCCGCTGGGTATAAATTTTATTAGATCCGGGATCATTCTGATCTGTAAGAGTCTCATGAACCCAGGCAGGTGCAGGGTCATCAAGATTGATGGGATTGGTAACACCGGCTCCGGCACCTCCCATCGTCGGTGAAATAGCAAGGTGATCCGGCTGCCAGGCTGCATCGCCATAAGGAAATTGGGGCGCTCCGTTGACCAGATAATTAGGTCCGCTCTGCTGGATGTCTCCCAATAAAGAAATCGTACTGCCGTGAGGAATAACGCCACTTCTTGAGATCGAATAATCAGGAATAAAATAAGGACCTGCAATACCATCCAATGGTTTTATTTCCTGTGCTGGAATAATTTCAAAGTATTCCTGTCCTTCCTTTAAGTCGCTTAAAAGGATGTAAGAAGAATTGCCATACTCATCTTTAACCTCAACCAAGGGCTCGTTTCTGTATTCTCCTTTGTACCCGTACTTTTGGTAATCTTCTTCAGAAAAAGCATGAATTCCACGGTCTCTCTTAATGGTTTCATCAGTCGCCGCATAATTGTAGACATCACTCAGCCAGAGGTACATTCCGTTTTCTTCATGAATGCCTGCATATTGTAACTCAGAACTTCCTTCAGCTTTATTCACACTCTTAATGGTCTGATCATATTTTAAGGCACCACAGAATAATTCAGTAGCGCCACCGCGGTTACGTACACCACCCGGGACGATTTCGAAGGTTAGCTTTTCAATATACTCTTCGCTGTCAAAGCTGAATTTTCCGGGAATTGTACCGGGATTGGTACCTGGGGAAGGCATGATCGTGGTGTGAATTCCGCTTCCTAATGAGGGCCTGTCTATATTCTGATTATAATTGGCATTATAACTTACCCATGTTCCGTTCAGTGCTGCCAGGATGCCATAATCTACATTTTCGGCTATTGTCTGTAAATGATCTTCTCTGAATGGACTAACCGGATCATCGATCAGAAGTTTTGAATACCCATCCATAAGGCTGGCGAGATAACCTTTCTGATCTTGCGTGGGAGCTGCATTTCTTAAGAGTTGACTCCCTTTTTCAAAACTCTCTTTTTTTCTTTTTAACATGGTTTATTGTTTTTATGATTATCATTAATAAAGTTGTTTAAAACGTAACCGGAAAGACGCAAAAACTTGTTTATTTTAAACTAAAGCAATCAGAAATTTTCAGAACATACAAATCAAAGATTTTTAAAAACTCAAGTGTCCTGATCTGCTGTCCAATAATTCCCTTAAAAAATAACTTACGTGTAAATCCTTCTTTTCTTCGGCTGAAAAACTTAAATTCATAAGAAGAATATCCAATACTGATTTACCCCATACAATAAAATAAAAATCAAAAATTTTTAAAACTTAAGTGCCCTGATTTGCGGTAATAATTTCCTTAAAATAACTTAAGTGTAAATTTTTTTTCTCCTTCTGCTGAAAATTCAAATTAGTAAACAAATTTCAAAAGTGGATCGCGCATGATGCTTTCCGGGATAGGACATTCCTGCTTCGAAACATTTGTGAAAACTTTAAAGATATCTTCTGACGTATAAAGCGAGGCTTCAAAATAATCATCGACGTTGAGGATTTTGTTCATCATCATTTTCGTTATTGGTTAGGGATTTTGTCAGTAGGTGCTATAGCGCGTATTAATGAGGTCCGTCCAGTGAAGCGCGGATAAAATCAATATCTATTAGTGCGGGCTGATTAACCTGGAAAAGGAGAGGCGGCCGGATTTTTAATCATACGTATCAGTTTTTGTTTTCACAAAATTAGAAACATGAAACTGTTTTAATTTCAGTATTTATACGTAATTTTCAGGGGAAAACGCAATTTAAATTTGTTCCGGATTGATTTAATTAAGGACATGCTGAAATAATTTCATTACTTCCGTATGAATTATTCTTAAAAGTTTGTGGGAAAAATTATTTGAAGTTCAGTAGCCCGTCAGTGAGACTTTTCCACTGAATTTTGGAGAGACCACACATGCCTCCCAGCGCGATCAGTAAACTTCTCAATGTATTGATGAAAGTAGTTTTAAGATTTGGGCTTTCATTTCTTCCATAGACAGCCGTTTCTAAAGTATTTGCCTTACAGGAAATTAAAAAAGTTGAAGTCGCTTCCGAAGAATAGAAATGGGCAATTCCTGAGCTGTCATTCTGAGGTGACGGAGAAGGGTTGCAAATGATCAGTATTCTTTCCGACCGCTCATCTTTTTCCTGGAGTATATCGGTAATTTTAACCCAATCAAATCCTTTTGCTTCAGTATTTCCCGGACCCGGAATGTCTATTCTGATAAAATCGCCTGTCCTGGGAACTCGGTCTACCGGCTGGCCATAGGAATCATAAAGCCTGAAATCAGCAAGTTTTTTACCACAGATGGTATTCCATCGGTTAATTGAAAAAAATCTTTCCTTTAAGACCTCAAAATGTTGTCTGGCCGTTAACGGATCGTCGAAATGCTGCTGGCTTTCAGTGTCATGAAAGCTTCCTTTCACTTGTTCGGGAACGCCGGGAATCTGTTTTGCTCTCATCATGATCAGGATTTACATAAAAGTACTGGTTTGAAAAGGCTAAAATTATGATTGAAATCATGAAGTTGATTTTATCCGGATTAATCCTTAACGGGAATCTTTTAAATAGTTCCCATTTTTATCTTATTAGAACCGGCATAAATAAATTATAATGACTATTTTTGCCATTATTTTTATTAATTCTAATTAAAGAGGTTTTCATGAGGCAGATCGTCAGTTTCGACAGTTGTTATTTTATCTATCCTATAGGATTCTTTTTCCGTCAGAAGTTACCAATCTTAAATTAAGTATATCCAAAATTTATAATCCGATCAATGAAGAAATTCGCTGCAAGCATTCTGATGGTTTGTGGAGCTGTAGGTATTCATGCTCAGACCTCATCCGGAAAAAAAGATTCCTTAGAAGTGCAATCGATTGAAGAAGTGGTTATCACTTCCTCATACGGCACTAAAAAACTGAAAGAAGAAGTGGTAGGTTCCATAGTAACCCTCACCGATAAAGATATCAGTACCAGCCAGCCATTTGAAAGTATCGATAAAATGATTGCCGGACTGGCGCCCGGAGTTCAGATTGTCAATAACACGGAACTGGGAAAACCGGTGAGTATTAATATCAGGGGACTGGGTTCGCTGGCACCTCTTAACGGAAGGCTTGGAACTTCTACACAGCCGCTGATTGTCGTAGACGGAGTCATTATGAGAGAGGATAATCCCTTTGATGTGGCCGGTTTTGATGGCGCGAGTACAGCCGAAGTGAATATTAATCCGCTCGCGAGATTCAATTCTGATAATATTGAGAGTATCAGCATTCTTAAAGATGCAGCAGCTGTTGCTCTTTACGGGGCAGAATCAGCCAACGGCGTGATCCTCATTACCACAAAAAAAGGGAAGAAAGGAAAGCCTCAGTTTTCACTGATGAGTCAGTACGGGATTTCCCAAAGTATCAATAAAATCAAATATTTAAGCGGTCAGCAGTATGCCCGGCTGTATAAAGATTTCCAGAATAATAACAAACCAGGATCGGGAACAGACTGGAATGGAGTGGATGTGGACTGGTTTGAACTGATGAACGGAAACGGAGACTTCTTCCGCACTAATTTTACGACCAGCGGAGGAGGAAAATATCTCACCTATCGTGTAGGTCTGGACTATTCCAACAATAATGAATCGAAGATCATGAATTCACTGGAAAAAAAAGGAATTGATGCTTCAGTCGGGTTTAATAATAAAAAATGGCAGATCAATCTATATGCTGCTTATAACAATTTCAGTAAAATACAGCCAAATACCTATTTTAATTTTATTCTCGCACCGGACAGGGCGGCTTATGATGAGAATGGCAATTATGCATTATCGGGAAATAATGGTATTCCGAACCCTTTGGCTGCAGCAAACCAAAATCTGGTCAATGTAAAAAACAATTCTCTGATCTCTAGTTTGAATGTAAGCTATGAAATTATCAAAGGCTTGAAAATAAGCAGCTTATTTGGAGCTGATCTTTCTAAAAAAGAAAATATAGACTGGAGGTCAGGTCTTAACCAAAGCGGAATCGCCAATAATATTTTGGGAAGAAGCAGGCTAAACACCTCAGACGGACAAAAATGGAACTGGAGCTCTCACCTGATGTATGAAAAAAACTTTGGTGAAAAACATCACCTTGATGCATTAATCGGAATGGAACTCAGGCAGAATAAAGATTTTAAAGAATCAGAAAGCGGGACGAATTTCGAAAATTATGCCGAATACCAGCAGCCATGGAGAGGAAGCAATTACACGTATAAAAGCCTTACGTTACAGGATAACGGGCGAAGTTTTTTTTCCCAGCTGAACTATGATTATCACAAAAAATATTTCCTTTCGGGAAGCATAAGGCGGGATGAGAGCTCGGCCTTCGGTCCTGATACCAATGCCGCGGTAAACGGTGGAATAGGGGCATCCTGGCTTATTTCCCAGGAAAACTTCCTGAAAGAAAATTCTGTTTTAAGCTTTTTAAGGCTGCGTGCCTCCTGGGGAATCACCGGTAATTCCAGAATCGGAAGTTATCGTTCATCTGGCATATACACCTACTTTCAAAGCAGATTTACTTATGATTTTGACTATGCCTATCCGGAATCTTCTTCACCGCCTAACCGTATGCTTTCGTGGGAGAAAAATGAAAAATTGAATCTGGGGCTTGACTTTACCCTGTTTAAAAAACTTGAATTTACCATAGAAGCGTACCGGAATACGGTTTCTGATATGATTGTAAGCCGGGAAGTTCCCCTGGAAACCGGCTACGGATCTGCTGAAATCAACGGTGCGGCCATGTATAATCAGGGGATTGAAATATCAATGAGAGGAAATTGGATGACAAAACCAAATTTTAAATGGACCACGGGTTTTAATATCTCCACGGTAAAAAATAGAGTTACCGATCTTCTGGGTCTGGAAGATAAATTTTCGACAGCAGCCATAGCCAGGGCCCAGAAAATAGGAGCGCCAACTTCTGCTATCTGGGGATATCAGTGGCTGGGAATCAATGCGGAGAACGGCCAGGATATTTTCATGGTAAACGGCGTTCCTACCGATGCCAATCAATTTACGGCCAATGCTTCTACGTATACCATTATCGGTGATTCGCAACCTGAGGCAATCGGAGGACTAAGCAACAGCATACGCTACAAAAATCTCAGCCTTTCCTTTCTTATTAATTTTGAGCTGGGTGGCGACGTGCTGGTCGCCGGAGAACTTATCGATCAGTATAATATTCTTTCCAACAGAAATATGAGCGTCAATGCTTTGGATTACTGGACGGGGCCTGGTGATGCATCTGCTGTCAATCATATTCCTAAAAGCAACGCCAAAATTATTGCCAACAGCACGAAGCATCTTTATGATAATACACACGTAAAACTTCAGAATATCAATCTGAATTATCAGCTCCCATTACACAAGAATAAAAACAGCTTTGTGAAAAGTGCCAGTATTTTTGCGGACTGCACCAACGTCTTATACTGGTATAAGGAAAAATCTCCTGCCGGAAGAAACGGGATCAGGGAATTCAGGTATTTATATCCTGAAATGAGAACCTTCAGCTTTGGCTTTAAATTCAACTTTTAAATCGTAACATCATGAAAAAAATAATATTCGCCTCTTTTTTGCTGGTTTCAGCCACGTCATGCCGTGATTTTCTGACCAATGAACCTGTAGAGCAAATTTCGATTACAGATCAGCTTTCCCATAAAACAGGGATGCTGCAGGCTTTGAACGGAGCGTATTATCAGTTGAGAAGCACTTATCATTCAGAACTTACGTATCCTTACGGAGATCTGCTCGCCGGAAATATTAAATTTTCACCTTCTAGCACGGGTGTTGTGAGTATCCCCGCGAAGATAAGGGCTGTTTATAATTTTGACGATCTTCAGACAGGCAGCAATATTGCAACATTCTATACAGGAAACTACCAACTCATTAATAATGTAAATTTAATTTTACAATATGCTGATGCTCTTCCCGATGCCACGGCGGAAGAAATAAGTGAAATAAAAGCAGAAGCATTGGCGATACGGGCATTTGCCCACTTTCAGCTTTATAAATATTATGCACAGAATTACACTTTTACCTCTGATGCCTCTCATCCGGGAATTGTGTACAATACGGCACCCCTGAAAGTCGGGATCGATTATCCCGCAAGAAAAACAGCTGCTGAAATCTTTACTTTACTTCAGAAAGATATTGAAGAGGCTTTGGTTTTAATTCAGTCCAGCCATGCCATTCCGGCAGGGAACGCCAAAAATTTCATCAGTCCTGCTGCCGTAAAAACCATCGCCGCGGAAATCGCCTTATATAAAAATGACTGGCAAAAAGCCTTTGACTACAGCACCGATGTTATTAATCATTCAGGGATCACGCTTACTGCCCAAAGCCAGCTTGTCAGCAATTGGGGAACTGCTGAGTCAATCTGGGAACTTGCCAATACGGATGATAATGATTCTCCTCTTTCGAAAATCTATACGTATGTCGTATCGACAACCAGTACACAGACCTGGCCTGCGTATGTTGCCTCTGATGATATTTATAATCTGTACTCAGAAAATGATCTCAGAAAAAAACTTTTCGACACATATACTTTAAAAACGGCCGGCAGTTCTGTAAATCCTCCGTACCGTTTTACAAAAAAACATAACGGAACAACCTCAAATTTAATATACCGGCTGTCCCTGTTGTATTTTATCCGTGCCGAGTCAGCCCTGCATTTAGGAAACTCTGCAAAGGCCCTGAATGATATTAATACAATCAGAAACAGGGCAGGGCTTGCCTCATTATCCTCTGTTTCGCAGGATATCCTTCTGGAAGAAAAAAGAAAGGAATTTGCCTTTGAGAATCAGTACTTTTTTGATCTGATGAGAAATCATAAAAATATTGTAAGAAACAACGGGTGCCTTTCGGGCAACTGCAGTCCCACCTATCCGAACAATAAATTCGCAGCACCCATTCCCCAGGCGGCCACGAATGTAAACAGTAATATCGTACAGAATCCCGGGTACTGACCTTATCACCGCCTGTTTATATTTCAGGAGGTTTTTTAGAATATTTTAAATGTAATACTTATTTTTGCTGAAATTCGCCGGAAATGAAGAATGCTTTAAGCTGGATTTTAATTTTATTTCTCACCGTATCCCTTTTGAACAATTGCTTCAGCAGTAAGGTTCAGAGAGAGATCAATCAGAAAACCTCTTTTATTGCAAAGCTGAGGAAGATTTATTCTTCCGGAGATTCTTCGCAATGGCCGGCACCTTTATTGGACGAAGAAGCAAAGCCCTATTTTTCTGAGATCGGGCATCTCCCGGAAGTACCTTTTCCTGCCGATAATCCTTATTCTGCTGATAAATCATTTTTGGGGAAAACATTGTTCTATGATCCCCGCTTATCGGGTTCCAATCAGATTGCCTGCGCTTCATGCCATGATCCTGAGTTGGGGTGGTGTGACAACAGAACTTTATCCTTCGGTCACGACCGGCAGCTGGGAACAAGAAATGCCATGAGCATCCTGAATATTGCCTACGCCCAATCTCTGTTCTGGGACGGACGCGCCGGATCTCTGGAAGAGCAGGCCCAGATGCCGATTCAGGATAAAAAGGAAATGAGCGAACATATCGATATTGCAGCCGGAAAAATTGCCAAAATCAAAGGTTATGAACTGTTATTTGTAAAAGCTTTCGGAGATAAAACCGTGACCAAGGACAGGATTGCCAAAGCAATTGCCACCTTCGAAAGAACGGTGAAAAGTCCTCCAAGCAGATTTGATCTGTTTATTGATGGAAAAACAGAGGCTTTTTCCGATAACGAAGTAATGGGTCTCCATCTTTTCCGAACCAAAGCCAATTGTATCAACTGTCATAATTCAGGATATTTTTCCAATAACAGGTTTGAAAATATAGGAACGGCTCTGCTAGGATCAAAACATGAGGATTTAGGAAGATATCTCGTAACGAAGAAACCTGAAGATGCCGGAAAGTTTCGGGTACCCAGCCTCAGAGAAGTGACGAGAACAGGACCATGGATGCACAACGGATCCTTCATGCCGCTTGTAGATGTCATCCATTTTTACAATAAGGGAAATCCGGAGCCACCGCAAAAGAAATCCACCGTATACCAAGGCGTAACACTGCATTCGGAAAAATCTCAGATATTGAGGCTGTTGGATCTTACAGATGAAGAAATTTCTCAGCTGGAAGCTTTTTTGGGAACTTTATCGACGAGAACCCAAAGGATTACGCCTCCTGAATTACCAGAATAAATGTCAGCAGTAAGGATCGATAATGTATGGTAAAGAACGGAAGAATTTTGCTGCTGTTTCAATATAAACATCGATCAGCAGAGATTCTGACAACCATTTCAAATTGGACCGATTCTGAACGCTTTAAAGTCCGGTGATTTATCAATAGACATTTTCCAGGAATCTGTTCCGTCATCGAGACCGGATGACATGCAAACTATTTCCACGCAAATTCTATTTTTTAAAATTTCAAGAAGAATACTGAAGAAAAGCTAACTAATAGATCATTTACGGTTTTCCGTAAGGAAGAAAGTCCTGTTTTAAATAATATTGCATAATTTCGCATCCGAAAACTAATTGTAGAAAACTATGGAAACTGTATTAATCATTGTACTGATTGGTCTTGTCATCTTTGCATTCACCAAGATCAGCAAATTAAAGAAAAACCTGGTTCAGAAGGACGTTCAGATCACCGGCCTGAATCAGGAAATAGGAAGACTGAATTCTGAAAACCTTACCTTACATTCGGACAGAAGATCCCTGAGTGATAAAAATCAACGCTTAAGAAGTGAAGTCTCCAATCTCCAGATGGATAAAAGATCACTGGATAGCCAAATGGCAGCACTGAAAGATAAAAATACCGAATTGCAAAAATACCAGAATATTATTGATGTAAAGGTAGAGTGTGAGTATCTTCTCCAAAAAGCGCAGAGACAAAGCCTGAAACTCACCGAAAAGGCAGAACTGGAGCTGGCCGGTGCAAAAGAACAGTCTAAAGAATCCCGCAGAATTAGCCGTGAGTATACCGAGAAAAAGCAGCGCGAAATTGAGTTACTGTACGAAAACGCAGTAAAAGAAGCAAAACGAATTATACAAAATGCAGAAACTAACGCCGAAAATATTGCCGGAGATGCCTACAGAAGCATACGTGAGGCCGGTGAAATGGCAGAGAGAATAAAAGCCATGCAAAATGTGATCAAGGGATATGGCAACGAATACCTTGTTCCGAGCTATACCTTATTGGATAAACTGGCCGAAGATTTCAGTCATAAGGATGCCGGCGAGAATCTTAAGAAACTTCGTCAGAATAATAAAATGATGATCATCAGCAGACAGGCCGGAATCTGTGAATATATGGATGATGAAAGGAGAATTACGGCGGTGGATTTTGTGATTGATGCTTACAACGGTAAAATTGATTCTATTCTGTCTACGGTTAAAAAAGACAATTTCGGAATTTTAAAACAAAAAATGGAAGATGCCTTCCAGTTGGTTAATTTCAATGGCAAGGCTTTCAGAAATGCGCGGATATCCGATGTATATCACCAGGCGAGACTCGAAGAACTGAAATGGGCGGTCATAGCGCAGGAACTGAAAGCTCAGGAGCAGGAAGAACAGCGACAGATAAGAGAGCAGATCAGGGAAGAGGAAAAAGCCAGAAAAGAGTTCGAAAAGGCCATGAAGGAAGCCGAAAAAGAAGAGCAGACTTTAAAAAGATTAATTGAAAAGGCAGAATCCCAGGTAGCCAGGGCTAATGAGGAACAAAAGTTACTTTTCCAACAGAGACTGGAAGAACTGCAAAATAAGCTTGAACAGACGGAGGAGAAGAATCAGCGTGCCATTTCTATGGCCCAGCAGACCAAAACGGGTAATGTGTATGTTATTTCGAACATTGGTTCTTTTGGAGAAAATGTATATAAAATAGGAATGACCAGACGTCTGGATCCGTTGGACCGTGTCCGGGAATTGGGGGACGCAAGTGTGCCTTTTGAATTTGATGTTCATGCAATGATCTATTCCGAAGATGCACCTGCTCTGGAAAGACAGATCCATAAACAGTTTTTAAAGAAACAGGTAAATAAATGCAATCCCAGAAAAGAATTTTTTAAGCTGGGCTTAAATGATGTCAAGGCCTATCTGGACTCAATGGATATCAGCTGCAAATGGACTATGGTGGCAGAAGCAAGACAGTATAATGAGACCCTGAAACTGGAAGAAGAGATGCGGACCGATAAACAGCGTGAAGCCGAATGGGAACACTATCAGGAAGTGGCAGACCCGGTAGATCATGAAGAAGTACTGGAAGAATTGCAATAAAAATCAGCTCCGGATCAGTTTCCGGAGTTTTTGTTTACCATTAATAAAAATTATCCATGAGATGATTTTGCAAAAATATTCTTCAGAGTCGCAGGACTCTTTTCATGACAGAGAGCGTAAAATAATCGTTGCATGAATTGTATTTCTTGATTTTTATTAATTCTTATCTATTGGGTAAAACTACGGTCTTAGCGATAAAATTGGTGATTTTTTTTATTAATCAACCCGGTTTTTATCCCTGAAATGAAACTTTTAGAGATGATTAATAAAATAATTTGTAAGGTTTTCTTATCATGTTTTAATTCAAAAAAATATTTTAATTTTTATATAATTTTTATTTTCTTAAAGATCTCTTTCTTAAATATTTCTATCCTGTATATCATAGTTTTAATGATAAGCTTATCATATGCAATACGTTATTCTTATCATCATAAATAGATATGTAAACTGCTGATAAGCAGCGGATCATTATAGTTTTATTTTTTTTATTCAGCTGTTTTTTTATATTTGCTAGATCACGTAAATATTAAAATACAATGGTTCCGGATTTTATTCATACTTATGTTTCCGTCGATTGTGTCGTTTTTGGCTTTGACCATGAAAACAGACTCAACATATTGCTGGTGCAGCGTTACCTGGACGATGTTCCTACGGAATGCCAAAGAAGACTGCCGGGCAGTTTAATACTCAGTGATGAAGATGTAGATGATGCGGCGCAAAGGGTACTTCATGAGCTTACAGGCATTGAAAAAATGATTCTTAAGCAGTTCAAATGCTTTGCAGACCCTTTACGGGCCAGCAGTAAGGATGATATGAAATGGATGGAAAAGGAATATAAACAGCATATTGACAGGATCATTACCGTCGCTTATCTTTCTCTATGTAAAATTGATCACAAGATCAACTGTACGAAATACGACACGGTAGACTGGTATCCGATCGATGAGGTTCCGTTGCTTCCGTTTGATCATAATAAAATTATCAGCGAATCTTTAAGTGAGATCAGAAAATGGATAGAATCTGACTTCTCCATTATTTTTGAACTCCTGCCAAAAAGATTTACAATAAGACAATTATATCAGCTGTACAATGCTTTAAGTAAAAAAAGAATCGATATCAAAAATTTTCACAAGAAGATTTCATCCTTCAGCTATATTATCCCGCTGGAAGAAACACAAACCAATGTTTCGCATCGCGCAGCCAGATATTACCGCTTTGATGCTAAAATTTTTAAGAAAAACAATACTAAACTAATAAAATAATACCGTATTAACTATGTACCTACTTGGATATGACATCGGCAGTTCTTCCGTAAAAGTATGTCTCATTGAGGCCTCCAGTGGAAAGATCATTGCATCGGACTTTTCACCGAAAAAAGAGATGAAAATCACTGCCGTGAGTCCCGGTTGGGCAGAACAGAATCCGGAAGACTGGTGGACCCATCTTAAGCTGGCACACGAAGCGGTGATTCAAAAATCCGGAATTCATCCGGATGACATTAAAGCAATCGGAATCACGTGGCAGATGCACGGACTGATTCTGACGGATAAAAATCAGAACCTGCTGAGACATGCGATTATCTGGTGCGACAGCCGTTCTGTTCCGTATGGTGAAAAAGCTTTCAGGGAAATCGGGGAAGAAAAATGTTTATCACACCTTTTAAACTCACCGGGTAATTTCACGGCTTCAAAACTTGCCTGGGTAAAGGAAAATGAACCTGAGATTTTCGATAAAATCGATAAAATAATGCTTCCGGGAGATTATATCGCGATGAGACTTTCGGGTGAGATCGGAATCACCATCGAAGGCCTGTCTGAAGGAATTTTCTGGGATTTTAAAAATAACTGTATCTCTGAAGACATTATTAATTATTACGGAATACCCAAAAGTTTTTTTCCTGACATCATTCCTACTTTCGGAATCCAGGCCACGGTTTCTGCCAGGGCATCACACGAATTAGGGTTAAAAGAAGGAACACCCATTTCTTACAGAGCAGGTGATCAGCCGAATAATGCACTGTCATTAAATGTGTTTAATCCAGGCGAAATTGCCTCTACAGCAGGAACATCAGGAGTGGTATACGGAATTCTGGATCAGCTTGAATATGACCCATTATCAAGAGTAAACACATTTGCTCATGTAAATCATACCCCGGAGGAAACCCGGCTAGGTGTTTTACTCTGCATCAACGGAACAGGAATTTTAAACTCGTGGATGAAGCATAATCTGGCAACGTCACTGTTATCTTACGGAGATATGAATGATCTGGCTTCCCTTTCTCCAATAGGCTCGAAAGGTTTGAGCATTATCCCATTCGGAAACGGGGCAGAAAGAGTTCTGGAAAATAAAGATACAAGCTGTTCGATCCACGGCATCAATTTCAATATTCACTCAAAAGGAGATATTCTGCGTGCTGCACAGGAGGGAATTGTATTCTCTTATGAATACGGAATGAATATCATGCGGGATATCGGTATGGATATTCAGGTGATCCGAGCAGGAAATACCAATATGTTTTTGAGTCCTGTTTTTCGCCAGTCGCTTGCCAGTGTCAGCAATGCGGTCATTGAGCTTTACGATACGGACGGAGCAGTAGGCGCGGCACGGGCCGCAGGAATGGGAATAGGATATTATGCAGATTCTGAAGAAGCTTTTTCGTCCCTTGAAAAAATAGCTGTCATCGAGCCTGAATACGAAAACAGAGAACTCTATTTAGAAGCATACTCCAGGTGGACCAAGCATCTTAACGAAATAATATAATTCACCCCGGACCGGAGTTCCATTACACTCAAAAATCCCCAAATAAAAAATTCAATCAACACACACCAAAAAATCAATCATCTGCGCCATCTGCAAAGACCCGCGCGACATTTTTAAATGTACAGATCTGTCAACTAACCGGATTAAAAAAAAACTGAGGCAACTCATTCTTCGTGATTTAAAAAAGAAAAGTTGCCTCAGTACTAACTGTACGTAAAATTTTAACTCCGATATAATACGGAAATATATGAATCTCTTAGTTTTAGTTAAGAGTAACTATTTTATTGAAGACATTACCCATTTCCTCAACGGTGATAACATATCTGTCGGATGTTTTGGGATTAAGATCAAAAGTCATCTCAAGTGCTCCGTCTGCAGTTGTCTTAGTAGCACTGTAATAAACATTTCCTGAAAAGTCGGACACTGAAATCGTTGCGCTGTTTTTAAGACCTGAAAGATGAAGTTTTGCCTTATTCCCTGCAATGGTGTATTCAGGTTTAAAAATTTCGGCAAAAGGAGTTTTTTCGATCTCTACCGTATTGGTATTGCTTATATTTATTTTATATTTCTCTATTTTCTGGTCAGATTCTGCCACCAGATAATACGTCCCTGAATTCAGGTCTTTCAGGTCATATGATTTTGTGACATTATTTTCCTTCTCCAGCTTTTCAGAAAATAATTCTCCGTAGGTATCATTGTAGATGACCAGGGATATATTCTGTGCATTCAGCACTTCAAAACTTATCGTTTTTGCTTCCGTATTTTTAAAAGAAAGAGAAAAATCTTTATCTTTACTCATCAGGCTTGCTGATGTACAAAGGAATCCTATAAGAAAAGCAGTTTTTAGTAATGCGTTCATAATAATAAGTTTTATACTGCAAATGTATAACAGAAGATCTTCGTAGTCTACAATACAATTTTCATATTTATGTTCTATATTAACCTTTAAATTATTTTATTTGATATTAATTGTTAATTTTGCACAGATTAATAAAATAGCTCATGAAACATTCTAATCCCGCCTTTGAAGCGGTAAAGCCCAATATCGGAAGCAGCTTTACGAGTCTCAGGTTCTTAAGGAATGAAAATATAAAATCTCATGTATGGCATTATCATCCTGAGGTCGAACTGATCTTTGTCTGCGGAGGTTCAGGAAAAAGGCAGATCGGGAGCAATATTTCTTATTTTACAGAAGGAGATCTCGTTATGATGGGAAGCAATCTTCCGCATTGCGGGATGACCAATGAAAATACGAATAACGACTATGAGATGGTGATTCAGTTTAAACCTGACTTTTTAGGAGAATTTGTCTGGGAGCTGCCGGAGCTGCATAGGATTGCCCAATTACTGGAAAGGTCAAAAGCAGGGATTGTTTTTGGTGAAAATGTAAAGAAAACCGTTGGGACACTTGTTGTGGAAATGCATGAATCTTCTTCACTACAAAGACTCGTCAGGTTTTTGGAAATACTGGATATCTTAGCATCCACTCAGGATTACAGGATTCTGAATGCCGGTAAGTACTATCTTCAGACCCAGGTTGAAGATAATGAAAGGATCAACCATATCTTTAATTATGTAAAAGATCATTTTAGAGAACAGCTTACCCTGGAAGAAATTGCTGAACTGGCCAATATGAAGGTACCGTCTTTCTGTCGATATTTCAAAAAAATCACCAACAAGACATTTACTCAGTTTGTCAACGAATACAGGATTACCCACTCGTTAAAATTATTGGCAGAAAAGCCGCTGAGCATCACAGAAGTCTGTTTTGAGTCAGGTTTTAATAATTTCAGCTATTTTAATAAAACATTCAAAGAGTATATTCATAAAAGTCCTTCGCAGTATAGAAAAGAGTTTCATCATTTTATGGAATAGGTTTTGAGTGGTAACGGTCTGAGAATAATAATGGAGAAATGATATGGTTTAACGGTCATTAAAAAGATTAAAAAACCTTGGTAAAACTGAAATTTAAAGATGAATTCAGTAGTTTTATCCCTGAAATCTCCTGATAGATTTATTTTTATAACAGTATATGGAAGATATTAAATTAATTGTAACTGATATGGACGGAACTTTTCTGAATTCTTCGCACGAAGTAAGTCCGGAATTTCCTGAAATTTATGAAGAACTGAAAAGAAGAAATATTTTATTTGTTCCTGCCAGCGGAAGGCAGATGCTGGGGATTACAAAATATTTTGGTGAAATAGAAAATGAAATGGCATTCATCGCTGAAAACGGCGGCTACGTCATTTATAAGAATGAAGAGCTGTTTGCCGATAAATTGGAACAGAAGCATATGAATGAAATCATTACGGCTGTCCGCGGTATTTCAGGAGCTGCCCTGGTGTTGTCAGGTAAAAAGAAGGCCTACGTGGAAACCGGCAATCAGGATTTTATCGATTATATCTCACAGTTTTATACCAGTAATGAAAGACGGCAAGATCTTACACAGGCTGTCGATGACAGTATATTCAAAGTTGCCGTTTATCATCCTGAAGGCTCCGAAAAATATGTATATCCGGTCCTGAAAGAATTTGAAAAATATGGTCTTGAGATTGTGGTATCCGGACAGTACTGGCTGGATGTTATGAATAAAAACATCAACAAAGGTAATGCTTTGGAAAAGTTACAGAAGGCTCTGGATATTACCCCTCAGCAGACCATGGCTTTTGGAGATTATATGAATGATATTGAGATGCTGGAAAACTCCAAATATTCATACGCCATGAAAAATGCACATCCGTCTGTAAAGAAGGCGGCAAGCTTCGAAGCCTGTACCAATGATAATTTTGGGGTACTGAAAATTATTAAGGATTACTTAAATATCAGATGAAAAATTTCGGGCGAGACAAAGTCTCGCCCGAAATCTATTATGCACTATAGGTGTATATTTTAAAATTATAATGTATTACAGATATTCCCTCCCAGGGTTGCTCCTGCATTTGCCGTGACATCTGCCTTTACAGAAGATACAGACAGCGCAGGAATTGAATAAGGCGGGGTGAAAGCAGTGCCGCTTCCTGAAGTATTTCCGGTGGTATTGATAAAACTGTTCCCTGTAACGGTAACGGCAGTATATCCGCTCATTAAGTTTACCGGCTCTTTTACATTTTCAAAAACATTTCTGTCAACAAGAATATTAGCCTGAACTCCGGCAGCAATACATTTATTGCTTACAGCGCTGTTAAAATAGCTGTTAAGGATATGAATTTTTCCAAATCTTACCCTTGGCATACGTTCTCTGCAGCCCGGTGCCCACCAGCAACGGACAAACGTTACATTTAATTTTCCGGCGTCAGCAGTAGCTCCGTCGCTGGAGCCGATGAGATTGGAGAATCTATGGTCATCCGTTCCACCCGATCCGCCGGGTTTTGGCGTTTTTAAATAGTGGAATTTTGTATAGGACACGGTGATGTAATCAGACTTGTTTTTAATGTCAAAATTTCCGTCAACACCATCCCTGAATTCACAATGGTCGATCCATACATTTCTGCAGTCATCGAGGATCGCGTTATCCCAACCGTCCGTATCATACGCACCCGGGCCTTCAAAAATCAGGTTCCTGATAATGATGTTATTGCATCTTTTGATATTAATAATTCCCGATCCGCTTGCGGTCTGATCCGTAGAAACCAGTTTGGCGCCACTCGCTCCATACACGGTTTTTCCTGTCTGGTCCTGCAGACTGAGTCGGGTGGTAATCGTAATGGTCCCGGATATTTTAATGACCTTTACAGCAGTATTTTCAAGTGCTGCTTTCAGTTGGGTGTACGTGGTAACCGTAGTTTCTGCAGAAGTTCCGCCTCCTGTAGTTCCGCCATTCTGGGAAGCCCAGCCCGGTGCGAGACAATTGGCCAGGGGAATAATATCTCCGGCAGCTTCATTGCCTGCATCTATTGAAGATCCGGCTATCTCAGTTTTTAAATCTTCGGAGCTGCAGCCTGATAAGGCTAATGCTGCGCTGAATACTGCTGTAGACAGCATCATTTTAATGTTGATTTTCATAGTAAATTAATTTTGTTAATGGATGAGGTTAATAACTAGTGCATGATATTCTTATTAGTTGTTTAATGATATAAGTGATTGTATTTTTTTAAATTGATAAACGAATGTATTAATAATTTTTCATATTAAATCAATTTATGTTGAATTAATTTTTAATTCAACCGATTGCGTAATGTCAAATTAATTTAATTGAAATATTTTTTCCTACTTGTTTAGTAATAATCAGATTATTTTAAAATTATAAGATAGGGTAGTGCTTAAAAAAAAGGCTGTCAAAAATGACAGCCTTGGAAAAATACTATATTGTAGTTATGTAGCTAAGATTCAGCATTTACCAATCCGTAATGGGATGGTACCGGCTCTTTGCCGAACAGACATGAAAAAATATTCTGAAATTCATGAATGTATTTGCATCGTATTGAATTACCGTAAATTTTTAATCCTTCGACAATTTTTCTTGAACTCAAATCAATATCATACTTGATGAAAGTTTCAGGTCTCTCATAACGGATTCTCTGTTCTGAGCTATAAGTTCTTGAAAAACCAAACTTTTCAAGCCATTCTTCTGTGATCTGTATTGGTGTGATGGCTCCTGCAGGTACAGAAACACTGTGGATGTCATTTTCAATTTTAACAAAATAATCTTTTTCATTATTCTGGAATATTTCAGTAATGGTAAAAATCTGATTTTTATATTCCACTAAATTTTTAATCTTTAGATCGGCAACGTTCATAATATCTTGTGTTAAGGTTATTAATGTAAAGTGTGATTGATAATTGAACACTTGCAAATACTATGCCTTACGCATAAATAAATTTAACTGTTATGTTAATTATTGTGTTGATTTTTAAAATACATAAAGATTTTTAATAAAATATATATTAAAATTCCCGTGGTTGGGAGTTTTGGTGTTTGTTTTGCAGTATGGGTGTGGTACTTTCGAGTATTTATTTTTTCAATTGTTGAAATAGGGTATGAATTAGTTTCATGACAAATCATCATCCCATAAAATTATTATCAGACATGAAGCCGCAGATCATTACTCCAGATGTTACAGAGTAGGCGATCATCTTGTCAAAGTATTTACATCACCGCAAACTCATACAACTGCTTGATTGTACAAATCAAAATTCTTATCATTGTACTACCAAAATTTTTACACAATATGATTGAAAATTTTCCTTTCTACTTATCACTCATTGTTGCCATTATCCTGCTCATCATGCTGGCTGATAAAATTAAGGTAGCATATCCGGTCTTGCTTGTACTGGCAGGATTACTGATAAGTTTTATTCCCGGAATCCCTGTCGTCCGGATAGACCCGGAGCTTATTTTTATCATATTTCTGCCGCCTTTACTCTATGAAGCAGCCTGGGCGATCTCATGGAAAGAGTTGTGGAAGTGGCGGCGTATTGTAGGAAGTTTTGCTTTTGTGGTCGTCTTTCTCACAGCGATTTCCGTAGCTGTGGTAGCCAATTATTTTATCCCCGGATTTTCTCTTGCGCTCGGATTTTTGTTAGGCGGTATCGTTTCTCCTCCGGATGCGGTAAGCGCAAACGCCATTTTAAAATTTGTGAAAGTTCCCAAAAGCATGTCTTCCATTTTAGAGGGTGAAAGTTTGTTAAATGATGCATCCTCTCTGATTATTTTCAGATTTGCCATGATTGCAGTGGCTACCGGACAGTTTATCTGGTATGAAGCGGCATTTAGTTTTTCATGGATGGTCATCGGCGGAGTCGGGATTGGCCTTCTGATAGGATGGCTGTTTATGAAAGGTCAGAAATATCTTCCTACAGATGCCAATATGGATACCATCCTGACCATTGTGGCACCTTATGTCATGTACATGGCAGCAGAGGAAGTACACAGTTCAGGAGTCTTGGCAGTGGTAAGCGGAGGTTTGTTGTTATCCAATAACAGACATGCATTTTTAAGTACTTCCTCACGCATACGTGGAGTGAATGTCTGGGAAAGCCTCACTTTTGTACTGAATGGTCTGGTGTTCGTACTCATCGGTCTTGATCTTCCTGAAATTACTTCGGGTTTAGAGGGAGTGAGCCTTTCTTCTGCCATCGGATACGGATTGCTGGTTACGGCAGTATTAATTATTGTCAGAATTTTATCTGCTTACGGCGCAGTACTTGTCACTCTTATCGCCCGGAATTATATTCCTGTTGCGGATAGCAGAAATCCCGGATTTAAAGCGCCACTTGTCATTGGCTGGACCGGAATGCGAGGGGTAGTTTCTCTGGCGGCAGCCCTATCTATTCCCACACAGATTTATGCAGGAGGTCCCGCTTTTCCTCAGCGAAACCTGATTTTATTCATCACCTTTATTGTGATCCTGACTACTCTGCTGGTGCAGGGACTGACGCTTCCTTACTTAATTAAAAAAATAAATATATCCTCTTTTGATGATCATATTCCTGATGACAAAGTGAATGAGCTGCTGAGAAGAGAAATGGCGAAATTCACGCTCGGACACATCGCAGATAACTATGAAGAAGTATTCCGGAAAAGTCCCTTTCTTCAGCAGGTTCATGAAAAATGGCGGGGAAAAACGGGTACAAGTGAAGATATCAGGATATCTAAGGAGATCAGGAAAGTTTATCTTGATATTCTAAATCAGCAGAGACAGTGGCTTATCGCCCAGAATAGTGATAAAGAGCATCATTATGATGAACATACCATCAGGAAACACTTATTGCAGATTGATCTGGAAGAAGAAAGAATACGGCTGATGCATTAATTCGTAAAGAATGCATTGCTTTAATTATGTTATTAAATTCTGTCCCAAACAGATTGAATTCGTATTTAAAATAATTCATCAGACTTAAATAATAACCTGTAGAAATTAAATCTAATACTCACAAAACCGGAAAAGCCTCCGGTTTTGTTGTTTAATATTGAAAAAACCTTCCGATCATATCGGAAGGTGAAATAAATTGATTCTATGTAAAATGTGATTTATCACGTTATTGATGATTCTCCAGCCACTTCAAACGTCGTTCATCCGGAAGGTGTTTTACGTTGAAATTTTCAAATATAGCTGTAAAGCCTTTTCCGTCCGGACATGCTGCCATTAAACCTACCATCACCGGACTGTTATCCTGTAAATGGGCGTTTCTCATCATGACATAATTTTTATCATCAAAAGAATAAAACAGTTCAACAGCATCCAGTCTTCTGACTGCTTTTATCCAGACTGCAGGAGGCGTTTTATCCAAGGTGATCACACTCCAGTCGCTTGTCGTATGGGTAACCACAGTACTCAGATTATACTTCCCGTCCACAAATTCAATTCCTGCCTTGATATAATTTTCCTTGTCAATTCTCAGCATCAGGCCCGCCTGATCAAATCGGGCTTTATAATCTCCCGATATTTTTACCTTTGCTTCAAATTCTCCTCCATAGGTGGTGTAATAAAACGGGGCATCATCTACGGTAAAACCATAGTGTGAGATTCTCCAGTAATCACTTTGGGGCGTTACCGCCATGGACATCCTGTTGTTTTTGATTTCCCACTTTTCGGGTTCATTAAACCATATCATTTTTTCCAGAGTCTGTGCAAAGGCGTTTTGTGTAAGGAAAAAAAGAAAACAACTTAAAATAATTCTTTTCATTCTGTAATTGACTTTCGATTAAGGATAACTGATTGCAAATCGTTATTTTTGCAAAATTATAATTAAACAGGCATTCTGTCAATACTTATAAATAACCATTTTATGGAGATCGTCGAAAAGCTCACTGAAACATTACTGAACAAAAGTCTGAAAACATGCCGGCTGGATATTGATACGTACAAACAGACCGCATTAATGTATTCCCGCATCGAAAATGCGGTGGCGGTGCTGAGCGATATGCAGGAAAATAAAAGTTATGTCTATTCTTCTGAGACTGCCAAAGAACTGGGTCTAAAATTTAAAAATAACCCATTGGAGATTCCTTCCATATGGGAAGAAGAAATTCTGAAGAAAATTCACCCGGATGATAAGCTTGAGAAGTATATTCATGAATTGCGCTTCTTTAAAATGGTGGATTCTTTAAAGCGCGAGGAGCGTTCAGCGTATTATGTCCTGTCACGGATCCGGATGAAGGATAAAGACGATCAGTACAGATCAGTTACCCATAAAATGTTTTACGTGTATTCTCCCGATAATGAAAAGCTTAGATTTACCATTTGTCTTTATACGGTTTCGATCGACCAGACTCCGGTTCAGAATCCCGAGTTTTTAATCGTCAATGCTGTTATAGGCAAGGTAATCATTGAGGATCAGGTAAACTATAAAAATATTTTATCCGCGCGAGAGCTCGAAGTTTTAAGATACGTGGGAGAAGGCTTCACCAGTAAGGAAATTGCAGATGTTCTTTCCATAAGCATCAATACGGTGAGCAGGCACAGGCAGAATATCCTTGAAAAGCTGAATGTTAAGAACTCGGTACAGGCATTCAAAGATAATCCTTACTGAGGTTAGGTCCTGGGTCTTTTTAAACAGCTGTATGACATGACTTTATGGTATGCCGGATCTTATTATTCGGTAAACCATCACAGTAATTATATTTTTTTATTAAATTTAATAGGTAATCGCCAATGTAAAGTTTATGATTAAAAATATACAATAAAAAAGGCTTATATATGCTAAATAAATTGGTTTTTAACTAATATGATTTAAATGTTGTATGCATAATAAATTTTAATTAAAAATTCAAAGCTCCGACCGCTTATATGTTATATATTTGTTTATTCAAACAACTAAAATAATTAAGGATGAGCATTGACTTTACAACAGCGACGTTTAAGGATTTTGAGAATATTCCGGATCATAATATGTCCCAGAGAGCTGAGATATTTTATGAGTTCCTGAATCATATGAAATCAAATGGTCACATGAATTACAGACTTAAAAATACCACCGGTACCAATTCTGTAGTGAACGTAGATATCAGAAATCAGGAAAAAGATTACGTAAGTTTCGTTTCCAGCGATTATTTGGGATTTACCCAGCATCCAAAAGTAAAACAGGCTGCGATAGAGGGAATCGAAAAATACGGAACCGGAACGGGAGCGACACCGCTTATTGGAGGTTATTTTGACTATCACAATAAGCTGGAAAAAAAAATATCTTCCTTTTTTGGAAGAAATGAAGAGGAAGCAGCGATCTTCACAACAGGATATACAGCCAATAGTGCCACACTGCAGGCTTTACTGCAGAAAGAAGATATTGCAATTTTAGATATGGCTGTCCACGCCAGCGTACATGAAGGATGTGCTTTTACCAATAAAAAAACATTTCCTCATAATAACCTGGAGGCTTTGGAACACATTTTGAAGATTTCAGAAGGCCAGTACCGTACTAAACTTGTGGTAATCGACGGTGTATATTCACAGGATGGTGATACATCTCATGTGAAAGAGATTTATGCACTGGTGAAAAAATACAATGCATTCCTGATGGTGGATGATGTACATGGGGTTGGTATTCTTGGTAAGACAGGGAGGGGAACGCTGGAAGATACGGATCTGCTGGACAAAGTGGATATCATTACCGGGACTTTCAGTAAAACCTTTGGAAATCTTGGCGGATATGTCATTGCGGATAAAAAAATTGCAGCTTTTGTGAGATTCCAGTCCCGTCAGCAGATTTTTTCTGCGACAGCACCTCCTTCATCCTTAGGCATCATCAAAGCAATTGATCTGATTGATGAGGAACCGGAATGGAGAGAAAAGCTCTGGTGGAATATTAATTATTTCAAAAAAGGATTAAATGACCTTGGATTAGATACCGGGACTACCTGTTCTGCCATTGTTCCTGTAAAAATAGGTGATCCTTATGTAACAGGTGATGTAGGAAGGCTACTAATAGAAAGAGGAATCTATACAAATCCTATTTTGTATCCTGCCGTTCCAAGAAAGGACGCCCGTATCAGGATGAGCGTAATGGCCAGACATGAGAAAGAACATCTTGACAAAACGCTAAATGCGTTTGAAGATATAAATAATAAATTGCATATTGCAAAAAAATAATATTATATGCCTAGAAAAGTAGTGCAAGGCCCTATAAGGGATAAGGAAAAAACCAAACAAAAGCTTCTTGCAGCCGTTGGAAAAATTTTAAGAGTTAAAGGGTATTCAGGACTTAAAGTAAGTAAAATTGCAGCCGTTGCAGGTTTTGATAAAAAACTGATTTATGAATATTTCGGAAGCACCGAAAAACTGATCGATGAATATATCAGGTCTCAGGATTACTGGAGTAAAATCAATCAGAATATTGAAGTGGATCTTTCAGATGGAGGTCAGGAACTATCTAAACTGGCGGTGTTAAATCAATTCGAAAGTTTAAAGAAAAATAAAGAACTTCAGAAGATTATTCTTTGGGAACTTTCCGAAAGTAAGCCTATGCTCAGAAAATTAGTGGAACAGCGCGAAGAGGCAGGAGGAATGTTGTTTGAAAATATCACCGATCCCTACTTTGGCGAAGATGCTACGCGATACCGGGCAATTATGGCCCTTATCATTTCAGGAGCTTATTACTTAAATCTTTACACCGGTTATAACGCCAATAAGTTTTGTGGTATTGATATGAAAAGTGACGAGGGAAGACAGGAGGTAGAAAAAGCAATCGTTGAACTTATAGACTTTGCATATCAAAAGAAATAACTGCGTGGAAATTTTCCAGGGCTCAGAAAATAACATACTGTACAAAATTTGAAAACTTTATATTTTCAGATTAGAACTATATTTCTTATTTTTGGGCAATGGAAAATTTCATCGTATCTGCAAGAAAATATCGTCCCCAGGAGTTTGATACTGTTGTGGAGCAATCTCATATTACAGATACCTTAGAACACGCAATTGAAGAAAACCAGTTGGCTCAGGCCTTACTGTTTTGCGGACCCCGTGGTGTAGGAAAAACGACCTGTGCAAGGATTCTGGCCAGAAAGATTAACGAAAAAGACGGTTCCGTTTCAGAAGATGGCTTTGCTTATAACATTTATGAATTGGATGCTGCGTCCAATAACTCTGTCGATGATATTCGTGAATTGATCGACCAGGTACGCTTCGCGCCCCAGGTTGGTAAATATAAAGTATACATTATCGATGAGGTTCATATGCTGTCTTCTGCTGCGTTCAATGCATTCCTCAAAACCCTTGAGGAACCGCCTGCACATGCCATTTTTATTCTGGCGACTACAGAAAAGCATAAGATCATTCCCACGATTTTATCACGTTGCCAGATCTATGATTTCAAGCGAATTACCATTGAAAACATTCAGGGGCATTTAAAAACAATCGCGCAGAAGGAGCACATTCAGTACGAAGATGATGCGCTGTATCTTATTGCTCAAAAAGCTGATGGAGCATTAAGGGATGCGCTTTCAATTTTTGACAGGCTTTCTACGTTTTCACAGAAAAATATTACCCTGGCCAAGGCGGCAGAGGTATTAAATATTCTGGATTACGATCAGTATCTTACCATCGTAGATCTTTCCAAAGAGAATAAGATTCCGGAAGTGCTTTCTGCTTTCAATGAAATTGTAAGAAAAGGTTTCGATCCTCATATTTTTATTGCCGGTCTCGGAAACCATTTCAGGGATTTAATGATGGCACAAAACGAATCTACCATAGATCTCATAGAAGTAGGGGAACAAACTAAGATTAAGTATGTGCAGCAGGCCCGCAACTGGAATGCCCAACAGCTTATTGATGCTATTGAGATCTGTAATCATGCGGACATCAATTATAAGAATTCTAAAAACCCAAGATTAACGGTGGAGATTGCATTGATGCAATTGTCTTCTTTGACGGCTAATGGAGACGTTACAAAAAAAAAAAGTTCTTAATACGGGCACCGTTTCTTCATGAAAATCACGAAGTAAACACTGCTCCGAAAACTCCCGAAAAACCGGCAGAAAGCGCTCAAAAACCTGTTCCTGAAGAAACCGTTGTTCAGGAAGTAAAGAAGACTTCAAAACCCTTATCAAGATCCGGCAAATCTACCGGCTTCAGTATCAATTCTTTTATCAATAAAGAAGATAAGGTGGAAGCGGATGAAAATGTTACCGTAAAAACAGATCATCTTCCGCAAAATCACTTTACCGAAACCGATCTGCAGCAGGAATGGAAACTTCTGTTACAGCAGCTTCAGAGAAAAGATACCTTTGTTTTTAATGCCATCAAAGGATTTAAGCTTATAAAATCTACTGAAAATCTGATTACCGTGATGTACCCGTCCGATTCCGCAAAAGTAGAATTTGATAAGATCAGCAGGGAGTTTTTTAACCATTTCAAAACGAAGGTCCATAATTTTGCCATCGAAGTCGAATACAAAAGAGATTTTGAAAATCTTAAAATCGAAGTGATGACTAAAAGAAAAGTCTTTGAAAAATTTATCGAGAAAAATCCATTGCTGAAAGACCTGGATGATCTAATGAAATTTGATCTCTCCTGATTTGCCTGATCAATATCTGATCTAATGATGTTATAGGATCATATCTATGTAAACCCTGCAGGCGGACGGTTAGACCGGAAGTGGTACGTGCAGCTGTTATCATCCGGCCTCAATTACTCTCTTTAGCTCATCTATCTTTTTGTACATTTTATTGAAGAAAATATTTCTGGCTTTGTTATTGGCCGAAAGTAATTCGGAGTTTTTTAAGATCAGCTCCAGACTCTTCTCGTAATTATGACAGACTTTTTCATCTACAGTATAATAATAGCTTAAAATGGTATAGGGCAGGAAAAGGATTTTCTGGTCAAGGTATCTTATAAAAACAGTATTATTCATAATCAGCAGATCATTCTGGTACAATCTGAAATAAACATCTTTTCCATTCTTTTTTTTACGTATTGCTTCCATCGATGTAGAAATTTATTGTGCTCAAATCGGAGCCAGGTTTGAATTAACCGTCCCTAAGATAGATGATACAAAATTGACACTGCGCGGAAAAATAAAGAATGATTACATAAAGTTTACGATTCTCTTCGATTATCGTCCAACAGAGGAGTTTTCTGTTGCAGTGGGTCCTGAAATTGGGGTTTTAATAAAAAATCAGGTGAAATATGACCAGAGTGTTAATGGATCAACCAAAAGCAATCCTAAAAATGTACAGCAATTTGATGCCGGTCTGAAAGCAAAAGTTAAGTATATTTTTGCAGAACATTATCTGGCTTCCGTCGAGTATTACTGGGGAATGACAAAGATCTATAAATATACTCAGGTCAATCGGCAAATACAAGAACCGCCTAAAATTTATAATTCTAATTTAGGGATCTCTCTGGGATATGTTTTTTAATATTTTATTTACCTCTGGATGGTTGTTTTTTATCTTTTATGATCAATATTTAAATAATTTAATCCGCTTTGCTTCCACCAATAAATGCCGATGGTTGATGGCAGATTGATTTAAAACAGTCAAAAAATTAAATATTTAAATAAATTTTATATATTTGTCAGACATTTGTCCGGACAATCATTTTCTGACAACTGGAAATCATCATTCGAAAAGCTTGAATAGACGATTCACCGTATAAACGTGGAACAATTTATCTCACATAAAACCGATTCAGGAAACCTTTTTGGTTTTGCAACTGCTAAGTATTTTAGCGGTTATTTTGGCTTTTCGTTTAGTTATCAAAGAAATTTTAAAAGTTATTACCGATTTTATTGGTACAGCTAGTCTAAATTTCTTTCTCAAAAAATACAGGAATACATAAACCTTCTTTTATTTCCTGATTCCTTTAAAACTTTAACGGCATTTTTTTGAAAGAATTGTAAAATAAATTTTATAATGCAGGAATGATCTGTGTTTAATTTTAAAATAAAGAATAAATAAAAATTATGGATATGAATTTAAAAGATTTAAAAAACGACTGGATTAATGAGTTCTCCGAACCCATGATGATTGCCGGACCCTGCAGTGCCGAAAGTGAGGCTCAGATGCTGGAAACGGCAAAGAGAATCAGAGAAACCCAGGCCAATGTTCCCATTTTCCGTGCCGGAATCTGGAAGCCCCGTACAAAACCCAACGGATTCGAAGGAGTAGGAGTTATCGGTCTCAACTGGCTGAAAAAAGTAAAAGAAGAATATGGTTTTAAAACTGCCACTGAGGTAGCAAATGCCCACCATGTGTTTGCCGCATTGGAGGCTGATGTAGACATTCTTTGGATAGGGGCCCGCTCTACTGTAAACCCTTTTACGGTGCAGGAAATTGCAATGGCACTAAGAGGAACCGAAAAGACGGTCCTTGTAAAAAACCCGGTTAACCCGGATTTAGCATTATGGATCGGTGCTCTCGAAAGACTTCTGGGACAGGGTATTAAAAACTTAGGCGTCATCCACAGGGGATTTTCGACTTACCAGAAAACAAAATACAGAAATAACCCGAACTGGCAGATTGCACTGGATTTTAAGAGTCAGTTTCCCAATATTCCTATGTTAATTGATCCTTCTCATATTTGCGGTAACAGAACAGGGTTGGCAGATATCACCCAGGAAGCTTTAAACGTCGGATACCAGGGCGCCATTATCGAAACACATTCTAATCCTGATGAAGCCTGGAGTGATGCCGCACAGCAAATTACACCGGAAGTGCTGGCTGAACTGATCGCTAACTTGAAAATCAGAAATACAGGTTTTGCAGGCTTCGAAGGCGATATGGGAAGACACCGGACACTGATTTCTGATATCGATTTTCAGCTGATTGAGCTCCTGTCGCAAAGAATGAAGATTTCGGAAAAAATAGGAAAGCTTAAAAAAGAAAATGATATCGCAATCTTCCAGCCGGAACGTTGGAAAGAGATTACCGAATATGCCACTCAGAAAGCAAGGGAAACACAGATGTCTCAGGAATTTATTGAGAAAGTCTTCAAAGCTATTCATGAAGAATCTATCGAAGTGCAGAACAGTATTATGATTAACAGATAATCATCTGGTAAAATAAAGTCACAGGGGCTTAGGAAATAGAATTTAGAAGACGATTACCGTATGAAATCAACTAAGTCCTACAACCTAAGCCCTAATTGCTTATATTTGCAGTATCTTAATATATGAAAGGAAAAATCATTAAATCTACGGGAAGCTGGTATCAGGTTTTAGAAATGGAAACGGACAGGATTTTTGAAGCCAGAATCCGTGGGAAATTCAAGTTGATCAAAACGAGACTTACCAATCCTCTTGCTGTAGGTGATTTTGTTGAATTTCAGCTGGAGCAGGATGATATTGCCTGGATTACAAAGATCGAATCCCGCAGAAACTACCTGATCAGGAAATCGGTAAATCTTTCAAAAGAAGCCCATATCATTGCCTCTAATATTGATCTTGCCTGTTTTATTTTTACATTGAAACATCCTGAAACTTCACTTGGATTTCTGGACCGTTTTTTAGCCTGTTGCGAGGCTTATAATATTACACCGTTACTTTTATTCAACAAAATTGATGTTTTACATGAAGAAGAGATTGAAATTGTAAAAGATATAGAATTTCTTTATCAGGAAATAGGATATGATTCCCTTGAAATTTCTTCATATTCAAGGTTAAATCTCGACGGACTTCAGGATCTTCTCAAAGATAAAACCTCTGTATTTTTCGGACATTCAGGATGTGGAAAATCAACCTTGGTGAATGCGCTGCAACCCAATTTAAATCTGAAAACATCTGAAATTTCAGATACTCATCTCAAAGGAAAACACACAACAACATTTGCACAGATGCATTTCTGGGATTTTGGAGGAAATGTAATTGATACTCCAGGTGTGCGGGAATTTGCAATGATAGATATTGAGAAAGAAGAAGTACAGCATTATTTTCCTGAAATTTTCAAAAAAAGGGAAGAATGTAAATTTCACAACTGCCTTCATATCAACGAACCTAAATGTGCCGTGCTTGATGCATTAGAAACGGGCGAAATTCAGCATTCGAGATATGCAACGTACATAAAACTGATGGATGAAGCCGAAGAGGCTTCCCGGCAATAAACTCTCGTAGCTTGAAATTAGATTCCGTTCAGAGATCTTCCTGTTTAAATTTTTTCCGACCTTCACGATAATAGGATTTTGTAAAACTTCAACAATAGAAAGCGGTGCTTTTTATATGCTTGGATACAATAATATTCTGGTGAAAGTTATTTCGTGTATTCTTTTTATTTCATCTGATCAGCTGTTCCGGTTTTCCCCTACAAAAATATTGATTTTACCGCATGATATGCTTTTCCAGATATAGTAATTCCCCCTTAAACGGTAAAGTATTAATGGTATAATTGATGTCCGAAATTTTAACGTCTATAATAAATAAAAAACCCAGCCGAAGCTGGGTAAAAACTAATAACCATGAAAACTCAAATTAAACATGAGAATCGCAATACAAATAACAATTACTGTGCCAAAAGTTTTTACAATTTGTTAATTAAAGTTAATTTTATGTTAAAAAATTTTAAATCAAAATAACAGAATTTTTTCTTATTTTTGCGGCATTAAAAAAATTATACATTTATGTCTAACATTACATTCACTATGATTAAGCCTGATGCTGTTGCTGACGGACATATCGGTGCTATATTAGGTAAAATTTCAGAAGGAGGTTTTAAGATTAAAGCTTTAAAATTAACTCAGCTTACAGTAGCTGATGCTAAAAAATTCTATGAGGTACACGCAGAAAGACCATTCTACGGAGAATTGGTAGAATTCATGAGCTCTGGTCCTATTGTGGCTGCTGTTTTGGAGAAAGAAAATGCAGTTGAAGATTTCAGAACTTTAATCGGAGCAACAAATCCGGCTGAAGCTGCTGAAGGAACAATCAGAAAAATGTTTGCAAGAAGCATTGGCGAAAATGCTGTGCACGGTTCAGATTCTGATGAGAATGCTCTTATCGAAGCCCAGTTCCACTTTTCAGGAAGAGAAATTTTCTAGGAACAACCTCTTACAATATAAAATCCAGAGAATTTTTCTCTGGATTTTTTTGTGGTAACTCATATTATAAATTACTTTCGATAGCACCTACTTCTCTCTGTACAATTCAACGGGTGTATCGAAAAGCACCGCAATCACAGTCATAGTTTTATCCAATCGCTCTCGGGTAAAATCACTATAAATGATTCCCGGTCGGTCACTCCAGTATAGTTTATTGTAAAAAGGAGTGCCGGCACGACGAGCCTTCACCACCTATTCTGGTCTTGAAAATATTATTTTATCCCTTTTAAGGCAACAGGTCCGGTAGGGTAATGTCTTTAACAGAACCGAATGCCCGGATAATGTCCGATAGGAAGTCCTTTTCCTTAAATTGCTGAATAATTTCCGACGAAAATAGATATTTAACGGAAATTCCGTATAAACACCTAATTTAAATCCGTATAAATACGGATGTGTGGTATGGATATTTTATTCATCTTTACATCAGAAAAAATAGAAAGAAAATACACCATACGGTATAAAACTAATAACCATCATAGCTCATAATAGAGCGAGAAAAGGCAGCTGAAAAGCTGCCTTTTTATATAATTCCGATAGGAAAAACTAAATTTTCAGAAGTTCAATGGTTCTTTCAGGGCTTTCCGACGAGAAAACAGCATTTCCGGCAACCAGTACGTCTGCACCCGCCTCAAATAATTTTCCGGCATTGTCCAGATTGACCCCGCCATCTACCTGTATCAGAGCTGTAGAATTATTATTTAAGATCAGATCTTTGGTCTCAGCAATTTTTTTATAGGTGTTTTCGATGAATTTCTGACCTCCGAATCCCGGATTGACACTCATTAATAATACCAGATCCACATCAGCAATAATGTCTTCCAGCATTAAAACAGGGGTGGAAGGATTCAGTACAACCCCTGCTTTCGCTCCTTTACTCTGAATAAGGTGAAGCGTCCTGTGAAGATGCGTACAGGCCTCATAATGAACAGAAACCAGATCTGCACCATATTCTATGAACTCTTCAACATACTTTTCGGGCTCAACGATCATTAAATGAACATCGACAAATTTTTTAGCATGCTGCTGAACAGTTTTCATTACAGGAAAACCAAATGAAATGTTCGGAACAAATCTGCCGTCCATTACATCTACGTGAAACCAGTCGGCCTGGGAGTTGTTCAGCATCTCAATGTCTCTCTGCAGATTCCCGAAGTCTGCGGATAATAGGGAAGGAGCTATAAGCTTCGTTTTCATTTTACTTAAATATTTAGATTTAGAAAGCAGAGGTTACAATACCATTGTCCTCATGGAATTCCAATTTCTTTCTTAATGATACTTCAGTTTCATTTCAGGAGTGATCTTCAACAGTGTTTCATAAATTAGCTGAATAACATTTCTCACATCCTCTTTAGATACCATTTCCACCGTTGTGTGCATATAACGCAAAGGTAATGAAATTAATGCACTCGGAACACCGCCGTTCGAGTGGGCAAATGCATCAGTGTCGGTTCCTGTCGCTCTGCTGGAGGCTGCTCGCTGGAAGGGAATTTCTTTATTTTTTGCCGTGGCAATGATTAATTCTCTGATCGTATGGTGAATACTAGGAGCAAAGAAAACGACAGGTCCGTCACCACATTTCTGGTCCCCTTCTTTTTTCTTTTCAATCATAGGAGTGGTCGTATCATGGGTAACATCCGTTACGATAGCAATGTTGGGCTTAATGGTGTCTGCAATCATATCAGCGCCATACAATCCAACTTCTTCCTGAACAGAATTGGTAATGTATAATCCGAACGGAAGCGTTTTTTTGTTTTCCTTCAGTAATCTTGCCACTTCTGCAATCATAAAACCCCCGATTCTGTTATCTAAGGCTCGGCAGACAAAATAGCGGTCATTCATTTCAAAAAACTCGTCAGGATATGTGATCATGCAGCCTACATAAATTCCCAGTTCTTCAACCTCTTTTTTTGAAGTTGCCCCGCAGTCGATGAAGATATTTTCAATTTTCGGGACAGGCTCATTCTGATTCGTTCTTGTATGAATTGCCGGCCATCCGAAAACTCCTTTTACGATGCCCTGTTCTCCGTGAATATGCACAACTTTGGAAGGTGCGATCGTTTGGTCCGAACCCCCGTTTCTGATAACGTAGATCAGTCCTTCCTCTGTAATGTAATTTACATACCAGGAAATTTCATCAGCATGAGCTTCAATAACTACCTTAAATTCGGCATCGGGATTAATGATTCCATAACAGGTTCCGTAGTGGTCCACTTCAATTTTATCTACATAAGGCCTGATGTAATCCATCCATACTTCCTGTCCACGATGTTCGTAACCTGTTGGTGACGAAGTGTTTAAATATTTTTCTAAAAATTTTAAGGATTTCTTTTCAAATTTCATAAAAAGGAATGATTTTTGCGTTTAATTTTTCTTCTAATACGGGTAAAAATAATGAATTTTAGCAAGATTATTTGTCTTTTCATCTTCTTTTTTGGGGCCAGTGTTTTCGGACAGAGGGATTCTGTCATCGTAAAACCTCTGAGCCAGTATCCTCCCGAGCTTCTGAAGATAGATGAATCTGGTAACAGATATTATTATGATGAAAGACAGAAGATGAGAGTTTATGAGATCAACGGGGAACCCGTAATGGTGTTGGACGAGCTGGTTCTTATTAATAAACCCCGGTTTAATAATCAGTTAGATAAAAATTACTATTACTTTCTCAATAAAAAACTGTACAGGGTATATCCTTTGTTTGTAACAGCCCTTCAGCAGTACAGGGATATCCAGAAAGACATGACGGATATGGACACCAAGGCAAAAAGAAAGTTTATCAAAGACCGTCAGAATATGCTCGCCGACCAGTATGAAAAACAGTTGAGAGACCTGACGACAACAGAAGGCCAGGTTTTTGCAAAACTGATGAACAGGGCCACCGGAAAAAATGTCTATGAGATTATCCGGGAGTTAAGAGGAGGCTGGAGTGCCTTTTGGTGGAATGTAAAGGGTAAAATGGCAGATATCGATTTAAAAGACCCATATGATCCGCACAAAAACCGTACTGATGAGTTTCTGGAATCACTTTTACAGTCCAATTGGAATTCGGGATACCTGGTGCCGTACCCGGGAGCCAATCAGTTTAAGGTTATGAAATAATAAAGTATTCGTTATAAAAAAATTCCTGTAAGAAATGATCTTACAGGAATTTTTCTTTCAGTTTGTCAAATACAATCTGATCGATGGGTAAAGGAAATGGATTATCGGGTCTGTTGATATCGATCCATTCTGTTTTTTCAATACATGGATCAAGAATTAAGAAATCCTCTTCATTCGTAATGTTGACTAAGTAATAGATGGTAAGCAGCTGTTCATTTTCCCTGAATCTCGAAACGAGAAAATTTTCCTGGGTATATAAATGTTCAACGATTTCTATTTTTACGTTAAGTTCTTCATCGAATTCACGGTGTAAACAGTCTGTTACTCCTTCGCCGAACTCTAATCCGCCTCCCGGAAATTTCATCAGCGCTTCCCCGGCATACTCCTCAAATAATGTTAAAACTTTTTTGTCTTTTACTGCACAAGCATAAACTCTGATGTTGATCTTATCAATCATTGTATAATATTTTGTAAAGCTAATGTAAGAAATTGTTGGAAGTTATCAGGCATGTATGTCAGGTTAATTCTACCTATTATATATTCACCACTCACCACTCACCACTCATCACTTATAACTCATCACTCTTCAAAGCGTTAATCATTTCTCTCTTTCCCGGCGGACCCTGCTTCTTTTCTACTGTAAAATTGAGCTCCTTAAGGATTCTTCTTACGCTTCCTTTTGACGAATAGGTTGTTAATAATCCATTAACTGCCATTTTGTCGGAGACCATTTCAAACAGTGGTTTTTCCCAAAGGTCAGGTTGTACCCGTGCCCCGAAGCAGTCATAATACACAAGATTTATTTTAGGTAATGCGATGTCTTTCAGGTCGAAAAAGTCACATTCTATCTTTGTTAAGTTAAATCCACTAACGATTTCAACTGGCTTTTCCCATTCTTCCAGATGAATTTTTTGATAAATATTTTTGAATTCGGGGCTGTCAAAATGCTCAAAATATGCCAAATCGTTAATTTCAGATTCATTTATCGGATATTTTTCAAGAGAAAAATAGTTGATGACATGATTTTTGTCAGTTTTTAAATATTCATTAATTGTTACCAAAACATTCAAACCTGTTCCAAAACCGAGTTCTAAAATATTAATTTCGTAATCATTTATTAAATTAAGTCCATTTTTGATAAACACATGTTCGGCTTCCTGAAGTGCGCCGTGATGAGAATGGTAGTTTTCATTTAAATCATTGATAAACAATGTTTTGCTTCCGTCATTGGTGGTCTTAATTTCTCTTTTCATGCTATTTTTTTACAAATTTACTCTAAAATTTTTATATTTAGAAAATTATGTTAAATTTGTAGAACATCATAAAAAATTTTAGAAATGATAATTCAAAAAACTGAAAACTCCAGAATTTCTACATTCGACCCAAACAATTTTTCATTCGGAAATACTTTTATCGATCATATGGTGATCTGTGAGTATGAGAATGGAAAGTGGGGTGATGTGAAATTAGTTCCTTACGGTCCGTTGCCTTTTACCCCGGCTATGATGGGTGTAAATTACGGACAAGCTTGTTTTGAGGGTATGAAAGCCTATAAAGACAAAGACGGGCAGGTTTTCCTTTTCAGGCCTGAAAAGAATTTTGAACGTATCAATAAATCTGCGAAGCGCCTTGCGATGCCTGAAGTTACTGAAGAAATGTTCCTGGACGGATTAAAAGCTCTGGTTGATTTGGACAGAGAATGGATTCCCCAGGGAGAAGGAATGTCTTTATATATCAGACCGCTTATTTTCGCTACTGAGGAAGCACTGAAAGCAAGAGTTTCAGAAAAATATATGTTTGCGATCGTGGCAACACCGGCAAAAAGCTATTATACAGAGCCGGTTTCCGTAAAGATCTCCGATCATTATTCAAGAGCGGCAAACGGTGGGGTAGGCTCGGCTAAAGCGGCAGGAAACTATGCGGCTTCTTTTTATCCGACTCAGCTCGCTATTGAAGAAGGATATGACCAGATTATCTGGACCGATGATGCTACTCATGAGTATTTCGAAGAAAGTGGAACGATGAATGTTTTTGTTAGAATTAACGATACTATTTATACACCACCTACTTCTGAAAAGATTTTGGATGGGGTAACCAGAGACAGCTTTATTCAGTTGGCCAAGAAAAGAGGAATTGAGGTGAAAGTAGAGCCGATTCCTGTAAAAACAGTAGTGGAGGCTCAGAAAAATGGGACCCTGAAAGAAGTTTGGGGAGTTGGAACCGCAGTAGTAACTACCGTTTTCCAGGCATTAGGGTACAACAATGAAAAGCTGGACTTGCCTAAACTTTCTGATGAGGAAAGCTATGCGGTACTTCTTAAAAACGACCTGGTCGGTTTGCAGACTAACCATGCTGAAGATTCTTTCGGATGGAGAGTATTGGTAGATCATGTTTTGGAAACAGTTTAATTTTAAACATACAATACTATAAGGCCGGGAAGTTTTTCCGGCCTTTTTAGATAGAGGTTACCACAGGTAGTCGTTTAAAAGTAATCCGGATGGAAATCTGAGGTCGCTGGAAAAGATTATTAAATTATTTTGTAAGACTTCGGCGGGCAAAGCCCGCCGAAGTCTTACAATCAGCGATGCAGAAAACGCAAACTTCTAGTATAAATTTACATTTCAGCAGATCTTGCGGTATATCTAATACGGCGAGTCATTAATTTTATCTTGTGAGGGTAAGAGGGAGATGTTTAATTTTTTAAATCAATAAATCCTTCAAGTTTTGTAATTGATTCCTGAAATGCGTATTTTCGCAGATGTTTATGAAAAAAATACTCTTCATATCAGTACTGGGCTTATTGAGCTGTAACAGGAATACACCGCAGGCACATCCCCCTGTAGGCGGTGTATTGAGTCAAGGTGATTTGAACATTTCCCGTGAGCGGATGAAAAATCTTAATGCTCAGGAAAGAAGTCATATTCAGGACTGGATCAATGGGCAGGCTGTGAAATTTTTTCCCACTCAGCTTAACTATTGGGTGAATGCAGAAGGTTTCGACAGAAGGGATAGAAGACAGGATAATACCCTGATCTCCTATTCTTACGATCTGTATGATTTTGATCAGACGAAGATCTATGATCAGCCTTTTGAAAGAAGAGATGCCAAATTCGGACACTTTGATGAATTAAAAGCTGTAGAAAATGCTTTGCGTTTTATGCATGATGGTGAGGAAGTTACACTTTTAGTTCCATCTTCTCTGGCCTACGGAACTTATGGCGATGAGAAGAAAATTGATAACGATATTCCTCTGATCATAAAATTAAAAGCTTTAAAATAAATGAAATTGTTTAACAAAAATATAATTCTGGCAGCGGCAAGTATCTCGCTGATGAGTTGTACACCAATTTATAAAAAAATGAACGTAGACAAAGAAACTTACGAAGGTCTTCATGATGGACTTTATGCTAATCTTCAAACGACTAAAGGAAATTTAATCGTAAAGTTCGAAGATAAAAAAGCACCGGTAACTGTGGCTAATTTTATTGGCCTTGCAGAAGGAAAAATAGATAACAAAGCTAAAGCAAAGGGAGTTCCTTTTTATGACGGAACCATCTTCCACAGAGTGATTAAAGATTTCATGATCCAGGGGGGAGATCCTAAAGGAACAGGAGCCGGAGATCCCGGTTATAAATTCGAAGACGAAAGAAACGACCTTCACCACACAGGAAAAGGAATCCTTTCTATGGCCAACTCGGGACCTAATACCAATGGGTCTCAGTTTTTCATCACGGAAGTGGCTACACCGTGGTTAGACGGAAAGCATACGATCTTCGGGAAAGTGGTAAAAGGAGATGACGTGATCGATGCGATCGCTAATGTAGACAAAGGAGCACAGGATAAGCCTAAAACAGATATCGTTTTAGAGAAAGTATCTGTTTTCAGCAAAGGAGAAGAGTATAAAAACTATGATCCTGCCAAAACCTTTACTGAAGGAAAAGCTAAAATCGCAGAAAATAATAAAGCATTTCTTGCAAAAGAACAAGCTGAAAAAAAGAAGAAAGAAGAAGAATTCAACGCAAACCAGTTGAAGATGGTTGAAGATCTGAAAGCCGGAATGCAGAAAACGGAGTCAGGGCTTTACTATAAAATCACAAAAACTTCTGAAGGAAAAGCGCCTAAAGCTGGTGATAACGTATCGGTACATTATGCAGGTAAGTTGATCGACGGAACCAAATTTGATTCTTCATTCGACAGAAATGAACCTATCGAAATTCCAATCGGAATGGGGAGAGTTATCAAAGGTTGGGACGAAGGAATCCTTTTACTGAAAGAAGGTGAAGCGGCTACATTACTGATCCCGCCGGCAATGGCTTATGGAGAAAGAGGTGCAGGAGGTGTTATTCCGCCAAATGCATGGTTGGTATTCGATGTTGAGCTTGTGAAAGTACAATAATTGTATTTCTATAAAATCTTTAAAAGCTATCCGAAAGGATGGCTTTTACTGTTACTATTACGTATAACGGTTTTACCAACCCACCGACAGATATAATCAAAACCAGGTGTTCCTTAAGGTAGGTTTAAAAAAATGTGTTGAGAAATTTAATCTAAGCTAAATTATGAAACCCAAATTATTTATATCCTTATTTCTGGTATTTTCTATGCTGTCTTTTGCTCAGACTAACGCAAATACTGATAACGTGCAAATCAAAAAATCACTGACGTACTTTGTTAACAGTATTAAATCGAAGAAGTTTGATCAGGCAGTTACTTGTGTTTACCCAAAATACTTCAATACTGTTTCAAGAGAGCAGATGAAACAGATGCTGGAAATAGCATACAGTAATCCGTTCATGAAAGTTGATATACAAAATTTAAAGTTTGGAAATATCGAAAAACCGGAGCAGATCAATGGAGAATACTTTTCCATTACTGATTATTCAGCGCAATTAACATGTGATCTCAGTTCCATGAATGAAGCTATGAAAAAGAAGATTCGTAATGCGTTAATATCTAAATACGGTCAGAATAACGTGAAATATATTGCAAAAAACTCCTATTTCGTCATTGCCCATATGAAAGCCTGTGCTGTTTCCAAAGACAGAAAATACTGGAAATTTGTGATTCTTGAAAAGCAATATAAACCGCAATTAAAAAATGTATTGCCACAGAAAATTCTGAATAAATTTTAGAAGGTTAAATATGTTAGCTTTGCTTTCATAATGCTCTGTGATGTTTCCGGATAGAATCTTGGAACAATATAAATCAAGAGTAAGTATTAAATCTCAAACATTACCTGAGTACTGAATATCCAAATGTATAAAATAAAGTTCCGCCTCAACAAATTAAGGCGGAACTTCTATTTAAATCTAATTATAATATTATGAGTGTCTCTTGACTCTTTTTCTGATATCAGAATGATAGCTGTTTCCGGTCAGCGAGCTGATAAATACCAGGCTGAAACCTATATAAGCTACTAAAGCAATCGTATAGATGATCAGATTGCTGAAACTGATTTTTGTCAGAGACACCAATGCTGAAAATAAAGCAAATCCGATGAGTAACATCATACTCAAAACGCGCATTTTTGTAGAATCTTCCTGATTCTTAAATAATAATCCCATTATATTCTTCTTCATAATTAATTTTTTACAGTTGTTATACTTCTCTTTTTTTTCTTCCTTTCAAAAGAATGATTTCAGAAGATTGGTTTTCTTCCAAAACATGTGACTGCACTACATCATGGCAAAAGAATCATCTTTTACTCGGCTAAGGTTCATGACGTATTGTGGTAATTCTTACTAAACGGTATGGCATTTAATAAAAATTACAGTCAATATACTTTTCTAATTGTTTGAATTGCTGAAATTTTTAAAGTGTTGACCATAGGTCTTATTCAGCAGTTTGGAGTCTTTGCAGATCCAATTAGAATTCATCTAAATTTATGTTCTTGAGAATTATTGTAGCGAATTTTATGCCAAAACGCTATTTTTTGTGATTAATAATTAAATACTTTGGTTTGTTGATGACCTTTTTAAAGATTGCTTCCGGTAAAAAAATAAGTACTGTCGGAATTTAATAATATGTCAGGTATCGATCAGCCTAATAGAAAAGGGCTTTTGAGATATTCAGTAATAGAAATATCACTATGAAACAGAATTTTTACCTTTGAGAAAAAAGATATCACTTTTAAATTAATAAATAGACTTTACACAATGCAGAAAAAGGATTTGGAAATAGCAATCAACCAGTCATTATCAGATTTATTGATATTAACGGGAAAATTCTGTGATAACAAAATTTTACCCCATTATAAATTTATACTTTCTGACTTTCAATATAATAAAGGATTAAATTTTCATGAATTGCGAAAGTTTAAAAACAAAAATAATAAAACAAAAATACCGCAGGATTTAACATCGATTATTAATTTTCTTCATAAGGAATCTGCAGATCTTTACGATGTCACGCTGTATGTCTTTTACGCCGGAAAAAAGGATACCATTATTGAAGTGGAATACTTCCGAAAATCAAGTTTCGATATCGGTTACTATGATAAAATAAAAGATATTTCACCGTCGTTTCACTCTAAAGTCGCATTCCCGATCTATTCTAAAAGCGAAGGGGATAAATTTGATGTCAATTGGCAACACGGAGGCCTTATTCATTTCCGGAAATCTTTTATATTTAATCTCAAAAAGAGGAAAGTCAGAAATCCCTTCCAAAAAAATACCGCCCATAAAGGCGGCATGTAATATAATTTACCAGTTTTTATCAATCATATAAATCATTTGGGTCATGGCGACCGCGCCGAGTAACAATTCCCTGCGGTTCACTTTTTCGAAAGTATCCTCCTCGGTGTGGTGAATGTCAAAATACCGCTGAGAGTCCGGGACCAGCTCCGCTGTAGGAACACCCATATCACGCAGTGGATAAATATCCGTTCCGGAATAGGTTCCTTCAAAATTATAAACTCCATAAGGCAAAAACAGGTTTGTCCAGCCTTTGATCTGATTCCGTTTTTTATCATCCATCTCCAGAGAAATACCTCTTGGGGCAAATCCACCGGCATCAGATTCCAATGCAAACAGATGCTCCTCATTATTTACTTTGGCTGTTTTTCCGTACTGGATACCGCCTTTGACTCCGTTTTCTTCATTGGCAAAACAAACCACTCTTATGGTGTGGTTATTCTGAATTCCCAGTTTCTTAAACGTTCTTAACACTTCAATGCTCTGAACAATTCCGGCACCGTCATCATGAGCACCTTCCCCTACATCCCAGGAATCTAAATGTCCGCCGACAACGATCACGCTTTTGTCTTTTTTTCCGGTGATTTCACCGATCACAGAGTGAGAGCGTTTCTCGCCTTTCATTCCGCAATTGGAATTCAGTTTTGCCGAGACTTTCTGTGATTGTAAAAGTTTTTCCAGTTCATCAGCCGTTGTATTTCCAATCGCGACAGCCGGAATTTTATTTTCATTTTCATAACGCATGCCTCCGGTGTGGGGAACGTCATCAAAAGCAGAAGAAAGCGAGCGGATTACCGCAAATTTACCGCCTTTTTTAGCCGTTAACGAAGCGGCATTTACCCTGTATTTTGCTGCATCACCATACCCTCTGAACGTTTCTACGAAAGACTGACTGAAGGGGTAGTTGAAGAAGACGATTTTCCCTTTTACCTGTTCGGGAGAAAGCTTTTCGTATTCTTCCATAGATTTCACCATAATAATTTCTCCGGACACATCTTTACCCTCGGTTCCTTCAGAATTTCCCAATGAGAGCATTTTTAAACGCTTCCATTTTCCATTGGAAGTCTGAATCTGCAGAGATTCCTTTCCCCTTTCCCATACGGGAATCATTACCTCCTGAAGCCACACCTTATCTGCTCCGGCATCGCGAAGTTTCTGTTCGGCCCATCGTACCGATTTTTCATAGGCTTCAGATCCGCTCAGACGGTGCCCGATATTTTTTGTTAAGTCTCTTAATTCGGTATATCCTTTTCCATTATTTAAAATTTCAACGGATATTTTACTGAACTGTACCGAATCTTCTTTGGCCTGCCCGAAAACAGTCATGCCCAGAAGTAACAGTGATGTTTCTAGTATCTTTTTCATTTTACCAATTTTTATCGATCATAAAAATCATTTGTGTCATCGCTGTTGCTCCCAGCAGCAATTCTCTTTTATTTACTTTATCGAAGGTATCTTCTGTGGAATGATGATAGTCGAAATATCTTTGGGTATCCACTACCATTTCGGCCAGTGGAATATCCAGTTTTTTAAGAGGTGAGATGTCCTGGATGGCATAGGTCTGATCAAAATCGTACACGCCGTAAGGAAGGAAGTAATTTTTCCATTCGAAGATCTGCTTTCTTCTCTGAGGAGCCATGTCCAGAGAAAATCCCCGCGGAGAATACCCTCCGGAGTCGGTTCCCAATGCAAAGACATGCTTTTCATCCCTTTTTTTAACATAGGCGGCGTACATTTCGCGGCCCTGTCCGCCGTTTTCACTGTTGGCGTATAAGACAACCCGGATGGTATGGTTATTAGCGTACTGCAGCGCTTTAAGTGTTCTCAGAACTTCAATGCACTGTACAACTCCCGAACCATCATCGTGGGCGCCTTCCGCGAAATCCCAGGAATCCAGCTGAGCTCCTAAAACAATGACCTTAGCATCTTTTTTTCCAGGAATTTCCGCAATGATGTTATGATTAATGGCTTCCCCTTTTGATTCAGCGGCCATATTCAGTCTAGCTGTTACTTTTTGCTTTTTAAGTAATTTTTCAAGTTCATCTGCAGATCTCACACCAATGGTTACAGATGGGATTTTTACCTTGTCATCAGGCTCATAATAGACCATTTTTGCATGCGGGGTATCATCCAGGGCAGTAGTGAGTGATCTGATAATTAAGGCTTTTGCTCCGGTTTTTGCAATAACGGAAGAGGAAATCAACTTCGATTTCGCCGCCTGCAGATAGGAGTCCACTGTGCTGATTACTTTAGGGTCTATCGGTAAATTAACAAATACGATTTTATCTTTTAGCTGCCCTAGTGATAAAGCATTGAGTTCCGAAGTCGTATTAATTAAAACAATTTCACCAACGAGGTCTTTCCCTCCCGTACCTTCAGAATTTCCGAAGGATAGCATCTTTATATTTTTCCAGTCTCCATTGGCTGCTCTGATCTGAAGAGATTCCTTACCTCTTATCCAGACTGGAACCCGTACATCCTGTCTCCAGATCATCTCAATCCCAGCATCTTTGAATTTTTTTTCTGCCCATTCCGTTGCTTTGGAATAACCGGACGTAGCACTGAAACGAGGTCCGATTCCTTTGGTGAGCTCCCCGAGATTATCATATGCGGTTCCGTTGGTAAATATTTCGTCAGAAATTTTTTTAAATTCATCGTGATAGGTGAATTTTACGGTGGTGTTTTTTTTAACAGGTTTTTTAACAGGTTTTTTCTGAGAAAACAAAATTCCACCCAGAAAGAGTGGAATTATTATGAAGACTTTTTTCATTTCTTATTGACCTTTCTTTTCCGCCGATAAAAGTAGCAAAAAATACTGATTTTTAAGGTTTCATATCATACATAAGTAAGGCAGTAACCAATTTAGGCTCGATGAAGGTACACTTTGGCGGCATGCTTAATTTCAGGTCCGAAATTTTAATCATATCATTAAAACTTACAGGATAGATCCCGAATCCGACTTTGCCTTCTCCGTTATCTATTTTTTCTTTTAAAAGATTGATTCCTTCCAGATTGGAAGTTCCCTTTACGTATGAAATCTGGTCGGAACTGTCCGGATCCTGGATTTTCAGAATATCTTTAAATACATATTTATCCAGAAGATGATGATCCAGATTGTCAAGTGACATCTCCTTAGAACGAAGATCGTGTTTCACGTGAAGAGAGTAGAACTTCCCTTCCAGGTACATCGAAATGTGAAATTTCTGTGATGGGTAATAGGCTGTTTCTTCTTTCTCGTGAATTAAAAAATAGTTTTCGAGCTGTTTCAGGAATTCTTCCTTTGAAAGACCGTTCAGATCACTTACGATCCTGTTGTAATCATGAATTTTAATCGACTGGTTAGAAACAATAAAGCTGTATACGAAATTATAATGTTCTGTGCCGTTATGCCTTTTATTTTTATCTTTCTGATGTTTTGCGTGAAGAGCCGTCGATCCGATTCTGTGATGTCCGTCTGCAATATAAAAAGATTCGATCTGATCGATCACTTCCTTAAACTGCTGAAGCTTCAGACGGTTATCGATTCTCCAGATCTTATGTCGGATTCCCTTCGTATCGACATGGTTGAAAATAGGAACATTTTTTTCCTCATGATTCATCAGCAGCTCAATCTTGGAATTGGCAGGGTACGTCAGTAAAACAGGCTCTGCCTGAAGATTTACTTTGTCGAGATAGTGAGCCAGTTTTTCTTTTCTCTGAGGAATCGTACTTTCATGCCTTTTGATCTTTCCGTTCCAGAAATCTTCAATACTGGCCAGGCCGAGGAGGCCTCTGAAAACTTGTTTATTAGGATAGATCTGCTCATAAAGATAGTATGATGAGTTGTCCTGTACGAGTTTATTTTCGTTGACCAGTTCTTCGAAGGTAGATCGTATTTTTCTTAAGTTTCTGTCAACATCTTTAGATTTACTTACAACATAAGGTTTGATCATGTTGATATAAGTATTTTCCACTTGAGCTTTTTCCGCTATTTCTTCCTGCGTAAAATTATCCAGAGGGTGAGTAGGGAAAGTGCTCTCATAGTCTTTATGAGGTCTTATTCCACGGAAAGGTTTAAAAACAGGCATATTTTATTGTATAGTTTCTTTTTGTAGCTTAATAATTTGTTCTGCTAATTCAACACCGATTTTTTCCTGTGCGTCTACCGTATTTCCTCCGATATGCGGAGAAAGGGAGAGGGCAGGATTCATGAGTAAGGGCAGTTCCGGATTCGGTTCGTTTTCGAAAACATCCAGCGCCGCTCCTGCAATTTTTCCTGACTCTATAAAATCGATCAGGGCCACTTCATTGATCACGCCGCCTCTTGCCGTATTGACAATATAGACTCCGTCTTTCATTTTTTCAAACTGGGGCGTGTCTATGATATATTCATTTGTTTTTGGCGTATTGATGCTGATGAAATCGGTGTCTTTTAAAAATTCATCCGTATCATTGGTTGAAGTGACGTCGAAGTTGACGGACTGCCCGTCAAAGAAATGTAAAGTCAAAACTTCCGTTCTGGGTTTTCTTGTTAAAACTTTTACGTTCATTCCTAATGAAATTCCCATTTTAACGACTTCCTGGCCAATACTTCCAAAACCAATAACTCCCAATGTTTTTCCTGAAAGTTCATACGCATTGTTGAACGATTTTTTCATCGCATTAAAATGAGTTTCGCCTTCCAGCGGCATCAGCCTGTTGGACTCATGAAGAAATCTTGCCAGAGAAAAGAAGTGTCCGAAAACCAATTCTGCTACCGATCTGGAAGATGCGGTGGGCGTATTGATCACATATTTTCCTTTTTCAATAGCATACTCAACATCGATATTATCCATTCCGATGCCGCCTCTGCCAATAATCTTCAGTCCAGGGCATTCATCGATAAGATTCTGCCTTACTTTCGTTGCACTTCTTACCAGAAGAACATCTACGTTATTATCGTTGATGAAACGGATCACATGGTCCTGTGCCACTCTGTTATTCAGCACTTCAATTCCTGCATCCTTCAATGCCTGTTCTCCTGCTTTCGAAATACCGTCGTTAGCTAAAACTTTCATGGTTTTTTATTTAATCTGAATATTGAGTGAATGAATGATTTCAAATAATTTGAACAACTGTGCAAATTAAGAAAATTTATAATAACACTCAATAATATTTAATAGATTGATTTTTAAATAATTAAATAGACTTCATTACTTCTACCAAAACCTGTACACTTTCGATCGGTAAAGCATTATACAGACTTGCCCTGTAGCCTCCCAGGCTTCTGTGACCGTTCAGTCCGCTGATTCCTGCAGCTTTCCAGGCATTGTCGAAGACTTCTTTTTTATTGTCGTCAGTAATTCTGAAAGAAACATTCATCAATGAGCGGTCCTCTTTCGCACAGAATGTTTCAAAAAGCGGGTTGCGGTCGATCTCATCGTATAGTAGTTTTGCTTTTGCTTCGTTTCTTGCTTCGGCAGCCGCAATCCCTCCATTGTTTTCCAGATTCTGTAAAGTCAGTAAAGACGCGTAAACAGGGAAAACCGGTGGGGTATTATACATGGATTCTTTAGCAATATGCTGAGCGTAATCCAGAATAGAGAACATATTTTCTCTTCCTGTCTTACCCAAAATTTCTTTTTTGACCACTACTAAGGTTACCCCGGCAGGACCCATATTTTTCTGAGCTCCGGCGTAGATTAAATCAAATCTGGAGAAATCAAGCTGTCTTGAAAAAATATCAGAACTCATGTCACAAACCATCAGAGTATCCACTTCAGGGAAAGATTTCATCTGAGTTCCGTAGATGGTATTGTTTGAAGTACAGTGGAAATAGTCATATTCTGAACCCACAGTATAATTTTTAGGGATAGAAGTGTAGTTTTCTTCTTTTGAAGAGCCTACGACATCTACTGTTCCTACTTTTTTTGCTTCTTTAACAGCACCTGCGGCCCAGGTTCCGGTATCCAGGTAGGCTGCCTTTCCACCCACTTTCATCAGATTGTACGGGACCATCGCAAACTGCAGGCTGGCTCCACCTCCCAAATACAAAACTTCGTAATCATCTCCAAGATTCATCAGCCTTTTTACAATCGCACGAGCCTCATCCATCACCGCTACAAAATCTTTACTTCTGTGAGAAATTTCAAGAAGAGAAAGTCCGATTCCGTTGAAATCTAAAATTGCCTGAGCAGACTTTTCGAATACTTCCTGAGGTAAGATACATGGTCCTGCGCTAAAGTTGTGCTTTTTACTCATATTATTTATTTTTGGGTTTCTTTTAAAAGTTTAAGCCGTTACAGCTTCATTCTTAGATTTTTATTTAATTTTTGGGTAGGGTATATAAAAAACCGTCTCATAATGAATGAGACGGCAGTTTTTATTCTCCGTGTAAGAACGCTTTTTTATTAAGCAGTGCTTCTTCAGATTCTACATGATCTTCATCCGGAACACAGCAGTCGACAGGGCAGACTGCGGCACATTGCGGCTCTTCGTGGAAGCCTTTACATTCTGTACATTTATCTGTTACAATAAAATAAACATCATCACTTACAGGCTCCTGTGGGGCATCTGCATCCACTGTAAGACCGGATGGTAATGTTACCGTACCTGAAAGTTCGGTACCTTCGGAAGCTTTCCAATCTACTGCTCCTTCATAGATTGCATTATTTGGACACTCCGGTTCGCAGGCCCCGCAATTAATGCATTCATCAGTTATTTTAATAGCCATCGCTAATTTTTTTTAAATTTGCACAAAATTACAAAATATTCCCCAATTTTGCAGTAATTATGAACATTGAAAATAAAGTTTTAGGACTAACGAAACTAAGCGGGTATATAAAAGCATATTTAGCAAAAAATCCGAAAGATAGCCAACAAAATGATTCTGACTTTGATCTTTTACTGGAAAAGTCAAAAATAGAAAACCAGTGGTTTACCATTGAAAACCAGAAATTTGCTTTACAGCAGTGGGCGGATTTACTCACTCCCGAAAATATATATGATTGGATTAAAGAATATCCGATCTCAAAAATTTCCAAAAGGGTAGGACTGATCCTCGCCGGAAATATACCCTTGGTAGGATTTCATGATGTAATTTCAGTCGTGCTGAGCAATCATATTCCCGTGATCAAATTATCATCAAAAGACCGGTATATGATTCCGTTCTTATTGAAAAAATGGAATGAGTTTTCCAATGGACAGGTGGAATTTGAATTCGTGGAAAAACTGGAGAATTTCGATGCGGTAATAGCAACGGGAAGTAATAATACCGCGAGATATTTAGAATATTATTTCAAAAATCATCTGAGCATAATCCGTAAAAACAGAACTTCGGTGGCTGTTTTAAAAGGCGATGAAACAGAAGAGGAGCTGAAACTTTTAGCAAATGATATTTTCCGGTATTTCGGCTTGGGCTGCAGAAATGTGACCCGGTTATTTATTCCTCAGGATTTTCTGATCGACAGACTGTTTGAAAGCTTTATTGATTTTCAGGATGTTATCCATCACAATAAATATGCGAATAACTACGATTATAACAGAGCGGTTTATCTTTTGAACCAGGAAAAGTTCTGGGACAATAATTTTGTGATGCTGAAAGAAGATGATAAACTTTTCAGCCCGCTGTCAGTGATCAACTTCAGCAGGTATTCTTCTCTGGATGAAGTGAAAAATTTTATCACGGAAAATGAGGAGCATATTCAGTGTGTCGTTGCTAAAGATGGCCTTGATCTTGATTCTGTTGCATTTGGAGACGCGCAGAACCCGGGATTGGATACCTACGCAGATAATGTAGATACTATGAAATTTCTGTCCGTAATATAATTCTTCGTAACTTACAGCCAACAATCACTAATCTCATATGAAAAAAGTATTTTTTATGCTGGCTTTTCTGGCGTTCCAGTTTGGTTTTTCTCAGAATTCCGGCACTATAAAAGTTACGGAAAGCAAAAAAATTGAATTAACCGGTGAGTTAAGTAAGGATAAAATAGATTTTTACAACCAGTCGTTTGTGAAGTTTGTAAATGCCCTGAAAATTTCGGATAAACAGACTATTAATATTTTAATCTCGGATAAAGTGAAAGATATTGTAGATGATCAGATGATTCAGAAGCTGTCCGGAGGAATAAGTTTCGACAGAAAAACAGCTGTGTATAAGTCGGGTAATCAGCAGTTGCTGGACAAACAAACGTATCCTGCGATTCAGTATAAATATTCCGACGATCTGTCAGATCCTCCTAAGGATATTATTACTGTAATATTTGAAAATGACGGCAAGATTCTTGGGGTAAAACCGGAATACAGCAAATAATTTCAGATAATGATCCGTAACGAATATTAACGGTATATTATATTAACAAAATAATTTAAATAAAATAACTATGATGACAGATGTTTTAGTCGCCCATGCCAAAGATGTGGAAAAGGCTGAATTTTACAAAAAGACTTACGTACACGTAGCTCTGGCTATACTTGCGTTTATCGGGGTGGAAGCTGTTTTGTTGAATACGGTTCCTGCTGAGCTGATTGCGGCCATGTTTGCCCAGAGATATGTCTGGTTACTGATCATCGGGGTGTTTTGGCTGGCTTCAGTTTTGGCTACAAAATGGTCGCTTTCCCAAAGCAAATCGACTCAGTATTTCGGACTTGGATTTTATATTCTGCTGGAAGCGATTATCTTTCTTCCGCTGATTTACATTGCTATGGCATATTCGGGAGGACAGGTGATTTTTCAGGCAGCCACTTTAACGGTTGCTATGTTTGCAGGAATTTCTGCAGTGGCTTTTACTTCCAAGAGGGATTTTTCTTTTTTAAGAAATATAATTGTTATCGGCGGATTTATTTCAATCGGACTTATTGTTGCCGGAATGATCTTCGGTTTCAATCTTGGATTGTGGTTCTCGGTAGGAATGGTAATTCTGGCTTCTGCCACGATTCTGTATCAGACCAGCAAGCTTAAAGATTCTTATGCGACCAACCAGTATGTAGGAGCTTCCTTGCAATTGTTTGCCTCTATTATGCTTTTATTCTGGTATATTTTGAGCATTTTAATGAGCAGAAGAAGCTAATTTAAAAAGTATAGATGATGAGTTTTTCTGAATAATATTAAAATTCATTTTTATAAACCCAAAAAATCCTGATGTAGATCATCGGGATTTTTGTGGTAAAGATTATCTCTTACCTGTTTTATTTATCAATAGATCCTAAAACCTTTTGAGCAAATGAATTTAAAGCATCCTTCTCGCTCATGCCGTTCTGTACATTGGCATGCACTTCCAATGCTCCGCAGATATTGGTAATCAACTCTCCGGCAACATTTAAATCTTCTTCGCTCGTTCCTCTGAACTCACTGAAGCTTTCTAAAACCTCCAGGGTTTTTTCAAGGTTTTCGGGAGTCTGGCTTTGATAAAACTGTCTGATTACGGGTAACTTCATTACAATTCGTTAAATAAATTAATTAAACTTTCTGCCTGGTTAGACTGAACCTGATTGACCAATTCACCGTTTTTAAAGATGGCGAAAGTAGGAAGGTTGTCCACTTTTGCTAATTTTCTGCTCTCCGGCAATTTTTCAGCATCTACATAAAGGAAAGGAATGCTTTCGTTTTCAGAAGCTAATTTTTTGAATTTCGGCTTCATGATTCTACAGTTTCCGCACCATGTAGCACCGTATTGCACAACTACTTTTTCATTATCTTTTACGATATTCTGTAAGGTATCTTCTGTTAATTCTGTATACATAAGTTAAATTTGAAAAATTTAACAATGTAGCAATCTTATAATTTACCAGTCTAACAATCAAAAAGCTTTTAAATTGTTACATGGTTACATTGCTACATTGTTATATTAAAAATTATGATATTAATTTTTAGCTAAATATTCAGCTGTAGAATTTCTGTCTGCTTTCATTGCATCTTTTCCTTCTTCCCAGTTGGCAGGACAAACTTCTCCGTGCTTCTGAACGTGTGTATAAGCGTCGATTAATCTTAAATATTCTTTTACATTTCTACCCAAAGGCATATCGTTTACAGACTCGTGGAAAATTTTTCCGGTTTCGTCAATAAGGTAAGTTGCTCTGTAGGTAACATTAGAACCTGTGAAAACTTCTTCACCTTCTTCGTTATATTCGAAGTCCTGATCTACAATTCCTAAAATATTAGCCAACTGTCTGTGAGTATCAGCTAAAAGCGGATAAGTAACGCCTTCGATACCTCCATTGTCTTTTGATACGTTCAACCATGCAAAATGCACTTCGTTGGTATCACAAGAAGCACCGATTACCTTAGTGTTTCTTTTTTCAAATTCTCCTAAAGCTTCCTGAAAAGCGTGAAGCTCAGTAGGACATACAAAAGTAAAATCTTTCGGATACCAGAATAAGATCACTTTCTGTTGGTTAGCTGTCGCTTCTTCAAAAACATTAATTCTTAAATCGTCACCCATTTCAGACATTGCGTCTACTGTTACATTTGGGAATTTTTTTCCTACTAAAGACATAATTTTTTTGTTTTATATTTAAATTTCTTATGCAAATATAGACATATATCGTCTATCATTCAAGTATATATCGATAAATAAAATCTATAATTGTTTTTGATTAAAAACTAGCGCAAATATCATTAAAATGATGTATTTCATTAATTTAATAGAAATTTTTTTATATCATTTTTAATTTCCTTTTCAGCAAATATGATGTTCACTTAAGCTTAACCTCTTAATTTTATTTGGCGTTTTCCAGCAATTCTTTTATTCTTCTCATGGCCTCTATTAATTCTTCTTCTGAAGCAGCATAAGAAAACCGTATACATTCCGGGCTTCCGAAAGAAACGCCTCCCACACATCCCACATGTGCATGCTCCAGAATGAACATGGCAAAATCATCAGCGTTTTCAATTACCTTACCATTAATTGTTTTACCCAGATAATAAGAAATATCGGGGAAGAAATAGAATGCAGCTTTAGGTAGCACCACTTTAAAGCCAGGGATTTCTTTCATCAAATCATACACCAGATCTCTTCTTTTCCGGAAAGCATCAATCATGTATCTGTACTCGGCAGGATCGGTCTGCAGAGCAGTAATGGAGGCTCTTTGTGCCACTGTATTCGCTCCGCTTGTCATCTGTCCCTGAATCTTCTCACATGCTTTTGCCAGCCATTCCGGACAGGCAGAATATCCGATTCTCCATCCTGTCATCGCAAATGCCTTCGACATCCCGTTGATCACAGCGGTCTGTTCGTATACTTCAGGAAACTGAGCAATAGAAGTGGTTTTTGTTTCGTAATTGATGTACTCATAGATCTCATCAGAGATAATGGTTACATGAGGGTATCTGGCAACGACTGCGGCTATTGATTTTAATTCATCATAGGTATAATATCCGCCCGAAGGATTGCACGGAGAGCTGAAAAGAATGGCTTTTGTTTTATCAGTTATGGCTTCTTCCAGCTGCTCGGCAGTGACTTTAAAATCAGTAACGTACGAAGTGGAAAGGATAACGGAGTTTCCGCCCATCATTTTCACCATTTCATCGTAGCTGACCCAATATGGAGCCGGAAGCAAAACCTCGTCTCCATCGTTAAGGATGGCGGCAAGGACATTGATAATGGCTTGTTTGGCACCATTGGAGACGCAAATCTGCGTTGGTTTGTAGTCTAAATTATTGTCTCTTTTTAATTTATTGGCGATGGCTTCCCGAAGTTCCAAAAACCCCGGTACAGGAGAGTAGTGGCTGTAGTTCTGATGAATGGCATCAAAAGCTGCCTGCTTGATATTGTCCGGAACATCAAAATCAGGTTCTCCAAGGGTTAAACTGATGACGTCTGTTCCTTCGGCTCTCATTTCTCTGACCTTGTTAGACATTACAAAGGTTTGTGAGAAGCCCAATCTTTTTACTCTATCTGATAGTTTGTCCATATAGTATTTTTGTATAATAAACAAATATATAAAAAAACCTTTCTTCGTGAAATTTTTTAGAATGCAAGATCCTTGTCAGTCAAAAATTGAATACCTCTGAAATAAAGCTTATTTTTGCAGATTATAATAATTCACATGTCTACAACGTTACTACTAAAATACTTTCCTGATCTTACAGAAAGACAGATCGGGCAGTTTGCGAAGCTGGAGCATCTTTACCATGAATGGAACGAAAAAATAAACGTTATTTCCAGAAAAGATATGGAGTCTCTCTATGAAAAACATGTTCTACACTCTCTGGGAATTGCAAAAGTAATGGAATTTGCCCCGGGAACCAAAGTTCTGGATATCGGCACCGGTGGCGGTTTTCCCGGAATTCCGCTGGCTATTTTATTTCCCGAGTCAGAATTTACTTTAATAGATTCGATCGGAAAAAAAATAACCGTAGTAAATGCTGTTGCAGAAGGAGTGGGCTTAACTAACCTGACGGCCATCCACGGAAGAGCTGAAAAGCTGAAGGAAAAATTTCATTTTATTGTAAGCAGAGCAGTAACACAGATGCCGGAATTTCTGAGATGGCTGAAAGGAAAATTTGAAAAAGAACAATTTAATTCCAAGCATAACGGAATCCTATACCTGAAAGGAGGGGATCTTGCCGAGGAACTTGCCGGACTTAAATGTGAGATCTACAGTCTTAAGAATTATTTTGATGAAGAATTCTTCGATACCAAAAAAGTGGTTTATGTATCGAAGGGTAATTTCAGCTCCTGATTTTCAAATGATTGAGGAATAATTTTTGCTTGTTATCAGTTATAATCAAAATACATCTAGTTATGAAAAAGTTTTTCCATATTGGGTTTTCTGCCTTCTTTTTAGGATTATTTTTTACTTCCTGTCATGATGATGAGGATTATCAGACTATTGAATCTGTAGAAAAAATTAAAATTGACAGTGTTAAAGTGGCGAATGACACCATGGATGTTTTTACCGTGCAGAGCATCCGGACGTATTCTACCTATCCATCAAACTGTCAGGGATTCTATGGTTATGACTACATTTATAACAATAACCTGACAAGGACGGTCACTGCTTATAAATATATTTCCAACGGGCCTTGTATTCAGGGAAATTATACGGGAACCAATCAGATCAATTTCAGTCCGCAACAGAAAGGGACCTATACTTTTAAATTCTGGAACGGAGGAAATAACTGGATCACAAAAAACATTGTCGTTGAATAAATGAAAAAACTTCTTCTTATTATATTGTGTTTTATGCTTACCCCTATGCTGTTTTCGCAACAGCTGTTTTGGAAGGAAGATAAAAAGCTTACCTGGGATGATTTTCAGAGCCCGGTCAACAGGAAAAACAATCCTGATGTGGTAGCTTACACGCATTGTGGCTGGGAATATACCGTTGTAAAATCTACAAATCCCAAATCACCTGTAAAAATTGAAATCCAGACTATTTTCAATATTGATAAATCATGGAAAGATGCTAAAAGAATCAATGATTACGTTTTGAATCATGAGCAGAAACACTTTGATATTGCCGAAGTTTTTTCCCGGAAATTAAGAAAAGAAGTCGCTGAAAAAATAAAAACTTCTGGTGACTACGACAGAAATTTTAAAGGTATTTACAGCAGAATTATGAGTGAATACCGTAATTTCCAGATGTCCTATGACAAAGAAACCAATCATGGAAATGACAAAGATAAACAGGCAGAATATAATGCCCGCATTTCGCAAGACTTAGAAAATTTTAAAAGCTATAAAAACTCTTGAAGTTCCTCAACAAAATCATTCACGAACTGCTTAGCCAAAATTCCGACCTTTCGGAGTTTAACATCGTGTTACCCGGAAAACGGCCCATTGTCTTCATAAGGCAGATCTTGGAGGATCATCACTATTCGGGATTTCTTCCCAGCTTTTTTACCATTGAAGAATTGGTAGATCAGATTGCCGACAAACAGCCGATCCAGGGAATTTCTCTCTGGCTCTTTGCATTTGATGTCTATAAAAGCCTGCGGCTTATTCCTAATGATGATTTTGCAGAGTTCTTAAAATGGTTTCCCACTTTACAGAAAGACTGGGATGATATTTTAAAATTTTCGGAAAGTGATCAGGCAGTACTGGAGTATATGTTCGATGAAGAAAGGATCAAGGAATGGGCCCAGGATCTTGGCGAAGACGATGATGTGCCGAGAAAGAAGTTCCTTAATTTCTGGCAGAATATGAATGTTTTTCTTCCTGTTCTGAAACAGAAACTGCAGGAGAAAAACTGGGCGACTTCCGGGATGATCCATGAGACGGCCAAAAAGAAGATTGTGGATTTTGCAAAAAATACAAAAGGAAATTTTGTGTTCTGTGGGTTTAATGCTTTCACACCGGTCGAAGAAAAACTGGTCAGAAGTCTGCTGCAGTGGGATAAGGCCCAGTGCTTTTTCCAGGCGGATCGTTATTATTTTGATGATGAAAGGCAGGAAGCCGGGAAGTTTCTGAGAAATCACAAAACCTGGAAAGAATTTACTGATATCAGAGCGTTCCGATGGATTGAGGATGATTTTGACCAGCCTAAAAATATAAAGGTTTACGAAGTTTCAGGAAATATCACGCAGACCAAAGTATTGCCTGAAATCTTTAAGGAAATAGAGAATAAAACCTATTCCAATACGGCAGTTGTCCTGCTGGATGAAAATCTTTTACCTGCCAGCCTGGACGTGATGTATGATGTAAGGAATCTGAATATCACCATGGGCTTTCCGTTGAAAAACCTTTCTTTTTCGAATGCGGTCAAACAGCTGTTTTACCTTCAGAAGCAGCTGGAAAAAAACAAATCATCTTACTATTACCGGGATATCTTCCCCATATTGGAAGAGCTTCCGAAATCGGCTGAAGATGAAGAGATTATCGCCCGATTCAGATCACAGATCGAAGAACGGAATATTGTTTATATTTCAAAAAAGCTGCTGCACGAACTGCTATCCGGGCTTTCCTATTATAACCTGCTTCAGAAAGCTGAATCTACGAATGTATATCTCGACTCATTGATTCTGTTTTGTCAGGAGGTAAAGTGGCTGGATATAGATGATATTCAGTATGAAAATGTCTCTCACTTTGAGAATGCTTTTAAAGTCATTAAAAATCAGCTTTCCCCTTATCATTTCGAAATTAAGATGGAAACTCTGGAGATTTTAATTAATCAGCATATTAATTCCGAAAGTATTGACTTTCAGGGTGAGCCACTCCGGGGTCTGCAGATTATGGGGCTGTTGGAAACCCGTCTCCTTAATTTCGAAAATGTAATCATGCTTTCCGTCAATGAAGGAAAGTTACCTTTAGGAAATTCACAGAATACATATATCCCATTTGATATCAGAAGATTCTTTGATATGCATACTTTTCTTGAAAATGACAGTATTTATGCATACCACTTTTACCGTCTGATTCAGGACTCAGAAAACGTGCACCTGCTTTTCAATGCCCTGAGCTCCGGGGTCAATACCGGGGAGAAAAGCAGATTTATTACGCAGATTGAGATGGAAAGCTCACATCCGATCGAACATCTGATTATTGAAAATTCTTCTGAACCGATTCTTACCAAACCTATCGAAATTTCAAAAACAGATATTGTTTTAGAACGGCTACAGAAGTGGAAGGAAAAGGTATCGGCTTCCCACCTTACCAGTTACCTTTATAACCCGATAGATTTTTATCTTTCCAAGATTCTTAAAACCTCCGAGAATGATGAAATTGAAGAGGAATTATCGATTAAAAATTACGGAAATTTAGTTCACTATACCCTTCAAGAAGTTTATGAAGTATTAAAGGGTAAGGTGTTAAAAGAAAATGATTTAAAGCAATCAATTAAAGCAATAGATCATTATATTGAAAAGGCGATTGACAAACTGAAGCATCAGCCGGAGTTTTATGAAAAAGGAATGAACTACATTCACCGGGCTATTGCTAAAAAGGTTATTGAAAATATCCTTATGTATGATCTTGATCTTGTAAAAGACGGGAACAACCTTGAAATTCTTGATATTGAAAAAAGATTTGAGAATGTAGACTTTTACCTTGAGGATAATGATAAAATCTCCTTTTTCGGATTTATTGACAGGATAGACCGGCTGAACGGAACACTGAGAATCATCGATTATAAAACGGCGAAGATTAAAAACCTCATCGTAAAATTAGATGCTGAAAACACTGATGAATATTTTTTCAACAGTGACAGAAAGCAGGCTTTGCAGCTCTGCATCTACCAATATGTGGTTCAGAATCTTCCTGAATTCTGGGGACTTCCTATTGAAACGGGGATCTGGAGTTTTGCCGAAGCGAAGAAAGGCGTTGTTTCGTTACAGTTTGAGAAGGGGGATATAGATGACGCCATGAAGTCCGTTAAGAGTCTGATCCGGGAAATCTTAAATCCTGACGTTAATTTTATTGAAAATATAAAATCTTATACTTACTAGAAGCCTTCAGCAATAAAAAAGCCTGATCTCAAAAATCAGGCTCCTCTTTATTATTAATTTTATCCGGATCAGAAAGCGTTGATTCCGGTAATATCCAATCCTGTGATTAACAGGTGAACATCATGAGTTCCTTCATATGTAATCACAGATTCAAGATTTGCCGCATGCCGCATCATCGGGAATTCACCCATGATACCCATTCCGCCCAGGATCTGGCGGGACTCTCTGGCAATGTCAATAGCCATTTTCACATTATTTCTCTTGGCCATCGAAATTTGTGCCGGCGTTGCCTTGTGATCATTTTTAAGCGTTCCTAACTGCAGGCATAGCAGCTGAGCTTTGGTGATTTCCGTTAAAAATTCTGCCAGTTTTTTCTGCTGTAGCTGAAATGAGCCGATCGGTTTTCCAAATTGTTTTCTTTCTTTGGAATATTGAACAGCAGTGCAGTAACAGTCGATGGCAGCACCGATAACACCCCACGAGATTCCATATCTTGCTGAATTAAGACATGATAATGGCCCTTTCAGCCCTGTGACTCCCGGAAGCAGGTTTTCTTTCGGGACTTTCACATTATTGAAGACCAGTTCTCCGGTTTTGGACGCTCTAAGGCTCCACTTGTTGTGAGTTTCCGGGGTAGTAAAACCTTCCATTTCTCTTTCCACAATAAGTCCCTGAACTTTTCCCTCTTCATTTTTAGCCCATACGACAGCGATATCGCATAGAGGGGAATTGGTAATCCACATTTTAGCGCCGTTTAAAAGGTAATGGTCTCCCATATCTTTGAAAAAGGTTTCCATAGACCCCGGATCGGAACCGTGATTAGGCTCCGTAAGTCCAAAAGAACCGATCATATCTCCTGATGCCAGCTGAGGTAAGTACTTCTTTTTCTGTTCCTCTGAACCGAATTCGTTAATCGGAAACATTACCAGAGAACTCTGCACTGAAGCGGCTGAACGTACGGCAGAATCACCTCTCTCCAGCTCCTGCATAATCAGACCGTAAGAAATCTGATCCAGACCGGATCCACCGTACTCTACCGGAATATAAGGACCAAGGGCACCTGCTTTTCCCAGTTCTTTCATTAAGCCGGGAATATCCGTATGATTTTGTGCTGCCTGATCGATCTGGGGCATCACAAAACTTTCTACCCAGTCTCTGATGGACTGGCGGATCAGTTTATGTTCTTCGGTAAGTAAAGCATCGATTCCGAAATAGTCGGGAATGCTGGTAAGAGGATAGTATGACATGATTTTTTGATTTAGCTAAAAATAACACTTTTCGTGGTGTTTAGAAAATTTTTTTAAGAATCAGTTTAATTGTTGACTTTCAATGTTGTATAGTCTTAAAAGTGCCTGTAAAAGTCTCGAAATGTAAATTTACGATTCCTCGTCATTCGAGATCGGATATTGATTGGCAGAATTATGAACTTTATTGGTAAATTTATACAAGTACGGGGCTTTGTTAGCAGACCCGTCATAAAGTTTTTCCAGTCTGTCTAAGATATTTAGGCTGAGTATTTTGCGCTGAAAATTGTTTCTTCTGAATTTCTGGCCTAAGATGGTTTCATAAAGCGACTGAAGATCCTTCATCGTAAATTTTTCAGGAAGGAGATTACTGGCTGCCACTTCCGTATTGATGTTCATTCTCAGGTATTCCAGGCCGGTCTCAATAATTCTGTCGTGGTCGAATGCCATCTGAGGAAGCTTACTGACCTCAAACCATTCGCAGGTTTCATTAAAGGCATCCGGAAAGGTATTGGCGAGTGAAAAATCAATCAGACTGCAGTATCCTACCGTTATGAATCGCTGGAAGATCCAATGGTCCTTCGGAATTTCAATTCCCTTGTTATTAAGCAATATCTGGTGGACATTATTCTCGGTTCTGTCGATCCTTCCGAAAGTGTGAAACTGTTTCAGGAAAATATCTTTAAGGTGTGTTCTTTCATATAAAACGCGGGCAGCAGCTTCACGGAGATCCTCATCATTAAATACAAACCCGCCGGGAAGTGACCACAAATTGAGATCATGATATTTTAAGAGTAAGACTTTCAGGATATTATCGTGAAAACCAAAGATGGTGCAGTCAACAGATACGTGTGCTACAAAATCTTTTGTATCAATAAGTTCCTGAAGCGATTGTTTGTTTTTTGTGTCTTCGATTTTCATGAGAGTAAAAATAAAATTATTTTTGAAATGTTTCTCTGACCAGCCTAAAATAAATTAAACTAATGGTAAATATCACTGTTACAGCGAGTAATATATACAGCGGGTAGTAGGTAATCAGCTGTTTTCCGAATAATAATGACATGATGATAGAACTCAGAGAGCTGCCCAAAGAAGAAAAAATAACGATAAGTGAAGTAAACAGGTTGGCTTTTTGCCTGTCGATTTTAGCGATCATTTTGGAGTTGATGACCGGGTAGAGGGGCGATAAAAACAGCCCGATGACCGGAAATAAATATAAAAGAGCTTTAGAGTCTGCTGATTCAAAATACTGTATTCCTAAAATAATAAATAACACTCCCATGATACAGCCCAAACAGGTGATAAAGTATGTGGATAACGGGAACCTGTGAATGACATTTGCCGTTATAGTACGTCCCGCATAAGAAAACAGTACCAGAAAAGAGGAAGCCTGGAGAGCGAAGAATGAATTGACTTTCAGGTGGTTTTTGTAAAATGAAGGTAACCATGAATTAAAACTCTGTTCAAGGAATACAATAAAAAAGATTACTGCTAAAAACACTAGAACAGGTCTGTTTACAAAGCCTGAAAGATCGCTGATAATTCCTTTACTATCAGTTTTTTCCGGTTCACTGATAGTCGTTCTCAAAAATAAAATAACGGTCAGTACTGAAAGAGCGGAAATGAACAGAAACCCATATTTCCATAATTCTGAAAAACGGCTGGAAATCAGCCATCCGAAAATGGTATTCACCACAAATATACCGATCATAAAAGAGGCTTCTACACTATTCATGGTCTTTGCAAGTGATTTTTCGTCTGAAATATTGTTTCTGATAATGCCGAAAACACAGATTTTTCCGATAGCGAAGCATGCTCCGATAATGGCAAACCATAATTTGTAAAACCAGAAAACTTCGACAAAAGGCAGTACTGCGGAGCATATTCCTACGATGGAAACAGCCGTAATAAGGGATATTTTAGTACCCGCTCTGCTGATAAAATTAACGGCAAAAAGGGAAATAAAAGCAATGGGAATATCCTTGAATGACTCTAAAAATCCCAGTTTTTCATAGGTGATCTTCGCCTCTGAAAGTTGCAGTATGATAATGCCCATACAGTTTAACACCATCGAAAAAATCAGAAAGGTCAGTCGGAGCGGAAGGGAAATATTGGGAAGCTTGCTATTCATTTTGGGGATTTTTTTATCGCTTTTTATTAAAATTTTATGTTAATTAAGATAAAATTTATGCCTTTAAACCCCCAAAAATAAACGAAATATTAAAATAATTATTAATACAATGTTAATTATTTAAAAAAAAATATATTTTTATTGTCTCAATTTGAGAATTAAAAAACTAACTGTATATGAATGTAAAAATATCTAGAAGTCTGGGTATGGTTGCAGTGCTTTATTTTACTGCAAATTTCAGTGCCCAAAACACAGCCAACGACACGCTTCCGAAAGAAAATCAGATTGAAGAAGTAGTGATGATTGGATACGGTACTCAGAAGAAGAGCAATGTAACCGGAGCAATTTCGAGCGTGAAGGCTTCCGATATTGAAAACGCTCCCGTAGCAGGTAGACCGGAGCAGGTTCTTCAGGGAAGAGCAGCCGGTGTTTCAGTGGTATCAAATTCCGGGCAACCCGGAGCTGCACCAACAGTAAGGGTCCGTGGGATCACCAGTTTTGGAGCCGGTAGCAATGATCCGCTATGGGTAGTTGATGGAATTGTGGTCGACAACATCGGATGGCTTAATCAATCTGATATTGAAGGCATGGAAATTCTGAAAGATGGTGCCTCTGCTGCGATCTATGGTGTTTCTGCCGCAAAAGGGGTAATCTTAATTACTACGAAAAAGGGAGCGAAAGGCAGAATGAACCTTTCTTACAACGGATTTTTCGGCGTGGGAAGTGCTTCCAGAAAACTTGATCTTCTGAATTCAACACAGTATGCAACCATTATGAATGAAGCCAATGTAAATGACGGACACGCGCCTACATTTGCAAATCCAGGATCCCTGGGAACCGGTACTGACTGGCAGAAACAGATTTTCAACAGTGCACAGCGTCAATCCCATGAATTCAGCATCAATGGCGGAAATGATAAATCTACATTCTATACTTCATTCGGTTATTACGACCAGGAGGGTATTGTAATGAGAAATATATCAAATTATAAAAGAATTAATGCAAGATTTAATTCGACTCATAAAGTTTTTGACTTCTTAACAATAGGTCAGACTTTTGCTTATACTCATGTAAAGGCACAGGGAATCAATGATAATAATGAGTTTGGCGGCCCGCTAAGTTCTGCAATTAATTTAGATCCTACGACACCTGTTGTCGTAACTGATATTGCGAGCCAGCCATTCCCAAGTGATTATACAAACAATGCAAATATTATAAGAGATCCTAATGGAAACCCTTACGGGATTTCTCACTGGGTGAGTAAGGAGATGAGCAACCCACTTGCTTTCCAGGAAACGCAAAGAGGCAGATACAGATGGTCTGATGATATTGTAGCAAATGTTTTTGGAGATTTAAAAATTACTAAGCATTTAAATTTTAAATCTACTGTCAACGGGAAACTTTCTTATTGGGGAAATCAGGCATTTACTCCGCAATCCTATTTGAGTTCAGCCAACTCGAACAATATCAATAGCTTATTTCGTGAAATCCAAAAGAAATTTGAATGGAATACAGAAAATACCCTTACGTATCAGAATAAATTTAACAAACATAATTTAAGTGTTTTATTAGGTCAGGGGTATTATGAGTATAATATTTCTTATGGACAGAATACAACCTATAAAAACCTTCCTACTAACGACTGGAGAGAGGCTTCGTTTAACTTCGATATCGCGGCAACAGATAAATCCTCTAATGCGTGGGACGGAAAACAGACACACAAAGCTTCCTATTTTGCTAGAGTAGTATATGACTACGATAACAGATACCTTTTCACAGGTACAGTTCGTAGAGACGGAACTTCCAAATTTGCATCAGCAAATCACTGGGGAACATTTCCGGCGATGTCATTGGGATGGAATATATCTAATGAAAGCTTCTGGCCGGAAAATAAAATTATCACCAGCTTTAAACTAAGAGGAGGCTACGGGGTTTTAGGAAATGATGCTATTGATGATTTCCAATATGCTAATTTCTTTGTCGCGGGAAGTAATTATACTTTCGGAGACAATATTGTTCGTGTTGGATATGCACCGAGTACTTTGGAAAACCCTGATCTGAAGTGGGAAAGAACATCACAGCTTAACCTTGCTGCCGATCTGAAAATTTCCAGAAATTTTGATTTGAGTGTAGATGTATACAGAAAGAAAAGCACCGACATTCTCAGAAGAATTGCCTTACCAGGTTATCTTGGTTTAATTAATGATCCTTGGAGAAATATCGGAGATATGAATAACGACGGTGTTGAAGTAAGCCTTGGATATAAAAAAAACTGGGGTGATTTTGGATTTTCTGCAAATGGTAATTTCGGATATTTGAAAAATGAAATTACCCGTCTGGAAGCTAATAAAGAATATGTAAACTTTGCCTCCTTTCAAACGTTAGGTGCTGTTTCAAGATTACAGGTCGGTCAGTCGTACGGTTCTTTCTATGGTTTTCAAAATGTAGGTGTTTTTCAGAACCAGGCAGAAATCGATGCATATAGAAATTCTAACGGAGGTCTAATTCAACCGAATGCCAGACCCGGAGATTTCAAACGTTTAGACGCTAATGGAGATGGTAAAATTGACGAGAACGATTATATTAACTTAGGTAATTCTGTACCAAAATATACTTTTGGATTAACATTAAATATGAATTATAAAAACTTTGATTTAATGGTATTTGCTCAAGGGCAGGCCGGAAATAAAATTTTCCAGGGGCTTAGAAGACTTGACATTCCGGAAGCTAACTATCAGACAGCGATCCTTGACCGCTGGACAGGAGAAGGTAGTACAAATACGATGGCGAGAGTTACAAAAGATGATCCTAACCAGAACTACACAAGAATGTCGGATTATTATCTGCAAAAAGGAGATTATCTACGTTTGAAATTGGTTCAGGTAGGATATTCTCTTCCAAAAGACGCTGCCAAGGCGATCGGTGCTTCTAAAATCAGATTTTATGTAACTGGAGAAAATCTTGTGACCTTCACAAAATACACCGGGTACGATCCTGAAATTGCAGGTGGTGATACATTCGGTATAGACAGAGCTTATTATCCGCAGGCGAGAACCTTCATTTTCGGTGCTAATGTTCAATTTTAATTAAAAGAAAAAATGAAAAATAAAAGATTTCTATATAAAAGTGTTGCTGTTTTAATGCTTGCAGGAGTTGGATTCGGAGCAGTTTCTTGTAGCAACAGTAATCTTGAGGATGTTCAGAACACGGGAACTTTTGATGAAAGTACGTATTTTCAAAATGAAGAGCAGTCGTTTTCAGGTCTGGTGGCCACTTATGATATGCTAAGAAAATATTCCGGAGGCTTTGAGAATATGGTTACTTTCTTCAATGGAGCTTCAGACGATTTCTATTCAGGAGGAGGGAACTCTTCGGATGGCGCTGGGATTCAGGGATTTTCCAATTACAGTATCAACCCGGTTATCATGCCCGCAAGCTACTGGAAAGATTATTATCAGGGAATTGCAAAAGCAAATATTCTGCTTGAAAAAATTCCTGGTGCTACGATGAATGATCAGACAAGGAACAGATTTATTGCCGAAGCTAAAGTTTTAAGAGCATTATACTATTTTGAATTACTAAGAGTGTTCAAAAATATACCTTTAATTTTAAAGCCATTTAAATATAACGATGACTATTACAATGTTCCTCAGGCTAAACCGGAAGATATTTATACTCAGATAGAAAGTGATATTCTTGCTTCAATTGCGGATCTTCCTATGACGATTGATCCTGGTAATAAAGGTCAGATTGGAAGACTGACACAAGGTTCAGCACGTGCAATTCTGGGGAAAATCTATTTATATGATAAGAAATACAGTTTAGCCGCGGCACAGTTTGAGATGGTAAATGGAACACCGGGAGCAACAAGTCAATATGGATATAAATTGGTAGGTAATTTTTCCGACTTATGGGTCATTGATAATAAATTCACTACAGAATCCATTCTTGAAGTTATGCATACCAATGGAAGTAACGCAGACTGGTCGTTCTGGGGATCCGGAAAAGATGAAGGAAATTCTGTTAATCAGATGGTAGGTATTGTCTCTTATGGTAAAGTGACCTTGCCACCACCCGCAGTTAATGATGCCCCAAGCATTCACAAGGGATGGGGATTTAATCCGGTGACAGAAGACCTATTCAACTTTATGCAAGGAGATCCTCGTTTAAATGCCACTGTTTTTAACGCTAAGGCGCTAGTACAGGCTGGAAAAGTTACCTATACTCCCGGATTTAGAGATACAGGGTATTTCTTAAACAAATATCTGCCTAGAACTGCCGATGAAACTACTTTACCCGGAGCTATTGAACTGAATTTCCGTCAGAATTATATTGCGATCCGGTTAGCAGATACGTATTTAATGGAAGCTGAGGCATTAGGCGGTTCCGGAGCAAGAGCTCAGGCATTACTGGATGCAGTAAGAACAAGGGTTGGTCTTACTTCTGTTCCTGTTTCCCTGCAGGCCATCAAAGATGAAAGAAGAAGAGAGTTGGCTGGTGAAGGCCATAGATGGTTTGACCTGGTAAGATGGGGAGATGCTCCGGCAAAGTTGGGATCCAGAGGATTTACAGCCGGTAAAAATGAAATTTTGCCAATTCCCTTTAATGAACTTACGAATACTGCTTTAAAACAAAACCCTGGATATTAATTAATACAGATTTAAATATGATTACTCAATATATTACGAAAGGCTTATTAGTAAGTTCGGCCATATTTTTCTTGGCAAGCTGTTCTCCCGACCGTGTAGATGGTGAAGGAAACGGACTTACCCAACCGTCTGTAGATGCGGCATTTACCGTAACGAAAACTGCTGAAAACAGATACCACTTAAAAAGAACATTCCATAATTTTATTAATTCGCAATGGAATATCGACGGTGCAGGTTTCGTTAATGGAAAAAATGAAATAGATATTTTTCTTCCTGATGCCGGAACCTATATTCTTCAGCATAATGCAATGGGTATTGGAGGTCAGGTAGGTGGTACTGCCAGTCAGACCGTCGTCGTTTCCACTTCGGATCCTGTCGCCGGAAATATTGTAGCGGGAGGAAGATTCAACACTCCGGATGAAATTGCAAAATGGATGATTCACACCATCAGTCCGACAAAGGCTCAGTGGGTTTTTGCCGGCGAAAAAGCAACGATTGTTGCCACTGAAAGCAGCCAACAGGCGATCTACACAAAAATAAATGTAGAAGCAGGGAAGCAGTACTCTATTGATCTGGTTGCCTCCTCTCCAACAGCTTTGCAAGATACATGGTTTGAAGTATATGTTTTAGATAACCTCCCGGCTTCTGGGCAGGATATCAGCGGAACCGTTTACAGGAATATCAATACCTGGGACGGATGTGGCACGTCTGCATTCGCAGGAAAGATTTCTGCTGTTGGCTGCGGAAGTAAGAATGGAGGTGTTTATAAGGCAACAGCTACAGGAACTGTTTATCTGGCTATCAAATGCGGAGGAAAAACAGTAAATGGGCTTACCATAGACAATGTCGAAGTTCGAAGAATGCAATAATGCTTATCTAAAATCTTGATATGAAATTTCACAATTCATATAGTTTCGTACTTAGAAGTGCTGCACTTTGCGGTGTAGCGCTTCTTTGTTTTTTAAACCTTAACTGCAGCAGTGCTGCGGATGTTTCCAATAACGAAAATTCGGAAAACGGGATTGCTACGGGCGATCCTATTCAGGTCTGGCTCACAAAGGGTGATCAATCTGTCAAACTTCAGCAGCAGTCTTCTGTTAATTTTTCCAATGCTGCCAATACAGGAACCACGATTGAAATAGATGCTTCTCAGATTTTTCAGACGGTCGACGGTTTCGGATATACCCTTACCGGAGGAAGTGTTGAGGTAATGAATCATCTGAGTGCTGCTAAAAAACAGGAATTACTGACCGACCTTTTCAGCAGCTCAGGAATTGGAGTCTCTTACTTAAGAATCAGCATCGGGGCATCAGATCTTAACAGTTCGGTATTTACCTATAATGATATGCCGGCCGGTCAGAAAGATCTTACCCTTTCACAATTCAGCCTTACTAAAGATCAGGCCGTAATTCAGATGCTGAAAGATATTCTGGCTATTAATCCGACCATTAAAATTCTGGCTACCCCGTGGACGGCCCCTGTCTGGATGAAAACAAATGAAAACAGCGTTGGAGGAAGCTTAAAACCTGAGTATTATAATGTATATGCCCAATATTTTGTAAAATATATTCAGGCAATGCAGGCTCAGGGAATCAAAATAGATGCGGTTACCCCTCAGAATGAGCCGTTACATCCGGGAAATAATCCCAGCATGTATATGTCGGCTTCAGATCAGACAAATTTTATTAAAAACAGCTTAGGACCTGCTTTTCAGGCTGCCAACATCAATACAAAAATCATTGCTTATGATCACAACTGCGACGATCCCGCTTATCCATTGGCTGTTTTAAATGATCCTTTGGCAAATCCTTATGTTGACGGGTCCGCCTTTCATTTATACGCAGGAGATATTTCGGCATTAAGCACGGTTCATAATTTATTCCCTGCTAAAAATGTGTATTTTACAGAGCAATGGACAAGCTCCACAGGAGGTTTTTCCGGAGACCTGGATTGGCACGTGAAAAACGTAATTATCGGATCCATGAGAAACTGGAGCAAGACCGCATTGGAGTGGAATGTTGCCAATGACGCATCGTTCGGGCCTCATACTCCGGGTGGCTGTACCCAGTGTAAAGGGGCCATTACCGTGAACGGAGCTACAGGCTATGAAAAAAATGTAGCGTATTACATTATTGCGCATGCTTCGAAGTTTATTCCGGCGAATTCTCAGAGAATTGCGTCCACACAAAGCGGAAATCTTTCTACCGCAGCATTTAAAACACCTGCGGGAAAAACGGTTCTGATTGTCCAGAACAGCAATTCCACGGATAAAACCTTTACGATTAAATATAATCAGAAAACAGCGCCTGTGATGATCTCCGGAAGTTCGACAGCTACCTATATCTTTTAAAATAAATTCATGAAGAAAATTTCGTTCTTTTTACTATTATCAGCATTTGGAATGCATGCATACGGACAAAAGACGGTGGATCAGAAAGTTTCTGAGCTGCTGTCTAAAATGACACTGGAAGAAAAAGTAGGGCAACTGGTTCAGTACAGTGGTTTTGAATATGCCACGGGTCCTCAGAATTCCAATTCTGCGAATGTTTTAAACGAAATAAAACAAGGAAAGGTCGGCTCCATGCTCAATGTAGCGGGAGCACTGGAAACCAGGAAATTCCAGGAACTGGCATTGAAATCAAGGCTGAAAATTCCTTTGCTGTTTGGTCAGGATGTTATTCATGGCTACAGAACTACGTTTCCGGTGAATTTAGGTCAGGCGGCAAGCTGGGATTTAGGATTAATCGAAAAATCCGAAAGAATAGCTGCTACCGAAGCATCTGCGTACGGAATTCACTGGACTTTTGCCCCGATGGTAGATGTTGCCAGAGATCCGAGATGGGGAAGAGTAATGGAAGGCTCGGGGGAAGACACGTATCTCGGTATGCAGATCGGATTGGCCAGGATCAGAGGTTTTCAGGGTAAAGGTCTTGGAAATCTAGATGCCATCATGGCCTGTGCCAAACATTTTGCCGCTTACGGAGCAGCTGTGGGAGGAAGAGATTACAATTCCGTAGATATGAGTCTGAGGCAATTGCACGAAACCTATCTGCCGCCTTTCAAAGCAGCAGCAGAAGCGGGTGTGGCAACTTTTATGAATTCTTTTAATGATATCAATGGAATTCCGGCTACGGCCAACAAATATATTTTAAGGGATTTGTTGAAAGGCAAATGGAATTACCACGGCTTTGTGGTTTCAGACTGGGGCAGTATTGGCGAAATGGTTCCTCACGGATATGCCAGAGACAATAAAGAAGCTGCCGAAAAAGCATTAAATGCCGGAAGTGATATGGATATGGAAAGCCGTGCCTATATGGCGGAGCTTCCAAAACTGGTTCAGGAAGGAAAAGTAGATCGGAAACTGATCGACGATGCTGCAAAAAGAATTCTGGTCAAGAAGTTTGAAATGGGATTATTTGACGATCCTTACCGGTTCAGTAACGAAAAAAGACAGAAAGAACAGCTCAATAATCAGGAGAACAGAAAATTCGGAAGAGAATTCGGCTCGAAAAGTATCGTTTTACTTAAAAATGAGAAAAATATTCTTCCCCTCTCGAAATCTACAAAAACGGTAGCTTTAATCGGTCCTTTCGGGAAAGAAACTTCTGCCAATCACGGATTCTGGTCGGTGGCCTTTAAAGATGACGACCAAAGAATTATCACTCAGTTTGACGGAATAAAAAATCAGCTGGACAAAAACTCGACGCTGCTGTATGCAAAAGGAGCGAATATCGATGATCAGGATCGGTCTATGTTTGCAGAGGCGGTGGAAACAGCTAAAAAAGCAGATGTGGTGATCATGACATTAGGAGAAGGTCATGCCATGAGCGGTGAGGCAAAAAGCAGAAGTAACATTCACTTTTCAGGAGTTCAGGAAGATCTGTTAAAAGAAATTGCTAAAACCGGAAAACCGATTGTTTTGATGATCAATGCAGGGAGACCATTGGTTTTTGACTGGGCAGCAGATCATATTCCCACCATTGTCTACACCTGGTGGCTGGGAACGGAAGCCGGAAATTCTATCGCCGATGTCCTTTTCGGAACGGTAAATCCCGGAGGAAAACTTCCGATGACTTTTCCGAGAACGGAAGGACAAATTCCTGTGTATTACAATCATTACAACACCGGAAGACCTGCAAAAAATAATACAGACCGAAATTATGTTTCCGCCTATATTGATTTGGATAACGATCCTAAATTTCCATTCGGATATGGGTTGAGCTATACGCAGTTTAAATACTCCGATATGAAGTTAAGTTCAGCAAATCTTAAAGGAAATCAAACCTTAACGATCAATGTCAGCGTTTCCAATACCGGAAATTATGATGGGGAAGAAGTTGTGCAGTTGTACATCAGAGATCTGGTGGGAAGAGTGGTGAGGCCTGTAAAAGAACTGAAGGGTTTCCAAAAAGTATTCATTAAAAAAGGAGAGACTAAAACAGTCAGTTTCAGTTTAACCCCGGAAAATTTAAAGTTTTATGATGATGAACTGAATTACGACTGGGAAGCAGGAGATTTCGATATCATGATCGGAACCGATTCTCAGCATGTTCAGACAAAAAGAATCAGTTGGTTACAATAATATAAGTTTTCATTACTAAGAGCGGGATAATACCCGCTTTTGGTGGTAAAGAACAGTTAGTCCCGATGAGGTTATTCTGATAGAACTCATTAATCTTAGGGGAATAACCAGTTCCGTTAATGATATGAAGCAGAATTTGGGTAATCATTGTTCAGGATTGTTTGTTTACTGAAAATGAAACAGACAATTTTGTATTTGAAAAATTCAGATAATTAATTTAAACCCAGAACCTAAAATTTGCCTATGAAAATCCGGAATAGTATGACAGCTGCGTTGAAAGCAACCTTATTTTTCTCTGTTTTAAGCTGTGGGTCGCATAAGCCTGATTCGGGAATGAAATTAATCTGGAGTGATGAGTTTAACGGAAAAGGGCTCCCGGATTCTACAAAATGGAACTATGATGTTGGAGGTGACGGCTTTGGAAATGAAGAAGCTCAGTTCTATACCAAAAACAGGCTGGAAAATGCCAGGCTAGAAAAAGGAAACCTGGTCATTGAAGCACGGAAAGAAAACTGGAAAAATAATAAATATACCTCTGCAAGACTTCTGACGAAAGGTAAATTTTCCTTTCAGTACGGAACTGTTGAGGTCCGGGCTAAATTACCTAAGGGTCGCGGTACCTGGCCAGCCATCTGGATGATGAGCGAAAACATGAAAAAATGGCCGGATGACGGAGAACTGGATATCATGGAACATGTAGGGTTTAATCAGGGATATATTCATGCGTCAGTTCATACAAAGAAGTTTAATCACCTCATCGGAACGCAGAAAACCGATACCTTAATTGTAAAGGATGCAAGTGAAAAATTCCATGTCTATAAAGCAGATTGGACCCCTGAAAAGATCGATGTTTATATTGATGACAGAAAATTTTTCACGTACGAAAATAAAGAAAAGACAAATGAAGCGTGGCCTTTTGATCAGCCGTATTTTATTATTTTAAATCTTGCCGTAGGCGGGTTTTGGGGTGGAAAAGAAGGAATAGATGACCGGATTTTTCCGCAGAAATATGTCATCGATTACGTAAGGGTTTATCAGAACAAATAATGAAGTGGGCGATTGCTCAGAAAAACAGAAGAATTATGAAGAAACTTGTGGTAAGTTGTCTGGTAGTAGGAGTGGTGATGAATGCCCATGCACAGAACTACTGGAAGAAAAATACAGGAAAAACAGCAAAAGTGATCCTTACCAACTCCAAAACCAACGAAAAAATGGTAGATAAAGGACTGGTGAAATTTGAAAAAATGGCTCAGCCTAAAGAAACGGATGCCTGCATTTTTGTGGATCCTGATTTTAGATATCAAAAACTCATAGGAATCGGAGGAGCAATTACCGATGCTTCTGCGGAGACCTTCTACAAACTTCCAAAAAATAAGCAGAAAGAAATCATTGATGCGTATTACGGGAAAAATGGTTTGGGATATACTGTGGTTCGCACCAATATGAACTCATGTGATTTCTCCAGCGATTCTTATACATATGTAACGGAGAATGATAAATCTCTGAAATCATTTAACGTAGCCCATGACGAAAAATATAAAATCCCGTTCATTAAAGAAGCCCAAAAAGCAATTGGAAATAACTTTACGTTTTATTTCTCTCCGTGGAGCCCGCCGGCCTGGATGAAATCGAATAAAAGCATGCTGAAAGGAGGAAGGCTTGAAAATACTTTTTATCAGACCTGGGCAGATTATTACATCAAATTCATTAAAAGAATACGAAAAAAGAGGAATTTATGTTTGGGGACTCACTGTTCAGAATGAGCCGATGGCCACTCAGACGTGGGAATCCTGTATTTATACTGCCGAAGAAGAAGGGGAGTTTCTGAAAAATAATTTAGGTCCGACCCTTTGGAAAAATGGTTTTAAAGATAAAAAAGTAATGATCTGGGATCATAACCGCGATCTGATTTTCCAGAGAGCGACAACGACCTTAAGTGATCCTGAAACTTCAAAGTATGCCGCGGGAATAGGATATCACTGGTATGAAACATGGAATAACAAAACCCAGCTGTTTGATAATTTGTCAGAAACGCAACGCGCTTTTCCGGATAAATTTCTGGCTTTTACAGAAGGCTGTAAAGAGCAGTTCGACACGTCTAAAATTTATGATGTGAGTTTAGGCGAACTGTACGGAAGAAATATGATCAACGATTTCAATAAAGGAACAGCATTATGGACAGACTGGAACGTTCTTCTTGATGAGACGGGCGGACCCAACCATGTCGGGAATTTCTGTTTTGCCCCCATTATTGCAGATACAAAAACAGGTGAGGTTCACTACACCTATGAATATTATTATGTAGGCCATGTTTCAAAGTATATCAAACCCAATGCTCAGAGAATTGGTAGTTCTTCCAACCGGGCAGCTTTAACGTCCACTACTTTTATGAATGAAAACGGACAGCTGGTGACCGTGATCATGAATGACTCTGAAAATGATATCGATACCCACCTTTGGATCGAAGGAATGGCTGCCAAGCTATCAGCACCGGCACACTCTATACAGACCGTAATTTTATAGACTTCATATTAACATTTATTTTATGACCCGGCGGCATCGCAGATGCCGCCGGGTTTTTACTGTCATATTTATCGCGATCGATATAAAGATTACTCTTGCTTTTATTATTCCTTTGATTGATATTATAGTGCGCTACGGACAAGGCAGGTATTAATGCAAAGCCTGTTTCAGAATATAAATCTCCTCTCCACATTCCTGCTGTTAAATCAACTTCGCTTCTAAGTACAAACTGTTCTGAAAGACCAGACTCATTATAGATATCTAAACCGAAAAGTCCTGCCTGGATTTCAAAAAATGAGTTGTATGTTAACGATTTTTCTTGCGAATACATTAAAGTTCCGGTATATACTAATAAAGAAGCTCTTTAAACTTATATAGGAAAAAAGAGTTCGAGAAAATTAGCAAGTTTGGATTGCAATTTAAAAGAATAATAATCTGGAACTCATCAGCAAAGATCAAATAAAGAAATGGATTTTACTCATTTAAGCAGAAGAAAAGAGGATTTTCTACGAAGTTTGACTTGGTAAAAATAATTCAGACCATTATAAAACGGCTGAAAACCGGCTGCCAGTGGCGGGAACTTTCGGTTAAGGACTATTTCGGGGAAGAAAATACCGCAGAATTAAGTGTACATCAGAAGAAAATCAAAGATTTTCAACAGGACTTGCGTGTACTTCTTTTAAGCGAAGTATATTACTTAAATAAACCTAATGTTAAAAATCTTTTCGGATCTCCTTGTGATAATAGAAAAGTTCAAACAGCTTTAAAATTAGAAATAATTTTTTCACCATATTATTTTTTATAGAAGTCATAATTTCCATTTAGATTACCTTTTGTCCATTCACCATTCATGGGTTTATCATTTAAATACCCTGAAAAACTTAATCCGGTTTTTGTACTTGCATCAAATTTCCCACTAATCATTACATCTTTTAGAGGTATTAAATGCAGTATAATATACAGTTCCTTCAATGTTACCTGTATCAGAAACGTTAAATTTAATTTCTCCTGATAAGCCTCCATTAAAGTTTCCCATATAATTTCCCTGAAATTTAGAATTCGATTGTAATTTTAAATTCTCATCGGAAATGCAGGAGGTGAATACAAAGAACAGGGTAAGAAAAAAATATTTCATAATATTTAATTAGCGTTAAGTTTTACTCCATGCCACGCGCCATTTTTCTTGGCTATCCCATACATGTTCACAGCAACAGCGTCGGGTTTTGAAAAATTCCACTTATAGCTTGTCATAGCCAGTCCACTGCCAGTGCCTCCACCAAAAGTATAAGTGAATTGCGGAGAAGCCACCCCCCCCCAGTCAAAAACTCTTTCAGTGACATCCTGATTATTTTGTACCTGACTGAAATCATAGTAGCATACATATGAAATGCTAAAAGAATCTACAACAAAAGCGACTGCGTTTAGCTATTTATTCCGTAAGTTCTTCATGGCAAGAAGTTGTAGATATCAATGAGCTGAATATTGCTATTTTTAATAAATTGTGTTTTTTCATTTGTGTTAATTGTTTTATCTCATTTGTGTATAACTACAGATAGAGATATTATATTGATTTTGTTATGATAATTACTAAAATTTGTAGCTTGTTTTCTTTATAGCAGATAATTACCAAGCTTGAAATTATCTGCTACTTCAGTTAGGGGTTTCATCATTTTTTATGTTTTTTCAAATTTAAAAATTAAATTAGTTTTAATCAAATTTTTTTCACTCGGGAAAGATTTATGGGAATTGGTTATTCGGTTTGTTTATTCCTAAACTCTTCTTAATGATCCTGTCTGCAATGATAGATGTATTTACCGGTTGATTTCCTCCAAAACTTTGAGTATGGGAAGCGGAATCCATCAGTATTGTCGGACTGTATCCTTTCAATACAATATTTCCAAGATTCATTTTTTCCTGACTGAATGCCATTTTTGTAACGATACCTACCAATATCCGTTCAGGACTTTCATTTTCAGCATCCTTATATTTAAAGGTAACGGTGAGCCGTTTTCCCAGAAATTGTCTGGCTTCTTCAAGATTGTGGTTCTGCGCTTCTCCCAAAGAATCATGTGCTAAAGTAAGTTCAAAGTAATGATGTCTTCTTGCGCTCTGCTGTAGGTGGAAGTGCTTAAAGTGGCTGACAGGTTTTCCTTTAATCACAATATCGAGTTCACCGTGTGGTATATGCCGGGAATGTAATTCTCCGAAATCAGGGCAGAATTGAAGGTGCTTTTCATCATAATTTGTGTATGTGTTTTTGATCTTGAATCAATAAATATAGACAAAAATATAATGTCCGGCATAAAGATTTGTAGTAATTCTCAGCGCGTGAAAAAATAATATCAGTTGTTATTTAACAGCTTAAACAAGATATATGCCTTCCTGTTGGAGATGACAACATTGGTGATGCAGCTGCATTTTCATTATAGAAATAAAAAAACCGAAGCTGAAAGCTTCGGTTGTATCGTATCTCAATAATAGAAAATTATTCTACATTATATTTATTCACAACTTTCTGAGTAACTCCGGAGCTGCTGAAACCTCCGTCATGGAATAGGTTCTGCATGGTTACCTTTTTCGTAAGGTCGGAGAAAAGTGTGACACAGTAATCGGCACATTCAAGAGCAGTAGCATTGCCCAGTGGAGACATATCTTCTGCATATCCGAGGAAACCTCCGAAACCTTTTACACCGCTGCCGGCTGTAGTAGGAGTAGGAGACTGGGAAACGGTATTTACCCTTACTTTTCTTTCTCCCCAATAATTTCCGAACGTTCTTGCGATACTCTCAAGATAAGCCTTATTATCAGACATATCATTATAATCAGGGAATGTTCTCTGAGCAGCAATATACGTAAGTGCAAGAATGCTTCCCCATTCATTCATACAATCTTTCTGATAAGCTACACGCATTACTTTATGGAAAGAAACGGCAGAAATATCCCAGCCTTTTTCCAACCAGTCATAATTCATCTCTGTATAATGTTTTCCTTTTCTTACGTTGATAGACATTCCGATGGAATGAAGGATGAAATCGATTTTCCCAAATTTGGCAATTGCAGCATCAAAAAGTTTTTCAAGATCTTCGATTGAAGTAGCATCTGCACCAATCACATCTGAACCTGTTTTTTCCGCTAATCCATTAAGTTCTCCCATTCTCAAAGCAATAGGAGCATTTGATAAGATAAATTCAGCACCTTCTTCATGACATCTTTCAGCAACTTTCCATGCGATTGATTGATCATTAAGGGCTCCAAAAATAATTCCCTTTTTGCCTTTAAGTAAACCGTATGACATATTTTTTAATGTTTATTAATAGTACAAATGTAGGAATAATTTGTATTTAAAGCCTAATAAAAAAGGAAGCCTTGATAAAAAGACTAACCCAACGTGATATTTCTGTTATTGTAAATTTTAATAATCTGATCAGAATTGATAATTTTTAAATTGATGACTGTCTACATTATAATATAGAGGAAAATGGAATTTAACATAAACTCACAGCAGGATGAACTCACATTCTGAATTCAATAATGAACAAAAAATAAAAACGGAATCTCACGAAGATTCCGTTTCTATCTTGAAAATATTTATATGACTGAAATTTTAATTGGTCTTTTTATTCCATTCTGCTTTTACATCCTCTGCAGCATCTTTTGTTTTTTCCCATGCGTCATTGGCTTTGTCCTTTACATCCTCCCATGTATCTGAAAAATTATTTTTTGCTCTGTCTAACCAGTCTTCCTGTCTCGCTTCCTCGTCATTGTTTCTTTTCTCATTGATGTATTCTTTAGCTCTGTCAGCTAAATCTTCAACTTTCCATTTTGCATCATTGGCTGCCCCTTTTAAAGAGTCTTTGGTGTTATCTACTGCATTTTCCGCTTTGTTGTACTCTGAATTGTTCATAACATTAATATTTTTTGTGTTGTTAAGTACATATAAACAAGAACTATTCCTAAAAGAAAAGTACGCTGTTAAAATTTTCTTAATTTTTGTGGTACCAGAGTAAGTGTTAAGGATCAAATTTACTGATACCTGTTTATAAGCTAAAAACACGGAACAATAGTACATTATTATTTATCTTAAAATTTAACCTTAACAGCTTTCGAAATAAATTTTAAGTTAGCGTTTTTTAAATGTCTGCGCACTTTTTAGGCAGAGGAAACTGCAGAGATTATCTCAAAATTGACTTCCTCAAACAGTGATAAATTTAATTTTATTCATTTTAAAGTGATGTTTTTTGATAATTTTTCAATTTTAATACACCCCTTAAAGAATTAAAAACCCGTGTAGAAGTGCTTCAGTACGTGATTTAAGATATAGTTAATATTGAATTATGTATCATTAAACAGTGATTAAGTTAACGTTTTATCACTATAATGTGGTTTTATTGAAAAATATTTAAAAATTTGCCTTATTTATTGAAAATTATTACATTTGCATCCTCAAATAATTAACTATTAATAATTAAGCCATGCAAAAAAAACTAATACTGCAATTTATTTTTCTATTTTCTTTATTCTCTCATTTGGCCTCCGCTCAAGTAGGGATAGGTACGCCAAATCCGGACTCTTCTGCCATGCTGCAGATCAGTGCTAAGGACAAAGGCGTTCTTTTCCCGAATATTGCTTTAGGCTCATTAACTGATAAACTTACAATTCCTTCTCCGGCAGATGGCCTTATGGTTTGGAATACAGGAACGGGAGGCCTTGCTGAAACCGGTTTCTATTATTGGAATAACCTGAAATGGAATCTGATCTCAGTGACAGGATCTACTTCCGGGAATGGGGTCAATTCCGGCAGCGGAACTGCAAGTGCTACCTGGAACAATATGGGGACAAACTCTGGAAATTACGGGGGCGCCGACACGAATCTCTCATTGGGAACCTGTACTCATGATGACCTGGTCTTCAAAGTAAATTCTGTAAAAGCAGGAAGGCTGGGAACAGACAATTCAATAAGCTTGGGAACAAGTGCCAATGCGGGTCAGAATGGTATAGCCATCGGAATCGGAAGTTCCGCTTACCAGGGAGTTTCTGTAGGAAATGAAACTTCTGTAACGGCTAATGATGCCGTAGCCGTAGGTAATAAGTCCACTGCTACAGGCTACCAGTCTACCGCAGTAGGATATCATGCAAGAACGAATAAAAATGAATCCATCGCTATAGGGAACAATTCTCTTACAGACGGGTTTCAGTCTGTGGCGATAGGGTATAATGCCAAAACAACGAATAACGAAACCACTGCTATCGGTAACAATGCGGTTGCCAACGGATTCCAGTCGATTGCTTTAGGATATAAAGCCACCACGAATTCCAACAGTGAGACGGCATTAGGATATAGTACCGTAACCAGTAATGAGAATTCTACGGCATTAGGTTCAGAAGCCAGCGCCTTAGGGCAGTTTTCTACGGCCCTGGGATATGGAGCAGCCACTTCACAGGCTAATGCTGTTGTATTAGGTAATAATAATGCGAATGTAGGCATCGGTACAAGCACTCCTAATACGTCGGCAAGACTGGATGTGAGCGGACAGTATAAACTGGGAGAAAAGGGTACAGTTAACAAAAACCAGATGAGTTTTGAGGTGTGGCCAAGTGTCTCAATCTACAATATCGGCCCAGGAAAATCCACAACGATGAATATCGCTGTTCCGGCTAATTTGCAGCCCGGATCTACCAGAGCAACCATTGTGGTAACTCCGGCAGGGGATTTTGCAGGAAATGCTACTTTCTCTATTTCAAATCCGAGAATGACGTCGGCGACGAATATTACGATAAATCTCACAAATATATCGTCAGGTCCAGAGAGCCTTTATTCTGCACATTTCTATGTGATGATCAATGAATTTTAAAATATACTGAGGATGATGAGGGAAGGAGATTTCAATTTTTGAAGTCTCCTTTTTTGCTTACTGTTGAAATCATAGAATGATAATTTTACCGTCCAACCGTTTTGATGCACTAAAACATTTCAGTAACCATCATTTTTTGTATAAAAATTTATAAGTTCGCGGAATTAAATATTCAAACTGATAACCAATACAACATGAGATTATATTTTACTTTTCTATTACTGCTTTCTATGCCTTTTTTGTACGGACAACACCAGAAGGAAAGTGCCTACATTCCTGTAGAGATTACAAAAACCGACGGCAACAGAATGAATGTTCTGGTGAGCCGGGTGCAGATCCCGAAAATCAGTACTTTCAAAGATGTACTGGGAGGCGGAGATGTGAATACCAAAACAAAAATAGAGTTCAGAACCTCAGAATCATCACCTGTAGAAAAAATAGCAGCAAAGGAAATTGCAAAAATAGCTTATCTGGACGAAGGTCATGAAGAAGCAGTGTCTTTTGAAAAATTAAAAATAAAAGAATTCGACAGAAACGGAGTTCTGAAAGATGCTGACAATGATGTTTTCCTGTCCCGTATCTATGACGGTAAAATTGGAGTATATGGTCATCCGAATATTCTATGTACGAAAAATGGTCAGGTCGGTCCATATCGGTGTGAATATACCTATTCTACATTCTATCTTAAAAATAACGAGGAAAATTTTGCAGTGATGCCTTTGGATATCAATCTTTTTGATGTACAACGAAGTTTTGATAATTTTGTGGGTGCCTTTAAAGTATCCGGAAAAGACTGTCCTGCATTTGAAAAGTATCTTGCCTCCTTCCGCAGGAAAATGGAAGACCGCAACTTTCAGAAAGAGATGAGAAAGGGAATAACAGAGTATAAAAAACAGGTCATAAAACAGGCAAAGGACAATGATCTGGATACCGGAGAAACACTTGATTACATCAGCCGTAAGATGTTTGAATATGAGGCTGCGCTTTATCTCGGTATTGTTAAAGAATATGAAAAAAACTGCCCTTAAAAAAGAAAGGATTTCAATTGACTGAAATCCTTTTTTATTGTTGTTGATTTTTATCTGATAATTCTGTCCAGAACCCAGTTGATGAGATTTTTTTCAGAAGTGTGATGATCTGCTGAAAACTCTCCGCGTCTTCTGTTGGCAATCACATTATTCACGGTAATCGCCTGGTGGCCCAATAATTTTGAAAGCGCATAGATGGCAGACGTTTCCATTTCAAAATTGGTTACCCCCAAATCATTCAGGGTTTCCAGAAACTGATCATCCAAGGCTTTTAAACGGAGCTGTCTACCCTGTGGAGCATAAAATCCCGGGAAAGTAGCCGTATTGCCATGATATCTGGCATCTTTATACAATTCTCCCAAATCTTCAGACCAGTCGGCAAAATAAAGCATCGGTTTAATCTTCGTATAAGGGAATTTTTCCAGGAAGTTTTTAGAAAATTCATTTTCGAACGAATAATCCTGATAAAAATGCATCAGACCATCTAATCCCACCACATTTTGGGTCACCAGCATATTGTCGACCTGTACATCAGGATTCACACTTCCGCAGGTTCCCATTCTGAAAAGCTGAAGAGTCTTATGTTCTGTTTTGAATTCTTTATTTTTAAGATCAATATTTACCAGGGCATCCAGCTCATTCATAACAATATCGATATTTTCGGTACCGATACCTGTTGACATTACCGTTATCCTTTCCCCTCTCAGGGTTCCCGTATGGGTATAAAATTCTCTCTTATTTTTCTGAACTTCCACTTTGTCAAAATATTTTGACACTTTGGCTACCCGGTCAGGATCTCCTACAAGAATGATTTTTTCTGCAATATCTTCCGGTAAAAGATTTAAGTGATAAACACTTCCGTCGTCGTTCAGAACCAGTTCTGAAGCTGCTAGTTTATTCAGCATGATATGTTTTTTAATTTAATTAATAAAAATGGCTTTTGTCCGGAGTCTGCTCTTTATAAATGCTGCTGTTTGCATTTGTTTATATTTTTTAAAAAAGCACAGATTATTAAAAGGCTTACTGCAAACTCCACAAAATGTTATATTTTACGATTATTTTTTGTTTTTCAGATGTCGAAATTATAATTCTGAGGTCCTTAATTTGCTTTTTACAGACGAAAGAAGAAGTGAAGATACAGCTTTTTGTCGGTTTGAACTTTATTTTTATCCCATAAATTGTATGGTACGGAAATGTAATTATTATTTAACCCACCGTTAAAACTGAAACAGCTTAGAAAAGATATTTTTGCCGCAAAAAACTGATGAGGTTTTATCCGATATTTATTGTTCTTCTTCTGATAGGCTTTGCCGTCATGTCATTCAATCCTGTTTATAAAAGTACAGAAACTGAAAATACTGCCATCACGGAGGGGCTTGCCGATTTTAAAAGCAAACTGGAACGCCTGAAAATTGATGCGTACCATTTTTCGGAAGATAAAATCTCTCCTGAAGAACTCCGGAAATCATTAAGGAATACACGAAATTCTTTTAAGGAAATTGAATTTTATGTCGCATATCACTATCCTGAGTTTACAAAGACCCATCTTAATGCAGCACCGCTGTTTCATATTGAAGCGGCCGGAACCAGTGCGTATACGCTTCCTCCCGAAGGGCTGCAGGTCTTGGATGAACTTATATTCTCCGATGAAGCCACGGCTGAAAAAGAGAAAATAAAAACAATGACCGACTTTTTATACAACAGCTATTCCGGATTTTACTTAAGTTCAGTCAAAAACGGCCTCAGCCGGGGGAAAAATAAAACACTGCCTCTCAGAATTGAGCTGATCAGGATCTACAGTCTGGGCGTAACAGGCTTTGATACTCCCGGATCCTTAAATATATCGGAAGAAGCCGGTCATGCATTTTCAGGAATGAAAAAGTATATTAATAATGATATCTATTTTAAAAATTATAATCTTCAGAAAGCCAATCGGATTTTGACTGAAGGAGTGGCTTATTTATCAAAAAATACAGATTTTGAAACTTTCGACAGGATAGAATTCTACAAACTGTACATTCAGCCACTGTACCGGGAATTCGGAAGCTGGGACGGAAATGAAGATGATCTGAAAGAATTTTCAGGATGGAATGTTAACAGTACAAACTTTTTCAGCAGTGAGTTTCTTGATCCTTATTTTTACACGCTCCTGAAATCCGGTGAAGATAATGCTGAACTCAGAAAATTAGGAAAAGATCTCTTTTATGACCAGCATTTGAGTGAAAATACAAAGATGAGCTGTGCAAGCTGCCATTTGCCTGAAAATGCCTTTACAGACCTTAAACCGAAATCCGAAAGCAATCTCGAAGGCAAAACAGTGCTCAGGAATGCGCCGTCACTGTATAATGCTGTTTTTGCAAAAAGGTTTTTCTATGATCTCAGGGCTTTTTATCTGGAGCAGCAGGCAGAACATGTGATCTACAATGATCAGGAGTTTAATACCAGCTACGAAAGCATCATTAAAAAGTTAAAAACAAAACCCGGATATAAAAAAGCCTTTAAAGCCGCCTTTAAAGATGGGAAAATTACTAAAGAAAACTTTTCAAAAGCCCTGAGTTCTTACGTGGCCTCACTGTATTCTTTTGAAAGTGATTTTGATAAATTTATGAGGAATGAAAAAGAGATTTCAGACGATGCCCGAAAAGGATATAATCTCTTTATGGGAAAAGCCAATTGTGGCACGTGTCATTTTGCACCTCATTTTTCAGGATTGGTTCCTCCTTTTTTCAATGAAAATGAATCTGAAGTGCTCGGGGTCACCAAAAAACCGATTAACCAAAAACCTCTCGAACTTGACGGAGATAAGGGACGAATAGACAGTCCGGTAAAAAAAGAAAATTCATGGATCTACGAAAATTCATTTAAGACCACTACGGTAAGAAATAGTGCCCTTACAAAACCGTATTTTCACAACGGAGCTTTCAGTTCCCTCGAAGAGGTTCTTGATTTCTACAATGAAGGCGGTGGGGAAGGATTGGGACTGAAAATAAAAAATCAGACACTTTCTCCGGATAAACTGAATCTTACCTCAACGGAAATGAAGCAGATTATTGCATTTTTGAACTCATTAACAGACATTAGCAAAACCAAAGCAAAATAGCGGAGGAGACTGACTCTTCATTATCTGTAGATTAAATCAATACGGTGAAATCTGTATTCCCCGGAGTGCAGATTTTTTATATGCAGGCCATATTGATGATCATCTTTCAGGGAGAAAATATATTTGACAGGCTGATCTTTTTTTATCGTCATCATTTTATCATTACTAATAATGAAGTTGTTTAAACTTATTCAGGAAAAAAGAGTTCCGAGAAAATTAGCAATTTTGGATTGCAATGTAAAAGACTAACAATCTGGAACTCACAGCAGAGATAAATTAGAGAAATGGATTTTACCATTTAAGCAAAGAGAAAAGAGAATTTTCTACGAAGTTTGACTGGGTAAAAATAATTCAGGTCATTATAAAAGGCTGAAAACCGGTTGCCAGTGGCGGAAACTTTTGTTAAAGGACTATTTCAGGGAAAAAAATACCGCAGAATTAAGTGTGCTTCAGAAGAAAATCAAAAGATTTTTAACAAGATTTCAGTGTACTTCTTCTGCGCAAAGTATATTGCTTAAATTAACTTAAGTGTTTAGAAATCTGGGATTTTCTTTGTGGTTTGCTACAGACAACCACACGAAGGGATTCGTGCAGTAGCGGTGTGGATTCGTGCGGTAGCAGTGTGGTAGCAGTGTGTTGTACTTACTGTCTCACATTTAAGTACACTTTAGAAAGTTAAAAGAAACCCGCAGAATTAAGTTCACATCAGGTGAGAGTCAAAGATTTTCAAAAAACTTATGTGTACTTCTTTGCGTAGTATATTACTTAATTTAACTTAAGTGTTTAAAATATTTCGGATCTACTTTGTATTAATAGAAAAATTTAAACAGCTTTAATGAGTTTTAAAAACAATTTAAAGTTCCGACCGAAATTTTAAGCTTTTTTTAATTTAACATAAAATTAATTTAATTAACGTTCGGTTTTCTATTAATTAATATTGGTCCTGATTTATTTAAACTCCTATTAATAGAGGGTTCGCAACATTCCGATAGCTTTGCAGCATCTAATACATCTAAAAATAAAATGAAGAAAAAACTACTCTCAATTGCGACTCTGGCGTTGATGACAAGTTCTGCTTTTCAGGCGCAGACTTTTATTTTCAACAAAAACTCAGCTTGGAGCTATAAAGACAATAATGTGGCTCAGCCTGCTCAGTGGAAAGAAAAGACCTTTGATGTTTCTTCGTGGTCTACGGGTAATGGACCTCTTGGATATGGCGATCCGGTAACGACCACCATCAGCTCAGGACTGGTAACCGCTTACTTTGCTAAGGATATCACCGTAAACCTTTCAGACCTTACGGATACCATGGAACTGGGAATCATGAGGGATGATGGTATTGTCGTATACCTTAACGGCGAAGAAATCGTAAGAGACAATATGCCTGCGGGACCGATTACTTTCGATGCCTGGTCCAGCACTACCATCGACGGGACTGCAGAAAGTACCTATAATATCTTCTCTATACCGAAATCAAAATTTGTAAACGGAACCAACAGGATTTCTATTGAATTACATAACAGAGGTGCAGCAAGTTCTGATCTTAGGATCGATGCTTACCTTAAAACCGTAGCCAATACAACAAATCCGCCGGTAGCCTGTAATGCAACGCATATCAGCTGCTTTACCTCTATTGTGCCGACGGCGCAGACCAATAAATTAATTATTCCTACAGAGCATAAATATCAGCTCATCCTGAAAGAAGGCGACAGCTATACAGAGGGTGGAGGATTGGTAGGCGGTCAGAATGATTTTACAGCCTATGTTCCTAAAACCGGAAGCAGCACCAACGGATTTCTGTCAGTAAACCACGAAACCAATCCTGGTGGGGTAACGATGGCGGAGATCAACTATAACGCAACATCAAAACTTTGGCAGTTGTCGAGATCAAGAGCGGTAAGCTTTTCAGATCCAAGTCTGGTCCAGACGATCAGAAACTGTTCAGGAGGGGTAACACCTTGGGGAACCGTAGTCACAGCGGAAGAATCTGTAACATCCAATGACGTGAATGCCGATGGGATGAAAGACTACGGATGGCTGGTCGAAATAGATCCCACAACTGCTCAGGTAGTTTCTAAAAATGCAGACGGATCAAAAGGAAAGCTTTGGCAGATGGGGATCATGAATCATGAAAATGTGGTGATCAATAACGCGGGAACCACCGCTTACTACGGAGAAGATGGCGGAACACACATGGTATATAAATATGTAATGGATACGCCGAACAACCTTGCTTCAGGAAATCTTTATGTTTTAAAGCTGGACCAGGGATTAACAACGACAGGAGATCCCGTGGCTACTACCGCTACGTGGGTTCAGGTTCCTAATAAAACTAAGGCAGACCAGAACAATACAACTGCATTGGCGCAATCTCTTGGGGGAACACGATTCAATGGAGTGGAGGATGTAGACATTAGCCCGCTGGATGGTAAAATCTATTTTACAGCCAAAGGTTTAGACAGGGTATACCGTATGCAGGACAACGGAACTGCCGTTACCCAGATGGAAACCTTTGCAGGAGGATCTTCCACGGTTTATTCTTTCGATACTGCCCAGGGAACAAAATCTGAAGCCTGGGGAGACGGAAACGATAACCTTACGTTTGATGAACTTGGAAACCTTTGGGTATTACAGGACGGTGGCAAAAACTATATCTGGGTAATTGCTCCGGATCATACAGCCGCCAATCCTAAAGTGAAGCTTTTTGCTTCCATGCCTGCAGGTTCAGAACCTACCGGTCTTACCTTTACTCCTGATCATAAGTTTGGTTTCTTCTCCATTCAGCATCCGGATTCTACCATTGCGACAGATGTAGATGCAACAGGAAATACCATTGATTATAAAGGGAAATCGGCAACCATTGTAGTGGCTCTTAAAAATAATCTGGGAACAACAGGTTCTTTAGGAACTGTAGATGTACAGAAAGAAAATACGGTAACCGTTGCTCCGAACCCGACCTCAGGAGTTGTAAAAATCAATTCTCCTAAAGGATTGAAAGATATCGTAGTAACAGCCTACAGCATCGACGGGAAAATTGTTTTCAGCAGGAAATTCCAGGGAACAAACAAATCATTGGATCTTGATTTCACTTCTCAGCTGGAAGCATCAAGAGTGTTGATCTTAAATATTGAAGCAGAGGGCGGATTCCAGCAGACCGTTAAGCTTCTGAAAAAATAACTTATTAATAATTTTAGCTGCCGGTAATTTATTATCGGCGGCTTTTTTAAGTATGAAAAAACTTTTTGTTATTATTTCCCTGCTTTCTCTTGCTGAGGTCAATGCACAGATTGATCCGGTAAAATATCCCACGTATACCAATATCGATGAAGCCTTACAAAGCGGAAAAACGGTTTACAGCATGAGTTTCAGAGAAAAAGGACTGTTTAATATTCCTCCCCGGATCAAAGAGCTGTCTTCTATATTTTTTCTGAATATCATGGCCAATAAATTAGAGAAGATGGATGCTGAGATATTTATGCTGAAAGAACTTGAGATTTTAAATGCCAATGAAAACAGCATCAAATTTATCCCCGACGAAATAGGGGAACTGACAAAGCTGACAACACTTTCGATCAACCTGAACAGCCTGACGGGTATCAATCCTAATCTTGCGAAACTTCAAAACTTAAAATCAATTCACCTGGACGCCAACAGCCTGAATGTTTTCCCGGAAGCTTTACTCAGAATTCCTTCTCTGGAAGAGATTAACTTACAGGGAAACCAGATCAGTTTTATTGCCGAAGATCTCTATAAAATTCGAAACTTAAAATCATTAAACCTTTCCTCTAACCAGATTAACGATCTTGGAAACCTTGCCTTTCCCCAAAATATTAAATACCTCGAGCTTCAGCAGAATGCCATTGTAAAACTTCCTGACCATTTATTCCGCTCGGCAAAGCTGGAATTTTTAAATGTAAGCGATAATCGGATCAAAGAAATCTCAACCCGTGTAAAAGGCCTAAAGTCTGTGGTCAGCATGAATCTGGCTCATAATGATCTCAAAGATCTTCCGGTGGAATTCAAATATCTGACAAATCTGAAAACACTGATTCTCACAGGCAATCCAATGACTGAAAACACAATTGCTAAACTGAAAGGCCTGATGCCCCAGACACAGATCTATTTCTAGATTATCCGCCGACTCTTTTAGTTTTGTATCCCATTTCCTTAAGGATATCCATTATTTTATCACGGTTATCTCCCTGAATGATAATCGTTCCGTCCTTTTCAGAACCACCGATTCCCAGTGTGGTTTTTATTTTTTTCGAAATTTTCTTCAGGTCCTCATCACTGCCTTCCCAGCCTTCAACAATCGTGACAGGCTTTCCGTTTCTTCCTTTTTTCTCAAATTTACATACCAGAGGCTCCTGCTGCTTAAATTCATCCTTAGGCATCTCAAAATCCTGCTCATCGTGCTCAGGAAAAAGGTTTTTCAATTGATCTCTTAAATCCATAAAGCAAAATTAATAAAATATTTAAGTCGGGAACAAGCAGTCCCGCAAAAAAAGGCTGTTTGTGATGGGTAAATTGCACATAGAGCAAATCAGCAAGTACACCCATTCATTCTGAAGGATGCAGGCAAATGTATTGCGTCCTTTATTCAGGAAAAATAAATTCTAAAAATGAAATTGCAGAAATCAGCGAAATCTTTGGATATAAAATGTGTGAAGCTTACTTCAATAAGCAGACTGATAAGCGTAAGGCCATACATGATATTCTGAATATTGAAGATCTTTTTTATTCTTAAAAGATAGTGGATTTCTCAATTTTTATATTCAACAATAGGCTGCGGAAGATGAGGTATGTGATGTGATTTACATGAAAAATCCGTATCCAAAAATTGCCGGTATAAAATCAGTGTAATTCAAATCTGATACGTTTCCGAAGCCAGTCAGATTTATAAATTCAGATATGCAGAACTTCAGAAATAAACCAAAAACCCCCACTGGAAATAAATTTTAAACAAAATTTAAGTCTGTCCGTTCTTAAATTCATTTCAAAATAAATAAATTTGTCATACAAAAGTTTACATAATGTCGAAAAAAGCAATATTAGCGATCCTTGACGGATGGGGATTGGGTATCAATCCGGATGTTTCTGCACTGGATAAAGCAAACACTCCCTTTATAGATGGTTGTCTTAAAAATTTTCCCCACACGACGCTCGAAGCAAGTGGTCTGGCAGTAGGTCTTCCTTTTGGACAGATGGGAAACTCTGAAGTCGGGCACATGAATCTGGGAGCAGGAAGGGTAGTATACCAGAATCTGGTAAAGCTTAATATGGCTGTGGAAAATGGTTCATTAGGCCAGCAGAAAGTAATTCAGGATGCCTTTGAATACGCAAAAAGGGAAAATAAAAAAGTACATTTCATCGGTTTGGTTTCAGATGGAGGCGTACATTCACATATCAATCATTTAAAAGGATTACTGACAGCCGCCAGTGAGTTTGGCCTGCATGAGAATGTTTTTGTACATGCTTTTACAGACGGAAGAGATTGTGACCCTCATTCCGGATTAGGATTTATTGATGAACTTCAGAAGCATATGACCCTTACTACGGGAAAACTGGCCACTGTGACCGGACGTTATTATGCCATGGACAGAGATAAAAGATGGGAGCGCGTGAAATTGGCGTATGATGCAATGACTGCAGGGGTAGGAACACGTACTACCGATGCGCTTACTGCTATTAAGCATTCCTACGAAAATAACGTAACAGATGAGTTCTTAACGCCTATCATTATGATCGATTCAAGGCAGACCGGAAACGTAGTGCCTGTAGCGAAGATCGTGGATCATGATGTGGTTATCTGTTTCAATTTCCGTACAGACAGAGGAAGGGAAATTACAGAAGTACTATCCCAGAAGGATTTCCCGGAATATTTCATGCGAAATCTCGACCTTTACTATGTTACATTGACCAATTATGATAAAACATTCCAGAACGTACATGTTGTTTTTGATGAAGAGGTGCTTCATGAAACGATGGGTGAGGTCTTGGAAAGAAACGGAAAAACGCAGATCAGAATCGCTGAAACCGAAAAATATCCTCACGTGACATTTTTCTTTTCCGGAGGAAGAGAAGAAGAATTTAAAGGAGAAAGAAGATTGCTTTGTCCAAGCCCGAAGGATGTACCGACTTATGACCTGAAACCTGAGATGTCAGCGTATGATATTACCAACGCCATCATTCCCGAACTGGAAAACGGAACGGCTGATTTTGTATGTTTGAATTTTGCAAATACAGACATGGTAGGGCATACCGGTGTTTTTTCGGCAGCCGTAACAGCAGCGGAAGTAGTAGACAGCTGTATTGAAAAGGTAGCGACTGCTGCTTATGAAAACGGATATGCCGTTTTTATCCTGGCGGATCACGGAAATTCAGACGTCATGATTAATGAAGACGGATCACCAAACACACAGCATTCTACCAATCTTGTTCCTTTCATCGTTATGGATAAAGACCGTACCTGGAATTTAAAACCGGGTAAACTGGGTGATGTGGCTCCAACGATTTTAAATGTGATGGGAGTGGAAATTCCGGAAATTATGAACGGAGATATTTTAGTTAGCTAAAATTAAATAATAATGTTATATAAATGCCGTTATAATATGAGTAACGGCATTTATTTATGATTTATATCAGGCACGATTGTTGTTATGCTTACAATAATAAATAAATCATATCTTTGCAAATTAAAATCTAAATAGTAAAAATGTATCAAAAGCTTGTCAGAAAAGAGGTAATGGGGATTCTGGAAAAGGAAGTTGGTTCTTTCCTGGATAAATTTTTAACGCCGATCGAAAAGATCTGGCAGCCTTCAGACTATCTTCCTGATCCTTCAAGCCCGGATTTTAAATACGATTTGGAAGAGATCCAGACTTTCGCCCGCGAGATGCCTTATGATCTTTTCGTCACATTAATCGGAGACTGTATCACTGAGGAAGCTCTTCCGTCTTACGAATCATGGTTAATGGGAGTAGACGGAATAGATCAGGAAAAAAATGAAATAGGATGGGCCAACTGGATAAGAGCATGGACCGGTGAAGAAAACCGGCACGGTGACCTCTTGAGCAAGTACCTGTATTTGTGCGGAAGGGTGAATATGAGGGAACTGGAAGTTACGACCCAGTATCTGATTAATGACGGTTTTGATCTTGGAACAAGCATGGATCCGTACCGAAATTTTGTTTATACAAGTTTCCAGGAAACAGCCACCAATATTTCTCACAGAAGAGTAGGAACATTGGCAAAGCAGTCCGGAAACGGAAAATTAGCGAAAATGTGCGGTGTGATTGCGGCTGACGAGGCAAGACACGCAAAAGCTTATAAGCATTTCGTAACTAAGATTTTAGAAATAGATCCATCGGAAATGATCCTGGCATTCGAAGATATGATGCGTAAGAAGATCGTTATGCCGGCGCATATGATGAGACAGTCCGGGCAGAAAGCAGGCGAACTGTGGGGACATTTTTCAGACGCTGCACAGAGATGTATGGTGTATACCGGTCAGGATTATATCAATATTCTGAAAGATCTTCTTGACGAATGGAAAATCGAACATGTAAAAGGGCTTAATGAAAAAGCAGAAAAAGCTCAGGAATACCTGATGAAATTACCGGGAAGACTGCAGAAGATTACCGACAGGATTTCGACACCCGATTTACAGTTTGAGTTCAAATGGGTAAAAAGCTAGTGATAAATTATAATTAAATGATAAAGTGGAGTGCTAATTTTTTAGCACTCTTTTTATTTCTTATCTTTGCCAATCTAAATCATAATCAAAAACATGATGAACAATAAGAAAATTGCTGTTGATTTTGACGGAACTATAGTGGATGATGCATATCCGGCAATTGGCAAACCAAAAATTTTTGCCTTCGAAACATTGAGAAGACTTCAGGCTGAAGGATACCGATTAATTCTCTGGACGTACAGACACGGAAAAACACTGGATGAAGCGGTAGAATTCTGTAAAAAGAACGGAATAGAATTTTATGCCGTCAATTCAAGTTTCGATGGTGAAGTATTTGATTCTGCAAGCCAGTCCAGAAAACTGGATGCAGACTGGTTTATTGATGACAGAAATTTAGGTGGCTTTCCGGGTTGGGGCGAGATCTACAACATTATTCAGGAGAGAATAGAATTCCGGGTAGAAGGCAAAGAAGTCCTGGCCTACTCAAAGCTTAAAAAAGAAAAGAAAAAGGGATTATTCTGGTAAAATATTCAATCTAACAATTTAACAATATAGCAATTAATCGTAACACACCGTTATCGTCACGCTGATGCACTGTTGTAGGGTTACATTTATAAATTAGAACATGATTCAATTAAAAACAATAGACGAGCTTCGTCTTATGAAAGAAAGTGCCCAGTTGGTTTCCAGAACGTTAGGAATGCTGGCGAAAGAAATAAAACCTGGGATTACCACTTTATATTTGGATAAATTAGCGCATGATTTTATTAAAGATCACGGTGCAGAACCTGCATTCCTGGGATATGGAGGCTTTCCGTATTCGCTATGTATCTCTCCGAACGAACAGGTCGTTCATGGCTTTCCAAGCAACGAAGAGATCAGAGAAGGAGATGTACTTTCTGTAGACTGTGGTGCTGTCTTAAACGGGTTTGTGGGTGATCATGCCTACACTTTCGAAATAGGAGAAGTAAAGCCTGAGACTAAAAAATTATTGAAAGTAGCCAAAGAATCTCTCTATAAAGGAATTGCACAATGTGTGAGAGGAAAGAGAATCGGAGATATTTCCCATGCTATTCAGTCCCACTGTGAAAAAGAAGGCTATGGTGTTGTTAAAGAGCTCGTAGGACATGGAGTCGGAAGAAAAATGCACGAAGATCCGCAGGTTCCGAATTACGGAAGACAGGGAAGTGGTAAAGTAATCAAAGACGGGTTAACCATTGCTATCGAACCAATGATCAATCTTGGTACGGAAAAAGTGAAATTCCATAATGACGGATGGACAGTAACTACCCTGGACAATCAGCCTTCGGCGCACTTTGAGCATGACGTGGCTGTTTATAACGGAAAACCGGTGTTGCTTTCTACATTCCAATATATCTATGATGCCTTAGGGATCGTAAGTGATGAAGAAAAGCCATTTCAAATGGATTTTTAATGAAACAGGTAACGAAGTTTTTATTAAATAAAATTCCGCGTCCATGGCTTATCAAAATGAGTATCTGGGCGAGACCTCTGATTTATCAGTTTTTTAAAGGCGATCAGTTTTATGATCCTATCGATGGGAGATCTTACCGCAAATTTCTTCCCTACGGATATGGAAAACAGCGTGAAAATGCACTATCTCCGGGAACTTTGAGCCTGGAACGGCATCGCCAGATGTGGCTCTATCTTCAGAACGAAACCGATTTTTTTATTAAAAACCATAAAGTGCTTCATATCGCACCCGAGCAGGAGTTTTTGAAGAAATTCAAGAGAATGAGCAATCTGAATTATGTTTCTGCAGATCTGTTTTCGCCCATTGTAGATGTAAAAGCAGACATTCTGGATCTTCCTTTTCCGGATGAAAGCTTTGATATTGTATTCTGTAACCATGTGCTGGAACACATTGAAGATGATGCTAAAGCAATGAGTGAGCTTTACCGGGTAATGCGACCAGGAGGGTGGGGAATACTTCAGGTGCCAATGAGAAATTCTCATGAAAAAACCTATGAAGACTTTACCATTAAAGATCCTAAAGAACGTCAGAAACATTTTGGTCAGTATGATCATGTCCGGTGGTACGGAATGGATTATTTTGACCGTTTGAGAAAAGCAGGCTTTGAAGCTGAAGCCAACTTATATTCTCAGCAGTTTTCAGAAGAAGAAATTAAAAAATACGGGTTAAGAAAAAATGAGATCTTACCTCTGGTTTTCAAAAAATAACAGGACCGTCTTCATAATGGAGACGGTCTTTATTTGTACTCAATTTGCCGGGAAAATAAAAATAAAACGATGGAACGGGATAAACCGTTCTCAGAATGAAAACGGTTAAATTTTTGTGTTCCGGTGTTTTATATTATCAGTGAGATGAAACAGCTTTTAAACCTACCACGGAACAGATAAGCGTGACGATAAAGAAAATTCTCCAGAAACTTACAGGGTCTTTAAAAAAGAAAATTCCCATTAAAACCGTTCCTACCGCACCTATTCCAGTCCAGACCGCATAAGCCGTCCCGATGGGTAGCGTCTGCGTAGCTTTTATCAGTAGCAGCATACTTACCGTGAGGGATACCAGGAAGCCGGCAAACCATAAATACATGCTTGTTCCCGAAGTTTCTTTTACCTTTCCTAAACACGAAGCGAAAGCGACTTCAAATAGTCCCGCGATAACCAAGATAATCCAATTCATTTTTTAATTTTTCTGCTGCAAAGTTCCCTATTTCCAGCTCGGAAAAATTTTACAATTGTTAAAAAATAAAATTATTTATTGCATCGATCCATAGAACTTCGGTTCTCAGATCCATCATAATTTGACCTCTGCCCGGATTCTGCTTAAGCTCACCTGTGTGATGCCTAAATAAGAAGCAATATGGCCCAGCTGAACCCTTCTCAGAAGATGCGGCTTGTTCTTCATGAGGTCAGAATACCGTTCAAGTGCCGTTTTATATTGTCTGGAAATAATCAATTCTTCTGTTTTTACGAGTTCTTTTTCTGCAAACTTCCTTCCCCAGTTCGCGATATGGATATCTTCACTGAATAATTTGCGAAGGCTCTCCGTTTCAAGCCGGTAGAGATCACAATTCTCCAGAAGTTCTATATTTTCGTAACCCGGCTTATCCTCCACATAGCTTTTCATGGATACCACTGTTTCCCCTTCGCTTCCAAACCAGAAAGTAATTTCATTTTCTTCCCTTGTCGCATACGCACGCAAAATCCCTTTCTTTACAAAATAGAGATAGGGAATCACTTTTTCCGCCTGCATCAGGCAGAAATTTTTAGGATAGGAGACTTCGGTAATATACTTTTTCAGGTTATTTCTCGAATCATCCGGTAGCGGCTCTATGTTGTCAATAATTTCGTCAATACTCATACAGGAATTTCTCCGTTCAAAATTATCGGTTTATAGTATGGTATAAAAAGAATTGACAGAAAATTTGAAAAGAATTTCAAAAATTATAGGATAAACGTTTAACCTAAATTAACGATAAACGATGACGAAACTGTTAATAAGCAGGTAATCTTTGGTTAATAGAACAGTAACAATAAAATATACATGTTTGATTTGTAATGAGTTAATATTTTTAAACATACTGCAAAAAAAAAGTGCGAAAATACATTTTTTTTTGAATTGGTCAAGAAAACCAGGCTATTGTTTTATATGTATATTATAAGATATTTTTGCGCTGTAAGTCAATCGTATGAAAAGAGCTTCCATTAAAGACATAGCAAGAATTGCAGGGGTTTCCGTAGCAACCGTTTCTTATGTCTTAAATAAAAAAGAAGGAAGCAGAATCAGTGAAGCAACACAGCAGAAAATCTTCGATATAGCTGAAACGATTAATTATACTCCGAATAAAATCGCCAAAAGCCTGAAAATGAGCAAAAGCAAGCTGATAGGACTGATTTTGGCGGATATTTCAAATGACTTTTACTCCAGTATTGCCCGCTGTATCGAAGACGAAGCCATGAAGTACGGATATACTATATTGATCGGCAGTTCAGACGAAAATCCCGATAAATTCAAAAAACTGACAGAACTTTTTTCCGAACAGCAGGTAGACGGAATGATCGTAGCCCCGGTGGTAAATTCAGACGAATCTATTTTAAAACTGATCAGAGAAGAATATCCTATCATCACCATTGACCGGTATCTGAAGAATGTGAACATTCCCGGCGTGATGATTAATAATTCTGAAATATCGGAATATATTTGCCGCTATGTCCTTAAAAAAGATTTTGAAGAAATCATTTATGTGGGATACGATACGGAACTTCCTCACCTGCGCGACAGGCAGGAAGGTTTTGAGAAGGGAATGGCCGGTGCTGAAATTTCAGTAAAAAGATTACTGGTCGGTATAGATCGTATTACTGCTGATGTTCAGACTGCTCTGCAGGAAAACCTTGATCTCGCATCGAAGAAAACAGTCATTTATTTTTCCAGTAATAAACTTGCCATTGCCGGACTGAGCTATTTTACAGAACATCAGATCAAAGTTCCGGATGATATTTCTGTCATTGCATTTGATGAAACGGAGGCGTACAAGCTTTTTCCTACAGAAATTAGCTTTGTGCGGCAGCCGCTGATAGAAATGGCAAAAGAAGCAGTACAATTACTTGATTATCAAATCAGCAATTATGCTACTGACGGCAGGAAAATTACCTTTCCGGCTAAATTAATTGAAAAAAAATCGGTACAATAAAAAAAATTATATATTAACTTAAACGTTTAACCTGATGAATAATAAAAATCCATATATAGTCTGTTTCGGCGAAATTCTCTGGGATATCTTTCCGGATGGTGAGAAGGCTGGCGGAGCACCGTTCAATGCAGCTTATCATATTAAAAAAATGGGAATCGAAGTGAAAATGCTGAGCCGGATCGGAAATGACGAGCTTGGAAAGAAATTGACAGACCGGATGAAGGGCTGGGGAATTACCACCAGTTATATCCAGGAAGACCTTGAGCATCCCACGAGCACAGTACTCGCGAAAATTGATGAACACCATGAAGCAAGTTATGAAATCATTAACCACGTAGCCTGGGACTATATAGAATTCCTTCCTGAACATGAAAAACTCGTATCGGAGGCTGAAGCCTTCATCTTTGGAAGTCTGTCGGCAAGAAACGAAAAAACAAGGGAAACCCTTCTGAAGCTTTTAAAGTCTGCAAAACTCAAAGTATTTGATGTCAATTTCAGACCTCCATTTATTAATGTGGATCTTATCAGGCAACTGCTTCACCATGCTGATATTGTAAAGATGAATAAATCGGAAATGAGACAGATTATGGAATTCCTTGGGAAAGAATACAAAAGTGAAGAAGAAACAGCTGCTTTTATCCAGAAGCATTTTGACATCAGAGAAATCATTCTTACAAAAGGCAGCAAAGGAGCGCGGTATTTCACAGGCGACACTCATTATGATTTTGCAGCCGTTCCCATTGAAATTGCAGATACGGTAGGAAGCGGGGACGCGTTTCTTTCCGGTTTTATATCCAAAAGAATCCTGGGAGGATCTCCTGAAGAAATGATGAATAATGCTGTATCCCTTGGTGCATGGATTACATCAAAATATGGGGCCTGTCCCGGCTATGACCTTCAGGAATTCGAAGCCTTCAAAAATAAACAAACGGACATCCCCGCTAAACAGTAAAACCGGAAGACGGCATGGTAGTAATGCTTATACTGCCCCCGGTTTTTTCAGGTTCATATTCTCTATCTTATAATCAGGCTAAAATAAACAACACCCTGATTCATATTCAACAAGCAAATAAACAAATCTATGAGTACAGCAAAATTTACCGAAAGAAAATACCGCGTGGTATTGGCTTTTGTCACGTCACTATTCTTTTTTTGGGCTATTGCACTTACCATGGGTGATATTCTGAATAAACATTTTCAGAACGTCCTTCATATCTCAAAATCCAGGTCCGGGCTTGTGCAGCTCTCTATTTTCGGCGCCTATGCGTTGATGGGAATTCCTGCAGGACTCTTCATGAAAAAATTCGGCTATAAAATGGGTGTAATTCTGGGATTAACGCTATTTGCAGGCGGATGTTTTCTCTTTATACCCGCTGCAGACACGGCCTCATTCGGATTCTTCCGAATAGCCCTCTTTATTTTAGCATTGGGAATGGCAACTTTGGAAACCGTAGCTCACCCTTTTGTAGCGGCTTTGGGTGACGAACGAACCAGTGATCAGAGGGTTAATTTTGCTCAGTCTTTTAACGGATTGGGAGCCATCGCAGGCCCGTTGCTGGGTGGTCTATTTATATTCAGTGGTTCTGCCGAGGATCATTCTCTGGATTCGGTAAAAAGCCTGTATACATGGATTGGAATTATCATTCTGATTCTGGCGGTTGTTTTTTCATTGATAAAAGTTCCCGATTTAAAAGATCCGCATGCAAAAGAAGCTGAACAGTTTGAGCGGGAAGGACTGGAGCAGGAAATAGAAACCGTACATTCCGAAGTTCCGCTCTGGAAACAGAGACATTTTGTATTTGCCGTGATTGCCCAGTTTTTTAATGTGGCGGCACAGGGTGGAACGTGGGCATTTTTTATCAATTACAGCGTAGAAAAAATGCACATGCAGGAATCTCAGGCGACCTATTATTTCTCTGTAAGCATGGCTCTGATGATGGCAGGAAGATTCATCGGAACATTTCTGATGAAATATATAGCGCCCAATAAAGTTCTGGCCATTTTTACGGCCTGTAATATTGTATTGTGCTTAATAGTGTCCCAAAGTTTTGGCTGGGTTTCCTACATCAGCTTGATCTTGCTTAATTTATTTTTAAGTGTCATGTATCCTACCATTTTCAGTCTCGGATTAAAAAAATTAGGCGGGAAAGTACAGCAGGCTTCCTCTTTTCTGGTAATGGCCATGTTCGGGGGAGCATTTTTTACTCCGATTATGGGAATGCTGGCTGAAAAAGATGTGGCACATTCGTATCTGCTTCCGATCATCTGCTATGTAGTTATCATTCTGTTTGCACTGAAATTCTATAGGCCGAAAACAATACATCCGACAAGGAAATAACGTAAAACAATTGACAATGAATATAAAATTCGGAGCTTCTCTTCTCTCATGGATTACTCCACTCTGGAGCCCGCAAGCAGGGAAGTATGCGATTGAAAAAACAGCAGCAGCAGGTTTTGATCTTATCGAAATCCTGCTGCCGGTCTCTATGGATTTTAATGCCGGAGAAGTAAAGAAACAGCTGAATGACCATAATCTTGAAGCTGTATGTTCTTTAAATCTTCCTAAAGAAGCACACATCGCAAGCTATCCGGAAGTCGCTGAAAAGCTGATGAAAAAGGCAGTGGATAAAACGTCTGAACTGGAAACCGACTTTCTGGGTGGTGTTCTCCACGGCGGAATCGGGGTGTTCTCAGGCAGTCCTTTAACCGAAACTGAGACTGAAACGATTGTTGAAGTCTGGGCAGCCGTAGCAGACTATGCAAAAGAAAAGGGTATTAATATCGGAATTGAGCCTATAAACAGGTATGAAACGTATGTCTGCAATACCGCCGAAAATGTACTGGATATGATTTCAAAGACGGGAAAAGACAACTTGTTTCTGCATCTTGATACATTCCATATGAATATGGAAGAAAATAATTTCTATGATCCCGTGATCTTAGCCGGAAACAGGCTGAAACATATTCATATCACCGAATCCCACAGGGGAATGTTGGGAGAGGGAACCATCAACTGGCAGGAACTGTTTACTGCTTTAAGAGAAATTGATTTTCAAGGAAATCTGGTGCTGGAGAACTTCTCATCGTCGGTTCCGGGAATGCAGGAAATGGTGTCTTTGTGGCAAAAATCGCCGTATGATGCCAGTGAGCTTGCAGAAGGAAGCCTCCGATTCCTTAAAAGACATCTCCGCGAGTAAATTATGGTAACCAAGGTTCGAAGAAAAAGACAGGAAGCTGTTGCAGATGACCAATGATCCCTTCAAGCCCAAGGAAACAAAATCCGTAGGATAAACTCAGGGAAATCCTTATCAATTCAAATAAAACCTTTCTGTCACGGGAGGTTTTATTTTTAAAACTTCTATATTAATCCTTAAGACCGATTTTGTTTTATTAACTTTGCAACTGTAATATAATTTTTTATGCACAAAGCAGGATTTGTAAATATAGTTGGAAAGCCCAATGCAGGAAAATCTACCCTTCTGAACCAGTTAATGGGAGAGAAGCTGGCGATTGTAACCCAAAAGGCACAGACAACACGACACAGGATTTTTGGAATTTATAATGAAGACGATTTACAGATTGTCTTTTCGGATACTCCCGGGGTACTTGATCCAAAGTACGGTTTACAGGAAAAAATGATGGATTTCGTAAAGGATTCTTTACAGGATGCAGATGTTTTTTTATTTATTGTAGACGTTACGGACAAAGCAGAGCCTTCAGAGTTTTTAATTGATAAACTGAATAAAATTCCGGTGCCTGTACTGCTTTTACTTAATAAAGTAGATCAGACCACGCAGGAAGGATTGGAAAAACTGGTCGCAGACTGGCATGAAAGAATTCCAAAGGCGGAAATTCTTCCTATTTCAGCGCTGAATGCCTTTAATACGGATATCATTCTGCCGAAATTAAAATCTCTGTTGCCAGAAAGTCCTCCGTATTATGACAAAGATCAGTATACTGATAAGCCTGAGCGGTTTTTCGTAAACGAAGCTATTCGTGAGAAAATTCTTCTTAACTATGATAAAGAAATTCCCTATTCTGTAGAAGTGGTCACAGAGCAGTTTAAAGAAAAGGAAGGAATTATTTTTATCGATTCTATCATCTATGTAGAAAGGGATACCCAGAAAGGAATTATCATCGGTCACAAAGGAGAAGCCATTAAAAAAGTAGGGACGGAAGCAAGACTGGATTTAGAGAAATTCTTTACCAAGAAAGTACACTTAAATCTATTTGTAAAAGTGAAAAAAGACTGGCGTAAAAACGACAGAGATCTGAAAAATTTCGGATACAGATAGACTAAAAAGTCAATATTCATCGTTGTATAAAAGATTTTCATTAACTTTAATTTAAATTTTCCATTTCATGAATTACACAAATTCAAATTCTGGCGCGATAATAAGAGATATTGTTTTATTAATAGTAAGGGTTTTTGTAGGATTTGCCATGCTGTCTCACGGTTTTCCAAAACTTCAGATGCTGCTGGAAGGCGGTAAGATCGAATTTTTTGACTTCCTGGGAATGGGCCCGCAGATCTCACTGATTCTTACTATTATTGCTGAATTTGTCTGCTCGATTCTTCTGATTTTAGGACTGTTTTCAAGAGTGGCCCTGGGATTTCTGATTTTTACGATGATTATTGCAGGCTTTGTCGTACATGGAGCCGATCCGTTTGAAAAAAGAGAATTAAGCATGATTTATTTATCGGTTTATCTCCTTTTAATGACTTTCGGAGTAGGAAAATTTTCTGTCGATGAGATGATCGCAAAAAGGAAACGGGCTACAGACTGGTAGCGATGATCTCCGGCAGGCATCGTTTATACGGCGGATGAATCAGACAGAATATAAAATACAGCAGGCCGCAAAATTTTGCGGCCTGCTTTTTTATGAGGTAAAGCTGCATACAAGATTTCCCGGTATACATGCCCATTTTGGATTTTCATTATCATCAATGCCGGTCAGGCATGGTTTATATCCGTTCGGACACTGCGGAGCACTGCCGCCATAGATGGCTTTTAAATTCCTCTTCAGCAATTTTTTTGAATTTTTCATAGAATATTTGTTTTTATTTGGAGTCCTAAGATACTGTTTATTTAATAAAATCACCTTATTGTGTTTTATTTTATGGTATTTTTCAGATCAGAACCTGTTTATATTTTTACAGGAGCTTTTCCTGCTCTCCGCACTCGCTATTTTGTGAATTTGTGGCGGGCCGTCGCAGACGGCCCGCCACAAATTCACAAAATGAGCTCAGACAAATGCTGCGATCAGGGCTAGGATAACGGTTATCCCTTTTGCTATTTGGAAAAATAAAAAGCAGTGAGCCCGTAAATATACGGATACAGACCATCTGTACAGCTTTTGATACATTCCAGAGTTCTTGCAAAGAATCAATCTTTAAATAACAGTTAAATTTGGATCATTACACAGTCTGGGTCTGTTAAGTGGGGACTATTTGAAAGTCATAAGACCTGCACTTCACATTAAAAACGTGCAGTTGCAGTTCAGACAAAAACAATTTCCCGTTTTCTGTAAAAAGTTTAGGCAGACTTATCTTTAATTTTCAGTAATTTCGTGAAAATTGAAATTTAATGAAAATAAAACTAACGATATGTCTTCTTGCATTTCTGAACTTCTACAGTGCGCAGGAAAGCATAACCTATCAGAAGCCATCTGCGGAAATTCTTAAACTAGCAGATTATCAGAGGCCTCCCAGTGTTTTAATGAACAGTAAAAAAGACTGGATTGTTTTCACATACCGTCCGACCTATAAGACATTAGAAGATCTCAGCCAGCAGGAAATGAAGCTGGGTGGATTAAGAATTAATCCCGTAACGAATATTTCCAGTTCAGCAACATATTCCAACAATATCAAGGTTCGGAAAATGAATGATAAAACCGAAGTTCAGGTTAAGAATCTGCCGTCTGATCCTAAAATTACCTACACATCATTTTCTCCTGACGAGAAAAAAATGGCCTTTACCCATACTACCGGCAAAGGAGTGGAACTTTGGGTGATAGATCTGGAAACCGCTACTGCAAAGAAAATCACCACCGATAACCTGAATGCCAATCTAGGAAGTCCATATGTATGGTATAAAGATTCTCAGCATCTGCTGATTAAAACCCTTCCTCAAAACAGGGCTGCCCTCATCGATGCAGGTAAAGATCTTCCGACAGGTCCTATTGTATCGACGGCAGACGGAAAAGTTTCCCAGAACAGAACCTATCAGGATCTTCTGAAAAATCCGCAGGATGAAAAGAATTTCGAAATTCTTACCGCCTCAGATATTTATAATGTAGATTTAAGCGGAAGCCTTAAAAAGGTGAAAGAGCAGGATCTGTATTCCGGACTGAGCTTTTCGCCGGACGGAAATTATCTGATGGCAACAACCATTAAAAAACCTTTCTCCTATATCGTTCCTCTTAACAGATTTCCGATGACCACAACGGTTTACGACGTAAACGGAAATGTGATAAAAGTAGTTAACGAAGTTCCTCTGAACGAAATCATGCCGAAAGGTTTTTCATCTGTACGAACCGGTAAAAGAGCCATGAGCTGGAGAAATGATCAGCCCGCAACGTTAGTATATGCGGAAGCGTTAGATGGAGGTGATCAGTCGAAAACAGTAGATTTCAGAGACGAAATTTTTACATGGGAGGCTCCGTTTACCGGTACTCCGAAATCTTTTTTCAAAACGAAACAGAGATATGAAGACGTAAGCTGGACGAACGATCATTATGCGATTGTTTCAGAAGGATGGTATGACACTAGAAACACGAAGTCTTTTTTAGTAGACCTCAATAACGGCGAATCAAAAGTCATTGACGACAGAAACTACCAGGACGTTTACAGCGATCCGGGACACTTCAATACGGCAAAAAACCAGTACGGAAGATATGTTGTAGATATAAAAGGAGGCAAATCCTACCTTATAGGCGACGGCTTTACCAAAGACGGTCAGCATCCGTTTATTGATGAGATGGATATGAAATCTCTGAAGAAAAAAAGACTCTATACTTCTAATGTCAAAAATGCCAAAGAAGAAATTATCGATATCTTAAATCCGTCAAAAGGGGAGATCCTAACGACGCAGCAGTCGGCAAGCCAGTATCCGAACTATTTCAAAAAAAGCATGAAGTCCGGCAAAGCAGAAGCCGTAACCCAGTTTGCCAATCCTTTCGAAAGCATTAAAGACGTTTATAAAGAAGTAATTACTTACAAAAGAAATGATGGCGTGACATTAACAGGTACTCTTTATCTCCCTGCCAACTATGACAGAAAAGCGAAGAAAGAAAAGCTTCCTCTGCTAATCTGGGCATACCCTACAGAGTATAAAGACAAGAACACCGCGGGTCAGAATACCCAGAATCCTAATGACTTCACTTTCCCATATTACGGATCTTTCGTATACTGGACGACAAAAGGATATGCTGTTTTGGATGATGCGGCATTCCCGATCATCGGGGAAGGAAAAACCGAACCCAATGATACCTTTATCCCTCAGCTGGTAGCCAATGGAAGAGCGGCGATTGACGCGCTGGATCAGCTGGGCTATATCGACAGGACAAAAGTTGCTGTGGGAGGTCACTCCTATGGTGCTTTTATGACCGCGAACCTTTTAACGCATTCCAAAGATTACGCCTGTGGAATCGCCAGAAGCGGTGCTTATAACCGAACACTTACGCCATTCGGTTTCCAGAGTGAGCAGAGAAATTACTGGGATGTTCCGGAAATTTATAATACCATGTCTCCATTCATGAACGCTGATAAGATGAAAACCCCTTTACTGTTGATTCATGGTGATGCAGATAATAATCCGGGAACTTTCACCCTGCAGACCGAAAGATATTTCCAGGCATTGAAAAACCTCGGCGCTCCGGTAAAGATGGTTCTTCTTCCTAAAGAAGCCCACGGATACCAGGCCAAAGAAAATATTTTCCACCTTCTGTGGGAACAGGATCAGTTCCTGGAAAAGTGCCTTAAAAAATAATACCATACCACCCGTTCGGATTCCGAACGGGTTTTTTTATAAATAATCCAAAATCTCAATCATATTTTTCAGTTTTGTGAAACGGTCATGTTCCGGATGATGACTATGCTGCTCATGGCTCCAGGTGATATGATAAGGAATGTGTACTGCAGAGCCTCCGATTTCCAGGACCGGAAGAATATCAGACTTTATGGAATTTCCGAGCATCAGAAAATGTTCAGGCCGGCAGTCCAGATGTTTCAGCAGTTTTCTGTAGTCAGATTCTTTTTTATTACTCATAATTTCAATATGATGAAAATATTCCTGCAATCCGGAATTTTTTAATTTTCGCTCCTGGTCCAGCAAATCACCTTTGGTAGCAACGATTAACCGATATTTACCTTTTAAACTTTCCAATGTTTCACGGACACCATCCAGTACTTCGATGGGTTTCTGCAGCAGTTCATGACCGATCCCGATGGTTTTATCAATCAAAGCTGACGGAGCGGTATTGCCTGAAATCCGGCAAATGGTTTCCACCATACACAGCATAAAGCCTTTTACGCCATAACCATACAGGGGTAAGTTTTGCATTTCCGTTTTAAATAATTCCTGAGATACAGAATGATAGGGAAGGTAGTCTTCGAGAAGAAGGCAGAACTGTTTTTCTGCCTCCTGAAAATAAGGCTCGTTGATCCAAAGCGTATCATCTGCATCAAAAGCAATGGTCGTTATCGCATTATTCATATTCTGTTTACTTTAGTTTTTGTAGTTTTCTGCCGACAAAATTCAGTATAAATAATAACCTGCGAAAGGACATTTGTCCCGGATAAAATTATGTTAAGAACCAATCAGCCATTTTTAGATTACTTAGAAACACTGTATACTCATCAGGAGCATAGGAACAATATCATTTTAAAATCTTATAATAAAGGAGATAAGATATTGACACAGGGTGAAATATCAACAAAAATAATGCTCGTGAAAAGCGGAATTACCAAATGCTTTTTTGTTGAAGAAAATGACAAAGAGTATATCGTAGAATTTTTGGGAAAAGGAGAGATCATAGGAGAGATTGAAGTAATAAAGAATGTGTCTTGCCTTTGCAGTATTGAGGCAATTACAGAAGTTACTGTATATTCCATGACGATCCCTTATTTTCAGTCCCTGATTAAAAGTGATATCACCCTCAATAATCTGTTGCTTGATGTATTTGCAGAACGTATCGTTAATACTTCCAGCAGAGCATCTTATCAGCAACTGCATACGACAGAGCATACCTTATCCCAGCTTTTGGAGATGAAGTCCAAAGAAATGGAAATTTCAAAAGAAGATATGGCTGCCTATTTGGGAATTACGGTGAGAAGCCTCAACCGGGCTTTGAAAGAGATAAAAGAAAACAATTCTGAAGAATAATTCCTGGGAAATAAAATAAATCTTCCTGTATCTTTGCAGAAATATACGGTCATAAAATGGAAGAACTGATATTCAGGAATGCCACCCTGGAAGATTTACCGGAAATTGTTGAAATTTACAATTCTACCATTCCCTCAAGAATGGTTACTGCTGATACCGAAAATATTTCTGTTGAAAGCAGGATGCAGTGGTTTCAGGATCATAATGCCGAAACGAGACCTCTTTGGGTCATTCAGGATCAGGATCAGCATATGGCCGGTTGGGTAAGCTTTTCGTCATTCTATGGAAGACCTGCCTATAACGGAACGGTAGAGCTCAGCATTTATATGCATGAAAACAGCCGCGGAAAAGGCTATGGCAAGAAAGTTCTGCAATACTGTATTGATAACGCGGGGAGATTTGGGGTTAAAACCATCTTAGGATTTATCTTTTTACATAACGAACCCAGCCTGAAGCTTTTCAGACATTTTGGCTTCGAAGACTGGGGCGTCTTTCCTGACGTCGCTGTTCTGGATGGTGTGGAGAGAACACTGGTGATTTTAGGGAAGAGAATCAATGAGTCATCTAAGACGAATTGCTAAAGTAATTTCAAAAATATTATTCCGATTTATTTTATTGTTTAATTGGGAATTATTTCCTGCTCTTCTCTACATTTTTTTTAAAAAAAATTCCGATGGATGCAAATTAAATAAAGTATTTAAGGGCCAGATATTATTTAATTAAAAAAATAAAACTTTTATAATATTATAGTTTTTTTTTGCACTTTTGTACAAAATATGAATCATGCAAAAAGTAAAATTACGAGAGGTAAGGAAACGAAAAGGCTACACCCAGCAACAGATAGCGGATATCATCCCTACAGACGTTTCTAACTACAGCAGAAAAGAAAGTGGAGACGTGAGAATTATTCATGAAGAATGGAGCAAAATCGCAAGTTTTTTAGATGTTCCGGTAGAGGAAATATATGAGGATGATGAAACAAAAGTAGTTATTGAAAATTCTGTCATCAATGATAGCCCTGGAGCTTCTGTTGGAAACGCTGGAAATAATGTGAATAATTTTACAAATGATATGAGTATGTCACTTTTAAAACATTTACAGGATTATATAGACCTTTTGAAAATAGAAAATGAACGCCTGAAGTCAGAAAATGAATCGGCTAAATAAAAGAGATGTATCACAACTGAACGATCTAGGTTGAGAATAATATATACGAAAATTTAATAATAGGCCGTTTCCACGAGTTGTGAGGCGGCTTCTAATTTTTCACACATTTGGAAAATCAGGTGATGTTTGTTTTTTACTATCCAGCAATAAAATCAATAAGTTAAGATGATGAAAAACATAATTCTGTTGACCAGAACAACAGGAGTTTCTACTTATTAAATCCATAAACAAAAAAGCGATCCTAAGACCGCTTTCAATATCATAAATTCTGCTTTACTTTCATCGCAGACCTGTTTAAAAATCGTTGGACGAGCATTACCGCAGAAATCGTTAAGCCCAATCCCAGGGCAATCCACATTCCCAATGCACCCATTTTTAAAGTTACGCAAAGTAAATATCCCAAAGGAATCGTTATTACCCAGTAAGCGATAAATGTATAGATGGAAGGTATTTTCACGTCCTGCAATCCTCTCAGCATACCAAGTGCCGTTACCTGAATGCCGTCTGAAAGCTGAAACAGAGCAGCGATAATCATGAGTTTAGAAGCCAGCGTGATCACCTCAACTTCTTCTTTCTTTGTGAAAAAAGTGGGCAGGATATTTCTTCCCAGGACAAAGATAATTCCGCAGATAATCATGAAAATAAAGGCGATCTTGAGATTATTGATGCCTACGTTTCGAAGCTCAACATAATTCTGTTCACCCAGCTTCCTCCCAATCATAACGGTAGACGCAACGCTGAAACCGATACATAAATTAAAGGTAAATGAAGCCATACTCAGTGCAATCTGGTGTGAAGCGATGTCATGAGCTGAAATTAATCCGCAGATAAATGCCGCTCCCGCAAAAGCGGTGACTTCAAAAAACATCTGCAAAGCCGTCGGAAAGCCCAGTCGCACCATTTTTTCGAACATAGCCTTCGTAAAAACTTCAACTTTTAATGAAAAATCTTTGATGTATCGTCTTGTCTTCTTCTCTTTCAGAAGAACATAATATAAGAAAACCACCATAAAAATACGGGCGATCAAACTTGCCAGGGCTGATCCTTTTACCCCCATTTCCGGGAAAATCCAGAGCCCCTCGATGAAAACATAATTCAAAACAATATTAATAACATTGGCGATGATCGTAGCTTTGGTCACCCCTATGGTATAAGAAAGTCCTTCCGAAACCTCTCTCAAAGTCTGAAATGCCATAAAAGGAACGATGCTGATCGCCATGATTCCTAAAAAGTCAACAGTATCCGGAACAATTTTAGCTGGCTGACCGGAATGGTAGAGTAGAGGGAGGCCCAAAAGCAGGACGCCCATTAAAATAATTCCGACCGTCATATTGATGACAAATCCATGGCTGAAAACGGAGCTGATGGTGGGATGATCCCCTCTGGAATGCGCTTCCGAAACCAGTGGCGGAATGGCAAAAGAAAATCCCAATGCGAGGACAAACATAGAGAAAAATACCGCATTTCCCAGAGAAACAGATGCAAGGGCGTCGGCACCCAATAGTTTCCCGACAATAATATTGTCGAATAAATTCACCGAGACCTGTCCCACCTGCGTCAACATAACCGGAAGCGCCAGGGTAAGGCACTCTTTTGTGTAATTCTTGTTTAAAAAGTTCATCGTTTTATATTCATATCGTTTGATTCAAAAAAAAAAGATTTGCAGTGTTACCTGCAAATCTTTATATCGCTAAAATAATATCAGTATTATTTCCTTACAAAACTTGCAACGTCATCAGCAGAAACCGTAGCTCCACCTAAAATAATCAACCTCTCCACAACGTTTCTTAATTCTCTGACATTTCCGGTCCAGGATAGGGCTTTTAAAGCTTCAATAGCCTTGTCATCAAATTTTTTCACAGCAGTGCCGTGCTCATCAGAGATCATCCCTGAAAAATGGTCTACCAACATTTTGATGTCTTCTTTTCTCTCATCCAATGGCGGAACGTAGATTTCAATCACCGAAAGTCTGTGGTATAAATCCTCCCGGAATCTTCCGGCTTCGATTTCCACCTGCATATTTTTGTTGGTTGCCGCAAGTACCCTTACATCAACTTTTATTTCTTTATCACTCCCCACAGGAGAAACTTTACTTTCCTGCAAAGCTCTTAACACTTTTGCCTGAGCAATTAAGCTCATATCACCGATCTCGTCCAGGAAAATCGTACCTCCGTTAGCCTGCTCGAATTTTCCCTGCTTATCTTTAATAGCTCCGGTGAAAGAACCTTTCACGTGTCCGAATAATTCAGACTCGATCAGTTCAGAAGGAATGGCCGCACAGTTTACCTCTACCATAGGACCTCTTGCTCTGTCACTCTGATTGTGAATCGCATGAGCCACCAATTCTTTTCCCGCACCGTTGGGACCTGTAATAAGCACTCTGGCATCAGAAGAAGCTACCTTTTCGATCATATCCTGAATCTTTTTCAAACCTGCAGATTCACCGATCATCTGATATTTCTTGCTTACTTTTTTCTTAAGAGTTTTATTTTCGGTCTGAAGATTTTTGTTTTCTTTCTTCAGGGTTTCTTTAGCCAGAGCATTTTTAACGCTGGTGATCAGACGGTTAATATCAATAGGCTTGGAAATAAAATCATATGCACCGTCTCTTAAGCAGGATACTGCTGAATCTATGTCTGCATGTCCCGAAATCATGATAAAGGTACTTTCAGGCTTCAGCATCAGGCTTTGCTTTAAAAGTTCCGTTCCGGAAAGTTTTGGCATTTTGATATCAGAAATGATCAGCGCGAAGTCTTCTTTTTCAATATGTTTGTAGCCTTCAAGGCCGTCTTCGGCAATAACAAATTCATAGTCAGTAAGTTCATCAGAAAGAATACTGTGGAGTACACCTGAGATTGCTTTTTCGTCTTCTACAATAAGGATTTTTTGCATAGTTGCAAATTTAGATTTTTTGATTGAATTATTAGCAAAAACTATACCTAAATCAACGGTTTGAATAATCCCGTCTCCCGAAAATTGCCGAGCCCACCCTCACAGAATTGGCACCGCATTCTATCGCAACCGGAAAATCATCACTCATTCCCATCGATAGGGTACCTAACTTCTTATGCTGATTGAATTCATCATATAATTTTTTCAAGGTTAAAAACTCTCCTCTCACCTGATCTTTATCGTCTGTAAAACTCGCCATGCCCATAAGACCCGTAATCTCAATATTCGGAAAATCTCCGTGGATATATTTTTGAAATAAATCTCTTGCTTCTTGGATATCCAGTCCGAATTTGCTTTCTTCTTCCGCAATTTTTACCTGAAGCAGAATCTTAATGGTGCGTTGATGTCTTGCCGCTTCTTTATCAATTTCTTTCATCAGTTTCTCAGAATCCACACTCTGGATGGTGTCAACAAATTCAGCGATATATTTCACTTTATTGGTCTGAAGATGGCCGATAATATGCCACTGAATATCTTTCGGAAGAAGCGGGTATTTTTCCATGACTTCCTGAACTTTATTTTCACCAAAGATTCTCTGCCCCAAATCATAAACCTCCTGAATAGCAGATACGGGATGGGTTTTCGAAACGGCAACCAGCTGCACATGGTCCGGAAGCCGTTTTTTTATATCGTAATAATTTTCCTGAATACTCATAATCGCAAATTTCTGAATTTTTAAAACAAAAAACGAATGAAATATGATTTTAGTTAATGGCTGACTGCTTTCAGCGGATAAATAATTGTTTTAAAATACTCAAACTTCGCCCAATATGATGTACCGGAAGCTGATTGTTATTCTAAAACAATAACATCGGGATATCATACTGAGTGAGGTCTATGCATCTGTATTCAAAAATTAATTCAGAACCTCATTGATTTTAGGATATTCCGATATTTTTCTGAATTCAAACCTATTGGTTTTCTGTAATTTCTCGAGGAATAGGTCCAGTTCATTCACAGAATCGGTGTCAGTCAGATACTGGTCATGTGTTAAGAAAACAAGATGTCTGGATGTTTTTTCCAAATCATTAAAGAAAATACTGTCTACTTTTTTAAGCATGGCTTCATGATTACCTTTCAGCGCCATTTTATTCGAGGGTTTCCATTCCAGATCCCATCCGATTACTTTATAGCCTGCTTTTTTCAGGCTGTTGGCAGCTGCTGTAGAACTTTTAAGATCCGTAACGGTAATATTATTCAGCCTCCATATGTTTCTTCCGGGAGTCCTGGCAATTTTACTGTACAGTTTCAGACTGTCTTTGGCCGTGTCAAAATCCTGAACCACAGCTACCGGATTTTTATAGAAGTCCGTATACTTATTGTGAGCATGGGTAAAACTGTGGTTAGCCAGTTCCACCAGATGGTCACTTTTTAAAAGTTCCAGATCATCTTTTTGTTTTTTACTGCCATAGGCATGTTTTCCGACCAGGAAGGCCGTAGCACAGATATTTCTTTTATGTAAGATCTTAAGAAGGTTTTCGGTTCCCCTATTGGGACCGTCATCAAAAGTGAGATAGATCACTCTTTTATCAGAAGGAACATTTTCATCATCAATGTCGGGGACAACTTTTGCAGTGGGATGGTGATCGGAAATAATCTTGTCAGATTCGTTCCCTGTTTTTGTTTGATTACAGCTGTGAAATAAAATTGAAGTTGCACTCATCAATGCAAGCATCCCAGAAAAAGTCATATTTCTCGACTTTTCCGCAAAGTTTTTTGTCATAAAATGTAATGGAATTTGTTTTGTTAAAAATAGTTAATTTTCCTTAACTTTTTCTTAACAAAATACATGCCGATTTCAATGAAATTTCACTTTTTAATGATATTTTAATAATTTATTCTCGGTCTGTTTTTATTCCAGTATTTTCTTAAGATACAGGGAATTATGAATAGCAGCAGTTCCCCATGTATTATTGAAAAAGATAAACGTTTTATGTTGTTCTTTTTCGATTTTTTCAGCTAAGTCTTTAAGAAATTCTTCAGGGTATTCTGATTTGTACAGAACAGGTTTTCCATGAAGGCGGTAATACAGGATATCAGGATGGTTGATAATCACCTCTTCCGGAAGGTTTCCCGGAAAACTAACTCCTGAAAATACAATATTATTTTCACGTAAAAGATGGAAGACTTCCTCCTTCCACCAGGATTCATGGCGAAATTCGATCACATTCAAAAAATTGAAGTTAATGTTATCAAGAATAACTTCAGTATTTTCCGGCGTATTTTTAAAAGAGGGTGGGAACTGATAGAGAAATCCTGCAAGCTTTTCTTTCAGACCGGACTGGATATGATCACAAAATTCTGAAATTTCGGCTTTACAGTCTTTCAGCCGCTTTTCATGCGAAATGGTTTTTGGAATTTTAATAAAAAACCGGAAATCTTCAGGTGTCTCATCAAACCATTTCTGCAATGTTTTCTGCGTGGGTTTTCTGTAAAAAGTGGAATTAATTTCCACACTGTTGAATGCCTGTGAATATAAAGTCAGGAAATCTTTACTTTTCGAATCTTCCGGATACAGAGATCCCTTCCAATCGTTATTGTAAAAACCTGAGCATCCGATATAAAGATTTCCTTTGTCCATAATATTAAAGTTTAATTTGTTTTTTACTCCTGATTTTTCTGATCCTGCAGCTGAATGTATTTCAATCTGATCTGATGAATCGGTCCTGATGTAAAATCTGTAGGATTATCCTTAACGATTAAGATTCACAGAATTTAATCGAAGCGAATTTAAAATCACCGATAAAGAACTTACGCTCATTGCTGCGGCAGCAATCATAGGGGATAATAAGATTCCAAAAAACGGATACAATAATCCTGCCGCAACCGGTATTCCCAAAACATTGTAAATAAATGCGAAAAATAAATTTTCTTTAATATTTTTCAATAATTTTTCACTCAGTAATTTAGCTTTGGCTACCCCTAAAATATCACCCTTTAATAAAGTGATTTCTGCACTCTCAATAGCCGCATCAGTTCCCGTACCCATGGCAATGCCTACATTGGCCTGAGCCAGGGCAGGAGAGTCGTTAATCCCGTCACCGGTCATGGCTACCACTTTCCCTTGCTGCTGGAGTTTTTTAACTTCATTTAATTTATCCTCAGGAAGGCAGTTCGCTTTAAAATGTCTGATTCCAAGCTCATCCGCAACCGCTTTCGCGGTATGTTCATTGTCACCCGTCATCATGATGACATCCACTCCTTCGTGCATCAACTGTCGGACGGCCTGTTTAGAAGTCTCTTTGATTTTGTCGGTAAAGCTTATAAATCCTAAGACATCTGTGTTCTGAGCAATATAAGAGATGGTGTGGGCTTTTAGCTGAACTTCCGTGGCTTTTTGTTTTATGGTTTCAGGAATTGAAATCTGATGTGAACTTAAGAGACTTTCATTTCCCAGATAAACGGTTGTTCCGTTGATGTTTCCTTTGACGCCTTTCCCTGAAATATTCTCAAAGTTTTCAACTTTTTCAGGGGAAATATTTTCGCTTTTTGCCTTTTTAATGACCGCACCTGAGAGAGGATGTTCTGAATTTTGATTTAGTGAATAAGCGATCTTTAAAATTAAATTCTGATCATTTTCTGCTGTTTCAATATGTTCTACAGACGGCTTTCCTTCAGTTAAAGTTCCTGTTTTATCCGTGATTAAAACATTTACTTTATGCATTTGTTCCAGTGCCTCGGCATTTTTAATTAAAATACCGTTTTTCGCACCTTTACCGATTCCTACCATCAGAGACATCGGCGTCGCAAGGCCGAGAGCACACGGACAGGCAACAATAAGAACGGCAACCGCATTTACAAAAGCAAACAGTGTTCTCTGACCTTCCGGACCGAATATCTGCCATAAAATAAACGTTAAAACGGCAGTCAGGATGACAGCGGGAACAAAAACCCTGGCAACTTTGTCAGTCAGTTTCTGAATCGGAGCTTTACTGCGGCTCGCTTCATTGACCATTTTTATGATCTGTGAAAGCAGTGTTTCGTCACCTATTTTTTCAGCTTTCATGATAAAGGTCTGATTGCCGTTGATGGTTCCCGAGGTTACCTTATCGCCCATGGTTTTTTCAACGGGCATAGGCTCGCCGGTAATCATACTTTCATCCACCACTGAATTGCCTTCTGTAATCCTCCCGTCCACAGGTATTTTTTCACCCGGTTTTACTCTTAACAAGTCTCCGGCCTTCACTTGGGATAACAGCACCTTCTTATCTTCCCCGTTAATGATCAGATTGGCTTCATCCGGAGACAGGTTCATCAGTTCACGGATTGCATTTCCTGTTTTTTTGTGCGCTGCAGCTTCCATCAGCTGACCGAGAATAACCAGGGTCAGAATAACGCACACCGCTTCAAAATACAACGGGATTTCATGATGATTACCCCGGATTTCGTGAGGAATATAATCCGGAAATGCTAAGGCTACCAGACTGAAAATAAATGCAGCGGCAACACCAAGTACAATTAAACTGAACATGTTCAGATTCCGGGTTCTAAAAGAAACCCAGCCTCTCTTCATCAGAAACCAACCGGAGTACAACACAACCGGAAGCGTCAGGATGAATTCAAAAATACCCTGAATCTGATGGTTGAAAGGAAAATCAATAAACATTCCGCCCATCGAAAGGATGAAAACCGGAATTGTAAATGCTAAAGAAACTCTGAATTTCCGTTTTAAAACTGTATAGGTCTCATCTTCTCCCTCATCTTTATAAGGTATTCTTACCAGGTCCATTCCGCAAATCGGACAATCTCCGGGTTCGTCTCTGATGATTTCAGGATGCATGGGACAGGTATATTGTGCGGCTTTTTTTTCAGGATATTTCGCCAGATCCATTCCGCAGACAGGACAGCCTATATTAGTGTCATATACTTTGTCGCCTTCGCAGTACATGGGGCAAAAATATTTTCCTGCCATTTCGTCTGTGATCTTCGGAGTCTGATGATGATGAACGTGATGGTGGAAATGATGTTCATCGGAATCAGAGGAAGAATTGTTCACCAGATCTTCAGTTATTTCCTCCAGATGCATATGGCAAACCGGACAGTCGCCTTTCTCATCGTATACTTTGTCACTTTCACAAAACATGGGACAGTAATACTTTCCAATATTGTCCCGGAAATTCTCAGGAAGATGGGCTGAAGAGTAAACCGGTTTAAAATTAGGGTCTTTAGCCTGTTTTTCCTCAATCGGAACCAGGTACATATGACAGACCGGGCATCTTTTTCCCTGCTGGAAATAGACTTTCTCCCCTTCACATTCCATCGGGCAATAGTATACAGAAGATGCTGAAACCCTGTCCTGAGGTTTTACAGAAGTTGGGGCAGGATGGTGCGGATCTTCCAGTTCGTAGTTTCCGATTTCTCCGAGTACCTTGTTTAAAGTATTTAATTCAAATTCTTTATCGGAAGTAATAATCACTGTGCTGTTGTCAAGCTGTACATCGGCGCTGATGCTTTCAAGACTGTTAAGCTTTTCAGAAATTTTTTTCTGGCAGCCGGAACAGGTCATTCCGAGAACTTTATATTGTTTTTGCATGATCCTTTAATTTATACTACAAATTTCCGGTTTTCAATTTGATAGCTGTTATAAATTTAAGGATAATGTTTACAGAATTTTGTCTGCCCTTAATGCTTGTTTCAGGAAGAGCCGGATTTTCTATCTTATAAATTAATGAATACACCCATTTTTTTTCAGAATAATTAATAAATATACCATACCCAGTAAGTTCAGGATATTTAATTATAAAGAATCTAAAGGTTTACGGTTGTGAACTTTCAGTTTTTTAAATTCAGTAGGGGTAAACCCCGTACTGTTACGGAATTGTGATGATAAATGCTGTACACTTTTGTAGCCCAGCTTGCCCGCAATTTCTGTTAAGGTAAATTCATTATATAAAAGAAGTTCTTTAACCTTTTCAATCTTCTGAAGAATAAAAAACTGCTCAAGAGTAATATTTTCATTCTGTGAAAATGTTTTTGACAGTGCGCTGTAGTCTTTGTGAAATGTTGAACTTAAATATTCTGATAACAGAAAGTTTTCTGCTATATCCAGTTCGCTGATCTTGATAATAATTAAATTTTTAATTTTCTCTACAAGCTGACGGGAAGAATCTTTTATTCTTTCAAATCCTGTTTTTATAAGAATTTTCTCAATGACCTCGAGTTGCTGTTCCGGGATCCTCGTTTCCAGTTCCACTTCACCTAAACCAATTGATTTAATCTGAATATTATTTTCACTGAAAATAGCAGAAACAGCAGAAATACATCTGCCACACACCATATTTTTTATGAAGATCTTCATAACTGACTGTTAAGCCGGTCTTTTACAAATTCAACCTGCGTTTTACCGTGAACTGCGGGATTTCCGTCTTCACCGAGGTTTACCATAACAATCCTATCAACGGTGATAATGGTCTGGTGAGTCATTTTATTTCTTACCTGGCAGGCTAATGTGATTGATGTGGAACCGAATTTTGTCACTTCGATCCCTATTTCCACAATGTCACCCTGTTTCGCAGAGCTTACAAAATTGATTTCTGAAATAAATTTTGTTACGACTTTCGTATTTTCCAATTGAATGATGGCGTAAAGCGCAGCCTCCTCATCGATCCACTGCAGCAGTCTTCCTCCAAAAAGGGATTGGTTAGGGTTAAGATCTTCCGGCTTTACCCATTTTCTTGTATGATAATTCATGTGTTTATTTTTTTGATGGACAAATTTAATGTTTAAAACCGGCTTTATCAAACCTATGGGATTTACTGTTGTGAAAAGGATTATTTATTTTCTCAATCAACTGCGGGTATCACGCACTAAACGATCAGATTATAGCTTATTTAACGATTAAACTTTATGGAATAAAATATTGAAAAAAAATGTTTTGATTTGAAAATTTTAATTGTATCTTGCGATAGTTTATATTTGGAATCAATATTTGTTCATTAATTTATGTTGCTTTTCTTTTATATACCAAATTTTTATTAATTTTTTAATTTTATTTAAAATGAACATTTTTGTTTCAAACATCAATTACGCAACTAAAGAATATGAGTTGCACGATTTATTTGCAGAATTTGGCGATGTAACATCTGCTAAAATTGTTACGGACAGGGAAACTGGCCGTTCAAGAGGTTTTGGTTTCGTAGAAATGGGTGACGAAGAAGGAGCTCAGGCTATCGAAGCGCTTAATCAGAAAGAATTCAATGGAAAAACTCTTAACGTATCTGAAGCTAAGCCAAGAGAAGAGAAGCCAAGAAGAAGTTTCGATAACAACAGAAGTGGTGGTGGTTATGGAAACAGCAGCAGAGGTGGAAACGGCGGTGGCGGTAGCTACGGTGGTGGAAATCGTAGCGGCGGTGGCGGTTACGGTGGTGGAAACAACCGTGGCGGTGGAAATCGTTATTAAAAAATATAAGCGGCTTTTAAGCCGCTTTTTTTATGCAAATCTCTCATTTTATAGAAAATTAATAATTATATCAAGAGTTTAACATAATATATTGCTTTCTCATTTACGTTTTTTTTCTTGGCTAACTCCCATAAAATTTGTAAGTTAACCTAAAATTAGAACTAATATTATGAGACAAAAATTACTCTTAGCATTATTTGCAATTCCAATCATTGCGAATGCACAGTTTTTCCAGAATTTTGATGCCGCAACAGCACTTCCTGCAGGCTGGACTGCTTTAAACGGTGGTGATACGAATACATGGGCAATTGTAGACTACACGGGAGGAAGTATTAACGCGTACAGCGGGACAAACACGGCCTCCATAGCATATGGTTCTTCTGCCCATGATGATTATCTGGTGACACCGGCGATTACCGTTACAGCAGGAGTGAGTGACTTCCTTTCTTTTTACGCAAGAAGCAGGGACCCTCTATATCCGGAAACCATCAGCGTGAAGGTATCCACTACTACTCCCACAGCAGCGGCCTTCACCAATACGTTAGCGGCTTCTGTGGCTCCCGCCAGTGGAGCAGGCTTCTATAAATATAGCTATGATCTTTCAGCGTATGTAGGACAAACCATTTATGTCGGCTTTTATTCTTCTACAACAGATATGTTCTTTTTTGATATCGATGATGTCTTTAATGGAGCGATACCTGCATGTGATGTACCGTCTTCTATAACTGTAAACAGTGTCAATTCCAATTCTGCAAATATAAGCTGGGCTGCTTCATCTACTGCAGGAGCTACTTATCAGGTAGAGTATGGCCCGGCAGGATTTAGCCAGGGTTCGGGAACAGTTATTAATTCCAATACCGCTTCTGCGACGATTTCACCTCTTTCTGCATCTACAGCATATCAGTTTTACGTAAGATCCAGCTGCGGTACGAATGGATTCAGCGTATGGACGCCTGTGCAGTCTTTTGCAACCACCTGTGCTTCAGTAACAGCTTTCCCATACACGCAGAGTTTTGATAACACTACCATACCATCCTGTTGGGCAAATGAAGCGGTAACGGGCGGCGGAACAGATACCTGGACTTACGTGACCGCAAACGGAAACAGCAGTATCACGCCTAAATCTGCTCCGAGAATGGCAGAATTCAGAACAACAACAGCTGGAAATAAAGCTAAACTGCTAATGCCTCCGTTAAATATTTCAGGCCTTGCCACCCCTGAACTGAGATTCAGCATGGCCAATGCTAACTGGTTTGGCGATGTAGATGAATTAAGAATTTTCTATAAAGCTAATGCCGGCGATGCGTGGACGCAGATAGGAAGTTCTTATACAACAGAAAATGCAGCATGGTTGGATGTAAGTATCCCTTTACCCAATAAATCTGGCAATTATATGATTGCTTTCGAAGGCACATCCAACTGGGCAAGAGGCATTAATGTAGACGATGTATCGGTTGTGGATGCATCTGCATTAGGCGTAAATGACGTTGTGAAAAACAGTAATGGTATCAAAGTATATCCGAATCCTGCCAGAGATTTTGTCAATATAGCCTCCGATAAAAAGATAAGCAGTATTGAAATATTCTCTTTAACAGGACAGCTGATAAAAACAGTTGATAAAGATTCCAAACAGGTTGATATCTCCGAATTGAAAAGAGGAATCTATCTTTTAAGACTAAAGTCTGAAGGATCTGATCAGTCATTCAAAATTATTAAAGAATAGTATCTGTATATCGGAAAAGGCCGTTTCACAATCAGTGAAACGGCCTTTTTTATATTTTAAGTCTCTTATGGATAGGTAGCTAAATCAGATTTCAGGGAATTCCAGTATATGATTGAATGATTTTAGTATCATTTCATATCCTTTTTCTTCTTTTTCTTTTTGTCTTTATCTTTGATTTTTTTATCCTTTTTCGGATTTAAAATTTCATTTGCCAGCTCCAGTTTAGGCTCCTGTATCCTTGTAGGTTTTATTTCAATCTTAAGATCAAAATATCCTTTCAGGTCGTCCTGGGAAATTAATTTTTCATTCAACAATAACTCTAATATTTCTTTCCCCGAATTACCGAAAAAATGAAGAGAAAGCTCTTTTAAAAGAAATTTTCTGTATTCTTCATGAGGAACGGTAACGCTGTATTTAAAAATCCTTCCTTCTTTTGCTGTTGATAAATATCCTTTTTCTACCAGTATTTTCAGATACGTGGAAACGGTATTCTGATGAGGTTTCGGATCCGGATGCTGCTCCATGATGTTTTTTAAATAAAAGGATTCCAGCTTCCATAATAGTTTCATTAAATTCTCTTCGGCAGAAGTAAGATGATTTATTTTCATTGAATGTTCTTAATGTTGAAATTGTATGTTGCAATAAAGGTAAAGAAAAGATACCATAAAAGCAATTCCGGCGCCCATCATAACCTCCCTTACTGTATGTCTTCTTAAAATAACCCGGGTGATTCCTACCAGTAAGGAAATCCCCAGCCAAAGGATTCCCATCTCTACACTTAAAGCAAAGAAAAGGGATGCTACGAATATGTTGAACGACGTATGCATTGAACTTTTAATGAAATAGTTGCTGATCTGCATGGCAAAAAGCAGAATTAGAATAAAAAGCATAACAAAATCGATATACCCGTTTTTAAAATAATTATAAACAAGATAGGCGATGACACAAACTGCAATGAAGACGTATAAAGTCTTTCTCTGAATACGGTTGGAGACGTCCATATTTGTATATCTTCCGGTCTTTACATTCCATACCAGCCACGCAACAACAGGAATGATGATCATTATTAAAACGGGAAGAAAATACGTAATTGAATCCTGAAAAGAATAATTTCTTGCACTCATATAAACGAAAAATATAAACAGAGAAACCAGAGGATTGAAAAAATCAGATATAATTTTTGAAATTTTATGTAATAACGAAGGCTGTTTTTCTTCCATAATTAAGTTTGATCATGTAAATATAATATTATAACTAAAAAAACAATGGGTCTGTATACAATAAAAACAAAGTTTTTTTTATAATTTTGCTCAACTATTTCATCATAAATAAGCAAAGGCTAACACATGAAAGAATTTTCTAAAGAGGTATACCTGAAGTGGTATGAAGATATGACAATGTGGAGAAGGTTTGAAGACAAATGCCGTTCTCTTTATCTAAAACAAAAAATCAGAGGTTTTTTACATTTGTACAATGGTCAGGAAGCGATTCCTGCAGGTTTTACTCATGCAATGGATTTAACCAAAGATAGTATGATTACTGCTTACAGATGCCACATCCATCCAATGGCGATGGGAGTAGACCCTAAGAGAATCATGGCGGAACTTTGTGGTAAAGCTACAGGAACGTCAGGAGGTATGGGTGGATCTATGCACATTTTCAGCAAAGAACATAGATTTTATGGAGGTCACGGTATCGTGGGAGGACAGATTCCTTTGGGAGCCGGTATTGCTTTTGCAGATAAGTTTTTTGACAGAAAAGCGGTAAACATCTGCTTCTTCGGAGACGGAGCTGCAAGACAGGGTTCATTACATGAAACGTTTAACATGGCGATGAACTGGAAATTACCTGTGATTTTTGTTGTTGAGAACAACCAGTATGCCATGGGTACTTCAGTGAAAAGAACCGCTAATCACGAAGATATCTACAAATTGGGATTAGGATATGAAATGCCTTGTCTGGCTGTAGATGCAATGGATCCTGAAAAAGTGGCTGAAGCTGCTTATGAAGCGATTGAAAGAGCAAGAAGAGGAGACGGGCCTACTTTCATTGAGGCCAGAACGTACCGTTACAGAGGTCACTCGATGTCTGATGCTGAGCCGTACAGATCTAAAGAAGAAGTGGCTCTTCACAAAAATGATGACCCTATCGAATTGATCAAACAAAGAATTTTATCAAACAACTGGGCTACTGAAGAGGAGTTGGAAGCTACGGATAACAAGTCAAGAGACTTCGTTGAAGAATGTATTGAATTTATGGAAAACTCACCATACCCGGATCCTGAAAAAGTATACGAGTATGTATATGCGCAGGAGAATTATCCGTTCTTAGATCAATTAGAAAACTAAAAAAATAATGAGTTAATTTGGAAATCTGAAAATTTGAAAATGAGCTAGACATCCTTTTTTAATTTTCAAATGAACAAATTACCAAATTTTCAAATTAAAATAAATTATGGCAGAAGTTATTACAATGCCACGTCTTTCCGATACAATGACGGAAGGGAAAGTGGCAAAATGGCATAAAAAAGTAGGCGATAAAGTAAAAGAAGGTGATATTTTAGCTGAAATTGAAACAGATAAGGCTGTGCAGGATTTTGAATCTGAGATGGAAGGTACGCTTTTATACGTAGGTGTAGAAGAAGGTGCCGCAGCTGCTGTGGATTCGGTTTTAGCAATTATCGGTAATGAAGGAGAAGATATTTCAGGATTAACGGGTGGAGCTGCTGCTCCGGCTGCAGGAGGTTCTGAAGAGAAAAAATCAGAAGAAGAACATAAAACTGAAAATGAATCAACAAGCGTAGAAGAAGCTTCTGCGGAAGTTCCGGCAGGTGTTGAAGTAATTACGATGCCGAGACTTTCGGATACCATGACAGAAGGAAAAGTGGCTAAATGGCATAAGAATGTTGGCGATACCGTAAAAGAAGGAGATCTTCTTGCTGAGATCGAAACCGATAAAGCAGTTCAGGATTTTGAATCTGAATTCAATGGGATTTTATTAAAGCAGGGTGTTGAAGAAAACGGTGCTGCCCCGGTAGATTCTGTATTGGCAATTATCGGACCGGAAGGAACTGATGTTTCAGGAGTCGGTGCTCCTAAAGCTGCCGCTCAGACTTCAGAAAAACCTGCCGAACAAAAAGCTGAGACTCCTAAACAGGAATCTGAAAAACAACAACCGGAAGCCGGCAACAATGACAGAGTTGCCATTTCTCCCTTAGCTAAAAAAATTGCTCAGGAAAAAGGGGTTGATATTCACAGTATTCAGGGTTCCGGTGAAAACGGAAGAATCGTTAAAAAGGATATTGAAAACTATCAGCCGTCAGCAAAAGCTGATGCTTCGGTACCTGCGGCGAGTCCTGCCGCTGCTCAGGTTGCATTGAGCTTCGTACAGGGTGAAGATACAGAAACTCCGAATTCCCAAGTAAGAAATATCATCGCGAAACGTCTTGCTGAAAGTAAGTTCTCTGCTCCTCACTATTATCTGATGGTGGAGATCAATATGGATAAAGCCATTGAGGCCAGAAAGGAAATCAATTCTTTACCTGATACAAAAATTTCTTTCAATGATATGATCATTAAAGCTACTGCTGTCGCTTTGAGAAAACACCCTCAGGTTAATTCAAGCTGGGCAGGTGATAAGATTATCCACAGAGGAAATATTAATGTAGGGGTAGCAGTTGCCATTCCTGACGGATTGGTTGTGCCTGTACTTAAGAATACTGACCAGATGAATTATACGCAGATCTCTGCTGCTGTAAAAGATATGGCTTCAAGAGCTAAGAATAAAGGTCTTAAGGCAAATGAAATGGAAGGTTCCACCTTCTCCATCTCAAACCTAGGCATGTTCGGAATTGAGACGTTCACGAGCATCATTAATCAGCCGAATTCTGCGATCCTTTCAGTAGGGGCCATCATCGAAAAGCCAATCGTGAAAAACGGGCAGATCGTGGTAGGAAACATCATGAAGCTTTCGTTAGCTTGTGATCACAGAGTAGTAGACGGGGCTACAGGTGCTCAGTTCTTACAGACATTAAAAACATATTTAGAAAGTCCTTTAACACTGTTACTGTAATTTTCTAATTTGGATATACTACAAACGCTTCTCTATTTTGAGAAGCGTTTTTTCTATCGGTGATGCCTGAATTTTATCTCAATCTCTCATGTTTTGCAAGTTAGGTACTAATTCTTTCAGTCTTCGGCGGCAAAGCCGCCGAAGACTGAAAGAATTAAATGAATTCAATAATCTTTTTGATCATAGATGAAATCCGATTGAGTACCGGCCCCCTTACAAAGGAAAAAGCATCGTCACTCACCTACAATTCATTTTAAAAACCTCCCGTATTTCAAATCAATTTACTATTTTTGGATTATGATTAAAGCAAGGAATATCCATAAATCATATGGAAATTTAGAGGTATTAAAAGGAGTTAATATTCATATCAAAGTAGGAGAAGTAGTTTCTATTGTCGGAGAATCAGGAGCGGGAAAATCTACGCTTTTACAGATTTTAGGAACATTAGATCAGCCTTCGAATTCCAAAAAATTTGATACTGAAATTGAAATTGCCGGCGAGTCATTTATTAATATGAATGACAAACAGCTTTCCAGATTCAGAAACCAGAATATCGGTTTTGTGTTCCAGTTTCATCAGTTACTTCCGGAATTTACAGCTTTGGAGAATGTACTTTTACCGACAAAGATAGCAGGAGCTAACGAAAAAGAGGCATTGGATAAAGCCCATGCATTATTTGAAGATCTCAAGATCGAACAGCGGCTGCATCACAAGCCGAATCAGTTATCGGGGGGCGAAGCCCAGAGAGTAGCCGTAGCAAGAGCTCTGATCAATTCACCGAAGACCATTTTTGCTGATGAACCGACAGGAAATTTAGATTCTAAAAATGCAGACGATCTGCACCGATTATTCTTTGATTTAAGAGATAAATACAACCAGACTTTTGTGATCGTAACGCACAATCCTAATCTTGCCGAAATTACCGACAGAAAATTAGTTATGAAAGACGGAATGATCATCGAATAAAAATTCGGTAAATGATAAAACAGATTCTTTTTCTCTTTCTATTGATAATATCCTGTTCAAAATATGAATCTCAGGCTCATATTACAATTGATTATTTACCTAAATCGAAAATTCTGGAAATTAAAAACTATCTTAAAGGGAAAAATTACAATCAGGAATTGGCAGTTTTTATCAATTTTAAGATTCATTCGGGCAAGTACAGGTATTTTGTTTATGATCTAAAAAATGATAGAGTATTACAGAAAGCTGTTGTTGCCCATGGAGAAGGTTCTGTAATAAAAAATTCTAATGTATTGCAGTTCAGTAATACGGAGGGGTCCCATCAGTCATCATTGGGAAAATACGAAATTAAGGAAAGTTACAACGGAAAATTCGGAAAGGCCTACCGTCTGAATGGTATAGACCAGACCAACCGTAACGCGAGGTCAAGAGCTATCGTTCTCCATTCTTATTACTGCGTCCCTGATCAGGAATCTGCTAATCCCGCCTGTTTAAGTTTTGGTTGTCCGATGCTTTCAAAGAATGCTTTGTATCAATCTGCAAAGTATATCGATCAATCGAAAAAAACCATAATTTTATACGCTTTTTACTGATCAATTATTATTTTTATAAAAACACAAATTTACTTAGAATGTCCATTAAATATTTAGCTGAAGACGACAGGCCCCGGGAAAAACTTTTACTTAAAGGAATTAATTCTCTTTCTGATTCCGAACTGCTGGCCATTATCATGGGAAGTGGAAACAAAGATGACACAGCAGTAGAACTGGCTCAAAAGATCTTAGCATCCGTGGACCACAACTGGCACCAGCTCAATTCGCTTTCCGTAAAAGATCTGATGAAATTTAAAGGAATAGGTGAAGTAAAAGCCATTACCATTGTAACTGCTCTGGAGATCGGAAAAAGAAGAGCCGCACAGGAAATTTTAAAAAAAACAATTATTGCCAATAGTGAAGATGCGTACCTGATTCTAAAAAATCAGTTATCAGGTTTGCATACTGAAGAATTCTGGGCTGTTTACCTTAATCAAAGTAATAAAATAGTGCATATTGCTAAACTTACTGAAGGAGGAATCAATCAGTCTATAGTCGATGTGAGAATACTATTCAGATTGGCTCTGGATTATTATTCTACCGGAATCATTATTGCCCATAATCATCCTTCAGGCAGTCTGAAACCAAGCAGAGAAGATGTGGGAATCACGCAGAAAATCAAAGAAGCGGGAGGTTTTTTCAGTATTCAGCTTCTGGACCATTTAATTATTACAGAAAATTCATATTTTAGTTTCTCGGACGAAGGATTATTATGATTAGAAGATTGAAATATCATGAAATTGATTTTGAAAAATACAGCCAATGTCTGGAAAGTTCTGCACAGAGAAAATATTCTGCGACCAAGGAATTTCTGGATATCACCTCCGATAAACACTGGGAAATTCTGGTTCTTAACGATTATGAAGCTGTGATGCCGGTACCGTATATTAAAAAGATGGGATTCAGGATCGCGATTAATCCTAAACTCTGCCAGCAGCTCGGTATATTTTCAAAACAGGATTCAGTCGAAATCAATAATTTATTTCTGAAATTTTTTGAAAAGAAATACAATATCTGGTACTATGCATTTAATGATGTCAATCAGTTTTCAAAATCTCTGAAAAAGAGACAGAACTTTTTAATTTTTCCTGATAGCTACGAAACGGTCAGACAACGATATTCTCCCAAAAGAAAACGTAAATTGAGACTGGAAGAAGAGGTCTTACAACAATCTGAGATTAGGGAAGTCAAAATTAAAGATGTCTATGAATTTATTTCAGAAAATACGATTGGTGCAAAAGATGAGCATGATAAACGACAGTTTTTACAGACATTCAGTGATTTTGAAAAAGCAGAACATCTCAAGATCATTGCTTTTTTTTATAAGAGTATCCCGATTAATGCCATTGCTGTTTATTTTGACCATAAAACAATGGCACTGCTTGGGACGTTTAACGACCGGAACTTCGTGAAACTTTCAGGTTCATCCGTGATCATCGATTATCTTATAGCCCGGAATATCGGAGATAAAATATTTGATTTCGAAGGAAGTGAAGTACCCGCAATTGAAGAGTTTTTCAGAGGTTTTCGTCCTGAACTCAGAATGTACCCCGTGATTTCCAACACTAAAAAGGGAATGATCATAAAAGCGATGAAGTTTTCGTAGCTTACTCTTTACCGGCTGTTAATACAGCGCCACGATCAAGTTTTATCTTAAAATTAAACGGCGTAAGATCATTTGCCAATCCCTCTGCAGTGTACGGTTGGTGAATTTCGATAATGATATTTCCCACCATATTCAGCCACGAATTATTTTTACTTAACAGATCAGTTTCTGCCCCTTCAATATCTATTTTAAGAAGATCGATATGATGTATCTGGTAGGTATCCATGAATTTCTGAATAGAAAGGGCTTGCGTCGGGATCCCTTTTTCAGAGACTTTCTGATTATATGAAAGTTCATTGTTTCCAAAATTAACGGTGCCGTCTTCGTAATGAGCTGCAGCATTGATCGGAACAATATTTCTGAAAGACTTCGTGTTCGCTTTTAACATTTCAAAATTTTCGGACGAAGCTTCTACCGCATAAATTTTGGCATCCGGATATTGTAATGCAAGATAAATAGAAGTCATCCCTATGTGAGCGCCCAGATCTACAATGATTTTTGGCTCTTTATCTGTTAATTTGAGATGTTCATCATAAGTTTTATTCCAAAATATCTCATAAAAAATATCAATGTCACCTTTAAAAGTCCTAAGATAGAGATCGAATTTCTTTTTATTCTTTTCAATATGATACACAAAAGTCTCATTATTCTTTAAATCCAGTTTGTTTTTCTTTAATCCTGAACTGTATCTCTTGGAATTAATGAGGAGGGCCGTAAATGTTTTGAATCCGGAGCTTATTTTTTCACAGAAAACTAACTTTGATATATAATTATTGAAAGGCATTATAACATTATTTAAGTGCAAAATTAAGGTAATTATTGAACCCTGTTTTATAAAATGTATTTTATCATTAATTTATTACGCATAAACTTCTGTTACGGCATTGGCACAAAAATTTATCCACAAATTTAAATCTCCTAAAATGATGTATAGAAAGCAAATATTTAGTAATTTTGCATCCTAAAATTATGACAAATTTTTCAGGATATCTGCCGTACGCATTTGCATTGATCATTGCAATTCCTTTTCTGGTTTTGCTGAGACAGTTTGTACATACCTACATAACACTTAAAAATCAGGAAATCAAGCTGCTTTCGGTAAAATCCAATTCCGAAAGTAAAACCCATTCGTACGAAAGAATGACTCTTTTTCTGGATCGGATAAAACCTTCTAATCTTATTCAGAAGTTTGACAAAAATTTAGCCCCTCATGAATTTATTTTTCTTACGGAAAAAACAGTGAATGAAGAGTTTGAATACAATTCATCACAACAGCTGTATATCACAAAGAATTCCTGGAAAAATATTGTAGATTCAAAAAACGCAGTGATAGAACTGCTTCATAAAACATACGAAGGCCTGAATGAAAATGCCGATCTTGATGAGTTCAAAACCATATTCATCATGAATTATATGGAGCACGAAGACTATATCGGGGCGACTATTGAGGACTTAAGACGAGAGATTTTAATAATAGCTTAACTAAAAAATAAATTTAAAATAATGATTCCAAATTTTAAAGCACATCCATGGCATGGGATTTCTGTAGGAGAAAATGCGCCAGATGTTGTAAACGTTTTCGTTGAAATCGTTCCTTCAGATACTATCAAATATGAAATAGATAAAGAAACAGGATATTTAAAGGTAGACAGACCTCAGAAGTTCTCGAATATCATTCCGGCCCTGTATGGTTTTGTTCCAAGAACATACTGTAACGAAGCCGTGATGAATCTGGCAATCGAAAGAGGGGCTACAGACGTTACCATGGGAGATCACGATCCATTGGATATCTGTGTATTAAGTTCTCACAATATTCATTCAGGAGGATTATTGATGCAGGCTATTCCGATCGGAGGTTTCAAAATGATCGATGGAGGTGAAGCAGATGATAAAATTGTCGCGGTAATGGTGGACGATCATGCTTTCGGACATTTCAGAGATATTTCAGAATTGCCTGAAGCAGAAGTGAAACGATTAATGCACTATTTCCTTACCTATAAAAACTTACCGGACGAACCTGCAAAATGCAGAATTCAGGAGGTATACGGAGCAGAGCACGCTAAAGTGGTTATCAAAGCTTCTCAGCAGGATTATGCAGATAAATTCGGAGGATAATCCCTTTCGATTTAATCATAAAAAAGGATAAGTGAATTTCACCTATCCTTTTTTATTTTCCCTAAACCCTAAACCCTAAACCCTAAACCCTAAACCCTAAATCCTAAATCCTAACTTATAACTTATAACTTATAACTTCCAGTCTGCTTAACCGTTTAAACAAACTTATTTCAACCCGCCGTTATATTTTACACCCGCCAAAGAGAATTATTTGGTATATTTATTACTCTTACCAAAAAAAATATTAAACTATGAATCTATTTGTGTTAGTACCAATTTTTGGTGTGATTGCTTTAGTGTATACCTTTCTTCAAAGCAATTGGGTAAATAAGCAAGATCCCGGAAATGAAAAAATGAAATGGATCAGCGGTCATATCGCCGACGGTGCCATGGCCTTTCTGAAGGCAGAGTATAAAGTTTTAACCTATTTTGTCGTTATCGTAGCTATTTTGTTAGCGGTTATGGGAATGACCAATGCAAATTCACACTGGACCATCGGTGTGGCATTCGTTGTAGGAGCTGTATTTTCTGCACTGGCAGGTTTTATAGGAATGAAAATTGCCACAAAAGCCAATGTAAGAACTGCAGAAGCAGCAAGAACCTCACTTTCGAAAGCCTTAAAAGTTTCCTTTACCGGAGGTTCTGTTATGGGAATGGGAGTGGCCGGACTGGCCGTTTTAGGCTTGGGTGCCTTATTTCTGATTATCAAACAGATTTTTGCCCCCGATGCTCCAGTGGATTCTCATGAAATGGAAAGAACCATTGAAATTCTTACCGGATTCTCTCTCGGTGCAGAATCTATTGCCTTGTTTGCCAGAGTAGGCGGTGGTATCTATACAAAGGCTGCAGACGTAGGCGCTGATCTCGTAGGAAAAGTAGAGGCAGGAATACCAGAAGATGATCCGAGAAATCCGGCAACCATTGCTGATAATGTGGGAGACAATGTCGGTGACGTCGCAGGGATGGGAGCCGACTTATTCGGATCTTATGTAGCAACCGTCTTAGCTACAATGGTATTGGGAAGAGAAACGGTTTCCGTAGATTCTTTCGGAGGATTTGCGCCGATTCTTTTACCGATGTTAATTGCAGGAACAGGAATTATATTTTCCATGATAGGAACTTTATTTGTCAGAATTAATGATAATGAAGATTCCTCCACCTCAAGTGTTCAGAATGCTCTGAATCTTGGAAACTGGGGAAGTATCGTCATCACAGCCATTGCCTCTTATTTTCTGGTTACCTATCTTTTGCCGGATAAAATGATCCTGCGTGGACTTGAATTCACCAAAATGGGCGTATTCGGAGCGATTATGGTCGGCTTGGTGGTGGGAACCCTGATGAGTATTATTACAGAATATTATACGGCCATGGGCAAAAGGCCGGTTTCAAGCATCGTAAGACAATCTTCTACAGGTCATGCCACCAATATTATCGGTGGTCTTTCTGTGGGTATGGAATCTACCTTACTGCCGATTATTGTACTGGCAGGAGGAATTTACGGTTCTTACCTGTGTGCGGGACTGTATGGTGTTGCCATTGCAGCAGCCGGTATGATGGCCACTACAGCCATGCAGCTCGCGATTGATGCGTTCGGACCCATTGCAGATAATGCTGGTGGAATTGCTGAAATGAGCGAATTGCCGAAAGAAGTCCGGGAGAAAACCGATATCTTAGATGCGGTAGGCAATACAACAGCCGCTACAGGAAAAGGTTTTGCCATAGCTTCTGCAGCGTTAACAGCATTAGCTCTGTTTGCAGCCTTTGTAGGAATTGCAGGAATTGATGGGATTGATATCTACAGAGCTGACGTTCTGGCAGGATTGTTCGTAGGAGGAATGATTCCTTTTATCTTTTCATCACTGGCGATTACTGCCGTAGGCCAGGCTGCGATGGCTATGGTAGAGGAAGTTCGCAGGCAGTTCAGGGAGATTCCGGGAATTTTAGAAGGAAAAGCACAGCCCGAATATGAAAAATGCGTCGCTATTTCTACAGATGCTTCTATCCGGAAAATGATGCTGCCGGGAGCCATTGCTATTATTTCACCACTGTTGATCGGATTTATTTTCGGACCCGAAGTATTGGGTGGATTTCTTGCCGGAGCTACGGTCTGCGGGGTTTTGATGGGAATGTTCCAGAATAATGCAGGAGGTGCCTGGGATAATGCTAAAAAATCTTTCGAAAAAGGAGTAAAGATAAACGGGGAAATGTACTTCAAAGGTTCAGAACCACACAAAGCTTCCGTAACAGGAGATACGGTGGGTGATCCTTTTAAAGATACTTCCGGACCGTCGATGAATATTCTGATTAAACTTATGTCAATTGTCTCCCTGGTTATTGCTCCTACACTAGCCGTTTTGCATAAAGATAAAATCGAAGCGAACAGACAGGCTAAGATCGAGAGCTTAACCGGAGTCAAAGGTGCTCAGATAGCTCCAGGAACTGCTGTTGCTGTATTGCCGGCGGAGATTAAAGGGCACCTGAATGAAGACGGAGATTTCGCATACGAAACGGGAAATATTCAGGAAGTTAAACTTAAAGACGGGAAAACCATTAAAATAGGTGAAGGAAGTCAGTTGTATCAAATGTATCATTCCGTGAAAAATAACGATCAGAAAGTTCTAGATCCCAATACATGGTATACCATTGAAAATCTTTATTTTGAAACGGGTTCCGGTGATTTAAAAGCCGGTTCTGAAGTCCAGTTGCTGAATCTTGTTGAAATTTTAACGGCTTATCCGTCCGTTAGAATAAAAATAGGCGGCTATACTGATGATACGGGAAATGAAGAAAGCAATCAGAAACTGTCGAACTTAAGAGCCCAGACGGCAAAACTCAAATTATTGGAACTTGGGATTGCCTCAGATCGGGTAGAAGCGGAAGGATACGGTGCCCAGCATCCGGTCTGTGAAGCCGATGATTCTGATGAATGCAGAGCTCAGAACAGAAGAATAGATGTAAGAGTCCTGTCTCTTTAGAAAATATCCATTATACAGATAAAACACCGCAGCCGCGGTGTTTTTTTATAGGTAGTAAAAATCAAGATCAACTTCCTTAGATCTCACATTATACCGATCCGTCTTTTGCCATATCAGGCAACCCTTCTTTTTCCATACTTTCGGAATGAGCGGTGTTAGAGCGTGGGAATATTCTGCCAGCCACAACGGGTATTTCAAAAATATTTTATCATCAAGATAGGTATCGATAAATGCGTAATTCGAATAGATCATCGGTGGTTTTATTACACAAATATCATTTAATGAAATACATCAACCGTAAGAGAAAAACCTGAATTTTAAAATCGGGGGGAATTAAGGATGTCTTATCATTTTATAAGTTTTTCCTCAGATATTCGAGTGCATTGATGATGAGCTCGTCATCTTTGGCAAAACTAAACCGGACGTAATCAGAATTATTCCGGGAATCATAAAAGGCAGAAAGCGGCAGGCACGCCACTTTCTTCTCTATGGTCAGCCATTTGGAGAATTCCACATCCGTCATGGTCTCTGAAATATTTCTGAAATTCACGATCTGGAAAACAGAACCTTCAGATTTCTGTTCTATCTTAAATGGAGTTTCAAGGATCAATTCATTAAAAAGATCTCTCTTTTTCTGCATCCATTGACCCGTTTCAACAGGATCAAAAACCTCTAAATATTTTGCAATCGCATATTGACAGGGCGCATTGGCACCGTAAGAAATATACTGCTGATGACACTGGAACCTCGCGGTTAAGTCCTTTTGAGCCAGTACATAACTAACCTTCCAGCCCGTAGTATGAAACATTTTGCCAAACGAAAATATGCAGAACGTTCTTTTTCTTAATTCAGGATGCCTAAATGAGCTATAATGAGAAACTCCGTCATAGCAGTATAAGTCGTAAATCTCCTCTGAAATAAGATAAATTTCCTGGTCTTTAATCAGTTCGTAAAGCTGGCTCCAGTCATGCTCCGTCCAAATTTTTCCGGTGGGATTCTGAGGAGAATTAACAATAATGGCTTTGGTTTTTTTGGAAATACAACCTTTCAGTTGGTCCCAGTCTGTAGCGAAGTCATGTCCAGGATTATAATAGACAGGAATCCCTCCGTTCATCACGATCGAAGGTCCGTAAGTATAGTACGACGGTTGTATGACAATAACCTCATCTCCTTGGTTTATAACGGATTTAAGCGAAGTATATAAAGCAAAAGTTGCGCAGGGAACGATCGTAACTTCATCCTGGATGACAGAAATCCTGTTTCTTCGCTGATTGTTAAACTGGATAATACGCTCAATCAGTAAAGAATTTCCGGCAAGGGGTTCATAATTATGAAAATGGAGATCAGCAGACTCTTTCAGCCATTCTTTTAAACGGGGATCGATATCGAAATCAGGTAAGCCTAAGGACAGGTCAAAACTATGATGCTTTGAAGCCAGTTCAGACATGGTAATGAAAAAAGAATGATGATTAAATCCGTAAATATGGTCCATAATCGTTGTGTTTTTATCAAATATAATAAAAATATTGATGCTTCACGGATTAAAAAAAAATCTTATTTTTAGTGAAATTATATGATAATGAAAAAACTATTCATTCCTTTATTTTCAATAGCAGTTCTGGTAAGTTGCGAATCTGCCAAAGTGTCCCGCAACGGAAATTCGCCCGCCTCAGCATCTCCATCTGAAGTGAAAGGTGACCGGGATTTTCTTGCTGCCTATAAGACGATTAAAGCTGATGATCTAAAGAAGAATTTATATGTAATCGCCTCTGATGAAATGGAAGGAAGAGATACGGGAAGCCCGGGTCAGAAAAAAGCGGGAGTGTATATGACGGATTATTATAAAAGTCTGGGTATTTCTTTCCCTAAAGCTCTGGGATCCTACTACCAGAAAGTTCCTGCCGACTTTATGAAAAAAAGAGGCGGCGGAAATCTGCCTGATTCTGAAAATATTTTAGCATTCATCGAAGGTTCGGAAAAGCCGGAAGAAATTGTGGTTGTTTCTGCACACTATGATCATGTGGGCACCCGGAATGGAGTGGTTTATAACGGGGCGGATGATGACGGAAGCGGAACAGTCGCGGTGATGGAAATTGCAAAAGCCTTTCAAAGTGCAAAAAAAGCAGGTAAAGGTCCGAAAAGATCGATCCTCTTTCTTCATGTAACAGGCGAAGAACATGGCTTATTCGGTTCGGAATTCTACACGGATAATCCTGTTTTTCCTCTGGCCAATACCGTTGTGGATTTAAATATTGATATGATCGGCCGTGATGACCCTGAAAACAGAGGAAAGCAGTATGTCTATGTCATTGGTTCTGAGATGTTGAGCTCCGAACTTAAAATCATCAATGAAGCGGCGAACAGAAAAACCAATAACCTGGAACTGAATTACCGGTATGATGACCCTAATGATACTGAAAAATTATATTATAGATCAGATCATTATAACTTCGCTAAAAATAACGTTCCGGTAGCATTTTTCTTTGACGGGATCCATGAAGACTATCATAAACCCACTGATGATGTAGAAAAAATTGACTATGCTCTTCTCGAAAAAAGAACACAGCTTGTCTTTGCCACAGCATGGGAAATTGCCAACAGACCTCAGCGAATTGTGGTTGATAAAAAGTAGTTCAGATTTTTTGCTGCTTATCCTGAAGGAAAAAAGGAGCGATATCGGTACGATTGCACTGAAATGAAACAGCAGTATACAGAAAAGAAATAAAATGAGGTCCAAACCTTTTAAAAACAGATAAAATGAAACTCAACATGAAATCGATCCGCCCATTTATAGGGGCTCAAAATTTTAATATCAGCAGAGATTTTTACAGAGATCTCGGCTTTGAAGAAGTGGTTTTAGAACCAAAGCTTTCCCTGTTTCAGAAGCAGGATATAGCTTTTTATCTTCAGGATTACTATACAAAAGATTGGGTGGATAATACCATGATCTTTGTTGAAGTAGAAAATGTAGAAGAATTCTGGAGCCAGCTTTTGGATTTGCAGCTTGGTGATAAATATTCAAAAGCTAGATTGTCACCCATAAAAACAATGGAATGGGGCAGTGAATGTTTCCTACATGATCCATCCGGAATTTTGTGGCATTTCGGGCAATTTGTTAAGTAAATATTTAATCTATTTTGAATATTTTAATGAATAAATTTACTTACATATTATAGAGTAGATTTAAATTATTAATTATATGCTTAAGTATTGAAATTAATGATTAATTCATAATAAAATAGCTTTTTTAAAAATAATTGTTAAAATATTTTTTAATTTAAAAATTAATTATACATTTGCTTCGTCAAACAACAGAAATGCATACAACATTCAACAATATTATTACTGTCATTATTATCATTATCGGTTCCGGTGATGAGCGGTGGTATTGTTGATATTTTATAAATCTTAAAATAAAAAACCATCCTCATCCGGGGATGGTTTTTTTATGTCTGAAATCAGGTAATTAATTATTTAAAACACAGAATATGTACTACAACGAGAAAAGCATTCTTTATTACGATGGTGAATTTGTAGAAGCAACGAAGGCCAAAACCGATCTGTATGGCCAGTCTCTTCATTATGGCTACGCTGTTTTTGAAGGCATTAAATCATACAAAACAAAGAATGGAACCAGGATCTTTAAAGCGAAAGAACATTATGACCGCCTGAAAAAATCCGCAGAACTGATGATGATTCCCTTTAACTATACTTCCGAACAGATGGTTGAAATAACGTATCAGCTGCTGGAAATGAACGGTCTTAGCAATGCCTACATCCGTCCCCTGGTCATATGTGCTCCCAATATGTCGCTATCCAAAAGTCACAAAAGCTCACTGGTTATTGAAGCATGGAGTTGGACTAACGGATATCTTGCCAATCATATGCGGATTGTGACCTCATCTTTCCAACGCCCCAATCCCGGAGCTTTTAGAGTGGAAGCGAAAGTAAGCGGGCATTACGTTAATTCAATTCTGGCATGCCAGGAAGCAAAAGATAAAGGTTTTGACGAAGCGCTTCTGCTCGATGCTGACGGATATGTTGCCGAAAGTTCCGGAGCTAATGTTTTTTTTGAAAAAGATTCAAGATTATATACACCTCCTGCAGGAAGCATTCTTCCGGGCATTACAAGAGCCACGGTTTTTGAAATATGTGACCGGCTAGGGATTAATTACGAAGAAAAGCTGTTTAAACCTGAAGAAATGAGGGGCGCGGATGCCGGTTTTTTCTGTGGGACAGCCGCCGAAATCGTGGCACTGGAATCTCTGGATAACATAGCTTTTCGCATGAATTGGGAAAACAGCCTTTCTGCACTGGTTCAGAAGGCCTACGAACACCTTGTATCTGAAGAGGATTATACATACTTAAAACCACAGTTGCAATGTGCCCATTAAATAAATATTCTAAGACCCTTACCCAGGATCCGACACAACCCGCCACTCAGGCTATGTTTTACGGGATAGGATTTACGGAAGAAGATTTTGCAAAACCGCAGATCGGGATCGCCAGTATGGGATATGATGGGAATACCTGTAACATGCACCTTAACGGATTATCTGAGATCGTGAAAAAAGGGGTAAAAGAACAGAACCTCGTAGGACTGATGTTTCATACCATAGGCATCAGTGACGGAATGACCAACGGAACAGACGGGATGAGATATTCTCTGGTAAGCAGGGATCTCATTGCAGACAGCATCGAAGCCGTTTGTGCGGGACAATATTATGACGGTTTAATTACGGTTCCCGGGTGCGATAAAAATATGCCCGGCTCTGTGATGGCCATGGCAAGACTTAACAGGCCTTCTATTATGGTGTATGGAGGAAGTATAAAAGCGGGTTCTTACAAAGGTCAGGATCTGAATATTGTTTCCGCCTTTGAAGCATTGGGAAATAAGATCGCAGGAAATCTCTCTGACAAAGATTACAGCGGAATTATCAAAAATTCCTGCCCGGGTGCCGGAGCCTGTGGTGGCATGTATACCGCCAATACGATGGCTTCTGCCATTGAAGCTTTAGGAATGAGCCTGCCTTATTCATCGTCATATCCGGCTTTAAGCAAAGAAAAAAAAGAAGAATGTTTTTATGCGGGACATTATATCAAAGTTTTGCTGGAAAAAGACATCAAACCATCGGATATTATGACTCCCAGAGCTTTTGAAAACGCATTAAGAATAATAATGGTTTTGGGTGGAAGTACCAATGCCGTTCTTCATTTCATTGCCATAGCGAAAAGTATAGGGCACGAGCTGACCCTTGATGATTTTCAGAAAATAAGTAACTCCACCCCTCTTTTGGCAGATCTGAAGCCGAGCGGGAAATACCTGATGCAGGATTTACACGAAGTTGGAGGAGTTCCGGCCGTGATGAAATATTTGCTGGATATCGGACTGATTCATGGAGATTGTCTCACCGTGACCGGAAAAACCATTGCTGAAAATCTTCAGAATGTTACTTCCATTATAGAACGCGAACAGAATATCATCCGCGAAATTAATGACCCTATCAAGAAAACAGGACACATACGGATCATGTACGGAAATCTTGCCGAGAGGGGCTGTGTCGCAAAAATAACGGGGAAAGAAGGTGATTTTTTTAAAGGGAGAGCCAGAGTTTTTGATGGTGAAAAAGAATTTATCAAAGGAATTGAAGACCAGCTTATTTGTGACGGAGATGTCATTGTCATCAAAAATGAAGGCCCGAAAGGCGCACCCGGAATGCCGGAGATGCTGAAACCGACTTCAGCATTAATGGGCTCCGGTTTAGGTAAAAATGTTGCCTTAATTACAGACGGCCGCTTTTCAGGAGGGACCCATGGTTTCGTAGTGGGGCACATTACGCCGGAAGCTTTTGAAGGAGGCCTGATCGGATTGGTTAAAAATAATGACCTCATTGAAATAGATGCCGTGAAAAATACGATCAATCTAATGATTGACGAGAAAGAGCTTGAAGAAAGAAAACGAAGTTTTAAACAACCGGATTTCAAAGTTAAAAGTGGTGTTCTGTACAAATATGCAAAATTGGTTTCAGATGCTTCACAAGGTTGTATAACAGATTTTTAATTGAAAAAAAATGGAATTATCATTAAGAGGTACCCCGCCGAAAAAAAAGTCTTCGACAGGGCGGAAACTGAAGGGTGCAGAAGTAATTCTGGAAATCCTGAAGGCAGAACAAGTAACGACCCTGTTCGGATATCCGGGCGGAGCAGTGATCCCGATCTATGATGCGCTGTATGACTATAAAGACCATATCCGGCACATCCTGGTACGACATGAGCAGGGAGCGATTCACGCTGCACAGGGCTTTTCAAGATCTTCTCATAACACAGGAGTCGTATTGGCAACAAGTGGCCCGGGAGCAACGAATTTAATGACAGGATTGGCAGATGCCATGATTGACAGTACGCCGCTGGTATGCCTTACAGGTCAGGTATACGCTTCTCTTTTGGGAACGGATGCTTTCCAGGAAGTTGATGTTCTTAATATGAGCATGCCGGTTACCAAGTGGAATTGTCAGGTTACCGATGCCCGGGATCTTCCAAAGGTATTGGCCAAAGCATTTTATATTGCAAAATCCGGTCGGCCGGGACCCGTTTTGATTGATATTACTAAAAATGCACAGCTGCAGGAAATGGATTTTGAGGAGTACAAACCCTGTGAATTCATAAGATCCTATCTTCCCCAACCTAAGATAAGGTTGGAATATGTTGAAAAAGCAGCACACCTGATTAACAATGCCCAAAGGCCGTTTGTCCTTTTTGGGCAGGGCGTGATTTTAGGAAAAGCAGAAGAAGAGTTTAAAAAATTCATTGAAAAGACAGGGATTCCGTCTGCGGCAACAGCCCTGGGGCTGGGCGCCATTCCTACAGACCATCCGTTATATGTCGGAATGTTGGGAATGCACGGTCATTATGCCCCGAATAAACTAACGAATGAATGCGATGTACTGATTGTAGTGGGCATGCGCTTCGACGACCGGGTTACGGGCAGACTGGATCAGTATGCGAAACAGGCGAAAATCATTCATCTGGATATCGATCTTGCGGAAATTGATAAAAATGTAAAAGCCGATGTCCCGGTGCTGGGAGACTGCAAAGAAACATTGGCCTTACTGACTGATCTCAGCAAAGAAAATAAGCATCATCACTGGCTGGATCAGTTTCTGAAACTACAGCATGACGAACAGACACAGGTCATCGAAAAAGAGCTGAATCCGGATTCGGATGAATTAACGATGGGTGAAGTATTAAAATACCTGAACGAAATCACCAATGGAGATCATATCATATGTACCGACGTCGGGCAGCACCAGATGATTACATGCCGGTACGCACAATTTAAAAATTCCAGGCGAAATGTGACTTCAGGAGGTTTGGGAACTATGGGATTCGGTCTTCCGGCTGCCATCGGTGCAAAAGCAGCAAATCCTCACCGGCATGTATTCTGTATCGCGGGTGACGGAGGATTTCAGATGAATATTCAGGAACTTGGAACGATTGCCCAGTTTAATATCGGCGTTAAGATCATTGTTCTGAATAATTCTTTCCTGGGAATGGTCCGCCAGTGGCAGGAGCTTTTTCATGATAAAAGATATTCATTTGTAGACATCACCAGTCCCGATTTTCCCGCGGTCGGAAAAGGATATGGAATTGAAGGAAAGCAGGTGAGCGACAGAAAAGAGCTCAGGTCCGCACTGGAAGAAATGATTCAGTCAGACGGCGCTTATCTTCTGGAGGTTAAAGTAAGTAAAGAAAATAATGTGTTTCCTATGGTTCCCCAAGGTTGCAGCGTTAGTGAAATCCGTTTAAAATAATATAAAAAGACATGAATAAACAAGATTATACCATCAGCGTTTTCACCGAAAATCAGGTGGGATTGTTAACCAGAATTTCAACCGTTTTTTCCAGGAGGAATATCAATGTGATCAGCCTGAATACTTCACCGACAGAGGTCGTAAGCATTTCGCGGTTTACTATTGTCATTAATGAAACGGAAGAAATGGTAAGAAAGATTTCGAGACAGATTCAGAAGATTGTGGATGTTATCAAGGTCTATTTTAATACAGATGAAGATATCATCTGGCAGGAACTGGCTTTATTTAAAATCGAGACCAAAGTAGTCTCTGAAAAAGTCTCTGTAGAAAGAATTTTGCGGCAGTACGGAGCAGCAATTGTCTGCCTGAGAAATGACTATACGGTTTTTTCAATAGTGGGTCAGCAAGAGGAGACCGACAGCTTTTTAAAGGCACTGGAGCCTTTCGGGATTATAGAATTTATCAGGAGTGGAAGAGTAGCCATCATAAAATCCAGCGAAGGATTTAATAAAAAACTCAATTCATTTGAAGAAATGACCTCTTCAAATTAAAAAATACAGATCATTATAAAAAAGACTTTAAAGAAGTCGATCACATTTAATCATAAAAAATTACAATTATGGCATTAATTAAATTTGCAGGCGTAGAAGAAAATGTAGTAACAAGAGAAGAATTTCCGGTGGAAAAGGCCCGGGAAGTTCTGAAAAATGAAGTGGTAGCCGTTTTAGGCTACGGAATCCAGGGGCCTGGCCAGGCTTTAAATTTAAAAGATAACGGAATCAACGTTATCGTCGGTCAGAGAAAAAACTCAAAAAGCTGGGATAAGGCAGTCGCAGATGGTTTTGTACCGGGAGAAACCTTATTTGAGCTGGAGGAAGCAGCCCGCAAAGGGACTATTTTCTGCTATCTGCTGAGCGACGCGGCCCAGATCGAATTCTGGCCGACCCTTGAGAAGCATCTGACACCGGGCAAAACATTATATTTTTCACATGGCTTCGGAATTACCTACAATCACCAGACCCGCATCGTCCCTCCAAAAGATGTTGATGTCATTTTAGTTGCTCCCAAAGGTTCCGGAACTTCACTCAGAAGACTTTTTGTACAAGGAAAAGGATTAAACAGCAGCTATGCCATTCACCAGGATGCTACAGGAAATGCAAAAGATAAAGCAGTGGCTTTAGGAATTGCAGTGGGAAGCGGATATCTTTTTGAAACCAATTTCAAAAAAGAAGTGTACAGTGATCTGGTAGGGGAGAGAGGTACCCTGATGGGCGCGATTCAGGGAATTTTTGCGGCACAGTTTGAAGTTCTGAGAGCGCAGGGACACAGCCCTTCTGAGGCATTCAACGAAACCGTGGAAGAACTGACCCAGTCTTTAATGCCTCTGGTTGCCGAAAACGGAATGGACTGGATGTATGCCAATTGTTCCACAACGGCTCAGCGGGGCGCTTTGGACTGGTGGAAAAAGTTCTATGAAGCCACCAAACCCGTTTTTGAAGAGCTTTATGAAAGCGTAGCTGCCGGTCACGAATCCCAGAAATCAATCTTGAGCAATAGCAAAGAGGATTATAGGAAAAGTCTGAATAAAGAATTAGAAGAACTAAGAGAAAGTGAATTATGGCAGGCCGGAAAAGTCGTAAGGTCGCTTCGCCCGGATAAAGCTTATGAATACGAAAAATAAACAGACTAACGTTCCGACTCTTAAAAATGTTGAACAAGCCAGGAAAATACTTGAAAGTGTAGTTCATAAGACACCCTTTCAGAAAAGTCTCAGACTCTCAAAGAAATTTTCTGCGGAAATCATTCTGAAAAGAGAGGATATGCAGCCTGTGCGTTCCTATAAAATACGGGGCGCATACAACAAGATATATCAGCTATTCCTGCAGGATAAGGTACGCAGGGGAGTGGTGTGTGCAAGTGCGGGAAATCATGCTCAGGGAGTGGCTTTCGCGTGTCATAGACTTAAGATCAACGGTGTTATTTTCATGCCTGAAACAACGCCCCGGCAGAAGCTGGAACAGGTAGAAATGTTTGGGGAAGGTTTTGTGCAGATAAAATTATACGGTGACACTTTTGATGATTCTAAAAACGCTGCGATAGAATTCAGTGAGAAATGGGGAGCCGCCTTCATTCATCCTTTTGATGACCCTCAGATTATTGAAGGGCAGGCAACCCTGGCTTTGGAAATTCTTGAACAGGCAAATGATGAAATAGATTATCTGTTCATTCCCGTAGGTGGCGGAGGCTTGGCTGCGGGAATGGTCACCGTTTTTTCCCGGCTGTCTCCGCGCACTGATATTATTTTGGTAGAACCTTCAGGGGCAGCATCCATGGCTGCCTCACTGAAGGCAGGGAGAACTGTGGCCCTGGAAGAGATCGATAAATTTGTAGACGGTGCAGCTGTTCAGAAGGTCGGAGATCTTACTTTTGATATTTGTAAAGATCATGTGACCGACTCCATATCCGTTCATGAGGGGAAAGTTTGTGAAACCCTGCTTGAAATGTACAATAAGGAGGCAATGGTGCTGGAACCTGCGGGTGCTTTAACGCTGGCAGCGCTTGATCAGTATGCCGGTAAAATTAAAGGTAAAAATGTGATATGCATCTTAAGCGGAAGTAATAATGACATCACCCGGACAGAGGAAATTAAAGAAAGAGCCATGCTGTACCGTGGTCTAAAGCATTATTTCATTGTAAGATTTCCCCAGCGTCCGGGTTCCCTAAAACATTTTGTTTTACATGTGCTTGGAGCAAAGGATGATATCACCTTTTTCGAATATACCAAAAAAAATTCCCGTGAAACAGCTTCGGCCATTGTAGGAATTGAATTGGCTTCCGCCTCAGATTTTGACGGGCTGTTACAGAGAATGAAGTCACTCGGGTACTTTGAGTCTTATCTCAACGGAACTCCCTCAATGATGAATCTTTTGGTTTGATAATAGTAAAGCTGCCTCACAAAGTGGTTTTACAATTACAATTGATATTTGAAATATTTAAAAAATGACAAATATCATAAGATTGCTATTTTTATTAATTCTAAATAAATATAAATTTGTATCAGAATTAATCTTAGAAGAAGAAACATCGATTCTATTTACACAAATGATTTTACGGATATTGTTGTTTCGAGTCTAGAATTCATATCCATATCAATTTTTGTTTTTTTCAAACCGGCGGGTCATAACGCCGGTTTTTTTATTGTATGAGGTAACCGTTTTATCATTCATTCATCAAATGAAAACCGGTCAGCTTGTTGAATTCATGTGATTATAAGATTGAAATCCCGAAGTGGCATAGTACAGGCGGGTTCTTCCGGGATTCTCTACAGGAAAATTTGTCCGTATTTGTTTTATTTTCATAGGTTTACTGATTGGTTATTAAAGAGAAGTAATTTTATAAGCTAAAAAAATAAAAGATGTTCTACCTTGAATTCTGATAAATTTTGACGGTGATCTCGACAGGATTCTTTAAATTCGAAATTTCTTCAGAATTCAAATAATAAATTTGTATAAATTATTTGGGCGGACCATTACATAAATAGATATCGCTGATGAAAATCCTGATTATAGAAGACGAAACCGAATTGGCAAAAAGCATCTCCGAATACCTTTCCGGAGAACATTATATTTGTGAATTTGCAATCACATTCAAAGAAGCTATGGAGAAGACAGAAACTTTTGAGTATGACTGTATTTTACTGGATCTTATGCTTCCTGATGGCAGTGGTCTCGCCATTCTGGAAGAGCTGAAAAAACAGAAAAAACAGGATGGAGTTATTATTATTTCCGCTAAAAATGCCCTGGAAGATAAAATAACGGGATTGCAACTGGGCGCTGACGATTATCTTACGAAGCCATTCCACCTTTCGGAACTGATGGCAAGAATTTATTCGGTTATCAGAAGAAAACAGTTCAATAGCGCCAATGTCATCAAGCAAAACGAGTTGCAGATCGACCTTCTTGCAAAAACGGTGAGCATCAATGACAAGACCATTATCCTTACCAAAAAGGAATTTGATCTGTTAATTTATTTTGTAGGCAATAAAAATAAGGTGATTTCCAAAAGCACTTTGGCAGAACATCTTTCCGGTGATTTTGCAGATATGCTGGATAATCATGATTTTGTGTATGCTCATGTAAAAAATCTGAAAAAGAAATTATACGAAGCCGGATGTGATCATTACCTGAAAACAGTGTATGGCACAGGCTATAAATGGGAAAATATATAAGCGATGAAGCCACTGTTAAGTAAAACCACCAGGCCGTTTTTGATTTTTGTCATGATGGTCCTGGTGATCAGTATTCCGGTCTATTACTTTGTAGTGGATGCCATCTGGCTGAATGAGCTGGATGAGCATAATGAGATCGTTGCAGAAAAGACTTCCTATGAGTTTAACCGGATGAAAATTTCTGATGAAAATATCCGACGCAACATATCGCTGTGGAATGAGATCCAGCCCGGAACCAATATTGAAAAAGTCCCAGCAGGTCATCTGAGAGATTCTGTATTTACGACTGAAAAATACAAACCTTTTTCTGCTGATACCAGAATTGAACGTTACCGATGCCTGAAAAAAATAATTTATATCAAAAACCAGCCTTACCTTTTTACCATAGAAACCAACATCGAGGAAACGGAAGGAACGGTGATGATCATCGGACTTCTCACTTTATTCTTTTTTCTTCTGATCGTTACCGGTCTGTTTATTCTGAACAGGAGATTATCCAAAACCATCTGGAAACCTTTCAGAGATACACTGGACAAACTGAAGAACTTTAACCTGTATACCCAGACCCATATTGAATTTGAATCCACGGATACGACAGAATTTGAAGAGCTGAATCAGTCATTGAAAAAACTGATCACCCATAATGTTTCCGTCTACAAAACACAGAAAGAGTTTACAGAAAATGCGTCTCATGAGCTGCAGACCCCTCTGGCAATTCTTAAAAACAAATTGGATCTGTTGCTGCAGGACGAAAACCTGACTGATAAGCAGTACGATATCGCAGAGGAAATGAACAGGGCTTTAACACGAAGTTCAAGAATCAACAAAAATCTGTTATTGTTGGCTAAGATCGATAATAGCCAGTTTGATAATGCGGAGCGAATTCAGTTTGATGAATTGCTTCATCAGAGTATGGAGATGTTCAGTGAGCATTTTGAGCAAAAGAATATCTCGGTTACGGAAACCATTTCGTCCGGTATCCTTGTTTACGGAAACCGTGGACTGACAGAAGTTCTCATCAACAATCTGATCTTAAATGCCATTCGACATACGTTACGAGACGGGTTGATCTCCGTACATTTAACCGATTCACTATTTGAGGTTGCCAATTCCGGTGACCAAGCACTGAATACAGATCTGTTATTTAAAAGATTTTCAAAGCTTTCCGGTCCCGGAAACGGAAGTGGGTTAGGACTGGCCATCATCCGTGAGATCTGCAAATTTCACCACTGGAGCATTAGTTATACGTTTGAAAATAATTTACATATTTTTTCCGTAAAGCTGTAAAATTCAAAATTTCTTCAAAATTCACTTATATTTTTACGGCATAATTTAATTTATGCAGAAATTATTGGTGCTCCTCAACAGCAAAAAAACTTTTCACAAAAAATGCTTTTTACATCTTAAATCATTAAGGCGTAGTGTTTTAATGGTGTTTTATCAAAAATAAAGGCTTTAATTATAACCTTTGTTACAGTTTCAAATGCTGAAGCAGAAATTCTGCGCTTTTAGGAGCAATGAATTTCAATGCGGACCCAATTTCTGATATTATTTATCATGTTATAATCCCTCATTTTTATATTTCCCCTCATTTATGAAAAAGTTATTCAACGGCCGATTTTCAACACTATTGAGTGTTTTATGCCTGTATATTTTTCTATCATTTGTCATAAGGATTGTCCTGCTGATCTGGTCTGTAAAAGATCTTGATCTCAACCCGATACATATTCTGAGAGCATTTTTTACAGGATTTGTATTCGATCTTACCATGGGTTCGTTATTTTTGGCTCTGTACGCCATATATCTGCTGGTCTTCCCTAAAAGATGGATAGGATCTTTGTTTGATCAATGCTTTACCTATTTTTATCTGACTTTAATTTTCATCATTATTTATTTCAGTCTTTTGGCGGAAATTCCTTTTTGGGATGAGTTTGGGGTGAGATTTAATTTCATTGCGGTAGATTATCTTATTTACACGTATGAAGTTGTTGAAAATATTAATCAGTCTTATCCTCTGCCTGAAATTGGTGTTGTTCTGGTAGGGTTAATTGTTATCACATTTGTTTTATTCAAAAAGCTGAATATCTTCAGAAAAACTTTTTTAGACAAAAGTTCTATCCTTCATCGTTTCTTTTTTGCGCTTCCGGTCTTGACCATTGTTGTTGTTTTGGGATGGGTGATGAAAAATAAACATGCGGATTTCAGTAATAATATGGTTGTTAATGAGCTGGGTAAAAATGGAGCCTTTTCATTTTTAACGGCGTTTAAGTCAAACGAGCTGGATTATGAAACATTTTATCCGAAACTTCCGGAAAAAGAAGCGTACTCGATGATTAAAAAAGATCTTTTACAGGAAAATCAGGAATACAGAACGACAGCCTATTATGATATCTCCAGATTAACAACAGGAAATCAGGAGCAGAAACCCAATATCATCCTTATTGCCATAGAAAGTTTCAGTGCAGATTTTCTGACAGAATTTGGGAATAAAGATCATGTTACGCCTAATTACGATAAATTATCCAAAGAAAGTATTTTCTTTACAAATCTTTATGCAACGGGAACCAGAACCGTTCGCGGAATGGAAGCTTTGACATTGTCTGTTCCTCCGACTCCCGGAAACAGTATTGTCAGAAGACCCGATAATCAGGATTTATTCTCCGTTTCTACCATCATAAAATCAAAAGATTATCAGCCTTATTTTATCTATGGAGGTGATGGTTATTTTGATAATATGAACACCTTTTTCGGCGGACAGGGATTCGACATCGTAGACCGGGACCGTGGAAACCCGTTATCTGACCATATTAAGACCCAGAGATTTGCCATTCCTGATAATGAGGTGAAATTTGAAAATGCCTGGGGAATCTGCGATGAGGATCTTTATAATCAATCCATCAAATACGCTGATAAAAGTGCCAAGGCAAACAAGCCATTTTTCCAGTTTGTGATGACGACTTCCAATCATAAACCGTACACTTTCCCAGCCGGGAAAATAGATCTTCCGCAAGGGGACAGAAATGGGGCGGTGAAATACACCGATTATGCATTAGGAAAATTCATTGCGGATGCGAAAACAAAACCCTGGTTCAAAAATACGGTATTCGTTATTGTTGCAGACCATTGTGCAAGCAGTGCCGGGAAATGGGAAATCAATATCGACAGGCATCATATTCCGGCTATTATTTATAATCTTCCAAATCAGCAACCTACGAGGGTTGATCGTCTGACTTCACAAATCGATCTGATGCCGACTTTATTCGGATATCTTGGCTGGAGTTACACCACAAGTCTGTATGGAAAAGACATCAATCAAACCAAGATGGGAGATGAAAGAGCCTTTATTGGGAATTATCGGACCTTAGGAATGCTGAGGGGAAAGGTCTTCACCCAGATTGATGACAGAAAGAGGGTAAAACAATTCATTGTTTCAGGCAATGAAAAACAGACTCTATCAGAAATAAAAACAAAAGATCATGAATTGGCTTCCCAGACCATTTCGTATTATCAGACGGCAAGTGTGAGATTTAAAAACGGGAAGATGAAAGCGAAATAATATTTAAAATAAAGAAAGAAAAAGATTGACAGCATTGTCAGTCTTTTTTGTTTTAGCAATGCGTCACCATTCACATCAGTTGAGTATTCATCAAAAGAATAATTTACTAGGCTGGTAATCATCAATTAAAATTCAAAATTTCTTCTAAATCATTACAGAATATTGTATGAAATTAGATGTAATGAACAGGATCAAACCATTATTTTTCCCGATCTCGATTATATTTTCTGCGATGTCCTTTGTCCAGTTAGGTGCTTAGAGTTGGCTATCATTATAAATTTTAAGGATCATCGGTAATGAATAATCCAATAGAAGCCGTAAGGGCTTACATGACTTCATTTCTTTCGGAGAATCTTTCGGATGAGCTGACTTTCATAACATCAATCGTACTTTTGAAGTCGTTGCTGCCGCAAAAGAAATCGGGATGCAATGCGGTCTTTCGGAAGAGGAAATGATCGTACTGGAAGTGGCTGCGTGGTTTCACAATTGCGGATATGCCAATACATATCTGGGTCATGAAATGAAAGCAAAAAGATAGCCGGTGATTTTCTGAAAAACTTCGGATGTGGCGAAAATTTTACAGAGGCTGTTTTAAAGGCAATCGAATCCACAAAATATCCGCAAAACCCTTTTTCATTAATCGAAAAGGTGCTGTGTGATGCCGATCTCTGTCATCTGGCAAAAGCCAATTATCCAAAATATGAAAAGGCACTGAGGCAGGAATTTGAAATATTCCTTAAACTGACCTGTTCAGATGAAGAATGGCTCAGGAAGAACTGTAGTTTTCTCACCGACCATACTTATTATACAGATTTCGGCCGGGAGGTCCTCTCAAAGTTTAAAGAGATCAACATTCAGAAAAATTGTCCCAGATAGATTATTAATCAGATTAAAAAACATCAGATGTCAAAAGCCATACAAAAAGCAGTTTTCAGTATTTTCATTTTATTCTTAATACTCGGGAAAGTTGGTGCACAAACCAATGATACCGTTCAGGTAGCGAAACAGGACAGTGCGGTTACCGTAAGCACTGAGGCCAACCATTTCAATTATAAAAGATTGATAATCCCCACTGCGCTTATCGGTTACGGGGTGGCCAGTCTGTCGGTAAGAGGCATTCAGCAGCTGAATTTTTCTACCCGGGACGAGATCAATGAGCACCAGCCGGATCATATCAAGCTGGACAACTATACGCAGTTAGCGCCCGCTGCATTGGTGTACGGGTTGAACGCTTTCGGGGTTAAGGGAAAACACAATTTCCGCGACAGAAGCATTATTTACGGAACCTCCATGCTCATAACGTCGGCAATAGCACTTCCGTTAAAACATGTCGTGAAAGAAGAAAGGCCCGACCACTCCAATAACCTGTCGTTTCCTTCAGGACATACCGCGATTGCATTTGCTTCTGCTCAGTTTATGTTCAGGGAATACAAAGACACCAATTTCTTACTGGGAATTTCAGGATATTCATTTGCTGTTTTTACCGGTGTTTACCGGATGCTGAATGACAAACACTGGTTCGGGGATGTGGTGGCAGGCGCAGGTTTCGGAATTCTTTCCACCGAATTGTCCTACTGGCTGTATCCTAAGATCAACCATCTTTTAGGAGGAAAAAATAAAAATTCGGCAACCATGGTAATGCCTTTCTATCAGAACAACGCGGTAGGCATAGGCTTGGTTAGAAATTTTTAATAAATACCCCGGAACCGCAAATTTATACAAACTAAATATTTTTGCGTTATTTCCTTAGCGTTTTTGTGGCCTCACCAGGAATCGAACCTGGATCTAAAGTTTAGGAAACTTCTATTCTATCCGTTGAACTATGAGGCCGGTGCATCCAAAGATATTAAATACTCACCGATAAAGCAATAGGGTACATTCCGTTTTGGCTACAGCATGGTCCGGTTTGGTAATTTTGCTGATTCTCTGAAGCTCAACTTTGAGTTGTTGGTTAAAAATAATGCAACAATTAGTAAGTATTTTAAAAAAGACATCTCACACAACGCTGCAAGCAGTTGTTCGATCAGATCAGTTAATAAAAGAATCCGCTCTTTAGGAGCGGATCCAGTAGATAAATACATCTCATTTTTTTAATTAGACAACAATAAAAAAGCATAGCCGACAATGCTATGCTTAAATTTTTATAAATTTAACTGCAATTTCAAAGCTGAAAAAAGCAAGATATGTTTCCACCTCAGTTGTATTACAGAGTAAATGTAGCGATTAATTTAATACAAAGCATGAATTAAATGTTAAAATTCAGGGTTCTTTTTGTTTTTTAATCAGTCATTCCGCTAATTCTTTTTCACCCCGAAATTTTTTATTATAAAGTATTTATTACTTTTTGTATCATGTGATTATTGTCCATTCTTCCTTTATAAAATCGGAGAAGTTAATAATCGGTGCACATAGCATCACAGAAGAACGAACGGTTGTCCATTTAAAATAAATAACTGACGATAATAATTTGCCTGCTGCTAAAATTACTTTAATCGAGATGAACATAATCAGTTATTTTGTCCGAAGAGCGGCATTTCAAAATATAATATAGATAAGCTAAAAGTAAGATTTCATAACGTGGTATTAAAAAAATGATTACATTTGGTTCATCAAAATCTCTTTATAAATAAAATCCCTTATTCCGGTACATGGCTGTACCGGAAGACCACAGGTTCAGATCCTTTCTGAACCATGGATTCTATTATTCCTATATCAAATACAAAAGGTAGTAAGCAATATGCTGCAATACCTGGTTAACAATAAAGAGAAATCATTATGAAAAAATATACCGTTGCCGTTATCGGCGGAACAGGAAAATCTGGAAAATATCTTGTTCAACATCTGCTGGATCATGGCTATTCAGTGAAATTATTAGTCAGAAACCCTGAAACCGTAATTCTTTCCAATCCTTTAGCAGAGATCGTGAAAGGAGATGCAAGAGAATATCAGTCGGTTATAAAAACAGTTGAAAACACCGATCTTGTAATCAGTACACTGGGACAGCCTAAGGGAGAGCCTCCGATATTCAGTGATGCCACAAAAAATGTGATGAAGGCCATGAATGTCTGTGGATTGAAAAGATATATCGTTACTACGGGTTTGAGCGTCAACACTCCTTCAGACCTTAAAAATGAAAAAGTACAGCTGGCCACCGGCTGGATGTATCAGAACTATCCGGAAACGACTCATGACAAACAGAAAGAATACGAACTTCTCACAGAAAGTAACCTGGACTGGACCCTGGTGAGACTCCCCTTAATCGATCTGACGAATGAGAGTAGGACTACGGAAGCCAGCCTGGAAGACTGTCAGGGAGAAAATATCAGCGCAACCGATCTTGCCGGGTTTCTGATTGCGCAGATTGATAATAGGACCTTTATTAAAAAGAGCCCGTTTTTATACAATAGGTAAACCTTACTTACATCAGTAAATAAAAGAAGAGAGCCACAAGGCTCTCTTTCTGTTTTAATGCTCCAGCTTTTCTTTTATATACTTAGCCGTATGAGATTTTTTATTTTTGGTTAAATCTTCGGGAGTTCCTGTAAAAACAACTTCACCGCCATATTTCCCTGCTTCAGGGCCGATATCGATGATATAGTCGGCACATTTAATGATATCCGGCTGGTGTTCAATCACGATCACCGAATGGCCTAGATCAATCAGGGCCTGTAAAGACTTCAGCAATTTCTGAATGTCGTGGAAATGAAGACCTGTCGACGGCTCATCAAATACAAACAGCGTCTTATCCGTTGTGACACCCTTCACAAGGAAAGAAGCCAGCTTTACACGCTGCGCCTCACCACCCGAAAGGGTAGAAGAGCTCTGCCCCAGCTGAAGATACCCTAAACCAACTTCCTGCAGAGGCCGTAATTTGGTCACGATTTTTTCTTCGTGATTATCTTTAAAAAACTCAATAGCTTCATCTACCGTCATATGCAGGATGTCAGAAATGTTTTTCTCATCAAATTTTACTTCGAGAATTTCATTTTTAAAACGGGTTCCTTTGCAGACTTCACATTCCAGTTCGATATCCGCCATAAACTGCATCGACACATTAATGATTCCTTCTCCTTTACATTCGTCACATCTTCCGCCGTCAACGTTGAAAGAGAAATGTTTCGGTTTGTAGCCCATCATTTTTGCCATCTTCTGTTTGGCAAACAGGTCTCTGATATCATCATATGCCTTGAGATAGGTCACGGGATTGGAACGCGAGGATTTTCCGATAGGGTTCTGATCAATTAATTCGATATTTTTAATCAGTTTTTTAGGAAATTCCACAGAATCATAATCGCCTTTCTTCCCGCCCATTCCCAGCTGAATCATGATGTCGTTCGTCAGAATCTCCTTCATCAGGGTAGATTTTCCGCTCCCTGAAACTCCGGAAATAACAACCAGGCTTTCTAAAGGAACGTCTACATCCACATTTTTTAGATTATTCTGGCGTGCCCCTTTGATATGAATCCATTCCTTCGCTTTTCTGCGCTTGGCAGGAACTTCAATTTCCATTCTGCCGGTCAGGTATTTTGAAGTCAGCGTATCCGCATTTTTAAGTGCCTTATAATCTCCGGCAAAAACGAGTTCCCCACCAAGATACCCCGCTTCAGGACCGATATCGATAATATAGTCTGCTGCCCTCATCACATCTTCGTCGTGCTCTACGACAATCACCGTATTTCCAAGATCCCGGAGATTTTTTAAAACTTCAATTAAATTTTCCGTATCCCTGGAATGCAGCCCTATCGACGGTTCATCCAGAATATAAATAGAACCTACTAATGAACTTCCTAAGCTTGTGGCCAGGTTTATTCTCTGGCTTTCTCCGCCCGAAAGCGTGTTGGATGTTCTGTTTAAGGTTAAATATCCTAGACCTACCTTTAATAAAAATTCAAGACGGGTGGTAATTTCATACAACAGTCTTTTGGCTACCTCTTTATCATGAGCGGATAATTCCAGGCTGTTAATCAGAGGAGAGAGCTCATCCAGGGGAAGCTCAATCATCGACTGGATGTTGTGTCCGCCTACTTTTACCCAAGTAGTTTCTTCACGGAGCCTCAGGCCTTCACAGGTCGGGCAGAGGGTTTTTCCGCGATATCGGGAAAGCATAACGCGGTACTGAATTTTATATAAATTTTCTTCAAGCATTTTGAAGAAATTGTCTATACTCGGGAATGTACTTTTCCCATCACCTTTCCAGAGGTATTTTTTCTGTTCTTTGGTCAGCTGGTGGTACGGCTTGTGAATAGGGAAGTCTTTCGATCTTTTAATGAAATCTTTTTTCCATTCACTCATCGACTCGCCTCTCCACGATGCCACAGCATCCTCGAAGACAGACAGTGTTTTGTTCGGAACGACCAGGTCTTCGTCTATTCCGATTACTTTTCCGTATCCCTCGCAGGTAGGACATGCACCGTAAGGGTTGTTAAAACTGAAAAAATGAACATTCGGCTCCAGAAATTCTATGCCGTCCAGCTCAAATTTATTTGAAAATTCTTTAACTTTCCCGGTGTCAGCATTTTTTAACGAACAGTATCCACGGCCTTCATAAAAAGCCATCTGGATAGAATCTGCCAGTCTTTGGAGAAAACTTTCATCTTCCTCATAGGAAAAACGGTCAATCACAAGATTGATCATCATTCCTTTTTCAGGAGTAAATCCAAAACTTTCCAGATCCTCTATTCCGGCCACATTGCCATTGATTTCAAGCCTTGTGAAACCTGCCAGTTTTAAAACATTCAGGTTTTCGCCAAAATTCGAAGCATCATATTCCAAAGGGGCTGTTAATAAGAATGAAGTATCTTTTTTTGAATCTTTAATAAAGTCTACCACATCGGTTACCGAATCTTTTTTTACTTCCTGTCCGGATACCGGGGAAAATGTTTTTCCGATCCTTGCGAAGAGCAGTTTCATATAATCGTAAATCTCCGTGGATGTTCCTACAGTAGAACGCGGATTCGAAGAGATCACTTTCTGCTGAATCGCAATGGAAGGTGCCAATCCTTTGATGTCATCTACTTTCGGTTTTTCGAGTTTCCCCAAAAACTGGCGGGCGTAAGAGCTCAGACTCTCTACATACCTTCTCTGTCCTTCCGCATAAATCGTATCAAACGCCAGGGAAGATTTTCCACTGCCGGAAACTCCGGTGATGACGATCAGCTTATTTTTCGGGATCAGAACATCAATGTGCTTCAGATTATTAAGGTGTGCATTTTTAACGAACACCTGTTTTTTTATATCTATATCTATTGTTTTTGCCATATTTTATTTATTCATAAAGAGTGTAAACTGATTCCAGAGAGCCGCTTTTAAGCTTAATGGTGTTTTTTTCGTAAGCAATATCAGAATCCATATACAGGGAAGCAGGGGTTTGGGTCTGTATTTTTACCAGCCTGTTCCGGCTGTCATATGTATAAACCTTATGATCGGCCGACTGATAATTATTCTCACTATATTCTGAAACTTTTTCAGATAACAGATTATTTTTGTACAAATAGCTTACCGTTAATTTATTGATTATTTTACCTTCTTCATATTTTGTTATTACTGTTTTTTTTAGTCTTTTTTCGGCATCATATTCATAAGACCTGTCCTCAAATTTAAAACTTCCCATATATTCATAATGGGTCAGAAGATTATTCGTATATATATACTTTTTTTCCAAAATTCCGTCCCTGGTTTTATGTTGATTGGAAGTAATATTACCCGATGCATCATACGTTAACGTTTTTATATTTTCCTGGACCGGCCCGTTAGGGATAACTGTTTTTGAAATACACGCTATAACCTTTCCGGCATTATTGTAGGTGAAATCAGAGGTTCCCTCATATTTGCCTCCGTTCCAAAGAATGCCGGTGGAAACTATTTTTTCTAATTTTCCATCTTTATAAAAATACTCAGATTCTTTATCTTTTTCTGTGATTCGGTAGATCTTACTTTCCCTGTCATAGGTGATTCTATTTTTCTCAAACGGTATTCCCGGAGATTCATATCCGAAGTAAACTGTTTTACCATCCTGCAGAACTGTTTTATAAATAATTTCCCGGTTTTCGGGAATATAACCTGAGCCCGGGCCAAAAGAAGCTTTGTAATCTTTATCAAGCGTTACGGTCTTACTGCTGAAGGTAATATTTCCTTCCCTGTCAAATTTGATGATATCTGTCGTTGTTTCCGGAGAAGACCGGTATATTTTATCGATCTGCATAATTTTTTTACTGCCGGTCATCCTGTTGATATAGTCATCTCCAGCCTCAAGTTCCTGTACAGGATCATGGATTTTCACATCCGGGTAGATGAATTGTGCATTTACGGAAATGGTTCCCAAAAGTACAGACAATAAGAGTATTTTCATCGCAGAATTTAGACCCACAAAAATACGAATTTTTAAACAAAAATTCATTATAAATATTGGCAGCTACATACAATTCTACACCCCGAATTATTAAGCACAAAACCGGAAATTAAAATTGTAATATTCACAGTATTTAAGGTAGTTTAAACTAAATTGTGTCTCTATTTTTCATTATTTGATGTAAATTTTAACTAAAAATTAATAAAAGTGTTAAAATATTTTAGCTCAAATATTCAGTAATATTGCAGGACCATGATTAACACAAATTTTAAATCTGTCTTAGAATTATTACAGACTTTCTCGACAGAGCAGGTATGCATTGATTACCTGGAACAAATGAGATGGGGCGGAATTATTTCGAGCCCGTTCGATGCTGAATCTAAAGTATACAGATGCAGTAAGAACCGATATAAATGTAAAAATACCGGTAAATATTTCAATGCTAAAACCGGGACCATGTTTGAAAATACGAAAGTAGGACTGCAGAAATGGTTCCTGGCCATATGGCTGGTCACCTCCTATAAAAAAGGAATTACATCCATTCAGCTGGCCAGGGACATTGATGTTACCCAAAAAACAGCCTGGTTTTTACTCCAGAGGATCAGGAGCTGTTTCGGGATCGAAAACAGCAATGAACTCGAAGGTGTTGTAGAATGTGATGAAACTTTTATCGGCGGAAAAAATAAAAACCGGCACAAGGACAAGAAAGCAAAAAAAGCACAGGGCAGGAACTTTACTGATAAAGTACCGGTTATGGGAATGTTGCAGAGGGGAGGAAAGATGAATGCCTTTGTGGTTACCGATACCCGGAAAAACAGCATACAGCCCCTGATTTATAAGTATGTGAGCCAGGATACGCGGCTGATCAGTGATGAATGGTGGGGCTATAACGGTCTGGATAAAAATTATAACCATCAGGTTGTTGATCATTCCAGAAAGGAATATGTAAGTCTCCGGGACAGCACGGTACATACGAATAATATAGAAGGCTGCTGGAAGATCCTCAAAAGCTCCGTATCCGGAATGTACAACCACGTTTCCCGGAAGCATCTCCAGAAGTATGTGGATGAATTTCTGTATAAATTTAATCTGAGGGAGATTTCGGATAGTGATAAGTTCAGATATCTGATTCTTAACAGTGATGTGCGGACAAAATACAAAGATTTGATTTTTATAGAAAATTGTAATAAATTACCAAATATTCCGAAGCCTTACCACTAAAAATAAAATGAACCCGGTGATGCTGAAAGTTGACCGGAAATCTCAACGCTTGTTTTAATAAGAGAATTAATTTTATGAACGAGGCTACAGTCATATGATCATATCTGAAATTTTCTCATTTTTGCCGATGTTATTTGAAACTATGCGAGATCTGTATAAAAAATTAATTTATTAAAGATACTATAGAAATAACTTTTTTAACCACGAAAATGACACCCAATCTATTAAAACAAAAAAATGTGAAAAGTGTAATCATCAATGATATTGAGTATTTTGACGTGTCGGATATCAAAAAAAATCACCGGGACCTTAAAATTGATATCCGGGAAATGATTATTGAAGAAGGAGTTAAATTAATTAAGGCTGAGCATGTTACATCATTAACGGATTTTGATATGACGATGAGGGATTTATTTAATCGAAAGCAATAAATATCACGCGGTGTAGAATTGTATATACTTACCTTATTAAACATAGCGGCAGGTAATTATACAAACAAACCGATTCTATTGATGTTTTTATGATATAGAAATTAAACAAAGTGGACTTATTGTGAATAACCTCCTGAATACCACGCGATCCGAATGTTAAATTTTTTATTTTTTTTCATTTTTTAACATTTGCCTATTGTTTTATATTTTAAAATTATTTAAAATTGTATTCATAAATAGGTAATATAGAATGAGAAAACTTTTCAGAGATCTGGTTACACATTTAATGAGAAAAAGATAAAAGAAATGACGTTAGTCCCAAGAAGATGCAGCCCTACTGCATCTTTTTTTTTATGACAATAATCATTTTTTATTTTTAAAGAAGTCTGCTACATTTGGACCTTCAAAAATCTAACTGCGAATTTGATCATATGACTAAAAAGTTACTTCCTGTTTTCTTTCTGGGAACTTTATTTCTCGCTCATGCCCAAAATAATGACTCCAATATTGAAACGGTTGAAATTCAGGGTAAGTTTACCGCTACTCCTTATAAAAATGCCAATCAGAATATTGCTGTGATTACAAAGGAAGAGATTGCCAATTCTCCGGCAAAAAGTATTGACGAAATTCTTCAGCAGATTCCGGGAATGGATATCAGAAGGAGAGGGGCCAACGGGGTACAGAGCGATATCGGCTTCAGAGGGAGCTCTTCGGAGCAGGTTCTCCTGCTTTTGAACGGCATCAGGATGAATGACTCGCAGACAGGACACAATACGATGAATGTGCCTGTAGATCTGGATGATGTAGAAAGGATAGAAGTCGTGAAAGGCCCTGCAGCAAGACGGTTCGGACAGAATGCCTATGCAGGTGTCATTAATATTATTACCAGGACAGGGCCCGGAAAAAAAGTGAAGATCAGTGCCGACGGCGGTGACTATGAAACTTACGGATTGGGATTTAATGCGAAACTGGGAAATGAAAAATTTTCGAACACATTGCAGGCGAATTCTGCTTCTTCAGAAGGCTATATGCATAACACCGACTACGAGATCCGCAATGTTTTCTACCAGGGGAAACTGAATATTAAAAACGGAGATCTCAGACTGCAGGCCGGTTTTTCAGAGAAAAAATTCGGGGCCAACGGCTTTTACTCCTCACCCCTTGCTACAGAGCAGTATGAGGAAGTACAGGCTTCAGTCGTCAGCCTGGCTCATCAGCAGAACTTTGGCAAATTCAGACTTAATTCCAATGTCTACTGGAGGAGAGGCCAGGATATGTACCTGTTCAACCGTAATAAACCGGAAATTTACAGGAATATGCACATCGGGAATAATATAGGTGGTGAGGTAAACGGAAGCTACCAATCTTCATTAGGAACTACAGGATTGGGCGTAGAGCTGAGAAAGGAATTTCTGGCGAGCAATAATTTAGGAGACAGGGAACGTTTTGTTTCACAGGTGTTTTTTGAATATCATTTTTCGTTATTAGATCAAAAACTGAATATTACCCCGGGAGTCTCGTGGGCCAATTATTCCGGCGAAGGAAATTTTTTCTATCCGGGAATTGATTTGGGGTACGATTTTAACCCGAATCATAAAATTTACGGAAATGTCGCTAAGGTTCACCGGGTCCCGACCTTTACCGATCTGTATTATGTGAGCAAGACTGAACAGGGAAATCCGGATCTCGTTCCTGAAAATGCGGTCTATGCAGAAGTAGGATACCAGTTCAGGACTCAGAATGTCCTGGCAAAGGTGAGTGGATTTCTGAGAAGCGCCAACAATTCGATCGACTGGACCAAAACGTCTTTAAATGATGCCGTCTGGTATGCGCAGAATGTTGGAGACACCAGCGTAAAAGGAATTGAAGCAGAACTGAATCACAGGGTTTTGCGCTGGTTAAAGTATTCTGTAGGATACACCTATCTGGATAATACCATTAAATCTTCTGATACGTTTGTTTCAAGATATGTACTTGATAATCTGAAACATCAGCTGATCGCCAAATTGGAAACAAAATTTTTAGAATATTTTACCAACGAAGTCGTATACCGGTATAATGACCGTTTGAATCTGGGAAGCTACAACCTGTTAGATGAAAAATTAAGTTTTGTTAAAAAAGACTTTTCAGTGTATATTTTAATCAATAATGTCACCAACACAATATATACGGAAACTTTTGGAGTGAAAATGCCGAATCGTTGGTTCCATGTAGGTTTTACCTATACGATCAATATTAAGTAAATGTTAATTCAGCGTGAATTAAAGTTAATATTACGAAATTGTTAATTCAGCTACATTTGCAAAAAAAAATTTAAATGAAACTTTTATTAAGCATAAGTTTACTTTTTACGCTTAGTTTTTTTAAGGCGCAGGAACATATTTCAAGCTTCAATGCACTGACCGTCACTTATAAGTTTCATCCAAAATTTTTTCTTTATGCCGAAGGACAGATGCGGGGTATTGAAGAGTACACCTATCCTGATTATTATGAGATAAAAGGAGGATTAGGCTACAATCTCACCAAAAACCATAAACCTTTTATCGGTTTGGGAAGATATGCCACCTACAAAGACCATGCGATCAGCAGAGAAGAATTTCGTGTATGGCTTCAGGATGTCATCGACTTCAAAAAAGGAGTCGTAAAATTTGAAAACAGGTTCCGTATTGAAAAATCATGGTTTCACGAACCCCAGACCGACAAGAACTCCGAAAGAATGCGCTACCGCTACCGCTTAAATATTTCCGTTCCCCTGAATGCCAAAAAGATAGAACCTGGTACCCTGTTTGCGAATGTGTATGACGAAATTTTTGTCGTTACTCCTACCAAGCCTGCTTTTGCCAGAAACCGGGTATATGGCGGTTTCGGATATCAGATTGATGAAAACTTCGGTATTCTGGGAGGTTACCTGTGGCAAAGAGAGTTTGAAGCTAAGGGAAATAAAAATGTTCACTTTGTCTATCTTGCGCTGAACATCAATATTGATGGTACGGATGATTCTTCGAAAAGTTATCATTTCCCGGGAGCAGATTAGCATTGGCTTAACAGGATCTGAAAGTTTTAAAATACAAAGCAAAGGCGAACCTGATGGCCCGCCTTCACCTGAAGATTGTTTAACACTGTTGTTGAATTTCTTTATTTTAACCTTTTTACAGACATCTGGGTCATAGGTCCTGATCCTGTGCCACCCGTACTGAAAGCTCTGATATTTGTAATTTCTGTATTACTTACTCTGAATGAATAAGTATTGGCAGCCAGCATTTGGATAGAAGTGATTAGGGTATAAGTTTGTCGTCCACCAGCAGGTGCTGTGAATATATCATTAACACGTGCTACCCAAACATTGTTTGTCTCATCCCATATTCCTATAACAGGGAACGATCCTTGGGTGGTAACTAATTGAGCATTCATTGTTACTGCGTAAGTCCCATCAGTAGATACTCTGAACGAGTTGCCTGTTGCTGTACCTGTATATTGATTCTCATTATCAATAATTTCATTATCTAAGTTTCCTATTTGTGCTATACCAGCAGGATCTAAATTAAAATTAGCGGTCATCTGCACGCTTATTTCCTGAGCCACTACAAACTGCCCATTGACTGCAATAACGGTTCCTGTCGCATTAGGAACGCCTGCCAGTGTTTGCCAAGTAGGGGCCACGCCGGGACCATTTGATTTCAGGACCTGCCCCACAGTTCCTGAATTTCCTGCCGTAGAAGCGTTACCGCCTACGTTCAGTTCATTGGTAACCTGTAGAGAACCATTGACATGAAGTGTTTTCTGAGGCGTTGGTGTGTTAATTCCTACCTGAGCTAGTGCTGATAGGGGGAACATTAAAAGTCCGATGAGTAATAGATTGTGTTTCATCTTTTTTTCGTTTTTAGTGAGTTTAAAATTATTTTTAATATGTTAATAGCAAGACTGTGTTTCAAACAATAAGAAATGTCTGATTTATTTTTAAATATTGTTCTATTCTGCAACAAATAATTTTTGTCTTTAAAAGATACAATATCAAAACAACGTTTTATTAGTTCAGTTATGAAATAGATAAATTTACACCAGACGTTATTTCAATTCCTATATATTAACTGCCTTTACAATGGGCAGACTGTTTAGGAAGTAATGTCTTATTTTTTATCCCTATTTATTTTTTTTGCAGGTCCTGCTGTTGTTTTACGGATTTGTTATAGAAAACTTCATACATCTTAACAATCATGTCGGGGTTAACTTCTTTTTCCACTGCTCTTTTTCGCAGTGCATCCTTTACTGCTTGCCATCTGGACGGCTGGGTAACTTCAATTTGATTCTCTTTTTTTATAGCCCCTATCTGCATGGCGATTTTCATACGCTCACTCAGGAGATCAACAACTTTTTTATCAATATGATCAATTTTCACCCTTTCTTTTTTAATTTTTGAATAGGGCGTCGCTGATTTGCAATACAAGAGCAAAAAAAGTAAAAAAAATAAGCCTAACTTTTTTTTAAGTAATAATTTTCCCATTATTCTATTTATTTAAAATATTTACAATTTTGTCTTTTAATGTGTTAGAGTACCAGTAAGGTTGATGCTACAAATATAAATATTATATAAAATAGGCGGAATGTATAATTATAATATAAATAGGTTGAAGAATATTTAATTTTAATTGGTATTAATTATATAATGTATAATTTAAATATATTCTTACAGGCTTTTATAATAATTTACTAATTTCACTTATTTTAAGGGATCAGATCGGAAAAACAGGATGTGCGGCAGTCACATATTCCTGACTTGCGGAAAGCTCTTATCCGGTCTTCTTGAAGTAAGATTAAGTTTCATTAAAAAAGAAAATAATCTTAAACTGTGAGTTAAGATTATACTATATAAAGTATCTGAGAAAAATACACAAAACTGATTATTCACCAATGGTAATAAGCCTGTCGGTTTTTAAAATGCAGATCCGGATTTCAATATTTTTCGATAAGATAATGATAAGCTTTCAGGTATTTATTGAATCTTTTGAGATCCTTCGGAGTGAGTTCCCGATTCACCCTTCTCAGATCCATATTGTCACGGAGGTCATTTAATTTAACGGCAACGGCAAGGGGAGAGCGTTCGGTTCTTCTGACAAAATCATCATACTCTTCATCAGGATCAAATTTAGTAAGACAGCTGATGGCAAAGATAATATACTCCGGAAAACCCTGATCTCTCAGATAATCCAGACTGAATTCTACTGGATGATCTTCCACCACATCATGCAGAGCTCCGACGATCTTCTCATCCATGGTCTTACCGTATTCCATAACTCTCATCACGTGAGCAATGTAGGGAGCATGGTATTTGTCTGTCTGACCTTTGTGGGCCTTATCAGCTATCTTTATTGCTCTGTGCAGTAATTCGTCTTTTGTCATTTCTAAGAAATAGAGTACAAAAATAAAAAATGCCACATAATTTTAAGACATTTTATTCATTTTATTTTACATACTATTATCAACCTGTAAAATCACCGAAGTATGATTCCATATAAGTTAATGGTACTTACCCGCTATTTTATTTATTCATCCGGTCTGTTTAAATAGTGAATTTTTTACATCGTTATGATTTCAGGTTTCTGTGATGATGGAGATTGAGCTTTGTGAACTTTTTCAACAAAAAAGCGCCTCATTTGAGGCGCTGAAATCAATTTTATGTACAGGATGTTTAGTAGGCTCCTTTTCCAATATAATGAGCGGCTACCTTTTCAGTCAGTGCCACTACATTCGGATGATTCGTATATTTTGTAAATCTTCTTAGTCCGGAAAGCATCATTCTCTGTTCGTCACCTTCGGCAAAAGAAACGATTCCTTCTTTGGCAGAGCTGATGATTTTTTCAATCGCTTTATAAAGGTTCAGCTGAGCCATCGCCGCTTCCACAGAATCGGCTGAAAAGTGTTTTTCAGCTCTCAGAACGGCAGACTCTGCCATGTAGATCTGATTCAGAATTTCAGAGGCATTCAATAATAAATGCTGTTGCTTCTCGATATCCATCATATATTTCTGAAGGGCCGCTCCTGAAACCATCAGAAAGACCTTTTTAAGATTAGCGATAATCGCTTTTTCTTCGCTCATGAATTCAGAATAATCAGGAACTTCAAAAGAAGGAATTCCCATCAGTTCTTTGCTGATGGCCATGGCCGGGGATAATAAATCCAATTCTCCTTTCATAGCCCTTTTAATTAACATTCCTACCGCAAGCAGCCTGTTGATTTCGTTGGTTCCTTCATAAATTCTTCCGATTCTCGCATCTCTCCATGCCGCTTCCATTGGGGTGTCTTCGGAGAATCCCATCCCTCCGTAAATCTGGATTCCTTCATCTGCCGTATTCTGAGTAAGATCGGAAACAAAAACTTTAAGAATAGAAGCTTCCACGGCAAATTCTTCAACGCCTTTCAGTTCAGCCTGCTGGTGATCCATTCCGCCGGCAATCAGCTCTGCAATTTTATCTTCAACATTTTTCGCCAGGCGGTAAGATCCAGCTTCGCTCACGAAAACTCCGGTTGCCATTTCAGCAATTTTCTTACGGATCGCTCCGAAAGTTGAAATAGAAACACCAAACTGTTTTCTTTCATTGGAATATTGAATAGAGTGGTTCATGATTCTTCGCTGCCCGTCAAGGTTGGCTGCTGCCAATTTAATTCTTCCGACATTTAAGGCATTCAAAGCGATTTTAAAACCATTATTTCTTTCACCCAGCATATTTTCTACAGGAACCTTCATATCATTAAAAAAAACCTGACGAGTGGAAGACGAACGGATTCCTAATTTATGCTCCTCTTCGCCGAAAGTTAAGCTTTCAGGATTTTCAAGCTCCGAGCGGTTGATGACAAATCCTGTGATGTTTTTGTCATCATCAATTTTGGCAAACAGTGTGAAGGTATCTGCAAAACCTGCATTGGAGATCCACATTTTCTGTCCGTTGATGATATAATGCTTTCCGTCCTCAGAAAGTCTTGCTCTCGTTTTTCCGGAGTTGGCATCAGAACCTGCGTCCGGTTCGGTAAGGCAATACGCGCCGAATTTTGTTCCGGTCGCCAGATCCGGAAGGTATTTCTTTTTCAGTTCCTCACTTCCGTACAGCAGCGTAGGTAAGGTTCCGATTCCGGTATGCGCTCCATACGCCGTTGCCAGTGAACCGTTTCCTCCTGAAACGTAATCACAAGCCAGCATCGTACTCACGAATCCCATTCCAAGGCCGCCGTATTCTTCAGGAACCGTGATTCCCAACAGCCCCATTTCTCCCAATTTACGCATGGTCTCTTCCGTTAAAGCATAATCTTTCTTTTCGAAACGGTCGTGGTGCGGAATTACTTCTCTGTCAATAAATTCTTTCGCAGAATCGCGAAGCATTTTCTGTTCTTCGCTCAGTTCTTCAAGACTGAAAATTTCGTTTGCAGGAATTTCTTTGATCAGGAATTCCCCTCCTTTTACTATATTTCCCATTTAATATTTAATTTTTTTTATTAGAGAATAAAGAGAAAAGAATAAAGACTTACAACTTTAATTTTTTTGAAAGCCAGAAATCATTCTCTGTAATTCTATTATTTTATTTTCTACATTTTCAAGTTCTGACAAATCAAAATAATTTCTGTTTGATGAAATTATAATTTGAGTTTGTAATTCATAAAGAGAACCAAGACTTATTTCCAAAAACCGATTAAAATCCTTATTAGAACTTCTGCTTGATCCTTCAGCAATATTTGAAGCAACCGAAACAGCACATCTTCTAAGTTGAGATTTTAATCCAAATTCTTCATTTTTAGGGAAACTATCGGTAAGAATATAGGTATCATTAGCCAGTTCAATAGCTAATTTCCAAATGTTAAGATTCTTAAAGTTATGTTTCACCCTTTCTTTTCTCTTTATTCTTTGTTCTAACAGTCTACAACAATTCGAAGATACTCGCTGCTCCCTGGCCCGTCCCCACGCACATGGAAACCATTCCGTACTTGTTTCCGCGTTTTCGCATTTCGTCAAGGAGCTGAACGGTTAATTTGGTTCCGGTGCATCCCAGCGGGTGACCCAGCGCGATGGCGCCTCCGTTGACATTTAAAATGTCGGGATTTAAGTTTAATTCTTTTTTGATGGCCACTGATTGTGATGCAAAGGCTTCATTCAGTTCGATCAATTCGATATCTTTTAATTCTAAACCGGCCTGTTTTAAGGCTTTCGGAATGGCATAAATAGGTCCCATTCCCATAATTCGTGGCTCAAGACCCGCTGCTGCATAAGCTACCAGTCTTGCTTCAGGCTGAAGCCCTAATTCTTTAACCATTTCTTCACTCATGACCATCACGAATGCGGCACCGTCACTCATTTGAGAAGAGTTCCCGGCCGTTACGCTTCCCCCATTGGCGAAGACAGGTCTTAATTTGGCTAAACCCTGTAGAGAAGTATCTGCTCTCGGACCTTCATCTACCGAAAAGTCAAACTTTTTAGTCTGCATTTTCTGGTTTTCATCCAGAAAGTTGTATTCCACGGGAATTGGCACGATCTGGCTGGCAAATCTACCTTCCTGATTCGCTTTTAAAGCTTTCGTATGAGATTCAAAAGCAAACTGATCCTGTTCTTCTCTTGTGATGTTGTATTGTTTGGCTACTTCTTCTGCAGTGTAACCCATTCCCCAATAATAATCAGGGTTGGTTTTTGCAATATCGGTTTCAGGAACCGGTTTGTAACCACCCATCGGAATGTAGGACATCGATTCTGTTCCTCCTGCAATGATACAATCCGCCATTCCGGCCTGAATTTTTGCAGAAGCGATCGCAATCGCCTCACTTCCGGATGCGCAGTATCTGTTAACCGTAACTCCGGGAACTTTATCGGTATTCAATCCCATCAGGGAAATTAAACGGGCCACATTTAAGCCCTGTTCTGCTTCCGGCATCGCATTCCCAACGATGAGGTCATCGATCCTGTTTTTATCCAGTTGCGGAAGTTCAGCCATTAATTTTTCAATCACGGTGGCTGCCATTACATCCGGTCTTGTGAATCTTAAACTTCCCTTTGGAGCTTTTCCGACGGCCGTTCTGAATCCTTTTACTATATATGCTGTTTTCATTTATGTAAAATGTATTATGTACAATGTAAAATGTACAGTGTACGTTATTTAGAGTAATTTTGTTTTAGTTTGATAATCATGTTTTGAACATGTTTGATTTCTGTCATTAGTGAGTCAAAATCTTCTTTTTTAATGAATTCGAGATCGGACGCTATTATAATCTGCGTTTCAAATTCAAAAGACGAACCTAGTGCAATGTTTAAAAATTGACAAAATTGAGGATTGGTATCTCTTCCTGCTCCTTCTGCAATATTTGAAGGAATTGAATAAAGACTCCTTCTTGACTGTGAAGTCAGTCCGAATAATTCATCCTTGGGAAAGTTTTTAGAAATAATATAATACTGCTTACAAAGTAAAATCGACTTTTTCCAGACTTCCAGTTCCCTAAAATTATGCATGTCAATACTTTTTACATTTTACATCCGACATTGTACAAATTAATTCCTCAACGGTTTTCCATTCTGCAACATGTACTGAATTCTCTCCAGCGTTTTTCGCTCTCCGCAAAGCTGTAAGAATGTCTCTCTTTCGAGATTCAACAGATACTGTTCGGTTACGACTGTCGGTTCGGAAAGGTTGCCTCCTACCATGACGTTGGCTAATTTGTCTGCAATTTTTTTGTCGTGTTCAGAAATGTATTTCCCGGTCAGCATCTGGTCGGTACCTACGTAAAACATTCCTAAGGCATCTTTACCTAAGACTTTCACCTTCTGTTCGATCGGTTGGGTGTAACCATGTTCTGCCAGACTTATCGCCAACATTTTCGCGGTCTTAATCTGTGTTCTTTTATCAACGGCAACAATATCTTTTCCTTTTTCAAGGATTCCCATATCATAAGCTTCGTAGGCAGAAGTGGCCACTTTTCCCATGGCGATATTCATAAAAGCTTCACGAAGTCTGTTGTTTTTTACATCATCACTGTGGAATTCCCTTGAAGTTCTTAAGGTCAGTTCTTTTGTTCCGCCGCCGCCAGGAATTACCCCAACTCCGGTTTCTACCAATCCGATGTAAGTTTCTGCTGCGGCAACCACCCGATCTGCGTGCATGGTCATTTCACAACCACCGCCAAGCGTCATGCCGTGCGGCGCAACCACCACAGGGATAGAAGAGTAGCGAACCCTCATCATTGATTTCTGGAAATAGGCAATGGCCATATTCAAATCATCCCAGTCCTGTTCAATGGCCATCATCAGGATCATGGCTAAATTGGCTCCTACAGAGAAATTCGTGCCTTGATTTCCAATGACCAATCCGTCATATTCTTTTTCAGCCAAATCGATTGCTCTGTTTAGCCCGTCTAAAACTTCACCTCCTAAAGAGTTCATTTTAGAACGGATTTCAAAGTTGATAATTCCGTCACCAAGATCTTCAATAGCAGCACCGGAGTTGCTCCAGAGCGTTTTGTTTTTTCTGATATTGTCTAAAATGATGAAAGAATCCTGTCCGGGAATTTTATTATAGTCACCAGAATTTTTATCTACATAGATGCTTTGTCCTTCGTCATTAACCTTATAGAAGGTCTCCACATTTTTAACCCAGTCTGAAACTTCATATCCTGCATCTGTGGCTAATTCAATACCTTTCTGAATACCGACGGCATCCCAGATTTCAAACGGGCCGTTTTCCCAGCCGAAACCTGCTCTCATCGCATCATCAATTTTGTAAACTTCATCGGAAATTTCAGGTACTTTATGCGATACGTAAGCGAACAGAGCTCCGAACGATTTTCTGTACAGTTCTCCTGCTTTATCTTTTCCGCCGATCAGTACTTTAAACCGGTCAATCGGCTTATCAATACTCTTTGTCAATTCTAAAGTAGGAAAAGAAGATTTTCCCTGAAGCTCATATTCAAGGGTATCAAGATTAAGTCCATGAATTTCTGATTTTCCTTCCGGATTTTTTATCTTTTTATAGAAACCCTGCTCCGTTTTTGAACCTAGCCATTTATTATCAACCATTTTCTGGATGTAGTCGGGAAGGGCAAAAACATTATTGAAATCGTTAGCTTCAAAACCGCTCTGGCGAACCCCGTTGGCTACCATTACCAAAGTATCAAGACCTACAACATCCGCTGTTCTGAATGTTGCTGATTTCGGGCGGCCGATCACCGGGCCTGTTAATTTATCCACTTCAGAAACAGTAAGTCCTAATTTCTGAACGTTGTGAAGTAAGTCCATCATAGAGAAAACTCCTATTCTGTTAGCGATAAACGCAGGGGTGTCCTTTGCTAAAACAGTTGTTTTACCTAAGAATTTGGCTCCGTAATTCATGTAAAAATCAATTACTTCGGGAGCAGTATCATTGGTTGGTATAATCTCTAAGAGAGGAAGATATCTTACAGGATTAAAGAAATGGGTTCCTGCAAAATAATGCCTGAAATCGTCGCTTCTTCCTTCTACCAACATATTAATCGGGATTCCGGAAGTGTTGGAAGAGACTAAAGTCCCGGGCTTCCTGAACTGTTCGATTTTTTCATAAACCGATTTTTTGATGTCCAGTCTTTCAACCACCACCTCAATAATCCAGTCTGTATTTTTTATTTTTGGTAAATCATCATCAAAATTTCCAACTTTGATTCTATCTGCGAATTTCGGAGAGTAGAGTAGCGCAGGACTTGCTTTTTTGAGTTTTTCAAAGTTTTCAGAAGCAATTCTGTTTCTTACCGCTTTATCATCCTTGGTCAGACCTTTTTTCTGCTCTCCTTCCGTCAGTTCAAAGGGTACGATGTCCAAAAGCAACACTTCGACGCCGATATTGGCAAAGTGCGCTGCGATACCGCTTCCCATAATTCCTGAACCAAGAACCGTTACGTGTTTGATTCTTCTTTTCATTTGATTTATTGATTTTTTATATTATTTTTTGTTGTTCAAATCAGTGGCGATCTTCATAATTTCGCACATGACCTCCTTGAATGTTTCAAGCTTTTCAGGAGCAATTTTATCCATAACCCTTTTGTTGAAATTAACGACCACTTCTTTAGACATATTCCTGGAATTCAGTCCTTTGTCGGTAAGCTTGATGATCACCTCCCGTTTGTCCGTGGTTGTTTTTTCTTTATAAATGTATCCGTTATCCTCTAAAAGCTTAATAATTCTTGTAAGGGAAGTCGGTTCAATAGCCATTTTAGGGCCTAAATTAGTACTGCGTGTTCCTTCTTTAGGATCAATTTTAAGGAGGGTAAGTGCCTGAACGGCTGTAGAATCATGTTCCTGTGCAAGATCAGTATACATTTTAGAAACAGCCAGCCACGTCTGTTTTAAAATCAGATCTACATTTTCTATTTTGTCTTTATTATTATCCATCATTTTTCGTTGAAATGGTTTAATCCAAATGTAGCAAATATTATGCATGCATAGTATTTATTAACGTTAAAATTTGTTAATAATCTGAAAACAAACAGGTTAAATTGTATGATTAGCATAATACTATGCATGCATAGTATGTAAACTTGTTAAGTAAAAAGCGGTATTAATAAATGGTTTTAACGAAATTAGCAATTTCTTCGAAAGATTCACATTGATGTCTTACAGAATCGCCGGAAATTACCCAACTCTTATCGTAATATTCAAAATGCAGACCGGAAAGGTCTTTTTGGAAATTTTTCTGAAGCAGAGAATATAGCATTTCCTTGTAAAAATCTGGTGCACTGATTTTTGGTGCTACAAAGTTGGCGTTGATCTCAAATACAGAAGCACTGGTCAGTTCTTTATGTTGTAATAAAATGTCCTCAACCATTCCCGAATATAAACGGCTGTCTTTTATATACCATATCTTATCGGCAAATTCTTTCGCCAGGCGCCAGTCGTGCGATGAAAAGAGGATCAGTTTATTTTGTTCACGTGCCAGTTTTCTGAGTGTTTTGAGAATGATGATTTTATTTCTTTCGTCCAGATGCGTCGTTGGTTCGTCCAGAATGATAATAGGGGAGTTCTGAGTTAATGCCCTGCCAATAAACGCTTTCTGAAGATTGCCGTCTGAAAGATTTCTCAATAAAGTATGTTTGTACCGGTCCAGATCCAGTTCGGTAATAATCCCGGAAACCTCTTCTCTGTCCTCTTTTTTAAGCTCAAAATAAAAAGGATAGTAAATATATTTTCCAAGAGAAATAAGATCTTCGACCGTATAGTTCTGTGGGATAACCGACTTTGAAAATACAACCGCGATATTTTCTGCAATTTCTTTAACGGAGAGGTTTTTTATGTTTTTTTTATTGATAGAAATTTCTCCGCCTAAAAGAGGAATCTGATGTAAGATAGATTTAATTAAAGTAGTTTTCCCGACACCATTGTTACCAATCAATAGGCATACCTCTCCTAAATTCAAATTGGCAGTTGTATTTGAAATCAAGACTTGGTTGTGACCGATATTTGCTTGGTTAATTTGTAGGTGCATTCTGTTGGGTTTTCGCAAAGTCGCAAAGTTTGTTTACAAAAATACTATTTTAGGTACAAAGAATTTGACGCTGTCAAATTTAAATCCTGATTATTTTAATGAAGTTTATAATTTTTGTGACCCCATTTTTGAAAGATCACATTGAAAATTCAACAGTATTCCTAACTTACAATCTTTCATTTTTATATAAGTTAAAAGTTGAGCTTTATGAGTTGACTTAATGTAATCAACGTTTTAATTTCCAATATCAATTTTTTTCGACCATCATATCTAATCTGAAAGCATTTTCTATTCTCAATTCTTCATAAACGATGGGAAGCAGTTTTTTGCTTTTCTACCCATAATCCTGCTTTAGTCAATTCATAATATAAACATTCCTCATAAACATGTTCAAACAATCCGGCACCGAGTTTTTTATGAATTTTTAACCCTGTCTCAAAGACAATCTTTGATAATTCGTTTTCTGTCATTTGTGTTATGTTTTTATTTTGTTGGTTTTAAGGCGTAAGAAAATCAAAGATTTCCAACCAGTGTCCTATTTTATATGTTAAAAATGTGCGTTCTTCATTTTGTCAAAGATAAAATCCTTGTGCCTTAAATGTAAGCTTAAAGAATAGCTTTGTGACTTTGCGATCAACCAAAAATCTTTAATTTTTTCTATATGATCTAAATATTTTCAAAGCTTGAAATAAGCTATGTGACTAATGTGTTAAAGCAAATTCACCAGTAATACTGTAGAATTTTTAAAACATAAGAATTTTGTAAGATGACTATTGTACCGCACAAAAAAACACGTTAGTTTGTAAAAATTTTCGATTTTTTCTTAAGTGATCTAAATATTTTCAAAGGTAGGAATAAGCTATGTGACTAATGTGTTAAAGCAAATTCACCTGTAATACTATAGAATTTTTAACACATAAGAATTTTGTAAGATTGACTATTGTACTACACAGAAGAACACTTTAGTCTTTAAGCTTTATTTTGTTTCAACAGCATCATCAAAATTACAGGAATTCCAAATACTGAACTTATCACATTTAGAGGAATCTGAGATTTTTCCGCTATAATCGAAAAGAGAAGCATCATCAGCATTCCTAAAAACATATTTAAAATCCATTGCTGCCAAAGTTTTGCAGGATTATAGATCAAACGGCAAAAATGAGGAACAATAATTCCTATAAATAAAACAGGTCCTAAAAAAGCCGTTACCGATGCAGAAAGCAGTGAAGAGGCTACAATAATCAGAAGCTTTAACTGGTTTAAATTAACTCCTAAACTCTGTGCATAGGAACTTCCAAGTGAATTACCAACCAACGGTTTTATGCTTCTGAAACAGATTAATGATCCGGACAGTACCAGTAATGCCAATACATAAATCTGGTTTCGGGACACCATATTATTAGCTCCGAAAGACCATAAAATATAGTTTTTTAAACTTTGATTCTCCGCGTAAAACTGCAGCAGTGAAACGATAGCTCCCGCAAAAGCTGAGACTAGAAAACCAAAAATAATTAAGTAGGATTTGTCCTGGAATTTATTAGACATCGATAACAACACCAGCATCAACACTAAACTTCCGACAATGGCGGATAAGCTTAAAAAGCTGTTCTGAAGAAAATCAGGAAGCAAAACGTCATGGGAGAAGAAAATGTAAAATGCAACAGATAAACTGGCAACGGAAGTAATTCCCAAAATATCGGGCCCGGCTAAAGGGTTCTGAAAATATTCCTGCATCAGAAAACCTGACGTGGGAATTGAAATTCCGGCCAACATCATGACCAACACCCGGTTGATACGGATTTCAGCAATCTGGCTGTTGGAAGAATCCTGAAAAAAATCGTAAAAATTCAAACTCAAAAATCCTGTGTTCAGGTTGATCACCGCAGTCAGTACAATAGTGATCAATAAAACCAGACACAGGATTCTAAACTTATTCGACATACAATAGTCTCAAGTTTATTTCAAAAGGGAATTGATTTTCTCATTAAGCTGTTCTTCACTGATCATTCCCAAAGTTTCGTCAGTTTTATCGCCTTTTCTCATGAAGGTAAAAGGAATGGCACTGCCGGTCCATTCTTTGAAATGGGTAGAAAAGAATTTTCCATCCAACAGATCCCCATCCAATATAACCGTATTGTTACGGATTCCCTGCTCATCTGTGAACTTCGGAACATCTGTATTCCAGACATCTTTATTATCAAGGCTTACAAATGTAATTTTTACAGGTTTGCCATTAAGTTCCTGAATTTTATTTTTAAAATGCGGAATTTCCTTTACACACGGGCCACACCAGGTAGCAAAAAAGTTGGTTACATACAGCGTATCATTCTTTTTACCCAAAAATTCAGAAGTTTGCTGAGGTGTTACTATTTTTAAAGCTGCAGGAGTACTGACAGGTTCGGCTACTGAAACGGAATCCGTTGCAGCATTCAGGTCTTCAGTTTTGGAATTTTCCTTTTTACAGCTTGAGAGTGCAAATACAACAAACGTGGATAAAATTATCTTATTCATAATTATTTTTTATCTATTTTTGAATTGAAGTTATGGAACAACAAATCTATAAAGGGAAACTTACGCAGTTTCACTGGTTAAAAATAACGAAAAAGGAAGAACTGACCAAAAATACTTTTTCCCTGGAACTTGAGATTCCTGAGAATTTAGAGAATACATTTCAGTTTGAAGCAGGGCAGTTTGTCAGTATAAAATTTCAGTCGCATGGTGAGCAGGTCATTAAGGATTACTCGATGACTTCGGCTCCCTATGAGAAAAAAATAACATTAGGAATAAAGATCAGTTCTGCCGACGGCGCGACGGCACAATTATTCAGGAATTACAGTGCTGGAGATATGCTGCTGGTAAGCGAACCGGCCGGAAGGTTTACTTTGGTATCAAAGCCGCATGAATTCCGGACGATTGTAGGATTTGCGGCCGGCATAGGAATTACTCCTGTTTTAAGCCATTTTAAAAATATTCTTCATAATGAGCCCCGGACAAGATTATTTTTATTTTTCGGAAATAAAAGTTCCGAAGATCTTGTCTACAAAGAAACTTTGGATCAGTTGGTCCGGATGTATGGTGACCGGTTGCAGATTTTTTATTTCTTTTCACAGGAGAAGACCTCCAATCATTTCTTTTACGGAAGGCTGGATGAGAAAAAGTTAAATTTAATCATTAATCAGATTCTTCATATTGATGATACTGATGAAGAGTCTACTATTTGGGACGCCGTGGATGAAGTGTTGATCTGTGGAAAAGGGGAGATGATTAAAAGCCTTGCCAACGCATGTTATCACCATGGCATCCCGAAAAAAAATATTCATTTTGAACTGTTCGAAGAATTTAATGACGATATTTACCCTATTGAAAAAGAATTTCCGTTAATTGGGAATGTTGAAATGGATTTCCGGATATCGGGAATGCAGTATCATACAGCTTTACCGGATAATACGGAAAAAATTCTTCAGCAATTGTTAGTTCAGAAATTTCCTGTTCCGTATTCATGCAAATCGGGAATTTGCGGAAGTTGTGAATGTATTCTTGAAGAAGGCGAAGTGGAGTTACTTGAAAATGAATACTTAACGGAAGGTGAGGAGCAAAAAGGACATATTTTAGCTTGTATGTCGATTGCGAAAAGCAAAAAAATAAAGCTTAACTTTGATCTGAGTTGAAAATTCTTAAGAACATATTTAATCTTGGCCTGATATCGGTAGAAATTGGTATACTGTTAATATGCCTTGCCAATGCATGGGTTTTTGCCCTCACCGGAGGAAGAACCTACACGAAGATTTCAAAAATACCACCTCGGGAAATAGCGTTGGTACTGGGTACCTCCCCCAAAATGAGATCCGGGCTTTCCAACCCATATTTTACCAAAAGGATGGATGCTGCAGCCTTACTTTATCATCACGGAAAAATAAGAAAGATTATCGTAAGCGGTGAAAAAAGCAAGGGATATAATGAGCCGGCTGCGATGAAGACTTATCTGGTTTATCAGGAAGGTGTTCCCGCAGACATTATCATAGAAGATCCCAAAGGTTTCAATACTTACAAAAGTATTCTTCGCTGTAAGGATGTTTATAAGAAAGATGACGTGATTATTGTCTCGCAGGGGTTTCATAATTTACGAGCCCTGTTTTTTGCACGGAATAACAATATGAATGCACTGGGTTTCGATGCTCAGGACGTTTCCAAGGCAGAAAGCTACTACAGAAACCAATTCAGGGAAGTTCTCGCCAGAGTGGCTGCTGTAGTATATTTTACATTGGGTATTTCTCCGGATTAGAAAGGATATCCGAAGGCGATATTTAATGTAGGTTTGAAAGGCTGAAAACTTTTCAGTCTCCATTTTTCACCGTCCGGCTTATTCGGATCATATATTTTATACGCCAGATCCAGTCTTAGGGTGATATAAGCTACATTTACCCTTAAACCAAAGCCACTGCCGACACCTACCTGACCCAGAAATTTATTGAACTTAAATTCATCATTATAGCTGTTGTTATAGTTTTTCAGACTCCATGTGTTACCGATATCCGTAAAAACAGCTGCCTCGTACATATCCGTAATCGGCATCCTGTATTCGATATTGGTGGTTAATTTAACGTTCTCTGTCATATAGGTCCTAACTCTTTCATCCACCTGAGAATCCGCAGGTCCCAAACCACCAAAAGCAACCCAGGCTCTGATATCATTGGATCCTCCGTTAAAATAAGATCTGATAACAGGCATGGTAGAGGAGTTCCCGTACGGAACACCAACGCCGACAAACTGACGGAACACCAACGTATTTCTGTTCATTTTAAAATATTTTCTTACATCGATATCAAACTTGACAAACTGGGCATAAGGAATCCCGAAAATGGTTCTCTGGGGACTGGTAAAGATACCGCCTCCGTCATCTCTTTTTTGGTTGAAAATACTCAGAATGTTACCCGCTAATTCTATTTTTCCGTTGAAATAAAAGGCATTCGGATAGTCTTTGTTTCCGATTTCGTTATAAACAAAATTATAAATCATCGAAGAAATAATCACATCCTGCGTCTGTCTCTCCTTATTGATCAATGTTCCGGCAAAAGCGCTGTAAAGATCCTTACCCTGCTGATCCAGATTCTGAATATAGTCCTGGTCATGGATGATCAATTCGGAAACCTGATCTATGGAAAATATGCCCGCCTCAAAATCCTGCTTTATGACAGGATGAGTGACGAAATAATCATTAAACATCTCCTCTCTGATACTGTTGTCATTAGGGAAATAATCGTAGTAGGCCGCTTTATTTTTCGTTAAACTCAGCTGGCTATTAAAGAGGGTTAATCTGTGCGATACTTTATCATTGACCGTGGCCATATAGTTTAAGCCGGTATTGAAATTTACTCTTCCCAAGCCGATATTGTTCTGAACCGAGGCTCCCAGGACAATAGACGAAGTCGGGCTGTATCTTTTCGGAAGCCATTTGTAGTAATCAAACGGCAACAGCAGTCTGGGAAAGTTCAGAGACGCCTGGGCCGATATTTCGTAAGCTAAAACTCTTTTACTGATATCCTTGGTGCTACGAATCGAACCGAAAGTTCCTGCAAGGCTGGTAGAAAGGTTTTCGGCACCATTAAAAACATTTCTTGTTGTAAGGTCAATAGAAGGTGATACACCGAGATTCAACAGTTGCGAATAGTTTACATCAGTCCCTACTTTTAATTCATATTTCGGAAGTGGTTTTAATACATACATTACATCTACGATACTGTCATTGGGAGCTGTTCCGCCGCCCCTTCTTAAAGAATCCTTCGCTTTCAGAATACTGAAATTGTTCATCGATAAAAGATTTCTTTTGGTAAGGTCCAGTTTCTTCTGATCATAAACCTGCTTGTTCCCAACGATAACAGCCCTCCACAATGAGCGTGTTTTATATTTATCGTTCATCTTGTGAAAATTAATTCCCCTTAAGCTGTCTTTTCTGGTTTTTCTGGGGAAATCGGCCATATCATCAACGATCGCAACATCTATATTACCGATAGTTGCCCTCTTATATGGTGAGTCTGTAGAATCACGGTGTATTTCCAGAGTCAGGGGAACCTGTTTTCTGCTTTTTAAAGAATCTGCGACAAAATAAATTTCATCTCCGAGACTGTTGAATTTATAATACCCGAACTCCCGCATCTGATCGTTGATCCTGGTCACCTCTTTTTCGAGAACCGTCTGATCAAGAATTTTACCGGATCGTATAAGACTTTCATGTATCTTCTGCTGATAGAGGTTTTTAACGGTCGGATCGGTAATATTATAATAATATTCTTTAATAATCGTAGGATCATTGTGGGTAATAAAATAATTGACGGCAGCCTTTTTAGCTGCAGAATCGAGCTTATGCTCAAATTTTACCTCTGCATCCCAGTATCCTCTGTATGTTAATCTTTTTTCTATGGATTCGGCTCCTTTTTCAGTTTTTGTCTGATCCAGGATGACAGGAGGAGAACCCCAGCTATGATAAAGTCTGTCGAGGAACAGGCTTTTGCCGACACTGCTTTTCATATTGTATTTCAGAAACAGAGAATCTCTTAATTTTTGATTTCTCATTTCGCCCGGATAGGTCATGTATTCATTAAGAATCGTATCATATTTTGGGTTGGCAGCATTGTACAGCCAGAGACTCAACGGCATGAAAAGTAACTGCTTTTTATTGGGTTTTTGCTGGGCATAACCTTTTAACTCACTGTCAAATGGCTGTTTTTTATCTTCAAATTCAAAGGTATTGGAAGTCAGCAGAAACTCACCATCCGGAACTTTCTTAGTTGTACTGCAAGCATAAAGGAGACTAACAAATGTTGCAAATGAAATAATTTTATAATATTTTTGAGGAGAATTCTTATAATGCTTACAGCTCATACAATAAAAATTTTACAGTCTTTAGATAAAAAGAAGTTCAGACAAAAATACAATTTGTTTTTGGTTGAAGGTAATAAAATCATTTCCGAACTTTTTAAATCTAACTTTAAAATTAAAGAAATTTTATCTACCGATCCACAAAAACTGGACCGCACAGATACGCCTGTTACTCATATCTCTGAAAATGAGCTCAGAAAAATAAGTTTCCTTAAAACACCGAAGGATTCAATAGCGATCTGTTATCTTAATGAGGAGAAAAAACTGGAAGACAGAGAAGTGCAGCTGGTATTAGACGGGATTCAGGATCCGGGTAACCTGGGCACGATCATAAGACTTGCAGACTGGTTCGGTATCGAACAGATCATCTGCAGCGAAGATACCGTAGATTTTTATAATCCTAAAGTTATTCAGGCAACGATGGGATCTTTTACCCGGGTGAACATTGTGTACACAGATCTTGTCGATTATCTCTCCAACACGGACAATATCAATATCGGAACCGATATGGAAGGGGAAAATCTTTATTCCTTCGATAAGCCTGAAAAATTAAATCTGATTCTGGGAAATGAGGGCAACGGAATGCGGCCCGAAACTGAAAAATTACTTCACAAAAGCATCAGTATCCCACGATTTGGAAAGGCACAGTCTACAGAAAGTCTCAATGTGTCGATGGCCGCAGGAATTATTTTAGGACAATTATATTCCTGATAAAAAATCAGAGACTGGAAGTCAGCAATTAAATGATACTTATTCATCTGACCTCCAGTCTCCAGTTCATATAAGCTGTTCCATACTTGAAACACTTTTATTTTTCTGATAAGTTTCTAGTTTCTTTCGAAGAAACTTTAAGGCAACAGGAGCAAGATAAATCAGAACCGCGCCCACCAGTTTTTTCTTCCAGTTGGAACTTTTCATATTCTTTTTCGCAAAATTACCTATTAATGCAGTAATTCCTAATCTGACAAGGGTGTCGACAGCTCCTGAGCTCTTGAGAGCAGATCCTGCCAATTCTTTAGCCGTATTTTTATTGATAAATGTATCCTTCATCTCTGAAGTAAGCTGCTTTACAATAACATCTTTTCTGAGAACGATTTTTTCTTCACCATTTTCATCAATCTGTTCCTGCAGATACTCATCGGTAAAGCCATTGGTAAAAGCGCTTAAACTCTCTTTCGTATTTTTGAACGTAAGGAGACTTTCTAAATCACTAATTTCACTTTTTAATAAGTTTTTCTTTCTCCTTAGCTCTTCTAAACTTTCATACTTTCTGCCCATAGCTTAATGATTTAAAAATTTAATAACCTGATCTGCTACATAATTTACGATTTTCTTTTTAAATACAAGGATAAAAATCATCATCAGAAGATAAAATGCAGCGACAACTAAAAATCCGTAGGAATAATCACCAAGTGCTCTTCCTATCAGAAATGCAATCCCGAAGTTGAAAAGGATGAGAAAAAAAGTGAAGGTAACCAATAATACGACAAAGTAAGTAATCATTCCCGCTGACAGTGAAGACTTTTCCGTAGCTTCAATTTTCAGCAGATCTATTCTCTTGGAAGCATATTCTTTTATAGTTTCAATCATTGTTTTTATTTAAAGTTACAAAAAAAGGAACTTTCTTGTATAAAGTTCCTTCCCATAATTTACCTAAAAAATAAATTATTTATTTTTTAAGATCATTCAATCCTGCTTCTACATCTTTTACTACATCTGTAGTTTTAGAAACGATCTGATCTTTATATTTATCATATCCGTCTTTCACGGTACCTGCTACATTATTAGCTGTTTCTTTGAAAGTAGAAGAAATATTACCGTACTGATCCTTCACTTTTTCGGATACGTCTTCATACTTGCTTTTTGCCTGATCTTTCAGGTCGTTGGCTTTGGTTTTGATTTTCTTTCTTGTTTCTTTACCTTCTTCAGGAGCATAAAGCATTCCCAAAATTACACCTGCTGCAGCACCTGCAAGGAGTCCCGCTAATAAACCCGCTGTATTGTTTCCTTTTCTAGACATTTTCGTTTCTTTTAATAGTTAATAATATTAGTTTTCCTTGCTGTCATAACAACAATTAATATACCAAAGGATCGTTATCCCTATTAAAAATTATTAAATCTTTTGAATGTGCAACAATATGCTCTCAATAGTTTCCTTTTTACTTAAGCTTGTATTATCAATAACAATAGCGTCATCGGCCTGCTTCAGAGGAGCGATTTCCCGTTCGCTGTCGATCTTATCGCGCTCAATAAGGTTTTCTTTTACCTGTTGTTCATCTGCCTTAATACCTAATGTAATAAGTTCCTTATATCTTCTTTTTGTTCTCTCATCGATACTGGCGGTAAGAAAGAATTTAAAGTCTGCATCCGGCAGAACTACGGTCCCGATATCACGCCCGTCCATGATAATACCGCCTTTTTCTGCCAGGCTGCGCTGAGACTGTAATAAGAAATCACGGACTTCCTTCTGTTTGGCTACCAGGCTTACCTGTTCGGAAACTTCATTAGAACGTATGGCTTTTGAAATATCAATATGATTCAGGAACAGGACAAGCTCTCCGTTGTTATTCCTGAATTCTAGCTCAATCTGATCAAATGATGAAAATAATTTTTGCAGATCAATGGAGCCGTCATCGTACAGGCAATTCTGAAGGGCAAACCAGGTAACACCACGGTACAGCGCGCCGGTATCCAGATGAATAAGTCCCAGTTTATCAGCAATAACTTTAGAAATTGAACTTTTCCCGGTAGACGAGTACCCATCGATAGCAATTACAGGTTTTTTCATACCGCAAATTTCAAGAAATTTTCTTAAAAATCAAGAAACCTCAAGATATTTTCTTAAGGTTTCTTTTATATTATCCCGGAATCTGTTTTAAATTAATTCATTAACTAAAAAAACAAATGGTAAAAATTTTAAAACAGATTTTAATACTGTTAATATCCTGCGTGACTGCTAAGGTCTACGGAAACACCTATCTGATTGACATTTGAAGCATTGTGATATCTGATGTGGGCATAATCTACCCGGAATCTCGAAAGTTTGATTCCAAAACCAGCCGAAAGACCCGAAAAGTTGCGCTGATCGGCTACAGCAAGTTCATTGCCACGTTTTGCATTATATCCCAGCCTTATATTAAAACCTTTTTCAGGAAAAAGTTCGGCTCCGACAGAAAAGTGATCTGCAATTTTTCTTCCGGTATTTACTTCCTGCCCATTTACATTATATTCAGATGAGATGTCAAACTGCTGAAGGTCGTGTGCAGTAACGGTAATGGCAAGAGGAATTACTTTTAAAATTTTGGTATACCCTACATCCACCCTGAAAGGAAGATTTTCTCTTGTTCCGTTAAAGGACTTAAACTGATATCCGAAATTTCTTGCGACCAGTGAAAGAACTTCTTTTCTTTTTTTATTGTGATAGGTAACACCGGCTGTTCCGGAGATTGCTGATGAAGTATAGTTATCGATTTTTGAAGTAATGAAATTAAGGCCTCCTCCGATCGTCCAGTCTTCTTCAAACTGGTAGGCATAGCCTGCACCTACAGAAACATCCGACGCTGTAAAAGTGCCATTTTCAAAACCGCTTTCATCGGTTCTGGGAATATCTCCATAGCTCATATAACGGGCATTGATGGTCGCCATATGGCCGTTATCGAAATCTTTGGCATAAGCAATTGTCCCGTATTTGGAGTCGGCAAGATAAGCGGTAGCATTTACAGACAGCTGCTTATCAGAATCTTTATTCAGCAAAGCCGGGTTGGCAATAGCAAAGGAAACATCATGATCTCTTATGGAAATTGCATCACCGCCTAAAGCAGCCTGTCTTGCCGATACAGGAATATTTAAAAACGGATAAACATTTGTTCCTGTTTGTGCATAAGAAACAATTCCTGACAGAAATAATGAAAAAATGATAATTTTCTTCAATTCAGTTTATTATTAATGCAAAAATAATCCTTTTTCGTACTTTTCAAAATATTTATGACATTATTTATAGGTAAATATATAAGTTTTGTGAAAATTGTGGTTTTAGTGGTGAGCGTGCTGCTTTTCATCACTGAAAGAAAGTTCGTTTTATAAATTTTTTGTTTATAGGCTAACCGAATATAAATCTCAACATTTTTCAGATGAACCGCCTGGAATAATCATGGAAGCTTTAAATAAAAACAGACCGGATTAATCTGGTCCGCCGATGACCTTGAAAATATTTTTCGTTATTGAATGAGAAAGTCCCTGGGAAAGGATTTGACACAACAATCAAAAATTATAATCTATAATTTACAATCAATATTATTAATGATTATATTTGCACAACTAAAAAAGTTATTAAAAATTAAAGATGAAATATAAAAGAATCCTTCTAAAACTTAGTGGTGAGGCCTTAATGGGGAACAGACAATACGGCATTGATAACGACAGGCTGCAAGAGTACGCTGTAGAGATCAAAAAAGTGGTGGAAAAAGGTTGTGAAGTTGCCATTGTAATTGGAGGAGGAAATATTTTCCGTGGGGTAGCCGGAGCTGCAAAAGGAATGGACAGGGTGCAGGGTGACTATATGGGAATGCTTGCCACCGTCATCAACGGAATGGCTTTGCAGGGAGCTCTGGAAGATGTGGGAATTAAAACCAGGCTGCAGTCTGCCATCGAAATGGACAAAGTAGCGGAACCTTTCATCAAGAGAAGAGCTGTAAGACATCTTGAAAAGGGCAGGGTAGTGATCTTCGGCGCAGGAACCGGGAATCCTTACTTTACTACTGATACCGCAGCCACATTAAGAGCTATTGAAATCGGTGCCGATGTTATTCTGAAAGGAACAAGAGTAGACGGAATCTACGACAGCGATCCTGAGAAAAACGAAAATGCGGTAAAGTACAACTCATTGTCTTTCGATGAAGTTTTTGAAAAAAACCTTAAAGTAATGGATATGACAGCATTTACATTAAGCCATGAAAATAAATTACCAATCATTGTTTTTGATATGAACAAAGACGGAAATCTGGTGAAGATCGTAGATGGAGAGAATGTTGGTACTTTAGTTGATTTGTAATAAGTTCAGGATGTAAAGTTTTTATCTGAAAAATTTACGTTCCGGACATTACTTATTTATGTATAAAATATGTGTAACCTATCAAATTTTAATTATATAATGGAAGAATTAGATCTTATAGTAGAGTCAGTACAACATGACATGGAAGCAGCTGTTAAGCACCTGGATCATGCATTTCAAAGAATCAGAGCGGGCCGTGCGTCCACGAATATGGTTCAGGATGTTATGGTAGAATATTACGGAGCACTTACTCCTATCAACCAGGTTGCGAATGTTTCTGTACCGGATGCAATGACGATTTCTATTCAACCTTGGGACTCAAAAGCTATTAATGATATCGAAAAAGCGATAGTTAATTCGAATTTGGGTTTTGCGCCTTCCAATAACGGCGTTAATATTATCCTTAACGTACCGCCTTTAACAGAAGAAAGAAGAAGAGATCTGGCAAAGCAGGCGAAAGGAGAAACTGAAGATACCAAAATCGTTGTCAGAAATGCAAGACAGAACGGTTTAAAAGAGCTTAAAAAACTTGATGGTGTTTCTGAAGACCTTATTAAAGGTACAGAAGCAGAAATCCAGGTTTTGACCGATAAATACGTAAAAGCCTGTGACGATCATCTTAAAGTGAAGGAAGCTGAAATTATGAAAGTATAATTTGCAGTTTTTTTTTAATAAATATGCGGTCTCAAATTTTTGAGACCGCTTTGCTTTTAAAGACATTCCATACTTTTTTGATCTTTATTTTTCAGAAGATGATAATATCTGGTCATCAGTTCTTTGACATCACATTTTACGTCTCTGTTTGGGATTTTCTCCGGATCTGCATTTTTACCGACTTGCCGGATGGTGTAATTTTTTTCCAGACACTGTATCGGATTTTCATCTTTCAGGTATATTCGCTGCTGGTTAATGCTGTCCTTTGTAATGGGTTTTTCAGGAGTGCCGCCGTCAAACTGCCACAAAGTGTCATCTTTAAAAATGAAGAATACCCGATCATTTTTTACAAAATATTTTGTAACAGAAGAAAAGTGGCTGTCCGCAAAAAAATGTTTAACCATCTTTAATTTCTCATTTTCATAATAAAGATAAACTTCTCCCTCAATTTCATCACAATTATATTTAAACCCTGCGGAATCAAGTTTTCTGTCTAATAATTTATCATTTAAAACAGTGAATTCCTTTTTTATTTCATCAATGGTCTGTGGTGCACTTTCTTTTACCGCAGAAGTCTCTTTACTGACTGGACGGGGGTCTTCAGTCCGAATTCTTTTACCGGGCTCCTGAGTGCATGAAATAAATAACGTTATAATAAGAATAGCAGGTAATATTTTCATATTTAAAAGTGAATTTGGTTCTCACAATAATATAAAAATTATTTAAATGAGGAACGGCTTTGGTTATTAAAAGAAGTTTAAACAGAAAAAGATCCGGCAAGGCGGATCTTTAAGAGGTTATTTTAAAAGAGATTACTGATATCTCTTATGTTCTTTATTTTTACTGAACCTTTTGGTAATAGGCTTGAATAAAGCTTTATACTTTTCTGCATCAAACAGCTGGGAATCCGTAAGTGCTTTATAAGTCATCCATACTCCGAAAGGAAATAGTACCATATTGGGAATCCATGCGGCCAGATACGGGTTCATTTTTCCTGACCAGGCTACGTTTTCTACCCCTACATTAATGACATAGAAAACAATGAAAATGACTATGGCGATGATCACCGGAAGGCCCATACCTCCTTTTCTAATGATCGATCCCAGACTGGCGCCGATCAGGAAGAAAATAATACAGGTAAAAGAATAGGTAAGGATTCTCTGCTGGTAGATGACAACTTTGCTGAAATACTTCACATTCGGACTGATTTCTCCGTTTTTGGATTCTGCAGTAGTCTTAAGGTTATCAAGCCTGTTATACGCATTGTAGATCATTTCAAGCTTTTTATCTTTTTTCAGGGTGTCCAGTCTGATCTGAGATTTCGGAGCTGCTTTGGCTTTGTTTTTATCCATATAGCTGATCACAGGGTTGGCCTGATTCAGAACATCACCTCCTACGGTTTCAAAAAACCTGACGTTATCCTTTTTATTTTTATCAATGGTTTCTTCCAGTTTATTATAAGTCTGAAAACGGTAGTCATCTGTGATCTGTTCCTCTTCTATGGCTTTATTGATGATCTCACTGACGTCAAAATGGGAAACCAGCGTATCAAATTTAATGGCCTGATCCGGTTGTTTTAATCTCACATTGTCAGGCTTGCCTGCAATATTATCTTCAAAGACATATCCGTTGTACAAAACAAGTTTCAGAAAGTTTTTATTGGCAGCGGGAACAAATTTTCCCTTTTCAGCTACAATAGACTGTTGGTTTTCGAAAGTGCTGGCTTTTCTGTGGACAAATACCCCCTCAATATTTTCCCCGCTCTCCCCGTAGATTTTATCAAATTTCACCATATACCCCGGAATCTGATCTATAAACTGTCCGGGAGTGAAATTCAGAGCAGGCTTGGTCTGTGCAATATTAAAAAGCATATTTTTAGCCTTCCGCTGAAAATCGGGAATAATATTGTTGGAAAAAAAGTACAGCATAACCGAGAGCACCGCGGTGACTCCTAAAAGGGGAAGCATCACCCGCGTCAGAGAGATTCCGGCAGCCTTCATGGCGGCGAGCTCGTACCGTTCTCCAAATTCACCGAAAGACATGATACTGGCCAGAAGAATGGTAAGCGGCAGTACCATACTGATAACGCTTACGCCAAGATAAAAAAGGAGTTTCAGGATTTGCCAGTAGCTTAATCCTTTTCCCATAAATTGTCCCAACTGAACCCAGATAATGTTTACAATAAAGATGAAAAACAATACACTGAATATAAAGAAAAACGGTCCAAAGAAGGTCTTTATGATATATCGGTCTAGTATTTTTAACATTCGCCAAAATTAATCAAAAAGCCACAAAGTTTTCTTTGCAGCTCTTATATTTTATGAAATTTTTATAATTAGACGTAAGCGGGGTGATTCATCACGTATAGGTCTAAGACTTTTTTTAGACTTAAAGGTCTGTAATGACATAGTTCTTATATTTATTTTTGTCGAAAACAAACATATTAGGATCCAGATCCTGATTTTCTTTATAGTCTTTGATCGCAATTACGGCTACATCTTTATTATTTCCGTGCTGCTCAATCTTTACCATCTGTTTTTTGGCAGAATCTACAAAAAGGTATACGTATTTAATGCCGTTTGATTTAACAGGGGTAAGCTTTATGAAATCCGCGTTTACGCCGTTCACCGCTTTTTTTCCTCCATATGTTACGTTATAATCATTCCGGTACGTAGAAAGATAATTAATAGGGGAGAACATTGTGGAACTGCCATTGGGCCGCGCCGTGGTAACTTCCATATCATCCACACTGATGTTGTAGATTTTGTTACCGTCAAAAATCTGTTCGGTGTCCATGATCTTCAGTTTGTACTTGTCACCTGCGGTATAATAAATTCCGGGCTCTGTTTTTGTCACCTGACCGTTTACACCTGTTCCGAAAGAAAATTTGAAGTAAGAATTTTTCTTAGACTTATAATTAGCCGTAATGTCATCAAGGATTTTTTTGGCTTTCGCGTCAATTTTCTGTGCACTTGCCAATCCTACCGCTCCCGCAACCAATCCGCTCAATACAACTTTTGATAGTATATTTTTCATTTCTTTTATTTAATAATTTTTAGACTTTATTCCGTTATAAAAGTTAAAATCATAGATTTTAAATTACCTGCGCAAATCTTCCAAAAACTGTTCCAAAGAATGAAGATCACTGATGATGACTTCTCTCGCTTTTGCTCCGTTGAAACCTCCTACAATGCCGCTTGCCTCAAGCTGATCCATAATTCTTCCGGCTCTGTTGTATCCTAATTTCAATTGTCTCTGAAGCATCGAGGTAGAGCCCTGCTGCGTCGAGACGATAATTCTTGCCGCCTCCTCAAATAAAGCATCTTTCTCGTTGGCGTCAAAGCTTCCTACTGAACTTGTTGCTTCTTCGGAAACATATTCAGGAAGCATAAAGGCGGAAGGATATCCTTTCTGTTCCCCGATAAATTCTGCCAGCCTTTCCACTTCCGGTGTATCTACAAAGGCACACTGAAGTCTCAGGATCTCATTTCCGTTAAAATAAAGCATATCTCCTTTACCGATCAGCTGATCTGCTCCCGGCGAATCCAGAATCGTCCTTGAATCGACACTTGAGATCACTCTGAAAGCAGCTCTCGCGGGGAAGTTGGCCTTAATCATACCTGTAATAACGTTAACAGAAGGTCTCTGGGTGGCTACGATTAAGTGAATACCTACTGCCCTGGCAAGCTGGGCAAGTCTTGCAATAGGCAATTCGACCTCTTTTCCGGCGGTCATGATCAGATCCGCAAATTCATCTACCACCAAAACAATATAAGGCAGATAACGGTGTCCGTTCTCAGGATTCAGTTTTCTTTCAGAGAATTTTTTATTGTATTCTTTTAAGTTTTTACAGAAAGCATTTTTAAGCAGATCGTACCTTGTATCCATTTCTACGCAAAGAGAATTCAGGGTATTGATTACTTTATTCGTATCCGTGATAATCGCATCATCAGAATCAGGAAGTTTGGCCAGATAATGTCTTTCAATCTTGGAATACAGAGATAGTTCCACTTTTTTAGGATCTACCATTACGAATTTGAGCTCGCTGGGATGTTTTTTGTAAAGCAATGAAGTAAGAATGGCATTAATACCTACCGATTTACCCTGACCTGTCGCTCCAGCCATCAGCAGGTGAGGCATCTTTGACAGGTCGGCCATGAAAATCTCATTTGAAATAGTCTTTCCGAAAACAACAGGAAGATCCATATCTGTATTCTGAAATTTCTGGGAAGCTATTACCGAGCGCATCGATACCATGGTAGGGTTTTTTCTTGGGACCTCAATTCCGATGGTTCCTTTCCCGGGCATCGGAGCGATAATTCTGATGCCCAGTGCAGAGAGGTTCAGGGCAATATCATCCTGCAGCTTTTTGATGGCAGATACTCTGATCCCTGCTTCCGGCACAATTTCATATAAGGTTACTGTCGGGCCGATCGTTGCCTTAATTTCTGAGATACCCACATTGAAGTTTTTCAGTAAGCCGACAATTTTATTTTTGTTTTCTTCTAATTCCTCTTTATTAATAGAAATCTCCTCATTACCATACTCTTTCAGGAGCTCAACAGGCGGCATCTGAAATTTAGCCAGATCCAGTTTATGATCATAAAGTCCGTGCTGATCAATCAGATCCTGTGATTTTCGGTCAGTTTCATCCAAAACATCAATAACAGGAGCGACTTCCACATTGAATTTAATTTCTTCTTTTACAGGTTCAGAAGCCACTGGCGGTGGAGTAGGAACAGGCCTGATATCAAAAGCCTCTTCCGGAGTGGAGGTTGGGAAACTTGGTTTAGTATTTAAGTTTAAATTAACGGAAGGTGAAAAATCATGTTTCGGCTCTTCTTCGAATGAAGTATGATTGGGTGTAACGATGGTATCTAAACTGGCAGAAACCGGAACTTCCGGAAATCCTTTCGGAACACTTACCGGCTCTGGCTCCTGAACTTTTTTAGGAATTACAGTTTCCGTCACGGTAACTTTAGGTACATATTCCTCTGCTGTTTCGGTTTCCTCTTCAAGCTCTTTATCAGCTTCAAAGTGTTCATAGGACTTCGGCATCATTGATTTTACCTTTCCGATGGTGTTATCATTGATCTGATCCAGCTTCGCTTTCACAGAACTGGGTCTTAAATTAAATTCAAGAATGAAATATAACAGAATACTCGATGCCAGTACAAGCCAGAGACCTACGGTACCGATGATGGCATTAAGAGAATCCATGATCTGATATCCGTACACTCCGCTTAAAACACCTCCCTGTTCCTTTGTGAATGCTGCCCCGAAGAAAATAGGGAGCCAACAGATAAAAAACAGAGAATGCCCGACGGTCATCCAGGGCTTGAATGTTTTCTTTTTCAGGATCACAGTTCCGAAAACCAGAAATAAAAATGCGATGATAAATGAGGCGACGCCAATGCTTTCGAAAATAAAAATATTCCCGAGCCAGTCTCCCAGTTTTCCAAAAAGATTTGAAGATTGTATGCTTTTATCCATCATTGTTCCGGCCTGGCTCTGGTCTGCTTTCCAATTCATCAGATAAGAGATAAAGGAGAGGGTCAGAACGATAGAAAAAAGGATAAAGGTAAGCCCGAAAAATACACGGGGCTTAGATAAAAATTTGCCCTTATCAGGCGATTCCTGCTGTTTGTTTTGTGTGTTTTTGTTCATAATATCAATATGACAAATTTAATGTTTTTTAAACATTAAACGAATGCTTTTTTTTGCTTAAAAACTTTATTTTTTCTCCAGATCGCAAGCGGTAAATATTCCCCCTTTTTTCATTTAAATGATTAAAAATATTTAAAATAAAGGAAAGTTCAGTTAAAATACATTCAATTTTGTTCAGATACCGGATGGATTGTATCTGATGATCTGTGACTGCAATGGCAACTGTTCCTGCTGATTATTTTATGGTACTGGTTCGATATCGGAGTTATAAGAAATTTCATGCAGCAAAGAATGTTCCGCTTGTCATGAGGTGATAAAGAAAACCTGTTAATCAGGCTCAAATATTTAATCCAGCTTGATCGTACGGAATAATTTCAATCAGGATGGCTTCTTTACGGCTGTATCAGATCAGTGGTAATCTTTGCATTTTTGTAAATGATAATTTAATTATTTTGAATCATTCAAAATAACGACTATAAGATGCAAAGTGATAAAAAACAGCTTTTTTTATCCTCTTTGTAGTTAATCATGCTTATTTTTGCATGTCAAGTAAATAAATCATGAAGAAGATCCAAGATATTCTTATCTCAACCAGAACAATGGCTGTGCTGTTACTGGTGTATGCATTTGCCATGGCCTATGCAACGTTCTTAGAAAATGACTACGGAACTCCCACAGCGAAAGCATTAATTTATGAAGCAAAATGGTTTGAACTAATCATGTTTCTGCTCATTCTCAATTTCATAGGAAATATCGGAAGATACAGACTCTGGAAAAGAGAAAAATGGCCGGTTTTGGTCTTTCACCTTGCCTTCATTCTTATTTTCATCGGAGGTGCGATCACAAGATACATCAGTTTTGAAGGAACCATGCACATCAGGGAAGGAGAAACCTCAAACGAAATCGTAACCGATAAAAATTTTCTCAAAATACAGATCGAAGAGAAGGGCGATATCTTAAATTACCAGGACATTCCTTATCTGATGTCCCCTTTGCATAAAGATCTGAAAGCTACCTACGACTTCCGGGGTAAAGAAGTGAAAGTAACGGCTAAAGAATATGTTCAGAGAAAAAAAGACAGCTTAATCGCTGATCCGAATGGGGTTGAATATCTGCATTTAGTTTCAACGGGAAATACAGGAAGACAGAATATTTTTATCAAGCCCGGCGAAACAAAATCCATCAACGGAACTTTGGTCACTTTCAACAGAGCTATCGATGGTGCCGTAGAGTTTAAAAATGAAGGTGGGAAACTATTCATCAAAACTCCTGTCGATGCGGCTTATATGACTATGGCTACCCAGGCTACGGGAAATACGGTGAAAGACGAATTCCAGCCTTTGGTATTGAGAAGTTTATACACCATCAATGAGCTCAAACTGGTTATTCCTGAAGGACTGAAAAAAGGCAAACTAATGGCTTTTGAAGGCGACAGAAAGAAGGACCAAATGGTACCGGATGTATTAACTGTTGAACTTCAGGGGCCAAAAACAAAGCAGCTGGTGGATCTTTCTGTTGAAAAAGGAAATCCGAATGCCTATAAGCAGGTTACGATGGACGGTCTGAATATTATGGTGGGCTTTGGTCCTAAAATCTACACAACACCGTTTGCCCTGAAACTGGATGATTTTGTGATGGAAACTTACCCGGGGAGCTCATCTCCGAGTGCTTATGAAAGTCATGTCAAAATTATTGATCAGGGAAAACAGACACCCTATAAAATTTATATGAACAATGTATTGAACCACGGAGGTTACCGTTTCTTCCAGTCCAGTTTTGATCCGGACAGAATGGGAACTGTTTTATCTGTGAATCATGACTTCTGGGGAACTTTGATCTCGTATATAGGATATGCATTTTTATTCGTAGGAATGTTTGTGATCTTCTTCTGGAAAGGAACTCACTTCTGGAAGCTTAATAAGATGCTGACCGACGTTAATAAGAAAAGGGGTGCGGCTGTACTTTTATTATTCCTAAGTCTGGGGCTTAATGCTCAGAAAATTGAAACGCACGGGACCACGGACGGAAGCAGGGAACACATCCACGTAGAGGGAGAAACTCATAATCATGCTCCGGCACCTGAGTCTGCACAGGCTCAACAGCGTCCTCAGCAGAATTCGCTGGCCGCTCCCCTGTCCAAAATGAGAAGCATTTCTCCTGATGAAATTATTGCAAGAAATAAAATCAGCAAAGAGCATGCAGACAAATTCGGATATCTTCTGGTTCAGAATTTTGAAGGAAGAATTGTTCCGATCAATACGGAAGCGCTGGATGTTTTAAGAAAATTATACAAGAAAGATGAATTTAAAGGAACAGACGGAAAGTCTCTGACGGCAAACCAGTGGTTTCTTTCGATCAATACAGATACGCCGAGCTGGACCATGGTCCCAATGATTAAGGTCGGAACAAAAGGAGGTGATGAACTGAAGAAGAAAACAAAGGCAGACGATGAAGGCTACACTTCACTAATGAACCTTTTCCCGGCTGATGCCAACGGGAATCTTACTTATATCTTAGAACACGACTACAATACGGCATTCCGTAAGAAACCTTCTGAGCAGACGAACTATGACAAAGAGGTCATTTCCGTAAATGAAAGAGTTCAGATCTTCAATGAGTTTTTCAGCGGGCAGTTTATGAGAATTGTTCCTGTTAAAAATGATGCCAATCACACGTGGCATTCATGGCTGGATCAGAAATTTGAACCGGATATGGAATCTCAGCAGGTGATGGGTCCTTATTTTGCAGAAGCGCTGGCGGCACAGAAATCCGGAGACTGGAGTAAGGCTGATGCTGAGCTGGCGAAACTTTCAGAATATCAGCAGAAATGGGGCAAAGCGGTAGTTCCTGCAAAATCTAAAGTAGATCTTGAAGTGTTCATGAATAAAGTGAATATCAACTTCAAATTATTAATTTTCTATACGTTAGTTGGAGGATTATTGCTGATTTTAGGTTTTGTAGAATTATTCAGACCCAATAAGGTTTTAAATAAAATCATTAAGACCATTATAGTTCTTGGAATTGTTGGGTATGCTTTCCATTTCTTGGGACTTGTTGCAAGATGGTATATTTCAGGTCACGCTCCCTGGAGTAACGGTTATGAAGCCATTATCTTCATTTCATGGGTAGGTATTACAGCGGGTCTTCTATTATACAGAAACTCCAATGCACTGATTCCTGCAGCAGGATTTATGGTGGCCGTTATCATGATGGGATTTGCCCACGGAGGGTCAGCGCTTGATCCGCAGATCACACCGCTGGTTCCGGTACTGAAGTCTTACTGGCTGATCGTTCACGTAGCGATTATTACTTCGAGTTACGGCTTCTTTGCCCTTTCGATGATTATCGCAGTGATCAGTCTGGTATTTTATATTATATCCAATAAAGATACCTATAAGATTCACCACGATACGACACTGAAAGAATTGGCGATCGTTTCAGAAATGTCTCTGACGATTGGTTTATTCGCCTTAACCGTCGGAAACTTCTTAGGAGGAATCTGGGCCAATGAATCCTGGGGAAGATACTGGAGCTGGGATCCTAAAGAAACCTGGGCCTTTATCTCGATCATGGTATATGCATTTGTGCTCCATATGAGACTGGTTCCAGGATTAAGAAGCAAATGGGCCTTCCACGTAGCGACCATGTTCGCTTTCTGCTCTATGGTAATGACGTATTTCGGAGTAAACTATTACCTGAGCGGACTTCACTCTTACGCAGCGGGAGATCCTGTTCCGGTTCCGGCATGGGTTTATATAGGCTTGGCAACAATGATACTTTTATCAGCAGCCTCTTATTTTAAATTCAGAACATTAAATAGAAAATAATTTAAAATCTTATCACTACATCCCTGAAATTAACTTTTTAGGGATTTTTTTATGTCTAGTTTTAAGTAAAAATCAGATGTCCCGATTTCACCAGATTCAACCTATAATCCATCACTCATTAAAAAATTATTCATATCTTTATGATATCAAAATAATATCATTTTAAATATCATACTATGGAAAAAATCTTAAAACCTATTTCAGGGTACTTGACATTAGTTTTCTGTTTAATACTGTTTGTAGCGTCCGTTTATTTTTTTATAACGGGAATTGACGACAGCATTGTCTATGTCGTGTTAGCCATTCTGTGTTTTATCCTTTCCTGCTTTTTCCTGAAAGGATTAATGATTATTCAGCCCAACCATTCAAGGGTTCTGAACTTCTTTGGTAAATACGTAGGAACAGTAAAAGACAACGGGTTATTCTTTATTAACCCGCTCTATTCATCACAAAGAATCAGTTTACGTTCAGAAAATCTGCAGGGGCAGACGCTCAAAGTAAATGATAAAATGGGAAATCCGATCGAAATTGCCGTTGTAATGGTCTGGAAAGTTGGAGATACCTATAAAGCGGCATTTGATGTTGAACGGTATTCAGACTTTGTGAGAATGCAGAGTGAGGCGGCAGTTCGTCATCTTGCTATGAGCTTTCCGTATGATAACCTGGAAGATGATCATGCACCTATTACATTAAGAGAAGGAGGAGAGAAGATTAATGCGATCCTGGAGCAGGAACTGACAGACCGGTTATCGAAGGCAGGAATTATCATCCAGGAAGCAAGAATCTCGCACCTGGCATATGCCTCAGAAATTGCAGGTGCGATGCTTTAGAGACAGCAGGCGACAGCAATTGTCGCGGCGCGAACAAAAATTGTTGAAGGTGCGGTAGGAATGGTGGATTTAGCATTAAAAAAGCTTTCAGAAGAAAATATTGTGGAGCTGGACGATGAAAGAAAAGCAGCGATGGTAAGCAACCTAATGGTCGTTCTTTGCGGTGAAAAAGCAGCACAGCCTATCCTTAATGCCGGAACCCTGTATAATTAACCGGACGGCTATAACAGCTAATTTCCTAATGAATATCCGGCATGATAACAGATGATCATAAGAAAATAATAAAATGAAATCAGAAAAAGCTCAAAATGCTCCCGAAAACAAAGGTAAGAAATCCTTTGTCATAAGGATTGACGAGTCTACCTATAAGCTTCTGGAAAAATGGGCTCAAGATGAATTCCGCAGTGTGAACGGACAGATTGAGTATTTGCTTCATCAGAAATTAACAGAGTCAGGAAGAAAGAAAAAAGAATGAATGTATTTCAGCACTCCGGAACGGATATGAAAGAGGCTTCCGATTTAAAAGGAAGCCATAAAAAAAGCAGTGATCAATTTTCACTGCTTTTTTTATATGGATCTATCAATTATTTAGTCAAATATTGTTGTAAAGTAATTACTGATTACCGTCCAGAAATTTTTTCCCAGGAAATAAATAAGTGTTGAAGTAATGATACCCTTCACGGTAAAGAATATAATTCCGCCGATTCCAAATTTCTTAACTAAACTTTTCCATTTAGAGTTTTTCTTTTCGTTTACAGGTTCATTAACCGCCTTATTATTTTCCATTCCTGAAATTCAAATCATTACTATACAAAGATAATCATGTTTATAATTAGTCCAAATAAAAAATCTGTTAAAAAAATTAAAATTTTGCAGTTCGTATAATATTTTTATCTTTAGAGAAAACGAAAAGTAAAATTTTTATGTCTAGAAAAACAGAAGATTTCGGAATCGAACAGACCCTCAGAAATCTGGGAATTAAAGATGAAAATAAAGGAACTTCAGTAGGGGGAGAATATTTTGCATCAGGGGAAACAATAGAAAGTTTTTCACCGGTAGACGGTAATCTGATCGCCGAAATAAAAACTTCCGGAGAAAGTGATTATGACCAGGTGATCGGAACCGCTCAGAAAGCATTTCAGGAATTCAGAATGATTCCGGCTCCCAAAAGAGGAGAAATGGTAAGGCAGCTGGGTCAGAAATTAAGACAATATAAAGATGATCTTGGAAAACTTGTTTCCTATGAAATGGGTAAATCTTTACAGGAAGGTCTGGGAGAAGTTCAGGAAATGATCGATATCTGCGACTTTGCCGTAGGTGTTTCCAGGCAGCTGCACGGGTACACGATGCATTCGGAAAGACCGGGACACAGAATGTATGAGCAGTATCATCCGCTTGGCGTGGTGGGAATCATCACGGCATTTAATTTTCCTGTAGCCGTCTGGTCGTGGAATACAGCTTTAGCGTGGATCTGCGGTAATGTAACGATCTGGAAGCCTTCAGAGAAAACACCGCTTTGTGCTCTTGCCTGTCAGAATATCATGAACGAAGTATTGAAGGAGAATAGTCTGCCGGAAGGTATTTCAAGTGTTTTGGTGGCGGATCATCAGATCGGACAGAAATTAGTGGATGACAAAAGAGTTTCTCTTGTTTCTTTTACCGGTTCTACCAGAGTTGGAAGAATGGTTTCTTCTAAAGTGGCTGAAAGATTCGGAAAATCGATCCTTGAACTGGGTGGTAACAATGCCATTATTATTTCTAAAGATGCAGATATAGATATGTCCATCATCGGAGCTGTTTTTGGGGCAGTAGGCACAGCAGGACAGCGATGTACTTCGACAAGAAGACTGATCATTCACGAGAGTGTTTACGAAGAAATTAAAAACAGATTGGTAAAAGCTTACGGCCAGCTGAAAATAGGGAATCCACTTGATGAAACCAATCATGTAGGGCCTCTAATCGATAAGGCAGCAGTAGAGCAGTATACAGCAGCCATCGAAAAGTGTAAAAAAGAAGGTGGAGAATTCATCGTTGAAGGGGAGGTGTTAAAAGGAGAAGGATATGAATCTGGCTGCTACGTAAGACCGGCCATCGCTGAAGTTGAAAACTCTTATGAAATTGTTCAGCATGAAACTTTTGCGCCTATCTTATATTTAATTAAATACACTACGTTAGAAGAGGCGATCGCGATCCAGAATGATGTTCCTCAGGGATTATCATCAGCAATAATGACACAGAATTTGAGAGAGGCGGAAGTATTCCTTTCTCAAGCAGGATCAGACTGCGGAATTGCCAACGTGAATATCGGAACTTCCGGTGCGGAAATTGGCGGCGCTTTCGGAGGTGAAAAAGAAACAGGCGGGGGCCGGGAATCTGGATCGGATGTCTGGAAATATTATATGAGACGTCAAACCAATACCATAAATTATACAGCTCAACTTCCTTTGGCACAGGGAATTAAATTTGATCTGTAAAATTTCACTTTAAATTATTTCAGATTTAAGAATTTAAAAATTAATAACCGTGAATGTTTAAATCTTTTAATCATTCAATTTTTAAATCAAACACATTTAATTATGGAACAAACAATTGATATAAAAGCTAATAAAGTTAAAGAAACCATAGGAAGACACGTTCTGGCAGACGGTTTCGATTTTGTAATGGATATTGAAAAATCCCACGGATCATGGCTTTATGATAAACTGACTCATAAAGAATATTTAGATATGTTTTCGATGTTCGCTTCAGCATCAGTCGGTTACAATCATCCTTATATTGTTGAAAAATCCGCGTGGCTGGGTAAAATGGCTGTTAATAAACCCACCTTGGCTGATGTTTACTCTGATGAATACGCCCATTTTTTGGAAGTTTTCGAAAGAGTCGTCCTTCCTGAAGAGTTACAGTATGCATTTTTTATTGAAGGCGGAACCTTAGGCGTTGAGAATGCGATGAAAGCGTGCTTTGACTGGAAAACACGAAAGAATTTTGAAAAAGGCCTTGATACAGAAGCCGGAATATGCATCCACTTCAGACAGGCTTTTCATGGCAGAAGTGGGTATACTTTAAGCTTAACCAATACTTCAGATCCCAGAAAATATCAGTATTTCCCGATGTTTGAATGGCCGAGGATTCTGAATCCGAAACTGACTTTTCCCCTTACGGAAGAAAACCTTGAAGAAACCATCAGAAATGAAAGGCTGGCATTATTAAATATTGAAGAGGCCATTCTGATGAATCCTGATAAAGTGGCGTGCATCATTATCGAGCCTATTCAGGCTGAAGGCGGAGACAATCATTTCAGAGATGAGTTCTTCTCAGGACTCAGAAAAATCTGTGATCAGCACGATATCCTGTTAATTTTTGACGAAGTACAGACAGGAATCGGAATCACAGGCAAAATGTGGGGCTTTGAACATTTCACGGCAAAGCCGGACATCATTTCCTTTGGCAAAAAGACACAGGTTTGTGGGGTACTGGCCAATAAAGAAAAATTTGACGAAGTTCCGGACAATGTATTCAGAGAGAGCTCAAGAATAAATTCCACATTTGGAGGCAACTTCATCGATATGCTGCGTTTTCAGCTGGTGATGGAAGTGATCGAAAAAGAAAACCTTGTAGAAAATGCAAGAATTGTAGGAGATTACTTACTGGAAGGGCTGAAGATACTGCAGCAGAAGCATCCTGAAAAGCTTTCAAATGCAAGAGGAAGGGGACTGATGTGTGCGATAGATTTACCCACTCATGAACAGCGGAACCGACTTAGAGATGAGCTTTGGAATGACGGCATGATCATCCTGGCTTGCGGAGATCTGTCACTACGTTTCAGACCGCATCTCAATGTTTCACAGGAAGAAATTCAATTGGCTTTGAATAAAATTGAAAATAATATTAATAAAATTTAAAAGTCAATATTTGTAATTTTCAAAAAAACTTTATATATTTAGATACTCAAACGTGATAGAATATGGAAAGAAGTACAAGAGTATCGGTTTTTGAAAGCGATAAGCCTTCAGAAATACAGTTAATCAAATCCAAACTAGACGAGGCACAGATCAGAAATGCGGTCGAAAACAATTATCTTACTTTTACGACCACACCCACGGCAACATCGTTGAAACTAATGGTTAAATTAGAAGATGAGAAAAAAGCATTCGAAATTATCGACGGCTATCTTCAGCAGAATCAGAACCAATAAAAACAATTTCATAATTTTAAATTTTACTACTTCGAACCGAAAATTAATTAAAATTAATTTTCGGTTTTTTGGTTTAAATATTTTAATCTTACTTATCTAATATTGAAAGATTTAGCGAATTTTGATGCTGAATGCATTTTTAATTCTAAACGATTAATCTTTTAATGAAAATTTTTCACTACAATGAATTCAGAAATTAAACTAAGAAAGGCAGAAAGTCAGGACAGGGACCTGATATGGGAAATTATTCAGCAGGCAATTGAAAGAAGGAGACAGGATGGAAGTACCCAATGGCAGCAGGGATATCCCAATCTTGGTACTGTGGAAACCGACATTGAAAAAGGGTTCGGATATGTCATGACAGTGGATGGTGAAATTGCAGTGTATACTGCTTTAATTCTTAATGATGAACCGGCCTACAGTACCATTGAAGGAGCCTGGTTAAGCAACGGTGAATTTGTTGTTGTCCACAGAGTAGCGGTAGATGAGAAGTTTGCCGGCAGGGGAATGGTGAAAAAATTATTCGATCACATTGAAGATTTTACAAAAGAGCAGGGAATACAGAGCATAAAAGTGGATACGAATTTTGACAATTTAGCCATGCTCCGGATTCTCGAAAGTAAAGGATATTCATACTGTGGAGAGGTTTTTCTGGCAGGTGGGATGCGAAAAGCATTTGAGAAGATTATATTTTAACCGAAAGGTTAAATCTATTTTCATTGAATTTTTAAAAGACTATGCATTTATAAACTCTATCGGGTTTGTTCGTTTAGTTCTGAACTAATAATTAGTTTTGCCTAAAATTTGTATACCATGCATAAAAGTATAGAAATTAATGAAAAAATTTTTCAGGATGCCGTAAAATTCTACGGTACTATTTTCAATATTCCTCCATTAGCTTCAAAAATTTATTCTTACTTACTTTTCGATTACGAGAAAGTTGGGATTACTTTTGATGAATTTGTCGATGTGTTTGCTGCGAGTAAAAGTTCTGTTTCTACCAGTATCTCACTGCTCCTGAATGCCGAACTGATCATTGATCACAATAAAATGGACGAACGAAAGCGTTATTTTTTTATTAATGAGGAATATAAGAAAATAAGATTTGAAAAAATAGTGCAGAAAATGCGGGACGAATTAAAACTGCTGGATGATTTAAACAATTTTAAAAAAGTCCGGGATAATGGATATAATGAAAGAACTGATGCTTATATCGCTCTTTTAAATAAGAATATAATGAATATCGAAGAATCTCTTAATAAACTATAAAATGAACAATAAGCTAGTTATACTTTCTGTTGCAGCGTTTTCACTGACTGCCTGCAAAAAAGAAGCTCCAAAACAGGATGGTCCGAAACCTTATCCTGTAGTAAATGTGGAGGCCAAAAATATAGTGGGATACCAGACTTTTCCGGCTACCATTCAGGGTAGGGTAAACAATGATGTCCGGGCAAAAATACAGGGATATATTACACAGGTGTTAGTGGATGAAGGACAGTATGTTACGAAGGGTCAGCCTTTATTCCGTTTGGAAACCAATATCTTAACTGAAAATGCCGCTGCTTCCAAAGCCGGAATCGGTGCTGCTGAATCTAACATTGCGGCTGCTCAGGCGGCTGTGAATGCGGCGAATGTGGAAGTGAATAAACTTAAACCACTGGTTCAGAAAAATATCATCAGCAATGTACAGTTACAGACTGCTCAGGCAAATCTGGCTCAGGCCCAGGCTCAGCTGCAGCAGGCCGTTGCTGCTAAAAGACAGGCGGTGGCTAATTATAAAGGAGTAGAAGCAAATATTGATTATTCCGTGATCCGTGCTCCTATTTCAGGAGTGATCGGAAAACTCCCTCTGAAAGTGGGAAGTTTGGTAGGACCTACTGACCAGACCGCTTTGACGACTATTTCGGATACATCTCAGTTATACGCTTATTTTTCAATGAATGAGAAAGAATATTTTGATTTTCTTGAAAAATCTCCGGGCGCTACATTACCGGAAAAAATCAAAAATCTTCCCATGGTAGAATTAGAATTGGCGAATGGAAGTATTTATGCTGAGAAAGGCCGAGTGGAAGCTATTACGGGACAGATTGACAATACAACGGGAACCATTCAGTTCAGGGTAGGCTTCTCAAATCCACAGAGACTCTTAAGTAACGGAAACAGCGGCTCGATCAGACTTCCGAAATCTTATGACAATGTTCTGGTGGTGCCGGAAAGTGCGACCTATGAGCAGCAGGGAATCGTGTACGTCTATAAAGTGGATAAGGATACCGCGAAAAATGTGGTCGTTAATGTGATCGACAGAATCGATAATATGGCTTTATTAAAATCAGGAGTCAATAAAGGGGAAACCATTATTGCTGCAGGAATCGGAGGTTTAAAGCCGGGTACTGCCGTGAAGCCTAAACCTGTGAAAATGGATAGTCTTGTTCAATCTATAAAACCGAAATTCTAAAATGATTAAAAATTTTATAAACCGACCGGTTTTATCCACGGTAATCTCAATTCTGATTGTGATTCTCGGGGTTTTAGGACTGATCTCGCTGCCGGTCACCCAATATCCTGATATTGCACCGCCTACGGTAAGTGTTTCCACAAGTTACACGGGTGCGAATGCGGAAACGGTGATGAAGAGTGTTGTTGTGCCTTTGGAAGAGCAGATCAATGGTGTGGAAGGTATGGATTACATAACTTCTTCGGCCGGAAATGACGGCTCTGCACAGATTCAGGTATTCTTTAAACAGGGGATCGATCCGGATATTGCTGCTGTAAACGTACAGAACCGTGTCGCCAGAGCAACACCGCTATTACCGAGTGAAGTGACCCGTTCCGGGGTAGTCACCCAGAAGCAGCAGACGAGTGCCCTGATGTATATGTCTTTCTATTCTGAAAACAAAGATTTAGATGATGTATATCTTCAGAACTTTTTGAACATCAACGTTATTCCTAATCTGAAAAGAATTAATGGGGTGGGTGATGCCAACGTTTTCGGAGGTAAAAACTATTCCATGAGAATCTGGCTGGACCCTGCCAAAATGGCGGCCTACAGCGTAACTCCGGCTGACGTTACCAATGCCATCAATGAGCAGAGCAGGGAAGCGGCCGCAGGATCTATCGGACAGAATAGCGGAAGCTCATTTGAATATATCATCAAATATGTAGGTAAATTCAATGATAAGGAGCAATACGACAATATCATCATTAAATCTCTCGCAGACGGACAGAACCTGATGCTGAAAGATGTGGCCAAAGTGGAGCTGGCAGGCCAGTCCTACACAGGAATCGGAGAGAACGGAAATAGCCCTTCAATCAGTATGGGGATCTTCCAGACGCCGGGATCCAATGCCCAGGAGATTATTAAAAATATCAAAACTTACCTGAAATCAGCAGAGGGAAGCTTTCCTGAAGGAATAAAATATACTTTTAACTTTGATACCAATGAATTCCTGGATGCATCGATTGAGAAGGTAGTTCATACTTTAATTGAAGCATTTATCCTAGTATTTATCGTGGTGTTTATCTTCCTACAGGATTTCAGATCTACCCTGATCCCGGCCATAGCGGTTCCGGTATCGATTGTAGGTACTTTCTTCTTCCTGAATTTATTTGGGTATTCATTAAACTTATTGACTTTATTCGCCCTGGTACTGGCGATCGGTATTGTGGTGGATGACGCCATTGTCGTCGTAGAAGCAGTACATGCCAAGATGGAGCATGGTATTGCTGATCCTAAAAAAGCAACGGTAGAGGCAATGGACGAAATTACGGGAGCGATTATCTCCATTACGCTGGTAATGGCTGCGGTATTCGTGCCGGTAACATTTATTACAGGGCCTACGGGAGTATTTTATCAGCAGTTTGGTATCACTCTGATCATTGCGATCATCATTTCTGCTATTAACGCTTTGACGCTGAGTCCGGTGTTATGCTCTCTTTTCCTGAAACCTCATGATGCTCATCATGCCGAGTATAAAAACCTGAATATTCTTCAGAAATTCTTCTACAAGTTCAATATTGCTTTTAAAACAGCCACGGAACGTTACGGAAGAGGATTTGTATTTTTGCTGAGACATAAATGGGTAACCTTAATCATCTTTGCGGTTACGGGAGGAATTTTATTCTGGGCAAGCACCACGATGAAAAAAGGTTTCGTTCCTACTGAAGACAGAGGTATTATCTTTACCGATGTCCAGCTTCCTCCGGGGGCTTCTATGGAAAGAACCTATAATGCCCTGAAAACGCTTCAGGCGAATGCTTTAAAAGTTCCTGGAGTACAGAACGTTACTATTTCCACGGGGAGAGGATTCCTTTCAGGAAACGGGAGTAATAACGGTCTAGCATTCATAAAACTGAAACCTTTTGATGAGAGAAAAGACGGCGGACAGACTTCTGAAGATATTACCAAGAACTTATTTGGTATTTCAGGGAAGGTTCCTGATGCAAAGGTTGTATTCTTTCAGCCGCCAAGTGTACCGGGCTTCGGGAACAGTGCCGGTTTTGAGATGGTACTGCTTGATAAGTCGGGAGGTGAATATTCAGCTTTGGATGATAAAACCAATGAGTTCATCGGAAAGCTGATGCAGCGGCCGGAAATTGAGTTTGCCCAAAGTTCGTTCAATACAAAATATCCTCAGTACGAAATGCAGGTGAATGTACCGCTGGCGAAGCAAATGGGTGTTTCGGTAAGCGATATCCTTTCAACCATGCAGGGATACATCGGAGGGGTTTATACCGCTGACTTTACAAAATACGGAAAACAGTTCAGGGTAATGGTTCAGGCTCTTCCTGAAAACAGACAGAATATCGAGAACCTGAATGAGTTGTATGTGAGAACAGGCTCAGGAGCGATGTCACCGATTTCGCAGTTTGTATCTATGAAAAAAGCATACGGACCCCAGGCAGTAAGCCGTTATAACCTGTTTACTTCAGTGAAAATTACAGGAGCTAACTCTGCGGGATACAGTTCCGGAGACGCCATTACAGCCGTACAGCAGGTGGCACAGGAAACCCTGAATCAAAATTATGATGTCGAGTTTACGGGATTAACCAGAGAGGAATTGAGCTCAGGCTCACAGACGCTTCTGATCTTTGGTTTAAGTTTGATCTTTGTGTACTTTATCCTTTCTGCCCAGTATGAAAGTTATATTCTTCCGTTGGTGGTGGTTATCTCACTTCCTTTAGGGGTGATGGGAGCTTATTTCGGACAGAAAATCATGGGTCTGGAAAACAATATTTATTTCCAGATTGCCCTGATTATGTTGGTGGGATTATTGGCTAAAAATGCCATTCTGATCATTGAATTTGCGGTCCAAAGGAGACATCACGGTGAAACCATTGTCATGTCTGCCATTAATGCTGCAAAAGCGAGATTAAGACCGATTCTGATGACTTCGTTTGCATTCATCTTCGGTTTATTACCACTCGTTCTGGCAAGCGGAATCGGTGCGGTAGGTAACAGATCCATCGCAACGGGAGCCGCCATAGGATTATTGATAGGAACCATTTTAGGATTATTTGTCATTCCTGTTCTCTATGTCATTTTTGAATACTTACAGGAAAAAGTAAAACCTCTTAAAAAAGAAGAAATCAACCTAGCAGAATAAAATTAAAGTGAAAGAGGCCGGAACTCGCCAATCAGATTAGTCTGGTTAAGCTGAGTTCCGACTTCTGAACGCTAACTTCTAATACTATAAAATGAAGAGTTTATTAAACATCATAAAAGGAATCACTTTTTCTGTCGCCCTTCTTGCAGCCGTATCGTCATGTATGGCAAGAAAAGAATATGAAAGGCCGAAGAATGTTGTAGACGAAAAGCTGTTCCGTACCGATATGCTTCCTTCGGACAGCACCAGTATTGCCAATGTTTCCTGGAAAGAGATTTTTACAGACCCTATTCTCCAGGGTCATATCAATAAAGCGTTAAATAACAATCTTGATATAAGAATTGCCCTGCAGAGCATTAATTCTGCAGAAGCTTATTTAAAGCAGAGTAGAGCCGCCTACCAGCCGACCTTGGCGGTAGGCCCGAACTATACGTTTCAGACGCAGTCTATCAATACGCAGTTCGGACAGATCATTGGAGAAAGACGATATGTCAACCAGTTTGATATTACAGCCAGTCTTGCCTGGGAGGCAGATATCTGGGGCAAACTGAAAGCACAGGAAAAAGCGCAGCTGGCTTCTTATTTAGGAACAGTAGCAGCGCATAAAGCGGTAAAAAGCGATTTGGTCGCATCTATTGCTACTTCTTATTATCAGCTGCTGACTTACGATGCCCAAAAGAGGATTATTCAGGAGACCATTAAAGTCCGTGAAAAGAATCTGGAGACCAATCAGGCACTGAAAATTGCAGGTACCGTAACTGAAGTTGCCGTTCAGCAGAGTGAAGCTCTTGTGCTGAATGCAAAATCTCTGTTAATAGACATTGATACCCAGATCCAGCTGCTGGAGAATACAATGAGTATGCTGATGGGAGAGTCTTCCCACTCTATTGAAAGATCTACCCTGGAATCCCAGAACGTACCGATAGATCTCAAATTAGGATATCCTGCCCAGCTGCTGGCCAACAGGCCGGATGTTATGGAAGCTGAGTATAACCTGATGAATGCTTTTGAATTAACAAATTCGGCAAAAGCCCAGTTTTATCCAACCCTAAAACTTACCGGAAGCGGAGGTTTCCAGTCGGTGGATATAGACCATCTATTCAGCGTGAACTCTTTGTTTGCAACAGTTGTTGGTGGTCTGGCTCAGCCTATTCTGAATAGAAGAGCAATCCAGACAAATTACGACGTGAGCCTGGCTAATAAGGAAACAGCTTATCTTAATTTCAGAAAAACAGTTCTTACAGCCGGAAAAGAAGTGTCTGATGCCATCAGGGTTTTCTCTGTACAGGATCAGTATATCGACTTAAAACAGAGAGAGCTGAATGCATACAAAAATTCTGTAGACTACTCCCAGGAGTTGGTAAATTATGGAATGGCCAATTATCTTGAAGTCTTAAATGCAAGTGTCAATTCATTGAATGCAGAACTGAATATCGCCAATGCGGAATACAGCAAAATGAAAGCTGCCGTAGAGCTTTACCAGGCTTTAGGAGGAGGCTGGAAATAATCTTCTCCAACGTTAACCTAAAAAACGGATGCCGGCAAGCATCCGTTTTTTTATTTAAGAATAATGTATGGACGTTATATTATTGAAAGTAGGGTTTACCTTATCAGGCAGGAGAAAATTCTAATCTCAGGATCTCCGTCACATCAGGAAAATGGAATAGTACGATCAAATCTCGTCGTGTGAAAAAAATCCTACCAATTCTCAATAAAAAATAAGTTTTTACAGCTCAATATTATTTATGGCATAATAATTGAAGCAATAAAAATACCAATCACTATAATATTTACATGAAAAAATAAATCCTCACTTAACAGTGGGGATTTTTCATTTGGAAAACATACGATAAAAATCAGATATACAATTCTTAAGTAAGATTGGAGATTTTTAAGATTTTATGCTGACAGAACTGTAAATATAACTGTCCATTTTGTACAGTAGGGTTTTAAATTCGGACAAAAAAAAAAGACTATCAAAATGATTAGATAGTCTTTATTTATTATAATTGTTATTACTTTTTTTCTCCTTTCCAGGATCCTGATCTGTCCGGAGTGGGAATTGAGTTTACCCAGCTGCCATCAGCTTTTTTCTCCGTAGTCAATGTTCCGCGAAAAGTTCCGTCAGAAGGCAACCCGATCGAACCGGTAAGCTCACCTGTTGTTGAAACGTTTCCTGAAATGTTATAGTTTTCGTCATTAACATCAGAATGCATCGTTCCTGTAACTTTTCCATCACTGGCAACTACAAAATTCCATATTCCTTTATCGCTTCCTTCATAGGTTCCGGACCATGTTCCAACATAGTCGTAAATGGTATCATCATCAGAGCTGCAGCCAATACATAAAAAAGCAGTCAGTAAGAGTAAAAAAAATTTCTTCATAGTTTTATAAAAATCAGTTGATGTTAAATTTTGAATTTCGCAAATATATAATTTTAATTTAATCTGTTTATCTTTTTGCAATGGTTATTTGTATCAGTTTATAAAATTTCTCTGTTTTCTCCTATTTATAATGAAATTAATAATCTTATTTATTTCCGATTTTTATTATCACATAAATATCCTATTTTTGAGGTCCAAATATTCTGAATGAAAACCACGACGCTAAAAATGCTAGCCATAATTCCCGGCTTTATATTTTTCTGTAACATCAATGCACAGGACAAAGAGCTTAAAGATTTTACAAAAATTCTGACCGATTTCAACGAATGCCGATATAAGAATGAGTGTGTAAAGGATATTAAAGTATGGCATGAAAATATCGCCTCTTCTTTCAGGAAACTGATTTTGACTGATACTGATGAAATATTTACAGAAGCACATAATGATGTTTACAGAAAATACAGTATTGGTCCTGAGAAGATCATTTATAGAGCTGATTTCAGCAACAATGGTAAAAGCTTTTCGGCTTACAGTTATAAAAGCGACCATGCCAACAGATATTTCGTTGTCGATCATTCACTTGATACGGTCGTCTACAGCAGTGGGAATAGTGTAATTTTTGTAGATGCCATATTTGCTGTTGATGAGCAGCATTATCTGATTATTCAAAATTCTTCGGACAGTAAATCAGCTTCGGTCTATATTATGACCAAGGATAAAAAATGGGAAAATGCGAAAGCTTTTCGTGGAGAAGGCTTCGGAATGACCATGAGTGAGCCCTATCATACCAAAACTTTCGGAGAAGAGAGAAAATATTTTGAACTGGATTACAGAACAGCAATGACTTATCCTGCAGAGTCCCGGAAAATATACTTTAATCCGGAGACTAAAATTCTATCTTACCGGCAGTACTCTGATGAAACTCATTATAAAGTGATTTCATCCGAATGGAAAAATAAAAGGTTTGATATTGACGACTTTACCTATGAAGACCCTATGAAAACCCGAATTAATCTCAAAATAAATTGATAAATTCAAATAAGATTTCTATATTTGCAACGCATTAGGGGAATTAGCTCATCTGGCTAGAGCGTTAGACTGGCAGTCTAAAGGTGACGGGTTCGATCCCCGTATTCTCCACTTAAGAATCCGTTTCATCATTGGTGAGACGGATTTTTTTATGATTTTTTCCCGATCTTCATCAGAGAGATGGATAGCTTTGAACCATTAGGGATCATGAACAAAAAGGATCATGAACAAAAGTTGGGGACTATGCAAAAAGTTGAGCGAGTCTGAACAGGAAAAATGCTTTGTCTTTTACTCCTCGAAGCTGCAATCTGAAGTTTTTAATTTTAGCATTAAAAGATTCTGCTG